>Ga0325401_1000011_pt1 | contig 138320 bp, 114 predicted proteins | sample PopdelMetagenome_FD_205666 | JGI IMG/M metagenome (GOLD analysis project Ga0325401, IMG submission 205666) | Populus deltoides microbial communities from Bellville, Georgia, United States - Xylem-PdKOR-R2 | ecosystem: Host-associated > Plants > Phyllosphere > Stem > Wood/Secondary xylem...
GCAGCGCGTCGCCCCTCCGCCCAAGGAGGGCGCCAAGGGCAATGGCGACGCCAGCGGCGGCGAATCCAAGGGCAGCGGCGGCGGCTCGGGCGGCGGGTCGAAATAAGGTGTCGCGCGATCCGCTGGCTCCCCTGTTGTCGCTGCCCGGCCCCCTCGCGTCCGCGCCGGGCCGGGTCGAACCACGCCGTCGCGCGCAACGCAACCGCGCCGCGGGGGTGGCCCTCCATCACGCCCGGGCCGAACGGCTGGTGAACTAGACCCATGCTTTCGCGTATCTTCATCGACCGGCCGATCTTCGCCTGGGTGCTCGCCATCATCGTGATGATGGCGGGCGCCGGCGCCATCATGGGCCTGCCGATCGCGCAATATCCGGACGTCGCCCCGCCCCAGGTGACGATCCGCGCCACCTTCCCCGGCGCCTCGGCACAGACGCTCCAGAATTCGGTGACCCAGGTCATCGAACAGCAGCTGACCGGGATCGACGGGCTGCTGTATTTCAGCTCGTCCTCGTCCAGCCGCGGCCAGGTCAACATCACCGCGACCTTCAACAAAGGCGTCGATCCCGACATCGCCCAGGTCCAGGTCCAGAACCAGGTCCAGCAGGCGGTGTCGCGCCTGCCCCAGCAGGTCCAGCAGCAGGGGCTGGTGGTCAGGAAGTCGAACCCCGACTTCCTGCTCATCGCCGGCGTCTATGACGAAACCGACCGGCTGACCAACCGCGACGTGTCGGACTATCTCGTCTCCAACCTCCAGGACCCGCTCGGCCGTGTGGCGGGGGTCGGCGACACCCAGGTGTTCGGCGCGCAATATGCGATGCGGATCTGGCTCGACCCGATCAGGCTGGCCAGTTTCCAGCTGATTCCGTCCGACGTCACCACCGCGATCCAGGCCCAGAACACCGAGGTCGCGGCGGGCGAGGTCGGCGGGCTGCCCGCCCTCCCCGACCAGCAGCTCAACGCCACCGTCACCGCCCAGTCGCGGCTCCAGACCCCCGAACAGTTCCGCCAGATCATCCTCAAAACGCTGGCGTCGGGCGCCACCGTGCGCCTGTCGGACGTCGGCCGGGTCGAGCTGGGGGCGGAAAACTACAACGCGGTCAGCCGCATCAATCGGCATCCGGGCGCGGGCATCGCGGTCAACCTCGCCCCCGGCGCCGACGCGCTGGAAACGGCCGAGCTGGTCAAGGCCGAAGTCACCCGGATCGCCAAGGGGTTCCCCGCGGGGCTCAAGGTCGCCTACGCCAACGACACCACCGCCTTCATCGAACTGTCGATCGAGGAGGTGGTCAAGACCCTGATCGAGGCGATCATCCTCGTCGTCATCGTCATGTTCGTTTTCCTGCAAAGCTGGCGCGCGACGCTGATCCCCGCGATCGCGGTGCCGGTGGTGCTGCTGGGCACCTTTGCGGTGTTCTACGTCACCGGCTTCTCGATCAACACGCTGACGCTGTTCGGGCTCGTGCTCGCGATCGGCCTGCTCGTCGACGACGCGATCGTGGTGGTCGAGAATGTCGAACGGTTGATGGAGGAGGATCCCGACCTCACCCCGCGCGAGGCGACGATCAAGTCGATGGACGAGATCTCGGTCGCGCTGATCGCGATCGCGCTGGTGTTGTCGGCGGTGTTCCTGCCGATGGCGTTCTTCGGCGGTTCCACCGGCGTCATCTATCGCCAGTTCTCGATCACGGTCGTCTCGGCGATGATCCTGTCGGTGCTGGTCGCGCTGATCCTGTCGCCCGCGCTCACCGCCACCCTGCTCAAGCAGAAGAAGGCGGAGGAGGAGGAAGGCGGCTGGCTCAAGCAGCGGCTGGGTCGGGTCACCGACTATGGCCGCCGCGCCGGCGACTGGTTCAACCGCACCTTTGACAAGGGCGTCGAACGCTATGTCGGCGGCATCCGCTTCGCCGTGCGGCGCAAGTGGCTGTTCCTGGCGGCTTACGTGGTGACCTGCGCGGTGCTGGTGGTGCTGTTCACCCGGCTGCCGACCGGGTTCCTGCCCACGGAGGACCAGGGCTCGGCCCAGCTTCAGTTCCGCCTGCCCCCCGGCGCCACCCAGAACCGCACGCTGGCGGTGCAAAGGCAGATCGAGAATTATTTCGCCCGTTACGAGGTCAAGAACAGCCAGGTGCTGTTCACCGTCGCGGGCGGCGGTGGCGGCGGCGGCAATGCCGGCCAGAACACCGGCCAGGGCTTTCTGAACTTCGTCGACTGGTCCGAACGCAAGGGCAAGGAGAATGGCGCGGACGCGATCACCCAGCGCGCCTCCGCCGCCTTCCGGGGCCTGCGCGATGCCCAGGTGTTCGCGCTGGTGCCCCCCGCGGTGCGCGGGCTCGGTCAGTCGGACGGCTTCACCATGGAGCTTCAGAACACCGGCGGGCTGACGACCGAACAGTTCAACGCCGCGCGCGACAAGCTGCTCGCCGCCGCCAATGCCGATCCGAACCTGTCCTCGGTCCGCCTCACCGAACTGCCCGACATCGCGACGCTTCAGGTCGATACCGACCAGCAGAAGCTGGTCGCGCTTGGCCTGACCCAGGCCAACGTCAACTCGACGCTGACCACCGCCTGGGGCGGACAATATGTCAACGACTTTATCGACCGCGGCCGGGTCAAGCGCGTGTACGTCCAGGGCGATGCGCCCTACCGGTCCAAGCCCGACGACCTGGGGCAATGGTTCGTGCGCGGCGCCAACGGCCAGATGGCGCCCTTTTCCTCCTTTGCCACGATCAGCTGGGGCACCGCGCCGACCACCCTGTCGCGCTTCAACGGCATCGCCTCCTTCGAATTCCAGGGGTCGGCGGTCGCGGGCAAGAGCTCGGGCGACGCGATGGCGACGATCCAGCGGCTTGCCGAGGACATCCCCGGCACCTCGATCGCATGGGCGGGGCTGTCCTACCAGGAACGCCTGTCCTCGGGTCAGGCGCCGCTCCTCTACGCGCTGTCGATCGTGGTCGTTTTCCTGTGCCTCGCCGCGCTGTACGAAAGCTGGTCGATCCCGGTCGCGGTGCTGCTCATCATCCCGCTGGGGCTGATCGGCGCGATCGCGTTCGTGACGCTGCGCGGGCTCACCAACGACGTCTATCTCCAGATCGGGCTGCTGACGACGATGGGGCTAGCCTCCAAGAACGCGATCCTGATGATCGAATTCGCCGAACAGGCGGAGCGCGGGGGCAAGCGGGTGATCGATGCCGCGCTGGAGGCGGCGCGCATCCGCCTCCGGCCCATTCTGATGACTTCGTTCGCGTTCATCTTCGGCGTGCTTCCGCTCGCGATCTCGACGGGGGCGGGCGCCAACAGCCGGATCGCGATCGGCACCGCGGTGATCGGCGGGATGTTCACTGCCACCGTGCTTGCGATCTTCTACATCCCGCTGTTCTTTGTCCTCGTCCGCCGCGGCGTGCGCGACGCCGTTGCCAAGTTGCGCGGCCGTCCGACCGGCTGGCAGGGCGGCCAGGATGGCGATGGCAAGGACGGGGACGGCGACGCCGGAGGCGACAGGAACGGCGGCGGCGACGGCCCCGATCGCCCCCATGACGGCGGCGACCAGCCGCCACGCCTGCCGCCGCCTCCCACCCGCAAGGCCCTGCCCGCACCGGAAGGCGCGTGATGACGTCCTATCCTCGTTCCCGCAAACCTGATCCGCGACGCGCCTTCCGCTCGGCCGCCCGGCTCCGGCCCCGGCTCCGGGCCGGGGCGGCGACGCTGTCCGCCGCCCTGGCGCTCGGCGCCTGCTCGCTCGCGCCCCGCTACGAACGCCCCGCCCTGCCGGTCCCCACCTCCTGGCCGGTCGGCGATGCCTATCTCCGCCAGTCCGAAGCGACCCTGCCCGCGATCACCTATCGCGACGTGTTCCGCGACACGCGGTTGCAGGCGCTGATCGACCAGGCGCTGTCCACCAACCGCTCGCTCCGCATCGCCGCAGCGAACATCCAGGCGGCGCGCGCGCAATATCGCATCCAGCGCTCGGACCTCTTTCCCCAGGTCGATGCCACCGGCCGCTACACCGTATCCGGCGGTGGTCGCGGCGCGTCCAACATCGCGGGCGCCGGTACCGGCGGCGGTACCGGCACGGGCGGTACGGGTACCGGCGGGACCGGCATCGGCACCGGCACGGATACCGGCACCGGCACCGGAACCGGAACCGGAACCGGAACCGGAACCGGCGGCACGATCACCACGGCGTCGGGCTCGAACAGCGCCTTTTCCGTCGGGCTCGGCACCACCGCGTTCGAGATCGACCTGTTCGGCCGCATCCGCTCGCTGTCCACCGCCGCGCTCGACCGCTATTTCGCGACCGAGGCCGCCGCCCGCGCCACCCGGCTGACGCTGGTCGGCGACCTCGCCGATGCGTGGTTCACCTACGCCGCCGACCGCAGCCTGCTTGCCATCGCCGAACAGACCGCGGCTTCCGCCCGGCGCTCGGTCGATCTCACCACCGCGCGGTTGCGCGGCGGCGTCAGCCCCCGCACCGACGTCCGCCAGGCCGAACAGGTGCTCGCGACGGCCCAGGCCGACCTTGCCGAACAGCGCACCTTCGTGGCGCAGGACGTGAACGCGCTCCAGTTGCTGGTCGGCGGGCCGATCGACCCGGTGCTGCTCCCCGCCACGATCGAGGAGGTCGAACCCAGCGTCGCCGCGCTCCCCGCCGGGCTCCAGTCGGACGTGCTGCTCCGCCGGCCCGACGTGGTCCAGGCCGAATACACGCTGCGCGCCACCAATGCGGAAATCGGCGCGGCGCGCGCGGCGCTGTTTCCGCGGCTGTCGCTCACCGGCATCGTCGGCTTCGCCTCCACCGCGCTGCGCACCCTGTTCGCCGGGGGGGCGTTCAACTATTCGGTCGCCCCCACCGTCAGCTACCCGATCTTTCAGGCCGGCGCGGGCCGCGCGGGCGTCCCTTTCACCCAGGCCCAGCGCGACGCCGCGCTCGCGCAGTACGAACAGGCGATCCAGGCCGCCTTCCGCGAGGTGGCGGACGCGCTCGCCCGTCGCGGCACCATCGGCGATCAGCTGACCGCGCAGGTCCGCTTCACCGAAGCCGCTGCCGACACGCTCAACCTCGTCGATGCGCGCTACCGGGGCGGACTCGACAGCTTCCTGTCCTCGCTCGACGCCCAGCGTCAGCTCTACACCGCCCAGCGAACCCTGGTCACCACCCGCCTGACCGGCACCGCCAACGCCGTCGCGCTGTATCGCTCGCTCGGCGCCGACACATTGCTCGAAGCGACCGCGGACGGACCCAGGCCGGTAACTCCTTCCGGCGCCCCCCGCCCGGATTAGGGCGCCGGCCGGGGCTGCACCGGCACAACCGATGCGCCCCCGCTTGACGCCGCCGCGCCTCGCGCCGATGCTGCCTGCCATGACGACACCGGACCCGGTGGTCCCGTTGCGCGCTTGGCCGGGCGAACGGGGAACGGCCGACAACCTCGGCGGCTCCCCCGCGCGGCTGCTCGGGACCCGATCGGCATGACTTCACCCGCCCCCGCTCCCGCGGACTGCCTCGTCCGCCGCTTCGCCCCTGCCGATGCCGAAGCGATGCGCGCCTTTGCCCAGGCGCTGCCCGAACACGACCTGCTGTTCCTCGGCCGCGACCTCGGCCACCCCCGCGTCATCGCCGCCTGGCTCGACGCGATCGCGGAAGGCTGGATCGACAGCCTCGTCGCCACCTGCGACGGCGGCATCGCGGGCACTGCCGCGCTGGTCCGCGATCCCCTGGGCTGGAGCGCGCATGTCGGCGAGGTCCGGCTGCTCGTCGGGCCTGCCCATCGCGGCGCCGGGGTCGGGCGCGATCTGCTCGAGGCGCTGTTCGCGATCGCCGCCGCGCATGGCCTTGCCAAGCTCTCCGCGCGCATGACCCCCGACCAAGCGGGCGCGGTGGCGCTGTTCCAAAGCCTCGGCTTCCGCAGGGAAGCCCTGCTCCACGACCAGATGCGCGACCGCGCCGGCCGGTCCCACCACCTCGCCATCCTTTCGCTCGACCTGGACCACCACGCTTCCCGCCCCCGCGCCTATCCGAATGAACATAACGCCGAGCCCGGCGGTTGATCGCATTCACAGGAGTGCACACCCCATGGCGTCCGCCGCTTCCCCGCCATCGCGGCTGCTCGCACTGACCGAACTCCCCCGCGCGCTGGCCGACCTGTCCGCCCTGCCCTGGTCCGCGCCGCTGCTCGCCTCCGCCCCGCGCGGCGACGGCCATTCGGTGCTGGTGCTCCCCGGCTTCCTGTCCACCGACGCGGCGACGACGGTAATGCGCCGCTACCTGTCCAGCCTCGGCCATGACGTCCACGCCTGGGAACTCGGCCGCAACCTCGGCCCCCGCGCGATCGGGCAGGAGGGCGAGCATCTCGTTGCCCGGCTGCGCGCGGTACACGAACTGACCGGCAACACGGTGTCGCTGGTCGGCTGGAGCCTGGGCGGCATCATGGCGCGCCTGGTCGCGGCCAGGGCGTGCGACGCGGTGCGGCAGGTCATCACGCTGGGCAGCCCGTTCACCGGCGATCCCGCCGCCACCAACGTCCGCGGCGCGTATGAATACATGACCGGACAGCGGCTCCACGACCCGCACATCCGCGACCAGATCGCCGACGCCGGCGCCCGCTGCCACGTCCCCGCCACCGCGATTTATACCAAGGCGGACGGCGTCGTCGCGTGGCAGAACTGCCTGGAGGACGACGGCCCCGACGCTCAGTCGATCGAGGTCCCCGGCTCGCATTGCGGGCTCGGGGTCAACGCCGCCGCGCTCTACGCCGTCGCCGACCGTCTAGCCCAGCCCGAGGCCGCGTGGCAACCCTTCCGCCCACAAGGGTGGAAGCGCTGGTACTACCCCGCCGCCTGACCCCGCCCGTCACCGATCATCGGCGTGACGGACGCGGGGCTAGTCGCCCCCACCGCCACGCAGCGGTGCCACCGCATCGCGCCCGAACTGCATGATGAGCTCGCCGATCTCGCGCGCCTGCGACATCGATCGGGCGCCCTGGTCGCGCAGGTAGTCGCCCTGGATGCGCATCACCTCCGACAGGTCGCTCGCCTGCGCGGCCCGGCGCATCGCCGCAAAGGCCTCATGGGCATTGGCCTCCGCCTGGTCGATCATCCGGGTGCCGATCGCCGAGCCGCCTTCCGCGGCCTTCCTTCCCGACTCGCGCATCGCCTCGCCCGCGCGCATGGCGGGGTCCGCCACCCGCTCCTGAAAGGCGTCGCGCACCCGGTCGGTCGCGTCATTGGACGGGTTATCGGATCCTGCCATCATCATCCCTCCTGGCCTGTGCGGGCGTTGCCCCGCGTCTCGCCCGCTTCAACCGGCGGCGCGGCGCTTGGTTTCCCCGCCCCCTCGCGCGGGGCTTGGGCGACCACCCCCACGCTACTTGCCATGGCCGGACAAGTCCTGATGCCACCGCCCGTCCGCGATCCCAGCGCGCGACCCGATCGCTCGCCGGCTAGCTCAAGGCTGTCCGGCCGGGCGCATCCCGGCGCCCGCGCCCGCCCCCGGCGCGGCACGCCACGACGCCACCGTCCGGTGCAGCCAGGCCCGCACCTGCGCCGTGCGCGCTTCGGTCACGCGCGCGAACGCCAGGCTCGCCACCACCGCGCTCGCCATCGCCGCCGCCACCGTCGCCAGCCCGCGCGCATCGGGCTCCAGCCGCGCCTCGCCGACCCCCAGCCCGGCAACCATCGCCATCACCGGAAAGTGGATCGCATACAGCGAAAAACTCGCCCCCGCGCCATAGCGGGCCAAGACCCGCACCCCCGGCACCCGTCCCGACCCGGGTGCCGCCAGCATCAGCGCCCATAACAGCGCCGCAAAACCGATCCCCAGCCCCCAATCCTCCCACATCGCCCCGTCCAGCCGCGCCGCCAGCAACGCCGCGCCGAACACCGCCACCGCCGCCCCCGTCCGCCAGCGCCGGCCGTGCGCGTCGGCTCCCGGCGCGATCGCGCCCACCCGCTCCAACCCGGCCAGCACCGCCCCGCACCCCCATACCGCGAACAACCGCACCAGTTCGGGCGCCAGCATGCCGACCAGCAGCACCGCCATTGTCGCCGACGCGCGCCGCCGGTGACAGGCAAGGTACAGCGCCGCGAACCACAGATAGAACCACCACTCCGCCGCCAGACTCCACAACGGCCCGTTGCTCCCCAGCGGCCGGACCAGGATGCCTTGCAGGAACAGCAGGTTGCCCGCGAAGCCCGCCAGCGACAGGTCGCGCGCGACGTCCTTGTGGAGCACCCAGCTCGCCGTCCGGCCCCAATGCGTCGGGGTGTGCAGCACCCACAGTCCCGCCATGTCGAGCGCCGCCCCCAGCGCCAGTGCCGGCACCACCACCACTAGCAGCCGGCTTGCCCGGTCGATCAGATAGTCGCCCCACGCCCATTCCCGGTCGGCGCGCGCCATCACGCTGCGCCCGATCCAATAGCCGCTCAGGACAAAGAACATCATCACCGCCGGATGCGCGAACCCCGCCGCGGCACGCAGCCCGTCCGCCAGCCAGCCGTCGCCCGGCTGCCGGTCGCGGATCACCAGCGCCCACGCATGGCCGAATGCCACCGCCAGCGCCAGCACCGCCCGCATCGCGTCCATGTGGAGGGCGGCGGACGGCGCAACGGGACGGGCTGGGGGCATCGCGCGGCTATCGGCGCCGGCGACACTCGCCAGCAACACTTCGTCAGGGTAAACGCGTCCCGCGATGGGCCACGGCCGCCGCCCGACCGGTCGGGAATGGACGCCGCATGGAAACCTCCCGCAACCCGTGGCGACGACGCGCTTTTCACGCCCGCCCGCGCTTGCTAAGGCGCGCGCGGATACGGATCCGCCCCGCCGCCCGCCAGGCCCCTGCCTGACGCCCGAGCGCCGGGCGCAACGGCAAAAAGGACGCCCATGACCGCGATCGGCCAGGACACGCTCAAGACCCGCACCACGCTCACCGTGGGCGATCGCACCTATGACTATTTCTCGCTGGCCAAGGCGGCGGAGAAGTACGGGTCGATCCACCGCCTGCCCTTCTCGATGCGCGTCCTGCTCGAGAACATGCTCCGGTTCGAGGACGGCGTCACCGTGACCGAGGCCGACGTCCGCGCGATCGTCGACTGGCAGAACGATCCGGTCGCTCCCAACCGCGAGATCCAGTACCGCCCCGCCCGCGTCCTGATGCAGGACTTCACCGGCGTCCCCTGCGTGGTCGACCTCGCCGCGATGCGCGACGCGATGACCGCGCTCGGCGGCAACCCCGAAAAGATCAACCCGCAGGTTCCCGTCCACCTCGTCATCGACCATTCGGTGATGGTGGACGAGTTCGGCAGCCCCAGGGCGCTGAACGACAACATGGAGCTCGAATACCAGCGCAACGGCGAACGCTACGAGTTCCTGAAATGGGGCAGCAAGGCGCTGGACAACTTCCAGGTGGTGCCGCCGGGCACCGGCATCTGCCACCAGGTCAACCTCGAATATGTCAGCCAGGCGATCTGGTCCTCGGCCGAAACCGGCGAGCGCGCGACCGGCACCGCGACGATCGCCTATCCCGACACGCTGGTCGGCACCGACAGCCACACCACCATGGTCAACGGCCTGGGCGTGCTCGGCTGGGGTGTCGGCGGGATCGAGGCGGAGGCGGCGATGCTCGGCCAGCCGGTGTCGATGCTGATCCCCGAGGTGGTCGGCTTCCGCCTCACCGGCGAACTCGGCGAAGGCATCACCGCCACCGATCTCGTACTCACCGTCACCCAGATGCTCCGCAAGAAGGGCGTGGTCGGCCGGTTCGTCGAGTTCTACGGTCCGGGCCTGTCCTCGATGACGCTGGCCGATCGCGCCACCATCGCCAACATGGCGCCCGAATATGGCGCGACCTGCGGCTTTTTCCCGGTCGACGCGCGCACCATCGAATACATGCGCCTCACTGCACGGCCCGAGGAGACGATCGCGCTGACCGAGGCGTATGCCAAGGCGAACGGCTTCTGGCGCCACGACGATGCGCCCGATCCCGTGTTCACCGACACCCTCGAACTCGACATGAGCTGCGTCGTCCCCTCGCTCGCCGGCCCCAAGCGCCCGCAGGACAAGGTCGCGCTCAGCAAGGTTGACGAGGTGTTCAACGGCGACCTGTTCAAGATCTATCATCGCGAACAGCCGATGCGCCACCCGGTGGAGGGTCGCGGCCACGACATCGGCGACGGCGACGTGGTGATCGCCGCGATCACCTCGTGCACCAACACCTCCAATCCGTCGGTGCTGGTCGCCGCCGGCCTTGTCGCCCGCAAGGCGCGCGCCCGCGGCCTCACGCCCAAGCCCTGGGTCAAGACCAGCCTGGCGCCCGGCAGCCAGGTCGTCACCGACTATCTGACCAAGGCGGGCCTGACGGAGGATCTCGACGCGATGGGGTTCAACCTCGTCGGCTATGGCTGCACCACCTGCATCGGCAATTCCGGCCCGCTTCCCGGCCCGATCAGCGAGGCGATCAACCAGAACGACCTCGTCGCCGCCTCCGTCCTGTCGGGCAACCGCAATTTCGAAGGCCGCGTCTCGCCGGACGTGCGCGCCAACTTCCTCGCCAGCCCGCCGCTGGTCGTCGCCTATGCGCTCAAGGGCACGGTGACCGAGGACATGAACCACACCCCGATCGGCACCGGCACCGACGGCACCGACGTCTATCTCAAGGATATCTGGCCGACCAATGACGAGGTCGCGACGCTGATGAACGCCAACATCGATGCCGGGATGTTCAGCAGCCGCTACGGCAACGTCTATCGCGGCGACGACAAATGGTCCGCGATCGACGTCGCCGGCACCGACACCTACAGCTGGCCCGCCGCCTCCACCTATGTCGCCAACCCGCCCTATTTCGACGGGCTGGAGATGACCCCGCGGCCCACCACCGACATCGTCGACGCCCGGCCGCTCGCGATCCTGGGCGACTCGATCACCACCGACCACATCAGCCCCGCGGGCAGCATCAAGGCGGACAGCCCCGCCGGCCGCTACCTGATCGATCACGGGGTCACCCGCGCCGACTTCAACAGCTACGGCGCCCGCCGCGGCCATCACGAGGTGATGATGCGCGGCACCTTTGCCAACATCCGCATCCGCAACGAGATGGTCGCCGGGGTCGAGGGCGGCATGACCCGCTACGACGGCGAGGTGATGGCGATCTACGACGCCGCGATGCGCCATAAGGCGGACGGGACCCCGCTGGTGGTGGTTGCGGGCAAGGAGTACGGCACCGGCTCGTCGCGCGACTGGGCGGCGAAGGGGACCAACCTGCTCGGCGTCCGCGCGGTGATCGCCGAAAGCTTCGAGCGCATCCACCGTTCCAACCTCGTCGGCATGGGCGTCCTTCCGCTCCAGTTCGCCGAAGGGGTCGACCGCACCACGCTGGCGCTGACCGGCGACGAGCGCTTCACGATCACCGACGTCGCCGCCCTGCGCCCCCGCCAGCCGGTCGAGGTCACCCTGACCCGTGCCGACGGCAGCGCCGAAACCTTCGCCACCCGCTGCCGCATCGATACCGTCAACGAACTCGACTATTTCCTCAACGGCGGCATCCTCCAATACGTGCTGCGCAAGCTCGCGGCGTGAGGCGAAAGCCGCAAAGCGTTGCGGCACTGAACGAATTGGGCAGGGTACGCCTGTCCAGTTCGTTCTTCATGCGGGATTTCCTGTTCTCGGACATTGCGGCGATCCACGGCTTTTCCAACGCGCCCGACCATCCCGACCGGGCAATCGAGGCGGGCCGCATGCTGTGCGAGACGCTGCTGGAGCCGATCCAGGACGCGTTCGGCCGGATCGCCATCCGCTCCGCCTACCGCTCGGCAGAGGTCAACGGCTTCGGCGCCGAGGTGCAGCAAACCACCAACAAGGCCGGCTATACCTGCGCATCCAACGCCGCCAACGCCGCGGGGCACATCTGGGATATGCTGGACGCCGACGGGCTGATGGGCGCGACCGCCTGCATCGTCGTTCCGGCGTTCTGGGACCGGTTTCAGGAGGAGGGCGACTGGAAGCGCCTGGCGTGGTGGATCCATGACCACCTACCCTATTCCGAGATGGAGTTCTTTCCGACCTGCTGGGCCTTCAACATCTCCTGGCATCAGCGGCCCCGCCGGGTGATCTCCTCGCAGATCCCAGGCTCGAGGGGCTGCCTCACCAAGCCGGGCATGGACAACCACCTCGGCAGTCACGAGGCCGAATGGAGAGATATCGCATGAGGATGCTTGCCACGGTCGCGATGGTGCTGGCCGTCGCCACACCCGCACTCGCCGCCCCCGCTCCCGTCACAGGCCGCTGGCTCACGGTCGAGGGCAAGGCGCTGGTCGAGGTCGCGCCGTGCGGCCCGGCGCTGTGCGGGCGCATCACCCGCGTCCTCAAGCCGCGGCCCGGCGGCCCGGCGGTGGACGTCAACAACCCCGACGCCCGCCTGCGCACCCGCCCGATCCAGGGCATCACGATCCTGACCGGCTTCACCGCGGACGGCGACAAGTGGAAGGGGCGCATCTACGACCCCGAGTCCGGCCGCACCTACCGCTCCGAACTCCGCCGCGAGGGCGCCACGCTCAAGGTCAAGGGCTGCATCGGCCCCTTCTGCCGTACCCAGGACTGGACGGTCGCGCGCTGATCCCGCTCCGGCGCTCGCGCCGATGCCGAAGCGCCGGTGGACCACGCCGGACGACGATCACCCGGCGGGTCGGGTCGCGATAAGCCGGGCCGCCCGGACCTACCCCGCGCCGATCCCCAGCAGCTCGATGGTGAACAACAGCGTCGCCCCACCCGGGATCGGCCCCTGCCCCTGCGGGCCATAGGCGGCGTCGGCGGGGCTCACGATCTCGATCGTGTCGCCCACACCCATCTCGGGCACCGCGATCTGCCACGCGGGGATCAGCCCGCCCAGCGGAAACGTCGCCGGCTCGCCACGGGTGTAGGAGCTGTCGAACTCGGTCCCGTCGACCAGCCGTCCGGCATAATGGATCGTGACCGTGTCGGTGATCGCCGGATGCGCACCCTGGCCGGTGCCCTTGACCCGCCGCCACATCACGCCCCCGCGCAGCGGGCGCCAGCCGTCCGCCGGCTTCAACGCCGCGAGCGCCAGCGCCTGGCGATTATACCATCCGGCATCCTGGCTCGCGCCGTGCTGGCCCATCGCCGCGATCCCCGCGACCGCCGCCGCAGCGATCCCCGCCGTCACCAGCACCGCCGTCAGCATCCGCTTTCCCTTGACCACTCGACGTTCCTTCTCAACGACCGGCACGACGCCGCCAGGCGAAACCCACCAGATAGGCGATCAGCCCCACCGCGTTCCACACCCCGAACCACGCCTGCGTCCGTACCGGCAGGCTCCAGAACAGGTACGCGCACCCGCCGATCGCACCCAGTCCGACGAGCCACGCCGCCGGCGCCCGGAACGGCCGGTGCATCGCGGGCGCGCGCCGCCGCATCACCAGCAGGCACAGCCCCACCGCGGCGAAGGCGGTCAGCGTCCCCGCATTGGCCAGCGCCGCGATCTCGTCGATCGGCAGCGCGCCGGCGAACACCATCACCACCGCTGCGGTAAACATCGTGATCCGCACCGGCACACCCCGCCGCGACACCTTGGCCAGCGCGCCCGGCAGCAACCCGTCGCGCGCCATCACGAAGAAGATGCGACTCTGCCCGTACAGGAACGCCAGGATCACCGTCGGCAGCGCGATCACCGCCGACGCCGCCAGGAAGGTCGCGGTCCGCGTCCACCCGATCCTGCGCAGGATCAGCGCCAGCGGCTCCGGGCTGTCGGCGAAGCGCCCGAACGGTAGCGCGCCGACTGCGGCGACCGCGACCAGCATGTAGATCGCGATGCACACCACCATCGAGCCGACGATCCCGATCGCGAGGTCGCGGCCCGGGTTCTTGGCCTCCTCCGCCGCGGTCGAGATCGCGTCGAACCCGTAGAAGGCGAAGAAGATGATCGCCGCCGCCGCCATTACCCCGCGCTCGACGCCATCGGCCGACATCGTCTTGCCGAGGCCAAAGGGCGAAAAGGGCTTCATATTGTCTGCGTCGAAATAGTGCAGCGTCACGAACACGAACACCGCCAGCGCGATCAGCTTGACCACCACCAGGCCGGCGTTGATCGTCGCGCTTTCCCGCGTTCCCAGCGTCAGCAGCCCCGCGACCGCCGCGACGATGACCAGCGCGGGCACGTTGACGCCCCAACTCGCCACCGCCCCCTGTGCGATCGTCGGCCCATGCGTCAGCGCGTCGGGCAGCGCGATCCCGAACCCCGCCAGGAACCCGGTCGCATAGCCCGACCATCCCACCGCCACCGTGGCGACGACCAGCGTGTATTCGGCAAGCAGGCTCCACCCCACCACCCAGGCGATCACCTCGCCCAGCACCGCATAGCTGTAGGTGTACGCGCTCCCCGACACCGGCATCATTGTCGCCATCTCGGCATAGGCGAGCGCCGCGCAGGCGCAGATCGCCCCCGCCACCGCGAACGAGACGATCACCGCCGGACCCGCCCGGTCCGCCCCCACCCCGATCAGCGTCAGGATGCCGGTGCCGACGATCGCGCCCACTCCCAGCGCGACGAGGTGGTACCAGGACAGCGTGCGCGCGAGCGCCGTGCCCCCCTGCCCTCCGCCGGCGGGCTCGACCTCGATCGCCTTGCGCCGGAACAGTCCGCTCGCCATCGCCATCTCCGTTCGCGCCATGCTTGTCGAAGCGCCGGTCTTTCCCCTAGGGCGTGTGGAAGAATAACGGCCTGCCCGCAAGCAGGTGCAGGAGAGATCATGGAAGCCGCCCTCGACTTCGCGCTCGGCGAGATGGCCGACACCATCCGCGACACCACCCGCCGCTTCGCCGCCGACAGGATCGCGCCGCTCGCCGCCCGCGTCGACGCCGACGACTGGTTCCCGCAGGAGCTGTGGCCCGCAATGGGCGAGCTCGGCCTCCACGGCATCACCGTCGCCGAGGCGGATGGCGGGCTCGGGCTCGGCTATCTCGAACACGTCGTCGCGATCGAGGAAATCAGCCGGGCGTCGGCCTCGGTCGGGCTTTCCTACGGCGCCCATTCCAACCTGTGCGTCAATCAGATCAGCCGCTGGGGCAATGCCGAACAGAAGGCGAAGTACCTTCCCGCGCTGATCTCGGGCGAGCATGTCGGCAGCCTTGCCATGTCGGAGGCGTCGGCAGGCTCCGACGTCGTCTCGATGAAGCTCAAGGCGCGTCGCTTCGACGACGGCTGGGTGCTCGACGGCACCAAGTTTTGGATCACCAACGCCGCCTATGCCGACACGCTGGTCGTCTACGCCAAGACCGGCGAAGGGTCGCGCGGCATCACCGCTTTCCTGATCGAGCGCGGCACCCCCGGCTTCTCGATCGGGCAGAAGATCGACAAGGTCGGGATGCGCGGCTCCCCCACCGCCGAGCTGGTGTTCGACAATTGCTACGTCGCCGACACGCAGGTGATGGGTCCGGTCGACGGCGGCGTCGCGGTGCTGATGAGCGGGCTCGATTACGAGCGCGCGGTGCTGGCGGGAATCCAGCTCGGCATCATGCAGGCCTGCCTCGACACCGTCGTGCCCTATGTCCGCGAGCGCAGGCAGTTCGGTCAGGCGATCGGCCAGTTCCAGCTGATCCAGGCCAAGGTCGCCGACATGTACGTCGCGCTCAACAGTGCGCGCGCTTATGTCTACGCGGTCGCGCGCGCCTGCGACACGGGCAAGACCACGCGGTTCGATGCGGCCGGCGCGATCCTGCTAGCCAGCGAAAATGCGGTGCGCGTCGCGGGCGAGGCGATCCAGGCGCTCGGCGGCGCCGGCTACACCCGGGACTGGCCGGTCGAGCGCTACTGGCGCGACGCCAAGCTGCTCGACATCGGCGCCGGCACCAACGAGATCCGCCGGATGCTAATCGGCCGCGAGCTGATCGGCGCCCCCGACAAGGTGGCGCAGTGAAGGGTCATGGCCGCGCGAACAGAAACGCGACCGCGCCCATGAGGCAGACGAACGCGCCCAGGTGGCGCCACCCCAGCGGCTCGCCCAATACCAGCACGGCGAACCCGCCGAACACGACCAGCGCGATCGCCTCCTGCGCGACCTTGAGCTGCCCCGCCGACCAGCCGTTCGCGAACCCGATCCGGTTCGCCGGCACCGCCAGGCAGTATTCGAAGAACGCGATGCCCCAGCTCGCCAGGATCACCACCGGCAACGGCTTGGCCATCCCGCCCTTGAGGTGCCAGTACCAGGCGACCGTCATGAAGACGTTGGAGGCGAGAAGCAGGGCGAGCGTCGGCATGGCTGCGACCTGCACCGCCCCCCGCGCGGGGGCAAGCCGGTGACCGCCCCCGTCCTCCCCACCGCACTTGCCCCGGACGGCGAAGCCTTCCGCGCCAACGCCGCCCACAACCGCGCGCTCGCCGACCAGCTCCGCGCCACCGTCGCCACCGCCGCCCGTGGGGGCCCGGATACGTCCCGCGACCGCCATACCGCCCGCGGCAAGCTCCTGCCCCGCGACCGGGTGGAACGCCTGCTCGATCCCGGCAGCCCGTTTCTCGAGATCGGCCAGCTCGCCGCCCACGACCTCTACGACGGACAGGTCCCCGGCGCGGGCGTCATCGCCGGCATCGGCCGCGTCGCGGGGCGGCAGGTGATGATCGTCTGCAACGACGCGACGGTGAAAGGCGGCACCTACTACCCCCTCACCGTCAAGAAGCATCTGCGCGCGCAGGAGATCGCGCAGGAGAACCGCCTTCCCTGCATCTACCTGGTCGACAGCGGCGGCGCCAACCTGCCCCATCAGGCGGAGGTGTTCCCCGACCGCGACCATTTCGGCCGCATCTTCTTCAACCAGGCGAACATGTCGGCGCTGGGCATCCCCCAGATCGCCTGCGTGATGGGCAGCTGCACCGCCGGCGGCGCCTACGTCCCGGCCATGTCCGACGAAACGGTGATCGTCCGCGGCCAGGGCACGATCTTCCTCGCCGGCCCGCCGCTGGTCAAGGCCGCGACCGGCGAGGTCATCTCGGCCGAGGACCTGGGCGGCGCCGAAACCCATGGCCGCCGCTCGGGCGTGGTCGACCATGTCGCGGAGGACGACGCGCACGCGCTCCAGATCGTCCGCGACATCGTCTCCACCCTGCCTCCGCAGGTCCCCGCATCCGTCAACGTCGCCGCACCGCGCCCGCCGATCTACGCCGCGGACGAGCTCTACGGCCTCATCCCCCGGGACGTGCGTGCGCCCTACGACGTCCACGAGGTGATCGCCCGCCTCGTGGACGCCTCCGAGTTCCACGCGTTCAAGCCGCTCTACGGCGCCTCGCTGGTCTGCGGTTTCGCGCACATATGGGGCCAGCCGGTCGCGATCCTCGCCAACAACGGCGTCCTGTTCTCCGAATCGGCGCAAAAGGGCGCGCACTTCATCGAACTCGCCTGCCAGCGCCGGATCCCGCTGCTGTTCCTCCAGAACATCAGCGGCTTCATGGTCGGCGGGCGTTACGAGGCGGAGGGGATCGCCAAGCACGGCGCCAAGCTCGTCACCGCGGTCGCCACCGCATCGGTGCCCAAGATCACCGTGCTGATCGGCGGCAGCTTCGGCGCGGGCAATTACGGCATGTGCGGCCGCGCCTACTCCCCCCGCTTCCTGTTCACCTGGCCCAACGCCCGCATTTCGGTGATGGGCGGCGAACAGGCCGCGTCCGTGCTGGCCACCGTCCACCGCGACGCCGACCGCTGGACGCCGGAAGAGGCCGAAGCCTTCAAGGCCCCGATCCGCCAACGCTACGAGGACGAAGGTAACCCCTATCACGCCACCGCGCGCCTCTGGGACGACGGCATCATCGACCCCGCCCAGACCCGCGACGTCCTCGGCCTGGCCCTCGCCGCCACCCTCAATGCCCCCATCCCCGAGACGCCGAGGTTCGGCGTCTTCCGGATGTGAGGGGGACCGCTATCTCTCAACCTCCCCGGAACGGGGAGGGTGACCGCTGGCCGCAGGCCGGTGGTGGAGGGGCTCGCCCCTCGCGCGCTACGATCGACCGCGCCCGCAAGGAACGCCGCTCGGGCAACCTGCCAGAAGTGATCCTCTGGCGCGCGCTGCGTAGGCGTCCTGGTGGTTTCCGCTTCCGCCGCCAGCACCCGGTCGCCGTCTACAATCTCGACTTCGCCTGCCTCGCCGTCCGCCTGGCGATCGAGGTCGACGGCGAGGTGCACGAGCGCGGCGACCGCCCGGCCCGCGATGCCCGGCGCGACGCGTACCTCGCCGCGCTGGGCTTTGCGACGCTCAGGATAGCCGCCCGGGACGTCCTCACCGACCTCGACACTGCTGTCACCGCGATCGTCGAGGCCTGCCGCGCCCGCCCCCTCCACCGTCCGGCGGACGATCCCCTCTCCGTTCCGGGGAGGTTTGAAGGAACCCACCCATGACTTTCACCCTCCCGGTCCTCGCCCTCCTCCTCCAGACCACCCCCGTCGCCCCGATCGTCAAGGGCACCGCCCTCCCGCCCCCCGGCACGGAGGAGGCCGCGGTGCTCGCGCCGGTCCAGCGCCTGTTCGCCGCACTCACCGCCCGCGACGGCGCGGCGATCCTCGCCGCTACCCGCCCGGAGGGCCGCGCCACCGTCGCCATCGAGCAGCCCGATGGCGCCCGCCGCGTCCGCACCACCGAATGGTCCAGCTTCGCCGCCGGCCTCAAGCCCGGCCCCGACCGGGTCGTCGAGCGCTTCACCGGCACCCCCGCGGTCGAGATCGACGGCGACATCGCGATGGTCTGGGGCCCGTTCGACGTGACGGTGAACGGCAAGCTGTCGCACTGCGGCTACGACCATTTCGACCTGGTGCGCGAAAGCGGCGCGTGGAAGGTCCTCAACGTCACCTGGTCGCAACGCACCGCCGGCTGCGAGGGCGGCTGAGCCATGGCGCACCAACTGCCCGTGCCGATGGTCGCGCCTGCGCTGTCCTACAGGCCCCCGGCCGTGCCACCGTCGCGAGCGATGACGAAGCCGGCGCCTTCCCCCGCTCGGCCCCATCGCGGCCGCGCATGGGACGTCGCCGATATGTCGCTGTCCCGGAACTTTCGGAAACTTTGCCGCCGATGATCACCTCGCTCCTCATCGCCAACCGCGGCGAGATCGCCTGCCGGATCATCCGCACCGCGCGCGCGCTCGGCATCCGCACCGTTGCGGTCCATTCCGATGCCGACGCGCAGGCGCTCCACGTCCGCCAGGCGGAAGAGGCGGTCCACATCGGCGCGTCGCCGGCCCGCGAAAGCTATCTGGTCGGCGACCGCATCATCGCCGCGGCGAAGGACACCGGCGCACAGGCCATCCACCCCGGCTACGGCTTTCTGTCCGAGAACGCCGATTTCGCCCAGGCCGTGATCGACGCCGGGCTGGTCTGGGTCGGCCCCCGCCCCGACTCGATCCGCGCGATGGGACTGAAGGACGCCGCCAAGGCGCGCATAATCGCTGCCGGCGTTCCCGTCACCCCGGGCTATCTCGGCGACGATCAGGCCCCCGAGCGCCTCCGGGCCGAGGCCGATGCGATCGGCTACCCCGTCCTCATCAAGGCGGTGGCCGGCGGCGGCGGCAAGGGGATGCGGCGGGTGGACGCACCGTCCGACTTCGCCGACGCGCTGGGCAGCTGCCGGCGCGAGGCCGCGTCGAGCTTCGGCGACGATCGCGTCCTGATCGAGAAGTATATCCTTTCGCCCCGCCATATCGAGGTGCAGGTGTTCGGCGACACCCATGGCAACGTCGTCCACCTGTTCGAACGCGATTGCTCGCTCCAGCGCCGCCACCAGAAGGTGATCGAGGAAGCCCCCGCCCCCGGCATGGACGAGGCGACCCGCGCATCGGTCTGCGCCGCCGCCGTCCGCGCCGCCAAGGCGGTGGACTATGTCGGCGCCGGCACCGTCGAGTTCATCGCCGACGCATCCGAGGGCCTCCGCGCCGACCGCATCTGGTTCATGGAAATGAACACGCGGCTTCAGGTCGAACATCCCGTGACCGAGGCGATCACCGGCCAGGACCTCGTCGAATGGCAACTCCGCGTCGCCTCGGGCGAACCGCTGCCCCGGCGGCAGGACGAGCTGGCCATCGACGGCTGGGCGATCGAGGCGCGACTTTACGCCGAAAACCCGGCGACCGGCTTTCTTCCCTCGACGGGCCGACTCGATCATCTGGAGCTTCCGACGGGCATCCGGGTCGATACGGGCGTCGAAGATCGCGACGCGATCTCGCCTTTCTACGACCCCATGATCGCCAAGCTGATCGCGGCCGCGCCCACGCGCAAACAGGCGATCGATACACTCGGCAACGCGATCGGGCGAGTACGGTGCACCCCCGTCAGGACCAATGCGTGGTTCCTGAAACGCCTGCTTGCCGAACCCGCGTTCCGCGAAGGCACGATCTCGACCGGCTTCATCGGCGACCATCAGCAACGGCTGACCGCGGCACCGCAGCCCGACGCTGCACTGCTGCAACAGGCTGCCCATCAGGCCGTCTACCACGACGGTTTCGTCGTCGATCACGGTCAGGCTGGTGACGAGGCGCGCTTCACGCTCGGACTGGGCTTCCGGCTGAACGCCCAGCGACAACGCACCGTGCTGCTGTCGGTGGACGGCGATCCGACGCCGGTCGACTTCGCCGACGATCCGGGCGCCTTCCGCCGATATTGGGCCGATGCGGACAACGGCATGGTCGGGATCGGCCAGACGACCGTGATGTTCCGCGACGGCGCTGCCTTCGTCACGGCGCCGTTCCGGGCGGCTGGCACCGCCACCGGCGCCGCCGGCGACGGCGCGATCCTCGCTCCCATGCCCGGCCGGGTCATCGCGGTGGAGGTCGCCGCGGGCGATTCGGTCGCCAAGGGCCGGAAACTCCTCACGCTGGAGGCGATGAAGATGGAACACGCCCTCACCGCCCCCTTCGACGGCATTGTCGCCGAGCTCAACGCCACGGAGGGCGGCCAGGTCACCGAAGGCAGCCTGCTCGCCCGCATCGACCCCGCCTGAAGCAGGTTGCCGACCGTTGCCCCACCTCCTGCGTCACCCCAGACTCGATCCGGGGTCCATCCCGCCGCAGGCATCGCGAGGGAGGGTCTTCACCTGCACCGTCCACGATACCCCGCTTGACAGGATCGCGACGCTTGCCTAGCTGGCGCTTCTTTCCCGGTGGGTGTGCCCGCGCGGGGGCATAGCATTTGGGAAGTATAGGGCCATGTTCGCAGTCGTGCGCACGGGCGGCAAGCAGTATCGCGTCGCCGCCGGAGACAAGATCGTCGTCGAGAAGCTGGACGGCGAAGCCGGCGCCAGCATCACGCTGGGCGACGTCCTGCTCGCGGGCGAGGGCGCGGAACTGCGCTCGGTGGAGGGCCTGACCGTCGCCGCCGAGATCGTCGCACAGGCGAAGGCGGACAAGGTCATCGTCTTCAAGAAGCGTCGCCGCCACAATTACCGCCGCCGCAACGGCCATCGCCAGAACCACACGATCCTCAAGATCGTCTCGGTCGGCTGAGCCAGCGCGCGAACAAGGAGCATAGGTCATGGCACATAAGAAAGCAGGCGGTTCGTCGCGCAACGGTCGTGATTCGGCCGGCCGTCGTCTCGGCGTCAAGAAGTTCGGCGGCGAGCTCGCGATCGCGGGCAACATCCTCGTGCGCCAGCGCGGGACGAAGTTCTATCCGGGCGCCAATGTCGGCATCGGCAAGGATCACACGCTGTTCGCGCTGACCGATGGTCGCGTCGCGTTTGCGACCGGCAAGCTCGGCCGAAAGTTCTGTTCGGTCGAGATGGTGGCCGAGGCCGCCGAATAAATCGGGCTACCGGACGGGTCGCCCACCAGGGTGACCCGCAGGTTCCACGACGGAACCCAACCAACACAAGGGAGGCGGGTCACCCCGGCTCCCTTTTTTTCTTGGCTCCCTTCCCCTGTCGTCGCCGCATCATCCTGGCGTGGCAACGGCGCGCGCAAGGAGAGCTGCGACCATGTTCGCCCGGACCCAGAGACTGACGCTCCGCCCCGGCTGGCCCGAGGACGCACCCGCGCTCGCGACCGCGATCGCGCACCAGGCCGTCGTGTCCCGCACCGCCCGCCTCCCCTGGCCCTACGCGCCCGAGGATGCCGAGGCGTTCCTCTCGGTCCCGCGCGGCCCGCACGATGCCCGCTTCCTGATCCTCGACCATCAGGGCGCCGCACCCCGCCTCGTCGGCGGCATCGCGCTGGCGGCGGAGGAGGGCGAGCACCATCTCGGCTATTGGCTGACCCCCGCCGCCTGGGGCCGCGGCTATGCCACCGAAGCCGGACGCGCGGTGCTCGACATCGCCCGCCACGCGCTCCCGATCCGCCGCCTCGCCGCGTGGCACCACCTCGACAATCCCGCCTCCGCCGGGGTGCTTCGCAAGCTCGGCTTCACCGAAACCACCCGCGCACCCCGCTACTCGCTCGCCCGCGACACAGCGGTCGACAGCGCCCGCTGGGACCTCGACCTGGAGGACCGACGCCCGATCGCGCTGGCGGCGTGAACTCCGAGCTTGCGCCAGCGTCCCGATACCGGCTGCGCTCATCATCGGCCCACCCGACGGGTGAGGCGGCGAGCAGGCGCACTTGCAATCGCGGACCAGCCCTGCGTCGGCGTCCTCCCGCTCGACACGGCCGATCGGCGCAGCATTGGAGACCCCCTATCCTCGTTCGGGCTGAGCTTGTCGAAGCCCTGTTCTTGCCACGGACGACGCAAAAGAACCGCCCTTCGACAAGCTCAGGCCGAACGATGACAGGTCGCACATCCAGTCGAACGACCTGCCACATCGCCTCGATCGCCCCTACCGCGCCGCCATCCGCCGCGCGAAATGCACCTCCACCGCGCGGCGCACGCTGTCCGCGATCTTCTCCCGTCCGTCCTTGCTGTCGAGGAACGCGGCATCGCTGGCGTTTGACAAATACCCCGTCTCGAACAGGATCGACGGCATGTCGGGCGCTTTGAGCACCATCAGCGACGCCATCCGGTGGAAGTTGGGCTTGAGCGGCACCAGCGGCCTGGCCTCCCGGCCCAGCAATCGCGCGAAGTTCGCCGACGCGTTCATCGTCTCGCGCTGGGTCAGGTCGATCAGGATCGACGACACGTCCGCGCCGTCCGCGCCCAGGTCGACGCCGCCGATGATGTCCGCCTTGTTCTCGCGCGCCGCGAGCCGCGCCGCCTCCTTGTCCGACGCCACCTCCGACAGGGTATAGACCGATGCGCCGCTTGCCCGCTCGGTGCCGGCGCTGTCGCAATGGACCGAGATGAACAGGTCCGCCTTCAATCGCCGCGCCACCCCGAACCGTTCGCGCAGCACCAGGAACCGGTCGTCGTCACGGGTCAGCGCCACCCGCACCCGGCCGCTGTCGAGCAGCGCGTCGCGGATCGCGCGCGCGACCTTCAGCGTCACCTCCTTCTCGCGCAGGCCCGTCTCGGCGTTGATCGCGCCGGGATCGACCCCGCCATGCCCCGCATCGATCACCACCAGCGGCCGGCTCGGATCGCCCTTCACCTTGGGCAGCTTGGCGGCCCTGGCCGGCGGCGGCACCGGCACCGAAACCTTGTAGCGCGGCCGAGCCCCCAGCCGCCCCGTCAGCGGCAGGAAGCTGAGCGGCCCCGCCGCGCTCGCGGTGGCAAAGCCGCGCGCATCGACCGGCGCCAGCCGCAGCGTCAGTTCCCGCCCCGCCGCGTCGAAGCCGCCGCCTTGCACGATCGCCGGCCGGTCGAGCGCAAAGCGCAACCGCGTGCCCCCGCCCCGCGCAACCTGTTCGGCCAGTCGCACCGGCCCCGCGCCGCTTGCGCGGCCCTGCCCCGGCCGCGCGCCGGCGACGTCCACCGCGATGCCGCGCGGGCCCGACAGCAGGCGGCTGGTCGCGTCCGCGACCGCCCGGTCGAACCGGATCACGATCCGGTCGGTGGACACCGCCACCTCCTTCACCGTCTGCGCGGTCGCCGCTGCGGGTGCCAGGGTCGCCAGCGATGCCGCGATCGCCGCCATGCCCCGTCCCTGCCGCGGAGAATCGCCACCGGTCCAGCCCTTCGTCATCCCCGCACTCCCTCTGCCCCGGCCCTTTTGCGCCGGCATTCCCGGCCATGACTAACACGAGGTAGCGAGTCGCAGTTAACGCCGCGTTAGGAAGTATCGCCCTAGCATCGCCAAAGCCGCCCCGTGCCGGCGGGCGCCACCCGGTTGCGAAGCGAGGGGCGCGATGCTAGCAACGGGGCGCACCCGTGCGACTGGGGGCGTTCAGCCCCTGCCGCACCGGTCCACCGGCCGCCCCGATCGGGTCCGGCCAATCAGGTTGACGCTCGCCATGATGCCCTTCCCCCTCCCGCAACACCGTCCGGCACCCGCCGGCGGATGCGTGGGACCGGGATCGCCGCAGCCCTTTTCGCGGCGGCTCGGGCGAGCAGACGCATATTCTGCCACCCACGCGCCGCAGGCTCCACGCCGCGGCGCCCATCGCGCGCCCCTTCATGGCCGGCGCGCGCGGAGACCATTCAATGACCACGCGCATGCTGATCGACGCACGCCACCGGGAAGAAACCCGCGTCGCCGTCGTCAAGGGTAACCGGATCGAGGAGTTCGACTTCGAATCCGCCGAACGCAAGCAGCTCAAGGGCAACATCTACCTCGCCAAGGTGACCCGCGTCGAACCGTCGCTCCAGGCGGCGTTCGTCGACTATGGCGGCAACCGCCACGGCTTTCTGGCCTTTTCCGAAATCCACCCGGACTATTACCAGATCCCCAAGGAGGACCGCGAGGCGCTGCTCCGGGAGGAGGCCGAGCACGCCGCCGAGGAGGCCGCGCTCCGCGCCGAATACGACGCCGACGCCGACGAGGACGACGATCACGGCGACGAGCCGCACGACGATGCCGACGGCTACGACGCCGAGGCGCAGGACGACGACGACGCCGACAGCCATGGCGACGAGGAGGACGCCCCGCGTGACGGCACCTCCAAGAAGCCGCGCAACGGCGACGACCAGGTCGAGGCGCTGCGCGCCCGCCGCCAGAACCTGCGCCGCCGCTACAAGATCCAGGACGTGATCCGCCGCCGGCAGGTGCTGCTGGTGCAGGTCGTCAAGGAAGAGCGCGGCAACAAGGGCGCGGCGCTGACCACCTATCTGTCGCTCGCCGGCCGTTACTGCGTGCTGATGCCCAACACGTCGCACGGCGGCGGCATCAGCCGCAAGATCTCGAACGCCTCCGACCGCAAGCGGTTGAAGTCGATCATGGCGGAACTTCAGCTGCCCTCGTCGATGGGCTGCATCGTCCGCACCGCCGGGCTCCAGCGCACCAAGACCGAGATCAAGCGCGACTTCGACTATCTCGCCCGGCTGTGGGACGGCATCCGCGACAACACGCTGGGCTCGTCGGCGCCCGCGCTGATCTATGGCGACAGCGACCTTATCAAGCGTGCGATCCGCGACATCTACAATCGCGATGTCGAGGAGGTGATCGTCGAGGGCGAGGACGGCTATCGCCAGGCCAAGGAGTTCATGCGGCTGCTGATGCCCAGCCACGCCAAGCGGGTGAAGCAATATGCCGACGCCGTTCCGCTGTTCCAGCGCGCGCATGTCGAGGACCAGCTGGCCGCGATGTACAACCCCGTCGTCCAGCTGAAATCGGGCGGCTACCTCGTCATCAACCCGACCGAGGCGCTGGTCTCGATCGACATCAACTCCGGCCGCTCGACCCGCGAGCATAATATCGAACAGACCGCCACCGCCACCAACCTCGAGGCGGCGCAGGAGATCGCGCGCCAGTTGCGGCTGCGCGACATGGCCGGGCTGGTCGTCATCGACTTCATCGACATGGACAACGGCTCCAACGTCCGCAAGGTCGAGAAGGCAATGAAGGAGGCGCTCAAGAACGACCGCGCCCGCATCCAGGTCGGCCGCATCTCGGGCTTCGGGCTGATGGAGATGAGCCGGCAACGCCTGCGCACCGGCGTGCTCGAGGCGTCGACCCGCACCTGCCCGCATTGCGAGGGCACCGGGCTGGTCCGCACCGCCGCCTCCGCCGGCCTCTCCGCGCTCCGCCTGATCGAGGACGAGGCGGCACGCGGCCGCGGCTCGTGCCTGACGCTGCGCGCGAGCCAGGAAGCCGCGATCTACGTTCTCAACCGCAAGCGCGCCGACATCGCCGAGATCGAGGACCGCTACGGCGTCACCGTCGACATCCTGCCTGACCGCGAGGAGGAAGGCGCACGGATGACCGTCGACGCCTCCGGGCCGCCGCCCGCGCATCCGCCCCGGATCGAACCGCTGGTGGTCGAAAGCGACGAGGACGACCTGATCGAGGACGAGCCCGAGATCGACGAGGACGACGAGGTTTTCGAGGAGGAAGGCGCCGAGCGCGAGCCCGCGCGCAGCGGCCGCGGCGATCGCGGCGAGGATGACGGCGAGGGTCGCGGCAAGCGCCGCCGCCGCCGCCGCGGCCGCGGTCGCGGTCGCCGCGAGGAGGGCGAGGCCGGGGAGGCGGGGGAGAGCGCGGAGCCGCTCGATGCCGACGAGGACGAAGCCGGCGAGGTCGATCCCGCCGACGCCTCGACCGATGACGAGGCCCGGCCCGAGTTCGCGAGCGAGGCACCGCTCGACGATGGCGAAACCGGGGGCGAAACCGGGGGCGAAGGCGGTCGCCGCCGTCGCGGTCGCCGCGGCCGGCGTGGCGGTCGCCGCGGTGAGACGTCCGACGTGCAGCCCCAGGTCGCTGCGGCCGGGGATGCCGTTGCCGGGGACCCGTCCGAAGCGCTCGCCGAGCCGGTGGCCGATACCGATGCCGAACCCGCCGACGCCGGCGATTCGGGCCCGGTCACGACCCCGCTCGACGTGACGCCGGAGGCGATCGAGGCGGCGGACGCGCCACGCACCCGCCGCCGTCCCCGCGCCCGCAAGCCGGCCGCGAGCGACGTCGCGGTGACCGCGGAGGCGCTGGTGGCCGACACCCGCGACGCCGACACGGCCCCCGACGCCGGCGCCCCTGACGCCGGCACCCCGGCCGCGGCACCTGCCGCGATCGAGCCGCCCGCCGAGGCGGACGCCCCCGCCAAGCCACGCCGCTCGCGCCGCAAGGCACCCGCGGCCGAGGCGACGACGGACGCGGTCGCGGCAGAGGCTCCGGCCGATGTTCCGGCCGCCCCCCCCGCCGAGGCGCCGGCCGAAACCGGCGACGCGCCCAAGCCCAAGCGTCGTTCGCGCGCCCGCAAGCCCGCCGAGCCCGCCCCCGAGGAAGCGGAGGCCGCGACCCTGCTCGCCGGCCAGGACGGCACCGCCGCCCCCGAAATCGCGCCGCCAGCCGCCCCGGCCGCCGAGGCTGCACCCGAAGCGCCCGCCGCCGCCGACGCTACCGGGTCCGAACCGGACTCCGCCGAACCGCCCCGCCGCGGCTGGTGGCAGCGCACCTTCGGCTGACCGACCACCGCTCCTCCGGCTCCGGCCGGGGGAGCGGTACCGGCCGTTCCGGGCGGACGACGGACTATCTTCGGGTCAGAAGGGCGCCGGGTAATCCCGCATGAGCGCGACCTGCGATCCGCCCCGCTCCTCTTCGACGATGACCTTCCATGAGCGGTCGCCTCGGCCGACCGCCATCGACCAGCGCACCGGCTCGCCGGTGAAAGCCGTCCGGTCGATCGTGCCCATCTGCGACCAGTCCAGCGCTTGCAATGTCTTGAGGGGGTCGCATCGGGTCGCCGCCGCAAAACGGTCAAAGCATGATCGCAGCGCCAGCCCCGTATGCGCCCCGGCCGCCGTCGCGATCAGCTGTTCTACCAGCGCGGCGCTCGCGGCCTCCTGCCCGGCCGGCACCTGGGCCAGTCGGGCATCGGCGCAGGCCCAGGGCGACGCTCGCCGCACGACGCCGATGCTGGGGGTCTGATGCACCCAGAACACCCGTCGGGGCCGGTCCTCTGCACGAAGGGCAAGGTTGGCCGGTTCGCGCCCGCCATCGCCCGTGTCGAACGTGACCTGGATATCCCGGCCCCGACACAGTCGTGCCCGCAGCGGCACGCCGGCCTCCGCAAACGACACGAAGCGCAACGCGTTCGCGGATGGTGTCATCGGCGCGGGATCGGACGGTTGCCGCGTCACCGCCGTGATCGGGCCGTGCGGCATATACCCGATCAGCCGCTCGGCCAACGCCGCATCGGTAAGCGCATCCGCCTCCGCCCGCGTCATCACGACGGGCGGAACCGGCAACCGCGCGGCGGCCACGAGTTCCGGATCGGAATAGCGGACTTCCACCCGCTGCGGCACCGCAGCCATCATCCACAGGAACAGGATCGGCGGCATGGCCCGCTCTCCTCGCCGACCTTCATACCGGGTTCAGCTCGTCTCGGCTATCCACATCAGTCGCCTGCATCAGCTCCGCCGGGCCGTAGCATCGACACGTTCGCCACCGCAAACTTGGCTGGGCGCGGCGACAAAGACAGCGTAGGGCGTGACTTTCTGTGACCTTTGGCCTGATCCCCTCATGAAGCGCCTGCTCGCCGCCCTCTCCACGGCGCTCCTGCTCTGGACCCAGCCCGCCATCGCGCAGGGCATCCTGCGCGATGCGGAAACGGAGGCGATGTTCCAGGACATGACCTCGCCGCTGGCGCAGGCCGCGGGGCTGGGTCCCCGCGCGGTCAAGGTGGTGCTGGTCAACGACAACTCGATCAACGCCTTTGTCGCCGGCGGGCAGCAGATCTACGTCCATTCCGGGCTGATCCAGGCGGCCGACAACGCCAACCAGGTCCAAGGCGTGATCGCGCACGAACTGGGCCATATCGCCGATGGCCATATCATCCTGGCCGATCGCGGCATGAAGCCGGCGATGGGCATCTACCTGCTGTCGATGGTGCTCGGCCTCGCCACCATGGCGGCGGGCGGCGGCGACGCGGGCGCGGGCATCCTTGCCGCGGGCCAGCAGGCGGCGCTCGGCAAGTACCTGTCGTTCAGCCGCATCCAGGAAACGACCGCCGACGCCAGCGGCGCGCGCTTCCTCCAGACCGCGGGGATCAGCGGCAAGGGCATGATCGCCTTCTTCCGCCGCCTCCAGAAGGAGGAATATCGCTACGCCGGCGAGATCGACCCCTATATGCAGACGCACCCGCTGTCGGGCGACCGCGTCCAGCACCTCACCGCCGACCTCCAGGCCAGTCCGGCCTGGAACGTCCCGCCCGACCCCGCGCTCGAGGAACGGTTCAAGCGGGTCAAGGCCAAGCTCGAAGGCTATGTCATGGAACCGGGCCGCACGCTGGCCGATTTCCCCGAATACGACACCAGCATCTATGCCCGCTATGCGCGCGCCTATGCCTATCACAAGGCCGGCTACCCCGACAAAGCCGACGTCGAATCGGCGGCGCTGATCGCCAAGGCGCCCGGCGACCCTTATTTTCAGGAAATCCGCGGCCAGATCCTGCTGGAGGCGGGCAAGCCCGGCGACGCGCTGGAGCCGCTGCGCATGGCGACGGAGGGGTCGCGCAACAACGCGCTGATCGCCACCACCCTCGGCCACGCGCTGATCGCGACCGACGACAAGGCGAACCTGCCCGAAGCGGTCAAGGTCCTGCGCACCGCGGTCGCGCGCGACGACCAGAACCCCTTTGCCTGGTATCAGCTCGGCACCGCCTATGAACGGTCGGGCGACACTGCCCGCGCCGCGCTCGCCACCGCCGAACGCGCCAGCATGGGGGGCGACAGCCGCACCGCCGCCGCCAGCGCGCGCTATGCAATGGCGGGCATTCCTGCCAACACCAGCGACTGGATCCGTGCGCAGGACATCGCCATGACCGCGCAGAACGACCTCGATGCCAATCGGAAGAAGCGCCGGTGAACCGCCCGTCGCTGGCGCTCGCCGCCCTGCTCGGCGTGGCGCTGGGCGTGATCGGGATGACATGGTGGGGCGGTCGTGCTCCACAAAGCCGCGCAGGGGTCGAGCAGGTCGTGCGCGACTATGTGCTCGCCCATCCCGAACTGATCCCGGAAGCGATGGCGAAGCTCCAGCAGCGCGAACAGGCGCGCGCGGTCGCCGGGCTCGCCGACACGGTGACGCGCCCCTATGCCGGCGCCTGGGCGGGCAATCCCAGGGGCGATGTCACCGTGGTCGAATATTACGACTACAACTGCGGTTATTGCCGGGCCAGCCTGCCCGCGATCCGGCAATTGGTCGCCAGCGACCCCGGCGTCCGGGTCGTCTTTCGCGAGCTGCCCATCCTGGCTCCCACCAGCCGCGATGCCGCCCGCGCCAGCATCGCCGCCGCCCGGGCGAACCGGTTCGGGGCGTTCCACGATGCGCTCTACGGCGGCGGTCGCGTCACCCCCGCCAGCATCGCCGTCGCCGCGCGCACCGCCGGGGTCGACCTGTCCCGTGCCGATGTCGCCGCCGCCGATGCGGAGATCGAGCGCAACCTCCAGGCCGCGGGAACGCTGGGGCTGACCGGGACGCCGAGCTGGGTGATCGGCGGCCAGCTATTGTCGGGCGCGATCCCGCTCGACCGGCTCCGGGCGGCGGTCGCCACGGCGCGCGCGGAACGAAGCTGATGGCCGACCCCATTCTGGCGATCGCGGGCGTGTCCAAGACCTATGCCGACGGCACGGTCGCGCTCCACCCGGTCGACCTCGCCATCGCGCGGGGCGAGATCTTCGCGCTGCTCGGCCCCAATGGCGCGGGCAAGACGACGCTGATCTCGATCATCTGCGGCATCGTCAACGCGTCCGCCGGCGCGGTCACCGTGGCGGGACACGACGCGTTCGCGAACTACAGGACCGCGCGCCGCACGATCGGGCTGGTGCCGCAGGAACTGTCGGTCGACATGTTCGAGTCCGTGCTCGCCACCGTCACCTTCTCGCGCCGGCTGTTCGGGCGCTCGGGCCATGCGGCGCACATCGAACAGGTGCTGCGCGACCTGTCCCTCTGGGACAAGCGCCATGCCAAGATCATGGAGCTGTCGGGCGGGATGAAGCGCCGCGTCCTGATCGCCAAGGCGCTGGCGCACGAACCCGACATCCTGTTCCTCGACGAGCCCACCGCGGGGGTCGACGTGGCGCTGCGCCGCGACATGTGGAAGCTGGTCCACCGCCTTCGCGAACGCGGCACCACCATCATCCTCACCACCCATTATATCGAGGAGGCGGAGGAGATGGCCGACCGGGTCGGCGTCATCGACAAGGGACGGCTGCTGCTGGTCGAGGACAAGCGGGCGCTGATGAAGAAGCTTGGCAAGCGCCAGCTTACCCTGACGCTCACCGAACCGCTCGCCGCGGTGCCCGACGGGCTCGCCGACTGGGACCTGCGCCTCGACGACGAGGGCCGCACCTTGCGCTACCTGTTCGACGCGCAGGCGGAGGACACCGGCATCCCGTCGCTGCTGCGCCGGCTGGACGATCGCGGCATCGCCTTTCGCGACCTCGAATCGTCCAAGTCGAGCCTGGAGGACATTTTCGTCGATCTGGTGGGGGAACGCGCGTGAACCTCCACGGCATCTGGGCGATCTACCGGTTCGAGATGGCGCGCTTCGGGCGCACGATCTGGACCAGCCTGCTCGTCCCCGTCATCACCACCTCGCTCTATTTCGTCGTGTTCGGCACCGCGATCGGTGCCCGCATGAGCGAAGTGTCGGGCGTCCCCTATGGCGCGTTCATCGTGCCCGGGCTGATGCTGCTCGCGATCTTCTCCGAATCGATCATGAACGCGTCGCTCGGCATCTACATGCCCAAGTTCACCGGCACGATCTTCGAGCTGCTGTCCGCGCCGCTGTCGCCGCTCGAGATCGTTCTGGGCTATGTCGGCGCGGCGACCACCAAGTCGCTGCTGATCGGCGCGGTGATCTTCGCCACCGCCCACCTGTTCGTCGACCTGCCCGTCGCGCACCCGGTTGCGATGGTCGGCTATCTGGTCCTCGTCGCGGCGACGTTCTGCCTGTTCGGTTTCGCGATCGGCATCCAGGCCAAGGGGTTCGAACAGCTCCAGGTCATCCCGCTGCTGGTCGTCACCCCGCTCACCTTTCTGGGCGGGGCGTTCTACTCGGTCCAGATCCTGCCCGAACCCTGGCGGACGATCACGCTGTTCAACCCGGTGGTGTATCTCATCAACGGCTTTCGCTGGACCTTTTTCGGCACCAGCGACGTCGCGCCCGGGATCAGCCTGGGCGTGACCGCGCTGTTCCTGCTCGTCTGCCTGGGCGCGATCACGCTGATCTTCCGCACCGGCTGGCGCCTCAAGGCGTAGCGTCCGCCCCCAGCCACGCCGTCCGGAACGCCGTCTGCGCCGGGGTCGGGGCCTGTCCGGTCGTCTCCATGCGCACCACCTCGATCGCGGGGTCCGCCACGGCGACCAGCGTCGCGCGACGGTCGACACCGCGGCTGCGCCACGCCAGCTCGACCCGTTGCCCCGGCGTCAGCGCCGCCAGCGCCGCGGTCCACCCGGCCGGCTCCGTCACCGCCGTGTCGCCCAGCGAGACCAGCACGTCCTCGCGCTCGACCCCGGCCTTGTACAGCGGGCTGTCGGGGACCGGCGGTTCGGCCAGCATCACCCCGCCCGCACCGCCGCTCGCCTGGGTTGCGCCCAGCCAGCCGCGCCCCGGATGCGCGGGCCGCAGCTCCAGCCCGGCCTGCGCCAGCAACGGCGCGAAGTCGGGCAAGGACGACCCGCCAATCGACGCCTTGAAGAACGCGGTGGCGAATGCCTCGTCCGTCACCGCCGCCAGCGCCCGGCGAACATCGTCGGGCTGATAGGGCCGCTCGGGCGCCCCATGCACCCGCCACATCTCGCGCATGAAGTCGTCCAGCGTCTTGCCCGGATATCGCCCCCGCAACTGGAGGTCGAGCGCCAGCGCGACCACCGCACCATAGGAGTAGTAGGACACGAAGATGTTGGGATTGACCGGATCGATCGACCGGGCCGCATCGACGAACGGCGCGCGCAGGCTCATCTCCTGCGGCCCGCCATAGCGCCGCGCCGGCGTGTTGACGACGCCGTCCAGCGTCCGCCCGAGCCCGGCCAGATACGCGTCGACCGGCATCTCGCCCGCGCGCCGGACCGTCAGCGGCCCGTAATATTGGGTGAACCCTTCGGCCAGCCACAGCGACGGCGTCGGGTTGGCACGGGTGAAGTCGAACGGCTCCAGCCCGGCGGGGCGGATACGCTCGACGTTCCAGGCATGGGTGAACTCGTGCGCCAGCGTCTGGATCTGCCCGAACCGCGCCTCCGCCAGCCCGCGCCGGTCGACGATGATCGTCGAGTTGCGATGCTCCATCCCGTCGCCATCCGCCCAGGGCAGATAGTCGGCGATGAAGGTATAGCGGCCGAAGTCGTAGCGCGGCGGCCCGCCGAACACCGCGAAATGCTGCTCGATCACCTTTCTGGTCATCGCGGCGAAGCGGTCCATGTCCGCCGCCGATCCCTGGTGATGCACCGCCAGCCGCACCGTCTGCGTGCCGGCCGGCCCCGCCACCTGCCATTCGCGCATCGCGAAGTCGGACAGCTCGGTCGGGCTGTCCATGAAATATTGCAGGTTGGGCGCCCAGAAGGTCATCGTCGCCCCGCGCGCCTCGGGCAACTGGGTCGCCGCCTTCCACTTCGGGTCGGGGGCACGGAAACGGACCCGGATCGGCCGCTCGTCATACCCCGTCGCCCACAAGAAGGTCGCGGGCATGTTGAGGTGCGCGTGGCTCGCATCGATCTGCGCATAGGTGCCGTCGCCGTGATCGCCATAGAGCGTGTAGGTGACCGACACGGTGCCGTCATTCCCGTCGACCGACCAGCCATAGGGGTCGGTGCGGCTCACGCGCAGCGCCCGGCCCGCGCCATCGGCGGCGCTGACCGCATAGACGTTCTTGGCGAACTCGTGGATCGCGTACCGGCCGGGTGACGAGCGCGCCATCTGGAACCGCACCGGCCCGGCGCGCAGCTGGCGATAGGTCGCGGTGATCCGCGCCTCGTGATGGGCGGCGTTGGGGAAGCTGACCTCGTACTGGATCGGCCCCGCCGTGCCGGGATCGCCCGCCGGCGCCTGCGCCGCTGCGGTCCCCGCCATCGCGACCATCGCCGCCCCCGCCAGCAACAGCACCCGCATCGCTCATCCCCCTTGTGTCTCGCCGCGCCAGGCTTGCCGGACCCCGGCGTCGGGAACAAGCCCGCACCGACCTATGCCGATGCCCGCCGATCGAGCCAGGGCCTCAGGATCAGCGCGTTGAGGTCGATCGCGGCATGGAGCAGCATCGCCACCCACAACGCCCCCGTCGACAGGTACAGATACGCCAGCCCCGCGCCCGCCACCGTCGTCGCCGCGACGCCCAGCCAGCCCTGATGCCGGTGGACGAGCCCGAACGCGCCCGTCGCCACCAGCAGGCCCGCCACCATGCTCCCCGTGGCAAGGCCGATCGCCAGCGGCAGCGCGAGACGGAAGAACAGCTCCTCGCTCGCCCCCGCCGCGACCGCAATCGTCGTCGCCGCGCCCCATTCGGACCGGTCGCGCGCCGCCGCGGCCGAGCGGTAGATCACCCGCGCCGGCGGTCGCCCCAGCGCGCGCCGGACCAGCAGCACCAGCAGCCCGATCGATGCCCCCAGCCCCAGGCTGCCGAGCAGCCATGGCAGGTCGCCGTCGATCGCGCCGGGCAATCCCGCCTGCCGCGCCACCCGCCCGAACTCCACGGGCATGGTCCACGCCGCGTCGGCCCGCCCGATCAGCATCAGTGCGAATACCGCCGGCACCCCGAAGGTCACCGCCGTGCCCAGCGCCCAGCCATACAGCGCCCGCGCGCGCGTCCGCCGGCCCGCCAGCCGCGCGACGCCGGCGGCGATCCCCGGCCCCCGGCGCATCGCCTGCGCGACGATGCCGAACAGCACCGCGGTCACAAGGACCGGCATCACCGCTCGATGCGGTGCTCACCCTTGACCCAGCGCACCGTGCCCGACGACGCGCGCATCACCACGCTTTCGGTGGTCATGGTGGTGCCGCGCCGCTTCACGCCCGCCAGCAGCGATCCGTCGGTCACCCCCGTCGCGGCAAAGATGCAGTCGCCATTGGCCAGTTCGTCGAGGTCGTACTGCTTGTCGAGGTCGGTCACGCCCCAGCGGTGCGCCCGCGCGCGCTCGTCGTCGTTGCGGAACAGCAGCCGCCCCTTGAACTGCCCGCCGACACAGCGCAGCGCCGCGCACGCCAGCACGCCTTCCGGTGCGCCCCCCGATCCCATGTAGACGTCGATGGTGGTGTCGGGATCCCCCGTCGCGATCACCCCCGCGACATCGCCGTCGCCGATCAGCATCACCCCGCAACCCAGGCCGCGCAGCTCCGCGATCAGCTCCTCGTGGCGCGGCCGGTCGAGGACGCAGGCGATGATCTCGTGCGGCGGCACGCCCTTGGCGGCGGCGATCGCGCGCACGTTCTCCGTGGGTGATCGGTCGAGGTCGATGACGCCCTCGGGATAGCCCGGTCCCACCGCGATCTTCTGCATGTAGACGTCGGGCGCGTTGAGCAGCCCACCCTTTTCGGCGATCGCGAGCACCGCCAGGCTGTTAGGTCCCGCCTTGGCGCAGATCGTGGTCCCCTCCAGCGGATCGAGCGCGATGTCGATCGCGGGGCCCTGGCCGGTGCCGACCTTTTCGCCGATGAACAGCATCGGCGCCTCGTCGCGCTCGCCCTCGCCGATCACCACCGTGCCGTCCATGTCGAGCGTGTTGAGCGCGGCGCGCATCGCCTCCACCGCGGCGGCATCGGCCGCCTTCTCGTCGCCGCGCCCGACCAGCGTCGACGCGGCGATCGCCGCCGCCTCCGTCACCCGCACCATTTCGAGCACGAGAACCCGGTCGAGAACATTACTGGCGGCGGTGGTCATGCGGTCTTCTCCCCTGGAATGCCTGCCGGTCAGTCGCGGAGCAGGTCGTTGATCGACGTCTTGGAGCGGGTCTGCGCGTCGACCCGCTTGACGATCACCGCGCAATACAGCCCCGGATCGCTCCCCGTCGAGCCCGGCACCACCACCGAATAGGGCGGGACATACCCGCGGAACACTTCGCCGGTCGCGCGATCGATGATCTTGGTCGACGCGCCCAGGTACACGCCCATCGACAGCACCGCGCCCTCGCCGACGCGAACGCCCTCCGCCACTTCCGACCGCGCGCCGATGAACGCGCCGTCCTCGATCACCACCGGATCGGCCTGCAACGGCTCCAGCACCCCGCCGATCCCCGCCCCGCCCGACAGGTGGACGTTGCGCCCGATCTGCGCACAGCTGCCCACCGTCGCCCAGGTGTCGACCATCGTCCCCTCGCCGACATGGGCGCCGATGTTGACGAAACTCGGCATCAGGATCGCGCCGCGGCCGACGAACGCCCCGCGCCGCACCACCGACCCGGGCACCGCGCGAAAGCCCGCCGCGCGGAACTCCGCCTCCGACCAGCCGGAAAACTTCGACGGCACCTTGTCGAACCAGTGCCCGGCGCCCGGCCCGTTGTCGATCAGCGCATTGTCGTTGAGGCGAAACGACAGCAGCACCGCCTTCTTCAGCCACTGGTTGACCCGCCAGCCGCCCCTGCCCTCGTTCATGGTGCCGTCCGGCTCCGCCACCCGCGCCTCGCCCGCGTCGAGCATCGCCAGCGCGCGATCCACCGCCGACCGCACGTCGCCGCCGGTATCAAGGCCGATGTTCGCGCGGTCCTCCCATGCGGCATCGATGGTGAGTGGAAGGTCGGTCACGCGGCGATCTCCTGGAGCCAGGGCAACAGTTCGGATATGGTGAAGTCGATGAAGTCGCGCTCGGCTTCCGGTCCCTGTTCGGATCCGTTGTCGATCCAGACGGTGGTCATGCCGATCGCCTTGGCGGGTTTCAGGTTGCGGGCCATGTCCTCGACGAACACGGCGCGCGTCGGCTCGACCGCCAGCGCGGCGCACAGCCCGGCATAGGCCGACGCCTGCGGCTTGGGTTGCAGCGCCATGGCGTGGATGTCGTGAATCGCCTCGAAACTGCCGCCCAGCCCCAGCCGGTCGAGCACGCGCAGGGCATAGGGCGTGTCGCCGTTGGTGAAGACCAGCTTCCTGCCCGGCAGCGCCGCGATCGCGGCGGCAAGCGGCGCATCCGCCTCCAGCACCTCCATCTCGATGTCGTGGACATAGTCGAGAAAGGCGTGCGGATCGACGTCGTGCTCCGCCATCAGCCCGGCCAGCGTCGTGCCATGGCCATGGAAATACGCCTTCTGCACGCGGTGCGCCTCCCCGTCATCGACATGCAGCAGCTCGGCGATGAAGCGCGTCATCCGCGCATCGATGCGCGCGAACAGGTCGGCCCGCGCCGGATAGAGCGTGTTGTCGAGATCGAAGATCCAGGTGTCGACATGGGACAGGCGGGGCAGCATCGCGCCGGCTCTAGGAGGCGCGGGCAAAGGGGGCAAGCCGCGCGCGCCCACCCGCCCGGCCGGCCGACTGCGTCGCGGCGGGGGCCCTTCGACCGACACGCTTTGGCCGATCGGCAATCCGGATCGCCCGAATGGTAATCTTTCCTTGCATGAAAGCCGTTATTTCCAAAGATGTTGGAACAATCAGATAGGGTTTGGGAGATGCGGGGCGGCACGAGCTGGCTGTGGCGATCGGCGGCAGGTCTGGCCTGTGGCGGACTGGCCGCGTGCGGCGGCGGGGGCGGCGGCGTCAACGGCACCCCGACACCGCCCGTCGCCACCACGCCCGCGCCCACCGTCACGCCCGCACCCACGCCTACGCCCACCCCCACCCCGACTCCGGTCGTCACACGGACCAACCAGGACAGTGGTGAATATCGCGCCACGGTCGGCGCGGTCTCGATGAACGCGCTCGCCGCCTACAACCAGGGCGCGACCGGCAGCGGCGTCGCGATCGGCATCATCGACAGCGGCATCGACCTCCAGTCGGAGGAGTTCGCCGGTCGGGTGTCGAGCGCGTCGCGCGACGTCGCGGGCAACGCCTCGCTCGACGACGAGGGTGGGCACGGCACCGCCGTCGCCTTCACGGCCGCCGGGCGACGCAACGGCGTCGGCACCCATGGCGTCGCGTACGAGGCGACGGTGATCGCCCTGCGCGCCGATCGCCCCGGCAGCTGCACGGGCGAGGCCACGGACGATGCGCAAAGCGGCTGCCGCTTCGGGACGGACGCGATCGCGCGCGGGGTGGACGCGGCACGGACCGGGGGCGCCCGCGTCATCAACATGTCGCTGGGCGGGGCGGAGATGCCCCGCGACCTCGTCGCCGCGATCGGGCGGGCGACCGCGGCCGGCATCGTGGTGGTGATCGCCGCCGGCAATGACGGCACCGCCGAGCCAGACGCGTTCACGGCCGTCGCCGCCAATGCCGCAGTGGCGCGGGGCCAGGTGGTGATCGCCGGATCGGTCGCGGCGAGCGACGGTATCTCCAGCTTTAGCGACCGGGCCGGCGGCCAGGCGAACTGGTTCCTGACCGCGGTCGGCGAACGGGTGCGCGCGCCGGACGAGAACGGCACCCCGCTGCTGTGGAGCGGCACGTCGTTCGCGGCCCCGCAGATCGCGGGCGCGGTGGCGCTGCTCGCCCAGGCCTTTCCGAACCTGTCGGGCGCGCAGATCGTGGAGCTGCTCTACGCCACCGCGCGCGACGCGGGCGCTCCCGGCGCGGACCCGATCTACGGCCGCGGCGTGCTGGATCTCACCCGCGCGTTCCAGCCGGTCGGCAGCACGGCGGTGGCGGGGGCGGGGGCAACGGTGTCGACCACCGCCGCCGGCGGCACGCTGTCGGCCCCGATGGGCGATGCCGCGGCGGGCACGATGGGCGCGGTGGTGCTGGACGGCTACAGCCGCGCCTTTGCGATCGACCTCGCGGCGAACCTCGCGCACGGTTCCGCCCGCCCGCTGCTCGCGCCCGCACTGCAAAGCGCCGGGCGACAGGTGGCGTTCGCCGCGGGCGACACCGCGGTCGCGGTGACGCTGGTGCCGCGCGGCGTCCTGGGTGGGGTCGCGACCGACCGCCTCAGTCTGTCTTCCACCGACGCGGGCGCCGCTCGCGCCGTCGCGGCCAGCGTCGTGCGCCGGCTGGGCAGGAGCCAGATGGCGATGGGCTTCGCGGAGGGCGCGGACGCGCTGGGCGCCCGCATGGCGGGCCGAACCCAGCCCGCCTTTCTGATCGCCAACGGTACCTCACCGGGGTTCGAGGCACGGGCGCGCGGCGCGGGCGCCTGGCGGCAACGGTTCGGCAGGTTGAGCCTGACCGGCGGGCTCGAATCGGGGGACATCTACACCCCGCGCGAGACTGCAACGGCACGCAACTGGCGCCGATCCGGCTATTCGCGGGCCACGCTGGCGCTCGACCGCCGGTTCGGCCCGCTCGCCGCGACCCTGGGCGTCAGCCGGTTGGCGGAGGCGAGCACGGTGCTCGGTGCCCGGCTCGGCGACGGGCTGGGCGCCCCTGCCGCCGCAAGCTGGTTCCTCGACGGCGGCGGCCGCCTCGACCTCGGCCGGTGGACGTTGGGCGCGCAATGGCGGCGCGGCCGGACGGGGTTGACGACCCGCAGCGGCGTCGCGGGCGACGGCACGCTGCTGACCGGCAGCTGGGCGGTGGACGTCGGCCGCGACGGCCTGTTCGGCGCGGACAGCTTCGGCCTGCGTCTCGCCCGGCCGCTGCGCGTCCTGTCGGGGGGTCTCGACCTGACCCTGCCGACCGGCTGGAGCTATGCCGACGGCGCGGTCACCGCCTGGACGCCGCAGCGGCTGAACCTCGCCCCCACCGGGCGCGAACTCGACATGGAGGCGCGCTATGCCCGCCCGCTCGCCGGGGGATGGCTTCAGGCGAACCTGTTCTGGCGCCGCGATCCGGGCAACATCGCCGCGCTGCCCGATGATCGCGGGGTGGCGCTGCGCTACGGCCTGGGGTTCTGACGCTCCAGGCGCACCGTCGCGGTCGCGCCCGTCAGCCCGTCGCTCTCCGCCCGGACCCGGATCGTGCCGCTCGCGCCCGGCCTGGCGCGCACGATCGCCAGCGCCAGCCCGGCCATCGCCGCGCGTTCGGGCGACGCGAACGGGACAAAGCTGGTCGGATCGCCATTGTCGGTCGCGACCAGTTCGCCCGGCCCGTCCACAACGAATCGGATGCGGTTGGTGGCGCCGGGCGCGGTGCGGCCCTGGGCATCGGTCACCCGCACCGTGACAAAGGTCAGGTCGTCCCCGTCGGCGACGATCGCCGGCCGGTCCGCCGCCGCCTGCAACCGCGCGGGCGCGGCGGCCGTCGCGGTGGTGGCGGTCGCCCACGCCTTGCCGTCCTTCCAGGTGACGACCCGGATCTCGCCCGGCTGGTAGATCACATAGTCCCAGCGGAAGCGATAGGCGAACGGCGCGCGCTTGATCCGTCCCTGCGACGTGCCGTTGACGAACAGCTCCGCCTCGTCCGCGGAGGAAAACACCTGGACGGGGGTCACCTGCCCCTCGCGCCCCGGCCACGTCCAGTGCGGCAGGATATGGGCGAAGCGCAGGTCGGGGCGCCAGCGCGACTGGTACAGCCAGAACCGGTCCTTGGGGAAACCGGCAAGGTCGACGATCCCCGAATAGCTGCTCCGCGACGCGTAATAGGGCGTTGGCTCGCCCAGATAGTCGAACCCGGTCCACACGAACTCGCCCGCCACGAACGGGTTCTGGTCGAACGCCGCGAAATCGCGATCGGGGGTGGAGCCGAAGTCGGCGGCGTGAAGCTCGTACGCGCTCACCGCCCGCGTCGCCGGATCGCCGCCGGAGCCCGGCCGCACCGGGCCGCTGGTCGCGCCCGCCACCGGAAACAGATACGCGCCGCGCGTGCTCAGCGCCGAGGCGCTTTCGCTCGCCAGGATCATCTTGTCGGGATGCCGCCGGTGGAATGCGGCGAACTGGCCGGGCAGCGAGCGGACGCCGGTGCCCTGGTAGTTGAGGCTGACGACGTCCACCGCCTCGGGCAACGGCATCCCCGGCCCGGCGAAGTTCATCGCGGTGGTGGTGGGCCGGGTCGGGTCCTCCTCGCGGACGATCGCGGCCAGCGTGCGCGCGATCGCCCCGCCCGCCTCGCCGGTATACTGCTCGCCCACCTCGTTGCCGATGCTCCACATCACGATCGAGGGATGGTTGCGGTCGCGCCGCAGCATCGCGCGCAGGTCCGGCTCGTGCCAATCGGGGAACACCAGATGGAAATCGAGCGGGGTCTTGCGCCGTTCCCAGCTGTCGAACACCTCGTCCATGACCAGGAAGCCCATCTCGTCGGCTAGGTCGAGCAGCTGCGGGTCGGGCGGGTTGTGGCTCATGCGGATCGCGTTGGCGCCCATGTCGCGCAGGATGCGCAGCTGCCGTTGGGCGGCGGACCGGTTGAACGCGGCCCCCAGCGCGCCCAGGTCGTGGTGGAGGTTGACCCCCTGGATCCTGACGCGCTCGCCGTTGACGGACAGCCCCTGCTCGGCGTCGAAGCGCAGCGCGCGGATGCCGAACGCCGTCTCGTACCGGTCGACCGTCCTGCCGCCCACGGTCACTTCGGTCACCGCAAGGTAGCGGTTGGGCGCCTGGGTCGGCGGCGGGCCCCACAGCCGGGGGTTGGCGACCGTCGCGCGTGCGGCAACGGTGGCGCTGGCCTTTGCGGGCAGGGCGACGCGCTGCGGCGCCAGCCGCGCCACGGGCGCGCCCGTCCGCCGGCCGGCGGCGTCGAGCGCGTAGATCGCCGTCGCCACGCTCGCCTGGACGGGCGCGGCCCCGTCATTGTCGAGCGTGGTCGCCACCGCCACCGTTGCCGCCCCGGCATCGACCGCGGGCGTGGTCACCACGCTGCCCCACTGCCCGACATGGACCGCCGCCGCGGTGGTCAGCCACACCCGGCGATACAGCCCGCCGCCCGGGTACCAGCGCGACGATTCGGGTGGGTTGTCCAGCCGGATCGCGAGCTGGTTGCGCCCGCCGAACGCCAGATACGGGGTCAGGTCGACCCGCCAGCCATTGTAGCCGTACGGCCAACCCCCGACCAACCGGCCGTTGAGCCACACGGTGGCATAGGCCATCGCCCCGTCGAGATCGAGGAACACCGACCGCCCCCGGTCGCGCGCGGGCACGTCCAGCGTCCGGCGATACCAGCCGATGCCCCAGCTCGGCAGCCGGCCCATCCCGCCCACCGCGCCCTCCTTGATGAAGGGCCGGTCGATCGCCCAGTCATGGGGAAGGCGCACCGGTTGCCAGCCGCGATCGTCGAACGCGGGCCGCACGAACGCGACATCCCCGCCCGGATCGCCGGCGGGGCGCAGGTGGCGGCGCGCGGGATCGCGGATCAGCGGATTGGCGGTGGGCAGGATCCAGGGCTTGAGCACCGTGGCCGCCGAACGGACGCTGGCCGCCGCCTCCGGCCGGGTATCGGCGATCCGGGTATCGGCGCTTTCGGTCACCTCGGGCCGCACGTCGTAGCGCAGGTCGGTGGCCAGCCCCGGCGGATCGCCACGATGGAACCGCCACCCGTCGCGCAGCTCGCTGCGCACCCGCTGCGCGGCGACGGGCACCGCCATCGACGCGACGACGGCCAGCGCCGCGGCCGCCTTCAGGAACGATCGCGATGCCATGCAAAACTCCCGCGGCTTGTGTCCGACCGACGCCGGCCGTTGCGGGTGATGCTGATTTGTCGGGCGCGACGCAAGGGCATCGCCGCCCGTGCCGCCGCGCCCCGCAGCGGGCAAGGGGATCAGAGCCGCTCGATCACCAGTTCGGGCTCGGACCGGTCCGGCAGGACGACGCCCGCGGCATGAAGATGCTCCACCACCTGATAGGCCGCGAACGGCTGGATCAGCGCCGGCCAGTCGCGCAGCAGCACCGGCACGCGGGCCGTGGAGCCGCCGATCAGCACGAACGGCACTCCCGCCGCGCTCAGCCGCTCGACCGCGGGAAACAGGTCGCGCCCGTCGAGCTCGATGTCGATCACCGCACCGGCGCAGCCCGGCGCCTCGTCCAGCGCGCTCGCGGTCGCCACCGGACCCGCGACGATCAGCCCCGCCCGCCGCAGCCCGTCCGCGACGTAGTCCCCCACGAACCCCGGCCGGGCGAGCACCAGCACGTGGCAGGCCCCGTCCGGTCCGATCACGGCATCGATCGGTTGCGCGGGACGGTGCGGGTCATTCGGCGGCATCGGCGAGAACCGATTGCTCCTCGCGCGACCGCAGCCGGCGATAGGTGGCCAGCGCCTGCCCGACCACCTGGTCCATGTTGTAATAGCGATAGGTCGCGAGCCGGCCCACGAAGATCACGTCGGGCTCGGCGATCGCCAGCGCCTCGTACCGCTTGAACAGCGCCTGGTTCTCGGGCCGGGGGATCGGGTAATAGGGATCGCCCTCGGCCGCCGGATATTCATAGGTGACGCTGGTCACCGGCGCGACCTGCCCGGTCAGGTGCTTGTATTCGGTCACCCGCGTGAACGGCGTCGCCTCATCGGGATAGTTGACCACGGCCACCGCCTGATGCCGCTCGACCGGCAGCGTCCGGTGCTCGAAACGGAGCGAGCGGTACGGCAGCGGGCCGTAGCGGTGGTCGAAATACTCGTCGATCGGGCCGGTATAGATCAGCCGGTCATAGCTGATCTGGTCGCGCACCTCCGCGAAATCGGTGCCGAGCCGCACGGTGATGCCCGGATGGTCCAGCATCGCCGCGAACATCGCGGTGAAGCCGTTCAGCGGCATCGCCTGATGCGTGTCGGAGAAATAGCGGTCGTCGGTGTTGGTGCGGGTCGGCACCCGCGCGGTGACCGCCTTGTCGAGCTCGGACGGGTCCAGCCCCCATTGCTTGCGCGTGTAGCCGCGGAAGAACAGCCGGTACAGCTCCTGCCCCACGGCGGAGACCACCACGTCCTCGGACGTGCGCACGGTCGCCACCGGCTCCGCCCGCGCGGCCAGGAACGCCTGCGCCTCGGCATCGCTTTCCAGCCCTGCGTCGAACAGCGCGTTGAGCGTCGTGCGGTTGATCGGGATCGGCACCTGCTGCCCCCGTACCTCGGCCAGCACGCGATGTTCGTACGGGCGCCACCCAGTGAAGCGCGACAGGTAGCCGAACACCTCGTCCGAATTGGTGTGGAAGATGTGCGGCCCGTACTGGTGGATCAGGATGCCGCCCGCATCCTCGACGTCGAACGCATTGCCCGCGATGTGCGGGCGGCGGTCGATCACCAGCACCCGCTTGCCGGCATCCGCGGCCAGCCGCTCGGCCATGACCGATCCGGCGAAACCGGCCCCCACCACCAGATAGTCGTAATGCGGGCGCCCGGCCCGGCGCCCGGCCTCGCGTTCGGCCCGGCGCTCGGCCACCGCCTCGTCGATCGCCGCCAGCATCGCCGCGGCGGTGTCGTCCCACGATGTCGCCGCGAGCAGCGCATCCGCCTCTTCGCGCCAGCCGCGGTCCTCGCCTCGCGCCAGCGCCAGCGCGTCGTCGCACGCCGCGATGAACCGGGTGCCGGCCTCCGCGATCCGGACGCCCGCCATTGTGCCGTAATGGCGCACCACGTCGACGATCGGGGTCGACACGACCGGGCGCCCGCCCGCGAGATATTCGGGGGTCTTGGTCGGGCTGATGAAGCGGGTCGCCTCGTTGATCGCGAAGGGCATCAGCGCCACGTCCCAGCCCGCGATCGCCGCGGGCAGCTCGTCGTACGAACGCGCACCGGTGTAGCGGAGGTTGTCGCGCCGGGGCAGGTCGGCAGGGTCGATCTTGACCACCGGGCCGACCAGCTCGATCGTCCAGTCGGGCCGGGCATCCGCCAGCTGGCGCAGCAGGGCCAGGTCCATCCGCTCGTCGATGACGCCATAGAAGCCGAATGTCGGGCGCCCTTCGCGCAACCCGGCGCGCGACCCGTCCCGTGCCCGGGCGAAATGCGCGACATCGACGCTCGACGGGAACGGCCGCACGTCCGGGTGCCGGGCGCGCTTGGCCTCGTACAGGCTGTATCCGCCGGTAAACACCAGATCGGCCGCGCCCAGCAGTTCCTCCTCCAGCGCCAGCAGCTCGGGCGGCGCGAAGCGGAACGCGGACAGCTCGTCCATGCAGTCGTACACGGTGCAGCGCGCCACCACGTCGCGCGAAAAGGCGAGCATCATCGGCGTGTAGTACCAGCGGATCGCGACCGGCGGCTCGCCGGCCAGGAACGTGGCGAGCAGGTCGGCCAGCGCGGCGCTCGTGCCGGCGGCATCCAGCCCGTCGGGCAGGTGCGGCGTCGCGACGCGCACGCCGCCCGGCTCGTCGCGCACCGCCAGCACCGCGGCCTCGCCGCCGCCGACCTCGGGCTCCTCCCAGATCACCACGCCGTGGGTCCGGGCGAAGCGGGTCATGAGGTGCTGGGGCCGTTGGAACACGAAATTCCAGCGCAGGTGGGAAAAGCAGAGAAGCAGCCCCGGATGTCCGGCAGGGGAGGCAAGCGGGGCCATGACGTTCATCAGCTACTCCGGCTAGGACAGCCCCCGCCCTAACCCTTGCTAGCGGATGAACAACCCGCCCACTCTAATCCACGTAAACCGGAACCGAATTGTTTTCGGGCGCCGCGCTTGGCAGGGGGCGCCGGTGACCAATGCCGCGCCCATCGCCATGACTGCCGCCCCCGCGTTCGCAGCGACGCTGCCCTGGATCCGGGTGGCGCCCGGCTCGCCCTATTTCGTCGACGACACCGGCGCCGACTGGACGCCGATCGGCCAGAACGACGCGATCAGCTGGCCCGAGCTCGAACCGCTGTTCCGCCGCAAGGACCTGCCCGCGGTCGAACGGCACCTGCGCTGGCTGGTCGAACACGGGGTCACCTGCCTCAGGCTGATGGTCGAATACGCCCAGGTCCGACACCGCTATTTCGAACGGCGCGCCGGCACCCCGGTGCCGGCGATGGTGCAATTGTGGGACGACCTGTTCGCACTGTGCGAGCGGGTGGGGCTGCGCATCCTGCTGACCCCGGTGGACACGTTCTGGATGTGGCGGCACTGGCGCCACCATCCCTGGAACGTCGCCAATGGCGGGCCGCTGTCGCACCCCTCCCGGCTGTTGCTGTGCCCGCAAACCCGCGGCGTCATCAAGGCGCGCCTGTCGTTCATGGCCGAACGCTGGGGCGGATCGGGCGCGCTGTTCGCCTGGGACCTGTGGAACGAGATCCATTACGCGCAGGCGGAGAACGAGGCGCACTGCTTCCCCGAATTCATCGCCGACCTCTCGCATCACGTCCGCGACCTCGAACAGCGGCTGTACGGCCGCACCCACCCGCAAACGGTGTCGCTGTTCGGGCCGGAGCTGTGGTGGCGGCCCGACCTGCCGATGGCGGAGCCGATCTTCCGCCACCCCGACCTCGATTTCGCGAGCATCCACATCTATCGCTCGGGCTCGATCGACGATCCCCGCGACACGGTGCGCCCGGCGCTGGCGATGGGCCGGATCGTGCGCCAGTGCCTGCGCGAGATCACCGACGGGCGCCCCTTTCTCGATACCGAGCACGGGCCGATCCACACCTTCAAGGACAAGCACCGCACCCTGCCCGAAGCGTTCGACGACGAATATTTCCGCCACATGAGCTGGGCGCACCTGGCCAGCGGCGGGGTGGGCGGCGGGATGCGCTGGCCCAACCGCAGCCCCCACATACTCACCGCCGGGATGCGGCGCGCGCAGGGGGCGATGGCCGGCTTCCTGCCGCTGATCCGCTGGCAGGACCTTCGCCGCGAGCCGCTGGTCGTCCGCGCGCCGGGGTTTCACGCCTTTGGCTGCGGCGACGGGGACCAGGCGATCGTCTGGCTGGTGCGCCGGGGTGGACGCGCGGCGGACGGGCGGATCGATGCCGGGCTGGTCACGCGCGAACAGCGGGTCACCGTGCCGATGCCGCCGGGCCGCTACGACGTGACGGGGTGGAACACCGCCGCCGGCACCGCCCTGCCGTCCGAACGCCACGACGCCGACGCGCGCGGGCTCCACTTCACCGCCGCGGACATCGGCCCCGACCGCGCCTTTGCGATCCGGCGGGCGGGGGACTGACCTCAGCCGCGGCGGGCCAGCGCCATCGCGCCGACGATGCACGCCCCGAACAGCGCACCCTCGATCGCCCCCGTCGCGAGCTGCGCGACCGGGCCGAACCCGCCCTCCCCCACCAGTCGCCCCAGCGGCGCGAGCTGGAGCCGCGATCCCGGAAAGCTGCGGGCGAGCAGGTCGAGGCTGCCCCCCATCAGCCTGCCGCCGAGCAGCAGGATCGCGACCGCCCCCGCACCCCCCGCCGCCCCCGCCAGCGCCATCGCGCGGGCCAGCGGTCGCGGTGCCGCCCCACGGGCCGCGAGCCAGCTGCCCAGCCCCACCGCGCCACCCAGCACCAGCCCTTCGGGCGCGCCGGTGATGTCGCCCGGCGCATGGCCGAGCAGCAGGTTGAACGCGTCCAGGCCGAGCAGCTTGACGATCCCGCCGACCACGAACCCGCCCGCCGCGCCGCCGACGATCCGCCAGGCGGGGCGTCGCGCGCGCTCCGCCACCGCGATGCCCAGGCTGACCCCGGCGCCGCCGACCACCGCCGCGACGGTCGTCAGCCACAACAGCACCAGCAGCACCGATGCCCCGCCGGCACCCGCACCGGACTGCTGCGAAGCCACCACCGAACCGTAGAAAAGCCCTCCCACAACCCCCGCCACACCCGCCCCCAACGTCCCCGCCCCGGCCGGCGCCCATGGCGCGAATGCCGGTCGCTGCCGCACGGCGGGCGCGGGCGCGGCCTCACGCTCCGGCAGCATCTCGGCCGGCTCGACAGCCGCGATGAAGCGGTATCCGTGCTTGGGGACGGTTGCGATGAACCGGGGCTGCGCGGCATCGTCGCCCAACTGGCGGCGCAGCGTCCTGATGCACTGGGTCAGCGCCTCGTCAGTCACCGGCACGCCCTGCCACACCGCGTCGAGGAAGTGGTCCTTGGTGACCAGCGTCCCCGCCTCCGACACCAGCAGGATCAGCGCATCGAGATAGCGGCCGCTGACCTCCACCGGCACACCGTCGCGCCTCAGCGTCCGGTTGCCGCCGTCCAGCTCGAACCGGTCGAAGACGTAGCGGCCGGTCATTTTTCAGCCATTCCTCACGCTTTCCTCATGCCGCTCACCGTCCCGGCAGGTCAGGTGAACGTCTCGCAGGATGGAGGCAAGACGATGACGACGAACGCGCATGGTGGAACACGGGCCGCGACCAGCCGCTGGCGGATCGCGGGCTGGACGCTCGCCACCCTCCTGTGGCTGCTGCCGCTCGCCGCGATGCAGGTGACGCGGGAGGTGAACTGGACGCCCGGCGACTTCGTATTCGCGGGCATTCTGATTGGCGGGGTCGGGCTCGCCTTCGAACTCGCGGTCCGCGGCTCGCGCGATCCCGCCTATCGGGCCGCGGTCGCCCTCCTGCTGGTGGCGACCTTCCTGCTGGTCTGGATCAACGCCGCGGTCGGGATCATCGGCGACGAGGGCGATCCGCTCAACATCCTCTACGCCGGGGTGCTCGCGGTGCTGCTGGCCGGCGCGATCGGTGCCCGGTTCCGGGCACGCGGCATGGCCCGTGCCGCCACCGCCGCGGCAGTGGCGCAGGCGCTCGCCGGCGCAGTCGCGGTGGCGACCGCCGCGATCGACCACCAGCCGCCCGGACCGTTCGGGCAGGTGGTGCTGAACGGCATCTTCGTGCTGCTGTTCGCCGGATCGGGCCGGCTGTTCGCCCGGGCCGACGCCCAAGCCGACGCACGGCAAGCCTCCGCCTGATCCGATCGCGCGTGGCGGCGCGCGCATTGGCGCTTCCGTCGGTGCCGCGATCCGTGGCATGGGAGCGATACCAGGGGATCGGCGGGAAACGTCGCCCGATCGGGAGAGTGCCGATGCCGCCTTGCCCTCGTCTTGCCGCCGCCTGCCTGCTCGCGATCGCCTTGCCGACCGGAGCGGCGACCGCCGGCGACGACCCGCAGCGCCCCTCGCCCGCGGTGCGGGGCGCAGGCACCGGCGCCGCCACGACCGGCCGGTATCGCAACCTGTTCGCCGAACAGCTGGGGCACGACGAGGCGGCCGTCCGCGCCAAGGTCGACACCGCCTTTCGCCAGCTCTTCCATGGCGACGGACAGGAACAGCGGGTCTATTTCGAAACCGGCGCCAACGCGAACGGCCCGCTCGCCTACATCACCGACTGGGCCAACAACGACGCCCGGTCCGAAGGGCTGAGCTACGGCATGATGATCGCGGTCCAGCTCGGCCGCAAGCGCGAGTTCGACGCGTTGTGGAACTGGTCCAGGACCCACATGCTCATCACCGATCCGGCCAACCCGTCGGTCGGCTATTTCGCCTGGTCGATGGGCACCGACGGCACGCCCCGGTCGATCAGCGCCGCGCCCGACGGCGAGGAATATTACGCCATGGCGCTGCTCTTCGCGGCGCGTCGCTGGGGCAATGGCAACGGCATCTACCATTACCAGCGCGAAGCCGACACGATCCTGCGCGGCATGCGCCATCACCCGGTCCGGACCGGCACCCCGCCCTTCCGCATCCACCCCGGCGACACCCCTTTCCTCGACCCCGCCACACCCTGGCCAAGCCCGAACAACCGCCTCGCCGCGACCCAAGCGCGCGCCGCGGGCAAGCCCTGGCCACCGGCACGCCGCGCCCGCCCCGCAGGGCCGGTCACGGTCGGCCCGATGGTGGACGAGGCGGAAGCCTTGGTCCGCTTCGTGCCCGAAACCGCGCTGCCCGGCACCGACGCCTCCTATCACCTGCCCGCCTTTTACGAGCTCTGGGCGCGCTGGGGCCCGGTGGAGGACCGCGCCTTCTGGGCCCGCGCCGCGACCGTCAGCCGCGACTTCTTCGTCAAGGTCACGGGGCCGAAGACCGGCCTGTCCCCCGACCGCAGCCGCTCGGACGGCGGGGTCGCGAACGGGTGGGACGGAAAACCGTCGCAATTCGGCTATGATAGCTGGCGCACGGTCAGCAACTGGTCGGTCGATGGCAGCTGGTGGAACAGGGATCCGCGCCAGCGGGTGCTGAGCGATCGGCTGCAGGGCTTTCTGTTCGATCAGGGGATCAAGACCTTTCCCGACCGCTACACGCTCGACGGCAAGCCGCTGTCGACCCGCCATTCGCCCGGCATGGTCGCCGCCGCCGCCGTCGGTGGCCTGACCGCGACCCCCGGCCCGGTCTCGCGCGCGTTCCTGCAGGAACTGTGGGACATGCCGGTCCCCGCCGGCGAGCAGCGGTATTTCGACGGCATGCTCTACCTGATGAGCATGATGCATGCGGGCGGGCAGTTCCGGGTCATCGACGGCCCCGTGGCGAGCGCGTCGTGACCGTGAGGGCGACCTTTGCTGCTGTTTCGTTCGCGCTGGCCGGTCCGGCTGCGGCCCAGACCGCACCCGCGATCCCGGTGACGATCAGTGTCGACGCCGCCGTGGACGAGGGACCGGTCGAGCCCGTGTGGCGCTTCTTCGGGGCGGACGAGCCCAACTACGCGACCATGAAGGACGGGCGCACGACGCTGGCGACGCTGGGCGCGCTGTCCCCCGACCAGGTCTATTTCCGCACGCACAACCTGTTCACCTCGGGCGACGGCACCCCGGCGTTGAAATGGGGATCGACGGGCATCTATTCGGAGGATGCCGCCGGGCGCCCGGTCTACAACTGGACGGTCGTGGACCGCATCTTCGACACCTATCGTGCCCGCGGCGTGAAGCCCTATGTCGAACTCGGCTTCATGCCCGAGACGATGACCACCGGCCCTGCCCCCTATCAGCACGACTGGCGTCCCGGCAGCGGCGCGTTGCGCACCGGCTGGGCCTACCCGCCCATGGACTATGCCCGGTGGGAGGAGCTGATCCACCGATGGGTTCTCCACTGCATCGACCGCTATGGCCGGGCAGAGGTGGCGAGCTGGTATTTCGAGACGTGGAACGAGGCCAACCTCCCGCAATATTACTGGGGCGGAACGCGCGAACAGTTCTTCCGCCTTCACGATGCCGCGGTCCGCGGCGTCCGTCGCGCCTTGCCCGAGGCGCGGGTGGGCGGGCCGGACAGTGCAGGCGCGGGCGACGATTTCCTGGCCGCCTTCATGGCGCATGCCGCCGCGGCGGGCACGCCGACCGATTTCCTCGCCTTTCACGCCAAGGGGCAGCCGACGGTGGTCGACGGGCCGGGCGGCAGCCATGTCCGCATGGGATTGAACAAGCACCTCCAGGCGGCCGAGCACGAGTTTGCCGCGATCGCCGCCAATCCGGCGTTCCGCGCCAAGCCGATCGTGATCGGCGAGTCCGATCCGGAAGGGTGCGCCGCCTGTCAGGGACCGGCCAACGCCTATCGCAACGGCACCATGTATTCGAGCTACACCGCCGCGTCCTTTCCACGGCTGCGCGCGCTGGCCGACCGGCGCGGACTGAAGCTGGAGGGCATCCTGTCCTGGGCGTTCGAGTTCGAGGACCAGCCCCCGTTCGCCGGATTCCGCCAGTTGACGTCCCAGGGCATCGATCTGCCGGTGATGAACATGTTCAAGCTGTTCGCCAGGATGCGCGGTCGCTACGTGCGCGCGGCATCGGACGGGCAGGCGCCGCTCGACGCCGTGCTGCGCGAAGGCGTGCGCGACCGGCCGGACGTCGGCAGCGTCGCCAGCCTCGACGGGGCGACGCTGAGCATCCTCGTCTGGCACTATCACGACGACGACGTGCCCGGCCCCGATGCCGCGGTGCGCATCGCCCTGCGCAGCCTGCCCGGCGCTTTCGGCCGGGGCGCGGTGGTGACCCACCACCGGATCGACGAAAGCCACTCGAACAGCTTCGCCGCGTGGCGCGCGATGGGCTCCCCGATCGCACCCACCGCCGCCCAACGCACTGCGCTGCTCCAAGCGGCCAGGCTCGCGACGCTCGAACCCACGCCCACCCCCGTTTCGGTGACGCGCCGCAGCGGCACCTTGTCCTTTCGCCTGCCGCGCCAGGGCGTATCTCTGCTGGTCTTGACCCCGGCCGGCTCGCAAACGGCAGCGCGATAGCCGGCCGGACACCGCCGGATCACTGCCCGCCAACAGGAAAGAACGGCCGCGAGGGTGGGAAACGGGTTGCCACCAGCGGGCGGCTGGAACACAGCTCGGACCGATAGGCAACGTGAGGGACATACGTCATGGGAATGCCGGCCGCACGCGTGGGCGACCTGCACGTCTGCCCGATGGTGACGGGGGCGGTTCCGCATGTCGGTGGCCCCGTCCTTCCCCCATGTGCGCCGACGGTGCTGACCGGCAAGATTCCGCAGGCGCGCGTGTCCGACCAGCTGACCTGCATCGGTCCGCCCGACGTCATCCTGATGGGATCCAAGACGGTGTTCGTTTCCGGGCTGCCCGCGGCACGGATCGGTGACCAGACCGCCCATGGCGGGGTGATCGTGATCGGCCTTCCCACCGTGTTGATCGGCGATGCCAGCAGTGCGGGCGCCGGCGGCCCCGGCGCGTTCGCCCCCGGCGCGCTGGGCGTCGTGGCCTCGATCGCGAAGCCGGCGGCGCAGGCCGCCGCGAACCGGGCTGCCGCCCAATCCCGCGTCCCGTTCTGCGAGCGCTGCGGCGCGTGAGGGCTGCCCGCGAGGCTGGCTGGTATGCGGTGATCGACACCGCGCAGGACACCCGCCTCCATCCCCTCCTGACCGGCTGCCGCGAGGTCCAGTGCCTCGTCGCGGGCGAGGTACCGGCCGTGCTGGCGGCGACGCTGCCCTATCTGGTCCGGCTCCACGGCGACGAACCGCTGCTGGCGCATTGGCGCGAAGCGGGTGCCGGCCGGGGCTGGGGCATCATGCTCCACACGGATCTGTCGCCCGACGCGTTGCGCCTGCGCCTGAAGCGCTTCCTCAACGCTCGGCTTCCCGATGGATCGGTGGTCTGGTTCCGCTTCTACGACCCGCTGGTGCTGCGCACGATCCTCCATGCCTCAAGTTCGACGGAGCTGGCACCCTGGTTCCGTGACATTACGGGTTTCGTGGTCGAGAGCGAACATCCCGGCTGCTTGCGTCGGCTGGATCGGGACGGCGGTGCCCTGGTGGAAACCGATCTCGACTGGAGCATATGGGCAGCGCTGCCATGCTGACCGTCTCGCCCGGCCAGTTCGCGGCCCTGACCCGCGAGCACATGCTGGACCGGCTCCGCCGCTTTCTCGCCGAACAGTCGGCCGACCCGGACCTGCTCGCGCTGCTCGCCGCGCCGCATCTGTGCCGCAAGCTGTGGCTGCCGTGGTACGATCGTTTCGCGGGCATGGACGAGCATGCGGTCGCCGTTCGGTTGAGCTACCTGCTCGCCGCGCAGGCGCACGGCTCCGATCCTGCGCTGGCGGAAGTCGCAGGCGACGATGCCACGATCGCGATGAAGGTGGACCTGGAAGAGCGCGGCATCGTCCCGTTCATCGCGTTCGATCAGGGCTGATGGGCGGGTTCAGCCGTTCCTCGCCGCCGTCCGCGGTTGGTGCCTGCCCGAAGTCGTGCATCGACGCCAAGGCCAAGGACGAGGTATTGGTGCACGGCGCCCGCGAGCGCGCCAAGGTGATCGCCGGGCGCAACCAACCTGCCAGCATGTGCGCGCAGGAAGCGGCCAAGGCAGGCCCGGTCGCCGACCGGATGGAACGCTACAACGCGGCATTGCCCGGCGCACGTGCCGCGCGCGACCTCAACACGTTGAACAATGCGAACGGCGGCCCGGTGAACCAGCCGTGCCTCACCCGCCTGCCGCTCGACGCGGCGGGTGCCAATCGGGCGCTGGGCATCGATCCCAAGAGCCCCCATGCGTTGACCGAGCGCGATCTGCGCAACGACAGTACCGGATACCGGTCCGCGCTGTACCGGGACGAGACCAACGGCAAGCTGATCCTGGTGTCGCGCGATACGCAGCCTGATTCGCTGGTCGATTGGAAAACCAACATCGACAACGGCCAGGGGCGCGACACCAGGCAGTACGAGTCGGTCCGAAGGCTGAGCACCAAGCTCGTTCGCAGCGGACAGGATTTCGACATCGCCGGCTATTCCAAGGGGGGCGGCCTCGCGCAGGAGGCGGGCCTGGTATCGCCCAGCAGCAACGTCTACGTCTTCAACTCGGCTGGCCTTCACCCGGCATCGCTGGCCCGCACCGGCCAGGCGAACTTCGCTTCGCTGACCGCGCGTACCCATGCATTCAGCGCCGAGCAGGACTTCCTTACCTACATGAACAACACGTCGCAACCGGCGGCGCAGCTGACCAACGCACGCTTCCTGCGCGACCAGCTCGCCGGCGAGGCGACGCGCGGCGCCCCCTCGGCCGCGTTGGGCAAGATGGCGGTCACCCATCTCAACCCGCTGGACGCCGGCGGCGCCGCCAGCCCCGCCTTCGGCACCGCGCGCCAGGAACTGCTGGGCGATCTCGACCGGATGATCGCCAACCGCCAGGTGGCGTTCCCGCCGGTACGCGCCGTCACCAAGGACGTGATCCCCAACTCGATCGGCCGCAGCGAGATCGGCGGCGGGCTGTCGATGTCCAATGACAACATGATCCTGAACGCGACGGGCAAGGGCCCGACAATCGGTAAGCTGGCCCAGCACCAGCTCCAGAACGTGGTGGGCACCACCGGCCATCCCGGTCCCATGGAGCGGCAGATCGCCGCCGATCGTGCAACCCTGCAACGCTTTCGCGCGCATTGCGGATGATCCGCCTCGTCGCGCTCGCACTGGCCTTGGCCGGGTGCGCCTGCTCCCCCTCTTCATCCAGGAGTTCGCCCATGCAGTTCACCGGAGCCGATGCCGCGCTGGAACGGGCGATCGAGGCGGACGACGGAGGCGCCGTCGACGCCGCGATCGCAGCGGGCGCGGATGCGAACGCCCGCGGCGCCCATGGCGTCAGCCCGCTTGCGTTCGCGGTCGGCACCTTCCGCAAACAGGCTGCCCGGGCGCTGATCGCCCATCGCGCGGACCCGAACCGCAAGGACGACGAGGGCGACGACGCGGTCACGCTGGCGGTGACGGCCTATGCGCGCGATCCCGAACTGCTCGCGCTGGTGCTCGACGCAGGCGGCAACCCCGATGCACGCAACCCCGACGGATCGCCGGTCATCACCCGCTTCTGCAGTGATCGCAACCTCGGCGCGATCACATGGCTGCACCGCCGCGGGGCGGACATCAACGCGGAGGATGACGGCCAGCCGCTGGTCGTCTCCTACGCCTATTCGGTCGACTGGGACGTGGTCTGGCACCTGATCCAGCTGGGCGCACGCACGGACACGCCAAAGGCGCGCGAAGGACTGGTCGACGCGTTCGGGGTGCCAGGGGCGACGCTGCCCGACAGCCCGCTCTACCCCGCCAAGGTCAAGGTGTGGCAGCACCTGAAGGCGCAAGGAGCCGACCCGACACCCCCCGCCGGGCTGTAGCGCTCACCGGCGACGTTGCCCCCGCCATGGCGTGCGGTCGCAGCGAGGCCGGCCCGCGGCCAAGACCGCAAGGCGCGGAGCCACCGCCCTACACGGCCATATCCGGACCCCCGCCCGAGCCTCAATCGAAACGGATCGCATCCTCCAGCTCCATGATCTTGCCGGCGAGCCCCGGCACTTCCTCGAGCTGCCGGATCGCTGCGAAACGGCCGCGCTCGCCGCGGTACCGTACGATCTCGAACCCGTGCCCCTTCAGTCCCGGCACCGCATCGATCTCGTCGGCCGATGCCGTGTTGATGTCGATCATGTTCTCTCCCGTCCTGGCCCGAACATGCCCGAACCCGCGAGACGGCCGGGCGGGCCACGGCATCTGTCGACCCGATCGCATCAGACCGATGCGGACCGTTGTTGGCTTCCGGCCCGCAGCGGCTATCGTGGCCACCCGACCCGAGTATCGAGAATCCATGCTGAGCTTCATCGTCGGCCAGAGCGAGCTGGCCCAACACATCCGTGCCTTTCCCTGGCACGACACGGAGATCGGGGAACTCGCGACCTGGCCGGAGGCGCTGAGGACGCTGGTCAGCGTCATGCTCGAATCAAATCAGCCGATGTTCATCGTCTGGGGACCGGGGCGCAGGCTGATCTACAACGATCGATACGCCTCCATCCTTCAGGGGCATCACCCCGCCGCGCTCGGACGCCCGATCCTGGAGGTCTGGAGCGAGATCGCCGACGATCTGCGGCCGCTGGTCGAGGACGCCTATGCCGGCCGCGCGACCCATACCGACGACATCATGCTGATGATGGAGCGCAACGGCTATCCCGAAGAAACCCATTTCGCCTATTCCTACACGCCGATCCGGCGCGAGGGTGGCACCGTCGACGGATTCTTCTGCGCGTGCATCGAAACCACCAGCCAGGTCGTGGCCACCCGCACGATCCGCGAAAGCGAGGTGCGCAACCGCCAGATCTTCGACAGCGCGACCGACTATGCGATCATCGCGACCGACCGCGACGGGCTAGTGACCAGCTGGAACGAGGGCGGCGTCCGGGTGCTTGGATGGACGGAGGCCGAGATGCTGGGACAATCGGTGGATCGGTTCTTCACCCCCGAGGACCGCGCCGCGGACCGCCCGGCGATCGAGACGCGGTGTGCGCTCGTGACCGGCAGCGCGAGCGACGAGCGCTGGCACCTGCGCAAGGACGGCCAGCGTTTCTGGGGGGTGGGCAAGATGACCGTGCTGCGCGATGCGGCGGGCGAGCCCGCCGGCTTCGTCAAGGTCCTGAGCGACCGCACCCACGAACATGTCGCCGCGCAGGCGTTGCGCGAAGCGGAGGCGGCCGCCCGCACCAACAGCGAGCGCGTCCAGCTCGCGCTGAGTGCCGGCGCGATCATCGGCACATGGTTCTGGGACCTCACGCAGGATCAGTTCAAGGTCGACGGGGCCTTTGCCGATGCTTTCGGGCTCGACCCCGCACTGGGCCGCGAGGGCATTCCCCTCGCCAAGATCGTCGAAACGGTGCATCCCGACGACCAGCACGGGCTTGCCGCGGCGATCGAGGAAGCGGTCGCGCGCGGCGGCGCCTATGCCCACCAGTATCGCGTCCGCCGCCACGACGGCCGGTATTACTGGATCGAGGCGAACGGACGCGTCGATCACGCCCCTGACGGGACACCGATCAGCTTTCCCGGCGTCCTGATCGACGTGGAACGGCGTCGCACCGTGGAAGCCGAGCGCGACAAGGCCATTGCCGACCTGCGCGCGGCCAACGAACAGCTCAAGGCGGAGAACCTGACCCGCGCGCGCGAGCTGAATCGGATGTGGAACGTCACCCGCGAACCGCTCGCGATCACCGATCTACATGGCCGGCTCGTCGCCGTCAATCCGGCTTGGACCACTGTGCTCGGCTGGACGGAGCAGGAGTTGGTCGGCGCCACCTCCGAATGGCTGGAGCATCCCGACGATCGATCCCGGACGCGCGGCGAGGCGGTCGGCTTGTCCGATGGCATGCCGCTGGTCGCGTTCGAGCAGCGACTGCGCACGCGCGATGGCGATTATCGTACGCTGTCCTGGACGTGCGTGCCCGAAGGCGAGCTGATCTACCGCTCGGCCCGCGACGTGACCAACGAGCGGGCCCATGCCGCGCAGCTCCAGATGTACGGCAACATTGTCGAATCCGACGCCTCACCGATCGTCGCCTGGGGTCCCGACTGCCGCATCACCGTCTTCAACCGGGCGCATGCCGACGCCTACAAGCGGGTCTACGGCATCGACCAGGCGATCGGGGACGCCTTGCTCGACCAGTTCATCCCCGAACAGGCGGACATGGTAGGGGGCTTCATGGCCCGCGCCCTGGCGGGTGAACGGTTCACCGTCCAGGCCCGGATCGGCCACCCCGCGCTCGAACTGCCGACCTGGGAAATCCACTATGCGCCGGTCATGAACGAGGCCGGGGAGATCGTCGGCGCATTCCACAACGCGCGCGACATCACCGCCGAACTTGCGTCCGCCGCCGAACTCGATCGCACGCAGGAAGCGTTGCGCCAGTCGCAGAAGCTCGAGGCGGTCGGCCAGCTCACCGGCGGGGTGGCGCACGATTTCAACAACCTGCTGACGATCATCCGGTCCTCGGTCGACCTGCTGCGGCGATCCGACCTCCGGGAGGATCGCCGCGAACGCTATCTCGACGCGATGTCCGACACGGTCGATCGTGCCGCCAAGCTCACCGGCCAGCTACTCGCCTTTGCCCGGCGTCAGGCGCTGAAACCCGAGGTGTTCGACGTCAGCGCCAAGCTGCGCGACATCACCTACATGCTCGATACGGTGACCGGCGGGCGCGTCCAGATCGTCGTGGAGGCGCCCGAGCGGGCCTGCTTCATCCGCGCCGACGTCAGCCAGTTCGAGACGGCACTGGTCAACCTGGTCGTCAACGCGCGCGATGCGATGGACGGCGCGGGCCGTCTGGTGCTGCAGGTCGGGTGCGATGCCGCGATGCCGCCGATCCGCGGGCATGCCGGGTCGGACACCCGCTTCGCCACCGTTTCGGTCGCGGACACCGGCAGCGGCATCGCCCCCGAACAGCTCGCCCACATCTTCGAACCTTTCTTCACCACTAAGGAGGTGGGCAAGGGCACCGGGCTGGGTCTCAGCCAAGTGTTCGGCTTCGCCAAACAGTCGGGCGGCGACGTCGACGTGGCCAGCGAACCCGGTGGCGGCGCCACCTTCACCCTCTACCTTCCCGAGGTCGAGGAACCTCAGCTCGCCAGCGAGGCCGCGGATCTGAGCAGCGCCCCCATCGGCGCCGGGCAGCATGTCCTGGTCGTCGAGGACAATCTGGAGGTGGGCCGCTTCTGCACCCAGATCCTGGAGGACCTCGGCTATCGCACGACCTGGGCGACCAATGCCGAGGATGCGCTGGAAAGGCTGGGACCCGACGGCACCGGCTTCGACATCGTCTTCTCGGACGTCATCATGCCGGGGATCGGCGGCGTCTCGCTGGCCGACACCTTGCGCAAGCGCCTGCCCGAGCTGCCCGTCGTGCTCGCGTCGGGTTACAGCCACATCCTCGCGCAGGAGGGCGGGCACGACTACGAACTGCTGCACAAGCCCTATTCGGCCGAACAGCTGTCGCGCATCCTGCAACGGATGCTCGCCACCCGCCCGGCCGTCCCGGCGCGCTGATTACCCCAGCAGCGCCTGGGCGAAGCTGCGCACGGCGGGCCCGATGTCGGATCGCGCCAGCGCCAGCGCCAGATTGGCCTGGATGTATCCCGCCTTGTCGCCGCAGTCGTAGCGGTCCCCCTCGAAGCGGAAGCCGTGAAAGGCCTGCTTGCCGATCAGCTTCGCCATCGCGTCGGTCAGCTGGATCTCGCCGCCCGCGCCCTTTTCATGCGCGTCCAGGATGCCCATCACCTCGGGCTGGAGGATGTAGCGGCCCGGGATCATCAGGTTGGACGGCGCCTGGCCCTTGGGCTTTTCCACCAGCGCCGCCACCTCGACCAGCCGGCCGTTCTGCGCGCCCGGCGAGATGATCCCGTACTTGTCCGTCTCGCTATCGGGCACCTCCAGCGCGCCGATGACGTTGCCCCCGACCGTTTCATACGCCTCCACCATCTGGCGCAGCACGCCGCCGACCATCAGCTCGTCGGGCAGCAGCACCGCAAACGGCTCGTCGCCGACGATCTCGCGCGCGCACCATACCGCATGGCCCAGCCCCAGCGGCTCCTGCTGGCGGATGTACACCGGGCTGCCCGGCTGCATCCGGATGCCCTTGATCGCGTCCAGCGACTTGCCGCGGGCACGCATCGTGTCCTCCAGCTCGTAGGAGATGTCGAAATGGTCCTCCAGCGCGCCCTTGCCGCGGCCGGTGACGAAGATGATCTGCTCGATCCCCGCCTCCAGCGCCTCCTCCACCGCATATTGGATCAGCGGCTTGTCGACGACCGTCAGCATCTCCTTGGGCATCGCCTTGGTCGCCGGCAGGAACCGCGTCCCCAACCCTGCCACCGGAAATACCGCCTTGCGTACTGGCTTGACCGTCATCGATCGTTACTCCCTTTGCCGCGTCGCCTATCGCCGGGCGTGCCCATCCGCAACCGATCGGATGCGATTAGCGCCGCGTTAAATCGGGACGGTTAGCGTCCGCGGCCATGACCAAGCTCCTTCTCGTCTTCGGCACGCGACCGGAGGCGATCAAGTTGTTCCCGGTGGTGCGCGCGCTTGCTGCCCTGCCAGGGGTTGCCGTCCGCACCTGCGTCACCGCGCAGCATCGCGGGCTGCTCGACCAGGTGCTCGCCATCGCCGGGCTCCAACCCGACATCGACCTCGACCTGATGGAGCCGGGGCAGTCGCTCGACCGGCTGACCGCGCGGCTGCTGACCGGGATCGGCGAGGTGCTCGATGCCGAACGGCCCGACCGGGTGCTGGTGCAGGGCGACACCGCCACCGCGATGGCGGGCGCGCTGGCGGCCTATTACCGGCGCATCCCCGTCGCGCATGTCGAGGCGGGGCTGCGATCGGGCGACATCTACCACCCCTGGCCCGAGGAGGTGAACCGGCGGATCGTGGCGCCGATCGCCGACCTTCACTTCGCCCCCACCGCCACCGCCGCGGCGGCGCTGAAGCGGGAAAATGTCGCGGCGGGCATTCACGTCACCGGCAACACGGTCATCGACGCGCTGCACTGGACGCGCGACCGGATCGCCGCGGAACCGGCGCTAGCGGCAGGGCTCGATCCGGTCGCGGCGCGGCTGGCGGGGCGGCGCGTGGTGCTGGTCACCACCCACCGGCGCGAGAATTTCGGCGACGGCATGGCGCAGATCGCCCGCGCGCTGGCCCGCATCGCCGACCGGCCGGACACCGCGCTGCTCTTTCCCATGCATCCCAATCCGGAGGTCGGACGGGTGATGGACGCGATCCTTGGCGACCGGCCCTCGATCGTCCGGATCGCGCCGCTCGACTATCCCCATTTCGTCCGCGCGCTGGGCATGGCGGACGTGGTGCTGACCGACTCGGGCGGGGTGCAGGAAGAAGCGCCCGCGCTCGGCAAGCCGGTGCTGGTGATGCGCGAGACGACCGAACGGCCCGAAGGGGTCGAGGCCGGCACCGCCCGGCTGGTCGGGACGGACGAGGCCCGCATCGTTTCCGAAGTTTCAACGCTTCTGGACGACAAGGCGGCCCATTCCGCGATGGCCCGCGCCCACAACCCCTTCGGCGACGGTCAGGCCGCGGCCCGGATCGCGAGGATCGTTGCCGATGCACACCGACGCTGAGCTTGCCGTCTGCGTCCTGGGCCTGGGCTATATCGGGCTGCCCACCGCCGCGGTGATCGCGCGCACCGGCGCCCGCGTGCTGGGCGTCGACGTCCACGCGCATGTCGTTGATACCGTCAATTCGGGCCACATCCATATCGAGGAGGTCGACCTCGATGGCCTTGTCTCGGGCGTGGTCGCGCGCGGTACGCTCCGCGCCTCGACCGATATCGCCCCGGCGGACGTCTTCGTCATCGCCGTACCCACCCCGTTCCACGACGATCGCCGACCCAATATCGGCTATGTCCTGCAGGCGGCGACGGGCATCGCAGCGGTACTCAAGCGCGGCGACACCGTGATCCTCGAATCGACCAGCCCGGTCGGCACCACCGAACAGGTCCGCGACCTGCTGGCGAAGCTGCGCCCCGACCTCAAGGTGCCGGGACGTAGCGGAGAGCAGGCCGACATCGCGATCGCCTATTGTCCCGAACGCGTGCTGCCCGGCCGCATCCTGGTCGAACTGATCGACAACGACCGGGTCATCGGCGGGATCACCCCGCGATGCGCGCGCAAGGCGCTGCAATTCTATCGCCGGTTCGTGCGCGGGGCGTGCGTCACCACCACCGCGCGCGCCGCGGAGATGACCAAGCTGGCCGAGAACGCGTATCGCGACGTCAACATCGCGTTCGCCAACGAGCTGAGCCTGGTCGCGGACCGGGTCGGCGCCGACGTGTGGGAGGTGATCCGGCTCGCCAATCGCCATCCGCGGGTCAACATCCTGTCGCCCGGCCCCGGTGTCGGCGGACATTGCATCGCGGTCGATCCCTGGTTCCTGGTCGCCGCCGCGCCCGATGCGACCCCGCTGATCCGCACCGCGCGGGAGGTGAACGATGCCAAGGTCGAACACGTCGTCGCCCGCGCGACCGCGCTGATCGAGGCACGGCCGGGTGCCCGGGTCGCGTGCCTGGGCCTGGCGTTCAAGGCCAACATCGACGACCTGCGCGAAAGCCCGGCGCTCCATGTCGCCGAGGCGCTGGCCCGGCGCTTCGGATCGCGCATCGACGTGGTGGAACCCTATGTGTCCGCCCTGCCCCCGTCGCTGGCGGACACCGGCGCGACGCTGATCGATCTGGACGCCGCGATCGAGGATGCGCCGGTGTGGATCGTGCTGGTCGACCACGACCTGTTCCGGTCGGTGCCGCTGGACGAGCGGGCGGGCAAGCAGGTGCTGGACACGCGCGGCATCTGGCCCGACCAGCCGGTAGCGGTGCCCGCGCACGCGACGCGAACGGCCAGGGCAGCCTGAACCCCTTCGCTTGGCGTCGCGCGCACTATATGCGGTTCCGCAATGCTTCGTTCCCTGTTCCGCCGTCCCAAGACGGCCCTTCCCCGCGTTCCCGACGGGTGCCGCGTCTATGCGATCGGCGACGTCCATGGCTGCGACCGCCAGTTCGAGGCGCTGCTCGGGCAGATCGCGGCGGACGACGCGGCGCGGGGTCCGGCGACGCGGATCACCGTGCTGCTGGGCGATCTGGTCGATCGCGGGCCGGACAGCGCCGGGGTGGTGGCGCGCGCGATGGCGCTGGCGGGTGCAGGCGGCGGGGTGCACCTGCTGTCGGGCAATCACGAGGAGATCCTGCTGGGCGCGCTGGCGGGCGAGCCGGACATGCTGCGGCTGTTCGCGCGGGTCGGCGGGCGCGAGACGGCACTGAGCTACGGCATCGACGAAGCAAGCTACGAGCGGGCGGACTATCCCGAACTCCACCGGCTGCTCGAGGCCGCGGTGCCGGCCGCGCATCGCGACTTCCTGGCGGCGGCGGAGCCCTATGTCGCGATCGGCGACTATGGCTTCGTCCATGCCGGCATCCTGCCGGGCGTGCCGCTGGCCGAGCAGGCGCTGGCCGACCTGCGCTGGATCCGCAGCCGGTTCCTCAAGCACCCCGGCCCGCACGAGAAGTTCATCGTCCACGGCCACACCATCACCGAGACGGTGGACGAGCAGCCCTGGCGGCTGGGGATCGACACCGGCGCCTATGCCACCGGCCAGCTGACCGCGGTCGGGCTGGAGGGTGAGGAACGGTGGTTCCTTCGGACCTGATCGGGGTGGGATCGGGCGGGGTCGGGTAGGCAATCGGTTGGGGGATGGTGGGGGCCGGGTGTGGCCCCCGTCGACCCGATCAGCGCGGGGGCGGGCCGCCCGGAGCGCCCGGCATGCCCGGCATGCCGCCCATCATCTGCTGTTGCTGCTGGAGCCGGCGGACGGTTTCGGCGGGAAGGAAGTCGACCAGTTCGACCGTGAAGTCGAGCGTGGTGGCGGGCGGGATGACCGGCGGCTTGCCTTCGGGACCATAGCCGAGCTGGGGCGGGATCCACAGGCGGTAGCGCGCGCCCTTGGTCATCAGCTTCAGCCCTTCGGAGAAGCCGGGAACGACGCCATTGACGGGCATCGGCGTCGGCTGCTGCGACTTGTCGAAGACGGTGCCGTCGGGCAGCCGCCCCTCATACTGGACCAGCGCGATGTCGGTATCGACCGGGTGCGGGCCTTCCGCTCCCTGCTTGAGCTGCTGGTAGCGCAGGCCGGAGGGCGCGACGCGGATGCCCGAGTCGCCGGCCCAGGCCAGCGCGACGGCCAGCAGCACCGCCGCCGCGATCCCGATCCAGAGCCAGACGAGATAGCCGCGCTTGACGGGCTGGAGCGGAACGGCGGTGACGGTCGACATGGGGGCACCCGAAGCTGTCGGTGCCGGCCGGCCGTCACCGGTGAAAGGTCACGAAAGGTCAGGCCCTACGCGTATCGATTACGCGACGGGCGCCGGACCCTACCGCGCGCCGTCGCGCTCGGCGCGCTTGCGCTCCAGCTTGCGGGCGCGACGCACCGCCGCGGCCCGCTCGCGCGCGCGCTTTTCCGACGGCTTCTCGTAATGGCGACGCAGCTTCATCTCGCGATACACGCCCTCGCGCTGCAGCTTCTTCTTGAGCGCGCGAAGGGCCTGGTCGACATTGTTGTCGCGGACGATGATCTGCATAAACCCGTAGAGCTCCGGTCAATAGGCAAAGCGGCCGCGAACACCCGTCCGCGCCGTTATGACGGTGGCGCCTAGCAAAGGTGGCTGGTGATGGCAAGCGGCCGGCGCCCCCTGCGCGGGTGTTGCGCGGGGGACACGCGGTCGGGCGGTGCGCGCTTTGTTGCAAGGCTGCAATGCGGGCGATACCGTTGCCGGGCATCCCCGCACCATGTTCCGGATCGCCCACGACGCCGACCTGATGGACCCCAGCACCCGCCTGCTCATCGTCGACGACGATCCCGGCATCCGGGAACTGACCGCGCAGTTCCTGGGTGGGCACGGCTATCTGGTCGACACCGCCGAGGATGCCCGCACCATGCGCGCCGCGATGGCGGCGAACGACTATGCGCTGGTGGTGCTCGACGTGATGATGCCGGGCGAGGACGGTTTATCCGTGCTGCGATCGCTGGACCGCGCCACCGCGCCGGGCGTCATCATCATGTCGGTGATCGGCGAGGAGGTGGATCGCATCGTCGGGCTGGAGATGGGCGCGGACGATTACATCGCCAAGCCCGCCAGCCCGCGCGAGCTGCTGGCGCGGATCCGGTCGGTGCTGCGCCGGGGCGGGCGGGCGGAAACGTCGAGCTCCGCCGCCGCCCCGCGGCCGCACCTGCGCTTCGCCGGTTGGCGGCTGGAGCCGGTAGGGCGGCAACTGTTCGACCCCGACGGCGTGCTCATCAACCTGTCGGACGGCGAGTTCCGGTTGCTGGTCGCGCTGGTCGAGCATCCGCGCCGAGTGCTGAGCCGCGACTTCCTGCTCGACACGTCGCGCGGTGCCAATGCCGAGCATTTCGACCGGGCGATCGACGTCCAGATCAGCCGGCTGCGGCGCAAGCTGCACCGGACGGGCGCGGGTGGGGGTGCGGGTGGCGGCGGAGGTGGCGGCGACGAGCTGATCCGCACGGTGCGCAACGAAGGCTATCTGTTCACCGCCGACGTCGAGCGGCGCTGAGGTGGCGCGCATCGCGGGAGCGGACCGCCCCGCCCGATCGATCGCCTGGCCGATCTTCGCGCTGGTGATCGTGACGCTGGCGGTGGCGACGGTGGCGTTCTTCACCATCACCTTCAACGGGCCGCCGCCGATGGACGCGCCGCGCGGGATCGACGCGGTGGCGCAGACGCTGCGCTCCGGACGCGAGCCGCAAGGGCCGGAATGGCGGCGCCCGTCGCCGCCCGGCGACGGGCCGCGCTTCGGGCCGCACTTCGGGTCGCGGCACGAGGAGGATCGGCCGCTGCGCGTCGCGATCGAGGCCGGCCCGCCAGCGGCCGGCGCGCTGGTGCCGGACCCGGCCGCCGCCGCCGCGCTGGCGACGCGGCTGCAGGTGTCGCCCGCACGGGTCGTCGCGCTGACCGAGCGCCAGCTGCAACGGCCGTTCCCGCAGGCGTTCTTCGGCGATTATGCGGCGGCGGTACGGGTCGGCGAGCGGTGGCGGGTGGTGCGCAGCCCGGTGCGGCCGCTGGTGCGGCGGTGGCACGTGGTGACGCTGGGGTCCATGCTGCTGGCGATCCTGGTGCTGGCCTGGCCCGCCTGGGCGCTGGCGCGCGCGATCTCCGGGCCGTTGGGGGTGCTGGCGCGGGCGGCGGCACAGGCGCGGGCGGGCGCGCCGCTGCCGCCGCTGCCCGCCGGCGGATCGCGCGAGGTCCGCGCCCTGTCGCGCGCGGTGGCGGCGATGCATGCGCGGCTCGCAGGCCACGCGCGCGGGCGTACCGCGATGCTGGCGGCGATCGCGCACGACCTCGGCACCCCGCTGTCGCGCCTCGCCTTTCGCGTCGAACAGCTGCCCGAGGGCGCGCAGGCGCGGGCCGCGGCGGACATCGAGGAGATGCGTGCGATGATCGCCGCCGCGCTCCGTTTCGCGCGCGACGAGCTGGCGGGGCCGGCCGCGGACCGGATCGACCTGGGCAGCCTGCTCGACAGCCTGGCCGACGACATGGCGGCGACGGGCGCCCCGGTCAGCGTCGCGCCCGGCGGGCGGGCGGTGGTGCGCGGCGATGCGGGCGCGCTGCGGCGCCTGTTCGCCAACCTCGTCGAGAACGGCGTCCGTTATGGCGGGGAGGCGCGGATCGGCTGGAGCGTCGCCGGGAACAGCGTGACGGTGACGGTGGACGATGCCGGCCCCGGCGTCGATCCCGCGGGCGCCGAGCAGTTGTGGGAACCGTTCGTCCGCGGCGACCCGTCGCGCAACCGGGCAACGGGGGGCACCGGCCTGGGTCTTGCCATCGTACGCTCGATCGCGGCGCGCCATGGCGGCGAGGCGGGGCTGGAGAACCGGCCAGGAGGCGGCGCGCGCGCGACCGTCACCCTGCCCCTGTCCGGCTGAGCCCGTCCGGCTGAGCCCGTCCGGCCGGATGCCGGTCCGCTGCAACCTGCTGAAACATTCGCGCGATCCGGCGACATTCGCGGGCAAAGCGGCGGGGCGAAAAGGCGTCCATCGACCTGCCGGGGAGTAGCCGTCCGTGACCGACCACCATCGCCGCCACCACGAGCCCGATCACGGCCACAGCCTGGCCGAGGACCTGGCGATGATGCGGGTGCAGCTCGCCCGCCGCCGCGCGCTGCAATGGTTCGCGGGTGCGGGCACCGCGGCGCTGGTCGCCGGGTGCGGGGGCAGCGACGGATCGTCGACGGGGTCGGTCGCCACGGTGACCGGATCGAGCGCGACCCCGACCCCGACGGCCACCGCGACACCCACGCCGGTCGCCACCGCGACCACGTCCACCGCCGCCTGCCTAGTCGATCCGACCGAGACCGCCGGGCCTTATCCGGGCGACGGCACCAACACCTCGGGCGGATCGACCAGCAACGTGCTGGTCGCGAGCGGCGTCGTCCGGTCGGATATCCGGTCGAGCTTCCTGACCACCACCACCGTCGCCACCGGCGTCCAACTGACGCTGACGCTGACCGTGGTCAACGTCAACGCGACCTGCGCGCCGCTGTCGGGCTATGCGGTGTACCTGTGGCATTGCGACCGCAACGGCAACTATTCGCTCTACTCGGGCGCGGCGAACGAAAGCTATCTGCGCGGGGTGCAGGTGACCGACGCCAACGGGCAGGTGACGTTCACCACCATCTTCCCCGCCTGCTATGACGGGCGCTGGCCGCACATGCATTTCGAGGTGTTCTCGTCGTTGAGCAACGCGACCAGCGGGCGCTATTCGGTGCTGACGTCGCAACTGGCGATGCCGGCGGCGGCCTGTTCGGCGGTGTTCGCGGACACCGCGACCTACCCTGCGAGCGCGAGCCGCTTTGCGCGCGTGTCGCTGGCGTCCGACGGCATCTTCGGCGACAATTCGGCGGCGCAGGTCGCCCAGCAGACCCCCGTGCTGACCGGCAGCCCCGGAGCGGGCTATACCGGCACGGCCCTGATCGGCATCGCCCGCTAGCGCGCGATGCCCACCCCACGCACGGCGCCCCCCTGTCGCCGTGCCGCTCCGGCGGCGCACTCCCATGCCGCCGGAGCCCCCCTACCCACTCCCCCCGCCCTCTCCCAAGGGCCTGGCCCCCGGCAGCGATACCCGGCTGCCGGGGGCCTTTTTTCGGTGCGGCCGAGATTGTAGAGCCGCCGGCATGAATGGCGCGCCCCTCCACCTCTACAACAGCCTGTCGCGTTCGCTCGAGCGCTTCGAGCCGATCGATCCCGCCGATATCCGCGTCTATTCGTGCGGGCCGACCGTCTACAACTACGCGCATCTGGGCAATCTGCGCGCCTATGTCTTCACCGACACGCTGTCCCGCACGCTGACGTGGAAGGCCGCGGCGATGGGCTGGGGTGCGCTGACCCACCTCATCAACATCACCGACGTCGGCCACCTGACCTCCGACGCGGATGCGGGCGACGACAAGATGGAGGCGCGCGCCAGGGAAACGGGGCAGGACATCTGGGCGATCGCGGCGCATTATACCGCCGCGTTCAAGGCGAACCTGGCGGACCTCAACATTCGCGCGCCCGCCCGCTTTCCGCTGGCGACCGACCATGTCGCGGGCATGATCGAATGGGGCCGGGCGATCGAGGCGCATTGCTATCGCCTGCCCGACGGGCTGTATTTCGACACGGCCACCGTCCCCGATTACGGCCGGCTCGCCGGATCGGCCAACCACGACCGCGCCGAGGAGCGTGAAGGACGGATCGAGGCGGTCGCGGGCAAGCGCCAGCCCGAGGACTTCGCGATCTGGCGCACGTCCCCGCCGGGCGAGAACCGGCAGATGGAATGGGACAGCCCGTGGGGCCGCGGCGCGCCGGGGTGGCACCTGGAATGCTCGGTGATGAGCCGGCAGTATCTGGGCGCACGGTTCGACATCCACACCGGCGGGATCGACCATCGCGAGATCCACCACCCCAACGAGATCGCGCAGAACCAGGCGCGCAGCGGCACTGCGGACACCGGCGCCAACTGGTGGATGCACAACAATTTCCTGGTCGACCGGACGGGCAAGATGTCCAAGTCGTCGGGCGGGTTCCTGACGCTTTCGCGGGTAGTCGACCGCGGGTTCCATCCGCTGTCCTACCGCCTGATGTGCCACCAGGCGCATTACCGGTCGGAGATGGAGTTCAGCTGGGAAGGGCTGGCGGCGGCGCAGACCCGGCTGAAGCGGCTGGTGCAGACCGTCGCGGCGTTGCGCGCGGCCCCCGGCCGCCCCGGCGCGGGGGGCGCCGGACCCTATGCGGAGCGGCTGGACGCGGCGATGGCGGACGACCTCAACACGCCCCGCGCGCTGCCCGTGCTCGACGAGCTGCTGGCGGACAAACGGGTGAGCCCGGCCGACCGGCTGGCAACGCTGGCCGCGTTCGACGCGGTGCTGGGGCTGGACCTGCTCGCGCTGACCCGCGAGGCGTTGCGGGTGCGGCCGGCGGATGCGGCGATCGACGCGGCGGCGGTGGCGGCGCGGCTGGGCGAGCGGCGCGCGGCGCGGGCGGCGCGGGATTTCGGCCGGTCGGACGCGATCCGCGACGAACTGGCTGCGGCGGGGGTCGAGGTGATGGACGGCGATCCGCTCGGCTGGGACTGGCGGCCCGTGGTATAGCGGACGGGAGATCTCGCCCCCGGCGCGGATCAGTTCAGCGGCTCGCCCCGGGTCGCGAGCACGGGCGGCAGCCATGGCCGCGCCGCGCCCGGCGGGATCGCGGCGATTTCCCTTTCGAGCATCGCCGCGCGCGCCCCCGACGAACCGTGGGTGCGCGCGCGAAAGAAGCCGCCGCCGACCGCATCGCCATGCGCGCGCCAGAAGGCCGGCGCGCTGGCGGGATCGAAGCCGGCGTTGCGCAGCAGCGCGACCGACAGCCGGTCGGCATCGTCCTCCGTCCGGCGGAACAGGCGGCGGTTGCGGCCGAACTCGGCGAGCAGGCCCCATCGGACCCCCGCCGCCTCGAGCCGCTCGCGATGGTGGAGGACGGCATGGGCGAGCTCGTGCGCGACCACCACCGCGACCTCCGCATCGCTCCAGCGGAAAAAGGCGGGCGAGAGCTGGACCACCCGGCCGTCGCTCGACGCCTTGAGCCCGCTTCCGGCCAGCACCTCGAAGGTGACGCGGCAGCCGGCGCTGGCGGGGATCGTGACCGAGCGCCGGACGCCGCCGCGGAGCAGCTCGGTCGTCAGCGGGCGATCGGCGGGCCGGTCGGCGACGAGCAGCTCGGCCGCGTCGCGGGTGCGGCTGCTGGGCGGACCCGCCGGCGGGGTCGGCAGCGGCCCGGCGCCCGCGATCGCGACCAGCGCGTCGTCGGCGGCGATCCCGGCGCGGGCGGCGGCGGCGCCGGGCACCACCAGCGCGACCGCGACCGGCCCCTCGAACTCGGCAACGGCGCGCGGGGGCGCGACCGGCTGGGCGAGATACTGGTCGACCGCGTGGAGCATCCAGCCGGGGCGCGGCTGTTGCCGGTCGCACAGGCCGACATTGGCGGTCGCGAGGCGATGGCCGATCGCGGCGAGCCGCGCGTCGGCGTCGCTCGCGGCGGCGGAGCGATCGGCGGCAATCGCCGCTCCGGTCAGCGTCAGCAGGGCTACGAGGCCGATCAGGCGTTTCATGCCGCGTCCTTAGCGGTGATGGGTCGACCGACGCCACCCTCCCTACGAGATCGAGAGTCGCAGAGGTGACCGCTCGCGGCCCTGGATGCCCGGCCTGACGGAGGCGTGTTCCACCCGGCGCGCGCAGGGGCTAGCGTCGCTCCATGAAAGCCGTCCTTCCCGCGATCGCCCGTCCGCTGCTCGAGCCCGAGCTGCCGTCAGACCTGGCGGTGGCGTGGTTCGGGACGCCCGAGGAAGCGCGGGCGATGATCGCGGATGCCGCGATCGCCTGGGTCGACATGCAGCCGACCCGGCTGGTCGCCGACGCGTTGGCGCAGGCGGGGCCGGCGCTGCGCTGGGTGTCGACGATCTATGCGGGGCTGGACGCGTTTCCCCTCGACCTCTTGCGCGAGCGGGAGGTGATCCTGACCAACGGGTCGGGGATCAACGCGGTCGCGGTCGCCGAATATGCGGTAATGGGGATGCTGGTCGCGGCCAAGCGCTTCGACCAGGTGGTGCGCGCCGCCGACCGCCACGCATGGCTGCGCGACGCGCCGGGCAAGGTGGAACTGGCCGGAAGCCGCGCGCTGGTGATCGGCTATGGCGCGATCGGCCGGCTGATCGGCGAGCGGCTGGGGGCGTTCGGGGTGGCGGTGACCGGCGTCACCCGGTCGGGTCGCGACGGCACCCTGGGGCCGGACGCCTGGCGCGATCGGCTGGGCCTGTACGACTGGGTGGTGCTCGCCGCGCCCGCAACCGCCGAAACCCAGGCGGCGATCGGCGCCGCCGAGCTTGGCGCGATGCGGCCGGGGGCGTGGCTGGTCAACATCGCGCGCGGGGCGATGGTGGATCAGGACGCACTGGTCGATGCCCTTGCCGCGGGCGCGATCGGCGGGGCGTTCCTCGACCCGACCGATCCCGAGCCGCTGCCCGCCGGTCACCCGCTCTGGTCCGCACCCAACTGCCTGATCTCGATGCACCTGTCGGGGCGCAGCCAGACCACGATGTTCGCGCGCGGCGCCCGGCTGTTCCTGCACAACCTTGCCGCCTTTCGCGAAGGGCGGCCGTTGCGCAACGTCGTCGATCTAGCGGCAGGATATTAGGCGGTGTTGAATCCTGGCGGCCCCGGCCGTACACGGTTCCGCCTTTCTCCCTTGTCCGGGTCGGTGATGGAACCTCGTCTGCTTGTCGCCTATGGATTGATCGCGGCGACCCTGATCGTCGCGAGCACCGTTGCGGTGGTCGCTTCGCGCCGGCGTGCGGCGCGCAAGCGCCGGCTGCGCGGCATCAAGGATCAGCAGCATACCCGCGACCGCCGCGCGCCTGACCGCGACGACCGGTCGCCCCGCATCGCCGCCTGACCGGCAGGCACCCCCGGCCCGCCGGCGCGCGCGTTTCTTGATCGGGCGGCGATTTGGGCGCATGGCTCGCCCGAATACCGCAAGGATCAGAATGGATGGCCGCCAACTGGGCTCCCGATAGCTGGACCGCGCACGACGCGCGCCAGATGCCCGATTACCCCGACCAGCCCGCGCTGGCCGCGACGCTCGACTCGCTGGGCAGCTACCCGCCGCTGGTGTTCGCGGGCGAGGCGCGCAACCTGACCGCGCAACTGGCGGAGGTGGCCGCGGGCCGCGCCTTTCTGCTCCAGGGCGGCGATTGCGCGGAAAGCTTTGCCGAGTTCCACCCCAACACCATCCGTGACACCTTTCGCGTCATCCTCCAGATGGCGGTGGTCCTGACCTATGCGTCCAAGCTGCCGGTGGTGAAGCTGGGGCGGATGGCGGGCCAGTTCGCCAAGCCGCGCTCGGCCCCGACCGAGACGATCGACGGGGTCGAGCTGCCCGCCTATCGCGGCGACAACGTTAACGACATCGCCTTCACCCCCGAAGGGCGCGCGCCCGATCCGCAGCGGCTGATCCGCGCCTATGCCCAGTCGGCGGCGACGCTGAACCTGCTGCGCGCGTTCGCGAGCGGCGGTTACGCCAACCTCCACCAGGTCCATCGCTGGACGCTGGACTATATGGGCCGCAGCCCCTGGGCCAAGAAATATGCCGAGACCGCCGACCGGATCGGCGACGCGCTGGAGTTCATGCGCGCCTGCGGGATCGATCCTGAAACCGTGCCGCAGCTCGCCCAGACCCACTTCTACACCAGTCACGAAGCCCTGCTTCTCCCCTACGAACAGGCACTGACGCGGCAGGATTCGCTGACCGGCGACTGGTACGACACCTCCGCGCACTTCCTGTGGATCGGTGACCGGACCCGGTTCGAAGGGTCGGCGCATGTCGAGTATCTGCGCGGGATCGGCAACCCGATCGGGGTAAAGTGCGGCCCCTCGCTGGAGCCCGACACGCTGTTGCGGATGCTCGACACGCTCAACCCCGCGCGGGTGGCGGGGCGGATGACGCTGATCACCCGCTACGGCCATGACAGGATCGAGGCGCATCTGCCCCGGCTGGTGCGTGCGGTGACGCGCGAGGGGCATCCGGTGGTGTGGTCGTGCGATCCGATGCACGGCAACACGGTCAAGGCCGCGACCGGGTACAAGACCCGCCCGTTCGATCGCATCCTGGCGGAAGTGCGCGGCTTCTTCGCGGTGCATCGTGCGGAAGGGACGCATGCGGGCGGCATCCATGCCGAGATGACCGGGCAGAACGTCACCGAATGCACCGGCGGCGCGGTGGACGTGACCGAACAGTCGCTGGCCGACCGTTACCACACCCATTGCGACCCGCGGCTCAACGCCGGGCAAAGCCTGGAACTCGCCTTTCTGCTCGCCGAAATGCTCAACGCGGAGATGGCCGAACGCCGGCGCGTCGCCGCCTGACCGGCACGGGCGGATGCGGGGGCGGATGCGGGGACGGGGGCGTGCACGGGGCCGCATCGCGGCTTGACGTCCGCGCCGCCGCCGCCTAGGAGCGCGCCTCCACCGCACACGGCCCCTTCGTCTAGCGGTCTAGGACGTCGCCCTCTCACGGCGAAAACACGGGTTCGATTCCCGTAGGGGTCACCAGCGTCCGCTCGGTAGCGACGGGGTGGTTTTCGACATGGTAGCCGGGATCGCCCTATTTTCCGGGATCGTAAGGGCAGGCCGCGTCAGGCGGCGGCGCCGGCGGGTTCGGGGCAGTATCGGTCGAGAAACGCCTGATGCGCGGGCAGCTGACGGACGGCGCCGGCGATGTTGCCGCTCAGGTCCCGCATCACCTGTTGCAACTGCCCGGGGGGCATCAGCCGGGCGAGCGGATGGTGGCTTGCCGGTTCGAGCCGCTGGCCCATCATCACCTGGAGCCAGGACGCGACGCGGAACAGGTCGTGGTCCGCCTGATAGACGTTGGCGCTTTCGCGGAACAGCGCGATCCGTTCGGCGAGGCTGGCGGGAATGTCCATCTCGCGACGGTCGCGCCAGAAGGGCTCGCCGCGCTGGTTGAGGTGGTAGTGCAGGATGATGAAGTCGCGCACGCCCTCGATCTCGCGCGCGGCCTGTTCGTTGAAGCGGGCGATCGCCGCCGCGCCGGGGCGACCGGCCGGGAACAGCTGAAGGAAGCGGGTCAGCGCGATCATGATGAGGTGGATGCTGGTCGATTCGAGCGGCTCGACGAACCCGCCCGCGAGGCTCAGCGCGATGCAGTTGCGGTGCCACGCCGCCCGCCGCCGACCGGTGCGGAACCGGATCAGCCGGGGCTCGATCAGATGCTCGCCTTCGACCGCGGCCAGCAGCCGTGCATGGGCCGCGTCGTCGCCGAGATGGTCGGAACAGTAGACCAGCCCGTTGCCGACGCGGTGCTGCAACGGGATCTTCCACCGCCAGCCGGCATCGTGCGCGATCGCGCGGGTATAGGGGACGGCGGGCTCGGTCGAGGCGGTCTGCATCGCGAGCGCGCGATCGGTCGGCAGCCAATGACCCCAGTCCTCGAAGCCGACGCCCAGCGTCTCACCGATCAGCAACCCGCGAAAGCCGGTGCAGTCGAAGAACAGGTCGCCCTCGATCCGGGCGCCGTTCTCCATCACCAGCGCCGCGATGTCGCCGGTGCCGCCGTCCTGCTCGACCCGCGCGATCCGCCCCTCGACGCGGGTGAGCCCGTCCGCCTCGCACCGGCCGCGCAGATAGCGCGCGTAGCGGCCGGCATCGAAATGATAGGCGTAGTTGAGCGACGCGTTCGGCCCGGTCGCGAAGCGTTTGGCGGCGGCCGCCTCATGCTCCAGGCAGTAGCTGCCGAAGGCGCCCGCAAGCCCCCTTGCCCGCGCCTCCAGCCAGAAATGCTGGAACTCGCTCATCCAGGTCGATTTGCCGACATCGCCGAACGAGTGGATGTAGCGGTCGCCGTCGCGCGCCCAGTTCTCGAACGAGATGGCGAGCTTGAAGCTGGCGCCGGTGGCGCGCATGAACTCCTGCTCGTCGATCCCGACCAGCGCGTGGAAGCTGCGCACCGTCGGGATGGTCGATTCGCCGACCCCGACCGTGCCGATCTCCTCCGATTCGACCAGCGTCACGGTGGCGAGCGCACCCAGTTGCCGCGTCAGGATCGCGGCGGCAAGCCAGCCCGCGGTGCCGCCGCCGGCGATGACGATCCGCGTCGGCGCCGGGGTCATCGGTTGATCCGTTGCAGCAGCGTCGCGCGCAGGCGGCGCGCGGCCGTCTCGTCCAGCGGCCCGAGCAGGCCCTGCGCCGCTTCGGGCAGGTGCGCGGCGGCGCGATCGGCGGGGCCGAACACGTAATAGTCGAGCAGCGCGCGCCACGCCGCCTTCTCGCCGGCGGGCCGATCGCGCAGGCTGAGCAGCCCGTGGAGCAGCGTGTTCATCGGCGTGTCCATGTAGGCGGGTGCGTCGTTCCACCAGATGTTGATCATCATGTTGAAGTCGGCCAGCGCCTCGACATGGTGCCACCACAGCGCCGGATAGACTACCGCATCGCCCGGTTCGAGCTCCGCCACCCGGGCATGGCGCAGCGCATCGGCAAAGGCGGGAAAGCGATCGAGGTCGGGCGCGCGGAAATCGACCAGCGAGACGACCTGCCCGCCCGGCGTCGGCTCCAGCGGGCCGGGGTAGAGATTGGCGATCTGATCGGGGGGGAACAGCGTGAACCGGCGGCTGCCCGACATCACGCAGGCGATGTTGTTCGACATGTCGTGATGCGCCGACGCGATCGTGCGGTTGCCGATCCAGATGCTGCGCAACGCGCGGGCGAAGGCGGGACCGTCCAGCGCGAGGTCGTTGCCGGCGGCGACGAGGCCGGGGAAGAAGGCGTCGAGATCGGTCGAGCCGACGTAGAAGGAGGGCGCCTGCGCGTCACCCAGATGCGCGAGCATGCGGCCGACATAGTCGTCGAGCCGGACGCGGCCACCCTCAAAATTGAGCCGGGTCAGGCTGTCGTCGTAGAAATAGCGGCCACCGACTTCGGGCGGGGCGGTGTACCCCACCCCCGGCCGGCCGTTGTAGAAGGACAGGAGGTAGTCCGCCGCCGCCTGCGGCCCGTCGCGGCCGGCGGCGACCAGCGGCCAGTCGCGCGCGAGCCCGCGGACGATCACGGGCTCGCCACTTGCGACCAGCGCGGCGAAGTCGACGCCGCCGGGCGCGTCGATCTCGCGCACCCGCCGATCGGTGAGCGCGGGGGCGTTCACGCGGCGGCCCGGCGGGTCTTGAGCTCGATCAGCCGCTGGACGTTGCCGAGCGACGCGGCGGCGAGCACCGCGGGGACGAGCAGGCCGGCGCGGTGGATGCTTTCCAACGGCTCGCCCGACAGGTCCGCGAGCGCCTGGCGGTCGATCGCGAACAGGTCGGGCAGTTCGTAGGTCTCGCCCTCACCCAGCTCGATCCGCATCGTGATCGGCCGGAGCAGCCCCGCCTCCTCCCATGCGACATAGAGCGCGGGGCCGCTCGCCAGCCCCTCATGGATGACACGGAGCACGTCGATCATATGGGTGAGCAGGGGCGCGTTGCCGCCATGCTCGCGGAACACGGGCAGCCCGTCGGGCTCGCCGACGCGCGGATCGTCGAGGTCGAGGTGGATCATCGGCTCGCCCGCGTCCTCGCCTGGCGCGGGCGGGGCGATGCCGATCGCGAAGGGGCCGCGGCGCTGAAAGGCGGGAACGTAGCTGCTGGTCCAGCGCTCGCCGTCGAGGAACAGGTTCTCGTCGCGGTCGAGGCCGAGCAGGGCAAAGGCCTGAAAGGCGCCCTCCTGCTGCCGGAAGACGATGGGGAAGGACCGCTGCGCCTCCTCGAACTCCGCGGGGAACAGTGGCGACTGGTTGACGGCGTCGCCGAACGCGGCGCCCGCGCGGATCGCGACGCGCACCCCGGCGTGATCGACATTGTTGAGCAGGACGCGGTTCATCGGCGCAGGGGTTCTCCGGGCGGGCGGGCGCTTGTCGCAACAAGGCTAGCAAGGCGCGCAGGCCCGTTCCAAACAAAAAGGGCCGCTCCGAGAGAAGCGGCCCGGAGTAATCCTGTCGGATCGCCGCCGGTCAGAACCGGTAGCGCGCGCCGAGCAGGAAGCGCGGCTTGTTCTCCTGCGCGAAGAAGGTCTGGTTCTCCGACCGGCCATAGGAGCGGACGGAGGTGCTGGTGAGGTTGATGCCTTCGAATGATAGCGCGATCGCGTCGTTCATGGTCCAGCTGACGTTCAAGTCCAGCGTTCCGTAGGGCTTGAAGATAACCGGGTTGCGATCGGCGGCACCGCCGCGACCGGTCTCCGCCAGGAAACTGTCGCGCCAATTATAGGTGACGCGAGCGGAGATGCCGTTCTTGTCGTAGATGAGCGACGCCGCGGCAGTATCCGAAAGGCCAAGCAGTGCGAACTGATCAACTGTTGGCGGCGCGTTCACATCGATGCCGACGTTGCCGCGCACCAAAGTATAGGACGCTGCCACGCCGAATCCCGTCTCCGCAATGAAAACCTGGCCGGCGAACTCGCCGCCATAGATCTTGGCCTCGCGATTGTTGACCGGCGTGGTGATCGAGAACGTGGTCAGCGGGTCATTGGCGTCCGGGGTGATATCCACGGAGTCAGACAGCTGATTGAAGTAGTTGAAGTTGACGCTGGTTCCGGTGCTGTTGGCGCGGATGTCGGCGTCGGTCTGCGCGACGTTGAGGTTGTTCTGGACCAATCTGGCCGTGTAGCTGAACAGATTGACGTCGGTCTGGTCGAGCGCGAGCCGCGTCAGGGCCGCGCGGGCGATCGCCGACCGCGAATTGCCGGTGGCGGCCGTCGCGTCGCGCAGCCCGAACAGGTTGCCGGTGGTGATCCCCGTGCCGACGAAGTTGCGCACACGCTTCTCGAAGAAGCCGGCCGAAATGAAGCTCGACGGCTTGAAATACCATTCCGCCGACACGTCGAAGTTGTCGGAGATCAGCGGTTCGAGATCGGGGTTGCCTTGAGAGCCGTTCGGTTGGCCGCCGTAGGTCGTCGCGCGGCTACCCGCACCCGCCGTCTGCGCCACGAACAGGTCGCCATATCCGGGACGTGCGATCGTTCGGCTGAACGAAGCGCGGGTCACAACATTCTCGAACGGCTCGATCTGGAAGTCGACGGACGGCAACAGGTTGTTGTACTTGCCATTTGCGCTGACCGGCGTGAGCGTCGCCGACACCGCGCGGGTGAAGTCGTTGTCGGAGGTCCAGATGATCGCCGTTGGAATGGCGAGCTGCGATACCGACCTGACCTTGGTGCGCTCGTAGCGGGCACCGAGCACGAGGCTCGCAGGGCGCTCGGCCAGCTGGCCCTTCCAGGTCAACTGGCCATAAGCGGCCGCCACCTTCTCGCGGACCGTGTTGTCGTCGCGGCCCGTCACGCGCAAGGCGCGATTGGGACCCAGCGCGCCGCTGTCAGCAAGCGCCTGGTAGACCGGCGAGAACACGTTGAAGAGGTCGACGGCGTTGCCGCGGAATGCGGTCAGGCCCGGTCCGCTGACCCCCGGCTCATACCTGTCGAACTTACAGACGAGGCAGAAGGTGTTGATGAGGTCGCCGGCACGCTGCTCGACCTCGCCCGGCTGGCTGATTCCCCAGTCACCCAGCACCTGCTCCTGCTGCACACGGGTACTGCGCATTTTCGAGTCAATGTAGCTCCCGCCAAATTCGAACTTGCTACCCTCGCCCAAGTCCCAGCCGAAGCCGAGCTGGGCCTGGTTGATGCGCTGCGTCTGCGTGGCGGCGTTGGTGCGTGCCACCTGGGTGCCCAGATCACCTACGTCGAGTACGCCGTTGCGGTTGCCATTGAAGCCGCCGGGTGCGCGGGTGCCGGTCACGACATTGTCGTTGATCGTCTCGTTGATCTTGGGAAAGCCGGTCGTCCAGTCAATCGACTGGCTGCTGACCACGCCCGCGCCCATCGAGAACAACGTCGAGCTGGCACCATTTGCAGAGTCCGGCCGCGACTTGCCCTTTGAGTGCTGCGCGTCCGCGACGACCTTGAACCGGTCGGAAAGGTCCCAAGCCGCATTCAGGCCGTACTCGTACAGCGTGTCCTTGGTTGCGCGAAACTGCTGCTCGTAGCCCGTGTCCTTGGTAGTCGGGATCGCCTGCGAGATCACGGTCGCAGTGCTGATGGTATTGCCGTCGAAGGTAACAGCGTCGAACGGCCGGTTGAGCCAGTTGGTCTGGTCCTGGCGCGCCTCATTCTGCTTATTCTGCGCGTACAGCATGTCGGCGCTGAGCGTAAAGCTCTCGACGGGGCGGAATTGCAGCACGCCCGAGGCGTTGATACGCTCGCGTTGCGCTTCGGAAAAGTGGTAGCGAGCGTCGTTCGGGATCGCGACCAGCGAGCCTGCCGGCGGATTGCCGGATACAACCGTACGGGGGCCGATGATATTCTCGGCGCGAGCCGCCTCAATCGTGCGGATGTTCCACGCGTTCGACGTAGCGCTGGCAGCGGTCGAGTTGCGCTTCTGATAGCTTCCGAAAACGGCCGCGCCAAAGGTTTCGGACGGGTTCTTCCAGCTGACAAAGCCCGAGGCTTCGGGCGTGATCTTGTTCAGGCCATCCTCGTCATTCTCGATGCTGCGGTCGTACACCGCCTTGACCCCGATCGAACCGGACAGCCCCTCGTCGCGCGCCTCAAGCGGCTTGCGCGTGATGATGTTGATGGTGGCGCCGATGCCGCCGGTCGGAATCGCGGCGCGGCCGGTCTTGTAGACCTCCAGCGTGCTGACACCTTCCGAAGCGAGATTGCCGAAGTCGAACGAGCGACCGCTTGCCACCGCAAAGTCGACGCTCTGGTCGCCGCCGGCGCCGACGACGTTGACCGCGGGCAACTGACGCCCATTGAAGGTCACGAGGTTATTGCCGCCCCCAAAGCCGCGGACGGTGACTTCCGATCCTTCGCCGTTGACGCGGTTGATCGACACGCCGGTGACGCGCTGGAGCGATTCGGCGAGGTTGGTGTCGGGAAACTTGCCGATGTCCTCCGCCGAGATCGCGTCGACGATACCCGCCGAGTTGCGCTTGATATCGATCGCGCGATTGAGCGAGGCGCGGATGCCGGTGACGACGATATCATCCTCGACCGGGTCGGTCGCGCTGGTCGTGGTGGAGCCGTCCTGCGCGATACGCGGCGCGCCTTCGGAGCCCGGCTGTGCGTTGGTGGCAGGCGCGTTCGCGTCGTTGCCGCCGCCCACGACCTGTGCCCACGCCGGAGTCGCCATGCACATCGCCATCGCACCGACCGATGTCGTGCGCACGAGCATGCCGATGAGCTTAGAACCCCCCATGATCCCCTCCCTTGTGACGGCTAAGACGCCGCTGCATCCGTTTCGTCCGGGTTGGCCCCGGTACCATGCATAGCGCTAACACGCGGTCCTGCGTTGTCAATGGCGAGACACACGCGGGAAACAGACTGTGTCGAAACAGCCGCACGGCCGTTGCCCGGACATCACGCCGCCACCGGACCCGACCGCATCGTCGCTGATCGAGTGCGGATCGGCTCGCCTGGGTGCGCCCAAACGGCGTCAGGCCGGTGCGAACGTCACGAACACGTTGGCGGTGAGGCGGCCCGAGCGCGGATCGGGGTCAAGCAGTTCGGGCGATGGCACGTGCCCGGAATGGAGCAGGCAACTGCGATACGCGACCAGCCGGTTCATCCCGGCCGCGATCCGCGCCGTGCTCTGGAACCAGGGTTCGCCATCGTCGACATAGCCGGCGGCAGCGCCCTCCTCCGCCCGCCTCGCCTGATAGGCGGGCAGCCGCGTGTCGCTCAGCGTTTCAAAGCCGGTCGCGCGATGGCGGTAGAAGGATGTTCCCCCGAGCGCGGCATCGCACAGGTAGTGCAGGATCGCGAACTGCATCGGGTGGACCGAGTCGGTGTGCGGGGCGCGCTGTGGCGGCGCCAGTGCCGTTTCCGGCAAGGTGACGATCGAAAAGGCTCCCTCCGCCTGAACCGGTCGTACCGCCCCCAGGCCGAACACCTTCGCGATCGGCCCCGCAAGCGCGTTCACCACCGTTTCGACATAGGCGTCGGGCAGTGCGGCGCGCAGGCCGGGATAGCCGCCCGCCGGACCAAAGGCGGGGCGGAAGTCGCTTGCCGCGGCGATCTCGACCAGCCGGGCAGGATCGGCCAGCGCGGCATCGGCTTCGATGATCGGCTCCCGCTCCTCGCCGATCAGCGCCGCCGTCATCTTGGAGTCTCGGTTCAGCAGGAATTGCGTGGTCATGGACGCCTCACGGTCGAATGACTCGCTGATAGCTCCGAAGTCGCCGGGGGTCAGCAGGCCGCTTGCCGCGAGCCTTGTACGGGTCGGGCCGGAGAGTGGTCAAAACGCGGCTGCTGAACGGCCCAGCCCGGCTACGATCCTAGCGCAGAACCACGACATGGCGGCGGGCGCGATCGCGCTCCACAGGCGATGCGGCCCGGTCACGTCGCTTCGGCGTCCAGGCCGTAGGCGGTGTGGAGCACCCGCACCGCCAGCTCCGTCTCGTCCTCGTGGATCAGGACGGACACCTTGATCTCGCTGGTGGAGATCGCCTGGATGTTGATACCGCGCGCGCCGAGCGTCGTGAACATGGCGCTCGCGACGCCGGCGTGGCTGCGCATGCCGACGCCGACCACCGAGATCTTGGCGACGCGAGTGTCGTGGACGAGGTCGTCGAAGCCGATGCTCGCCCGCGCCTGGTTCAACGCCTCGAGCGAGCGCGCGAGGTCGGCGGCGGGAACGGTGAAGGTGACGTCGGTCGAACCGCCGCCATCCCCCCTCGGTCCGTGCGCGATGTTCTGGATGATCATGTCGACGTTGATGTTGGCCGCGGCCAGAGGCTCGAAGATCGCCGCCACCGCACCCGGCTTGTCGGGAACGGCGGTCAGCGTGATCTTGGCCTCGTTCTTGTCGTGGGCGATGCCGGTGATGAGCTGGCGTTCCATGTCCGTGACTTCCTCTTCCCCGACGATCATCGTCCCCGGCAACGTGTCCGCCATCGGCGCGTCGGGGCCAGTGAACGAGGACAGCACCTGAACCCGCACCCCTTCCTTCATCGCGAGGCCGACCGAGCGGGTCTGGAGCACCTTGGCCCCGACGCTGGCGAGTTCCAGCATCTCCTCATAGGTCACGCGCGCGAGCTTGCGGGCGCGGGGCACGATGCGGGGATCGGTGGTGTAGACCCCGTCGACATCGGTGTAGATGTCGCAGCGGTCGGCCCCCAGCGCCGCCGCCACCGCCACCGCCGAGGTGTCCGATCCGCCACGACCGAGCGTGGTCACCCGGCCGTCGGTGACGCCCTGAAAGCCGGGGATCACCGCGACCTCGCCCGCGGCGAGGCTCGCGCCAAGCGCTTCGGTGTCGACCGTCCCGATCCGCGCCTTGGCGAACGCGTCGGAGGTGTGGATCGGCAGCTGCCAGCCGAGCCAGGATCGCGCGGGGCACCCCAGCGCCTGGAGTGCGATCGCGAGCAGGCCGCTGGTGATCTGCTCGCCCGCGGACACCACCACGTCGTATTCGCGCGGGTCGTACAGTGCGGACGCTTCCCGGCAGAAACCGACCAGCCGGTCGGTCTCGCCGGCCATCGCGGAGACCACAACGGCGACCTGGTTGCCCGCCTCCGTCTCGCGCTTCACCCGTGCGGCGACCGACCGGATGCGCTCGATCCCGGCCATCGAGGTGCCGCCGAACTTCATCACGATCCGCGCCATCGGGGTGCCTGGTCCTCCTTGGGAAAGAGCGGGCGTCCTGATAGGGAGCGGTCATGGCGAGCACAAGTACGAACCCCGGTACCAACCCGGTCACGATCGACCCGCGCGAGGCGGCGCATTTCGGGCGGTTGGCGGCGGATTGGTGGAATCCGGGGGGGTCTTCGGCGATGCTTCACCGGCTCAATCCGCCGCGATTGCGCTATCTGCGGGGCGCGGTGGATGCGCATTGGGGAGGGAATCGGGCGTCGTTCGTGCCGCTGGCGGGGAGGAACGTGCTGGACGTAGGGTGTGGTGCGGGGCTGGTTTGCGAACCCCTGGCGCGGCTGGGGGGCCGCGTGACGGGGATCGATGCCGCCCCCGAGACGGTCGCCGCGGCACGGGCGCATGCCGCCGCATCCGGGCTCGCGATCGAATATCGCGCCGGTTCGGTCGAGGACCTGTGCGACCGGTTCGACCTGGTCACCTGTTTCGAGGTGGTCGAGCATGCGGCCGACCAGCCGGGCTTCGTCCGGGGGCTGGCGCGGGCGGTGGCCGACGGCGGCCTGTTGGTCATGTCCACCCCCAACCGCACCGCCTGGTCGCGCTTCGCGCTGGCGGGGGTGGCGGAGGCGACCGGGATGATCCCGCGCGGGACGCATGACTGGCACCGGTTCCTGACCCCCGACGAGCTTACCGCCATGCTGGCCGACGCGGGCATGCGGGTAACGGACGTGACCGGGCTGTCGCTGACCGTGCAGGGGTTCGCGACCGGGGGGTCGGACGCGCTCGACTATCTGCTAACGGCGGTGCGGGCCTGACGCAGCCGCGCACCGCCGGGGCGAGGTCGGCATGACAACGGCGGCCGGGGCACGCGCGTGACCGCCGGCGGACCCCGCCTGCTCGCAGCGCTGCTGCTGCCCGTCCTCCTTGGCCTCGCCTGGCTGCGGCCGGTGGACCATGACGAGAGCCAGTATGTCGCCGCGGCGGTTCTGACCGCACGGGGGCTGGTGGCGTATCGCGACTTCGCCTGGCTCCAGACCCCGCTTCAGCCATGGGCGCTGGCGCCGGTCGCCTGGGTGGCGGGGGACTGGACGTGGCCGGCGTTGCGGCTGGTCAATGCGGGTCTGGCATGGGTGGCGGTGGTGGCGGTCGCCGCCGCGGCGCGGGCGGGGGGTGCGAGCCGATCGGCGGCCGCGTGGGCGGCGGGGTTGTTCGCGGGGTGCGACGTGCTGCTGTTCGCGGCGGGCACCGCGCGCAACGACACGCTGCCCGCCGCCGCGCTGGCGGTGGCGCTGTGGCTGGCGATGGGGGAGGCCACGCGCAGGCGGGCGGTGACGATCGGCGCGCTGCTGGCGACGGCGGCAGCGGCCAAGATCAGCTATGCGCTGTCGGCCGCGGCCTATGGCGGACTGGCGCTGATCGGCGGGCGGCGCGCGGGCTGGGTGGCGCTGGGCGCGTCGGCCCCGGCGGCATTGGTTGTGGGAAGCTGGCTGCTTGCGCCCGATGCGTTCGCGTTCGGCGTGCTGCATTTTCCCGCCGCTGCCCCGGCCGAATGGTTTGCGGACCAGCCGAACAAGCTGTCGGCTGCGGGCAAGGCGGCCGATCTGTGCAAGTTCCTGGCGCTCGGCGCGGCGCTGCCGGCGCTGGCGGTCGTCGTCCGGGAACAGTCGGTGCGGCGGTCGGCAGGCGGCGCGGCGCGGGGGGTGGCGACGCTGGCGACGACGCTGGCGACGACGCTGCTGGTCGCGGGGCTGGTCGCGGCGGTGCTGCCGAGCCCGGTGTGGCGGCAGTATCTGTTGCCCGCGCTGCCGCCGCTGTTCGTGCTGCTGGCATTACGCTGGACGGCCGTTCCGCCCGGCCGGGCCGAACGGATCGCCTTTGCCGTGTTCGCCGTCGCCGGACTGGCGCCCAGCATCGCGGCGCTGGTGAAGGACGCGGGGATGCCGACCGCGATCCGCGAAGGCCGCGCGCTCCGCGCCGCGTTCGACCGGGCGGGGGTGGCGGGGCCGGTGGCGACGCTGGCGCCGCAATTGCTGTCGCTGGCGGGGCGGGTGCCCGAGCCGCGCTTCGCCACCGGTCCGTTCGTGTTCCGGACCCGCGCGATCGTGCCGGCAGGGGCGGAGGCGCGATGGCGGGTGGTGCCAGCCCCCCGCCTGCCAGCGCTGTTCGCCGCCGATCCGCCCGCCGCGATCGTGACGGGGGTGGAAGGCTGGACGGCGGGCGACCCCGCGCTCGACCGGGTGCTGGACCGGTGGGCGGCGACGCATGGCTATCGCGCGATGGCGGCCGGGCGATCGACGCTGTGGGTGCGCGCGATCACCGCGCGGTAGTGGGCGACCAGCTCGCGGACGTGATCCTCGTCGCTGCGGACATGCGCGGCGGCGGCGGCGGCAGCGGCGCGCAACGCGGCCCCGTCGCGCGCGAACAGCCGCGCGATCGCCGCGGCGCAGGCGGCGGGATCCCGCGCCCGGTAGGTTTCCGCATGGGCCGGTGCCGCCACCTCCGCCGCGCCGCCCGCATCCGGCACGATCAGCGGCGCGCCGCAGGCCAGCGCCTCGTGCAGCACCAGCCCGAAGGGTTCGGCATCCGATCCGTGGATCACCGCATCCGCCGACGCCATCAGCGTCGCCAGCCGCGCCCGGTCGTAGACGGGGGGCAGCAGCCGCACCGGCAGCCCCGCCGCCGCGCGCCGGAGCCGCGGCGTCGCCATCCCCTGCCCCAGCAGCACCAGCCCGACCGGCAGCGTGTCGCCGGCGTGCCGCACCGCCTCGATCACCACCGGCCAGCGCTTTTCGGGATGGTGGCGCCCGATGCCGAGCAGCAGGCGGGCACCGGGGGGCAGCCCGCACGCCGCGAGCAGCGCCGCCCGCGTCCCCTCGTCGCGCAAGGCGGGCGAGAAGGGCGCGCGCTCGATCCCCAGCGCCACCGCACGGTCCACCCGCACCCCGCGCGCGCCGACCCGCCGGGCAAGCGCGGGGCCGTTCGCGACCACCGTGTCGAAGCGGCGGAGAGCCCGGTTGAGATAGCGGGTGTACCAGCCGAACGCCCGCTCCACCGCCGGACCGGAGGCGACCCCCTCGAACCAGCGCTTGGCATATGCCTCGACATTGTCGTTGTGCATGAAGAAGGCGCGGATCGCCGTTCCCTGCCACCCCGACACGACCCAGGCGGGACGCCAAGGGGAGCAGTTCTCGACCACGTCGGGGGCGAGCCGATCGAGCAGCGCATGGATCGGCGCCGCACCCCAGAACAGCCCGTAATTCGCGTCGAACGGCATCCGCGGCGAGCGTATGTAGTGGATGCGCCCGCCCGGCCGCTCCTCCACCCGGGTCTCGCGGCCCGGCGCGATCACGGTCAGCTCGTGGCCCTGGGCGGCCAGGATCGCCATCTTGCGATCGACATAGGTGCGCACTCCGCCACCGGTGGGCGAGTAGAATTCGTTGACGTCGACGATCCGCAAGTGCGCGCCGCTCAGCGGAGCCGCCCGGCCAGCGTCCACAGCCCGAACCCGGCGATCAGCGCCATGTGCACCGCCAGCGTCAGCCCGGCGACCACCGCCAGCAGTTCAGACACCGCATGGCCCGGGCCGATCACCGCAATGGCGAGGTTGGCGAACACCAGGTCCTTGTTGGGGATCGGCAGCCGGGACACCAGCAGCCTTCCCGCCGCCAGCACCAGCCACAGCCCGACGCCGACGTCCGGCAGCCCGAAATGCCACACCAGCGCCACCAGCAGCTGCCCGACGAGCAGGCGCAGGCAGTGGATGCCGAACACCCAGCGCAACGCCGGGCCGGGCAGCGAGAACACCCGGCGCGAGAACAGCAGAAAGGGCACGGACGTCGCGATCATTACCGCGCCCAGCGCGAGCGCGGTACGCCCCTGCCCCACGCTCATCAGCGCCCGCCCGAACGGCAGCGCCAGCGACACCGCGACCAACGTGACGACGTTGCCCGCGATCGCCGACAGGATCGACACGTCCTTGACCGCGCCGAAGGGCGCCGCGACCGCGGTCGCCCGCGCGCGCGCCCAGGCGTAAAAATACGCCTCGCCCGAATAGCCGAACACGACCTCGTTCGCGATCCGCTTCTTGACCAGCGCGACGAACCCTTCGGCGGGCAATCCCCACAGCCGGCGGAAGATGATGTAGTCGCCGGTCGGCGGCGACAGGTACAGCAGCGCGAAGCACGCGAAGAACAGCGGGCTTGCCGGCACCGCGCGCGCCAGCCCGGCCAGCCCGTCGCCGAGCAGCGCGCGCGCCAGCCCCGCCACCATCGCCAGCGTCAGGGCGCCGCCGAGCAGCGCCGGCCAGCGCCGTGCCGCGTGCGCCAGGCCGGCAAACGGACGGGCGGGGGGATCGAGGGTCTGGGATTGTCCGGTCACGCGGCCTTGCGCCTTAACGGCATCACCCCGCCGCCGCACGGGGGAAAACGCCGGCTTGGCGGGGCCGGGCGCGCGTGGCAGGCGGTTGGTCGATGCGCGAGGCCCGCCACATCCTGTCCTGTGCGACGCGGGCCGATGCGGGCGGGGTCGAACGCGCGCTGTTCCGGCTGGCCGGCGAATGGGCCGCGGCGGGGCGGCAAGTAACGATCGCGGTCGCGACGCTGCCGGTCCGGGCGCCGCCGGGGGTGACGCTGGTGCCGCTCGCGCGGCTCTGGCGACTGCCGGGGCTGGTGCGGGGGGTGCGGCCCGACCTGATCTTCTGTCCGGGCAATCATTATACCAGCCTGATGCTGTGGACGCGCGCGAGGCTGGGCGCGGCGTGCCCGCCGATCGTCGCCAAGATGTCCAACGCGGCGCGGCGCGGCGACCATGGCGCGATCGCCGACCGGCTGCATCGCGGCTGGCAGGCGAGCCATGGCCGATTCCTCGACCATCTGGTGGCGATGACCCCGGCGACCGCGGCCGCGGCGGGGGACGCGACGGGGATGGCCGGGCGGATCAGCGTCATCCCCAATCCGCCGGTCGTGCCGGGCGCTGCAGGGCCGCCGGTCATGTTGCCGGCGGGGGCCGTCGTGCTGGGCGTGGGGCGGCTGGTGCGGCAGAAGCGGTGGGACCGGCTGATCGAGGCGCTGCCCCGGCTTGCCGCGCCGGCATCGCTGGCGATCCTGGGCGAAGGCCCCGAGCGCGACCGGCTGAGGGCGCTGGCGCTGAGGCTGGGGATCGGCGCGCGCGTCCACCTGCCCGGCCCGGTCGCGGACCCGCTGGCGGCGATGGCGCGCGCAACCGTGCTGGCGCTGCCGTCCGATTACGAGGGGGTGCCCGGCGTGCTGCGCGAGGCGCTGTCGGTAGGAACGCCGGTGGTGGCGACCGATTCGAGCCCGGCGATCGCGGAGATCGTGCACAGCCCCGCGCTGGGATCGGTGGTGGCGGCGGGCGACCGCGACGCGCTGGTCGCCGCGCTCGACCGGTGGCTGGCGGCGGATGCGGAACGCCCGCCGCCGGTGCCCCCGCCCGGCGCGGACGCGGGCGCCCGCTACCTAGCGGTGTTCGACAGCCTCGCCGGCTGACTCGGCCTCGCGCTCCGACCGGCGTTCCAGCGCGGTCTTGAGCATCGCGGTGATCGGATCGGCGAGCGCCAGGCCGAGCAGGCCGAGCAGCGCCGAGAACAGGATCTGCATCCCCAGCGTCAGCGCCGGCGGCAGGTCGACGGTGCGCTTGGCGACGATCGGCGCGATCACATAGCCGTCGATTCCCTGCACCACGACATAGGTGCCGATCGCCCAGAAACCGGCGTCGGTCCCCGCGCTGAAGCCGACCGCGACCATCAGCACCCCGGTCACGAACGCGCCGATATTGGGGATGAACGCCAGGATGCCGGCGATAATGCCCAGCAACAGCGCCATCGGCACCCCGCCGACCGCCAGCGCGATCCAGGTGAACACCCCCTCCACCGCCATGCCGAGCAGCCGTCCGGCGAGCAGCCGGCGCAGCGTGAACCCCATCCGCTTCAGCGTCAGCGCGAACTCGCCCCGGTTGTCGCGCGGGATCATCCATTGCAGCCCGCGTTCGTAGACGCTGGGGTCCATCGCCACGAACAGCCCGATGACCAGGATCATGAACATGTTGGTGATCGCGCCCGCCGCGGTGCCGACCCAGGACGACAGGCGCCCCAGCGACCCCAGTGCCTGGCGCGCCATGCCCGACACGTCGGACGCGCCGGGCATCAGCCCGTGCCCGGACAGCCAGCCCGACACGCGCACCGCCTGCACCTCCAGCGTCGCGCGCAGCTGGCTGACCTGCGCGGTGACCTGGACGCCGGTGAGGTAGAAGGTGGCGATGAGGAACGCGAACACGCCGAGCACCACGATCAGCAGCCGCCAGCCGCGCCCGATCGGCAGCACCCGGCCGAGCAGGCGGACGCCGCCGTCGAACATCGCGGCGAGCACGACGCCGGCGAAGATGATGAGCAGCGGCTGGATCAGCAGCACCGCCAGCGCGATGGCGATCGCCACCCCGAACCACACGCCCGCGCGCTTCAGCTCGCGCCGGAGGCCGTCGTCGCGCAGCTCGAGCGGCGCGGGTCCCTGCACCAGATCGGGCTCGGGCATCAGCGGGTCTCCTGGGGGTGAAGCGAGGTGCCGGCGCGGCCCGAACGGAGCGACCCCCACCAGGTCAGCGGGTTCCAGCCGGCATCGCCGTCGAGGCTGAAGGTGACGAACTCGGCGCGCCCGCCCAGATTCTCGTACGGCACCGGCCCGCCCAGCCCGTTGTTGGGCGCGCCGAGCGGGAAGCGGCTGTCGGCGGACCGGTCGCGGTTGTCGCCCATCAGGAAGACGTGCCCGGCCGGGATCACCCGTTCGTCATAATCGTCGCCGGCGCTGTAATCGAGCTCCACCGTGTCGTAGCGGCGGCCGCCCGGCAGCGTCTCGGTGACGATCGGCAGGTGGCAGACCAGCCCGCGCGGCGTCCGCCGCTGCGCGCCGGGGTACTCGCCCTCGTCGCACGGGCTATTGGTGTCGACGGGGATGTCGACATGGTGGAGCGGGCCGCGCTCCACCGGCCTGCCGTTCAGCCACACGGTGCCGCCCCGCACCGCCAGCCGGTCGCCGGGCAGGCCGATCACCCGCTTGATGTAATCGTTGTGGGTGCCGGGCGGGGTGACGATCACCACGTCGCCGCGGGCCGGCATCCGCCCCAGCAGCCGGCCGTGGATCGGCGGCAACCCGATCGCCCAGCTTTCCTGCGGCCGGCGCAGCACCAGGTCCTCGACGATCGCGACCGGGTTGGGGATGGTGGGCGACACGAACGACCAGCCATAGGCGAACTTGGTCACGACCAGCCGGTCGCCAATGCGCAGGCCCGGCAGCATCGATTCGGACGGGATGTAGAACGGCTTGGCGACGAAGCTGTGGAAGCCGAGCACGATCAGGATCAGCCAGAAGATGCTCTTGGCCTCGCCCCACCAGTCGGTGCCGCTGCCGCCCGCCTTGACCGGCTGGGGGACTGCATCCCCCCGTGCCACCGGCGCACCCTTGGTCCCGTCCAACACCCCGTCCTTCATGCCGGCAACGCCTCGATCACGACAAACGCCTGAGCCCAGGGGAAATCGTCGGTCATGGTGAGGTGGATGCGGGCGACGTGGCCCGCGGGAACCATCGCGTCAAGCCTTGCGCGCGCGCCGCCGGTCAGCGCCAGCGTCGGCGCGCCCGAGGGCAGGTTGACGACGCCGATGTCGGGCATGAACACGCCCTGCCGAAAGCCGGTGCCGACCGCCTTGGACAACGCCTCCTTGGCGGCGAAGCGCTTGGCGAAGGTGGCGGCGCGGGTGAAGGGGCGCCTGTTCGCCCTGGCGATCTCGACCGGCGTGAAGCAGCGCCGCTCGAAGCGCTCGCCGAACCGGTCGAGCGATTTGGCGATGCGCTCGATCGAGCAGAGGTCGGAGCCGAGGCCGAGTATCACGACCGCCCCTCCCCGCTATCCCGGCGCAGGTCGGGGTGACGCGATGTGCAGGTCACCGCGCCGCGTCCATTGCCGCCCGCATCTGGCGCACCGCCCCGTCCAGTCCGACAAACAGCGCCTCGCCGATCAGGAAATGGCCGATGTTGAGCTCCATCACCTGCGGGATCGCGGCGATCGGAGCGACGTTGTCGAAGGTGAGGCCGTGGCCGGCATGGACCTCGATCCCGTTGCGCGCGGCAAGCGCGGCGGCATCGGACAGCCGGCGCAGCTCGTCCGCGCGCAGTTCGGCGTCCTGGGTGCCGCCGAGTTCGGCGTAGCGGCCGGTGTGCAGTTCCACCACGGGGACGCCGAGCCGCAACGCCGCCTCGATCTGGGCGGGCGCGGGCTCGATGAACAGCGACACGCGGATCCCCGCCTCGCCCAGCGCGGCCACCAGCGGTTGAAGCGACGCGAACTGGCCGGCGACGTCGAGCCCGCCTTCGGTGGTACGCTCCTCGCGCTTCTCGGGCACGATGCAGGCGGCGTGGGGGCGGTGGCGCAGCGCGATGCGGAGCATCTCGTCGGTGGCGGCCATTTCCAGGTTGAGCGGAATCGCCAGCGCGTCGGACAGCCGCGCGATGTCGGCATCGGTGATGTGGCGCCGGTCCTCGCGCAGATGGGCGGTGATGCCGTCCGCCCCCGCCGCCGCCGCCGCCCGGGCGGCGCGCACCGGATCGGGATAACCCGCGCCGCGCGCGTTGCGGACGGTGGCGACATGGTCGATGTTGACGCCCAGCCGCAGATGGCCGCTCACGCCGCGCGGCTCCCGGGCTTGATCGCGGGAATCGCGGCGAGTTCGGGGGGAAGCGCGTCGGCGGGGTAGCTCGGCACGTCCAGCCGGATCAGGGGATGGAAGGGGACGCCCAGCTCCGCCTGCCCGTTCGAGCGGTCGACCAGCGCGGCCGCGGCGACCACCGCGCCGCCCGCCGCCCGGATCGCGGCGATCGCCTCGCGCGACGACAGCCCGGTGGTGACCACGTCCTCCATCATCAGCACCCGCGTGCCCGGTTCCAGCCGAAAGCCGCGGCGCAGCTCAAAGGTGCCGGTCGGGCGTTCAAGGAACATCGCGGGGACGCCGAGCGCGCGCGCCATCTCATGCCCGGCGATCACCCCGCCCATCGCCGGCGAAACCACCGCATCGACCCCGCGCGCCTCCGCCGGCAGCCGCGACACCAGCGCCTGCGCCAGCCGCGCGCCCCGCGCCGGGTCCATCAGCACCCGCGCGCACTGGAGATAGCGGGGGCTGCGCAGCCCCGAGGACAGGATGAAGTGCCCCTCGAGCAACGCGTCCGCCGCGCGGAATTCGGCCAGTATCTCGTCTTCGGTCACCCGTTCGGTCTCCGCGCGTCCACTGCGGCGCGATAGAGCCGCCGCCTCGCTCGCGCAACGCAAAGCAAGTCCACGTCCTTTTGTTGGGGCAAGCGGCTTGAGGGGCGGCGCACCCGTGCGTATAGCCGAGCGCAAACCGGGCGTGGCCGCGCCCGAACGACAGTATTCGCGCAAGGCAATGATGCGCGACCAACGGGGTTTGGACAGGCATGCGGATGTTGGGCTTCAAGGGACTGGCGATCGCGGCGGGGCTCGCGCTTGCCGCGACGGCGGGGCAGGCGGCGGCCCCCGCGGCGGCCGGGGCGCAGGCGGTGACGCAGCCCACCACCTCGCCCGCCCAGCAGAGCGCCCACGCGCCCGCCGGTGCCGCCAACACCGCGCCGACCACCGCCGCCGCGACTCCGCCGGCCGCGCCCGAAAGCCCGCTGCTCGCGGTCGACGGCGCCCCCGGCACCCCGGCGACGCCCGGCATCGGCCAGCCCACCGAGCGCCATTTCGGCCTGCAGCCGCAGGTCACCAAGAATGGCGAGTTCGCGCACTGGATGCACAACTCGGTGCTGTTCCCGGTGATCACGATCATTTCGCTGTTCGTGCTGGCGCTGCTGGTCTGGGTCGTGCTCCGCTATCGCGCGGCCGCCAATCCGATCCCGTCCAAGACCAGCCACAACACCACCATCGAAGTGTTGTGGACGCTATTGCCGGTGCTGGCGCTGGTGGCGATCGCGGTGCCCTCGATCGGGCTGCTCCAGGCGCAGTTCCGCCCCGCCCCCGCCGGCGCGGTGACGCTGAAGGCGATCGGCAACCAATGGTACTGGACCTATCAATATCCCGACCATGGCGGGTTCGAGGTGACGGCCAACCTGCTTAAGGAAAAGGCCGAGGTCGAGCCGGGCGCGCGCTTCCGCACCGATCGCGACGGCCCCCGCCTGCTCGCCACCGACAACCGCATCGTGCTGCCCGTCGGGGTGCCGGTCCGGCTTATCACCACGTCCAACGACGTGATCCACAGCTGGGCCGTTCCCGCCTTCTGGATCAAGCTGGACGCGATCCCCGGCCGGCTGAACGAAACCAGCTTCACCATCGACAAGCCGGGCCTGTATTTCGGCCAATGCTCCGAACTGTGCGGCGCGCGCCACGCCTACATGCCGATCGCGGTGGAGGCGGTGCCGCCGGCGCAGTTCGCGGCCTGGGTCGCGGCCAAGGGCGGCACCATGCCGGTCGCCGGTGCGGCATCGAGCAAGGTGATCCCGCAGCCGGGCGCCGACGCGTCCGCCGCCAAGCAGGACGAGGCGGGCGACACCGCCCCGCCGAGCGAGGCCGTGATGAACAACACCACCGCCGTGACCCCCGCCACCACGCAGGGTGCGACCAACAACCGCACCGGCGCCGGCAACGCTGGACAGTAAGATGACCGATACCGCGCTCCATCCGTCCGCCTTTCAGGCGCATGGCGATCACGCCCACCATCACGAGGCCGACCACAAGCCGGGCTTCTTCGCCCGCTGGTTCATGTCCACCAACCACAAGGACATCGGCACCCTGTACCTGATCTTCGCGATCGTCGCGGGGATCATCGGCGGGGCGGTGTCGGGCCTGATGCGCGCCGAGCTCGCGCATCCGGGGATCCAGTATCTCCAGGGCTGGGCGTCGATGATGCACGGCGGGCAGACCAGCCTCGACGAGGCGCTGCACCTGTGGAACGTGCTGATCACCGCCCACGGCCTCATCATGGTGTTCTTCATGGTGATGCCCGCGATGATCGGGGGGTTCGGCAACTGGTTCGTGCCGATCATGATCGGGGCGCCCGACATGGCGTTTCCGCGGATGAACAACATCAGCTTCTGGCTGCTGGTGCCCGCCTTCACCCTGCTGCTCGCCTCGCCCTTCTTCGGCGGCGCGGGCACCGGCTGGACGGTGTACGCCCCGCTGTCGACCTATGGCGAACCCTCGCCGTCGGTCGACATGGCGATCCTGTCGCTCCACCTGGCGGGCGCGTCGTCGATCCTGGGGGCGATCAACTTCATCACCACGATCTTCAACATGCGCGCGCCGGGCATGACGCTGCACAAGATGCCGCTGTTCGTGTGGTCGGTGCTGGTCACCGCGTTCCTGCTGCTGCTCGCGCTGCCGGTGCTCGCCGCGGCGATCACCATGCTGCTGACCGACCGCAACTTCGGCACCACCTTCTTCGATCCCGCCGGCGGCGGCGACCCGGTGCTGTACCAGCACCTGTTCTGGTTCTTCGGCCATCCCGAAGTCTACATCATGATCCTGCCGGGTTTCGGCATCGTCAGCCAGATCGTCGCCACCTTCAGCCGCAAGCCCGTGTTCGGCTATCTCGGCATGGCCTATGCCATGGTCGCGATCGGCGTAGTCGGGTTCGTGGTGTGGGCGCACCACATGTTCACCACCGGCCTGTCGGTGAACACCAAGATGTACTTCACCGCCGCCACCATGGTGATCGCGGTGCCGACCGGCATCAAGATCTTCTCGTGGATCGCGACCATGTGGGGCGGATCGATCCGCTTCCCGACCCCGATGGTGTGGGCGATCGGCTTCATCTTCATGTTCACGGTCGGCGGCGTGACCGGCGTGGTGCTCGCCAATGGCGGCATCGACGACTACATGCAGGACACCTATTACGTCGTTGCGCACTTTCACTATGTGTTGTCGCTTGGCGCGGTGTTCTCGCTGTTCGCCGGCTTCTACTATTGGTTCCCGAAGATGTCGGGGCGGATGTACAACGAGTTCCTGGGCCAGGCGCACTTCTGGGTGTTCTTCATCGGCGTGAACATCATGTTCTTCCCGATGCACTTCCTGGGCCTGCAGGGCATGCCGCGCCGCTATCCCGACTATCCGGACGCCTATGAGCATTGGAACACGGTCGCCAGCGTCGGCTACATGATCATGGCGGCGGGCATGGCGATCTTCTTCGTCAACCTGATCTGGTCGATGATGGCGGGCCGGAAGGCCCCCGACAATCCCTGGGGCGAAGGCGCCACGACGCTGGAATGGACGCTGTCGAGCCCACCGCCCTTCCACCAGTTCGAAACGCTGCCGCGGATCGACTGACCTCCCCCGGCTCCGACGAAACGCCCCGGCCTGATCGCCGGGGCGTTTTGCGTTTGGACCCAACCCGGCGGGCGGGCGTTGCCGTGGTCACGAGATCATGAATGGAGCGACAACATGGGAGAAGGCACCAACAGCCCGATATTGGCCGTCCTGATCGCCTGCGTGGCGGCGTCGGTGGCGCTGGTCGTGCTCGGGTTCTGGCTGCGCCGCTCCGGGCGGATCACGTCGCGCCGCGCGTCGCTGATCTGGGCGATCCTCACGATCGTGCCGCTGTTCGGCGCCGGGGCGGCCATGTTCGGCAACCACACGGTCGACATGGCGAGCGGCAAGGACAAGTCGGGCGTCGATTCCTCGCCGGTCTATTGAGCGATCGGCGCCGGTCCGCGGTGGCCCGGCGGCGATCCGGTCAGAACGGCAGCCAGCGGTTCTTGTGGCTGAACCGCATGTAGCCGACGTTGACCCCCGCCCGCCAGCCGACGCCGAGCCGCACCGGGATCAGCACGACGTTGCCGCGGCGCAGATAGGTCGCGGCGAACCCGCCGACGAGGTAGAGGCGCCCCTCGGCGGCGGGAAAGCGGTTGAACAGCTCCTCGGTGTCGTACAGGTTGTACGCGAGGACGAAGACCTTGTCGGCGTCGCCGCCGATGTCGAAGCCGAGCGAGGGGCCGGTCCAGTAGACGGGCTGCTGCCCTTCGACCTTGTGGGTCATGATCCCCGATCCGTAGCGCAGGCCGACCACGAACGCCCCCGACGCCTCGCGCCCGGCGATGTAGGCGTTGGGGCGGCCTTGTTCCTTGAGGATCTTCTCGAGAATGCCGGCGAGCCCCTCCGCCCCCTTGCCGAAGACCCCTTCGCCCGCCGCGAGCAGGTCGTCGCGCTCGAACGTCTCGGACGCGACGGTGGTGCGCTCCGCCCGCACCTCGGCCGGCGTCGGCGCCGCGGGGGGCGCCTGCTCGGCCGGGACCGTCTCCGCCGGCAGCGGCGCAGTTGTCGGCGGGGGCGCTGGGCGGGGCCGCTGCGGGGCGGGGCCGGACAAGTCGCCATCGATCGCGCGGTTCGGATCAATTGTCCGGACCTGCGCGCCCACCCCCGCGTGCAGCGCCACCGCCGCTGCCGCTATCCCGACCACCCGAACCCTCATCCGCCTGCCCAGCATCATCCGCCCCCGTTCGATTGGGCCATCATAGCGGCGATGACGATGAGCACGCAATGAACGGCGCCGCGTCGCGATCCCCGGTGTTGATCCCTACCGCGCCCGCCGCTATACCCCGCGTCCTGCCGCATCCGGAGACGTGGGTGAGTGGCTGAAACCAACGCTTTGCTAAAGCGTCGTACGGGAAACCGTACCGAGGGTTCGAATCCCTCCGTCTCCGCCAGGTGCCGCCGAGCCCTGCCACGCAAGGGTGCTGGAGGCAGCGGACGTGCGCTATTCTCTCGTTGCGGTGGTCAAGCCCCGCCTTTTCATCTTGCCATAAGCATCCTTTCGTCGTGGGCGGTCGGGCGTGGGCAGGTTCAGTATTCTCTGCGAGGTCGCGCCAGCGTTGTTCGTCGCCTCTTCTGGAGGCATGGCCGGGCGCCGTCATTTAGGGTGCTGCCAACAGGCGGTGCCTTGATATGTCTACAGCGTGGTAGCACCGGTCCGAGGACCGGGTCCGACAATGCGCGTGGCAAGGTCACCGACCCGCCGTGCCTGCAGGTCACGCCCGAACGGGTTCAGACCGCCCGTCCAGGTTCCGCCGGGATGGGGCGCTAGCTGGTCGCCGCGGCGGGTGCCGCAGGTCCCATGGGCGCCTTGCCCCAACGAAACTCGCTCTGGTCACGCCAGATCCTGTACATGACGGTGGCCAGCTTTCGCGCCACCGCCACTTTGGCCTTGTTGAAGCCGATGCGGTTCACCAGGCGCACGCCCCAGGCCTTCAAGGTCGACCATCGCTTCACGCTGACCAGCAGCACGGTCGCCGCCTGGACGAGGTGAAGCCGCGTCACGCTGTCGCCGCGCTTGCTGATCCGGCCGTGATGATCCTGCTCGCCCGACTGATAGCGGCGCGGCGTCAGGCCGAGATACACGCCGACATCGGCCGCACGCTTGAAGCGGGTCGGCTCGTCGATCGCGGCGCGGAACGACAGGGCGGTGACCGGGCCGACGCCGGGCACACTCATCAGCCGCCGACACACCGGCTCGGCCTGCGCGACCGCCTCGAGCCGCTGGTCGGCCTCGGCGATGTGTTTCGCGATCAGCCGGTGGACATCGAGCAGCGGCATCAGCACGACCTTCAGGTGCAGGCCGATGTCCTGCGCCTCGGCGAGCACGTCCACCACCCGGTCGCGGAACGTGTCGGGGGCGACGTTGCCCCGCGCCACCACGAACCCGAACGGCTTGAGCAGCCCGCACAACTCGTTCTCCAGGTCGACGCGCTGCTTCACCAACCGCGCACGGGCGGCGAGCTGGACGCGCAGTTCCTGCGCGGCCTGTTCCTTGACGTGGACGATCTTCATCCACGCCGCGCCCAGCCGCACCATCTCGGCCAGGCCATGCGCGTCGTTGCGGTCGGTCTTGTGCCGCTTGAGCGACAGCGCGCGATGGGCATGGACCGCATCCATCACCGCGATGTCGAACCCCATCTTGCGCAGGCCGTGATAGAGCCACGCCGCCAGGCTGCCCGTCTCCATGCCCAGCTTCAGCGGTCCTTCCAGCCGCTTTTGCAGATACCGGCCGATCTCGAACGGGTTGGTCTTGGCCTGGCCCTCGATCACGACCGCGCCGCTGCCGTCGAGCACGCAGATGCTGGTGCTGCGCTGGCTGACGTCGAGCCCGACGCTGTACACTTCCTCATGCCGGATCACCTCCTCCGGCTTCACCTTCATTGCCATGGTAACCTCCTGAACATCGCAGGGGAATGGCGGTATCGCGGTGCTTTTGGAGCGCCTGCTAGTCAGTTTGTTGGTGGCCCTGCTGGCCGGATCGCCCAGACCGATCCCGCAGCGTTGGTCATGCTGGTCATCCGACCTATACGATCGGAGGCGACGGCACCGCCCGACGCGGCCAGCAGGAGGGGACGGCATGAGGAAGCTCTTGGGGGCGGTCGCCCTTGCGGCAGCGATGACCGCATCAATGGCGTCTTCGCAGCCGGCGGCCGTCAGGATCTCGATCGCGGCGAATGGCACCGGTCCCCGGATCGATCGCAACATCTTTGGCCAGTTTGCCGAGAATCTGGGCACCGGCATCTATGGCGGCGTCTGGGTCGGCGAGGGTTCGTCCATTCCGAACGTGCGGGGTCTGCGCACCGATGTCGTCACCGCGCTCAGGGCGTTGAGGGTGCCCAGCGTGCGCTGGCCCGGCGGGTGCTTTGCCGACGAGTATCACTGGCGCGATGGCATCGGTGCCCAGGCGACGCGGGCCGTCACCGTCAACGGCAGTTGGGGCAACGCGCTCGAGAAGAACGATTTCGGCACCGACGAGTTCTTCGACTTCATCCGGCAGATCGGATCGGAAGCCTATATCTCCGTCAACATGGGGTCGGGCAGCGTCAAGGAGGCTGCCGATTGGATGGCCTACATGACGGCCGATCCGGGCACCACCGCTGGGGCCGAACGCGCCGCCAACGGTCACCCCGAGCCCTACCGCGTCAAGTTCCTGGGCATCGGCAACGAAAGCTGGAGCTGCGGCGGAGCCTATCGCGCGGATTACTATGTCGACGAGATGAAGCGTTACGCGCGGTTCGTGCGCAACCTGAACCTCGCGCAGCAGGGGGCAGACAATCCGGCAGGCGGATCGGTCGCCGGGTCGAGCCCGATGCAGCGCATCGCCGTCGGGCCGGGGTCGCCGCGCACCGACTATACCGAAGCGGTGATGCGTGCATGGAAGGAGCACGACTGGAGCTGGAGCATCGAAGGGCTGTCTATGCACAACTACACCTGGGTGAGCTGGCCGCCCGCCTATGCCAGCACCGGCTTCGGCGAGCGCGAGTACGCCGTGCTGATCAAGGACACGCTGAAGATGGAGGACATGATCCGCATCCACTCGGCGGTCATGGACAAGTACGACCCGGAGAAGAAGGTGCCGCTGGTCATCGACGAATGGGGGGTGTGGCTGGCCAAGCTGCCCGGCAGCCGCGACGGCTTCCTGCACCAGCAGAATTCGATCCGGGACGCGATCATCGCCTCCATCAACCTGAACATGTTCGCGCGCCACGCCGACCGCGTTCGCATGACCGCGATCGCGCAGATGGTGAACGTGCTGCAGGCGATGATCCTGACCGATGGGCCAAGAATGGTGCTGACGCCCACCTATCATCTGTTCAGGATGTATGTGCCGTTCCAGGATGCGACGCGGTTATCCGTCACCTTCGACGCGGGCTCCTATCGCGTGGGCGATGTCAGCGTGCCGCGCATCGACGCGATCGCGGCACGAGCCGCGGACGGCAAGCTGTGGATCGCGCTCACCAATGTCGATGCCAATCAACCGGCGCAGATCGACGCGCGGATCGATGGCGTCCAGGCCCGGATCGCGTCCGGCACGGTGCTGACCGCCGATCGGGTCGATGCGGTCAACACGTACGACAAGCCGGATCTGGTCGTCCCGCGGCCGGTCAGTGCCCGCGTGAACGGCGGGCGGATCGCGCTGACGTTGCCGCCCAAGTCGGTGACGGTGCTGTCGGTCACGTCGTAGCGCGAGCGCCGCGATCGGCCGATGCGCCCGTTCGGTAGCGCCTTGCGCCAAGCGGCAGGCCCGTTTCCCGGCGAGGATCGTTCTGCCCCCTCATCGTCATATCCGGGAACGCATCATGGAACATCGTCAGCTTGGCCGCTCGGGGCTGAAGGTCCCGATCCTCAGCCTGGGCACCGGCACGTTCGGCGGCGGCAACGAGTTCTTCAAGCGGTGGGGGCAGACCGACGTCGCCGAAGCGTCGCGAATGGTCGACCTCTGCCTTGATGCGGGAGTGAATTTCTTCGACACCGCCGACGTCTATTCGGAAGGGGCATCGGAGGAGATCCTGGGCCAAGCGCTGAAAGGGCGCCGCGACGCAGCGATCATCTCGACCAAGGGCACCTTTCCGACCGGTGCCGGCGCCAACGACATGGGCTCCTCGCGCTACCACATCGTCCGCGCGGCGGAGGCCAGCCTGAAGCGACTGGGGACCGATCACATCGACCTCTACTTCATGCATGGCTTCGACGCGCAGACCCCGGTCGACGAGACGCTCCGCGCGCTCGACGATCTCATCTCGAGCGGCAAGATCGGCTATATCGGCGCGTCCAATTTCTCCGGCTGGCACCTGATGAAGGCGCTGGCAACGTCCGAGAAAAATGGGCTGGCCCGCTATGTCGCCTATCAGGGATATTACTCGCTCGTCGGACGCGATTACGAGTGGGAGCTGATGCCGCTGGGCGTCGACCAGGGCGTCGGCCTGATGGTGTGGAGCCCGCTCGGCTGGGGGCGACTGACCGGCAAGATCCGGCGCGGCCAGCCGCCGCAGAGCGGCCGCATCGCGTCGGGCGGCGAAGCGGGCGGTCCCGAGATCCAGGACGAGTATCTCTATACGGTCGTCGATGCGCTCGACACCGTGGCAGCCGACACCGGCAAGACGGTGGCGCAGGTCGCGCTCAACTGGCTGCTGAGCCGCCCGACGGTTGCCAACATCGTGATCGGCGCGCGCAATGAAGACCAGCTGGTGCAGAACCTTGGCGCTGTCGGCTGGTCGCTGACGCCCGAACAGGTCGCGTTGCTCGACTCTGCCAGCCACAAGACGCCGACCTATCCCTACTGGCATCAGCGGCAATTCGACGAACGCAACCCCAAGCCGACACGCTGGTAGCGGCGAAAGCGCAGGAGCGCGGTGCTTGGGGCAGGTGCGGTTCGCGACGGCTGCCGCCACGATGTCGGCTTTCCGAGGCGATTGGCGGGAGCCGGGCACGGCCGGGCTGTCCTGTTTCGCTAATCCGCCGTCACGGCCGTGATTTATCCTGCAACCCTCGGTGCGATCGCTTGCGTTCCGAACAGCAAAGCATGAGCGGAGGAAATGATGACCTTGCGTAGCGTGGCCCAGGTCCATCCTGCATATCGCGACGACATTGCCGACCTGACGACACGCCGACCGGTGCCCGCGCCGGGGCTGCGCCAGGTCGATCCGTTTCTTTTCCTCAACCACCACGGGCCGCAGACCTATCGTCCCGGCAACAACGGCCTGCCGTTCGGGCCACATCCGCATCGCGGCTTCGAGACAGTGACCTTTATCCTGACCGGCGAGCTGGCTCACCATGACACCGGCGGCCACGAGAGCGTGATCGAAGCGGGTGGCGTGCAGTGGATGACGGCCGGGTCGGGGCTGATCCATGCCGAGGTGTCGCCACCCTCGTTCAAGCAGCAGGGCGGCCCGCTGGAGATCCTGCAACTCTGGGTGAACCTGCCCGCGCGGCTCAAGATGACGACGCCGGCCTATACCGGGGTTCAGGCAGACCAGATCCCGGCAATCCCCATCGCTGGGAACAAGGGATCGCTGGCGCTGGTATCGGGCATTTTCGACGGCATGACGGGGCCAATCCGTTCCCTGACCGGCGTCTTCATGTCGACCGTACAGCTGGCCTCGGGCGCAAGCGTCCGGCTACCTGCCCCGCAAGGCAGAAGCGTGTTCCTTTACGTGGTCAGCGGCACCATCGCGGTAGCAGGGCGAGAGGTCGAGCAATGGCACCTCGTGACGCTCAACGATGACGGGATCGAGCTGTCGATCGAGGCGATGACGGATGCCACATTGCTGTTCGGCCATGCCGACCCCATCGGCGAGCCGGTGGTGGCGCAGGGGCCCTTCGTGATGAACTCGCAGCGGGAAATCGGCGAGGCGATCCGTGACTATCAGGCCGGCAAGTTCAACGGCACCGGGCCGCTGATCGGCGTTGGCGGGTAGATCGATACCTCGACGCCCGACCACCGTCACGGCGCCCTGATGCGGGTGGGGCTTGTGCACCGACCGTTCCGGCGCAACGATGCGGCATGTCGTTCCTGCTCCCGCTCCTGCTGCTCCAAGCCGCCGTCACCCAGACGCCGCCGCTCACACCGGCAGCGAGAACCGCGCCTTCCCCATCCAAATGGCCGGCGCGCGACGCCCAGCATGTGATCCGCCAGTTCCGCTTCCGCTCGGGCGAGATGCTGCCCGAATTGCGCATCAACTATACGATGCTGGGACAGCCGCACCGGAATGCCCGGGGCGAGATCGACAATGCGGTCATGGTGCTGCACGGCACCGGGGGCACCGGCCGGCAGTTCCTCAGCCCGCAATTCGCCGATGAACTATACGGGCCCGGCCAGCCGCTGGACATCACGCGCTACTGGATCATCCTTCCGGATGGCATCGGCCACGGCAAGTCGTCCAAACCCTCGGACGGCCTGCACATGCGGTTCCCGCATTACGATTATGACGACATGGTCGACGCGCAGTTCCGGCTGCTGCGCGACGGGCTCGGCATCCGGCACATGCGGCTGATCATGGGCACCTCGATGGGTTGCATGCACAGCCTGGTCTGGGGCGAGACGCATCCGGATTTCGCGCGTGCCCTCATGCCGCTTGCGTGCGAGCCGGTGGAGATCGCCGGTCTCAACCGCATGTGGCGCAAGCTCGCGATCGACGGGATCGAGGCCGATCCTGCCTGGGCGAACGGCGAGTATCGTACGCCGCCCGTGCTGGGTCTGCGCACGGCCGCCAGCCTGCTGTTCGTCGCTGGCGCCGCGCCGCTCTACTTCCAGGCGCAATACCCGCGGCGCGATGGGTCGGAAGCGTTTGCGCGGCAGAGGGTGGCGGCGTCGATCGCCGGAACGGATGCCAACGACCTCATCTACCAACTCGACGCCTCGCGGACCTATGATCCCTGGCCGCGGCTGGAGGCGATCACGGCACCCACGACCTGGGTCAATTCGGACGACGACTTCATCAACCCGCGCAACCTCGACTACCCCCAGCGCGCGATCGCCCGCATGAAGGATGCGCGGTTCCGCCGTATCCCGGAGAGCGCCGACACGCGCGGGCACGGCACGCACACCGCTGCACGATTCTGGAAGCAGGACCTGGTCGATCTGCTGCGACGCACCGAGTGATGGGCGCATCCGTACGGGGTCGCGATGCCGGCCCGGAAGTGAACCGGGCCGGTCCCGTTCAGATCGCGATCGAGTACAGCGCGTGGTGGGTCAGGATGAACAGCGTCCGCTTGTCCGGGCCGCCAATCAGCACCTGCAGCGGCCGTTCGGGCACGTCGATGCGGCGGGTCTGGGTGCCATCGGGGGCGTAGACGAAGATCTGGCCGTTGGCGACGTAGAGGTTGCCGGCGGCGTCGCGCGCGACGCTCTCGCCTCCGCGGTCCGCCGCCTGCTTCAGGTCCGTCACCCGGCCGCCGTCCGCGACCAGGCCGCTGTAGGTGCGGTTCTCCGACGCGTTGGTCAGGAACACGCGCTCGCCCGGCCTGGCCGCGACGAAGCCGTACGAGTCGAGCGTGTCGGACCAGCGCCAGCCCTGGTGATCGTCGGGTCCCTGGTTCCACACCCGGAATGCGGGCAGCACCAGCGATCCGTCGGGCGAGACATATTCCTGCGGCTTGGCGTCCTCCAGCTTCGCCGTGAAGAACGCGGACAGCGGCGGGTATTGGTAGGTCGCGCGATCGATGCGGTCGGCGAACTCGCCATTCGCCCACACGTTGACCGGCAACAGCGTCGCCGCGCCGCGGCGTGACCTGGTGGGGGTGGGCGGGATCACGGTGACGTCGGCAGGCTTGGCCGGATCGATGCTGTAGACGGTGGCATCGCGCCCCGCCGACGACAACACCATCAGCTTGCCCGAGCGATCGATTGCAAGATTGACCGGATCGAGCGACTGGTCGGCCGCGATCGTCAGCCCTTCGGCGGCGGACCAGCCGTGGATGCGGTGAAAGAAGCGGTCGATGAAGTAGAGCTTGCCGTTGGCGTCCACCGCCCCGCCGGCGATCGAGTAGAAGCCGTCCGCGAGCTTGGCGACGCCGGGTGACACCGGCACGGCCGATGCGGTCGCGGCCTGCGCGGGCGCGGCTGGCACGTCGAGATGGGCGAACTCGCGCTCGCGGACCTCCGCTTGCCGGGTCATGTCCTTGATCGCGTTCTCGAACGGGTACTTGCTCGCGCGGGTATAGGTGCCGCAGCCCTTGGCGTCGCAGCTGGCGAAACCGCTTTCGGCATTCACATGGACGTTGCGGAAGCGGATATCGCCCGAATCGTACAGTTTGACCGCCGCGTCCATCGGCTTGATCGAGCGGGTGACGCGATAGCCGTGATAGTTGGCGAACAGGATGTTGTGCGAGTTGTGGAACTCGGTGGACACCGCGTTGACGCCGTCGCGCACCTCCTGTTCGGTCTGCGGGGCGAGAAACTCCCAGTTCTCGACGTTCCGGAGCACGATCTCGTTGCGGTAATGGTGCTCGGCGGAGAGCTGATAGACATGGCCGGGGGTCTTGGTGTCGGACACGTAGAAGCCGGTCGAGGCGAGCGTGTTGGGCGACCAGATCGTCGAAAAGGTGCCGCCGCCGCCATCGGTCACCCAGATACTGGGATGCTGGCCATCGGTGCGCGCGCGCGGATCGTTCTGGTTGATCAGGCTGCCCGCGGTCAGCACGGTGCCGCCGCCGCCCTGGATCTTGACGTCGTTGACCTCCGACGTCGCCCCCGCCTTCCACAGCAGCGCGGTGGCGCGCGGGTTGATCGCGCCGGTCCATAGGCCGAGGCCGTGGACGATCGGGTTGCCGCCTTTTGCGCTTTCTATCAACGCCTTGGCGCTGCCGACGCCGGCATAGGCGGGGGTTTCGTCGGGGAGATAGATGTGCGTGAGGCTGGGATGGAGCGCAATCAGGACGGTATCGGGGCGCAATCGGAGGGTGTCGGTGACACGGTAGCGCCCCATCGGCAGGTACAGGACGCGACGGGTGTCGATCGCGCGCTGGAGCGCGGCGGTGTCGTCGGTGGTGTCGTCGCCTTTGACCCCCAGGTCGCGGACGTTGGTCCATTCGCGCACCGGCGGCAGCGTGCGGATCGCGGGGGCGGGCCGCGCGGGCAGGCGCGAGAGCGGCGTCATCCGGACGTCGGTCGCGAACTCGCCGATCGCGCCCAGGCCCGCGAGCTTCAGCCCGTGCGAGAAGTCGGCGACGCGATAGCGCCCGCCCTGCCCCGCCACCGTCCGGCCGCTGTCGCGGAAGCGCGCGAACACGGGGGTGTTGACGCCGACCGCATTGTCGAAGCCGATCTGGGTAAAGACGCTCTTTTCCTCCGAGATCACGACGCCGGCATCCGACACGTTCTCGAACCGGACGTCCTTGCCCCACAGCGAGTCGGACCAGCCGCGGTCGATCTCGATCCCGATCGGCGTGTTGCGGATCGCGACGTTGACCAGCGTCAGGTCGACCTCATGCTCGCGGATCGCGGCGTCGCGCTGGCCGTCGAACTCCGAATCGATCAGCGTGAACTGCCAGGCGGGCGAGGTCTTTTCGGTGACGATGCCGTAGCGACCGCCATGGAAGCGCACGTTCTCGAACTCGTTGCCCGCCTGGTAGACCCCCGCAAAGCCCGAGCCGGTGCGGAAATCCATGTGGCGCAGATAGCCGTGCTGCGCGACGCGGAAGCGGACGCCGATCGCGCCGGCATTGCCCTGCCCGATCTCCACGTCGACATTGGCCATCGCCGAATAGAAGGTGGAGGAGGTCGCGTCGAAGATCGACGGGTCGAACGGCACGCTCGTGCGCGGCGGTACCGGCGCCTTGCCGACGCGATACTGGTCCTCCCCGGTGAAGCTGACCATGGCGGCGATGCCGCTGCCGAAGCCGGGCGTGTTGTCCGCCAGCACGATCACCGGGCGGGTCGGCCCGACCCCGAAGACGCGCACCGCCGTGCGGACGAACACCGTGCGGCTGATCCGGTAGCGCCCGGAGGGCAGGAACACCACGCCGCCCTTGCCGTTCGCGCCGCCCGCGGCCGCGTCGATCGCCTGCTGAAGCGCGGCGGTGTCGTCCGCGCGTCCGTCGCCGACGCCGCGCACCACCACCGCGCGCGGATCGTCGGGCCGGGTCTGATAGACGGAGGCCGATCCCGCCCGCGCGGGCTGGGCGGCGACGGGAATGGGCGCGAGCAGGGCGGCGGCGCCCAGCAGAAAGGCGGTCTTCAAGGCGGATCTCCCGTTGGAACGATCGCGACAGGGCGTGCGGGGGGCGGTCAGGCCCGGGCGGCGAGCGGCAGCGCCAGCGTCTGGGCGGCGATCGCGACCTGGGTCCGATTGCGGACGTTGAGCTTTCGCATCAGCGCGGTCATGTGCGCCTTGACCGTCGCTTCGGCGATGCCGAGGTCATACGCGATCTGCTTGTTGAGCAGGCCCGAATGCACGCCGCGCATCACCTTGATCTGGGTCGGGGTCAGCACGGGCGCCCCGTCGCCGATGGCCGAGCCGTCCGTGCGCCGACCCGCCTCCGTCACGATCCCCTCCATGGTCATCCTCGCTCCTGTGGCGCGACATGCGCCGGCCGTGTGGCGCGGCCGGTAACGTTATCGATACCGGCCACCTCCTATCCGCGCGCTCCGGTTAAATCCGAAATCGGTTGGACAGGTCCGGATATGCTCGCGAGTTTCACACCGACGCAAGCCTTTTCCGTTGCCCGATCACAAAAACTTGTCCTACAGCTTGGTTTCGAGCCGGCACGAACGGCGTCGCCGTGGGAGAGGATGATGACGAGGCCACGCTGGGCGGAGCTTTCGCGGCGAGCGGCACGATGATCGGGGCGGACATCCGGCTGATCGTCGCGGCGCTGACTGGCATCATCCTGGCCGTGCTGCTGATCGTGCGCGGCCGGCTGCACCCCTTTATCGGGCTGTTGTGCGGCGCCTTTGCGGTCGGGCTCCTCGCGGGGGTGCCGCTCGCCGACACCGGCAAGGCGGTGCAGAAGGGGGTCGGCGACATCATCGGCGGCACCGGGCTGGTGGTCGCGCTGGGGCTGTCGCTGGGGGCGATGCTGCACCTGTCGGGCGCCGCCGCGTCGCTGGCGCAGGGCGCTCTGAAGCTGACCGGACCGCGCGCGGCCCCCTGGGCGACGCTGGGGATCGCGATGGTGATTGGGTTGCCGCTGTTCTTCGAAACCGGGCTGGTGCTGCTGCTGCCGATCGTGGTCGCCGCGGCGGAGGCGATGGCGCGCGAGCAGGGCGCGGGCGGCGACCCGGCCGGGCGCGATGCCGCCAAGCTGCGCCTTATCATGCCCGCGCTGGCCGGACTGGGCGTGGTGCATGCGCTGGTGCCCCCGCACCCCGGACCGCTGCTGGCAGTGGAGGCGCTGGGCGCGAACCTGGGGCGGACGATGCTGTACGGGATCATCATCGCGATCCCGACCGCGATCGTCGCCGGCCCGCTGCTGGCGAGGGTGGTGACCCCCGGCGTGCGGCTGGAGGCGCCGGTGCTGACCGACCCGGTGCTGCGCCTGCCGACGCCGTCGCGTGCCGCATCGCTGCTGATCGTGCTGTTGCCGGTGGTGCTGATCGCGGCGGGCGAGCTGGGGCAGCTTTTGCCGGGGCTGAAGGGCGCGCCCGCGCTGACCGCGGCGAGCAACCCGGTGCTGGCGCTGCTGCTCACCAACCTTCTCGCGCTGCCGTTGCTGTTCGGGCGGCGGCTGAGCGAGGCGACGATCCAGGACGCGATCTGGCACGACACCATGGCGGGCGCGGGCGCGATCCTGCTCGCGATCGGCGCGGGCGGGGCGCTGAAGCAGGTGCTGGTCACCGCCGGCCTGTCCGACCTGCTCGCCCGGCTGGTGCTGGCGCACCCGATCTCGCCGCTGCTGCTCGGCTGGCTGGTGGCGGTCGCGATCCGGCTGGCGGCGGGGTCGGCGACGGTGGCGACGATCACCGCGGTCGGGGTGATGCCCGGCGTGGTCGCCGCGTCCGGGGCCTCGCCCGAACTGGTGGTGCTGGCGATCGGCGCGGGATCGGTGTTCTTCAGCCACGTCAACGATCCCGGCTTCTGGCTGGTCAAGAGCTATGTCGGGACCAGCACCACCGACACGTTCCGCACCTGGTCGCTGCTGGAAACCGCGATCTCGGTGGTCGGGCTCGCGATGGCGGTGGCGATGAGTTACGTCGTGTGAGGACCGGGAGGGACGTCGCGTGACCGAGCTGAGCCGCGCCGATCGCGCGTACACCGCGATCGTCCGGATCATCAACGACGACCGGCTGGCGGCGGGCGACCGGCTGCCCGCGGAAGGGCGGCTGGCGGAGATGTTCGGCATGTCGCGCACCGCGGTGCGCGAGGCGCTGGTGCGGCTGGCGTCGGACGGGATCACCGAGTCGCGGCGCGGCGCCGGGTCGTACGTCAAGCGCCGGCCGTCCGAGCGGCTGGGCGTCCACATGCCGCTCGACACGCTGGCCGCGCAGCTCGGCACCTATGAGGTGCGGTTCGTCCTGGAAGCGGAGGCGGCGCGGCTGGCGGCGCTGCGCCGGTCGGCCGAACAGCTGGACACGATCGAGCGCGCGCTGCTCCGCCTGCGCGAGACGTTGCTGTCGAGCGCGCCGGCGCATGACGAGGACTGGCTGCTCCACCGCACCATCGTCGAGGCGACCGCGAACACCGCGTTCGTGACGATCTTCGACCATCTGCGCGACGACGTGCTGGGCATCCTGCGCGCCGGGGTCGACATCTCGCGCTCGCGCCCGCCCGAGGTGATCGGGGCGATGATGAGCGAGCATGACGCGATCGTCGACGCGGTCCGCGCCCGCGACGCGGACGGGGCCGCGCTGGCGATGCGATGGCACCTGTCGCAGGGGCGCAAGCGGTTGATGCCGTGACGGGGGCGCGTGTTCAGCCGAGTTTCGCCCAGGCGAGCGCGTCGCGCGCCAGCGCCTCGGGCGGGCGGGCCGCGTCGAGCGCCACCGCCCGCTCGTCCGCCCCCGGCCGTTCCAGCGCGGCGAGCTGGCTGTCGAGCAGGCTGGCGGGCATGTAATGGCCGGGCCGCGACCGGAGCCGCCGGGCCAGCTCGCCGGGGCCGGCATCGAGCAGCACGAACAGCAGCGGCACCCCCGCCGCGGCGGCGAGGCGCTCGCGATAGCTGCGCTTCAGCGCCGAGCAGGCGGCGACCGCGACCCCCGCGTCCCCCACCGCGCGGCCGATCGCCGCCCCCAGCCGGTCGAGCCAGGGCCAGCGGTCGTCGTCGTCGAGCGGCTGGCCGCCGCGCATCTTGGCGACGCTGGCGGCGGTGTGGAAATCGTCGCCTTCCAGAAACGGGCAGCGCAGGTCGGCGGCGAGCCCGGCGCCCAGCGTCGACTTGCCGCTGCCGCTGACGCCGATCGCGACAATGGCGCGGCCCGATGCGGCAAGCGGGCGAGCGATGCTGTCTGCAAGTGGCTCCACCACCGTCCCCATCCCGTCCGATCGTCCCCCGCTGTTGCGCGCCGCGCGCGGCGTGACCAGTACGACGATGGTCGCAATTGTCCGGACGAGTCCCGCCATCTATCCGTCGTGTCACGCGTGACAGCAAGGGCAGTGCCATGACCTCCGCAATCCCCGTCGCCGCGGCCGTGCTGGCCGTGGCGCTTCCCGTCGCGCCCGCCGCCGCCCAGCCGGCCCCATCCGTGTCCGCATCCGCCATGGCGGTGGCGCCGACCGATCCGCGCGCGGTGACGGTGCGCGGGCGCGGCGACGGGATCGCCGACGACACGCCCGCGATCCAGGCGGCGATCGACGCGGCGGAGGCGAAGGGCGGCGGCGGCATCGTCTTCCTGCCCGCGGGGCGATACCGGCTGACCCGCACCGTGTACCTGTGGCCGGGCGTGCGGCTGTTCGGCACGGGCCGCACCCGCCCCGTGCTGGTCCTCGCGCCCGCGACGCCGGGGTTCCAGCGGGGCATCGGCGCGATGGTGAGCTTCACCGGCAACCGCCCCGGCGGCGCGGCGCCGGGGCCGGGCGGCGTGGTCGCGCGCGGGCCGGTGCCGGTGCCGCCGCCGACCAGCGTCCCGTTCGACCCCAACATCGCCGATGCCAATTCGGGCACCTTCTATTCGGCGATGTCCAACGTCGACTGGGAGATCGGCGAGGGCAATCCCGCCGCGGTGGCGGTGCGCCAGCATGCCGCGCAGCATGCCTGGCTGACCCACATGACCTTTCGCCTGGGATCGGCGCTGGCGGGCGTGTACCAGGTCGGCAATCTGGGGCAGGACCTGCATTTCCGCGGCGGGCGCTACGGCATCCTGACCGAAAAGCCCTCCCCCGCATGGTCGTACACGCTGCTCGACAGCAGCTTCGAGGGGCAGCGCGACGCCGGGATCCGCGAGCACGAGGCGGGGCTGACCCTGGTCAACACCGCGTTCCGCAACGTGCCGGTCGGGATCGAGATCGACCGCGGCTATGGCGACTGGTTCTTCGGCCGCGACGTCCGGTTCGAGAACGTCCGCCAGGCCGGGATCGTCATCAGCAACGAAGGCAATGTCTATACCCAGATCGGGTTCGACAACGCGGTGGCGGTGGGCACGCCGGTGTTTGCGCGCTTTCGCGACAGCGGCCGGACGGTGGCCGGCGCCGGCGCGCGGTATCGGGTGCGCGAGTTCACCTATGGCCTGACGCTGCCCGGGGTCGGCACGACCGGCAGCTATGCCACCCGGATGGACGCCGCGCCGATCGCCGCGCTGCCCCGCGCGGCCGCGCCCGCGATCCGCCCGCTGCCGCCGAGCGCGAGCTGGGCCAATGTCCGCACCCTGGGCGCGCGCGGCGACAATGCCGCCGACGACACCGCGGCGATCCAGCGCGCGATCGACACGCGGCGGGTGATCTACTTCCCCGCGGGCTTCTATCGCGTGTCCGACACGCTCAGGCTGCGGCCCGACACCGTGCTGATCGGGCTGCACCCCAGCCTGACCCAGATCGTGCTGGCGGACGACAGCCCCGGCTTTCGCGGCGTCGGTTCCCCGCGCGGGCTGATCGAGAGCGCGCGGGGCGGAACGGCGATCGTGTCGGGGCTGGGGCTGGACGCGGGCGGGATCAACCCGCGCGCCGCCGCGATGATCTGGCGCGCGGGCGCGGCCTCGCTGGTCGACGACGTCAAGTTCCAGGGGGGCGGCCACGGCACCAACCGCTATGACGGCAGCCGCGTCGACCCGTACAACCCCGACCACAGCGGCGACCCCGACCCCGCCAGGCGCTGGGACGCGCAGCCGGCCAGTCTGTGGGTGACCGACGGGGGCGGCGGCACCTTCAACGGGCTGTGGACCCCCAGCACCTTTGCGCAGGCGGGACTGTACGTCTCGAACACCGACACGCCGGGTCATGTCTACCAGATCTCGGCCGAGCATCACCGGCGCGCCGAGATCGTGCTGGACGGGGTGCGGGGCTGGCATTTCCTGGCGCCGCAGACCGAGGAGGAGGCCGGCGAGGGCCGCGACACCGTGTCGCTGGAGGTGCGCAACTCGCGCGACCTGCTGTTCGCCAACTACCATGGCTATCGCGTCACCCGCTCGCTCCAGCCGGCGCCCGCCGCGATCGTGCTGACCAACGCCACCGGGATCCGGTTCCGCAACGTCCACGTCAACGCCGAAAGCGGCTTTGCGACCTGCGATGCCGAAGGGTGCGGCACCTATCTGCGGGCGAGCAAATACCCGTACGAGAACGCGATCGTCGACCGGACCCGCCGGGCCGAGGTGCGCGAGCGCGAGTTCGCGGTGCTCGACGTCACGGACGCGCCCGCCACCGCGACCCCGTCGCTCGCCCCCGTGCGGCGGCTCGCGGGCGGGTTCGGCGCGCTGGGCGGGGGCGCGGTCGACCGGACCGGCAAGCTGTATTTCGTCGACCGGCCGTTTCACCGCATCCACGGCTGGTCGGACGCGCGCGGGCTGTCGGTGGTGAGCGAACAGTCGCTCGATCCGGTCAACCTCGCGATCGACCGGTCGGGCGACCTCCTGGTGCTGTCCTCGGCGGGCGCGGGTGGCACCGTGTACAGCCTGTCCCCCGACCGCCCGGACGCGGTGCGGGTGATCGCCCCCACCGCCGTCAGGGCTCGCCGCGACGGGCTGGTCGCGCTGCCCGGCAGCCTGTGGGCCAATGGCGAGTTCCGCGATCAGTACGACCCCGCCACCGACCGGTTCGCGACCCTGGCGGAGCTGTTCGCGCGCAGCGTCGCACAGCCCCGCCCGCGCGAGTATGTGTCCCCCGACGGCAGCCTCGTCCTGCCCGCATACCGGGTGTGGACGCAGGGGCCGGCGAGCCACCTGGGCTGGCGCTTTTCCGACACGCTCGACACCTATGGCCTGAGGACCGGGCGGGTCGGCGAGCGGGTACCGGTGGTCAACGCGTCGGAGGCGCGGACCTATACCGGCCTGATCGGCGCCGGCGGCGCGATCACCGACCTGCAACCGTTTGCGCCGCGCGGCGGTGAGGGCGTCGCGACGGGGCCGGACGGGCGGGTCTACGTCGCCAACGGTCAGGTGTTCGTCTATGGCGCGGACGGCGTCGAGCAGGGGCGGATCGACGTGCCCGAACGCCCGCTCCAGCTGCTGTTCGGCGGCGCGGACGGGCGGACGCTGTTCATCCTGTCGCACCACGGGCTGTACGCCGCGCGTCCCTGACCCGACGGACCAGACGCCCCCTTCGACTTTGGTCGTAGATGTTGGCGCCCGTCCGATGGGCTAAGCACAACCCGATCAGGACAGGCGCAATCGCCGCCGGCCGCAAAGGGAGAGAGATGATGGGCCATGTCATGCGCGAACGCCGACCGGTTGGCGGCCTGTGCGGCGGCGCCGCCAGCCTGGCCGCGCTCGCCATCGCCCTCGCCTGGACGCCCGCGGCCGCGCAGACCGCGCCGACCGCGCCGACCCCCGCCCCTGCTCCGGCCCCCGCCCCTGCCGACGTCCCAGCTTCGACCCGTTCCGCCGCCGGCGCCGCGCCCGAACAGTTGATCCAGCCCCAGACCACCGTTGACGGCACCGCGGACCAGCAGGCGCCGCAGACCCAGTCGGACATCGTGGTCACCGGATCGCGCATCACGTCCAGCGGCTTCAACGCGCCCACGCCGACGACGGTGATCGGCGAGGACCAGATCCTCAAGAACGCGCAGCCCAACATCTTCAACACGGTGGCGCAGCTGCCCTCGCTGCAAGGGTCGACCGGTGCCGCCACCGGCACGTTCAGCACCTCGAGCGGCTCGCAGGGGCTCAGCTCCTTTTCGCTGCGCGGGCTGGGCACGATCCGCACGCTGACGCTGCTCGACGGGCAGCGGGTGGTCGGCGCCAACGTCACGGGCGTTCCCGACATCAGCCAGTTTCCCCAGCTCCTCATCAAGCGGGTCGACATCGTGACGGGCGGCGCGTCCGCGTCCTACGGCTCGGACGCGGTCGGCGGCGTCATCAACTTCATCACCGACACCCGGTTCGAAGGGTTCAAGGGCAATCTCCAGACCGGCGTCACCACCTATGGCGACAACGGGCAGGTGCTGGTGCAGGCTGCGGTCGGCAAGCAGTTCGGGCGCCTGCACGCGGTGCTGAGCGGCGAGTACGACCATGAGGACGGCGTCGGCCCCGGTAATTTCGGCACGGATCTGGCGGGCAGCCGCGACTGGTACAACGCGCACACGCTGGTCAACACCGGCTTCACCAACAACGGCTCGCCCCAGTTCCTGTACCGCGCGCCCGGCCAACCCTACCAGTACGCCAAATACGGCCTGATCAGCGCCGGACCGCTTCAGGGCACCGCGTTCGACTTCAACGGCACGCCCTATCCGTTCCTGTACGGCTCCAACGGCACCCCGGCGCGCAACGCGGCGGGCACCGTCAACGGCTGTTTCGTCGGTTTCTGCGTCGGCGGCGACATGTCGGGGCACGTCGGATCGGGCACCTCGCTCCAGTCGGCGCTGGAACGCGCCAACGGCTATACCCGGATCGGCTACGACCTGGCCGACGACATGGAGCTGTACGTCACCGCCAACGTCGCGCAGGTGAAGACCAACAACCAGCCCAACCCCGGTGCCGCGCGCACCGGGCTGACCATCCAGTGCGCCAACCCCTTCGTGCCCCAGTCGGTGCGGACCGCCTGCGGACAGGCGGGCATTACCAATTTCCAGTTCGGCCTGTCCAACGCGATCCTGCCCAACATCCGCGTCTTCACCGACCGGCGGCAGTACCGCTTCGTCGGGGGGCTGAAGGGCAAGGCGGACGTGTTCGGCAGCGCCTGGACCTATGACGCCTATTACCAGCACGGCATCAACATCACGGACATCAACGTCCGCAACATCACGCTCAACCCGCGCTACAACCAGGCAATCAACGCGATCACGCTGAACGGCCAGATCGTGTGCGGCGATGCCACCGCGCGCGCCAACGGGTGCCAGCCGATCAACCCGTTCGGCGGCACCCCCGTGTCGGGCGCGGCGCTGGCCTATATCGTTCCCGAGAACGGGCCGTTCCAGCACACCAAGCAGACCCAGGACGCGGCCGGCGCCAGCATCTCGGGCGAGCCGTTCAGCCTGTGGGCCGGGCCGGTGTCGGTCGCGATGGGCGCGGAATACCGGCGCGAGTTCTACCGCGTCAACGCCGATCCCTATGGCGCGGGGGTTACCGCGATCAGCCCCAACAGCGCCGACTATCCAGTGGACCCGGTGCTAAATTCCGCGGTGGGCAGCAACTGGTATGCCGGCAACTACAAGAACGGCCGCGGCAAGTACGACGTGTACGAGAGCTTTCTGGAGCTCAACCTGCCGATCCTCGACTCGGACGTGCTGGGCGAGGCGAATATCAACGTCGCGGGCCGCGCGACGCGTTACAGCACCTCGGGGACCGTGTACGCGTGGAAGGCCGGCGGTACCTGGGAAACGCCGCTCGACGGGTTCCGCCTGCGTGCGGTGACCTCGCGCGATATCCGCGCGCCCAACCTGTCCGAACTGTTCGCGGCGCCGACCACCACCACGGTGCCGAACTTCACCGACCCGTTCCGCAATACCCAGGTGCTGATCATCCAGAACACGATCGGCAACCCCGCTCTGCGGCCCGAGATCGCGCGGAGCACGGAGGCGGGCGTGGTGCTGTCGCGGCCGTCCTGGCTGCCGGGGCTCAGCCTGTCGTTCGACTATTACAAGATCACGCTGCGCGACGTGGTGTCGAGCCTGTCGGCGCAGCAGATCGTCGACCTGTGCTACCAGTTCCGCACCACCGGGGCGGGCAACGACGCGACCTGCGGCTCCTTCAACCTCCAGGCGGCATCCGGCCCCAATTTCGTCGACGTCCAGTCGTTCAACCTCGCCTCGATCAAGACCGACGGGTTCGACATCGAGGGCAGCTATCAGTGGCAGAACCCGCTGGGGATCGGCGGCAACCTGACCATGCGCGCGCTGGCGACGCACGTCATGAAGTTCGTCACCGACCCGGGCCTGCCCGGCACGATCGCGATCGATACCGCGGGCGCGAACACCGGCGCGATCCCGAACTGGAAGTGGCTGGCGATCGAAAGCTACGACAACGACCGGTTCAGCCTGACGCTGCAACAGCGCTGGTTCAGCGACGGGGTGTTCGGGCGCCAGTACGTCACCTGCCAGCCCGGCAACTGCCCGACGTCGACCGCGACCCGGCCCACCATCGACTTCAACCGGATGAAGGGCGCATTCTACTTCGACGTCGGCGGGTCGGTGAACGTCACGGACGCGGTGGCGATGTTCTTCAAGGTCGACAACCTGTTCGACCGCGATCCCGAGCCGTCGCCCCAGACCAACACCGGGCTGGACGTCAACCCGGCGCTGTACGACACGCTGGGCCGGTTCTACCGCGTCGGCATCCGCGCACGGTTCTGATCCCGCGGACAGGGGCGTGCGGCCGGTCCGCGCGCCCCGTGCTGGAGCATTGCACTCATCCTGCATCCGCCGAGGCTGGTGAGGTCGGCTTGCACCTTTTCGTGGTCGCGATACGCAATCCGCCCGCGCGATCCTGACCGGGGGCGTTGCGTGAGGTCGGCTTGCGCCTTCCGTCACCAAGGCACAAGACGCGCCCCGCGCGTCTTGAGTGCCTGGTGACCCCTACGGGATTCGAACCCGTATTTCAGCCGTGAAAGGGCCGCGTCCTAACCCTTAGACGAAGGGGCCAGCGCCCAATCGCCTAGGGGCTCGGAGGCGGCGGGTCAAGCGGGGCGATCGGCCCAGGCGGCGTCGTCGAGGTGGAGTTCGGCGGCCGGGCGCTGGCCCCAGTCGTCGAGCTTCGCCCGGCCCGCCAGCCACAGCCGCCGGTGCGACCCCGCCGCGAGCAGCGCCTGGCCCAGGGGCGTGGCCGCGGCGCGGAACGCCATCGCCTTCAGCCGGGCACCATCGTCGCCCGAGACGATCGCGCGGACATGGTCGGTGCCCACGACATCGGCCTTGATGACCCGCACCGGCCCGGCGACGACGCGCGGCTGGGGCCAGCCGGTGCCATAGGGACCGCCGGCGTCCATCGCCTCGACCAGCGCCGGGGTCACGCCGCCGGCCGCGAGCACCGCGTCGAGCAGCAGCGCGCGGCCCTGCGCCGCGCGCGCCACCGCGATGCCGAGCCGGTCCTCGAGAAAGGCGGACAGCTCGGGCAGGCGCGCGGCCTCGACGGTCAGCCCCGCCGCCATCGCATGGCCTCCGCCCGCCAGGAGCAGGCCGTGTTCGCGCGCCGACAGGATCGCGGCGCCGAGGTCGACACCGGGGATCGAGCGGCCCGACCCCTTGCCGATCCCGTCCTCGCCCAGCGCAACGACGATCGCGGGGCGACCGAGCTTTTCCTTGAGGCGCCCGGCGACGATGCCGATCACCCCGGGGTGCCACCCCTGCCCCGCCACCAGCGCCACCGCGGCCCCGGCCGATGCCTGCGCCTCCGCGGCCTCCTGCACCCCCGATTCGATGACGCGGCGGTCGCCGTTCAGGCGGTCGAGCTCGGCGGCGATGGCCGCGGCCTCGGCCGGGTCGGCGGTGGTGAGCAGGCGGACGCCGAGGTCCGCGCGCCCGACCCGGCCGCCGGCGTTGATCCGCGGGCCGAGCGCGAAGCCCAGATCGGTGCAGGTCGGCGCGCGCGACAACCGGGCGGCGTCGGCGAGCGCGGCAAGGCCGATGTGGCGGCGCTGGGCCATGACCTTGAGCCCCTGCGCGACAAAGGCGCGGTTGAGCCCGCGCAGCTGGGCGACATCGGCGACGGTGCCCAACGCCACCAGGTCGAGCCGGTCGAGGAGCCGGGGCTCCGCACGGTCGGCGAAGAAGCCCCGGCTACGCAGCGTCCGGATCAGCGCGGCGGCGAGCAGGAAGCACACGCCCACCGCGGCGAGGTGGCCATGGGCGGCACCCTCCCCCTCGTCGAGGCGGTTTGGATTGACCAGCGCGTGCGCGACGGGAAGCTCGGCGGCGCATTTATGGTGATCGACCACCACCACCTCGACCCCGGCCGCGCGGGCGGCGGCGAGCGCGTCATAGGCCTGCGCCCCGCAATCCACGGTGACGATCAGGCTCGCCCCCTCCGCCGCCAGCCGGGTGAGCGCAGACCCCGAGGGGCCGTAGCCCTCGGTCAGCCGGTCGGGGATGTAGACGCGCGGATCGAGCCCGAGGTCGCGCAGCACCAGCAGCATCAGCGCCGCGGAGGTGGCGCCGTCGACGTCATAGTCGCCGAACACCGCGACCTGCTCCCCCGCCTCGACCGCATCGGCGAGGCGGGCGGCGGCGCGGTCCATGTCGCGGAACACCGACGGATCGGGCATGAAGCCGCGGATCGACGGCGCGCGGTGGAGATCGAGCGCATCGGCGGGTGCGCCGCGGGCGAGCAGCAGGCGGGTGACGAGGTCGTCCGCCGCGAACCCGGACCGGGCCTCGTCGGCATGGAGCCGCCAGCGCCAGGGCTGGCCCAGGATCGACCGGTCGATGCCGAGCACGGGGGTCATGCCGCGGCGCCGATGCCGGACCGGGGGCGGGACGATCGCACGGGCATCAAGTTGAGGAAGTTGAGGCGATAACGCCTTTTTCGCGCGATCAAGTGGAGGAAGTTGACACCGGGACGCGCATGACGGGGATGGGCGTGGCGGCGGGTGGGGTCGAGGAGGTCCCTGCCGGTCACCCCGGGATCGACGCAGGGCAACGCTGTCTTTGACATGCGCCCCCGGTTCGAGGCTGTGGCGGCGGCGGAGGGCGTCTGCACGGGCATAAGCGCGGCACTACAACGGCTTGCCCGTGTAGGACAGCCGCGTGGGCGTATCGATCAGACCGGCTGGCCCCAGACGGCCTCGCGAAACCATTTGGTGATGATGTACTTCACCCCGTCGAGCACCGGCATCCCTTCGTGCAGGGTCAGCGGGTTGGGGGTGCCGTCGGGGTTCATGTTGTTCCAGGTGAGCAGCAGGCCGCGCTTGGGCGCGACCTTGATCCCGGCCTGGGGGAACCAGGTGGCGCCGCCTTCGGGCACGTCGTTGAGGTAGATCATCGCGGTCCAGGTGCGCTGGCCGCCCTGCGCCTTCATCGCGGTCCAATAAGCCTCGCCCTCGTGGAACCAGTCGTGATGCGCGCGGAAATGCTGGCCGGGGGCGTAGCGCTGGCCCTGCATGGTTTCGCCGTTCTCGGCAGGGATGCCGAGCATCGCGGCGATCCCCTCGTCGGTGGGCCGCACGTCGGGCGAGTAGCGATCCATGTCGCAGCTTTCCGAGGTGCGGAAGCCGCGGTCGTCGCGCCCGGTGAGCAGCGTCGAGGGGCGGCGATTGCCGTCGATGATCGCGATCAACGCATCGCACTGCGCCGCATCGAGGAAATCGGGGCGGTAGAAGAACTGGACGCCGTCCACCGGCGCCTGGACGACGGCGGGATCGGCGGCGAGCCGGGCGGCGACGGTCCGGCCGATCTGCTGGCGGGACTTGGAGGCTGGGGCGGGCGCACCGGTCTTGGTGAACATGGGTTCGCTGTTGCCGGGAGCACCCGCCCTTTTCAAGCCTTACCAGAAGATGTCGTACACCGTGTCGACCACCGTACCGTAACGGATGTCGATCAGGAGCGCGTCGTTGTAGTAGCGGACCCAGCGATACGGACCATAGACCGGCGGCAGGCGGTAATAGCCGGGATCGCCGATCCAGTAATCCTGCGCGAACAGCAGGCTGGACAGCCGGATGCCGACCGAGAAGCGGCGATAGCCCCCGTTCCAGCCGCCCGGCGCATAGTAGCGCGGCAGGCGATAGGCCTGGCGGTTGCGCAACCGGCCGTCGTTCCAGTCGTAGCGGCGGTCGCCCCGCCAGTCGCGGTTCCAGCCCGAGCGGGCGTCATAGCCGCGCGGGTCGTAGCGGCGCGGGTCGGCGCGCGGGCCGTCATCGCGCCAGCCGCCCGACGCGCCGACGCCCCGGCCGTCACGGTCGCCCCAGCCGCCGCGGTCTTGCCAGCCGGCGCGATCGTCGCGGCGATCCCCCCGGTCGAAGCGGCCGTCCCGGCGATCGTCCCAGCCGCCGCGGGGGCCGTCGTCGCGGCGGTCGGCACGGGCGCCGCCGATGGCGCGATCACGGTCGCGGTCGCGGCGCGTGGCGTCCTCGGCGGCGCGGAAATAGCGGGTGTCGCCGCGATCGGGGCGGGGCTGACCCACCGTCCGCTGCGGCTCGGGCCGGAGCTGGGGCTGTAATTGGGGCTGGAGCTGGGGCGACGGGACGCGATCGGGGCGGGCTGCCCAGCCGGCGCTGCCTCGGTCGGGGCGGTCGGACCGATCGGGGCGGTCCGGGCGGGAGGCTTCCGGCGCCCGCGCCTCCGTGCGCGCGGGTGCCTCGCCGCGTTCGGCGCGGCCGGCGGCGATGCGTGCCTGGATCTGCCGCATCTCGCCCCGGCGCGACAGGCCGGGCTCGGACACCTCCTCCTGCGCCAGCGCCTGGACGGGCAGCAGCGCGGTGGCAGCCAGCAATGCGGTGAGCAGCGTCCTCATGATCCTCGTCCCTCCATCGCCGGTGCGGGTCACCGGATCGGTTGATGGACGAGCCGTGCACCAGGCGCGTTGAGCCGAAGCTGAATTGGGTCGTCAGCGTTGCGACAGCTTTGGCGGGTCCGCCCGGCGGGGAGATGCCAGCGGGGTGTCGCGCGTTGTAGCGGCCGGGCCTGTGTCTTCGCAGAGGGACGGCGTTGGGCGGGGTCGTTTGGAGCGAAGCATCGGGGCCGTGAGGGTCGCTCCCCGCGTGCCCTTCGACTTCGCTCAGGGCGAACGATGGGGTGGGGCGAGGTTGCGGTATCCCGCCTCCTGTCTTCGCAGCCTGATAGCGTCGGATCGGTCGGTTTGGCCGGGCGGGGGCGTCGCACCGGTCCCATGCGGGTCGGTCCATGCGTGCCCTTCGACTTCGCTCGGGGCGAACGGGGGTGGGAGCGAGGTCGTGGTGTCCAGCCCCTGTCCTTGCGGCTTGGCGGGACCAGGTCGTGGCGTCGTGCGCTATCGGCCTGGCGGGACGAAGGCGGGGACGAGGCGGGCGGCGTCGGCGGGGTCGATGCCGGGGCGTGGGCCGGCGGGGATCACCTCCTCGCCCCGAGCCGCGCGGGCGGCGCGCGCGACCGCCTCCACCAGCCGGGGGTAGATGCCGCAACGGCACAGGTTGGACAGCCCGGCGCGGATCTGCTCCTCGGTGGGATCGGGGTTCTTGCGGATCAGCACCGCGGCCGCCATCACCACGCCCGGTACGCAAAAGCCGCACTGGCCGACATTGTCCGCCAGAAAGGCGAGCTGGACCGGGTGGGTGCGCTCGCGCGACAGCCCCTCGATCGTGGTGACGTAGCTGCCCTCGATGCTGCCGATCGGGACCAGGCAGCTCGGCCGCGCCTCGCCGTCGATGTCGACGATGCACGCGCCGCACTGGCCGGTGCCGCAGCCATCTTTGGTGCCGGTGAGGTTGGACGCGTCGCGCAGCGCCCAGAGCAGCGGGGTGGCGGGATCGAGCCGGTATTCGACCGGCTGGTTGTTGACGGTGAAGCGCATTTTTCAGCGTGCGGGCACGACCGGCAGCTCGAACGGACCCGCGGGCAAGGGCGCCTCGTCGAACAGGTTGGCGGTGGGGGCGTCCGCCCACAGATAGCGGACGCGCGCCACCGGACGGCCGTCGCCCGCCAGCGTCACGGTGCTGCCCGCGGCGGTGGCGGCGGCGTAGCGGCAGCTGTTCGCCGCCTGCCCGCACATTTCGAACCCGATCGCGGTCGCGCCGCTGCGGGTATGAAGCGCGCCGGTGACGCCGGTGAAGGTGACGGTGGCGCCGCCGTTCGCGGCCGGCGCGACCGTGGCGGCCTGCGGCCCCGAGGCCGGCGCGGTGTCGCGATAGGCCAGCACCCGCATCGCGCGGGCAAGGCGGCGGCCGACCTCGCGCTTCTCGCCGGGATGGATGTCGAGCGGATCGCCCAGGTCGATCGCCGACGCGAGCGCGGCATGGCCGTCGCGCAGCGCCACCTGCCGCTGCGCCTCGCGCAGGTCGGCCCAGCCGCTCTCGCCGGGGGTGGTCGCAGGCGTGCCGAAGCCGGCGAGCTGGACGATCGCGAACGGCAGGTCGGGCTGGCCGAACTGACGCCGCCACCCCGCCATCATCGCGAGCAGGCGGTCGGCATAGCCGGCGCTGCCGGTATCCGATTCGCCCTGGTACCAGGCAACGCCCTTGAGCCCGAGGCGACCCCAGGGGGCGATCATTGCGTTGCCGATCGTGCCCGCGCCCGCGACATCGTCCCACGGCACCCGCGGCGGGTTGGCGGGGGTGGCGGCGGGGACGGCATAGGTCCATCCCTCCGCCAGCGGCAGCGCGGTGCCGTCGGCGAGGCGCAGCTGCATGGCGTTCGCGGGCCCGCGCAGCCCGCCATCGGCATAGACGTCGATGGCGGCGACGACGACCACGTTGCGCCCTGCCCGCAGCCGGCCGGGGGGCAGCGCGTATTCGCGCGGGCTGCCGGGATTGCCCCCCGCGCCCGAGGCGACGCCGTTGACCCAGGTCCGGTCCATGTCGTCGACCGCGCCGATCGCGAGCGTGGTGCCGCCCTTCGCCTGCGCCGCGGTCAGCGTCACCTCGCGCCGGAACCAGACCAGGCCGTTATAGGCGGCCAGGCGGGGAACGCCCCAGCGTTCCCACACGTCGATCGCGGGAACGGGCGCCCAGGCGAGCGCGGCGTCGGGCTGCCACGGCTCGCGGCCGGGGGCATCGCCGGTGGCCCGGCGCCACCATGCCTCCCACGGGCGGCCAGCGGCACGGGCGGCGGCGGCGGGATCGCGGCCATAGAGCGCGAGCAGATCGGCATCGGCGCCGCGACCGACGCTGCGCAGCGCATCGGCGTCCATCCACGCGCTGATCGCGGTGCCGCCCCAGCTGTCGGCGATCGCGCCGATGGGGACGCGCGCCGACCGGCGCAGCTCCTGTGCCATGTAGAAGCAGGCCGCGGAGAAATCGCCGGTGGTGGCAGGGCCGGCGATGCTCCATGCGGGCGGGCGGGCGAACGCGGCCTGCGGGTTGGGCGCGGTAACCTTGTCCACCGTCAGCAGCCGCAGATCCGGGTCGGCCGAGCTGCCGATCTGGTTGTACCCGTCCTGCGCGCGCGCGACCTGCAGCTCCATGTTTGACTGGCCCGAACACAGGAACACGTCGCCCGCCAGCACGCCCTGTGCCTCAGTGCGGCCGGACGGGGCCGAAACCGACAGCGCGACCGGGCCGGGGGTGGTGAGCGCGGGCAGCTCGACCTGGAAGCGCCCGTCGCGCCCCGCCCGCCCGGTCCCGCTGCGCCCGGCGAGCGTCACGGTGACGGTCTCGCCCGGCTCGGCGGTGCCGGTGACGGTCACCGGCCGGTCGCGCTGGATCACCGCGCGGTCGCCGAACGCGGGCGACAGCCGGGGCTCGGCCGCGGCGGTGCCCGCGCCCAGCACCAGCCCGAGCGCGACGAGTTTCCCGATGCCGATCGCCGTCATGCCCTGTTTCCTTGCTGGCCGCCGATCCATGTCGACCATTCGCGCCCGGCGATCAAGGCGCGCGCTTGTCAGTCCCGGGCACGACCGATAGGGGCCGAAAGGGTTTGGGGGAGTGGCCGATGACGCCGGCGCAGATGAGCGTTGCGTTTTTCCTGCAGATGGCCGTGATCCTGGCCGCCTGCCGCGCGTGCGGCGCGCTGATGCGCCGGATCGGCCAGCCGCAGGTGATGGGGGAGATGATCGCGGGCGTGCTGCTCGGCCCGTCGCTGTTCGGGCTGTTCGCGCCCGCATGGCAGGCGGCGCTGTTCCCGGCCGACACGCGCCCGGTGCTGTTCGTCGGGGCGCAGCTGGGGGTCGGGCTGTACATGTTCCTGGTCGGGCTGAGCTTTCGCGGCGAGCATTTCCGGGCGCAGGCGAAGAGCGCGGCGGCGGTGTCGCTGTCGGGCATGGCCGCGCCCTTCGCGGTGGCGGTGGCGCTGACCCCGTGGCTGATCGGGCTCGACGCGTTCGGGCCGGGGGTCAGCCAGGCCCAGGCAACGCTGTTCCTGGGCGCCGCGATCTCGATCACCGCCTTTCCCATCCTGGCGCGCATCCTGGAGGAGCGGCGCCTGTCCGGCACGCCGCTGGGATCGCTGGCGCTGTCGGCAGGGGCGATCGACGATGCGGGGGCGTGGACGGTGCTGGCGGTGGTGCTGGCGACCTTTGGCGGGGGCGCGAGCGTCGCGATCAAGGCGGTGGTCGGCGGCGGGCTGTTCGCGCTGTTCATGCTGACGGTGGCGCGGCGGCTGCTGGCGCCGCTCGCCGTCCGGGCGGAGCGCGAACGGGGGGTCGGCGGGCCGCTGCTCGCGATCGTGCTGGCGCTGTTCATGCTGAGCGCCTGGGCGATGGACGCGGTGGGGCTGCATGCGGTGTTCGGCGGCTTCCTGCTGGGCATCGCGATGCCGCGCGGGGTGCTGGCGCAAACGGTGCGGCAACAGCTGGAGCCGTTCACGGTGGCGCTGCTGGTCCCGATGTTCTTTACCTATTCGGGGCTCAACACCCAGCTGGCGCTGGTCACCAGCCCCGGCCTTCTCGGCATCGCGCTGGTGGTGCTGGCGGGATCGATCCTGGCCAAGGGGGGCGCGTGCTGGGCGGCGGCGCGGCTGACCGGGCAGGACAACGCCACCGCGCTGGCGGTGGGGACGCTGATGAACGCGCGCGGGCTGATGGAGCTCATCATCATCAACATCGGGTTGCAGAAGGGGATCATCGGTCCGGCGCTGTTCTCGATCCTGGTGGTGATGGCGATCGTCACGACGCTGATGACCGCGCCGGTGTTCGAATGGGTCTATGGCCGCGCGGCGCGGGCGCGGGGGGAGCTGGCGGCGCTGGACCAGGGCGCGGCGGCGGTCGAGGCGCGCTCCGCATGACCGGCCGCGGTGCTGCTGCGAGGGCAGGAGCATGGCGGGGGGACGCGGCGGCGGCCGGGAGGGGTCGCTAGCCGGCTGGCGTCGATACGGGTGATGGTGGGCGGAGTCGAAGCACGGGCGATGCGTGGGTTGCGTCGCGTGCCCTTCGACTGCGCTCAGGGCGAATGGAGGTGGGGCGACGCGTGGGGGTGCGTTGCTTGCCCTTCGACTGCGCTCAGGGTGAACGGGGGTGGGATGATGCGTGGGGGTGCGTCGCGTGCCCTTCGACTACGCTCAGGGCGAACGGAGGGTGGGCGACGCGTCGTGGTCGCCGTTGCGTGTCTTTCGGCTGCGTCTCGGGCGGACCGGGGTGGGCGATCTGATGGCGTGTTGCGCTAGATCGCATAGCCCTTGCGCTGGGGGCGGTTGAGCATCGCGTTGGCCTCGTCGTCGCCGAGGAAGCGTTCGGCGGCGGGGTCCCAGCGCAGGCGGCGGCCGGTCTTCATCGCGGTCCAGTGGAGCAAGCAGGTCGAGCAGGCGCGGTGCCCGATCTCGGCGGGGGCCGACACCGGACCGCGCGTCCTGATCGCGTCGAGCCAGTCGCGGTGCTGTTCGGGGGTCTTGCGCAGCCGGACTTCGTCCGGGCCGATCGCGCTGCTAAGGATGCGCGGGTCGCTCGCGGTGAGCGGCACCACCTGCGGGCCGCCGGGGTCGCTGGCGGTCACCGCGCCGCTGCGGGTGACGAAGATCCACCCCTGATCGCCGATGAACTTCACGCCGTTGGGGTTGGTGCCCGAGATCGTCATCTCGACCCCGTTGGCGTAGCGGCCGTGCGTTTCGAACGCGCCGTGGACGTCCCACAGCCCGGTCTTGGGGAACTCTGCCCTGCCCCAGATCTCGACCGGGCCGGTCAGCTCGGTGTCCATGCCCCAGTGCGCGATGTCGATATGATGAGCGCCCCAGCCGGTAATCATCCCTGCGCCGAACTGTTCGCAGCGCAGCCAGCCGGGCCGCGCCTCCAGCGACGCCTGCGGGTGGACGCGCATCTCGGTATAGTAGGCCTCGGGGGTCGAGCCGAGCCAGGCGTCGTAGTCGAGGTTGGCGGGGATCGGCTGGGGCGGCGCCTCGGGTCCCGCCGGGTCGCCGGGCAGCCCGATCTCGACGCGGGCGAGCTTGCCGATGCGGCCGTTGCGGACGAGCTCGCAGGCGCGGTGGAACTGGGGCCATGGCTCCTGCCCCCGCTGCTGCGACCCGATCTGGAGGATGCGGCCCGACGCCTTGACCGCGTCGGCCATCCGGCGCCCCTCGCCGATCGTCAGCGAGGCGGGCTTTTGCAGGTACACGTCCTTGCCCGCGCGCACCGCATCGACCGCAAGACGGGCGTGCTGGTGATCCGGGGTCGAGATCAGCACCGCGTCGACATCGCCGCGCCGCAGCAGCTCGCGATAGTCGGCAAAGCCGCGGGTGCCGGTGTACGGCTTGCCGTCGCGGGTGGCGTACGCCTGGTCGACGAGCTGCTGCCCGGCCGCGAGCCGCCGGGTATCGAGGTCGCACACCGCGACGATCTGTGCGTCGGGGTGGCGCAGCACCTCCTTCATATCGTGGACGCGGCCGATCCGCCCGACCCCGATCGCGCCCACCGCGATCCGGTTGGAGGGGGCGGTCGCCCCGAACACGCTGGACGGAACGATCGCGGGAAAGGCGAGCGCGGCGGCACCGCCGATGGCGCCGCGGCGGGTGATGGCGATGGTCATGCCTTCAGGCTCCTTGGGCGAGGAAGGGGCGGGTCGCGGTTTCCTGCGCGGTCAGCACCAGTTCGGCGGCGAGCAGCGCGCCCGCCTGATCCTGCGCCACCGAGGTGCGTTCGACGATGTCGACGACGAACTGCGGCCCGAACGGCAGCGGCACCCCCGAACAGTCCATGTAGCGGGTGCCCTTCCTGTCGGCGATGAACAGGTGGTTGCCGCCGGGACGTCCGGCGACGTCGAGATACTTGCGCAGCTCGATATAGCCTTCGGTGCCGAGCAGGAACGCGCGCCCGTCGCCCCAGGTCGGCAGGCCGTCGGGGGTGAACCAGTCGACCCGGATGTACCCGGTGCCGCCGTCGCCGACGACCGTCATGTCGCCGAAATCCTCAAAGGTCGGGTGATCGGGATAGGCGATGTTGCCGGTCTGCGCCGCGACCACCTTGGCCCGTTTGCTGCCGGTATAGTGGACGAACTGGTCGGCCTGGTGGCTGCCGATATCGGTCAGGATGCCGCCGATCCGCGACTTGTCCCAGAACCAGGCGGGGCGCGAGGGCGCGTTGACCCGGTGGGGGGCGATGTTGATCGTCTGCACCACCCGGCCGATCGCGCCCTGCCCGATCAGCTCGCCCGCCATCACCGCGGACGGGACCTCCAGCCGTTCGGAATACATGATCGCGAACTTGCGCCCGGTCGCCTTCACCGCGGCGCGCACCTCGGCGAGCTGCCCGAGCGAGGTGATCGCGGGCTTGTCGCCCAGGAAGTCCTTGCCGGCGCGCATCGCGCGGATGCCGAGCGGCGCGCGCAGGTCGGGGATCGGGGCGCCCGCGACCAGCCTGATCGCCTTGTTGTCCATGATCTCCGCCTCGTTGCGCGCGAGCGGCACGTCGCCGTACCGCTTGCGAAAGGTGGCGATCTGGGCGGGATCGGTCGCGTGAAAGCCGGTCAGCACCCCGCCGCCGCGGATCACCGCGTCGGTCATCGAATAGATGTGCGCGTGGTCGAGGCCGATCACGGCAAAGGGGACGCGGTGCCTGGCGGTCGGCAACGGCCGGACGGGGGCGGCGACCTCGCTGACGGCATTGCCCTGCGTGGCGGACTGGGCGAGCGCGTCGAGCGCGAACCCCGCCACGCCCATGCCGCCCAGGCCGGCGCCGATCAGCGAACGGCGGTCGATCGATGACATGGCACTTCTCCCATCTGCTCGGTCCTACCGAGCCGTCGTCGCGGCGGTGGACCAGTTGACGACGTGATAGCGCGCCGGGCCAGGACCGACGTTGCGCAGCGCATGGGGCGCGTTGGATGCGTTGAAGATCACCGAGCCCGGCCCGATCCGGCGCCACTTGCCGTCCGACAGCGTCTCGACGGTGCCCTGGTCGATCAGCACCAGCTCCTCATTGGGATGGGTATGGGGCGGGTGCGAGGACAGGCCGGGGTTGAGCGTGGTCACGTGCATCTCGAGCTCGCGCAGCGTCGCGGTGGGGCGGCGGACGATCTGGCGCACCTCACCGGTCGCGTTGCGGGTGACGGCCATCGCCGTCCAGTCGAACACCGCCGGGCCGAGCAGATCGCCGTCGCCCTGCGCCAGCGCCAGCCCCGACGCGCCGAGCGCCACGCCCGCCAGCGCGATCGCCGCTTCCCGTGTCGTGATCCTCATGCTCGATCCTCGTGCTCGCGATAGTGGAACCAGCCGAAGTCGGCAGGCATGGCGGTGCCGGCGGTGTCGCAGGCGGCGATACCGACAAAGGCGCCGGTGAAGTTGGGCAGTCCGGGCAGGGTCGCCTCGTCGGACAGGATGCTCGCGTCGAAGGTGTCGGGCAGCGGGCGCCACTCACGCTCGATGCCTGGGCGCCAGGCGAAACGGAGGGTGTCGCCGTCGACCTCGGCCCGCAGCGCGATCGGGCCGGGAGGCAGCGCGACGGGGGCGGTGAGCGTGCTGCTGCCCTCGCCATGCGGCAGCATCGACAGGACCTGGAGGATGCGCGCACCCTCGTCGTCAGCGGTGACGTGGAGCCAGTGGAACTTGGTGGAGTTGTAGTAGCAGACCAGTCCCGCGGCCTGCTGGAAGTGCCGGGGCTCGACCTCGACGCAGGTCTCGGCGGTGTAGCGGAACGCCTGCTGGCGGCGGGCGACCAGCGCCTGTTCGAACTGGCTGCCAATCGTCTCGCGGCCGTGGAGGCGCAGGTGGCCGGGGCGCTCGGCGAGCGAGAAGATGCGCTCGGGACAGGGGGTGCGCAGCCACTGGAACGCCGCGGGCAGCTCGGGCCCGGTGAAATCGTCGCGCTCGTCGACCGGCAGCGGCGCGGGGGCGTCGCCCAGGACCGGCATCGCGTCGCCGTCGAGCGTCCGCAACCAGCCGTCCTCGCCCCAGCGCATCGGCTGGATCGCGGTCTCGCGGCCCAGCACGCAGCGGTCGCTGTCGGGGAGCGGGCGCCCGCACAGATAGGCGAGCCAGGTCTCGCCCGCGGGTGTCTCGACCAGGTCGCCATGGCCGGTACGCTGAAGCGGGGCGTCCGGGCGCCCGCGCGCGGTGAGGACGGGGCCGTCGGGATGCGGCTCGTACGGCCCGAACAGGTCGCGCGAGCGGGCCATCACGACGGCATGGTTGCGCTCGGTGCCGCCTTCGGCGACGAGCAGGTGGTACCAGCCGTCGCGCCGGTAGAGGTGCGGCCCCTCGGTAAAGCCCAGCGCGGTGCCCTGCCAGATCGGGCGGCGTTCGCCGAGCAGGCGTCCGGTCGCCAGATCGATCCGCTGGACGACGATGCCGGCGAAGCGGCGGCGGCCCGGCCGATGGTCCCACAGCATGTTGAGCAGCCAGGAGCGGCCGTCGTCATCGTGGAACAGCGCGGGGTCGAAGCCGCTGCTGTTGAGGTGGACGGGATCGGACCAGTCGCCGTCGATCCGGTCGCACCACACCCAGTAATTGTGGAAGTCGCGCAGCGACGCGCCACGCGCGCCATCGACGGTGGTGCGGCCATAGCGCTTCACGTCGGTGTAGATCAGGTGGAAGCGCCCGTCGGCGTGGCTCAGGTCCGACGCCCACACCCCGCACGAATCGGGGTTGCCGCGCAGGTCGAGCTGGCTCGGGCGGATCAGCGGGCGGGCCGCCAGGGTCCAGTTCGCCAGGTCGCGCGAATGGTGGATGCGGACGCCGGGCATCCATTCAAAGGTGGAGGTGGCGAGGTAATAGTCCGCGCCGACCCGCACGATCGAGGGATCGGGGTGGAAGCCGCGCAGGACCGGGTTGCGAAAGGCGGTCATGCAACGGGCTTCCGGATCAGCGTCCACAGCAGCGCCGCGCCGACGAGGTCGAGCAGGCCCAGCAGGACAAAGAAGGGGGTGTAGCCGACCCGGTCGACCATCGACCCCAGCACCAGCGTGAAGATCAGCACCCCCAGGTTCGCCGCGGTCCCCGCCACCCCGGTCGCGGTCGCCACCTGCGCCTGCGGAAACAGGTCGGACGACAGGGTGATGACGGTCACCGACAGCGTCTGGTGGGCAAAGCCGCCCAGGCACAGCAGCGCCACCGCCGCCAGCGGGCTTTCGACCGCGCCGACGAACATCATCCCCGTCATCAGCACCGCGCCGAGGGTAAAGGCGCCGCGGCGCGCGTCGACCAGGTGCCAGCCGCGGCGTTGCAGCCACGCGGCGACCGCCGGCCCGAACAGGCATCCCGCATCCGCCGCCAGAAAGGGCAGCCACGCGAACAGCGCGATCTGCGTCAGGTCGAACTGGCGCACCTGGGTGAGGTAGAGCGGCATCCACAGCGACAGCATCCCCCACACCGGGTCGGCCAGGAAGCGCGCGGCGGCGATCGCCCACAGCTCGCGCCGGTCGAGCAGGGTGCGCAGGCGCGGGCGCTCGCCCCTGTCGGCGAGCGCGGCCTCCTGCCCCGACGCGATCAGGTCGCGCTCGGCCGCGCCCAGCGCGCGGTGGCGGTCGGGCGGGGCATACCAGAACAGCCACGCCGCCAGCCACGCGAGCCCCAGCCCGCCCGCGACGAAGAACGCCGCCCGCCAGCTGTGGGTCAGCACCGCCCAGGCGACCAGCGGCGGCGCGAATACCGCCCCGAACGAGGCGCCGATGTTGTAGATGCCGCCGGCGGTGCCGCGTTCGCGCGCGGGAAACCATTGCGCGACCAGCTTCATCCCCGCCGGCTGCGCCGACCCTTCCACCAGCCCCAGCGCGCCGCGCAGCCCCGCAAACCCCAGCCAGCCGGTGGCAAGGCCGTGCGCCATGGTCAGCAGCGACCAGAACCCCACAAACAGCGAAAAGCCGAGCTTCAGCCCGACGAGGTCGAGGATGTAGCCGCACACCGGCTGGAACATCACGCCCAGCTGGAACGCGCCGGTGATCCACGAATATTGTTCGGACGAGATGTGCTGCTCCGCCAGGATCGTCGGCGCCGCGACGCCAAGGATGCTGCGGGTCAGATAGTTGATGACCATCGCCCCCACGAACAGGCCGATGATCGTCCAGCGAATACCGGCAAACCGTGCCAAGCCGCCCCGCCCCTCTCCGATAACGTTACCGCGCCAGCATAGGCGGATCGCGGCGCCCTGCAAGCGGCGCGGCCATGGGGCTGTTCGCGGATCGCGGATCGGGGCATGGTCGGCGCCAAGGCTGTCCCGGGGGAGCGACGCGGTTGCGGAACGGAGTGCGGCGCCCGCGCGGCGTCACCATCATCGACGTGGCACGGGCCGCGGGCGTGTCGCCGATGACGGTGTCGCGCGTCATCAACGCCGAAACGGGGGTGCGCGCCTCCACCCGCGAGGTGGTGAGCGCCGCGATCCGCGAGCTGAACTACACCCCCAACGTCGCGGCGCGCAGCCTGGTGACCTCGCGCGACGTCCGCATCGGGGTGATCTATTCCAACCCCAGCGCCGCGTTCATGAGCGAGTTCCTGCTCGGCGTGTTCGAGGAGGCGTCCGCGCGCGCCGCCCAGCTGGTGCTGCTCAAGGGCGAGCGCGGCGCCCCGCCGACCGCCGATGCGATCGCCGGGCTGATCGCGTCGGGGGTCGGCGGCATGATCCTGGCGCCGCCGCTGGGCGAATCGCCTGCGGTACGCGCGGCGCTGCGCGCGGCGGGGCTGCCGATGGCGGTGGTCGGCGGCACCGCGCCCGACGCGATCTCGGTCCGGATCGACGACCGGCAGGCGGCGTTCGACATGACCCGCCACCTGCTTGCGCTGGGCCACCGGCGGCTGGGGTTCGTGGTCGGCAACCCCGGCCAGTCGGCGAGCGGCGAGCGGCTGGCCGGATTCCGCGCGGCGGTGGAGGAAGCCGGCGGGATCGAGACGCATGTGGTGCCCGGCGACTTCAGCTACGCGTCCGGGCTGGTCGCGGGCGAAGCGCTGCTCGACCTTCCCCGCCCCCCCACCGCGGTGTTCGCGAGCAACGACGACATGGCCGCGGCGGTGATCTCGGTCGCGCATCGCCGCCATCTGGACGTGCCGGGCGACCTGACCGTCGCGGGGTTCGACGACACCAACGCCGCGCTGACGCTGTGGCCGCCGCTGACCACCATCCGCCAGCCCGTGCACCGGCTGGCGAGCGAGGCGTTGCAGCTGCTGGTCGGCGAGATGCGCCGGCCCGACCGCGCCGACCCGGCGTCCCGGTCGCGCATCTTCGCGCACGAACTGGTCGAGCGGCAGTCGACCGCAAGCCCCGACGGGACCGGCTGAACGCCCGTCCCGTCGGGGGCGACGGCGGGCGCGAGTGGATCGATCGGCTCGGGCCGAACGGAGGCGATGCGCCAACAGGGTCGTGCGGGTGATCGCGGGCGATGATCTGCGATAATCCGGGCGCGGAACCGCTGCCCTGCCCCCGACGCTGGGGACCGATGGACGACGACCACCCCGCCCCCGCCCGCCACCGCGCCGTTCCCAGCGGGCGGCTGGCGCGATTGGGTAGCTTTGGACGACTGGCCGGCGGGGTCGCGGGCGGCATGATGGCGGAGGGCGCCCGGCGGCTGGCGAGCGGCGAGCGGCCCAGCTTCGGCGACCTGATCCTCACGCCCGCCAACGCGGCACGGGTCGCGGACCGGTTGTCGCACCTGCGCGGCGCGGCGATGAAGCTGGGACAGATGATCTCGATGGACGCAGGGGACGTGCTGCCGCCCGAGCTGTCGACGATCCTCGCCCGGCTGCGCAACCAGGCGTACCGGATGCCGCCCCAGCAGCTCGACCGGGTGCTGCGCGCCGAATGGGGTGCCGACTGGCGACGGCGCTTTCGCCATTTCGAGGCGGCGCCGATCGCCGCCGCGTCGATCGGGCAGGTCCACCGCGCGACGCTGCCCGACGGACGGGTGCTCGCGATCAAGGTCCAGTATCCGGGCGTCGCGGCGAGCATCGACGCCGATGTCGACAATGTCGCAACGCTGCTCAAGCTGTCGGGGGTGCTGCCGCGGAGCATCGACCTGGCGCCGCTGCTGGCGGAGGCCAAGCGGCAGCTGGCGGAGGAGGCCGACTATCTTCGCGAGGGCGAGCAGATGCGGCGGTATCGCGAGCGGCTGGCGGGGGACGCGCGCTACGTGGTGCCCGAGCTGGAACCGACGCTGACCACCCCGCGGGTGCTGGCGATGCGCTTCGTCGAGGGGCGCCCGGTGGAGACGCTGGCGGAGGCGCCCGCCGAGGTGCGCGACCGCACGCTGACCGCGCTGGTCGAGCTGGTGCTGCGCGAGCTGTTCGATTTCGGGGTGATGCAGACCGACCCCAATTTCGCCAATTATCGCTGGCAGCCCGACACGGGCGCGCTGGTGCTGCTCGACTTCGGCGCGACGCGGGCGGTGCCGGTCGAGACCGCCGCCGGCTATCGTCGGCTGATCGAGGCGGGGCTGGCGCGCGACCGGGACGGCATCCGCGCCACCGCGGTCGAGGTCGGGTTCCTGGGCGAGGCGGCCGCCGCCGCGCACCGGCCCGCGATCGACCGGATCATCGCCGCGGTCGATGACGCCCTGAACCGCCCCGGCCCGTTCGACTTCGGCGACCGCGCCTTCGTGCCGGTGGTGCGCGAGGAGGCACGGGCGCTGATCGCCGACCGCGACACCTGGCATGTGCCGCACGTCGAAACGCTGTTCGTCCAGCGCAAGGTCAGCGGCACCGCGCTGCTGGCGGCAAGGCTTAAGGCGCGGGTCGACGTCCGCGGCCTCGCCGCCGCCGCGATCGGGCGATAGACCCGCCTGCGTCCGCGAAGCCCCGATGCGGGCGAACAGGGAACCGCGCTTCGACAAGCCCCGTGCGAACCGCGTAGGGGGGGCGCTTCCTCCGCAGGATACCGCCATGCCGCGCAACCGCTACTATCAGGGACCGCCCAGCGACCATTTCGATGGCGTGCGCTTCTTCAACCCCGGCCAGCCGTCGACCGACCGGGGCTTGCGCGACATGCTGCGGTGGAAGCTGGCGGGCGGCGCGGCGCGCTGGCCGGAGTCGGTGCCCGTCGCCCCCGCCCGGCCGGCGCCGCGGGTGGACGGCATCCGGATCACCGCCGTCGGTCACGCCGCGACGCTGATCCAGGCGGGCGGCGCCAACGTCCTGACCGATCCGGTGTGGTCGGCGCGGGCAAGCCCGTTCCGCTTCGCCGGGCCCAAGCGGGTGACCGCGCCGGGGATCGACTTCGATGCGCTGCCGCCGATCGACGCGGTGGTGCTGAGCCATGCGCATTACGACCATCTCGACGTGGCGACGCTGCGCCGGCTGCAGGCGACCCACGCGCCGCTGTTCGCGATGCCGCTCGGCACCGACCGGGTGGTGCGCGACGCGGTGCCGGACGCGCGGTGCGTGGTCGGCGACTGGTGGGACCGGCTGGCGCTGGCGGACGGGGTGGCGACCACGCTGACCCCCGCCAACCATTGGGCGAACCGCTGGCCGAGCGATGCGCGGATGATGCTGTGGAGCGGACATTGGCTCGACACCCGGGCGGGTTCGGTGTGGTTTGCGGGCGATACCGGTTATGGCGACGGACGGGTCTTCACCGATATCCGGCAGCAACTGGGCGCGCCCGACGCGGCGCTGATCCCGATCGGCGCGTACGAGCCGCGCTGGTTCATGGCCGCGCAGCATGTCGACCCGGCCGAGGCGGTCCGCATCTTCGGCGATGTCGGCGCGGGCTGGGCGGTCGGCATCCACTGGGGGACGTTCCAGCTGACCGACGAGCCGCGCGAGGCCCCGCGCGAGGGGCTCGCGGCGGCGCTGGCGGCGGCGGGGATCGCGGCGGAACGCTTCGTCGCCGCCGTGCCGGGCGGGACGTACGAGGGGCCGGCGCGGAGTTGATGCGGGCCGGATAACCCCGTGTTCCCCGATCGACGCGGACGCGAGCCGTTCGGTACCATGATCCGGCGGCGCGCGTATCCCGGGATGCCACCCGCCGGGGCCGACGACCCCGCGCGCGTTCCCGCCGTTCTTCGACCTCGTCGCCCGGAATGGATCGCCGGGGGCGGGCGGGACCTTTGCGCGCGGCGCCGGGTTGTGGGCGGCACCCGTCGCGAAAAAAGGCTCGCCCATGCCCGCCCAACGTTATCGCCCGCCCCACCGCTTCGGCCTTGGCGGGGTCGCGATCGGCAACGAGTTCCAGTTCGCCACCGACGAACAGGCCGAAGCGACGCTGTCGGCCGCCTGGGATGCGGGCGTGCGCTATTTCGACGTTTCGCCCTGGTACGGCCTGGGGCTGGCCGAGCGGCGGTTCGGGCGGTTCCTGGCGAGAAAGCCGCGCAACGAGTTCGTGATCTCGTCCAAGGTCGGCAAGCTGCTGCGCGCCGGCCGCGACAACGACGCGGCGAAATACTTCCCCTTCACCACCTCCCCCAACACCCCGCATTTCGACTACACCGCCGACGGGGTGACCCGCTCGATCGAGGACAGCCTCCAGCGGATGGGGCTCGACCGGATCGACATCGTCTTCGTCCACGACCTGTCGCCCGACAACAGCTACCTTCCCGACGATTGGGAGGCGCTGTGGCCGGTCGCGCAAGCGGGGGCGTTCCCCGCGCTGAGCCGGTTGCGCGAACAGGGCGTGATCGACGCATGGGGCATGGGGGTCAACTGTCCCCAGCCGATCCTGCGCTGCCTGGAGGTCGCGGACAGCGACGTCCACCTGCTCGCCAGCCAGTATTCGCTGGTCGATCACGCCAATGCGGTCGAACAGGTGTTTCCGGCCGCACGCGACAAGGGCGTCAGCTTCGTGGTCGGCTCCGCGCTCAACGCCGGCTTCCTGGGCGGCGAGCCGCGGTACAATTACGGCGACACCAACACGCTGATCCCCGCCGACAAGCGCGAACGGTTGCAGACGCTGCGCCGCGTCGCGGGCGAGCATGGCGTCGATCTGGTCGCCGCCGCGCTCCAGTTCAGCCTGGCCCCCGACGTCGCCTCCGCGCTGATCGTCGGCACCGCCAGTCCCGACCACATCCTGGCCGACCATGCCGCGTTGCAGGCGCGGATCCCGCCCGCCTTCTGGGACGACCTGCGCGGCGTAGGCATCCTCCACCCCGATGCCGCGCTGCCGGCGAACCAGGACTGACCCCGCGATGCAGACCCGCAAGCTCGGCCAACAGGGCCTCGAAACATCCGCGCTCGGCCTGGGCTGCATGGGCATGTCCGACTTCTATGGCGGGCGCGACGAGGGCGAGGCGGTGGCGACGATCGAACTGGCGCTCGACCGCGGCGTCACCTTTCTCGACACCGCCGACATGTACGGCGTCGGCGCCAACGAGGAGCTGGTCGGGCGCGTCGTGCGGTCCCGCCGGCAATGGGTGGTGGTCGCGACCAAGTTCGGCAACGTCCGCGGGGCCGACGGCAGCTTCAAGGGCGTCAACGGCCGCCCCGACTATGTGCGGTCGGCATGCGATGCGAGCCTGAAGCGGACGGGGCTCGACTTCATCGACCTCTACTACCAGCACCGCGTCGACCCCGAGGTGCCGATCGAGGACACGGTGGGCGCGATGGCGGAGCTCGTGGCGGCGGGCAAGGTCAGGTATCTTGGTCTGTCCGAAGCCTCGCCCGCGACGATCCGCCGCGCGCATGCGGTCCACCCCATCACCGCGCTCCAGACCGAATATTCGCTCTGGAGCCGCGACCCCGAGGGCGAGATCCTGCCCACCTGTCGCGAGCTGGGGATCGGCTTCGTACCCTATAGCCCGCTCGGCCGCGGCTTCCTGACCGGGCAGTTCAGGACGCCCGCGGACCTGCCCGCGGACGACGCGCGCCGCAACCACCCGCGCTTCCAGGGCGAGGCGTTCGCGCGCAACCTCGACCTCGTCGCCGCGATCGAGCGGCTGGCGGCGGACAAGGGCTGCACCCCGGCGCAGCTCGCGCTCGCCTGGGTCCTGGCGCAGGGCGAGGACATCGTGCCGATCCCCGGCACCAAGCGGCGGCGGTATCTCGAGGACAATCTCGGCGCGCTCGACGTGACGCTGGCGGCGGCGGAGCTGGCCGCGATCGACGCGGTGCTGCCCCCCGGCGCCGCAACGGGCGCGCGTTATCCCGCCGCGTCGATGGCGAGCGTCGACCGATAGCCGCGGCGCACCGGATCTGGTGGTTCGACGGCGGCTGCCGGCCCGATCCGGCGCTGCTGGAGGCCGCGGTGGTCCATCGCGGCCGCACCTGGTTCCGCGACCGGCCGGGGCCGGGCGACAGCAACGTCGCCGAATGGTGCGCGCTGCTGTTCGCGGTCGAGCTGGCGCTGGCGGACGGCGCGCGCGACGCGCTGTTCATCGGCGATTCGGCGCTGGTGATCGCGCAGGCGAGCGGCCGCCAGCGCTGTCGCAGCCCGCATCTCGCCCCGTATCTGGCCGCGTTCCAGGCCGCCGCCGCGCCGATCGGCCGCGTCCGCCTGCGCCAGGTGCCGCGCACCCGCAACCTCGCCGGCATCGCGCTCGCCCACAGACACGAAAACGCCCGCCAACTCGAAGCGAGCGGCGGGCGGTTCGATGGTGGGCGTGGCAAGGATTGAACTTGCGACCCCTGCGATGTCAACACAGTGCTCTACCACTGAGCTACACGCCCTCCGGGGTTCGGGGCCTCTAGCCGCGGGGGCGGCGGGGTGCAAGCGGTTTTCAAAGGCTGCCGGTCGGGTCCATCGCGAACATGCGGTCGACCTCCAGCACCAGGTCGCGCAGGTGGAACGGCTTGGACAGGACGCGCGCCTGCGGCATCGCGCGGCCCGCCTTCAGCGTCACCGCGGCGAACCCGGTGATGAACATCACCCGCATCTCCGGCGCGATCTCGGCGGCGCGCTGGGCGAGCTCGATCCCGTCCATCTCGGGCATGACGATGTCGGTGAGCAGCAGGTCGAACCGCTCGCGTTCGAGCAGCGGCACCGCCTCCGTCCCCCGATCCACCGCCGCGACCGCATAGCCAGACCGCTCCAGCGCGCGCGTCAGATATTCGCGCATGACCTGGTCGTCCTCGGCCAGCAGGATGCGGATCATGGGTCGTCGTTCCTTGTCGGGGTGCGCAGGTCCGCTTACCGGTAATGCGGTTAAGATTTCCAGCACTCTCGCGCCCGGCCGCTTCGCCGTTGCGCCGGATGGAGGGGCCGCATAGCGTGGCCGGGATGCGAAGCTTCGACCTGCTGGGGCACGACCCGCCCGCCAGCCCGGTGGTGCTGTCGGTGCCGCATGCCGGGCGCGACTACCCGCCCGACCTGCTTGCCGCGATTCGGGTCCCGGCGGCGGCGCTGACGGTGCTGGAGGACCGGCATGTCGATGCGGTGGCGCTGGCCGCGCGCGATGCCGAGACGACGCTGATCCAGCGTACCCCGCGCGCCTGGATCGACCTCAACCGGGCGGAGGACGAGCGCGATCCGCAGGTCGACGACGGGGCGCGGGCGCGGGCGGCCCCGCACCGGTCGGCCCCCCATCCTTCGGCCAAGGTGCGCAGCGGGCTGGGGCTGGTGCCGCGCCGGGCGGGGGCGGCGGGCGACCTGTGGCGGCGGCGCTTCTCCGACGCGGAGGTGGCGGAGCGGATCGCCGCGCATCACCGCCCCTATCATGCGACGCTCGCAGCCGCGCTGGCGGCGGCGCAGGCGCGGTTCGGGGTGGCGGTGCTGCTCGACCTCCATTCAATGCCGTCGCTGCCGGGGCCCGATCCGGCGCGGGTGGTGATCGGCGACCGGTTCGGGCGAAGCGCGGCGGCGCGGCTGGTGGCACGGGTGGAGGCGGCGGCGGCGGCGCACGGGCTGAAGGCGGTGCTCAACGCCCCCTATGCGGGCGGACACCTGGCCGATCGCCATGCCCGGCCGACGCACGGGCTGCATGCGATCCAGATGGAGCTCGACCGATCCTTGTACCTGGCGCCGGGTCTGGGCATGCCCGGCCCGGGGCTGGCGCGAACCGCGGCGCTGGTGCGCGCGACGGTGGCCGCGCTGGCCGACGAGGCGCTGGCCATGGCAGCGACGGGGGCACTGCCGGTCGCCGCCGAATAAAAAACCACCTCGCACGAAGATCGCACGAGGTGGCCAAGGTTCAGGGAGGAGGCGCGCTGAAAGCGCGCCGTACGATGCCGCGAAAGGGGGGACACGGCATCGCCAACACTAAATGGGTAACGCGCCCAAAGGTTCAAGTCCGGCGCGGAAAAAGTTGGATTTTCTGCGGTACGGGGTCGGGGAAAAGGCAGGTGCCCGGACCGTCGCGGTCGGGTCGTGGGGAGGGATCGGCGCACCTGCCGGGCAGGCGTTACGCCGCCCCGATCCCCATCCGCGCGAGCAGGCGGTCGCGCATCGCGTACTGGTGGAACAGCGCCGCACCGACATGCAGCGCCACCAGCGCCAGCATCAGCCAGCCGAGCACCTCG
>Ga0325401_1000012_pt1 | contig 137503 bp, 130 predicted proteins | sample PopdelMetagenome_FD_205666 | JGI IMG/M metagenome (GOLD analysis project Ga0325401, IMG submission 205666) | Populus deltoides microbial communities from Bellville, Georgia, United States - Xylem-PdKOR-R2 | ecosystem: Host-associated > Plants > Phyllosphere > Stem > Wood/Secondary xylem...
GCCATGGACTCGACCAACACCGTCTTACCCGATGCATCGAAGCCGCGTTCGAGTGCTTTGGGCTGGCCGCGGCCATCATCATCGATGACCAGGATCGCGCCCGCCTGAGGATGGCCGCGCGCACGGACCATGGCCATCCCGCCGCTGTCGTTGACCCGGCGGAGCAGCGCCGACACCAGCAGCCCGACGGGCAGGCGGCTCATGACGCGCGATAGCCGGGCAGGCCCGCGAGCGCGATGCGGGAGCGCATAAAGGTGCCGGTGCCGCGTGCCACCTCTTCGCCGGTGGCGTCGATCAGCCGGGCATCGGCGACGAACACGCGCCGCCGACCACTGATCCAGCGCCCCTCCGCCACCACCGCGCCGGCCTTTATCGGGCGGGTGAGCAGCAGGTTGAACTGGGTGGTGAGCAGGAAGCGATCGGTGACGAGGCTGTTGCACGCGTAAAAGGCGGCGTCGTCGAGCATCTTGAAATAGCTGGTGCCATGCGCGGCGCTGGCGGCGTGATAATGCCGCTCGTCGACGACGAAGCGGATGCGCGCGACGCCCGGGGTCGCGATCTCCAACGTTGAGTCAAACAGGCGGTTGATCGGGGCGGCCGCATAGAGGGCCTGAAGCGCGTCGAAATGCGCGCGCTCGCCCTCGTCATGCGGCATCGCGTGCGCCATCGGACAATAGCGCGAACAAGGCCTCGCGCGACCCCGCCCCGCGCAGCTTGGCGAGCAGCGGCACGTCGCGCAGCCGGCGGGAGACACGGGCCAGCGCTTTCAGATGATCGGCGCCCGCATCGACCGGGGAGGCCAGCGCGAAGACGAGATCGACCGGCAGCCCGTCCACCGCCTGGAAGTCGATCGGCTGGGCGAGGCGCACGAACGCCCCGGTGACCGCCGGCAACCCGGCCAGCCGGGCGTGCGGGATCGCGACGCCGTTGCCGAACCCGGTCGAGCCCAGCCGCTCGCGCTCCGCCAGCCTGTCCGCGAGCAGCCTGGGATCGACCGCGAGCGGGCCGGCGAGGAGCTGCGCGAGATAGGCGAACAGCTGCTTCTTGCCGGGGGCACCGACGTCCGTCTGGACGGCATCGAGATGCAGGAGGTCGGACAGATCGGTCATGGCTGCGCCCTGGGATCAACGGCGCCGGCCCGTCCACGGGGGAACGGGCCGGCGATCGGGCCGCGCCCTAGCAGCAACGGGCGGAGCGTGGAAAGACGGCCCCCTGCCCGGCCGGCGCGCCGCGATCAGGCGCGCTGGGGCTCGACCCAGCCGATCGTGCCGTCGCCGCGGCGATAGACCATGTTCAACGCGCCGGTGCCGGCATTCTTGAACAGGAGCGCCGCGGTGTTGCGCAGGTCGAGCATCATCACCGCGTCCGACACCGAGGCGTCGGGAACGTCGACGCGGGTTTCGGCGACGATCAGCGGCGCATCGGCGACATCCTCCTCGTCGCGCGCCTCGGCGAACAGGGTATAGCCGGCATTGTCGTAGCCGCTCGCCTCGGCCAGTTCGGCGACCTGCCCGGCCTGGCGATCCTTGAGCCGGTTCATGTAGCGGCGCAGCTGCTTTTCGATCTTGGCGGCGGCGCCGTCAAAGGCGTTGTGCGCGTCCTGCGCCTCGTGATGGCCCTTGAGCACCAGCCCGCGCATCACATGCTGGACGATGTCGCACTTGAAGCCGACATCGTGCGGCCCCTTGCCGAAGGTGACTTCCGACGAGATCGCGCGGGCGAAATGCTTGGTCACGATACCCTGGAGCCGGTCGTCGACATGGGTCTTGAGCGCGTCGCCGGGCTCGACCTGGTGACCTGAAATCCGGATATCCATGCTTCTCACTCCTTGTTGCCGGGACCTGCCGTGTCCGTGCCGGCCTCAACCGGCGAGGTCGGCGCCCCAGATCGGATCGGTGATCCTGGACATGAAACTTTTGTGACGCGCCAATTCTCCCTGCGACGGTGCGAAATGGCGCGGCGGCCGGGCGACCGGTGCCGCCGCCGCGGCAACCGGCTGGACGATCGTCGCCATCGGTTCGAGCGTCAGCCCGAGCCCGATCTGGCGCCCGCCGAGCAGTTCCACATAGACCTGCGCGAGCAGCTGCGCGTCGAGCAGCGCGCCGTGGAGGACGCGGTGCGACCGGTCGATGCCGAAGCGCGAGCATAGCGCGTCCAGCGTGTGCTTGGCGCCGGGATGCCGCTGGCGCGCGATCGCGAGCGTATCGACCATGCGGGTGCGCTGGCAGACGGGCGGATGGCCGAGCGCGCCGAGCTCGCCGTTGAGGAAGCCGAAGTCGAAGGTGGCGTTGTGCGCGATCAGCGGCGCGTCGCCGAGGAAGTCGAGCAGCGCCGCCACGCCTTCGGTGAAGCGGGGCTTGTTCGACAGGAACGCGGTGGACAGGCCGTGGATGCGCTCGGCATCGGCGGGCATATCGCGTTCGGGGCAGTAATAGGCGTGAAAGGTGCGCCCGGTCTCGACCCGGTTGACCAGCTCGACGCAGCCGATCTCGACCAGCCGGTCGCCATCGGAGAACTTGAAGCCGGTGGTTTCGGTGTCGAAGACGATCTCGCGCATGGCCGACGTTATCGGCACTGTGCGGGGGCGAGGCAAGCGAGCTCGGCGATCAGGGCGGCGACCTGCCCCGCCGTTTCGGCGAGCGGCACGTCGGTCGCGATCAGGTGGTCGGCGCGGGCGCGCTTGTCGGCGTCGGGAAGCTGGCGCGCGAGGATCGCGTCGAACCTGGCGGGCGTCATGCCGGGGCGGGCGAGGACGCGGGCGCGCTGAACCGCGGGCGCGGCGGAAACCACCGCGACCCGGTCGACCAGCGCCTCGCCCCCCGTTTCGAACAGCAGGGGGATGTCGAACACGACCAGCGGCGCGGCGGGGTGCGCGGCCAGGAAGCCCGCGCGTTCGGCGGCGACGGCGGGATGGACGATCGCCTCCAGCCGGGCCAGCGCGGCGGGATTGCCGAGCACCGCCTCGGCCAGCGCGGCGCGGTCGACGCCGGCGGGGCCGGTGGTCGAGGGAAAGGCGGCGGCGATCGCGGCGACCACCCCGCCCCCCGGCCCCTGCAGGCGGTGAACGGCGGCATCGGCGTCGAACACGGGAACGCCGGCGTCCGCGAACATCGCGGCGACGGTGGACTTGCCCATGCCGATCGAACCGGTGAGGCCGAGCTTCAGCATCGCAGCAGCAGCGCGCGCAGATCGTCGTCGCCGTCGCGCGGGGGCGGTTCGCCGAAGAACAGTTCAAAGGCGACCGCGGCCTGCCCGACCAGCATCTCGAGCCCGTCGACGGTGTCGAGGCCCCTGACCCGCGCCTGCGCCAGCAGCGGGGTTTCGACGGGGGCGGTGACGATGTCGTAGACCAGCGCGTCGGGGGGAAGCGCGGACAGGTCGAGGTCGAGCGGGTCCTGCCCCGCCATGCCGAGGCTGGACGCGTTGACCAGCAGCGCCGCCGGCGGCACGCCCTGCGCGGGGGTGGCGGTCCGGCCCTTGAGCCCGAAGCGGGACAACAGCGCGGCCGCCTTCAACGGATTGCGCGCGATCAGCGTCACCGGGCCGCACCCGACCTGCGCGAGCGCGAACAGCACCGCACGGGCGCCGCCGCCGGTGCCGACCACCGCGACCGGACGCCCGGACAGGTCGAGATCGGCGATCGGCACCCAAAAGCCCGCGGCATCGGTGTTGGTGCCGGTAAGGCCCCCTGTCCCGTCCGGGATGACGGTGTTCATCGCGCCGATGCCGTCGCGGACGCCGCCGGGGTCGCCGACATGCTCCATCACCGCCAGCTTGTGCGGCATGGTGACGTTGCACCCGCGCCAGTCGGGATCGGCGCGGCGTTCGGCGATGTAGGCGGACAGCGCGTCGGCGGTGACGTGGCAGGCGCGATAGTCCGCCGCGATGCCGAGCCGTTCGAGCCAGAAACGGTGGATCGTCGGCGACTTGGACTGGGCGATCGGATCGCCGATCACCTCCGCATAGGCGGTCGTCATCGCGATTGCAGGTTCATCAAGTTGAGGAAGTTGAGGCGATAACGCATTTTCGGCCGTCTCCACTTCATGCGACCAGCACCCCATGGGTGCGCAGGAAACCGAGCACCGGCAGCAGCGGCATGCCCAGGATCGTGAAATGGTCGCCCTCGACCCGGTCGAACAGCTGCACCCCCGGTCCCTCCATCCTGAACGCGCCCGCGCAGCCGGCGATCGCCGGCCACTCCGCCTCCAGATACGCTTCGACGAAGGTGTAGGACAGCGGTCTTACGTGAAGCCGCGCGCGTGCGACGTGGCGCCAGACGGGGGCGCCGTCCCGGGCGATCACCGCCGCCGACCAGAGGTCGTGGACCCCGCCGCTCATGGCGCGCAGGTGCTCGGCGGCCTCGTCGCGGGTCTCGGGCTTGTCGAGGCGGCGGCCGTCGGCGAGCGCGACCAGCGAATCCGAGCCGAGGACAAGGCGACCGGGGTGGCGGCCCGACACCTTGACCGCCTTCAGTTCGGCGAGCGCGTCGGCAAGGTCGCGCGGGGACAGGTGCGCGAGCGCGGCCTTGGCGGCGTCCTCGTCGACCCCCGCGGCGACCGCGTCGAACGGCACCCCCGCGGCAGACAGCATCGCGCGGCGGGAGGCGCTTTGCGAGGCGAGGACGAGGGCCTGGGTCATCTGCTTGCCTTTGTCATGCCGGGCCTGCCCCGGCATCCGGCGTATAAGGACAACGAACGTCGGACGCGCGGGACCCTGGATCCCGGCACGGGGCCGGGGTGAGGAGATAGGGGACGCAGCGACGAACGGCTATGGCCGGAGCGTATGAACGCCCTGGGGGGACGGCTCACCCCTCCCCTTCCCAGCGGCCGGTGCGGCGTTCGTTGACGAGGGCGATCACCGCGGCGGCGGTTTCCTCGATCGAGCGGCGGGTGACGTCGATCACCGGCCAGCCATGGTCGGCAAACAGGCGCCGGGCATAGGCGATCTCGCGCAGCACCGCCTCCTGCTCGACATAGGCGGTGTCGGCGGCGTGGCCCAGCGACAGCAGCCGGTTGCGGCGGATCGCGATCAGCCGGTCGGCGCTGGTGGTGAGCCCGACCACCAGCGGGCGTCGCAGCGCGAACAGCTTGGGCGGTGGCGGCGATTCGATCACCACCGGGATGTTGGCGGTCTTCCACCCGCGATTGGCGAGATAGATCGAGGTCGGGGTCTTGGACGAGCGGCTGACCCCGGCGAGTACGATGTCCGCCTCCTCCCACTCGTCCGACGCGATGCCGTCGTCATGCGCGATGGTCCACTGGATCGCGTCGACGCGGGCGAAATAGGCGGCGTCGAGGACGTGCTGGCGACCGGGGCGTGCCTTGGCCTGGACCCCGAGCAGCCCCGACAGCGCGTCGTTGACGGGATCGAGCGGGGCGACGGTGGGCAGCCCCAGCGCCCGGCATCGCGTTTCGAGGATGCGGCGGGTGGCGGCGTTGACCAGGGTGAAGATGACCAGGCCGGGGTTCTGCGCGATCTCGTGGAGGATGCGGTCGAGATGCCCTTCGGTGCGGACCATGGGCCAGAAATGCCGCACCGTTTCGACATCGTCATATTGGGCGAGCGCGGCCTTGGCGATGTTCTCCAGCGTCTCGCCGGTGCTGTCGGACAGGAGGTGGAGGTGGAGGCGCGGCATGGGGCTCCGGCAGGGTTCGGGCGTCCTTGCGGGACCGATCTGTGGACAAGTCGGGGAGGGGCGGTAGCGCAACTCGCCCCGCGCGCCAAACCCCGGATCGGCTGGGGACGAAGCGCGTTCTATCCACAATCGCTCCCACGGTGCACGGATCTGTCCACAGGCTGTGGAAAGCGGGCGGGGGTTGGCCGAATCCGAGGGAGTCCGCCGTGCCCGCGCGGTCAAGCTGTTGGCATTTCCGGGAGTGGTGCGTAATCCCCGCGACACGGCTGCCTACAGCTTCAACAACCCTCTCTTGAATCTTCTTAATAGAGTAGAAGGACCTTCGCGCTGACCCGTTCCGATCCGAAACCGTTGCTCGCGACCCTCAAGGGGGCAAGGCAGCCCAGCCCGCCGATCTGGCTGATGCGCCAGGCGGGACGCTACCTGCCCGAATACCGCGCATTGCGGGCCGAGAAGGGCGGCTTCCTGGCGCTCGCCACCGATCCGGCCGCCGCCGCCGAGGTGACGTTGCAGCCGATCCGCCGGTTCGGGTTCGACGGGGCGATCCTGTTCTCCGACATCCTGATGGTGCCCTGGGCGTTGGGGCAGGACCTGAGCTTCGGCGCGGGGGAGGGGCCACGGTTGAGCCCGGCGCTGGTCGATCATGCGCTAGCGGGGCTCCAGGCCGTTCCCGAGCGGCTGGAGCCGGTGTACCGGACCGTCCAGCGGGTCGCGGCCACGCTGCCACCCGAGACGACCTTTCTGGGCTTTGCGGGATCGCCCTGGACGGTGGCGACCTACATGGTGGCGGGGCAGGGATCGAGGGACCAGGAGGCGACGCGGTCGTTCGCCTATCGCGATCCCGGCGCGTTCGCGGCGATCGTCGCCGCGATCGTCGACACCACCGTCGACTATCTTGCCGGACAGGTCGCGGCGGGTGTGGAGGCGGTGCAGCTGTTCGACAGCTGGGCGGGGTCGTTGAGCCCCGCGCAGTTCGAGCGGTGGGTGATCGCGCCCAATGCGGCGATCGTCGCAGGGCTGCGCGCACGATGCCCGGGGGTGGTCGTGATCGGCTTTCCCAAGGGGGCGGGGGGCAAGCTGCCCGCCTATGCGCGCGAAACGGGGGTGGACGCGCTGGGGCTGGACGAGACGGTCGATCCCGCCTGGGCGGACGCGGTGCTGCCCGCGGGGATGCCGGTGCAGGGCAACCTCGATCCGCTTGCGCTGATGGCGGGGGGTGCGGCGCTCGACGCTGGGGTGGACCGGGTGCTGGCGGCGTTTCCGGCGCGGCCGCACGTGTTCAACCTGGGGCATGGGATCGGGCAGCATACCCCGATCGCGCATGTCGAGGCGCTGGTCGCGCGGGTGCGGGGGGCATGAGCGGCTGGCTGGGCGGCGCGTATCCGTGGGTGCTGGCCGCGCATCTGATCGTGGTGATCTTCTGGATGGCGGGGCTGTTCATCTTTCCGCGCTATCTGGTCCACCACCAGGACGGGCTGGCCGATCCCGCCGAGCCGCCGCGCTGGATCCGGCGCGAGGCGCTGCTCAAGCGGATGATCCTGACGCCGGCGATGGTCGCGGTGTGGCTGCTCGGGCTCGCGCTCGGGGCCAATCTGGGGTTGTTCGAGGGGGGCGGGGGGCTGGGATGGCTCCATGCCAAGCTGGTGTTCGTGCTGGGCCTGTCGGGCTATCATGGCTGGGCGCTGGGCTATGCGCGCAAGCTGGCGGCGGGGCGGCCGACGCTGACGACGCGGCAGTTGCGGCTGCTCAACGAGGTGCCGGCGTTCGCGGTGATCGCGATCGTGGTGCTGGCGGTGGTGAAGCCCTTCTGACCCGCGCTTGACTTGGGGGAAGGGGCGCAATACCTCGGTCCTCAGCCACGGCGTCCTGCCGCCGGCTCCCCCTCGTTTCGCCGCGACCCCTTCGCCGATCGAGCCCCTCCCGGACACCTCCATGCATCTCAAAGACCTGAAGAAGAAGACTCCCGCCGAACTGGTCAGCATGGCCGAGGAACTGGGGGTGGAAAGCGCGTCGACGCTGCGCAAGCAGGACCTGCTGTTCGCGATCCTCAAGGAACAGGCCGATCGCGGCGACCAGATCATGGGGGAGGGGACGATCGAGGTCCTGCCCGACGGGTTCGGGTTCCTGCGCTCACCCCAGGCGAACTACCTGGCCGGGCCGGACGACATCTATGTCTCGCCCAACCAGGTCCGCAAGCACGGCCTGCGCACCGGCGACACGGTGGAAGGCGAGATTCGCGGCCCCAAGGACGGCGAGCGGTACTTCGCGCTGGTGCGGCTGACCGCGGTCAATTTCGACGATCCCGACCAGGTCCGCCACCGCGTCAACTTCGACAACCTCACCCCGCTCTATCCCGAGAGCAAGCTGACGCTCGACCCGTTCGACCCGACCCAGAAGGACAAGTCGGCGCGGGTGATCGACATCGTCAGTCCCCAGGGCAAGGGCCAGCGCACGCTGATCGTCGCGCCGCCGCGGGTTGGCAAGACGGTGATGCTCCAGAACATCGCCAAGGCGATCACCGACAACCACCCCGAGGTGTTCCTGCTGGTGCTGCTGATCGACGAGCGGCCCGAGGAGGTCACCGACATGCAGCGGTCGGTCAAGGGCGAGGTGGTGTCCTCGACCTTCGACGAGCCGGCGCAGCGCCACGTCCAGGTCGCCGAGATGGTGATCGAAAAGGCGAAGCGGCTGGTCGAGCACAAGAAGGACGTGGTGATCCTGCTCGATTCGATCACCCGCCTTGGCCGTGCCTACAACACCGTGGTCCCCTCGTCGGGCAAGGTGCTGACCGGCGGCGTCGACGCCAACGCGCTGCAACGGCCCAAGCGCTTCTTCGGCGCGGCGCGCAACATCGAGGAGGGCGGGTCGCTGTCGATCATCGCCACCGCGCTGATCGATACCGGCAGCCGGATGGACGAGGTGATCTTCGAGGAGTTCAAGGGCACCGGCAATTCCGAGATCGTGCTCGACCGCAAGGTGGCGGACAAGCGCGTCTTCCCGGCGCTGGACGTCGGCAAGTCGGGCACGCGCAAGGAGGAGCTGCTCGTCCAGAAGGACAAGCTGTCCAAGATGTGGGTGCTGCGTCGCATCCTGATGCAGATGGGCACGATCGACGCGATGGAGTTCCTGCTCGACAAGATGAAGAATTCCAAGACCAACGAGGACTTCTTCGACAGCATGAATCAATAGCGCAGCGCGGCAGCGGGCCACGCCCGGCTGACCCGCGCAAGCGCGGCCGACGGGTCCGCAGGACCCGATCGACGTCATGGGCCCGGATTAACTCCGGGCCCTTTGCCATTCAGCCGACATGCTCGGCGAAGAACGCCGCGGTCCGCTCGTCGGCCAGGGTCGCGCTCGCCTCCGACCGGCGGGCGCCGAACTCGGCGGCAAAACCGTGATCCTCGCCGGGATAGTCGTACAGCGTCATGCGGGGATGCCCGTCGAGCCCCTCGTGCATCCGCGCCTGCGCCGGCTTGTCGACGAAATGATCCTCCTGCGGGACATGGAGGAGCACCGGCCGCGCGATCGCGTGCGCTTCGCCGAGCAGGCCGTCGATGCCGACCCCGTAATAGCCGACGCTGGCGTCGACGTCGGTGCGCGCGGCGGTCATGAACGCGAGGCGACCCCCCAGGCAATAACCGACCGCGCCGACCCTGGCGCGGCTTGCGCCGGCGTCGGCGAGCAGCGCGCGGGCGGTGCGGATCGTCGCTTCGATATCGGCGATGCCGGCGTCCTGGTCGAACCGGCCCATCAGGCCGAGCGCCTGCTGCATCTGGTCGGGGACGTCGGGATCGAGCTCGACGCCGGGGGCGAAGCGCCAGAACAGGTCGGGCGCGAGCGCGAGGTAGCCGTCGCGGGCGAGGGTGTCGCATTTGGCGCGGATGCCGGGGTTGATGCCGAAGATCTCTTGGATCACGACAATCGCGCCGCGTGGGGTGCCCGACGGGGTGGCGAGATAGCTGGAGAAGCGATCCCCGCCGGCAAGCGTTTCGATCTGGATGGACATTGCGACGACTCCTGTTGCGGCGCGGGGCTTTCCCGCGGGCATGGGGCGCTATACGCACCCGCGATCACCGGAGGAAACGGCGCATGAAGGTCACGGTCACCATCGACTGCACCCCCGAGGAAGCGCGCGCCGCGATGGGCCTGCCCGACCTGACGCCGGTGCACGACCGCTACCTCCAGTTGCTGACCGAGACGATGGACAGCGGCACGCGGCCCGAACTGCTCGAACAGATGGTGCGGACCTGGGCACCGATGGGGGAGGCGGGGCTGTCGCTGTGGCGGCGAATGATCGAGGGCGCGGCCAAGCAGGGCTGAGCGGGGTGACAGACACGATCTTCGCGCTGTCGAGCGGGCGGCCCCCGGCGGCGATCGGGGTCATGCGGGTGAGTGGGCCGCAGGCGATCGCGGCGGTCACCGCACTGGCCGGGACGTTGCCGCCACCGCGCCGGGCGGCGTTGCGTGCGCTCGACGACGCGGGGCGGCTGCTCGATCGGGCATTGGTGCTGGTGTTTCCCGGCCCGAACAGCGCGACGGGCGAGGACCTGGTCGAGCTCCACGTCCATGGCGGGCGGGCGGTGGTCGCGGCGGTCGAGGCGGCGTTGGGGCGGCAGGGGCTGCGCCGGGCCGAGCCGGGCGAGTTCACGCGGCGGGCGCTGATGGCGGGGCGCATGGACCTGGCGGAGGCGCAGGGGCTGGCCGACCTGCTGGAGGCGGAGACGGAGGCGGAGCGCCGTGCCGCGATCGATGCGGTCGAGGGGCGGGTCAGCCGGGCGGTGCGCGGCTGGCTCGATCGGCTGGCGGGGCTGTCGGCGCGGGTCGAGGCGGTGCTCGATTTCGGGAACGAGGACGACGTCGGCGGCGATGCGGCACTGGCCGGGGTCGAACAGGCGAGCCATGCCTTGGCGGCGGAGTTGCGGGGCGTGCTCGCCGCGCCGTCGGTCGAGCGGCTGCGTGACGGCGTACGGGTGGTGATCGCGGGGCCGCCCAATGCGGGCAAGTCGACATTGCTCAACATGTTGGTCGAACGCGACGCGGCGATCGTGTCGCCGATCGCGGGCACGACGCGCGATCGGATCGAGGCGCATGTGGTTCGGGACGGGGTCGGCTATCTGCTGATCGACACCGCTGGGCTGACCGAGACGCTCGATCCGGTCGAGGCGATCGGGGTCGAGCGCGCGGAGGCGGCGATCGCGACCGCAGACCTATTGCTGTGGCTCGACGATGCGCCGCCGCCGTCGCCGCGGGCGATCTGGGTTCATGCGCGGGCGGATGTGCCTGGGCGGCTCGAGATGCCGGCCGGCAGGGACGTTGCGGTCGCGCGATCGGCTCCGGACAGTGTCGATCGGTTGTGGAGGATGATCGCGGCCGCCACCGAGGGGCAGATGGTGTCGGCCGATCTGCCGGTGCTCCACGATCGGCAGCGGCAGGCCTGCCAGGGTGCGATCGATGATCTCGAGCGTCGCAGCGATGGCGATGCGGTGATGCTCGCCGAACATCTGCGGTCCGCGCATCGCAGCCTGGCCGGCATCATCGGCGTCAACGCGACCGAAGCGATGCTCGACACGTTGTTTGGCCGCTTCTGCATCGGGAAATGATGTTCCACGTGGAACAGTTTTGACGCTGTTCGGGCGAGCATCTATCGCATCGGCATGCATGATGTGGTGGTAATCGGAGGCGGACACGCCGGGGTGGAGGCTGCGCTGGTGGCGGCACGGTGCGGCGCGCGGGTTGCGCTGGTCACCTTCGATGCCGGCCGGATCGGTGCGATGTCGTGCAATCCGGCCATCGGCGGGCTGGGCAAGGGCCATATCGTCCGCGAGATTGATGCCTTCGATGGCGTGATGGCGCATGCGGCGGATGCGGCGGCGATCCACTATCGGATGCTCAACCGGAGCAAGGGGACCGCGGTGCAGGGGCCGCGGGTTCAGGCCGATCGGCGGCTCTATGCACGGGCGATCCAACGGGCGGTCGAGGCGGCGGGAGTCAGTGTCGTCGTCGGCGAGGTTACGCGGCTCAATCTCGCTTCTGGGGCGATCACCGGCATCACGCTCGACGACGGCACCCAGGTCCGCTGCCGATCGGTCGTATTGGCGAACGGGACCTTCCTGGGCGGGACGCTGTTCCGCGGTGAGGAACAGCTGTCGGGCGGGCGGGTCGACGAAGCGTCGGCTGGTCGGCTGGCGAAGCAGTTTCGCGAACTTGGCTTGCCGATGGCGCGGCTGAAGACGGGGACGCCGCCCCGGCTCGATGGGCGGACGATCGACTGGGGGATGCTCGACGAGCAGAGGTCGGACGCCGAGCCTTGGTGCATGTCGGCGATGACGCAAGGATCGCGGCTGCCCCAGATCGCCTGTGCGGTGACCCGGACCAATGAGGCAACCCACAAGCTGGTTCGCGCGAACCTCGATCGATCGCCGCTGTTCACCGGTGCGATCGAAGCGCAGGGGCCGCGATACTGCCCGTCGATCGAGGACAAGATCCATCGCTTCGGCGACCGCGATGGGCATCAGGTGTTCCTCGAACCCGAAGGGCTCGACTACCTCACCGTCTATCCGAACGGCCTGTCGACATCGCTGCCCACCGATGTGCAGGAGCGGATGCTGCGGACCATGGTGGGGCTCGAGGCCGTCCGGATCACCACGCCGGGCTATGCGGTGGAATATGATTATCTCGATCCGCGCGCGCTCGATCGGCGGCTGGCGCTGGACGCGATCCCGGGCGTGTTCTGCGCGGGGCAGATCAACGGTACGACCGGCTATGAGGAAGCGGCGGGGCAGGGGCTGGTTGCCGGTCTCAACGCCGCGGCGATGGCGCTCGGGCGGGCGCCGATAATCCTCGATCGGGCGTTGAGCTATATCGGGGTGATGATCGACGATCTGGTGTTGCAGGGCGTGACCGAGCCGTACCGGATGCTGACCGCGCGCGCGGAGTTCCGGCTTTCGCTCCGGTGCGACAATGCCGAAACGCGACTGGGACCGATCGCACGCGCAGCGGGATGCGTCGGCGCTGCGCGCAAACGGCATCAACTCGACCGGGCCGAGCAGCGGGCGCGGCTTGAGGCGCGGTTGGACGATGTGACGCTGAGTGCTCATGCGGTAGCGGGGCTTGGCCTGGCGGCAAGTCAGGATGGCAGCATCCGGCGCGCGCGCGAATGGTTGCGGCTGCCCGAGGCGACGATCGCACAGGTGGCGCCGGGCGCGGCGAGCGGCATCGATCCGGACGTCTGCGAGGAGGTGACGCAGGATGCTCGCTATGCGCCCTATCTCGAACGCCAGCGGATCGAGGCGGAGCAGTTGGCCCGGGACGAGGCGGTCGGGCTCGAACCGGCACTCGACTTTGCGGCGATCGCCGGCCTGTCGAACGAGATGGTGTCGCGGCTGAGCCAAGCACGTCCGCGGACGCTCGCCGAAGCCGGGCGGATACGTGGGATCACGCCGGCGGCGCTTTCGGCGTTACTGCTCCATCAACGGCGACGCGCGGCGTGATGCCGGACGGTCGTGCTTGGATTGCCGACGCTTATGGCGAGGCGCGGACGGCGCAGGTCGCGCGGTTCCTCGATCTCGTCGTTGACGAGAACCAGCGGCAGAACCTGATCGCGCCATCGACCGTCGATGATATCTGGCGGCGGCATGCGCTCGATTCGGCTCAGCTGCTGGCGTTTGATCGTGACGGTGAAACGTGGCTCGACATCGGTACGGGTGGTGGTTTTCCGGGGATGATCGTTGCCCTGTTGCGCGATGCGCCTGTGATCCTGGTCGAGCCGCGAGCGCGCCGGGCGGAGTTTCTGTCGCACTGTGTCGCCGCGCTTGGCCTGACGCATGTGGTCGTGCATGCGAGCAGGATAGAGAAGATCGGTGACGTGACGGCTGGCGTGATTTCGGCGCGGGCGGTGGCCGGCATTGACGGCCTGCTTATTGCCGCAGCGGCGAGTGCCGATCGGTCGACACGATGGGTGCTGCCGCGTGGTCGATCGGGTGCGGAGGAGCTTGCAGCGTTGCGGGCAAACTGGCACGGGATGTTCCACGTGGAACACAGCATCGTCGATCCGGGATCGGTGATCGTCATCCTCGAACGGGTTCAACGCCGATGATCGTCATCGCCATCGCAAATCAGAAGGGCGGCGTCGGCAAGACGACGAGCGCGATCAATCTTTCGACAGCCTTGGCCGCGACGGGGCTGCGGACGTTGCTGATCGACCTCGACCCACAAGGTAACGCCTCGACCGGATTGGGGATCGGGGCGGCGCAGCGGGTTCATTCGAGCTACGACGTCCTGCTCGGCGAACGGACCGTGGCGGATGCGATCATCACGACGCGCGTGCCGATGCTCGACCTGATCCCGGCCAATGTCGACCTGTCCGGCGCGGAGATCGAGCTGGTCGACATGGACAGCCGCACGCATCGGCTCGACCGTGCGTTGCGGCCCTATGGCGATCGCTGGGATATCGCGCTGGTCGATTGTCCGCCTTCGCTGGGGCTGCTGACGATCAATGCGATGGTGGCGGCGGACTCGCTGCTGGTGCCGCTGCAGTGCGAGTTCTTCGCGTTGGAGGGGCTGTCGCAATTGTTGAGCACCGTCGAGCGGATCCGTGCGCGCTTCAATCCGGGGCTGTCGATCATGGGCGTGGCGCTGACGATGTTCGACCGGCGCAACCGGCTCACCGATCAGGTCGCGACCGACGTGCGGGCGGTGCTGGGGCAGGTGGTATTCGAGACGGTGATCCCGCGCAACGTCCGCCTGTCGGAGGCGCCGAGCCACGGGTTGCCGGCGCTGATCTACGACCATCGCTGCGCCGGGTCGGAGGCCTATATCGCGCTCGCCCGCGAAATGATCGGCCGCCTGCCGACCAGCACGAGGGCAGCGGCATGAGCGAGGCGGCAGGTCGGCGGCGGCCGGGCGGGCTGGGCCGCGGGCTCGGCGCGTTGCTGGGCGAGATCGGTCGCGAGGCACCGATCGCGGCGGGGGCGGCGGCGGAGGCGGGAGTCCGGACCTTGCCGGTCGGCTCGCTGGCGCCACATCCGGGGCAGCCGCGGCGGCATTTCGATGAGGCGCTGCTCGACGAACTGGCGGGATCGATTGCGGCGCGCGGACTGATCCAGCCGATCGTCGTCCGCCCGCATGGCCATGGCTATCAGATCGTCGCGGGCGAGCGGCGCTGGCGGGCGGCGCAGCGCGCGCGGCTGCACGAGGTGCCGGTCGTCGTTCGCGAGTTCGACGATGCCGCGACGCTCGAGATCGCGCTGGTCGAGAACATCCAGCGCCAGGACCTCAATGCGATCGAGGAAGCGCAGGCGTACCAGCGGCTGGTCGGCGAGTACGGCCATACGCAGGAGGAGCTGGCGCGAATCGTCCACAAGTCGCGCAGCCATGTCGCCAACCTGCTGCGGCTGCTCGACCTGCCCGAGCCGGTGCAGGCGCGGGTCGTCGACGGCAGCTTGTCGATGGGACATGCGCGCGCGCTGCTCGGCGCGGTCGACGTCGAGGTGCTGGCCGAACAGGTGGTCCAGCGTGGGCTGTCGGTGCGCGATACCGAGAAGCTGACCCGCGAGCGCAAGGCGCGCGCGCCGCGGGAGGGCAGCGACGACGAGGGCGAGGAGCTGACCCGCGATCCGGATATCGTCGCGCTCGAACGTCAGCTCGCCGACCTGCTCGGGCTGCCGGTCAAGGTCGCGCATGGCGAAAAGGGGGGCACGCTGACGCTGGGCTATGCGACGCTCGACCAGCTCGACATGGTGTGCCGGCGGCTGACCGGGGGCGCCCTCTAGTCGGTCGCATGCCGTAGCGGTTGGAGCGCGGCGGCGTCTGGGGTAGACCGGCCGCCATGCCTCATCTCTATCTGGTCGACGGCTCCGGCTACATCTTTCGCGCCTATCACCGGCTGCCGCCGCTCACCAACAAGCATGGCGAGCCGGTGGGGGCGGTGTACGGCTATACGTCGATGCTGTGGCGCTTGGCGGACGACCTCCACAAGGCGGAAGGGCCGACCCACATGGCGGTCATCCTCGACAAGTCGTCGCAGACCTTCCGCAACGCGCTGTACGACCAATACAAGGCGCACCGGCCGCCGCCGCCGCCCGACCTCGTTCCCCAGTTCCCGATGATCCGCGACGCGACCCGCGCCTTTTCGCTGCCGTGCATCGAGGAGGAAGGGCTGGAAGCGGACGACATCATCGCCTGCTATGCCAAGGCGGCGCTGGCCGAGGGCTGGCAGGTGACGATCGTCAGCGGCGACAAGGACCTGATGCAGCTGATCGAGGACGGCAGCCTCGACATGCTCGACACCATGAACAATCGCCGGCTGGGCGAGGCGTATGTCCGGGAGAAGTTCGGGGTCGGCCCCAGGCAGCTGGGCGACGTGCTCGCGCTGATGGGCGATGCGGTGGATAACGTCCCGGGGGTGCCGGGGGTGGGGCCGAAGACCGCGTCCAAGCTGATCGTCGAGCATGGCGACCTGGAAGGGGTGCTCACGGCGGCGGCGGGCGATGCGTTCAAGAAGGGCAAGCTCAAGGACAATCTGGTCGAGCATGCCGAGGCGGCGCGGCTGAGCCGGGTGCTGGTGACGCTGAAATGCGATGCGGGGCTGCCGCAGCCGCTCGACGAGCTGATGTTGCAGGGCATTCCCGATGCGCCGTTGCGTGCGTTCCTGGAGCATCACGGCTTTCGCTCGCTGCTCGCCAAGCTGGGGCAGGTCGCGGACGCGACGGTCGAGACCCCGAGCGACGCGCCGGTCGACGATGACGAGCCGTGCAACCATGACGGCTACGAGACGGTGACCGACGAAGCCGCGCTCGACCGGTGGATCACGGTGGCGCGGCACCAGGGCTGGGTGGCGATCGATACCGAGACGACCTCCACCGACGCGACCACCGCCGAACTGGTCGGGGTGAGCATGGCGCTGGCGCCCAATCTCGCCTGCTATGTGCCGCTGGGGCATGGCGGCAGCGACCTTTTGTCGGAGACGCCGGTGCAGCTCGACCGCGAGGTGGCGCTGGGCAAGCTCAAGCCGCTGTTCGAGGACCCGGCGGTGCTCAAGATCGGGCACAACCTCAAGTTCGACATGATCGTGCTGGGCGAGCGCGGGATCGCGGTTGGCCCCCATGACGACACGATCGTGATGAGCTTCGACCTCGACGCCGGACTGCACGGGCATGGGATGGACGAGCTGGCGGCGACGCATCTCAGCCACAGCTGCATCGCGTTCAAGGACGTGGTGGGGACGGGCAAGACCCAGCGCGGGTTTCACGAGGTCGACCTGGCATCGGCCACCCGCTACGCCGCGGAGGACGCGGACGTGACGCTGCGGCTGTGGAAGCGGTTCAAGGCGCGGCTGCCCGCCGAAGGATCGACGCGGGTATACGAGATGGTCGACCGGCCGCTGATCCCGGTGATCGCGCGCATGGAACGGCAGGGCGTCAAGGTGGATCGCGAGCGGCTGGCCGCGCTGTCCGCCGAGTTCCAGGGCCAGATCGCCGAGCTGGAGCTGAAGGTCCACGAACTTGCGGGCGGACCGTTCACGGTCGGCAGCCCCAAGCAGCTGGGCGACGTGCTGTTCGACCGGCTGGGCCTGAAGGGCGGGCGCAAGGGCAAGTCGGGGGTATATTCGACCGACGTCACCGAGCTGGAGCGGATCGCGCGCGATCAGGGCGAGGGGGCGGAGATCGTTCGCCGGGTGCTCGACTGGCGCCAGCTGACCAAGCTCAAGAACACCTATACCGACGCGTTGCAGGAACAGATCAACCCGAAGACCGGCCGCGTCCACACCAGCTATTCGCTGACCGGGGCGCAGACCGGGCGCCTGTCGTCGACCGAACCCAATCTCCAGAACATCCCGATCCGGACGGAGACGGGGCGCCAGATCCGCGAGGCGTTCGTCGCGGAGCCGGGGCATGTGCTGTTGTCCGCCGATTACTCGCAGATCGAATTGCGGCTGGCGGCGCACATGGCGGACGTGCCCGCACTCAAACAGGCATTCGCGAACGGCGACGACATCCACTCGCTGACCGCGGTCGAGCTGTTCGGCGAGGTCAATCGCGAGACGCGCGGGCGGGCCAAGACGATCAACTTCGCGATCCTGTACGGGATCAGCCGCTGGGGACTGGCCGGGCGGCTCGACGTCACCGCCGACGAGGCACAGGCGATGATCGACCGGTATTTCGAACGCTTTCCGGGGATCAACCGCTACATCGCCGACACGCTGACCCAGGTGCGCGAGCGCGGGTTCACCGAGACGCTGTTCGGGCGCAAGACCCACTTCCCGCGCATCCGCAGCCGTCAGCAGAACGAGCGCCAAGGAGCCGAGCGCGCGGCGATCAACGCGCCGATCCAGGGGACGTGCGCGGACATCATCAAGCGTGCGATGGCACGGATGGAACCGGCGCTCGCCGAGGCAGGGCTGGGGCATGTCCGAATGCTGCTCCAGGTGCACGACGAACTCGTGTTCGAACTGCCGGACGCCGATGGCGCGGCGGCATCGGCGGTGATCCGCGCGGTGATGGAGAGTGCCGCGGAACCCGCCGTCCGGCTGTCGGTGCCGCTGGGGGTGGAGATCGGTACCGGCGCGAGCTGGGGATCGGCGCATTGAGCGTCGGCGTCCTTCACCCCGGCGAAGGCCGGGGTCGCTGGCCCAGGAGAATAATATGCCAGCCACAAAGCGGCCCCAGCTTTCGCTGGGGTGACGGCTGCTGGCAGGACGATCGATGAGCCAGGACATCGACGCGCTCGCCAAGGGGGGGCGGACCAACATCGCAGGCTTCGTGCTGCGGCTGGCGGCGCGCATCCCGTTCCTGTTCATCGCCGGGCGTATCTATGGCCCCGATCTGGTCGGGCGATTCGCGCTGGCGGTGGTGGTGGTGGAACTCGCCGCGCTGGTCGCGACGCTGGGGCTCAAGCGCGGGCTGGCGCAGGCGCTGTCGGCAGCGGACGGGCGCGCGGAGGCGCATGTCGTCTGGGACGCGCTGGCGGTGGCGGGGATCGCATCGCTGCTCGCGTCGGCGGTGCTGTGGAGCTTTCCGGAGATCATGTATCCCAATACGGCGGTAACCGGACTCGACCGGTGGCTGCCGCTGATCGTGCTGGCGGTGGCGTGGTCGGACGTCAGCCTGGCCGCGCTCGCCTATCGCCACGACGTCAAGGCGGCGGTGACCGCGCGGGCGGTGGTGGAGCCGTGGACGATCTCGATCGCGGCATGGGCGTTCTCCTATTTCACGATCCGCGACGGGCTGGTCCTGTCCTATGTCACGTCGATGGTCGCGGCGCTGATCGCCAGCGTGGTGCCGTTCCTCAAATCCTATGGCCTGCCGCGGGGATGGTCGCCGCGGTTTCGCGAACTCGCCGGGCTGGCGCGCGCCAACGTGCCGCTGGCGGGGGCGGATGCCTTGGAATGGGGCAGCCGCAATGTCGACCGCTTCATCCTGGGCGTGATCTTCGAGCCCCGCATCGTCGGCATCTACTACATGGCGCAGCAGGTCGCGTCGCTGCCCCAGAAGCTCAAGACCAGCTTCGACCCGATCCTGGGCCCGGTCATCACCCGCAGCCTGGCGGACGGCGACCGGCAGGCGGTCGCCAACCAGGTGCGTCAGGTCGCGTTCTGGATCATGGCGGCGCAGGGGGGGCTGGCGCTGATGGGATCGATCCCGGGCGAGGCGGTGATGGGGGTGGTCGGGCCGCAGTTCGTCGCCGGCACCGCGGCACTCGCGTTCCTGCTGACCGCGGAGGTGCTGGCGTCGCCCGGAGCGGTGTGCGAATCGGCGCTGGTCTATGTGGCGCGGCACCGCAACCTGCTGATCTCGGGCGCGATGCTGGCGTTCCAGATCGTCCTGAGCTTTGCGTTGATCGCGTTGTTCCGGCGGATCGGCTGGCCGGCGGACTGGCAGGCCGCGGGGCCGGCGGTGGCGCTGATGACGGCGGCGCTGCTGACGTCGGTGATCAAGGTCAGGGTGTTGTCGCGGCTGCTGGCGGCACCGGTGAGCCCGTGGCGCTGGCCGCTGGTCTGGGCGGCGCTGGCGGCGGTGGGGGCGGGGACGATCTTCACCGCGCTGCCGCAGGCGTATCAGTGGACCGAACTGGCGATCGGCGAGCCGGCGATCGCGGCGGTGTACCTGTTCGTCCTGTGGCGCTGGGCGTTCGGGCCGGCGGACCGGGCGCTGTTCGGCAAGGTGCCGGTGGCGGCGGAAGCGACGTTGCCGAACCAGGGCGGGATGACGCGGTAGCGACCGCGCCGGTTCCGTCGGCCCGGCAATTTGCTCAATGCCGGAAGTGGCGGATGCCGGTGAAGACCATGGCGAGCCCCGCGGCATCGGCGGCGGCGATGACTTCGTCGTCGCGGATCGAGCCGCCGGGCTGGATCACTGCGGTCGCCCCCGCCTCGACCGCGGCCATCAGTCCGTCGGCGAATGGGAAGAAGGCGTCGGAGGCGACCGCCGAGCCGATCGTGCGGGGTTCGGCCCAGCCGGCCTTGTCGGCGGCGTCCTTCGCCTTCCACGCGGCGATGCGGGCGGATTCGAGGCGGTTCATCTGGCCGGCGCCGATGCCGGCGGTGCTGCCACCGCAGGCGTAGACGATCGCGTTCGACTTGACGTGCTTGGCGACGGTCCAGGCGAAACGGCAGTCGGCGAGTTCCTGCGGCGTCGGCTCGCGCCTGGTCACGACGGTGAGGTCGCCCAGGCGGCCGTTGTCGCGCGACTGGACGAGCAGTCCGGCCGCGATCGACTTGAGCGCGAGGCCCTCGCGCGCGGGGTCGGGCAGGTCGCCGGTGAGAAGCAGGCGCAGGTTCTTCTTGGCGGCGAACACCGCCTTGGCCTCGTCATCCGCGTCGGGGGCGGCGACCACTTCGGTGAAGATCGCCGCCATCGCGTGCGCGGTTTCACCGTCGAGCGGGCGATTGACCGCGATGATGCCGCCGAAAGCGGACACGGTGTCGCAGGCGAGGGCAGTTCGATACGCCTCGACCAGCGTGTCCGCCGATGCGACACCGCAGGGGTTGGCGTGCTTGACGATCACCACGGTGGGCGGGCCGTCGCGGAATTCGGAAACGAGCTCGAGCGCGGCGTCGGCGTCGTTGAGGTTGTTGTACGACAGCGCCTTGCCCTGGATCTGGCAGGCGTGCGCGATGCCGCGCACCGCCGAGCCCCGCGGCAGGTAGAGCGCGCCCGACTGGTGCGGGTTTTCGCCGTAGCGGAGCGGTTCGGGGTGACGGACGAAGGCGAGGGGGAGGGTGTCGGGGAAGGTCTCGCCCTGGTCGGTCGCTGCGAACCAGCCGGCGATCGCCGCATCATAGGCGGCGGTGGCGGCATAGGCCCGGGCGGCGAGGCGGCGACGAGTGGCAAGGCCGGTGCCGCCGTCCGCCTCGATTTCGGCGACCAGCGCGGGATAGTCGGCAGGATCGGTGACGATCGCGACCGACCGGTGGTTCTTGGCGGCCGAACGGACCATCGAGGGGCCACCGATGTCGATATTCTCGATCACCTCGTCCCGGCCCGCGCCCTTCGCCACGGTCGCCTCGAACGGGTAGAGGTTGACGACCACGAGATCGATCGCGCCGATGCCGTGCTCCGCCATTGCCGCGAGGTGGGCGGGATCGTCGCGCACGCCGAGCAGCCCGCCATGGACCGCGGGGTGGAGCGTCTTGACCCGGCCGTCCATCATTTCGGGAAAGCCGGTAAGATCGGCGACATCGCGCACCGCCAGCCCGGCGTCGCGAAGCGCACGCGCGGTGCCGCCGGTGGAGACGAGCTCGACGCCGTGGGCCGCGAGCGCGCGGGCGAGATCGACCAGCCCCGTCTTGTCGGACACGGACAGCAGGGCGCGCTGGATGGGCACGATCGACATGGGCGAAGCTCCGGATGAGGTCGCCCGCGCCCTTGGCCGAGGGCGCGTGGCGGTTCAAGTCGGATGGTGATCCCGGGAGAGGATCGGATCAGACCGCGCGCTTGAAGGCCCAGGAGATGCTGGCGCCGCCCGCGGGCGCCTCGCCGACCGCGACGATCTGCTGGGTGGGGACGGGGCGGCCGTCGCCGTCGATCCACAATGATTCCTCGATGCCGATGGCGGCGCCGCGGCAGCGGAACTGCCAGAGCGCCCCGCCGGGAGCCCGCAGGATCGCGCCCTGGCCGTCGGCGGTGGGCGACACCTGGACGCCCGCGCCGAGATGGAAGCGGATCACGAACCCCGCCGCACCGGCACGGCGGCGACCCGCAGGGAGCAGCGCGTCCTCCCCGCGCAGTTCGCGGCCATCGGTGGCGAGCATCAGCTGGCGACGGTGGCGCAGCCCGAACCGGCGGACATAGCCGTCGTGGCTCGCCTCGATCCGGCTGCCGAGCTCGGACTCCTGGCGGGCGAGCTCGACCTCGGCGACGCCGCGACCGAGCGTCCCGTCGGGGTGGATCGCGGTGGAGTTGGTATCGGCGACCACCAGGGTCGAATGCGCGGCGGTGGAACGGAGGCTGCGGGTGACCTCGGCCGGGAGCTGGACGACCGCGGCATGAGCACCGCCGCAATTGACCACCAGCCGGGCCTCGCCGTCCGACAACTCGAAGGCGAGGGTGGAAGCGCAGCCGCCGAACGTCGCCCGCCCAACCGGGGGCGGGGCAGCGTCGATCACCAGCACCGCCGAACCGCCGGTGAGCCGCTGATAGCCCCAGTCGCGCGACTGGCGCCGCGGGCGGGGCGGGATGCCGCTCGCGTCGATCGTGGCGGCGACGACCTCGGGCGCGAGCGGGGCGTCCCCCTGCCAGCTGCCCAACCCCTTGTCGGCGGAAAGCGTGCCGAGCAGCGCCGGCACCGCGCGGGCGAGCGCCGCGGCGGGCGCTTCGGGAAGGTCGAGGCGGCGGGCGGCATACACCTCCCGCAGCGCGCAGAGCAGCGCGATCGCGTCGAGCAGGGCGGACGGCTCGCGCGAGATCACCCCGCCATCGGCGGTGATGCCGATCGCCAGTGCGCGGGCAAGCCCCGCCTCGCCGAACGCCTGCCGCGCCTCGCCGCCCGGGACCAGCAGCCCGGCGGTGACCAGCCCGCCCCAGGCGGCGATGCGGGCGGCGCCGGCGGGCACCTTGTCGGCGCCGCGATCGAGATGGCGGGCGGTGCGTGCAAGGGTGTTGAGGACGCGGGACCGATAGACGAGGTCGGTCGAGGACAGGATCAGCGGGGCGTGCGCGGTCCAGGCCATGACCCGCCGGCCGCACAGGTCGGGGCGCCAGGCCGCGTCCACCGTATCGCCGTGGCGGGCAAGCCATGCCGCCATAAACGCCTCCGCGATCGGCGCGCCTTGCGCCCGCGTGGCGACCGTGGACAGGTCGCGCAGCCAGCCGAAGCCATGCAGCCAGTCGGCGAAGCGAGGGGACCAGTCGGGTTTCGTCCAGTCGATCTCCGCGATCGCGCGGCTTTCGCCGGCAAAGGCCAGCCGGCCGTCGAGCAGCGCACGGCCGCGCCGGGGATCGCCCAGGATCGGATCGTCCGGAACCGCGATCAGCTTCAACGGATGTCGTCCGCGCAGTCGCAGCGCGTGGAGCGGGGTACGCCAGGCGAGCCGGTCGAGGCGATCGGCCAGCCGTTCGGCGAGCGAACGACCGCCGGGGCCGCCGACCCGGATCAGCCGCTTGCCCTCCTCGATCCCGTCGGAAACGTCGGCTTCGGTCATCCGCCGCGCAACGCCGCGATGCTGGCGGCGTAACGGTCCGGCCCGTCGCGGAAGACGGAGGTACCCGCGACGAGCACGTCGGCACCCGCCTCGATGCAGCGACGGGCCTCGTCCGGGCCGATGCCGCCGTCGACCTCCAGGTCAATCGCGCGGCCCGAGGCGTCGATCATGCGGCGGACGGCGGCGACCTTCTTGAGCTGGCCGTCGAGGAAATGCTGGCCGCCGAAGCCGGGATTGACGGTCATCACGAGCACGAGGTCGACCGTGTCGAGCAGATAGTCGAGCATCTTGGCGGGGGTGCCGGGATTGAGCGCGACACCGGCGCGCTTGCCCGTCGCCCTGATGCGCTGAAGGCTGCGGTGGATGTGGGGACCGGCCTCGACATGGACGGTGATCCCGTCCGCCCCGGCCTCGGCGAAGGCGTCGATATAGGGGTCGGCGGGGGCGATCATCAGATGGACGTCGAAGGGCTTGGGGCTGTGCGGGCGGATCGCTTTCGCCACGCCGGGACCCATTGTCAGGTTGGGGACGAAATGGCCGTCCATGACGTCGATGTGGATCCAGTCGGCGCCGGCGGCGTCGAGCGCCGCCACCTCCGCGCCGAGCCGGGCGAAGTCGGCGGAAAGGACGGAGGGGGCGATGCGGACGGGCATGCGCTTCTCTACCAACCCGCCGCGCCGGAACAAGTCAGACCCGATCGAGCGCCGCCATGAAGAAGCCGTCGCACCCGCCCTGCTCGGCAAAGCGGCCGGGCAGGGTGCGGATCACCGGGCCCGACAGGCCCGGCGCGATGTGGATCGGGTCGGCGAGGCGATAGTCGGGGCGGGCGGCGAGGAACGCGTCAAGCTGCGCCTCGCCCTCCGCGGGTTCGAGCGAGCAGGTGGCGAAGACCAGCCGACCACCGGGGCGGACCCAGTCGGCGGCCCGCGCCACGATGCGCGCCTGAAGCTCCGCCATGTCGGCGATCAATTGCGGGTGGGCGCGGTAGAGCACGTCGGGGTGGCGGCGGAAGATGCCGGTGGCGCTGCACGGCGCGTCGATCAGCACCGCGTCCGCTGGGGCGGCGGGCGCCCAGGCGAGGACGTCGGCCTTGACGATCTGCGCCGACAGGCCGGTGCGTTCGAGATTGGCGCGGAGACGGTCGAGGCGCGAGGCGGACTGGTCGATCGCGGTCACCTGCCACCCCGCGGCGGCGAGCTGGCACGTCTTGCCGCCGGGCGCGGCGCACAGGTCGAGCACGTGGCCGCCACCGTCACTGCCACCTTTACTGTCACCGGGGCCGAGCAGGCGGACAGGGAGCGAGGCGGCGACGTCCTGCACCCACCAGCCGCCATCGGCATAGCCAGGCAGTTCGGGGACGGGCGCGGGATCGGGGATGCGGACGTGGCCGGGGAGCAGCGACGTACCGTCGAGGCGTTCGGCCCACGCCCCGGTCGCGCTGTGGTCGGCGAGGGCGAGGTCGAGCGGAGGCGGCGCGGCGATCGCCGCGGCGGCTTCGGTGAGCATCGCGTCCCCCCAGGCTTCGCCCCAGCGCGCGGCGACCTCGGCGGGAAGGGTCGCCGTGGGGGGCAGCGTCGCGCCGGCGCGCATCAGCGTGCCGAATACGCCGTGTACGAGCTTGCGCGGACCGCCATCGACCAGCGGCAGCACGGTGGCGATCGCGGCATGGGGCGGGGTGCGGAGGCCGAGCACCTGGGCGAGGGCGATGCGCAGCGCCATCCGCGCCTTGGCGTCGGGGGCGAGGGGGAGGCGGGTGGCCGAATCGATCAGGCGGTCGAGGTCGGGGAGGCGGCGCAGGCTTTCGGCGGCGATGGCGTGGGCGAGCCCCCGGTCGGGGCCGCCGGCGAGCGCGCGGGTGGCGGCGGGCAACGCCGCCTCCAGCGCCTCGCCCCGGCGCAGCACCGCGTCGAGCAGGCGCAGCGCCGCGCGGCGGGTGGCGGTGCCGAGCGGTTCGGGGGGCTGGGTACGGGATCGGGTGGGGCGGGGTGGGGAAGGGGGGCGCACTTGGCAAAGCTCCTTGGGACACCGATCTGGGGTGCGGTGCCCCCCAACGAAAGGCCCGACCCATGGCCAACCGACCCGATCATGTGAAGCCGCCATCGCATCTGTCCCCCAACCCGCCGGTGCCGGCGCCCGAGCCGGTCGACCGCCATGCCGAATCGGACCCGCTGGGGCGCGATCCGACGCGCTATGGCGATTGGGAAAGGAAGGGCGTGGCGGTAGATTTCTGACGGCCCGGTCGCCACTCCGGCGCCGATCGGGGTGGGTTCGGGCAGGGAAAGGATGCGCGGCGGGCGGTCACGGCCCCGTGCGGGGGTCACCTTTACTGACCTTCGTCGCGCAGCGGGCGGGCGAGCAGCGCTTCGACCACCGTTCCGACGTCCGCGCCGCCGAGCAGCGCCGCCACCGCCTGCGCGACCGGCATCTCGACGCCGATCTCGCGCGCGGCCTCGACCAGCACGGGCGCGGTGAAGGCACCTTCGGCGACGGTGCGGCGGTCGGCGAGAAGATCGGCGGCGGCGCGACCCTGGCCGAGCCCGACGCCCAGTGAGAAGTTGCGCGACGCAACCGACGAGCAGGTGAGGACCAGGTCGCCGAGCCCCGACAGCCCCGCCAGCGTTTCCGCCCGGCCCCCCCGCGCGACGCCGAAGCGGGTCATTTCGGCAAAGCCGCGGGCGATCAGCGCGGCGCGCGCATTCTGGCCCAGTCCGGCGCCCTCGACCACGCCGCAGCCGATCGCGAGCACGTTCTTGACCGCGCCGCCGATCTCCGCCCCGACCACGTCGGCGCTGGCATAGGGGCGGAAGTGCGGGGCGGCGAGGCGGGCGGAAAGGGTCGCGCGCAGGTCCGGGTCCTCGCAGGCGAGGGTCACCGCGGTGGGCAGCCCGCGCGCGACCTCGTGCGCGAAGGTGGGGCCGGACAGTACCGCGATCGGCGCGTCGGGACAGGCGGCCCGCGCGACCTCGCCGACCAGCCGGCGGCTGCCGGCCTCGATCCCCTTGGCGCACAGGACCAGCGGGCGGGTACCGACGGGGGTGGCGGCCAGCACGCTGCCGACATGCTGGGCGGGCGCGACCACCAGCAGCGCGTCGGCCCAGGCGAGATCGGCGAGCGACCCCGTCGCGCGGATCGTCGCGCCGAGCGGGATGCCGGGCAGGTAGAGCGGGTTGTTGCGGCTTTGCGCGATGCCGTCGACCACCTCGGGCTCCCGCGCCCAGAGCAGCACGTCGCGACCGCCATGCGCGGCGACCTGCGCCAGCGCGGTGCCCCAGGCACCGCCGCCGATCACGCCCAGCCTCATGCCTTTACTCCTGCCCCGCGGACCGCCTCTGCGGTCGGATCGAGCGGCCAGCGCGGGCGTGCGGGCGTGTCGAGCGGATCGGTCAGCCCGGCGGCGAAGCGTTCCGCCCCCGCCCAGGCGATCATCGCGGCATTGTCGGTGCACAGCCATGGCGGCGGCGCGACGAAGCGCATCCCGTGCGTCCCCGCGAGCGATTCAAGCGCCAGCCGCACCGCCCCGTTGGCCGCGACCCCGCCCGCGACCACCAGCGCGGTCGCCTCGACGCCGGCCAGCGCGCGGGCGGTGCGGTCGAGCAGGCAGTCGATCACCGCCTGCTGGAACGAGGCGGCGATATCCTCGGCACGGTACTGACCGACGACGCGCGCCACCGCGGCCTTGAGACCCGCGAACGAGAAATGCGGTTCGGCCGAGCCCCTGAGCGGGCGGGGGAGCGGCACCGCCCGCGGGTCGCCCGACGCGGCGGCGCGCTCCACCGCGGGACCGCCGGGAAAGCCCAGCCCGAGCAGCTTGGCGGTCTTGTCGAACGCCTCGCCGGCGGCATCGTCGATCGTGGTGGCGAGCCGGCGATAGCGCGCGACTCCCTCGACCAGCAGCAACTGGCAATGCCCGCCCGAGACGAGCAGCAGCAGATAGGGAAAGGCGAGGTCGGGATCGGTCAGCCGCGGGCTGAGCGCGTGCCCTTCGAGATGGTTGACCGCGACCAGCGGCTTGCCCGCGGCATGGGCCAGCGCCTTGCCGGTGACGAGGCCGACCAGCACCCCGCCGATCAGCCCCGGTCCGGCGGTGGCGGCGACGGCATCGACCTGGGCCAGGGTCACCCCCGCGTCGGACAGCGCGGCGGCGACCAGCGGTTCGAGCGCCTCGACATGCGCGCGCGCCGCGATCTCGGGCACCACCCCGCCATAGGGGGCGTGCGCCGCCTCCTGCCCGGCGAGGCGGTGGGCGAGCACCCGGCGATCATCGGTGACCAGCGCCGCCGCGGTTTCGTCGCACGAGGATTCGAGGCCCAGGATCAGCATCGCGCGGCTTGTAGGCGGTCGCGCGCACCTTGTCGAAGCCCGTGCCCCGCGGCATGGGACGGGGATGGTCTTTCGGCTCGGCACCCGCGGTTCGCCCCTTGCGCTCGCCCAGGCGCGAATGGTCGCGGATGCGCTCGCGGCGGCGGATGGCGGGACGCGGATCGAGAGGGTGGTGATCCGCACCACCGGCGACCGGGTGCAGGACCGCGCGCTGGCCGAGATCGGCGGCAAGGCGCTGTGGACCAAGGAGCTCGACCGCGCGCTGCTCGCCGGCGAAGTCGATGCCTGCGTCCATTCGATGAAGGATGTGGAGACGATCCGCCCCGCCGCGATCGCGCTCGCGGCGACGCTGCCGCGCGCCGATGTGCGCGATCGGCTGATCGGGGCGGAGACGATCGCCGCGTTGCCGCACGGCGCGACCGTGGGGACGAGCAGCCCGCGGCGGCGAGCCCAGCTGTTGCGGCACCGGCCGGACCTTCGCGTGGTGATCTTCCGCGGCAATGTCGACACCCGGCTCGCCAAGCTGGCGGCGGGCGAGGTCGATGCGACGTTGCTGGCGGCGGCGGGGCTCGACCGGCTGGGCAAGGGACCGGTCGGGAGCGCGGTTGATCCGGCGGCGATGCTGCCCGCGCCGGCACAGGGCGCGGTGGGGATCGAGGTGCGCGCCGACGACGCGCGGGCGCTGGCGGCGGTCGCGGCGATCGATCACGACGACACGCATCGCTGCGTGCTGGCCGAGCGCGCGCTGCTGGCGGGGCTGGGCGCGGACTGCCACTCGCCGGTCGCGGCGCTGGCGGTGAGGGTGGGCGAGCGGTTTCGGCTGCGCGCCGAACTGCTCGGGATCGATGGCGAGGCGATCGTGACCGGCGAGGCGGTGGCGGCCGATCCGGCGATGCTGGGCGCCGAGCTTGCGGCCGATCTGCTGGCGCGCGCGCCGGAACCGGTGCGGCGGCTGTTCGCCGGGCCATGATCGGCGCGGCGGTGTTGCGGCCGGCGCCGGGCGGTGCGCGGACCGCCGCGCGGCTGGCGGTGCTGGGGATCGACCCGTTGGTCCTGCCGCTGTTCGCGGTCGTGCCGCTCGCCTGGACGCCGCCCGACCCGGCCGGGTACGACGCGCTGCTGCTGACCAGCGTCAACGCGATCCGGCACGGCGGCGCCGGGTTGGAACGCCTGCGCGCGTTGCCGGTGATCGCGGTCGGCGAGGCAACCGCGGCGGCGGCGCGGGCGGCGGGATTTGCGATCCGCTGTACGGGGCGGGGCGACGTCGCCGATGCGCTGGCGGCGGCGGGGCCGTGCCGGCCGTTGCACCTGGCGGGGCGCGAGCGGCGCGATGCCGGCGTCGATGCGATCGCGGTCTATGCCAGCGAGCCGCTGCCGATCGCGCTCGATATGGTGCGGGGGTGCGAGGATCGCGTCGCGCTGCTCCATTCGGTGCGGGCGGCGACGCGGCTGGCGGCGCTGGTGCCCGATCGGGCGCGGGTGGCGGTGGCGGCGTTGAGCTCGGCGGTGCTGGCCGCGGCGGGGCAGGGATGGCGCTGGACGACCGCGGCGTCGGTGCCGACCGATGCGGCGCTGGTGGCGCGGGTGGCGGAACGATTGACCGGTCGCCGCGGGCCGGGGATAAGCACGGCATGAACGATGCGACGTCGAGTGTCGGGGCACGGGGCGCCGGGACCTCCAACCGCTGGCTGGCGGCGCTGGTCGCGCTGGCGTTCGTCGCGGGGCTGACGCTGACCGGCTATGCCGCGCGGCGCTGGGGCTGGTTCGTGCGCTCGCGGCCGGTGGCGGTGGCGCCCGCCCGGCAACCGGTGCTCGCCGGGGCGCCGGCCGCGCTGTCCGTAGGGGTCGATCCGGTGACGCTGGCGACGCGCGAAGCGACGCTGGCGGGACAGGTCGCGGCGCTGGAGGCGCGCGCGGCCCAGCTTGCCACTGATTCGGCCGCGGCGGGCGAACAGGCGGGGCGGGCGGAGGCGATGCTGGTGACGACCGCCGCGCGGCGGCAGGTCGATGCGGGGCAGCCGCTGGGGTATCTGGAGGATCAGCTGCGGACGCGTTTCGGCCAGAGCCAGCCGCGCAGCGTCGCGGTGCTGGTGGCGGCGGCGCGCCAGCCGGTGACGCTGGCGGGGCTGGCGGTCGATCTCGATGCGCTGCGGCCGCGGCTGGCGGTGGCGCCCCAGGACGACTTCCTCGACGCGCTGCGCCGCGAACTGGCGACCCTGGTGGTGCTGCGCCGGGTCGGCACCGCATCGCCGCTGGCGACCGACCGGCTGGCCGAGGCACGTGCCGAGCTGGGTCGCGGCCGGGTGGAGGCGGCGCGCACCGCGGTGGCGACGCTGCCGGGGGCGCAGGCCGCGGCGGGGTGGCTGCAGGCGGCGCGGCGCTGGGTGCTGGCGCACCAGGCGCTCGACGCGCTCGACGCCGCGGCGCTGACGATCGCGCCACCCCCGGCCGTGACGGTCGCCCCGCCGACGACAACGGTGATGCGGTAGCGCGCCCGCGCTAGGCGATCGCGGCCGGCTTGCTCGCATAGGAGGCGAGCGCTGGCCCCAGTTCGCGCTGGGCGCGGCGATAGGCGCGGGGTTCGGGAATGCGCAGGCGGGCGCGGGCGGCGTCGAGCGGCTCGTGCATCAGCGCGTCGTAATCCTCGCCGAGCAGCCAGGCGGCGCGCTTGCCGTGGCGGTAGCCCTCCCACACCGCGCGCGCGAACAGCTTGCTGCCGGTGACGCGGATCGACTTGAGCGCCGCGCCCGCCGCGATCCAGGCCCAGCCGAGCCCGCCGGTCTGCGCGTAGGAGAAGCCGACCAGCGCCGCCTCGCCCATCGTCTCGTCCGCCTGGTAGCCGGTCAGGACGTGCCAGATGTCGTGAAGGTCGCGGGTGCGCCGGCCGAACCACGCATAGGGATGGCGGATCAGCGTCTCGTGCCGGTCGAGGTTGGAGATGTCGGCGAGCCCCGCGGCCGAATAGCCGGTCTGGTGGAGCCAGTCGCGATAGGCGGCGCCGACCGTGCCGGGCGCGAAGCCGGCGATGACGTCGGGGTCGGAGAAATGCTGCGACAGTTCGACCCGGTCATAGGCCATGCGCGCGCCGGCATGGTCGCGGATCAGCCGGTGATAGCCCTCCTTGGTCGCCTTGCCGTTCAGCGCGCGCATGATGACAAAGACCTGGGTGGTGTCGTCGCCATTGGCGAGCAGCTTGCGCAGCGCCCCCAGCGCCTTGGGGAAGTCGCGCTTGTAGGTATCGGGAAGGGTGGGTTCGGCGGCCATGGCACGATCCTTACTGACAAGGATGTCAGCATAATTCCGATCGGTTGCGCAAACAAGAAGGGCCGCCCCGGCGGGACGGCCCATCCACAATTCCTCACAATTCGGGAGTGGGGAGCCGGGGAGCCGGTCAGACCCGCATCGGCATCAGCACGTACAGCGCCGGCGCCTTGTCGTTCTCGCGGATCAGCGTCGGCGCGGCGGCGTCGGCGAGGTGGACCTCGACCACATCGCCGTCGATCTGGCCCAGGATGTCGAGCAGGTAGCGGCTGTTGAAGCCGATCTCGAACGCGTTGGCGGTGTAGTCGCCGGGGACCTCCTCCGCCGCGGTGCCGTTCTCGGGACTGGTCACCGACAGGGTGATGCGGTCGCGATCGAGCGCCATCTTGACCGCGCGGGTCTTTTCGGTGGCGATGGTCGAGACCCGGTCGACCCCCTGCATGAAGCTGGTCGGATCGAGCTTGAGGATCTTGTCGTTGCCGGTCGGGATGACGCGGCTGTAATCGGGAAAGGTGCCGTCGATCAGCTTGGAGGTGAGGATCGCGGAGCCCAGGTCGAAGCGGATCTTGGTGCCCGACAGCGACACCCCGACCGAGCCGTCGACCTCGTCGAGCAGCTTGCGGAGTTCGGCGACGCATTTGCGCGGCACGATCACGTCGGGCATCCCGTCCGCGCCGTCGGGCAGCGTCACCGTCACGCGCGCGAGGCGGTGGCCGTCGGTCGCCGCGGCCTTGAGCACCCGCGTGCCGTTGTCGTCGGAGGCGTGAAAGAAGATGCCGTTGAGATAGTAGCGCGTTTCCTCGGTCGAGATCGCGAAGCGGGTCTTGTCGATGACCTGCTTGAGCGTTTCGGCGGGAAGCTCGAACCGGGTCGGCAGCTCGCCCTCCGCGATCACCGGGAAGTCGTCGCGCGGCAGGGTGCCGAGCGAGAAGCGCGCGCGCCCGGCGACGATCGCCATCCGCCCTTCGGCGGCGGACAGCTGCACCTGCGCGCCCTCGGGCAGCTTGCGCGCGATGTCGAACAGCGTGTGCGCGGACACGGTGGTCGAGCCGGGCTGGTCGACCGCGGCCGCCACCGACTCGTTTATCTGAAGGTCGAGGTCGGTCGCCATCATCCTGAGCTGGCCCTCGGCGGTCGCCTCGAGCAGCACGTTGGACAGGATGGGGATGGTGTTCCTGCGCTCCACCACCGACTGGACATGGCTGAGCCCCTTGAGGAGCGTCGCGCGTTCGATCGTCGCCTTCATCAGATCCCCCACGGCCCATATCCGGGCGATATTTGGGCAGCAGTCCTAGCCATGAACAAAGGGCCGGAGCAAGCGCCCCGGCCCTCCTGTCGTGATTCCGGTTAACGGGGTGTCTAGAAGCGGAAACCGAACCCGGCCATGATCTGGTGGCGGTGCTCGATCGTGCTGCTGCCATAGTCGGAATAGCGGTACTCGCCCTTGACAAAGGTGGCGGGGGCGACCGCGACCTCTGCGCCGGCGCCGATGCGGACGCCGCCGCTGTTGCGGCCGTCGTTGAAGTCGGGCCGGGCGGCGGTGCCCCGATAGTCGCGCTCGACATGCGCGTTGGTGTAGCCGAGCTTGCCATACGCCAGCACGGTCGGCGCGAGCGCGAAGCCGACCCGGCCGCCGAGGTAGATGTCGCGCCCCGAATCGAGCACCAGCCGGTCGCCGGGGGCGAACACGCCGTCGCCGCGGGTGTCGGTCGACGCGCCGGTCAGCTCGGCCTCGCCGCCGAGCACCAGATTGCCCCGGCGCACGTCATAGCCGGCCCCGACGCCGTAGAGGAGGCCGTCGCTCTCCCCCGCGTCGCCCGGATACGGGCTTTGCTGGCGGTCAATGCCGAGCAGCCCCTCGACCCGCAAGCCCTGGAAGGGGGCGGGCGCGTCCTGCGCGACGGCGGGGGCGGCGGCGAGCAGTGCGGCGGCGGCAAGAGCGAGTCTCATGGGCGGTGTCCCTGTGGGGCGGGGCGGCGGGTGCCGCCCCGCGGAGGTCAGAAGCGGAAGCCGTAGCTGGCGACGATCTGGTGGCGGTCGGTATCGACGTCGAACCGGCCGCTGGTCGCGCCCGAGCCATATTCGATCCGCCCGTTCTCGTAATTCGAATAGCGGTATTCGATCTTGGCGTAGCTGGTCGGCGACAGCGACCGTTCGGCGCCCGCACCGATCCGCCAGCCGTCGAGCTCGAAATCGGTGTCGGTGGTCTGGGTGGTCGAGCCCGCCAGCACGTTCAGCTTGGAGTTGGTGTAGCCGCCCTTGGCGTAGATCAGGGTCAGCGGGTCGGCGAGCACGCCGATGCGGCCACCGACATACAGGTCGCGGCCCTGGCGGACGCGGCCATAGCCGAAGGTGCCGGTATAGTCGCCGCGGCCGTTGCGCGCGGTCGATCCGGTGATCTCGCCCTCGACGCCCAGCACCAGCCCGCCGCTGGTGGCGATGTCGTAGCCGATGCCGCCGCCATAGAGCAGCCCGTCGATCGACTGGTCGTCGCCGCCATTGTCGTTGTCCACCGAAGACCCGGCGCCGACATGGTCGTAGCCGAGCGTCGCCTCGATCCGGGGGCCGGTGAAGGTGGGGTCGATGTCCTGCGCCAGGGCAGGGGCGGCGATCGCCGAGGCGGCGAGTAGGGACGCGGCAAGCAACTTGGACATGGGATACACTCCACTGACACCCGAGCTGGTCGGGGGAGCGGGTAACTGGCCGAAAGCCGCCCACGTTGCATGAACCGGAGCTAAACGGCAAAATCCGTTGCATTCGCGCCACACCGGGTTGAAACATCCGCCATGACGTCCCCTGTCCGTTCCGGCCGCGATTTCGTCGCGCGCCATGGCGAAACCGTGTTCAACGCCGCGGGGCGCATCCAGGGCGATCTTGCCCACACCCCGCTGACCCGCGCCGGGTTCGCGCAGGCGGACGAGATCGGGCGGGCGCTGCGAGCCCGGCTGGGGCCACGACCGGCGCTGGCCTTGTGGGCATCCCCCACCGGCCGCGCGCTTCAGACGCTGGCGGTGATCGTCGAGCATCTCGACCTCGACTGGCACGCGCATCGCGTCGACCCGCGGCTGGTGGAGATCGGCATGGGCAGCTGGACGGGGCGCACCTATGCCGATCTGGCGGCGGAGCGGGGCGCGATCGTCCGGGCGGGCGGGCTGATCGAACCGGCCTCCGATGGCGAGCGCTATCCCGCGATCGCCGTGCGGGTGGGCGGCTGGCTCGCCGACAGCGACGGCGCGGGCGATCGGCTGGTGGTGACGCATGGCATCGCCAGCCGGGTACTGCGCGGGGTGATGACGGGCGCCGCGGCGGACGGCTGGGCCGGGGCGCCGGTCGCGCCGGGGCTGCCGCAGGGGTCGATCGTGATGATCGAAGGCGGGCACGAGACGATGATCCATCGCGGCACCGGACAGGCGCCGGCGTGATCCCCGGCATCATGCTGAGCCTGCTGGCGCCCGCGACGATCGGCGTGTTCGACGGCTGGGGGGCATTCCGGGGCGCGCGCGCCTGCTATGCGATCGCGCGGCCGGTGGTGGCGGGGGGCAGCCGGGCGCGATGGGGCGGCGGGTTCGCCAGCATCGCCGACTGGCCGGCGCGGGGCGGCGGGCCGTCGCTCCATGTCCGCCTGAGCCTGCCGCGCGACCGGGCCGCGCCGGTTACGCTGAGCGTCGGCGAGCGTCGCTTCGCGCTGGTCGCGGGCGACCGCGACGCCTGGGCCGCGGATGCCGCGTCCGACCGCGCGATCGTCGCGGCGCTGCGATCGGGGCGATCGATGAGCATCGAGGCGGTTGGCCCGCGCGGGCGCCCCTTTGCGGACAGCTATGCGCTGGCGGGCGCGGCGACCGCGATCGACGCGGCGCGGCTAGGATGCAGGGAGGGGCGGTGATGCGGTGGACGCGGCGAGGGATGCTGGCGGGCGGGATCGCGGCGGGGCTGGCGCGGCCGGCGGCGGCGGGTCCGCGCGACTGGCAGGCGCCGGGTGACTGGCGGGCGCTGGGCGGGGCGGTGCGCGCCGAGATGGCGTGGGCGTGGGACCAGTATCGCGCGCGCGCCTGGGGCAAGGACGAGATCCGGCCGATCTCTGGCGGGAGTTCGTCCTTCCCGCTCAAGGCCGGGCATCTCGGGCTCAGCCTGATCGAGGCGCTCGACACCTTGTGGCTGATGGGGCTCGACAGCCGTTTCGCCGACGGGATCGCGTGGGTAAAGGCGCAGGCCGATTTCGACGTCGATGGCGAGGTGTCGGTGTTCGAGACCTCGATCCGGCTGGTCGGGGGGCTGTTGTCGGCGCACCTCGCGAGCGGCGACCCGGTGGTGCTGGCCAAGGCCCGCGACCTTGCCGACCGGCTGCTGCCCGCATTCGACACGCCGACCGGCTTTCCGTACCGCTACATCAACCTGCGCACCGGAGCGCGGCGCGATCCCGCGACCAATCCGGCCGAGATCGGCACCTTTCTGCCCGAATGGGGCACCCTGTCGCGGCTGACCGGCGATCCGCGTTATCGCGACGTCACCCGCCGGGCGGTGGTGGCGCTGTTCGCGCGGCGATCGAAGCTCGACCTGCTGGGCACGAAGATCGACGCGCGCACCGGCGAGTGGCTCGACCGGCGCGCGACGATCGGCTCGTACGCCGACAGCTATTACGAATATCTGTGGGACAGCTGGCAGCTGTTCGGCGACCGCGAGATGCGGCGGATGTACCGCACCTGCACCGACGCAATCCTGCGGCATCAGCTGGTGCGGCGCGACGGGCAGCTCTGGTTCCGCGACGTCGACATGGCGACCGGCGCGCCGTTGAACGAGCGGCAGGACGAGCTGTCCTCCTATTATGGCGGGCTGCTGGCGCAGGGCGGCGACCGGGCGGTGGGGGTGGCGTATACCGAGTTCTGGGCGACGCTGCAGGACCGCTACGGGATACTGCCCGAGGAGTATGACTGCGCGACGGGCGAGCCGACGCAGCGTACCAACGCGCTGCGCCCCGAACTGGCGGACGCGGCGTTCAACCTGTGGCTGCTCGACCGGAACCCGCGCTGGCGCGCGCTGGCCGCGACGCATTTCGAGGCGATGCGTCGGTGGAACAAGGCGGCGTACGGCTATGCCGATCTCGCCGACGTGACGACCAAGCGCCAGGCGGATCATTGCCCCGGCTATTGGTGGTCGGAGCAGATGAAATATTACTGGCTGCTGTTCGCGGATACGCCGCGCTTCGACTACCGCCGCAACTATCTGACTACGGAAGGGAACGTGCTGCTGGGCTTTCGCCGCTGACGGTGGAAAAGCGGCGCGATTTCGCCTATGTGGCGGGACATGCTGACAGTCTCGTCACCCCCCATGCCCATTCCGGGGCACATCGATCCCGTGCCGGTTCCGCGCGGGGTGCAGCCGCGACCCGATGGCCGTGTCGACCTCGTCGGGCTGTCCAGGGACGCGTTGCGCGGCGCGCTGGCGGAGGCGGGAATGGAGGCGCGGCAGGCCAAGCTGCGCGCCAAGCAGATCTGGCACTGGATCTACAATCGCGGCGCCACCGACTTCGCGCAGATGACCGACATCGCCAAGGCGCAGCATCCCTGGCTGACCCAACGCTTCGTGATCGGGCGGCCCGAGGTGGTGGAGGCGCAGGTCTCGTCGGACGGGACGCGCAAGTGGCTGCTGCGCTCGCCCGACGGGCAGGATTATGAGGCGGTGTTCATCCCCGATGCCGATCGCGGCACGCTGTGCGTGTCGAGCCAGGTCGGGTGCACGCTCAACTGCACCTTCTGCCACACCGGCACGATGCGGCTGGTCCGCAACCTGTCCGCGGGCGAGATCGTCGGGCAGGTCATGCTCGCGCGCGACGCGCTGGGCGAATGGCCGTCGCAGCCCGAAGGGCGGATGCTCACCAACATCGTGATGATGGGCATGGGCGAGCCGTTGTATAATTTCGACGCGGTGCGCGACGCGTTGCAGCTGGTGATGGACGGCGATGGGCTGGCGCTGTCCAAGCGGCGGATCACCTTGTCGACATCGGGCGTGGTGCCGATGATGGCGCGCGCGGGCGCCGAGATCGGGGTCAACCTGGCGGTATCGCTCCATGCGGTCACCAAGGCGGTGCGCGACGAGATCGTGCCGCTGAACCGCAAATACGGGATCGAGGAGCTGTTGCAGGCCTGTGCCGACTATCCCGGCGCCAACAACGCGCGGCGGATCACGTTCGAATACGTCATGCTCCGCGACAAGAACGATTCGGATGCGGACGCGCACGAGCTGGTCCGCTTGCTGCGCCATTACCGCCTGCCGGCCAAGGTCAACCTGATCCCGTTCAACCCGTGGCCGGGCGCGGCGTACGAATGCTCGACCCCCGAGCGCATCCGCCGGTTCAGCGACATCGTGTTCGAGGCGGGGATCTCCGCCCCCGTCCGCACCCCGCGCGGGCGCGACATCGACGCCGCCTGCGGCCAGCTCAAGACCGCCGCGGAGAAGAAGTCGCGCGCGCAACTGGACCCCGAAGCGGCGGCGGACGCCAATCGCGAAGCCGACAAGCTCGCCGTCCTTGCCTGATCCCGCAACGGTGGCGCTGGCCGCCGCCGCCGGGCTGGTCGGCGGCGGCATGAACGCGCTGGCGGGGGGCGGCACTTTCGCGACCATGCCCGCGCTGCTGGGGTTGGGGGCGCCGGCCAACATTGCCAATGCGACCAGCAACGTCGCGCTGATGCCCGGTGCCGCGGCCAGCGCGTGGAGCTTCCGCGCCGAGCTGAAGCCGGTCGGCGGGGTGCCGGTGCGGGTGCTGGCGGCGATCACCTTTGTCGCGGGGCTGGTGGGCAGTGCGCTGCTGGTCGCGACGCCCGCCCCCGTGTTCGACCTGGTGGTGCCCTGGCTGCTGCTGGTCGCGTTCCTGGCCATCGTGTTCGGGCGCGGCGGGGCCGAGTGGCTGAGCCGGCGCGTCACAATCGGCGCGCCGACGCTGATGGTCGCGCAGGTGCTGCTGGGGACCTATGGCGGCTATTTCGGGGGCGGGGTCGGGATCATGACCACCGCCACCTATGGCCTGCTCGCGGGCGAGACCCCGCGATCAATGTTCGCGCCGCGCACGCTGATGCTGGCGATCGCCAACTTCGCCGCCGCGTTCGTGTTCATCCTGTGCGGTCTGGTGCGCTGGGACGTCGGGCTGCCGATGCTGGCGGGCGGGGTGGTCGGCGGCTGGGCGGGGGCGGGGCTGGGCAAGCGATTGCCGGCCGGGATCGTGCGCGGATGGACGATACTGGTTACCGCCGCGACCACCGCGGTGTTCTTCGCCCGCGCCTATGGCTGATGCGGCGGGGACGATGGCAGCTCCTTAACCTGGATGGGTTACGTCCCGGACCCATCGAGTCGGTCAGTGCCGGCCGGAGGAGAGGTGATGCGGGACGGTGAGGGTGGTGCGGGCCGGGCGGCGCTGGTCGGCGATATCGGGCGCAAGCGGCTGTGCTTCGCGCTGACCGATGCGGCCGGGCAGCTGCGCGCCGACACGATCCGCCGCTATGACGCGCAGACGACCGCGACCGTCACCGGCGCGCTGCAACGGTTCCAGGCGGATGCCGGGCTCGCGATGCTGCCCGAACGCGCAGGGATCGCGGTGGCGGGCATGACGCGGGGCGAGGCGGTGTCGATCACCCGCAGCCGGCTGATCGTGTCGCGCACCGGCCTGACCGCGATGTTCGGGCGCCCGCCGCTGCTGGTCAACGATGGCGCGGCGCAGGCCTGGGCGCTGGCCGACGATGCCGCGCGCCCGCAGGAGGTGTTCGCCGGGCCGGCCGACCTCACCACCCGCCGGCCCGGCTGCTACTGCCTGGTCGGCGCCAACACCGGGCTGGGCGTCGCGGTGCTGGTCCGCGACGAGGGCGGCGGGGTGACGGTGCTGCCGACCGAGGCGGGCCATGCGGCGCTGGCCTCCCCCTCGCGCGAGCAGGCCGAGCTGGTGGCGATGCTGTTCCCCGATCGGCATCCGGTGCCGGCGGAGGAGCTGGTGTCGGCGACCGGGCTGCTGGCGATCTATGCCGGGCTGCATCGGCGTCAGGGGACACGCGCGACCGCCGCGAGCCCCGAGGACGTCACCGCGCGGATCGCGACCGATCCGGTCGCGCGACAGGCGTGCGTGCTGCTGGCGCGTGCCCTGTGGGCGCAGGCGGGCAGCCTGGTGCTCGCCTATGGCGCCTGGGACGGGGTGTTCCTGACCGGCAAGCTCGCCGGTGCGTTGCGCGCCATCCTGCGCCAACCCGATGTCGCGGACGCGTTCGCGCTGCCGGGCAAGTACCAGCGCCTGCTGGCGACGGTGCCGCGCGCGCTGGCGGGGGGCGAGGCGGCCGAACTGCGCGGCGCGGCCGAGGCGCTGCGCCACCGGCGCGAGGCGCTGCCCCCGCTGGCGAGCGCGGCCTGATCCCCGTTTCGTGCGTTGGGACGGCATGGCGCACAAGAAGCTGACCCTGCCGACCAAGCTCTGCCAATCCTGCGGCCGCCCGTTCGCGTGGCGCAAGAAGTGGGAACGCGACTGGGAGCAGGTCAAATTCTGTTCGGACCGCTGCCGGTCGGCGGGGGTCAAAACGGGGGCGGGGGCGGGACCCGCCTGATCCGCGGCGACGGCCGGGTGGCGGACCGGCGGTCAGCCCGGCCGTCGCATCCGGAACAGCCCGGCCTCGGTGATCTCGAAGTAATCGGCCGGGCCGCCGCCGCGGGTGATCGGGCGGGGGCGGGCGGTCTGGTAGATGCCGTCCTCCAGCATCGCGGTGTCGATGTGGATCCCCACCGCCTCGCCGATCACCAGCCATTGTTCGAGCGGATCGCCCTCCTTGGTCGTCAGGCGGACCATCTGGGTCAGCCGGCATTCGAACGACACCGGGCTGGCCGCGACGCGCGGCGCGTCGATCAGGCGCGAGGGTGCGGCCTCCAGCCCGGCGAGCGCGAACTCGTCGGTGTCGGGCGGCACCGCCGCGGCGGTGGCATTCATCGCCTCGGCCAGCGCGCGGGTGGCGAGGTTCCAGGTGAAGCAGCCGGTTTCCGCGACGTTGGCGACCGAGTCCTTCCACCCCATCGACGAGAACGCGACCAGCGGCGGCGTGTAGTTGACGACGTTGAAGAAGCTGTAGGGCGCCAGATTGGGCACGCCGGTGCCCGTGACGCTGCCGATCCAGCCGATCGGGCGCGGCGCGACGATCGCGTTGAGGGGATCGTGCGGCAGGCGGTGGCCGTCCCGGGGCTCGTAGAAATGCCATTCGGTCATGCGCGCACAACTGCTAAGGGCATCGCATGGCTCCGCTTTCCCCCGGCCGCACCGTGTTCCGCCACCGCATCGCGACGCGCCTGTGGCATTGGGTCAACGCGGTGGCGTTGTTCGTGCTGCTGGGATCGGGGCTGGGCATCTCCAACGCGCATCCGCGGCTGTACTGGGGACCCTATGGGGCCAATTTCGACGCGGCGTGGTGGCAGCTGCCGCGCTTTCCGGGATGGCTGACGATCCCTGCGGGCTACAACCTCGCGCTCTCGCGCCGCTGGCACCTGTTCTTCGCGCTGGTGCTGGCGTTCGGGCTGCTCGCGTACATGGTCGCAAGCCTTTTCAACCGGCACTTCGCCCGCGACCTTCGCATCCGGCGGGGGGAACTGGGCGCGGCGCACCTGGCCGAGGACGTGCGCGACCACTGGAACTTCCGCTTCCACGATCCCGACGATCCGGGGCGGTACAACACCCTCCAGAAGCTGAGCTATGTCGCGGTCCTGTTCGTGCTGCTGCCGCTGGTCATCATCACCGGCATCGCGCTGTCGCCGGGCATGAACGCGGCATGGCCATGGGTGCTCGACCTGTTCGGGGGGCGGCAGTCGGCGCGGTCGGTGCATTTCCTCAGCATGATCGGGCTGGCGGGGTTCACCGTCGTCCACCTCGTGCTCGTCATCCTGGCGGGGGCGGTCAACGAGGTGCGGTCGATGCTGACCGGATGGTGGCGGGTTCCCGAGACGGGGGCTGCGGAATGATTCTGCCGCGTCGATCGGTGCTGGCCGCGGGGGCGGGCCTGGCGCTCGCCGGGTGCGACCGCATCGTCCAGGTGCCCGCCGCCCGTCGCATCCTGTTCGCGGGCGAGGACATGCAGCGCGGGCTCCACCGGGCGCTGACCGACCGGGGGGCGCTGGCGCCCGAATACCGGATCGACCAGATGTCGCCGCTGTTCCGGTCGAACGGCACCAACGATCCCGGTACCGCCGACTATCATGCGCTCGCCGCCGACCGGTTCGCGAACTGGCGGCTCGCGGTCGGCGGGCTGGTCGATCGGCCGGGAGCCTTCTCCCTCGCGCAGCTGCGTTCGATGCCGATCCGCTCGCAGATCACCCGCCACGATTGCGTCGAGGGGTGGAGCGCGATCGGGCAATGGGCAGGGCCGATGCTCGGCACGCTGCTCCACGCCTGCGGCATCCGGCGGTCGGCGCGTTTTGTCGTGTTCCGCTGCGCCGACCTGTACGGGGGCCAGCCCTATTACGAATCGATCGACACGATCGACGCCTTTCACCCGCAGACCATCGTTGCGCTCGAACTGAACGGCAAGGTGCTCGACATCCCCCATGGCGCCCCCGCCCGGCTGCGGGTCGAGCGCCAGCTCGGCTACAAGCACGCCAAATACCTTCAGAGCATCGAGGCGGTCGCCTCGCTCGACGGGATCGGCAAGGGCCAGGGCGGCTATTGGGAGGACAATGTCGACTATGACTGGTACGCCGGCATCTGACCCCGCTCCCCAGGACCGGGGCAGCGGGGCCGGATCCCGGTTCTAGCGCTTGGGCCCTGCCGCTCCCGCTTCCTTGAGCGCCTGTGCCCGCGCGGCGGCGCGTTCGGATTGGGTCACGGTGCCGTTGCCGTCGCTGTCATAGGCGCGAAAGGTGCTGGTGAGCAGCCGGTCCGCCTCCGCCTTGGTCACCTTGCCATCCTTGTTCGCGTCGGCGCGGGTGAACCACAGCCGGGCCAGCGTCTGGGTCTGCTGCGGGCTGAAGCGCTGCTGGGTGGTGCGCATCCGCCCGATCCGCGCCTGCACCTCGGCCAGCGACAGCACGCCGTCCTTGTTGGCGTCGGTCGCGGCGAACTCGCGCCCCATGTCGGCGCCCGCGCCGCTGCGGGTCTGGGCCGGCGCCGGGCCGGCGAGGACGGCGACGGCGAGGAAGGGCAGGGTGAAGAGGGGCAGGCGCATGGACACACTCCGGGTGAGCGCACCCCGTGACCGGGGCGGCGTGTACGCCCGGTGAATGTGCGCGGTTGCGCCGCGGTTCCCGCCCGCATAGGGGCGCGCCCAATCCTTGGTGGACGAAAGGTCGAGCATGAGCGAGAGCATCAACCGGGTCGTGCTGGCCTATTCGGGCGGACTCGACACCAGCGTCATCCTGAAATGGCTCCAGACCGAGTATCAGTGCGAGGTGGTGACCTTCACCGCCGATCTGGGACAGGGCGAGGAGCTGGAGCCCGCGCGCGCCAAGGCGGAGCTGCTGGGCATCCGCCCCGAGCACATCTTCATCGACGACCTGCGCGAGGAGTTCGTCCGCGATTACGTGTTCCCGATGATGCGCGCCAACGCGCTGTACGAGGGGCTGTACCTGCTCGGCACCTCGATCGCGCGGCCGCTGATCGCCAAGCGGCAGATCGAGATCGCGCGGGAGGTCGGCGCCGATGCGGTCAGCCATGGCGCGACCGGCAAGGGCAACGACCAGGTCCGCTTCGAGCTCGGCTATTATGCGCTGGCGCCCGACATCAAGGTGATCGCGCCGTGGCGCGAATGGGACCTGACCAGCCGCACCAAGCTGATCGACTTCGCCGAAAAGAACCAAATTCCGATCGCCAAGGACAAGCGCGGCGAGGCGCCCTTCTCGATCGACGCCAACCTGCTCCACACCTCGTCGGAGGGCCAGGTGCTCGAGGACCCGTGGCAGGAGGTGCCCGAATACGTCTTCAGCCGCACCGTCAGCCCGGAGGACGCGCCCGACAGCCCTGAGACGATCACGGTCGATTTCGAGCGCGGCGATGCGGTGGCGATCAACGGCGAGGGGCTGTCGCCCGCGTCGCTGCTGGCCAAGCTCAACGATTACGGCCGCGCCCACGGCATCGGGCGGCTCGACCTAGTCGAGAACCGCTTCGTGGGGATGAAGAGCCGCGGCATGTACGAGACCCCCGGCGGCACGATCCTGCACCTCGCCCATCGCGCGATCGAGCAGCTGACCCTCGACCGCGGCGCGGCGCACCTCAAGGACGAACTGGCGCCCCGCTATGCCGAGCTGGTCTATAACGGCTTCTGGTTCAGCCCCGAGCGCGAGATGCTCCAGGCGGCGGTGGATCACAGCCAGGCCAAGGTGACCGGCACCGTGCGGCTCAAGCTCTACAAGGGCGGGGTGCACGTGACGGGCAGGAAGTCGCCGCACTCGCTCTATTCGGAAAAGGTCGTGACCTTCGAGGACGACCAGGGCGCGTACGACCAGCGCGACGCGGCGGGGTTCATCAAGCTCAACGCGTTGCGGCTCCGCCTGCTCGGGCGGCGCGACCGGTAGGCGTCATACCCCCCTCTCCGTTCGCCCTGAGCGCAGTCGAAGGGCAAGGGCCAGGTGCTTCGACTGCGCTCAGCACGAACGGAGGAAAGGGAGGGGGGCCGGGCCATGCCCCCCATTGACCCCCCGTTAACCATTGTCCGGCATCCCGGCCGCTGAAACCTTCGGGGGCAGGCAATGGCGGAAACGGTGGATGTGGCGATCGTCGGGGCGGGGCCGGCGGGGCTGACGGCGGCGTATCTGCTCGGCAAGGCGGGCTACTCCGTCACGGTGATCGAGCGCGACCCGCATTATGTCGGCGGGATCAGCCGCACGGTCGAGCATGACGGCTTCCGCTTCGACATCGGCGGGCACCGGTTCTTCTCCAAGAGCCGCGAGGTCGTCGAGCTGTGGAACGAGCTGCTCCCGGACGACTTCATCGAGCGCCCGCGGATGAGCCGCATCTATTACGAGGGCCGCTTCTACAGCTATCCGCTGCGCGCGTTCGAGGCCCTGCGCAACCTCGGCCTGTGGCGCTCGGCCACCTGCATGGCGAGCTATGCCCTCGCCAGGCTGCGCCCGATCCGCGAGGTGCGCTCGTTCGAGGACTGGGTGGTGAACCAGTTCGGGCGCAAGCTGTATGCGATCTTCTTCAAGACCTATACCGAGAAGGTCTGGGGCATGCCGTGCGACCGCATGTCCGCCGACTGGGCGGCGCAGCGGATCAAGGGGTTGAGCCTGGGTGCGGCGGTGCTCGACGGGGTGAAGCGGTCGCTGGGGCTCAACCGGCGACCCAATGACGGGATGCAGACCAAGACGCTGCTTGAATCGTTCCGCTACCCGCGGCTGGGGCCGGGGATGATGTGGGACGCGGCGCGCGACCGGGTGCTCGACCACGGCAACCGTGTGCTGATGGGGCATGCGTTGAAACAGCTCGCCCATGACGATGCGACCGGGCGCTGGCGCGTGCTCGCGACCGGGCCGGAGGGCGACGTCGCGATCACCGCGGGCCATGTGATCTGTTCGGCGCCGATGCGCGAGCTGGCCGGGCGGCTCCACCCGCTGCCCGACGCGCTGCCCCGGGCGGCCAGCCTGCGCTATCGCGACTTCCTGACGGTGGCGCTGATGGTGCGCAGCCCCGACCTGTTCCCCGACAACTGGATCTACATCCACGATTCCAAGGTCAAGGTCGGCCGCATCCAGAACTTCCGCAGCTGGTCGCCCGAGATGGTGCCGGACCCGGCAATCGCGTGCGTCGGCCTGGAATATTTCTGTTTCGAGGGCGACGGGCTGTGGGCGGCGAGCGACGACGAACTGGTCGCGCTCGCGACGCGCGAGATGGAGATGCTGGGGCTGGTGTCCGCGTCCCAGGTCGAGGGCGGCGTGGTGGTGCGCCAGGACAAGGCGTACCCGGTCTATGACGACGGCTATCGCGAGCATGTCGACGCGCTACGCCTCGAGCTGGAAGCGCGCTACCCGACGCTGCACTGCGTCGGGCGCAACGGCATGCACCGCTACAACAACCAGGACCATGCGATGATGACCGCGATGCTGACCGTCCGCAACATCCAGGCGGGGACGCGGGTTTACGACATCTGGGGCGTCAACGAGGACGCCGAATATCACGAGGCGGGCAGCGAAGGCGAGCAGGCGGCGCTCGCCAGCGTCCGCCAGGTTCCCGCGCGGCTGGCGGCGTAGGGTGATGCGCGCGCCGCCCCGTGCGCGTTTCTGGGCACCGGTCGCAGGGACATGGGCGCTGGCGTCGCTGGTGATGCTGCTGACGACGCTGCCGGCGATCGTCGAGTGGCGCTTTCCCGACCCCGACGACACGCTGCGCCTGCTGGAAGCGCGCGACCTTCTCGACGGGCAGGGCTGGTTCGACGTGTCGCAGCATCGGCTCGCGAGCGGGCAGATGCACTGGTCGCGGCTGGTGGACCTGCCGCTGGTCGCGGTGATGGCGTTCGCCCGGCCGCTGCTGGGGCGGACGGGGGCCGAAACCGCGGCGCTGGTGGCGGTGCCGCTCCTGACGCTGTTCGCGGTGATGGCGCTGGTCGCCTGGCTGACCCGGCGGCTGCTCGATGCGGAGCGGATGGCTTACGCGCTGCTGATCGTGCCGCTGTCGGTGCCGCTGGTCGAACAGCTGCGGCCGATGCGCATCGACCATCATGGCTGGCAGATCGGCTCGGCGCTGCTCGCCCTGTGTGCGCTGACCGTGCCAGGCCGGCGCGCGGCGGCGCTGGGCGGCGCGGCGCTGGGGGTGCTGCTGACCGTATCGCTCGAAGGGCTGCCGATCGCGGCGGCGTTGCTGGGGATCGTCGCGCTCGGCTGGGCGATCGACCCGAAGCGCCGCGTGCAGCCGACCGTGGCGAGCGCGGCGCTGTTCGCGACCGCGCTGATCCTCCATGTCCTCACCCGCGGGCCGGGGATGGCGCGCGCGGCGGGCGACGCGATGGCGCCGGCCTGGCTGGCGGGGCTGGGCGTCGCGGCGATCGGGATCGCCGTGGTGGTCGCCCTTGCGCCGCGCACATCGGGGGCGCGACTTGCCGCACTGGCGCTGGCGGGCACGGCGGCCGGGGCGGCGGTGCTGCTGGTCGATCCGGCCAGCCTGGCGGGGCCGTTCGGCGGGCTTGATCCGCTGGTGCGCCGATTGTGGTACGAGCGGGTGATGGAGGGGCTGCCGATCTGGCGGCAGGACCCGATCACCGCGCTAATACAGGTCGGAATGCCGCTTGTCGGATCGTATGGAAGCTGGCGGGCGCTGGAGGGGGCCGAGGGTGATCGCCGGGCCGCGTGGTGGATCGTGCTGGGGGCGCTGGTTGCAGCGTTCGCGCTGTCGCTGCTGGTCGCGCGCGCGGCGGCGACCGCCAACGCCTTTGCGGTGCCGGGGGCGGCGTTCGTGCTCGTGCGCCTGCTCGAACGCGCGCGGCAGGTGGTGCGCACGATCCCGCGAGTTGCCGCCACCGCGGGCGCCCTGGTCGCGGTGACGCCGGGGCTGGTGCTGTCGCCGCTGCTGCTGGTTGCGGGCCGGGCGACGGCGCGCCGAGCGGCGGGTGCGATGCCGTTCGGCCGGTCTCCATGCCTGGCGGCGAAGGACGCGCGCGCGGTCGGGCGGCTGCCGGCAGGGCGGTTGTTCGTACCCATGGACCTTGCCCCCGATCTGATCGCCACCACCCGTCACCTGGCGATCGCGAGCGGCCATCATCGCAACGCCGCGGCGATGCACGACGTCATCACCGGCTTCACCGCCCCCCCCGAGCGCGCCCGTGCGATCATCGCGCACTACCGCGCCGACTATCTCGTCGGCTGCTCCGGCCTGCCCGAGGCGATGCTCTACGACGCCGTCGCGCCTCACGGCCTGTGGGCGCGGCTGGAGCGTGGCGAGCGGTTCGGCTGGCTCCGGCCCGTGCCGATGCCGGGCTCGCCCGTGCTGGTGTGGCGGGTGGTCTCCCCCTTGCGGGAAGCCGTTGCCGCCCCCTAAGGGATGGCGATGACGGGCGATCGCCTTCACTGGTGGCAGACACGCTGGTTCGTGGGGGCGATGGCGGTGCTCGCCGCGGTGCCGCTGCTCTGGCCCACCGTGCCGCCGCTGGTCGACCTGCCCGGGCACATGGGGCGCTATCGCGTCCAGCTTGACGGCGGCGCCTATCCCTGGGTCGCGGGCTGGTACAATTTCAACTGGTCGCTGATCGGCAACCTGGGCATCGACCTGCTGGTCGAGGCGCTGGCACCGCTGTTCGGGCTGGAGCTTGCGGTCAAGCTGATCGTGATCGCGATCCCCGTGCTGACCGTCACCGGCCTGCTGTGGATCGCGCGCGAGGTGCATGGGCGCATTCCCGCCACCGCGCTGTTCGCGCTGCCGCTCGCCTACAGCTACCCCTTCCAGTTCGGGTTCGTGAACTTCGCCCTGTCGATGGCGGTGGCGCTCAACCTGTTCGCGCTGTGGCTGCGGCTCGGCCGGCTGGGCAGGCTCGGGCTGCGCGCGGCCGTGTTCGTGCCTGCCTCGTGCCTGTTGTGGCTGTGCCATACCTTTGGCTGGGGGGTGCTGGGGGTGCTCGCCTTTTCCGCCGAGATGATCCGCCAGCACGACCGGATGCCGGGCAGGGGCCCTAGGCACTGGCTCGCCGCCTGGACGCGGGCGGGGCTGGGATGCCTGCCGCTGACGCTGCCGTTCCTGCTGATGATCGCGTGGCGATCGGGCGAGCACGTCACCGGCCAGACCGGGGACTGGTTCAACTGGCGCGCCAAGGTCGGCTACGTCCTGATGGTGCTGCGCGACCGGTGGATGGCGTGGGACATCGCGTCGGTGACGATCCTGTACCTGATCCTGTTTCGCGGGGTGCGCGATGCGCGGATCGAATATTCGCGCAACCTGATCCTGTCGGCGGCCTTTCTGCTGGTGGTGTACCTGGTGCTGCCCCGGATCGTGTTCGGGTCCGCCTATGCCGACATGCGGCTCGCGCCCTTCGTGTTCGCGATCGCGCTGATCGCGGTCCGGCCCAAGCGGGGGCTGTCGATCCGCGGGGCGGCGGTGTTCGCGGTGCTCGGGCTCGTCTTCTTCGGCGCGCGGATCGTGACGGGAACGGTCAGCAACCTGATCTACGACCGGGACTATCAGCGCCATTTCGCCGCGCTCGACCATCTGCCCGAGGGCGCACGCGTGGTCAGCTTCGTCGGGCGGCGGTGCCGGGACGATTGGGCCTACACCCGGCTGGAGCACTTCCCCGCGCTGCTGCTGGAACGCAAGCTCGCCTATACCAACGACCAATGGTCGATGGCCGGCGCGCAGCTGCTGACCGCGCGGTACAAGGTGGCACGCGGCTTCGCGCACGATCCGTCGCAGGTGGTGACGCAGTACCGCTGCCCGCGGCAATGGTGGCGCGCGATCGACACCGCGCTGGAGCGGTTCCCGCGCGAGGCGTTCGACTATGCCCTGCTGATCCACCCGCCGCCCTACGACCCGCAATCGGCGCGCGACCTGGTGCCGATCTGGCGCAGCGGCACCAGCGTCCTGTTCCGGGTGGACCGGACCGCGCGCGCTACCCCCCGCGACGAAACGGGCTGAGCTCGGCGAGATACGCCTGCTCCTCGCCGACGCCGACGCGCTCGCGGGCCAGGAAGTCGGCCACCGCGCGGCGGAAGCCGGGATCGGGGATGTAGTGCGCCGACCAGGTCGGCACCGGCAGATATCCGCGTGCGAGCTTGTGTTCGCCCTGCGCGCCGGCCTCGACACGGGCGAGCCCCAGCCGGATCGCGGCATCGATCGCCTGGTAATAGCACAGCTCGAAATGGAGAAACGGCACCTCCTCCGTCGCCCCCCAATACCGGCCGTAGAGCGCGTCGCCGCCGACGAGGTTGAGCGCGCCAGCGATCGGCACCCCGTCGCGCTCGGCGAGGATCAGCAGCACCCGGTCGCCCAGCCCCTCGCCGAGCCGCGGAAAGAAGCCGCGCGTGAGATAGGGCCGCCCCCATTTGCGCGCGCCGGTATCCTGATAGAACCGCCAAAAGGCGTCCCAGTGCCGCGGCTCGATCTGCGCGCCGGCCAGATGGCGGATGGTCAGCCCCTCGACCGCGGCGGCGCGTTCCTTGCGGATCGCCTTGCGCTTGCGGCTCGCCAGCGTCGCGAGGAAGTCGTCGAATCCGGCATAGCCGTCGTTCGACCAGTGAAACTGGGTACCCTGGCGCACCAGCCACCCCGCCGCCTCGAACAGCGGCAGCTGCGCCTCCTCGACAAAGGTCGCGTGCGCGGAAGACAGCCCGTTTCCGTCCACCACCGCCTCCAGCGCCGCCAGCAGCGCCGGACCGGCGGCGGGATCGCGCAACAGCAGCCGGGGGCCGGGGACGGGGGAAAAGGGCGCGGCGACCTGGAGCTTGGGGTAATAGTCGCCGCCCGCCCGCTGCCACGCGTCCGCCCAGCCGTGATCGAAGACGTATTCGCCCTGGCTGTGGCTTTTGACATAGGCGGGCGCGATCGCGGCCGGGGTGCCGTCCGCGCCGTCGACCACCACCGGCAGCGGCTGCCATCCCGATCGCCCGCCGACGCTGCCCGACGCTTCGAGCGCGGCGAGAAAGGCGTGGCCGACGAACGGATTGCCGGAACCGGCGCAGCCGTCCCACTGGGCGGGGGGAAGCGCGGAAACGCCATCGAGCAGGCGGGCGGTGACGGTGGTCATCGCCGCCTCATATCGGGTGGCGGGGCGCCCGGCTCAACCGGGGCCCCGCGATCGCCCCGTCATTGTCAAAGGATCGATCGCGTCACCCGTTCAGCGGCGCATCGGCGAGCGCGACGATCGCGTCCACCTCCACCGCGGCGCCCAGCGGCAGGACGGGGACGCCCACCGCCGAACGGGCGTGGCGCCCCGCCTCGCCGAACAGCGCCGCCATCAGCTCGGACGCGCCGTTCGCCACCTTGGGCTGGTCGGTGAAGTCGGCCGCCGAGTTGACGAACACGCCCAGCTTCACGATCCGGCCGACCCGCGACAGGTCGCCGAGATACTTCTTCAACTGCGCGACGATCATCAGCCCGCAGGCCCTGGCGGCGTCCTGCCCCTGTTCCAGCGACACGTCCTCGCCCAATCGCCCGGTGACCAGCCGGCCATCCTTGAACGGCAGCTGCCCCGACAGGTGGAGCATCCCGCCGGCCTCGACCACCGGGACATAGGCGGCGACCGGGGCGGCGGCTTCGGGCAGGGACAGGCCAAGCTCGGCGAGCTTGCGGTCTATGGCGGTGGTCATGCGTCAACTCCTTCGGGAATGGCGGCGGGGACGCCCGCGGCGAACCGGTCGGCGATCCAGCGATGCGCCGCCGTCCAGTCGTCGATCCGGGCATGGGCGTGGGGGGCGGGCGAAACCGCGGGTGCCAGCGCGGGCTCGGCGATCAGCTGCAGCCGGTGGACCCTCGGCGCGTGGCGTGCGACCGATTCGTGGTGGACGCCCAGATCGTCGACGAAGACGGTGACCGGATCGCCATGCTCGGCAACGAGGCGCGCGACCGGCTCGCCCTTGCCGCCCTGGTTGCAGACGACCCGGTGCGCGATGCCGATCCGCGCGAGCTGTTCCACCCGCGCGGCATGACACACGTCCTGCACGTTGGTCAGGATCACGATGTCGGCATCCCCGGCGAGTGCCGCGAGCGCCTCGACCGCGCCGGGCACGGGCGTCTGGCGTGTCATCTCGGCAGGAAAGAAGCCGCCGAGCAGCGCCCACATCTCCTCCGTGGTCGGCGGCGCGGCGCCGTCCCGGCGGGTCATCGCGCGCCCGAAATCGGGGCTGTCGAGCGCGAAGTCGATCCCGTGCGCCTCGTCGAGCCATGTCCGGAAGTGGCGCACCATGTGGAGCAGCACCTCGTCGCAGTCGGTGATGAGCAGCGGCCTCACCGATGCGCCTCCAGCTCGGCGCGGATCGCGACCAGCGTTGCGGCCGGCACGCCCAGCGCATCGGCGCAGGCGAGCAGGTCGGGCTCGTGCGACTCGAGAAACGCGAGGCTCGCCGCCAGCACCGCCGGATCGCCGGCGCGCGCCCGCAACGACGCGGGATCAAGCCCGGTCAGGTCGAGCAGCCGGTGCGCGCGGGCAGGATCGGCGAGCGTCCACGCGAGGGCGGACAGGGCAAGCGCGTCGGGAACGTCTTGATTTGTGTCGGGCACGGGCTTTGCCTATTACGGAGCAGCAGGGGGGATGGCGCGCGGTGGCAAAAAGGGTGCTCGTTGTCGAGGACAACGAACTCAATCTGAAGCTGTTCTGCGACCTGCTGCGCGCGCACGACTATCTGGCGGAGCCGGTGCGCGACGGGCGCGAGGCGGTGGCGCGGGCGCGCGCGTTCGCCCCCGAGCTGATCGTGATGGACATCCAGATGCCGCACGTCACCGGGCACGAACTGATCGTCGCGCTCAAGGCTGACGCCGACCTGCGCGCGATCCCGGTGATGGCGGTCACCGCCTATGCCGGGCGCGAGGACGAGGAGCGCATCCGCGCGGCGGGGGCGGAGGCCTATGTGTCCAAGCCGATCAGCCTGATGCGCTTCATGGACACGGTGCGCGCGCTGGTGTGAGGGGCGCGGTGCTTCGGCAGGTCGGCGCGAGCGACTCGGGAGAGGGCCGGATGACAGAAGCCGCAGGGCTGGTCGCCTGCGGCTTTCTTCGACGGTGGGCGGGCGCGCCGCGGCGAAGCCGCGTCGTCGATCGTCGGCTTAGCCGACGTCGGCTAAGCCGACGCTGCAACGCGGATCAGCTCGGCCGATCCGCTGCGCCGGCCTCACTTGATCTTGGTTTCCTTGAACTCGACATGCTTGCGCACGACGGGATCGTACTTCTTGAAGCTGAGCTTCTCGGTCTTGGTCCGCGGGTTCTTCTTGGTGACGTAGAAGAAGCCGGTGTCAGCCGAGCTGACGAGCTTGATCTTGACGGTAGTCGGCTTGGCCATGGCCCGAATCCTGAAAACGAAAATGAGCGGGGGCATGGGGCCGCCGCTCGGACAGCCGCGGCGCATGGCGGATCGGCACGACCAAGTCAACCGGCGCCACCGACCGGCAGGGACCTTAACGCGGCTTTCACCGAACCTGCATAGGGTTAAGCGGAGGACGGGGACGGAGCGGAACCCATGGCGACGAGACCTGCAATGACGGGCGCGATGACGGCGGGCGCGATCAAGGCGGAAGGCGGGCCGGGGGCCGATCCCGAGCGGGTGCGGGCGGACCTTTATGCGCGGATCGCCGCGATCGACGTGCGGGTCCCCTATCTGTCCGCGCGCGAGCTGGCGCCGGAGATCGACGCCATCCGGCTGATCGCGCATGGCGCGGGGATGGCGCCGGCGGTGACGGTGGCGCATTTTATCGATTCGGCGCTGTCGCGCGGCGAACGCGGCCCGCTCGTCCATGGCTGGCTGGGGATGCTCCACGACGCGGTGGGCAGCGAGCGGCAGGATCTGGACGCCGCCCACGCCTTTGCCGCCGCCTGTTCGGTGCGCCTGGCCCACTGACGTGGACACGCTGATGGCGGCGCTGGTTGCAGGCGCGCTCGCGCAGGCGGGGGACCGGCCGGCGTGGCTGGTCGCGATCCTCGCCGATCGCTGGCGGCCCGCGCCGGTGCTGGTCGCCGCCGCGCTGGCGCTGGTTGCGGCGGGCGCGCTCGCGGTGGGGGGCGCGCTGCTGATCGCGCCGACATTGTCCGAACGGGCGGCGCGGCTGCTGCTCGCGCTGGCGTTGGTCGTCCAGGGTGCGGCCCAGTTCTGGCCGGTGCGCGCGCCCGATCGGCTCGCCGGCTGGCGGCTGGGCGCGGGCGGGACCGCGTTTGCGGGGCTATTGACGCTGTTCGCGGGCGACGGGCTCCATTTCATCGTGCTGGCGCTGGCTGCGGGCGCGGCGCTGCCGTGGCTCGCGCTGGCGGGGGCGACGCTGGGTGCGCTCGCCGTGCTGGCACCGGCGGCGCTGCTGGGCGAGGTGCGGTGGCGGCGGGCGCCGCTTCCCGCGATCCGGCGCGGGGCGGCGGCGCCGCTGCTCCTCGCGGGTCTGTGGATCGGGCTCGGCACCTTTGGGCTGATCTGATCGGGAGCCTATCGACGGCTGGCGTGTTCACCCGGCGACCCCGAAACGATCCAATGGAGCATGTCATGGCCGACGTCGATCCGGCGCTGCAGACCCCCACCGACCTCAACCGCAACGATACGCGCACGGTGGCGGACGCGCTCAACACCGCGCTGGCGGACTGTTTCGCGCTCTACCTCAAGACCAAGAACTTCCACTGGCACGTGTCGGGCCCGCATTTCCGCGACTATCACCTGCTGTTCGACGACCAGGCGGCGCAGATCCTGGGCATCACCGACGCGATCGGCGAGCGGGTGCGCAAGATCAGCCAGACCACGCTGCGCTCAGTGGGCGACATCTCGCGCCGGCAGAGCATCGCGGACAACGACCGCGAATATGTCAGCCCCGACGAGATGCTCGCCGAGCTGCGCGAGGACAATCTCAAGCTGATCGAGGTGTTCCGCGACGCGCGCGAGCGGGCGGAAGCGGTCAAGGACACCGCGACCTCGTCGATCGCGGACGACTGGATCGACCAGGCCGAGGAACGCGCCTGGTTCCTGTTCGAGGCGAGCCGACGGGGCTGAGGCGAAGCGGGTCGGTGCCGCGGCGAGTGGCACGATCGGAACCAAAGCCTTTCCAAACAGACGCTTTCCTGACCGATCCGTTCATCCGGGTGACAGGATCGGGGGCCTAGAGGCGTCCGGGCGGATGCGACGCCGTTCGGGATTTCCCCCCTGTTGCCCGGACAGGCCGATCGCTCCCCGCCTGCGTGACGAACGCTGAGTCGGCCCTCGCTCCATGCCCCCGGAGCGGGGGCCTTTTCACGCGCAGGGCGGCCTACGCCGCCCCGGCGCAGGACTCGCCCAAGCGCGGCCGACCTCGCCCTGGCGAGGATCGACGGCGTGGCTTTGCCACGACGCACCCCCAGCTACCCGGATCGACGTCCCCCCCCCCCCGGCACGAACGGCACGGCGCGGGGGCTGGCTCGCACGCATCTTCGCTCCTAGATCACCCGGCGTGAAGATCGTCTCCTGGAACATCAACTCGGTCCGCTTCCGGATCGGCATCGTCGAACGCTTCCTGGGGGAGGTCGCGCCCGACATCCTGTGCTTGCAGGAAACCAAGGTGATCGATCCCGACTTCCCCGCCGCCGCCTTTCGCGCGCTGGGCTACGACCATGTCGTGATCCACGGTCAGCCGATGCACCACGGCGTCGCGATCATCGGGCGGGTGCCGATCGAGGCGGACGACCGGCTCGACTGGCAGGCGAATCGCGAGGCGCGGCACTTGGGGGTGCGGCTGCCCAACGGGGTGCGGCTGGAGAATGTCTACGTCCCCGCGGGTGGCGACGTGCCCGATCGCGACGTGAACCCCAAGTTCGGGCAGAAGCTCGATTTCGTCGAGCGCATGACGCAATGGTCGTCGGCGCTCGACTGTTCCACCATCCTGACCGGCGACTTCAACATCGCGCCGCTGCCCGAGGATGTGTGGAGCCACCGGCAACTCGTCGGCGTGGTCAGCCACACCCCGGTCGAGGTCGAGGCGCTCGAACGGTTGCAGGCGTCGAACGGCTGGGTGGACCTGGGCCGGCATTTCCACCCCGCGCCCACGCGGCTCCATACCTGGTGGAGCTATCGCGCCAGGGACTGGGCGAAATCGGACCGGGGTCGCCGGCTCGACCACATGTGGGCCACCGCCGATGTCGCGGCCCGCGCGGTGCGGCACACGGTCTTCGAGGATTGCCGCGACTGGCTCAAGCCGTCGGACCATGTGCCGATCATGACCGAGTTCGACTGGTGAACGCCGACCCCCGCGCCGTGTCGCGCGCGATCGACGCGATTCGGCGCGGCTGGCCGATCGCGATCCACGCGCCGGGGGAGGAGCCGCTGGGCCTGCTGGCGGTGGAGACGGCGGACCAGGCCGCGCTCGCCGCGTTCGTGCCCGCCGGCCGCTGTCCGCTGCTGATATCGAGCGGGCGGGCGGCGACGCTGAAGCTCACCAACCAGCTCGCCGCCGCCGATCCGGACCTCCCCGTCGTGATCGAACCCGCGCCGTGGCTCGACTTCGCGACCGCCACCGCGCTGGCCGACCCGCAGCTCGACCTCGCCACCCCGCTCAAGGGGCCGTTCCACACCCAGGCGATCGCCTGCCCGGCGGCGGCGCTGGCGGCGATCCGGCTGGCGCGGGTCGCGGGGCTGCTGCCTGCCTTCTTCGTCGACGGCATCGCGCCGGAGGTGACGATCACCCCCGCCGACCTCGACGCGCACCAGTCGGCCGCCGCGCTGCGGCTTGCGGTCCGGGCGCGGCTGCCGGTGGCGGGGGCGGACGATGCCGAGATCGTCGCGTTCCGCCAGCCCGATTCGGGCGACGAGCATGTCGCGCTGGTGATCGGCCGGCCCGACGGACGCCCGCCGCTGGTGCGGGTGCATTCCGAATGCCTGACCGGCGACGTGCTCGGCAGCCTCAAATGCGATTGCGGGCCGCAGTTGCAGGCGGCGATCGCGGCGATCCGCGCGACCGGCTGGGGCATCGTCCTGTACCTGCGGCAGGAGGGGCGGGGGATCGGCCTCGTCAACAAGCTACGCGCGTACCGGCTCCAGGACCAGGGGTTCGACACGGTGGACGCGAACACCCGGCTGGGCTTCGCGGTCGACGCCCGCGACTTCGGGGTGGCGGCGCGGATGCTCGACCTGCTGGGGCAGCGCGAGGTGCGGTTGCTGACCAACAACCCGGCCAAGGTCGCGGGGCTGGCGGCGGCGGGGGTGAGCGTGGTCGAGCGGGTGGCGCACCGGCTGCCGCCCAATCCGCACAACGAACGCTATCTCGCGACCAAGCGCGACCGGACCGGACACCAGTTGTAGCCGCGCAGGCGCCTCGGTGACGCGGCGTCCGCAGCCGCGATGCGCGTGGCCCGGATCAGGCCAGCAGCGCCGGCACCGCGTTCCACCCCGCCGCGATCGCATCCACCCCGATGGCGCGCAACCGCTCGCCATGACCGGGGCCGCAATGGCTGGCGGCGCACAGGCCGATGACATGGCCTCCCGAAGCGACCGCGCCGGTCGCGCCGACGGGTGAGTCCTCGACGATCGCGCACCGGTCGATCGGCACCCCCAGCGCGGCGGCGGCGTGGAGGTAGAGGTCGGGCGCGGGCTTGCCGCGGGCCACGTGCTCGCGCCCCGAATACAGCTCCTCGCCGAACGCGTCCGCCAGCCCGATCGCGTCGAGGTGGCGGCGGATCCAGCGGGTCGAGCTCGACGACACGATCGCCCGGGGCAGCGCGGGGGGCAGCCGGCGGACGAACGCCACCGCGCCCTCGACCGCGCCGATCCCCTCCGCCATCACCCGCGCGTCCTCCGCCTCGCGCGCGGCGTGGAACTCGGGCGGGATCGGGCGGCCGAGGTAGCTCTCCACCCGCGCCAGGAAATCGGCGCCGGCATAGCCCATGAAGCGCGCCATCGCGTCCTCCGGAGTGGTCGGATGGCCGGCATCGGTCAGCCATTGCGCGAGCTGGCGGTTGCCCGCCGCTTCCGACTCGATCAGCACCCCGTCGAAGTCGAACAGGATCGCCGCAAACCGGCAGGCGATCGGTCCGGGGGAGCCGTCGCCAGGGGACGATCCCGCCACGCCGCTCTCGCTCATGCCCGCGCCCCGAACAGCGCGGTGCCAACCCGGACATGGCTGGCGCCCAGCATCACCGCCGCCTCCAGATCGTCCGACATTCCCATGCTGAGCCCTGCCAGCCCGTGGTCGCGCGCGAGCTTCGCGAGCAGCGCGTGATAGGGCGCGGCCTCCACCCCGAACGGGGGCACCGCCATCAGCCCCGCGACCGGCAGCCCCGCCGCGCGCGCCTGCGCCAGCAGCGCGGGCAGGTCGGCGATCGCGCAGCCGCCCTTCTGCGCTTCCTCGCCGATGTCGACCTGGACGAAACAGGCCGGCGCGCGCCCCGCACGATCGACCGCGCGGGCGAGCGCCTCGACCAGCGACGCGCGGTCGACCGAATGGATCGCGTCGAACAGCGCCACCGCATCGCCGGCCTTGTTCGATTGCAGCCGGCCGACGAGGTGCAGCTCGACCCCCGGATACGCCTCGCGCAACGCGGGCCACTTGCCCTCGGCCTCCTGCACCCGGTTCTCGCCGAACACGCGCTGGCCCGCGTCGAGCAGGGGGCGGATCGCGTCCGCCGCTTGCGTCTTGGACACCGCCACCAGCGTCACCGCGGCGGGATCGCGCCCGATGGCGGCGGCGGCGCGGGCGATGCGCTCGCGAACGGACTGAAGGGGCTGCAACACCATGGCCGCGCGCTATAGGCCGGGGCGTGACCCGCCGTAACCCCGTGCCGGCCGAATGGCTGTTCACCGACGAGCGGATCGGCGACGCGCTATGGACGGCGCTACGCCGGCTGCCGCCCGGCGCGGGGGTGGTGTTCCGCCATCACGCGACCCCGCCCGCGCAGCGTCGCCGGCTGCTGCGCCGGGTACGCCGGATCGCAACCGCGCGCCGGCTGCTGCTGGTGGTCGCGGGGTGGGCGCCGGCGGGCAGCCTGCGCCATGGCCGCGCGCCGGGCGCGTTCAGCTGGCCCGCGCACGACCGGCGACAGGCGATCGCCGGCGCGCGGGCGGGCGCGCGCGTCCTGTTCGTGTCGCCGGTGTTCGCCACCCGCTCTCACCCCGGCGCGGCGCCGATCGGACCCATGGCCGCCGCCCGCATCGCGCGCGGGCTGGGCGTCGCGGTGGCGCTGGGCGGGATGACGCGGCGGCGCTGGCAGCGTGTGCGGACGCTCGGCCTGGCCGGCTGGGCGGCGATCGACGCGTGGGGGCGATGGGGCAGGCGCGAACCAGCCTGGCGGTTATCGCCCGATGGCGAGGCTGATGCGATCGGCTCGTGACCATCGTCGCGGGGCCGGATCGAAGGCGCTGGCGCCGCTGAACGGCCCGTCGGCGACGGTGGGGAGCTCCCCTCAACCCAGCCGCAGCGCCTCCAGCACGTCGTCGGTCCGGGCCGGATCGCCGATCGCGAGGACGTGGCCGGCGCTGGCGGTGGTCAGCGGATCGCCGTTCCAGTCGCACATCCGCCCCCCCGCGCCCTCCACCACCGGCACCAGCGCGGCGAAGTCGTAAAGCTGGAGCCCCGATTCGCACACCAGGTCGAGGTGCCCGGAGGCGAGCAGCCCGTAATTGTAGCAGTCGCCGCCATAGACCGGTCCCTGCCGGGGGGCGCCGCCGCTCGCCTTGGCGATCAGCCCCATGAAGTGCGGCACGTCGCCCTCGTCGAACAGATGCGGGCTGGTGGTCGCCACGGTGGCGCCGAGCAGGTCGGGGCAGGCGCGGGTGCGGACGGGGGCGCCGTTGAAGGTCGTCGGATGGCCCGCGACCCCCAGCCAGCGTTCGCGCTGGACCGGCTGGTCGATGATCCCCAGGATCGGCCAGCCATCCTCGACCAGCGCGATCAGCGTGCCGAAGATCGCGCGGCCGACGGTGAAGCTGCGGGTGCCGTCGATCGGGTCGAGCACCCATTGCCGGCCCGTCACGCCCTCGCGCACGCCATATTCCTCGCCGACGATGCCGTCGCCCGATCGCTCCGCCTCGATCAGCCGGCGCATCGCCGCCTCCGCCTCGCGGTCGGCGACGGTGACGGGGGACCGGTCGGACTTGACTTCCACCGCGTCGAGGTTGCGGAAATGGGGGCGGATCGCGGCGCCCGCGGCGTCGGCGAGGCGCAGGGCGAGGGCGATGTCGGCTTGGCGGACGGGCATGGCGTGTGCGCCTATCGCAGCGCGCGCGCCAACGCTACAACACGGGCGCCTCATCACGGGAGCCCATCGATGCGCCGTCTCGCCCTTCTCGCCGCCTTCCTCGCCCCCGCCCTTCTCGCCCCCGCCTTCCTCGCCACGCCCGCCGCGGCGGCGCTTGCTCCCGGGGCCAGGGCGCCCGACTTCACCACCCGTGGCGCGATCGCGGGCAAGGTGTTCGCGGTGCACCTCGCCGAACAGCTCAAGCGCGGGCCGGTGGTGCTGTACTTCTTCCCCGCCGCCTTTACCTCGGGCTGCAATGCGGAGGCGCGTGCGTTCGCGGACAAGGTCGACGATTTCCGCCGGGCGGGCGCAACGGTGATCGGCATGTCCGCCGATCCGGTGGAAACGCTGCAGAAGTTCTCCGCCGCCGAATGCGCGGGCCGGTTCGCGGTGGCGAGCGCGGGGCCGGCGGTGGTCCAGGGCTATGACGTCGCGCTCGGCCGGCAGGTGCAGGGGCGCGCGGTGACCAAGCGCACCAGCTACGTCATCGCCCGCGACGGGCGGGTCGCGTTCGTCCATGACGACATGAACCCCGCCGAGCATGTCGCGCAGACGCTGGCCGCGGTACGGGCGCTGCCGCGGCGCTGAGCGGCGCCTGACCGGCGCGTCAACCTCGCTTACCGGATGCTAACCTGTGTGCGTGTAGCACCCTGGCCGAGACGGGGCTGGGGGAGCACCATGTTCGAGGCGATAAGGCGGGGACGGAAGGGCCGGGGCGACCTGTTCGACCGGATCGGCCGATTCCTCGAGGCGCAGGCGCTCGATGCCACGCCCGCCAACTACACGCTGGCACATGCCACGCTGTCCGACCCGGACGGGCCGCTCGCGCGCATGGTGGCGCGGCTGACCGAGGACGGGGTGCGGCTCAACCGGCGCGAGGTGGAGGAGCTGGGCGGCAGCGTCGCCTCGCTCAGCCTGCCCGAGGACCGGTGCGCCGACGACGAACAGGCGCGCGCGCTGGTCGCCGAGACCCAGGCCAAGGTCGACGATTTCGCCGAGATGATGCGCGCCATCCATGCCGAGACGCAAGGCTTCGGGCGCGACCTCGCCGCCACCGCCGCGACGATCGGCAGCCGCCCCTCCCTGTCGGCGCAGGACCTCGCCCGGCTCGCGGCGGCGATGGTGGCGCGCACCCGCGATGCCGAGGACCGGCTGGCGCACGCCACCAACGAGGCGGACGCGCTGCGCGCCAAGCTTGCCGAGGCGCGCGACACCGCCCGCCGCGACGCGCTGACCGGGCTGCCCAACCGGCGCGCGTTCGACGAGGCCTTTGACGCGCGCGACGAGACGCGGGGCCCGTGGAACCTGGCGATCTGCGACGTCGACCATTTCAAGCGGTTGAACGACAGCCACGGCCATCCGGTCGGCGACCGGGTGCTGCGCGCCATCGCCGAGTCGCTCACCGACGCGTGCGACGGCCAGCTGGTCGCCCGCTATGGCGGGGAGGAGTTCGCGATCCTGATCGGCGGGCTGGCCGCCGTGGAGGCGGCCGATCTGGTCGAGCATGTCCGCGTCTCGGTCGCCGCCAAGCGCTTCCGCAACCGCGACACCGATGCGCAGATCGGCAAGGTCAGCATCTCGATCGGGTTGACCCAGGTCCAGCGGCTGGAGGGGATCGCCTCGGCCTTCGACCGCGCCGACCGGCTGCTCTACACCGCCAAGGCGCAAGGCCGCGACCGCGTCTGCGCGGGATAGGCGCGCCGCTCTCTCTCCCCGTTCGTGCCGAGCCTGTCGAAGCATCGCTCTTCAACCCCCGCGCCGCCTGTCCGGCCCGCCAGCAGCTGGCGCGATCCGCCAATCGCGATTGGCAAGCCGCGCCACTTCCTTCGCGCCCCAAGAACTGATCGTGGGATTATCAAAGACTTGGTCCATTTGGCACGGCGGATGCAAAATACCCGGCAAGTCCGGCGGATCGGCTGCCGGGCCTGCTAAAAGGGGAAAGACACCATGACCCGCATCGAAACCGTCAGCCGCACCGCCGCCTCGCTGGTCGGTGCCATCGTCTTCGCCGCGCTGTTCGTCGGCGCCGCCGTTCCCGTCCTGCCGGTCGCCTGACCGCATCCCATCACAAGGAGCCACCTGCCATGATCCGCCTGCCCATCGTCGCCGAAGTCGCCGCGTTCGCCGCCGCGCTCGTGTTCACCGCGCTCACCGTCGCGGCGTCCGCCCCCGGGGTGCCACTCGCCTGAGCGCCCCCGCCCGAAAGGTCGAAGCCATGATCCGCCAGATCGTCATCGGGGTCGCCGCCTTTGCGACCACCCTGCTGCTGCTCGCCCGGCAGGCCAACCTGCTCGTCGCCTGACCGCCTTCAGGCGGGCGCGGCGGCACCCACCGGGCCGACCGCGGCCGGCTCGCCGCGGCTGTAGGTGCCCGTAAGCACCCCCGCCGCCAGCACATGCCCCGCCATCGTTTCCAGCAGCGCCGTGCGACCGGGGTCGTCCCCCGGATCGCCCGCGCCCGCGTCGAGCGCGAACAACTGGAAGACGTAGCGATGCTCGCCATGCCCGGTCGGCGGGTCGGGCGGCAGCCAGCCCTCGCGACCATAGGAGTTGCGCCCCGTATCGGGTCGCACGCCGGCACCATCGGCGACGATCGCGCCCTCCGCCAGCATGCCCGCCTGCGGCGGCAGGTCCCACACCACCGCATGGACCAGCGGTGCCGGCGTCGGCGAATCGGCGTCCTCGACCAGCAGCGCCAGTCGCGCCGTTCCCGCGGGCGGATCGCCCCAGTGGAGCGGCGGCGACACCCCCGCGCCGTCGGCGGTGAAACGCTCGGGCAACCGCCCGCCCTCGCCAAAGGCGGTGCTGCCCAGCGTCATGGCCCCGAACGCGCCGAGCGGGGCCTGCGCCACCGCCACCTTGTCCGCGCCCGCGCGCCACCCGCTCAACGCCCGCCCCAGCCATTCGGGGATATGTTCCAGCATCGCACCATCCTCCTGCCGCCCCAACGCGCCACACCCCTTTTTTGTTGACTTGCGCCCGCGCTTTCCCGCGAAGAGACGCGGATGGACGGAGTTTTGCACGTGTCGGACCTCGAAGCCTTGCGCGAACACATTCTGTGCGCGGTGGATGCCGCCGGCGGGCTCGACGCGCTGGAGGCGGTGCGCGTCGAGGCGCTGGGCAAGCAGGGCCGCGTCACCCAGCTCCTCAAGACGCTGGGGTCGATGACCGCCGAACAGCGCCAGGCCGAAGGCCCGCCGATCCACGCCCTGCGCGAAGCGGTGACGGGCGCGGTCGCCGCGCGCAAGGCGGCGCTGGAGGCGGCGGCGCTCGCCGCCCGACTCGAATCCGAACGGCTCGACCTGACCCTGCCGGTCGACGTCCCGCTCGCCGGCACGGTGCATCCGGTCAGCCAGGTGATGGACGAGATGGCAGAGATCTTCGCCGACCTGGGCTTCGCGGTCGCGACCGGGCCCGAGCTCGAGACCGACTGGCACAACTTCACCGCGCTCAACATCCCCGAAACGCACCCCGCGCGGGCGATGCACGACACCTTCTACCTCGAAGGAGCCGGGGGCGACGAGCGCACCACGCCCCGCGTCCTGCGCACCCATACCAGCCCCGTGCAGATCCGTGCGATGCTGGCCGGCAAGCCCCCCTTGCGGATCATCGCACCGGGCCGCGTCTACCGCTCCGACTGGGACGCGACCCACACCCCCATGTTCCACCAGATCGAGGGGCTGGTGATCGACCGTGGCATCACGCTCGGCCATCTGAAATGGACGCTGGAAACGTTCCTCAAGGCGTTCTTCCAGCGCGACGACATCGTGCTGCGGCTGCGGCCCAGCTATTTCCCGTTCACCGAGCCCAGCGCCGAAGTCGATGTCGGCTGGTCCACGGTCAAGGGCCGCCGCGTGCTTGGCGGGTCGGAGGGCTGGATGGAGCTGCTGGGGTCCGGCATGGTCCATCCCCGCGTGCTCGCGGCGGCGGGGCTCGACCCCGACGAATGGCAGGGCTTCGCCTTTGGGGTCGGGGTCGATCGGCTGGCGATGCTCAAATACGGGATGGACGACCTCAGGCCCTTTTTCGAAGGCGACGTGCGCTGGCTCAAGCACCACGGCTTTTCCGCGCTCGACGTGCCGACGCTGTCGGGGGGCGTGGGAGCGCCATGATCCAAGCCCGTCACCCCGGCAAAGGCTGGGGTCGCCCCCCTGCGACGCGCAACCCCCATCACCTAACGACCCCGGCCTGCGCCGGGGTGACGGACATCGCATGAAGTTCACCCTCTCCTGGCTCCGCGAGCATCTCGACACCGACGCGACCCTCGACACGATCGTCGAGACGCTGACCCGCATCGGGCTGGAGGTCGAAGGCGTCACCGACCCGGGCGCCGGCCTTGCCGCCTTCCGCGTCGCGCGCGTGCTCACCGCCGAGCGGCATCCACAGGCGGACAAGCTCCAGGTGTTGCAGGTCGACGCGGGCGACGGCGCGGTACAGGTGGTGTGCGGCGCTCCCAATGCCCGCGCCGGGTTGCTCGGCGTGTTCGGCCCGCCCGGCGCGCATGTGCCGGGATCGGGGATCACGCTCAAGGTCGCCGCGATCCGCGGGGTCGAATCGAACGGCATGATGTGCTCCGCGCGCGAGCTCGAGATCGGCGAAGGGCATGACGGCATCGTCGAACTGCCCGCCGACGCGCCGCTCGGCGCCGCCTATTCCGACTATGCCGGGCTGACCGACCCGGTGATCGACGTCTCGATCACCCCCAATCGTCAGGACTGCATGGGCGTGCGCGGCATCGCCCGCGACCTGGCGGCGGCGGGGCTGGGAACGCTCAGGCCGCTGATCGTCCCCGGTCCCGCCCGCCATCCCGTTCGCCCCGAGCTCGTCGAAGGGCCGTCCTCTACTCCGAGGGAGCAGGACGGGGCTTCGGCAAGCGCGGCCCGAACGGAGGCACCCGACGTCCGCACCGAAACCGACGCCTGCCCCGCCTTCTACGCGCAGGGCGTCAGCGGCGTCACCAACGGCGCCTCGCCCGACTGGATGCGCCGCCGGCTCCAGGCGATCGGGCAGAAGCCGATCAGCGCGCTGGTCGACATCACCAACTACGTCATGTTTGACCTCGGTCGCCCCTTGCACGTCTATGACCGGGCGAAGCTCACCGGCGGGCTGGTCGCGCGCGCGGCGCGGGACGGCGAGGCGGTGGTGGCGCTCAACGGCCGAACCTATACGCTGGCGCAGGGCATGACGGTGATCGCCGACGACGCGGCCGTCCACGACATCGGCGGCATCATGGGCGGCGAACATTCGGGGGTCACCGCCGACACCGCCGACGTGGTGATCGAATGCGCGTTCTTCGATCCCGACGCGATCGCCCGCACCGGCCAGACGCTCACCCTCACCAGCGACGCGCGCAGCCGGTTCGAGCGCGGGGTCGATCCCGCCTTTCTCGACGACGGGCTCGCCATCGCCACCCGGCTGGTGCTCGACCTGTGCGGCGGCACCGCCAGCGGGGTGACCCGCGCCGGCCACCCGCCGCTCGGCAAGCATTCGATCGCCTACGACCCGCACCTCGCGCGCGACCTGGGCGGGCTCGCGGTGCCGCCGGAGGAGCAGGCGCGCATCCTGCTGTCGCTCGGCTTCACCGTCGGCGCGATCGACCATGCCGATGCCTTCTCCGACGCGCTGTTCTCGACGATCGAGGGCCGCTGGCCGGTGACCGTGCCGAGCTGGCGACGCGACGTCGACGGCCCCGCCGATCTGGTCGAGGAGGTGATCCGCATCGCCGGGATCGACCGGGTGCCCACCGTGCCGTTGCCGCGCGCGCCCGGCGTCGCCCGGCCCACCGCCACCCCCGAACAGCGGCTCGAACGCCGCCTGCGCCGCGCCGCCGCGGCGCGCGGGCTGGACGAGGCGGTGACGTGGAGCTTCATCGCGCAAGGCCAGGCGGACGCGTTCGGCGGCGGCGCCTTTCGCCTCGCCAACCCGATCGCCGAACAGCTCAGGGTGATGCGTCCGTCGATGCTGCCGGGCCTGCTCGCCGCTGCCGAGCGCAACCGCCGCCATGGCGCCGCCGGGGTCCGCCTTTTCGAACTCGGCCGCCGCTACCTGGCCGAGGGCGAGCGGGCGACGCTGGGCCTCGTGCTCGCGGGGGATCGCTCCACCCGCGGCTGGCGGACGGGCAAGGCGGCAGGGTTCGACGCCTATGACGCCAAGGCGGAGGCGCTGGCGCTGCTCGCCGCGGCCGGCGCCCCCGTCGACAACCTCCAGGTGATGGAGCCGGTCGGCGACCACTGGCACCCCGGCCAGTCGGGCACGTTGCGCCTGGGGCCGAAGACCGTCGTCGCCGCGTTCGGGATGCTCCATCCGGGCGTCCTCAAGGCGTTCGACCTCGACGGCCCCGTCGCCGCGGTCGAACTCTATCTCGATGCGCTTCCGGCGAAGCGGGCGCAGGGGTTCGCGCGCGCGCCCTACGCCCCGCCCGCGCTTCAGCCGGTCCGCCGCGACTTCGCCTTCACCGTGCCCGCCGGGCTCGCCGCCGACACGCTGGTCCGTGCGGTCCGGGGCGCGGACAAGGCGGCGATCGTCTCCGCCCGCGTGTTCGACCTGTTCCAGAAGGAGGGCGTCTGCTCGCTCGCGATCGAGATCGTGCTCCAGCCGGGTGCGGAAAGCTTCACGGAGGCGCAGCTCAAGGCGATCAGCGACAAGGTGGTCGCCGCCGCGGCGAAACAGGGCGCCGAGTTGCGTGGCTGAGCACTTCTCCCTCTCCCTTGTGGGAGAGGGAAGGGCGAGGGTGATGATGAGGATCCAGGCATGACACACACCACCATCGCCAACGCCCACCTTTCCGCCACGATCGCGCATCACGGCGCCGAACTCGTCTCCTTGCGCGCCGCGGACGGGCGCGAGCTGATGACCGACGCCGACCCCGCATTCTGGCCCAAGCACGCGCCGGTCCTGTTCCCGGTGGTCGGCGTCACCAATGGCGGCGTCATCCGGGTCGACGGTGCCGAATATCCGATGCCCAAGCACGGCTTCGCCCGCGACCTTGCGTTCGATCTGGTCGAGGCGGACGCGGATCATGCGGTGTTCGCGCTGTCCGACTCGGCCGCCACCCGCGCGCACTACCCCTTCGCGTTCCGGCTGGAGCTGGCGTTTTGTGTCGTCGACGCGACGCTCCACATCGACGCGCGGGTCGTCAACCCGGCCGATACCGAACTGCTCGCCAGTTTCGGCTTCCACCCCGCCTTTGCCTGGCCGCTGCCGGGCGGTGCGCCCCGCGCCGACCACCGCATCGCCTTTGCCGCCGACGAGCCCGATGCGCTGCGCACCATCGCCCCCGACGGCACGATCGCGCTCGAGACCAGACCCTCCCCGATCACCGACCGCACCCTCCACCTTGCCGACGACCTGTTCGTCCCCGACGCGCTGGTCTGGGACCGGATCCGCTCCAGCTCGGTCACCTATGGCGCTGCCACGGCCCCGCACCTGCGCATCGATTTCCCCGACACCCCAAGCCTGGGTATCTGGACCAAGCCGGGGGCGCATTTCGTCTGCGTCGAACCCTGGCACGGCATTGCCGACCCCAGCGGCTATACCGGCGAGTATCGCGACAAGCCCGGCGTCTTCACCGTCGCGCCGGGCGAGGTGAAGCACATCGCGATGCGGGTGACGCTGGAGGGGTAGGTCTCCACCCTTCGCCCCGAGCGAAGTCGAAGACCCTGTCCAATCGGCGCCGAGGACCCCTGGGCGACGTGCTGCGGCTTCGCGTGCCACGGACGGGTCGGGACACCGGAAGGCTGTCCTACGCGCCCCCGATCTGGCATGGCGCTCCCCGCCGGCGGCTCTCCGTCCACCCGCCCGGCGCCGGGGATGCGCGAACACCCCCGACCCCGTGACCTTTGCTGACCTTCCGGAACCCGCATGACCTCCCCCCGCCGTACCTTTGCGATCATTTCCCACCCCGACGCCGGCAAGACGACGCTGACCGAAAAGCTGCTCTATGTCGGCGGCGCGATCCATCTCGCCGGCGAGGTCAAGGCGCGCGGGGCCAACCGGCGCGCGCGCTCGGACTGGATGAAGATCGAGCAGCAGCGCGGCATCTCGGTCACCTCCTCGGTGATGACGTTCGAGCGCGACGGCATCACCTTCAACCTGCTCGACACGCCCGGGCACGAGGATTTCTCGGAGGACACCTACCGCACCCTGACCGCGGTCGATTCGGCGGTGATGGTGATCGACGCCGCCAAGGGGATCGAGCCGCAGACCCGCAAGCTGTTCGAGGTCTGCCGCCTCCGCTCGGTGCCGATCATCACTTTCGTCAACAAGGTCGACCGCGAGGGGCGTCCCCCGTTCGAGCTATTGGACGAGATCGCCGACGTGCTCGCACTCGACGTCGCGCCGATGAACTGGCCGATCGGCATGGGCGGCGAGTTCGAAGGGATCATGGACCTCGCCTCGGGCCGGATCAGCCGCCCCGACGGCGACAGCCGCGTGTTCGAGGGCCGGACCGACGACGCGCCGCTCTCCGACCGCTTCGCCGAGGAGGTCGAGCTCGGGCAGGCGGGCTATGCCGCCTTCGATGCGGAGGCGTACCGCGCGGGCGACCTGACCCCGGTCTATTTCGGCTCCGCGCTCAAGGACTTTGGCCCCGCCGAACTCATCGCCGCACTGGCCTCCTTTGCGCCCCCGCCCCGCCCGCAACCCGCCGAACCCCAACCCGTTTCCCCCACCGAACGCGAGGTCACCGGCTTCGTTTTCAAGGTCCAGGCGAACATGGACCCCCAGCACCGCGACCGCATCGCCTTCATGCGGCTGTGCTCGGGCACCTTCAAGCGCGGCATGAAGCTGACCCCCACCGGCCATGGCAAGCCGATCGCGGTCCATTCCCCGATCCTGTTTTTTGCCCAGGACCGCGAGATCGCCGACGAGGCCTTTCCGGGCGATATCATAGGGATACCGAACCACGGCACCCTGCGCGTCGGCGATACGCTAAGCGAAAAAGCCGACATCCGCTTCACCGGCCTCCCCAATTTCGCCCCCGAAATCCTGCGCCGCGTCCAGCTCAAGGACCCGACCAAGACCAAGCAGCTCCGCAAGGCACTCGACGACATGGCCGAGGAGGGCGTGACTCAGGTCTTCTACCCCGAGATCGGCTCCAACTGGATCATCGGCGTCGTCGGCCAGCTCCAGCTCGACGTGCTGCTCAGCCGCCTCGACGCCGAATACAAGGTCGCCGCCGCCCTAGAACCCGCCCCCTTCGACACCGCCCGCTGGGTATCGGCGACGGACCCGGCCGACCTCAAGGCCTTCGCCGACCTCAACCGCAGCGCCATGGCCAAGGACCGCGACAACAATCCCGTCTTCCTCGCCAAGAGCGCCTGGGAAGTCGGCTATATCGCCGATCGCTACCCCAAGGTCCGCTTCGCCGCGACGCGGGAGCGGTAGGGGCAGGAGGCGCTTGTGGTGGATAGCGGATCTTAGTTTTCAACCGATCCACACTACAATCAGCCCCGCCGTAGGTAGCCAAAGTCCGACTGTGCCGACCGCGAGCCAGAGCCAAGCCCTGTCATGGCGCCACAGAAGGCCGAGGAGGCAAGCAACGGCCGCAATCGCTTCTCCTGTAACGAGAAATGCTACGTGAGCGCCGTGATCGGGCCGTTCCAGTGTCGCGCCCGCCGCCGCGATCAGGAGAGGCCATGATAGGACCCACCCGATCAGCACCAGTATCAAGACGGTGCGTGCGACACTGTGAAAGGCCCGGCCGATAAGTGGCATGACCCTATCCTACTTAGCAGTTGAACGTCCGCAATCGGGCGAAAGCAGACATCTCACGCCCCATCCCGCCGCAGCGCCTCCGCCAGCCGGTCGCGGATCGCGCGTAGCGCCTCGTCCGGGTCGGGCGCCGCCTCGCGCGCGAGCAGCTGCTGGACGCCGCGGATCGTGTAGCCTTGGTGGTTGAGCAGCGCGTCGAGCCGCTTGACCAAGGCCACGTCCTCCGACCGGTAGTAGCGGCGGTTGCCTGCGCGGGTCAGCGGCTTGAGCTGGGGAAAGCGCGTCTCCCAATAGCGCAGCACATGCGCCGACAGCCCTGTCTCGCGCGTGACCTCGCCGATGGTGCGGAAGGCGCCCTCCGCCTTGGGCGGGTCCGCCATCCGATGGGTCAGCCGGCCGCCACGATGCTGTCGCGCATCATCTGGCTGGCGCGGAAGGTGAGCACCCGCCGCGGCGCGATCGGCACCTCGATCCCGGTCTTGGGATTGCGGCCGACGCGTTCGCCCTTGTCGCGCAGAACGAAGGTGCCGAAGCCGGAGATTTTGACGTTCTCGCCATGCGACAGCGCCTCGCACATCTCGCGCAGGATCTGTTCGACGATGCCCGAAGAATCGGCGCGCGACAGGCCGATCTCGCGATGGAGCGCCTCGGCCAGGTCGGCCCGCGTCAACGTCCCCGCCACCTTCATCAACATGTGCCACTCCCCCGAGTCCGGGGAGCATGCCTATCACAAGCCAGGATTGTTCGAAAAGCCCTGTGACTCAGATTAAAAGCGCATCACGGCGGCGCCCCAGGTGAAGCCGCCGCCCATCGCCTCGAGCACGACCACCTGCCCTTCGCGGATGCGACCATCACGCACCGCGACGTCGAGCGCCAGGGGTACGGAGGCAGCGGACGTGTTGGCATGGCGATCGACGGTGACCACCACCTTGTCGGGCGACAGCCCCAGCTTGCGCGCGGTGGCGTCGAGGATGCGGGCGTTGGCCTGATGCGGAACGACCCAGTCGACCTGCTCCGCGGCAAGCCCCGCGATCCCGAGCGACTCGGTCAGCACCGCCGACAGGTTGGTCACCGCATGGCGGAACACCTCGCGCCCCTTCATCCGCAGCTTGCCGACGGTGCCGGTGGTCGACGGGCCGCCATCGACGTAGAGCAGGTCGTTGTAGCGACCGTCCGAATGGAGCCGGGTGGCAAGGATGCCGCGCCCGGTCGCCGCGTCGCTGTCCCGCGCTTCCAGCACGATCGCGCCCGCGCCGTCGCCGAACAGGACGCAGGTGGCGCGGTCCTCCCAGTCGAGGATGCGGCTGAAGGTTTCCGCGCCGATCACCAGCGCGCGCCGGTGGACGCCGGTGCGGAGCATCGAATCGGCGACCTGGACCGCGTAAAGGAAGCCCGAGCACACCGCCGCGACGTCGAACGCGACGCAATCGGCGATCCCCAGCATCGCCTGCACCTTGGTGGCGGTGGCGGGAAAGGTCTGGTCGGGGGTGGCGGTGGCGAGCACGATCAGGTCGATGTCGTCGGTGAGCATCCCCGCGGCGGCGAGTGCGGCCCTGGCGGCATCGGCGGCGAGCGTCGCGGTGGTCTCGCCGGGTCCGGCGATGTGGCGGAAGCGGATGCCGGTACGCTCGACGATCCACGCGTCGGAGGTGTCGACCTCCTGCGCCAGTTCCTCGTTGGAAACCCGGCGCACGGGCAGCGCCGATCCGGTGCCGGTGACGACGGAGCGGATCAGGGGCGAGCGGATCACGCCGCCTGCTCGAAGTCGGTCAGGTCCTCGCGGATACGCCGCGTCAGGTCGGCGCGGACCAGCTTGGCGGCGTTGCCGATCGCGGTGGCTACCCCCTTCTCGTTCGCCGACCCGTGGCTCTTCACGACGATCCCGCCCAGCCCCAGGAAGACCGCGCCATTGTGGTTGTTGGGATCGAGATGGTCGCGCAGCAGCTCGGTCGCCGGGCGCGAGATCAGGAAGCCGAGCTTGGAGCGCACCGAGCTGGTGAACGCGCGCTTGAGCAGGTCGGCGACGAAGCGTGCGGTCCCTTCGGCGGTCTTGAGCGCGATGTTGCCGGCAAAGCCGTCGCACACGATCACGTCATGCTCGCCGCGCGCGAGCTGGTTGCCCTCGACGAAGCCGGTGAAGTCGAGCGGCAGGTGATGCTGGCCCTTGAGCACCGCGGCGGCATCGCGGATCTCGTCGGTGCCCTTCTGGTCCTCCGACCCGATGTTGAGCAGCGCGACGCGAGGGCGCTCCAGGTCGAAGATGATGCGGGCATAGGCCGCACCCATGACCGCGAACTGGACGAGGTTCTGGACGTCGCACTCGGTGTTCGCGCCCAGGTCGAGCATGACGACGTCGTTGTCGCCCAGCGTCGGCAACGGCGCGGCGAGCGCGGGACGGTCGATGCCGGGCAGGGTGCGCAGCGCGACCTTGGCCATCGCCATCAGCGCGCCCGTATTGCCCGAGGAGACCGCGGCGGCGGCCTCGCCCCCCTTCACCAGGTTGATCGCGACCCCCATCGAAGTCGTCTTGGCACGCCGGATCGCCTGGCCGGGCTTATCAGCGGCGCCCACCACCTCGGCCGCGTGGACGATGGTCGACGCGGCGGTAAGGCCCGGATGGGTCTTGAGGCCGTCGCGGATCGCGGCCTCGTCGCCCACCAGGATGAAGCGCATCCCCTCGTGCCGGCGCCGTGCGCGCGCGACGCCCGCAAGCATCACCGCCAGTCCTTCATCGCCGCCCATCGCGTCGACGGCGATGCAGGAAGTGTCGCTCATGGGTTGGATCGGTGCGGGGCTCAGGCCTCGACCGACACGACCTCGCGGCCGTTATAATGGCCGCAGGCGGTGCACAGGTTGTGCGGACGGCGCAGCTCGCCGCAGTTCGGGCACTCCTGGAACTGCGCCACGGTCAGCGAGTCGTGGCCGCGACGCATGCCGCGCTTGGAGGGGGAGGTCTTTCGCTTGGGAACGGCCATGGCGGCACCTTATACGTTGCAGGAGCTGAAACGGCGAACGTCCGCACGGGCGACCAGGGGCCAACCGCGCGGGAACATCCGGACGCGTCGCGAAGTGCCGCGCCTATAGCGATTTCACATGCGGTTGCAACCCGCTCCACCGCCGCGGATCACCGCGCCAGCGCCGCATCGCTGACGAACGCGTTGAGGCGCCGCTCGTGCGCAAAGGTGCTGGCGGGGCCGTGGCCGGGGATAAAGGCGGTGTCGTCGCCCAGCGGCCACAGCTTGTCGACGATCGAGCGGACCAGCTGGTCATGGTCGCCGCCGGGCAGGTCCGATCGGCCCACCGAGCCCTGGAACAGCACGTCGCCGACCAGCGCGAACCGTGAGGGGGCGTGGTGGAAGATCACGTGCCCCCGCGTATGGCCGGGTGTCTCGTAGACCTGGAGCACCTGCTCGCCGATCCGCACCGTGTCGCCCTCGACCAGCCAGCGGTCGGGTTCGAACGAGACGCCGCGGATGCCATAGGCGGGGCCGTCGTCCGACAGGCGGGCGAGCCAGAAACGGTCCGCCTCGTGCGGGCCGACGATCGGGACGCCGAGCTGGTCGGCCAGTGGCTTGGCCTCGCCGGCATGATCGATATGGCCATGGGTCAGCAGGACCTGCTCGACGGTGACGCCGGCCTGTTCGATCGCGCGGGTGATTCGCGGCAGGTCGCCGCCCGGATCGACCACCGCCGCCTTCATGGTGGCGGTGCACCACACCAGCGAACAGTTCTGCTGGAGCGGGGTGACCGGGATCATGACGGCACGCAGCGCCGCCGACGTGGGTTGGGGATCGGACATGCCATGACGGGTAGCCCAGACCCCGATCGATCGGCAATCGCCGCTTGCGCCGGACGCGGCGCGGTGCGTTAGGGCGGGGCGATGCAGCGCTTCGTGCTCCTGGACGATGCCCGGCCCGGCGGCTCCGCGCGGCTCTACCGCGATCCGTTGCGCGTGGTGGAGGCATGGCGTCGGGACGAGGTGGCGGCCGTGCTCGACCGGTTGCGTGCCGCGCGGGCCGAGGGGCTCCACGCGGCCGGGTTCCTGGGCTACGAGGCGGGGGAGGCGTTCGAGCCTCGGGCCGGGCGTCCGGCCGGCGCGCCGACCCCGCTCGCCTGGTTCGGGGTGTTCGAGGGATGGGAGCCGGTGGACGCCGCTCGCTGGCTGCCCGATCCGGCGGGGGCGTGGATGGGCGCGCCCGAACCGTTGGTCGATCGGGCACGCTACGAAGCGCACGTCGCCGAGGCGCTGGCGCTGATCGCGGCGGGGGACCTGTATCAGGTCAATCTCAGCTTCCGGGCCAGCGTCGCGCTCGCGGGCGATCCGCTGGCCGCCTATGCCGGACTGCGCGCACGGGCCGGCGCGGGGCATGGCGCGGTCGTTTCGACCGGCGCGGCGACCATCCTCAGCCTGTCACCCGAACTGTTCTTCTCGCTCGACGGCGACCGGCTTCGCGCCCGGCCGATGAAGGGCACCGCGCGCCGGGGGGCGACCCCGGCCGAGGATGCGGCCATAACGCACGCGCTGGTGACCGATGCCAAGCAGCGGGCCGAGAACCTGATGATCGTCGACCTCACCCGCAACGACCTGTCGCGGGTGGCGGTGGCGGGCAGCGTGGAGGTGCCCGAGCTGTTCCGGGTCGAGACCTACCCCACCGTCCACCAGCTGACCTCGGCCGTGGAAGCGACGCTGGCCCCAGGGCGCGACGCGGCGGACGTGCTGGCAGCGGCGTTTCCCTGCGGCTCTATCACGGGTGCACCCAAGGTGCGCGCGATGCAGGCGATCGCCGCGATCGAGGGCGCGCCGCGCGGCGCCTATTGCGGGGCGATCGGGCAGATCGATCCGACCGGGGACGCAAGCTTCAACGTCGCGATCCGGACGTTGACGCTGCACGGTGACGACGCGGCGGCGACCCTGTCGCTCGGTGCCGGGATCGTCGCCGATTCGGTCCCGGCGGCGGAGTGGGAGGAGTGCCTCGCCAAGGGGGCGTTCGTCGGCGACGGCGTGGCACGGTTCGACCTGATCGAGACCATGGCGTTCGATCCCGAGAGCGGCCTGTTGCGGCTGGAGCGGCACATCGCCCGCATCAAGGCGTCGGCCGATCGCTTCGGCTTTGCGTTCGATCGGCATGCCGCGCGCAACGAACTGCAGGCGGCGACCTTCCGCTTGCGGACGGTGGCCAGGGTGCGGCTGGCGCTGGCGCCGTCGGGGGCGATGGCGGTGGAGGTGGCGCCGATGCCCGCCGCCTTTGACCGCCCGCTCCGCGTTGCGGTGGTTCCCCTGCCGGTGCCCCCCGCCGACCTGCGCCTGCGACACAAGACCGCGGCCCGCGGCTTCTACGACGACGCACGCCGCGCTGCGGGCACCGACGAGGTGGTGTTCGAGCATGACGGCCGGTTGACCGAAGGCAGCTTCACCAGCCTGTTCGTCGAGCGTGACGGCCGTCTCGTCACGCCGGCGGGGCCGCTGCTCCCCGGCGTGCTCCGGGCCGAGCTGATCGACGAGGGGCGCGCGGTCGAGGGTGTGGTGACGGCCGCGGACCTGACGTCCGGCTTCTGGCTGGGCAATGCATTGCGCGGATTGATGCGCGCCGAGCTTGCTCTATAGCCGCCTCGCCCGGTTCCAGAGGGGGGAAGCCATGCATCAGTCCGCCGCACTCCGCCGTATCAGCCCGTCGCCGACGCTGGCGATCACCAGCCGGGTGCTGGAACTGAAGCGCGCCGGGGTCGACGTGATCGGGCTGGGCGCGGGCGAACCCGATTTCGATACCCCCGACCACGTCAAGGACGCCGCGATCGCCGCGATCCGGGCGGGCAAGACCAAGTACACCAATGTCGACGGCACCCCCGAGCTCAAGGCCGCGATCGTCGCCAAGTTCGCGCGCGACAATGCGCTGGCCTATACGCCCGATCAGATCAGCGTGAATGTCGGCGGCAAGCACACGCTGTTCAACGCGATCGTCGCCACCGTCGAGCCGGGGGACGAGGTGGTGATCCCCGCACCCTATTGGGTGAGCTATCCTGACGTGGTGCAGTTCGCGGGCGGCATCCCCGTGGTGGTCGCGGCCGGGGCGGAGCAGGGGTACAAGCTGACGCCCGAGGCGCTTGACGCGGCGATCACGCCTCGGACGAAATGGGTGATCCTGAACTCCCCCTCCAACCCCACCGGTGCGGGCTACACCGCCGACGAGCTCAGGGCATTGGGCGCGGTGATCGCACGCCACCCGGACGTCTGGGTGTTCGCCGACGACATGTACGAGCACATCACCTATGACGGCTTCCGCTTCGCGACGATCGCGCAGATCTGCCCCGAGCTGTACGAGCGGACGCTGACCGTCAACGGCTGTTCCAAGGCCTATGCGATGACCGGCTGGCGGATCGGCTTCGCGGCGGGAGCACCGTGGCTGGTCAAGACGATGAGCAAGCTCCAGTCGCAGTCGACCAGCAATCCGTGCTCGATCGCGCAGGCGGCGGCGGTGGCGGCGCTGACCGGCGACCAGTCCTTTCTGGCGGCCCGCGCCGCCGCGTTCCAGGCGCGGCGCGACCTGGTGGTGGAGATGCTCAACGCCGCCGAAGGGATCCGCTGCCCGACCCCGGAGGGTGCGTTCTACGTCTACCCGTCAGTCGCGGGGGTGATCGGCAAGACATCGCCCGGTGGGCGGCGGATCGAGACGGACGAGGATTTCGTCGGCTACCTGCTCGACGATGCCAAGGTGGCGGCGGTGCAGGGCGCGGCGTTCGGGCTCTCGCCCGCGATGCGGATCAGCTATGCCACGTCCGATGATCTGCTGCGCGAGGCATGCTCGCGGATCCAGGCGGCCTGCGCGGCGCTGCGCTGACATGGAGGCCCGGCACCGCCGCCAGGCTTGACTTCGGCCCGCGCGGCCGCTTTGGAGCCGCCGCGGCGCTCGGGGGAACGGCGCGTCCCGTTTCGCCCCGATGAACGCAGCGGCCACGCCGCGTTAATCGAGCGTTTCCTAATGCAACCATTGTCGCTGCGGCGGATCGTCCCGATTTCGCTGCGTATCGATGCTCCCCATCGTGGGAGCGTCCGTTCGAGGTCGAGTAACATGACTATCCTCAAGTCCAGTTTCCTGCGCCTGTTCACCACCGGCTTCGTAGCCGGGGCCATTGCAGTGGCGGCACTTCAGCCCGCCGAGACGCGCGCTTTCGGCTCGCACCTGCCGACCCCGTCGCCGGCGGAGCGGACCCGCTGAGGATGCGCTGGCTCCGCGTCCTTGCCGCCGGACTGATGGGCACCGGGGCCGCCTGGGCGCTGTCGGGTGCATCGGCCGAGCGTGCGGTGCCGATTCCGGCAGCGGCTGTTGACGTTCCCGCGACGGCCGCGCCGCAGGTGGCGGTGCTCGCCGGTGGCTGCTTCTGGGGAATGGAAGCGGTGTTCCAGCGGGTAAAGGGCGTCACCGCCGTCACCGCGGGCTATGCCGGCGGCAGTCGCGATACCGCCACCTATGCCCAGGTCTCCACCGAGACGACCCGCCATGCCGAGGCGGTGCGCATCACTTTCGACCCGCGCCGAGTCAGCTATGCGACGCTGTTGCGCGTCTATTTCTCGGTCGCGCACGATCCGACCCAGTTGAACCGGCAGGGACCCGACAGCGGCACCAGCTACCGTTCCGCGATCTTTCCGCAGACCGCCGATCAGGCCCGCGTCGCGCGCGCCTATCTGGCCCAGCTGGGGCAGGCTCGGGCGTTCAGACGCCCGATCGTCACCCGCATCGAACAAGGCAGCTTCTACCCGGCCGAGGCCTACCACCAGGACTTCTTCAACCGGAACCCGGTGCATCCGTACATCGTGACGTGGGACAAGCCCAAGGTGGCGGCGTTCCGTGCGGGCTTCCCGACCCTGGCGCTGTAGGGCGCCGGACCGGCAGGCCCGCGGTTCCCGACCCGGTATCACAACCGCTGTTCCCTATCCCGCTCGACATCGGCATCTCGCGCGCGGCCCCGCTTACCCCTCGTTAACCGTGACCGTCGCATCGTCCCGCACGGCTGGCGGAGCGGGACGGCGGGACGATGCGATTGCGGGGTTGGTCGGCCAGGGTTACCGATCGTCGACGGGTGCGAAAGGCGCTGGGCGGCATGCTGGTCTTCGCCGTCGTGTTCGGCGGCTGGACCGCCGGTCGGTCCTACATGACGATGCATCGGCCGTTGCCGGGGGCGGGCGGGCGCCAGGGGCATTGCGTTATCTGGTTCGTGGGCAGCTCGTCCATCTTCCGCTGGCAGACGCTTGCCGGGGACATGGCGCCCTGGATCACGCGCAATCGCGGTGTCGGCGGTGCCTTTCTGCCCGAGTTGCGGCAGCGATTCGCGAACGAGGACGCGCCCGCTGCGCCCGATGCGATCGTCTTCTACGGCGGCGACAACGACATCGCCAATGGTGCGGACGCGGCCGGCACGGCGGAACAGTTCAGGCAGTTCGCGATGGTCAAGATCGCAAAGATGCCGCGCGTGCCGATGTTCGTGCTGTCGGTGAAACCCAGCCCGCAACGCTGGCCCTTGCGGGGGCAGCAGGTCGCCTTCGACCAGGCGGTCAGCGCCTTTGCCGCGCGTACCCCGAACTTCCGGTTCGTCGATGCCTCGGCCGGATTGCTGGTGGATGGGCGGCCGGGACCGTTCTTCGAGGATGACGGGATTCATCTCGCCCCTGCGGGCTATCGGGTCTGGGCCAGGGTCGTTCATCGGGCGCTGGTCACGGGCCTGCCCCGGCGATCCGTGGACAGCTGCATGAGGGAATCGCGGCTGGAGGCGAAGCGGTAGCATGGCGACCATGCCCTCCGCGCCGGCTGGCGCGCGCATCGTCGGCCTGGACGCATGGCGCGTGGCGCTGATGCTGGCCGGGTTCCTGCTCCACGGCGCGCTGTGGCAGCCGCCCCAGCCGTTGTTCGGCTTCGTCCAGGTCACGTCGCATGCCTTCCGCATGGGCACGTTGTTCGCGATCTCCGGCTATCTCTGCGGCCTGTCGATGCGCAGATATCCCGCACGCCGCTGGCTGGCGAGGCGGCTTGCACAGATCGGCCTGCCCGTCCTGTTCGGCTGGGGGCTGATCTGTCCCGCGATCTGGATGCTGGCCCGCTGGTACCCCGGCGCCCCCACCCCGTTGCTGTTCGACTGGCATCACATCTGGTTCATGGTCGCGCTGCTGTGTTACGCTCCGGTCGCGATCGTCGTGCACGCGTGCGATCGGCGATACGATCTCGTCCGGCGGTTCGCCCGCGCCTATGTCGAACGGGGCCCACGCTTTCCCATGCTGCTGGTCGTGGCGACGACATCCTTTGTCCTGATGGGCTGGACCGAATTGCTGATCACCGCATGGACGCCTGCCCGACTGGTGCCGATGTTGAGCCAGCTGCCCAACATCGCCGGCTACCTGCCCAACTACCTGCTCGGTCTGGCGGTCGCGCGCTCGGCCGTGTTGGCGAATGCCGTTGCGTACAGTGCGCGCTGTGCGCTTGCGGTCGTGACCGCCGCGGTCGCCCTGCTCGCGATCGGGTTCGCGATGTCTGCCATCGCCGGGCCGGAGCTGCAGGCGCAGTGCGACAAGCTGATGATGACGCTGTCGGCGGCGCTGTGTCCGCCTGCGGTTTTCGCGCTGCTGTTCCGCTCGGCCATCAGGGTCCGGCGCATTCCGACCTTTGTTCGTCGGTTGTGCGGGGCGTCGCTGACCATGTACCTGCTGCACCTGCCGCTGCTGCTGATCGCCAACGCCGTCCTGTCGCCGGCCGGATGGCATCCGTACGTTCAGTACGCGACGGCGATATCGATCGTCGCCGCCCTGTCCTACGCGGTGCACCGATGGATCGTCGCGCCGGTGCCGCTGCTGTCCCTGATCGTGAATGGCGACATCGATCGCTGGTCGAACCGGGCCGGCAGGGTCGGTGGCGCGGTCGTTCCGCCGTTGCTGACGGCCGGGTAGGTCTACCGTCCCAGCCGCTCGATCAGGGCCATGGCGCCATGCGGAGCGCGAACCTTGGCGCCGTTGATGAAGAAGGCGAACAGATCGCGGGGGACGCGCGCCGGCACCGTGTCGGTGACCCGCGGCAGATCCTGCGGCTGCCCGCCCGCCGCCCATTCGCGCGCCGCCGCCGCCCAGCGGTCGAGCGCGGCGGGTGCGTAGCCTGCGGGTTCCTCCTCCACCGCGGCCTCCAGCCGGGCATAGACAAAGGGTGCGGTGACCTCGGCGATCGCGGGGTAGTCGGCCGAATCGGCATAGACGATCGCGACCCCCGCCGCCCGGCACATCGCGACGAACTCGGGCACCGCGAAGCTCTCGTGGCGCACCTGCACCGCGTGGCGAAGCGGAACGCCATCCTGACTGTCGGGCAGGAGTTTCAGGAAGGCGGCGAAATCGTCCGGATCGAAACGCTTGGTGGCCATGAACTGCCACAGGATCGGCCCCAGCCGGTCGCCCAGCTCGACGATGCCCTGCCCGGTGAAGCGCGCGATCGATTCGCCCGCGTCGGCCAGCACCTTGCGATTGGTGCAATAGCGCGAGGCCTTCACCGCGAACACGAAGCCGTCGGGAACGGTTCGCGCCCAGCCGGCGAAGCTCTGCGGCTTGAAGGAGGAGTAATAGGTACCGTTGATCTCGATCGCGGTAAGCCTGGATGCGGCATATTCGAGCTCGCGCTTGTGCGGCCACTTGTCGGGATAGAAGGTGCCGCGCCAGGGCTCATAGGTCCAGCCGCCGATGCCGACGCGAATCATGGGGGAGGTCATGGCGCACGGATAGCGCGATCGCGACACGCTGGCATCGGGCGTGTGCCGCTCGGTTCGGACGGGGCCTGTCGAGGCAGAGGACAGGGGTGTTAGGGCGAACCCACATCGTCGATCCGACGCCTTGTCGCTCTTGGTCGTGCTCGCTGCTGATGCTTTTTGGCAGCTTCGCTGCGCCGTGGCAGCGAACTGGAGCGGGCGAAGGGATTCGAACCCTCGACCCCAACCTTGGCAAGGTTGTGCTCTACCCCTGAGCTACGCCCGCTCTGGCGCCTGGCCGGGCCACGCTTGCGAGCGCTTCCCGGCGGGTGAGGCGCGCCACTAGCAGCGGGTGCCGCGCTTCGCAAGCGCCCCGCAATGATCGGAGGCGAAAAGATTTAGGGGTTGGCGACTCGTACATGAGAACATTACAAGAACACGGGTGAGCGACTCCGCTGCCCTTCTGGCCCGTCTTCGGGTGATTGCCGCCGCCGGCGGGACCGCGCAAGCCGTGTCCGTCGAGGGGTGGCAGGAGCGGGGTTTCCAGCGCGGGCGACTGCACGAGGTCTATGCCGGCGATGTCGAGGATGTCGGCGCGGCGGCGGGATTCGTGGTGGCGCAGGCGCTGGCGGCGGGGGCGACCCCGCTGTTGTGGCTGCGGCTCGACCGGGGCGCGACGGTGGCGGGGCGGCTCCACGCCACCGGGCTGGCCGAATTGGGATTGGCACCCGACCAGCTGCTGCTGGTGACCGTCGCCGATCCGGGCGCGCTGCTGCGGGCGGCGGGGGATGCCGCGCGCTGTCCGGGGATCGGCACGCTGCTGCTCGAAAGCTGGGGGCCGATGCCCGCGCTGGACCTTACCGCCACCCGGCGGTTGGTGCTCGCGGCCGAGGCGTCGGGAGTGACGGTGCTGTCGCTCCGCCTCGATGCGGCACCGGTGCCCAGCGCCGCCGCCACCCGCTGGCAGGTTTCTGCCTGGCCGTCGGTGCCGCTGGAGGCGGACGCGCCGGGGCTGCCCGCCTTTTCCGTGGAATGCCTGCGCCGGCGGGGCGGGCCGGCGGGGGCGCGTACCCAAGTGGAGTGGAACCGTGAAACCCGAAGCTTCCGTGTCCCCGGCCCGGCGCCCGCGCCGCTGGCTGGCGCTGGTATTCCCCTGGTTGCCGGCGGAGCGGCTGCGGGCGACCCGGCCGCACCTGTTCGTGCGCGGCGATGAGGCGCGCACGCATCCCCCGATCGCGTTCATCGAGACCGCGGGCAATGCCACCCGGCTCGCCGCACTCGACCGGTCGGCGGTCGAGGCGGGGCTCAGGCCCGGGTTGACGCTGGCGGACGCGCGGGCGCGGGTGCCCGAGCTGGAGGTGTTCCCTCACGATCCCGGTGCCGATCTCGACTGGCTGGAACGGCTGGCGGACGGGTGTTCGCGCTATTCGCCCACCGTGTCGCCGCTCCCGCCCGACGCGCTGCTGCTCGACATCGCCGGTTGCACCCATGCGTTCGAGGGCGAGCGCTTCCTGGCCGCCGATGTCGAGCGCCGGCTGATGCGGCGCGGCGTGCTGGTCCGCCACGCGTTCGGCGACGTGCCCGAGATCGCGCATGCCCTTGCCCGCTATGCCGGCGCCCCCGCGCCCGACGAGCGGGGCGCGGTGAAGCGGTTGCCGGTCGCGGCGCTGGGGCTGGATGCGGAGGATGTCGCGGCGCTCCAGGCGGCGGGACTGAAGACGGTGGGCGAGGTAATGGCGCGCCCGCTGTCGGGGATCGCGGCGCGTTTCGGCGAGGACGCGGCGACCGCGGTGCGGCGATTGGCGGGGGAGGCGCAGGCGCCGGTGCGGGCCCGCGCGGTGGCCGATCCGATCCGGGTCGAGCGTCGCTTCGCCGAGCCGGTCGCTCGCACCGAGCACGCCCTTCGGGTCATTGCCGAGCTGGTGGGGGAAGCCGCCGCGCTGCTCGAGCGCCGGCACGAGGGCGGGCGCCGCTGGCAGGTCCGGCTGTTCCGCTCGGATGGCGTGGTCCAGGCGCTCCGGGTCGAGACCGGCCAGCCGACCCGCGACCCGCAACTGCTCGGCCGTTTGTTCGCCGAGCGCATCGACGCGCTTGCCGATCCGCTCGACCCCGGCTTCGGCTACGACCTTATCCGGCTGGAGGTGGCGCTGGCCGAGCGGCTCGACGCGCATCAGCTCAAGCTGGAGGGCGGCGGCAACGCACGGGCGGGCGCCGGAGGAGGGCAGGTAGGCGAGCTGGTCGACCGGTTGTCGACCCGGCTGGGGCGGGGCCGGGTGCGCCGCTTTGCCGCGCGCGACAGCCACATCCCCGAACAGGCCGAACTGATGCTTCCCGCCGCCGCCCCGCCACTTGCGAGCCCCGCGGCATGGCCGGAGGCCGAGCCGGGCGAGCCGCCGCTCCGCCCGATCTACCTGTTCGATCCGCCCGAGCCGGTCGATCAGGTGATCGCCGAGGTGCCCGACGGCCCGCCCGCCCGCTTCCGCTGGCGCCGCACCCTCCACGAGGTCGCGCGCGCCGAGGGCCCCGAGCGGATCGCGGGCGAATGGTGGCGCCGCCACGACACGCCGGTGCCGACCCGCGACTATTACCGGGTGGAGGACCATCGCGGCCGTCGGCTGTGGATCTTCCGCCACGGCCTGTTCGGCGAGGTGGAGGCGCCGCGCTGGTACGTCCACGGATTGTTCGCGTGAGCAGGGCGCGGGACCGGACAGCCGTGCGGCGGCGCGCAGGACGCGACGGCCATGCGTCGCGCCGGCCCGGCTCCATCGCCGTTTCGCCGCCCCTTTTTCCCCGGCGCCTCCGCGCGGGCGGGCGGACCTCGACGGGACCTGCCGGGCACGGGCGATGACCGGCTTCGCCGAACTCGTCGCGGCGACCAACTTCTCGTTCCTCGACGGGGCGAGCCAGCCGTCCGACATGGTGGCGCAGGCGGTGGCGCTGGGGATGGCCGGGATCGGGATCGCCGACCGCAACACGGTGGCGGGCGTGGTGCGCGCCTGGGCGGCGCTCAACAAGGCGCGGGCGGGATTGCTGGGCGAAGGATTGCCGCCGATCGATTTCCGGCTGGCCGTGGGGGCACGGCTGGTGTTCGCGGACGGGACGCCCGACATCGTCGCCTATCCCGCCACCCGCCACGGCTGGGGGCGGCTGACCCGGCTGCTCAGCGTCGGCAACCTCGCCGCCCGCAAGGGCGAGTGCCGCCTGACGCTGGGCGACCTGCTGGCGCACCAGCACGACCTGCTGCTGATCGTCATGCCCGGCTCGACCAAGCGGGGCGAGGACGCACCGCCACCGCTGTCCGCACGACAGGCCGCGTCGGTGCTCGACGAGACGCTGGCGGCCCTGGTGGTCCGCGCGCGCGGCCGCGTGTGGCTGGGCGTGTCGATGCCCCGCGGCGGCGGCGATCGCCGCCGGCTCGCCCGGCTCGGCCGGGTGGCCGACCGGCACGGGGTTCCGCTGCTCGCCACCGCCGACGCGCTCTACGCCACCCCCGACGAGCGCGACCTTCACGACGTGGTCACCTGCATCCGTGAGGGCGTAACGGTGCAGGCCGCCGGGCGCCTGCTCGCGGCGAACGGCGAACGCCATCTCAAGGATCCGCGCGAGATGGCGCGGCTGTTCCGCGACCGCCCCGACGCGGTGGCGGGCAGCCTCGACCTCCTGTCGCGGATCGGCTTCTCGCTTGAACAGCTTCGCTACGAATATCCGCACGAACCGGTGCCGGAGGGGTGGAAGGCGCAGGACTGGCTGGAACACCTCGTCTGGCAATCCGCGATCGACCATTATGACGGCGACGTGCCGCACAAGGTGTTCGCCGCGATCCAGCAGGAGTTCGCGCTGATCGAGGAGCGCAAGTACGCCAACTACTTCCTCACCGTCCACGATGTGGTCCGCGAGGCGCGGCGGCTCGGCATCCTGTGCCAAGGGCGCGGGTCGGCGGCCAATTCGGTGGTCTGCTACCTGCTCGGCGTCACCTCGGTCGATCCGATGCGCCACGACCTGCTGTTCTCGCGCTTCGTCTCGGCCGAGCGCGACGAGCCACCCGACATCGATGTCGATTTCGAGCACGAGCGGCGCGAGGAGGTGATGCAGTACATCTACCGCCGCTACACCCGCCAGCGTGCCGCGATCGTGGCGACGATCATCCACTACCGCCCGCGATCGGCGGTGCGTGAGGTCGGGCGCGCGCTGGGGCTGACCGAGGATGTCACCAATCGGCTGACCTCCACCGTCTGGGGCAGCTTTTCCGACCGGTTCGAGAACGACCGCCTCGTCGATTCCGGGTACAGCGACAGCAATCCGGAGATCGCGCGGTTGTGCCGCCTCGTCCGCCGCCTGCTCAAGTTTCCGCGCCACCTGTCTCAGCATGTCGGCGGCTTCGTGCTGACCGAAGGGCGGCTGGACGAGACGGTGCCGATCCATTGGGGGGCGATGGAGGACCGCACGTTTCTCGAATGGGACAAGGACGACATCGACGCACTGGGCCTGATGAAGGTCGACATCCTCGCGCTCGGGATGCTGACCTGCATTCGCAAGGGGTTCGACCTGATGCGCGCGCACGACCTGGGCGATCCGCAGCTCAACTCGATCGCGGTGGAGGAGGACGCGGCGGTCTACGACATGCTGTGCGACGGCGACAGCATCGGGGTGTTCCAGGTGGAAAGCCGCGCCCAGATCAACATGCTGCCCCGGCTGAAACCGCGCAAGCTCTACGACCTCGTCGTCCAGGTCGCGATCGTGCGTCCCGGCCCGATCGAGGGCGACATGGTTCATCCCTATCTGCGCCGGCGCGCGGGCAAGGAGGTGGCCGAGTTCCCGTCGCCGGCACCGCCGCACGACCCGGACGAGCTGCGCACCCTGCTTCGTGAGACCTATGGCGTGCCCCTGTTCCAGGAACAGGCGATGAAGCTCGCGATCGTCGCGGCCGAGTTCACGCCCGACGAGGCCAACCAGCTGCGCAAGGCGATGGCGACGTTCCGCCATGTCGGCGGCATGCACAATTTCCACGCCAAGCTGGTCGGCGGCATGGTGCGCCGCGGCTATGACGAAGCGTTCGCCGAGCGCTGCTACAGCCAGATCGAGGGGTTCGGCTCGTACGGCTTTCCCGAAAGCCACGCGCTGAGCTTCGCGCGGCTGGTCTATGTCTCGGCATGGCTCAAATGCTTCTACCCGGCAGTGTTCGGCTGCGCGATCCTCAACTCCCAGCCGATGGGCTTCTATGCGCCCGCGCAGCTGGTCCGCGATGCGCTGGAACATGGCGTCGAGGTGCTGCCGGTCGACGTCAACGCGAGCGGCTGGAACTGCACGCTGGTTTCACCGGTCGGCGCGTCGACCGGCCCGCGCCGCCGACCCAATCCGGCGGCGCGCGATCTGCAATGGAACGACGGGATGCGCCACGACGGGCACCTCGCGATCCGGCTCGGCTTCCGGCAGGTGGACGGGTTTCGGGAGGCGTGGGCGGCCGTGATCGCCGCCCACGCCCCGTTCGCCTGCGTCGAGGATCTAGCGCGCCATCTGCCGCCCCGCGCGCTTCGCCTTCTCGCCGATGCCGATGCGCTGCGCTCGCTGGGGCTCGACCGGCGTACCGGCGGATGGGAGGTTCGGCGTACCCCGCCCACCCAACTCCCCCTGTTTGCCGCCACCCACGCGCCCGAACTCGTCCCCGAACCCCCCGCGAACCTCCCCGCAATGCCCCTCGCCGAGCATGTCGCGAGCGATTACCGCGCCACCCGGCTGTCGCTGAAGGACCATCCCATGACCTTCCTGCGCCCGGTCTTCGCCGCCGAAGGCGTGATGACCTGTGCCGAGGTCAACGCCCTGCGCGACGGACGGCGCGCAAAGGTCGCGGGCGTGGTGCTGGTCCGCCAGCGCCCGGGCAAGGGCAACGCGATCTTTGTCACGATCGAGGACGAGACGGGGGTGGTCAACGCGCTGATCTGGGCGCGCGACTTCGAGGCGAACCGGCGCGCGGTGATGGCGTCGCGACTCAGCCTGCTCCACGGCGTCGCGCAAAGGAGCGAGCATGGCGTCGTCCACCTGATGACCGCAGGCGTCGAGGATCGCTCGGACGAGCTCGGCCGCCTGTCGGACGACCCGATCCCGTTCGAGCTCGCGCCCGGCGATGTCGAGAACAGCCCGGCCTGCGTGATGCGCCAGGGCCTGCGCCGCGCCCGCGAGGACCCGATCGTCCCGCGCGCGCCCATCAAGAGCCATGATCCGCGGCAGGGGACGCGACCCGAGCCACCCCGGCCCCGCCACCCGCGCGACGTGCGCATCCTGCCGAAGTCGCGGGACTTCCATTGAGCCGTCCCCGCCCCGATATACGGGGACGACCCGGTAACAGGAGCAGACGATTTGGCCACGCTCGGCATGACCCCCGCCCAGAAGGACTCGGTGGAAAACTTCCGCCGCGAGGTCGTCGAGCCGTCGATGACCAGCCTCGTGATCATCGATTTCTGGGCGGAATGGTGCGGCCCGTGCAAGGCGCTGGGGCCGGTGCTGGACAAGGTCGCCGCCGCCTATGCCGACAAGGGGGTCAAGCTGGTCAAGGTCGATACCGACAAGGACCAGTTCATCGCCAGCCAGTTCCAGATCCGCTCGATCCCGACGGTGTATGCGATGTTCGGCGGCCAGCTGGTCGCCGACCTGACGCCCGCGCGTACCGAATCGGCGTTGAAGCAGATGCTCGACCAGTTATTGAAGCAGCTGCCGGTCCAGTCGGACGCGGCATCGGCGGAGGCCGAGCTCGAGCCGCTGATCGCGATGGGGGAGGACATTCTTGCCTCCGGTGACGCCGAGCGTGCGGTCGGCATCTTCGACCAGCTCGCCGAGATCGCACCCGATCACCCCGCGGTGCTGTCGGGCCGCATCCGCGCACTGGTCGCGGCGGGGCGCAACGACGAGGCACAGGCCGCACTCGATGCCTTGCCGGCGGAGGTGAAGGATCCGGGGCTCGACCGGGCGCGCGCGGCGCTGTCGCTGGCGCAATCGGCACCGGCGGTGGACGATTTCGCCGGGCTCGCGGCGCAGGTACAGGCCAGTCCCGATGACCATGCCGGGCGCTTCGACCTCGCCAATGCGCAGATGGCGGCGGGCGATCGCGATGCCGCCGCGGACAACTTCCTCCACATCATCGCCGCCGAACGCGATTGGAACGAGGGCGCCGCCCGCCAGCAGCTGCTCAAGCTGTTCGAGGTGGTCGGGCTGATGGATCCCTGGGTTTCGACGCAGCGACGGCGCCTCTCCGCCGTGCTGTTCGGCTGAGCTCCCGTGCGGCTCTCCGTCTTTCCGCTGCCGGGCGCGCTGCTCTTTCCCGGGCTGCACCTGCCGCTCCACATCTTCGAGCCGCGCTACCGCGCGATGGTGGGTGACGCGATGGCGCGCGATCGGCGGATCGGGATGATCCAGCCGCGTGAGGACGCCAAGGAGAATGGCGGCGAGGACGGCGACAAGCCAGCCCTCTACGACATCGGGTGCGTCGGCCGGATCGCCGATGTCGAGGCGCTGGAGGATGGCCGCTACAACCTAGTGCTCGAAGGCGTGTCGCTGTTCCGGATCGTGCGCGAACTCGACGTCACCACCCCGTTTCGCCAGGTGGAGGCCGACCTGCTCGCGCGCGGTGACGACGCGGTGCTCGCCTCGGCCGAGCGTGCCGCGCTGGAGATGGAGTCGCGCCGTTTCGCCGAAGCCGCGGGCTACCGGGTCGACTGGGATGCGGTGGGCCGGCTCGACGACGAAAGCCTGGTCAACGGCATCGCCCAGATCGCCCCGTTCGACCCCGCCGCCAAGCAGGCGCTGCTGGAAGCCGGCGACCTGCCGACCCGCGCGGACCTGATCATCCAGCTGATGCAGTTCTTCGGTCGCCATGACGGTGAGGACCGGGTGACGTTGCAGTGATGGCCTGTCCCGGGCGACATGCCCGCCGTCGATGGCGGTGCTCGATTGCGACCCGTCCCGTCACGAGCAGCGCTGCGACGGGCTCGCGACCAACGGGAGCGTTCGGGTGACCCTCGATCCCTGGCTTCTCGAGCGTCTCGTCTGCCCGCTCACCCGCCAGCCGTTGCGCCATGACGCGACGGCTGGCGAACTCGTCTCGGACGCCGCGGGCCTCGCCTACCCGATCCGCGACGGCGTTCCCGTCATGCTTGTCGAGGAAGCGCGGCGGCTGGCTGGTTGAGCGTCGATCGCCCCCGCGCGTCCGATCCGGACGCGAGGGGGCTGCGTGCTCAATTCTTCTTCGGCAAGGCGCTGGCCCATCGCGACGCGCTGGCGACCGTTGGCGCCTTGTTCGCGCCGGGCAGATTGGCCGCCACGGTGATGTCCATGTGCTTTTCCAGGAAGCGGTACGCCTTGGGATCGCGCCGGACCACCAGCTTGGCCTCGTGCATGAAGCGCTGCTGCGTCTTCCAGATCCGCGTGTCGAGGAAGTGGTCGCCCTTGGCGTAGGAACCGATGCTGGTTCCGCCCGCCAGCATGAACGGCGATGCACGCTGGAGCGAGTTGGCGGCGCGGATCACCTCCTCCATGTTGGGCTTCAGCCGCTCCACCTCGTCCATCCACTTGGGCGGCAGGGTGCCCGCCACCAGAAAGGCATAGAGCGTGCTCGATTCGGCCTCGGTCAGCAGATAGGTGCCCAGGATCGGGCAGGCTTGGAGCAGCGCGACATTGTAAGGCCCCCTGTTCATCAGGATCTGGTTGCCCGCGCGCATCTCGCCCAGGACGAGGCAGGTGTTGGCGATGGTCAGCACCAGGTTGATGACGCTCTTGATGATTCCCACCAACGGACCGCTGGCGACGCCCATGTCCGCCATCAGGCCGCCGGCCTGCAACCCGCCCGCGATCCAGTTGGTGGTCGCGCGCGCCGCCATCTCCTCCGCATGGCGGTTGTAGAGCATCCGCGTCGCCTGCAACGCGTCGCGCGGCGCCCCCGGGGTGATGTGCACCTCGTTCTTCCGCAGCCGGTGCGCGCGATACTTGTCCAGGATGCCGTTGATCGTCTGCGCGGCCGCCTCGCTCAGCGTCAGCACCGCGCCGATGATGGGCAGGCACGACGCCATCTCTTTGGCGATCTCATGCCCCATGTCGATGATGGCGCCGTCGATCACTCCCGTGCCGCGGATCATCTCCACGATCTTCGGAATGGCGAGCTTGGCGACTTCGCTCGGCTCGTGTTGTGCTCCCAGGTCGAACTTCAGCGATCCGAGTGCCCATTCGGGCTTCAGGGCCATGTCGGCTCCGCCCCACGCCCCCTCGTTGACGAGGTCGATCACGCCCGTGGCCCCGCCCATCTTGAGCGCGGCCCTGCCGGCATCCTTCCACAACGGGTGCTGCTCGCGATGCATCGCCAGCACGGGTGCGCCCGGCAGACGCGTCACCGACGGCTTGGCGGCGGCCCAGGCGGGACTCGCGGGGCGCGGCGGCGGCGGTGACGACGGCGGCCCGGGCGAGCGGAGGCCGGTGGGCCGGGCCGGTCGGGGCGGGGGCACGGGCGAACGGGCGTCGGGCCGGGGCGGCGGTGGCGACGAAGGTGGCGGCGCGGGCGCACGGGAACCGGAGGGCGCGGTCGCGACCGGGGCGATCAGCCCGACCACGCTGCCGACGACGCCGCTCTGCTGTAGGGCGTCATGCTCCTGGGTGACCATCGCCTTGGCGACGTTGAGCCCCGTTTTCAGGTTGTCGAGCAGGCCCGGTTTCCACACCAGCCGCCGTCCGTCCAGCACGCGCTCGCCCAGCGTGTCGGCGGCGTAGCGGAACACCGCCTGCAGGGCTTCCGGATTCGGCATCGCACTCCCCCCTGTTCGTCCTGTGGGGGAGCTTAGCGTGTCGGGATAACGGCGTCATCCGTCCGCGTGACGAACGACAGGCTCCCATCGGGAAATACGCGGCAACGTCGTCGCCGGACGGTCCCCGGCAATCAGACCGCGACGCCCTGCAACAGCTTGGGCAACGCGCCCGACTCGCCCCGCGCCTCGGCCATGAAGCGGTCCTTGAGCCAGGGCAGGCGATCGACCGCGCCGATTCCGAAACGGCGCACCGCGCTCGCCGTCCGGCCGGGCACCCCGAACAGCCGGGTCAGCGTGTCGGTGGCGGCAGCGACCATGAAGGTGTCGAGGCTCCGCCACCGCTGGTAACGCGCCAGCAGCGCCGCGTCGCCCAGGTCCAGGCCCACGCGCTTGCCCTCCACCAGCACCTCCGCCAGCGCGGCGACATCGCGAAAGCCGAGGTTCAATCCCTGGCCGGCGATCGGGTGGATGCCGTGCGCGGCGTCGCCCACCAGCACCAGCCGTTCGGCGGTGATCGTTGCGGCATGGTGGAAGCCGAGCGGATAGCTCGCGCGTGGGCTGGGTCGGGAGAGCGCACCCAGGAACCCGCCCATCCGCGCCTCGGCCTCTGCAAGGAACGCGCGCTCGCCCAGCTTTAGCATCGCGCCGGCGTCGCGCGCGGCCACCGTCCACACGATCGCCGAACGGTGGCCGTGGTGGTCGTCGGGCAGCGGCAACAGCGCGAACGGGCCGGAGGGGTAGAAGATCTCGAACGCGATGCTGTCGTGCGGCTGTTCGTGGTGGAACGCGCCGATGATCGCGGCGTGGTCGTACCGCCACCGCGCGACCGCGATCCCCGCCGCCTCGCGCGTCGGCGACTGGCGCCCTTCCGCTGCCACCAGCAGCGGCGCGGCGATCGTCTCGCCGTTGTCGAGCATTACCGTGACCCCGGCGCCCGAGCGGTCCTGTGTGACCGCCCGCGTCTTCATGCGCAGATCGACGCCGGGTGCCGCCGTTGCCGCGTCGAACAGGGCGCGGCGGATCAGCTTGTTCTCGTACATGACGCCGAGCGGATCGTCGCGTTCGCCCGGCACGAAGTCGAGCTTGCCGGGCTTCAGCCCGTCGGCGACGCGGATGTGGCGGATCGGGCAACCTTGGCCCTGCAATCGCGCGCCGACCCCGATCGTGTCGAGCAGCCGGTGGCTGGCGCTGGCGACCGCCGATGCGCGCCCGTCGAACCCCGATGCCAGCGTCACCGCGGGATCGGCGGGATCGATCACCGCGCTGCGCAGCCCATGCGCGTCGAGCGCCAGCGCCAGCGTGGTGCCGACCAGCCCCCCGCCCAGGATGATGACGTCGGTGAAAGGGGCTGTATCCATGGCTCGCTCTACGCCGCGCCGCCGCGCTTGCCAAACTTGACGCGAGCCGCGACCCGCGCGATCATTAACCTTGGTTTTCGGGACATTGCGGGGGATTACATGGCCAGCCGGGCGCAGCCGGTGCTGTGGCGCGAATCGGTCAAGGCGGGGGCGGTGCGTTCGGGCGCGCTGGTGACGTCGGTGGCGCTGTTCGCGGCCAGCCTGGGGACGGTGGTGGCGCTCGCCAGCTATCGGCCGAGCGATGCCGCGTTCAACACCGCCGCCGGGGGGCCTGCGCGCAACCTCGCCGGGGTGCCGGGCGCCTGGTTCGCCGACCTGGCGCTCACCGCTTTCGGCCCCGCGGTGGCGCTGCTCGTTCCGATCCTGCCAATCGTCGCATTGCGGCTGTGGCGCGATCAGCCCGCGGGCGCGTGGGGCCGGATGCTCGGGCGTGCCACGGGGGGCGTCGTGCTGATGGCCGCCGCGCTCGCCTTTGTCTCGGATGCGGCGGTGCTCGCCTTGCCGGCGGGCTGGGGCGGCTTGGCCGGGCTGTCGATCGCCGGCGCGGCGCATGCGCTGCTGGGGCTGACCGGCGAGCCCGCGGCGGTGACCTGGGGCGGGCGGTTGCTCGGCCTCGTCGCGGGCGTCGGTGGCGCGATCGTCTGGGGGCGTAGCCTGGAACTGGGGCTGGCCGGCCGTCCATGGCGCCGCCGCCGCGAGACCCCCGCGCCGATCGACGACGAGGACGAGCCGCTGACGCTGATGCGCAAGCCGGTGACCCCGCGCCCGCAGGCGGAGCTCGACGAGCGCCCCGCCCCGGTCATCGCCGACCGCCAGCTCGCCCCCTCGCTCGCCAAACCCAAGCCGCAGACCAAACTGGACCTGCGCGATACCTTCACCTTGCCCTCCCTCGACCTCCTCGCCGAGCCCCCCCCAACCCCCCCCGGCACCGTCGACAAGGCCGCGCTGGAGCGTAACGCCCGCCTGCTCGAGACGGTGCTCGACGACTTCAAGGTGCAGGGCCAGATCACCGAAGTCCGCCCCGGCCCCGTCGTCACCATGTACGAACTCGAGCCCGCGCCGGGGATCAAGGCCAACCGTGTGATCCAGCTCGCAGACGACATCGCGCGCAACATGAGCGCGGTGTCCGCGCGCGTCGCCGTGATTCCGGGGCGCAACGTGATCGGCATCGAGCTACCCAACGCCAAGCGCGAGTCGGTGGCACTCCACGAGCTGGTCGGGTCGCAGACCTTCGAGGATCAGGCCGCACAGCTGCCGATCATCCTGGGCAAGAACATCGCGGGCGACCCCGTCATCACCGATCTGGCCCCCATGCCCCACCTGCTGGTCGCGGGCACGACCGGTTCGGGCAAGTCGGTGGGGCTCAACTGCATGATCCTGTCGCTGCTCTACCGGCTCACCCCGGACCAGTGCCGGATGATCATGATCGACCCCAAGATGCTCGAACTGAGCATGTACGACGACATCCCGCACCTCCTTTCCCCCGTCGTCACCGACCCCGCCAAGGCGGTGCGCGCGCTGAAATGGGCGGTGGAGCAGATGGAGGACCGCTATCGCCAGATGTCCTCGGTCGGTGTCCGCAGCCTCGCTGGCTTCAACGACAAGGTGCGCGCCGCCAAGGCCAAGGGCGCGCCGCTCGGCCGTCGCGTCCAGACCGGTTACGACGGCGAGACAGGGGCGCCGGTGTACGAGGAGGAGAAGCTCGAATACGACGTGCTGCCGCAGATCGTGGTGATCGTCGACGAGCTCGCCGATCTGATGATGACCGCGGGCAAGGAAGTCGAGTTCCTGATCCAGCGGCTCGCGCAGAAGGCGCGCGCGGCAGGCATCCACCTCATCATGGCGACCCAGCGCCCAAGCGTCGACGTCATCACCGGTGTCATCAAGGCGAACCTGCCGACCCGCATCTCCTTTCACGTCACCAGCAAGATCGACAGCCGCACCATTCTGGGCGAACAGGGCGCCGAACAGCTGCTGGGCCGCGGCGACATGCTCTACATGCCCGGCGGCAAGGGCATCGTCCGCGTCCACGGGCCGTTCGTCTCGGACGACGAGGTGCGGGCGGTGGCCGATCATTGGCGATCGCAGGGGACGCCCGACTATATCAGCTCGGTCACCGAGGAGCCGGAGGAGAGTTTCGTCCTCGACGGCGCGCCGACCGGCGAGGATTCAGCCGAGGACCAGCAATATCGCGCCGCGATCCAGCTGGTATGTGAGTCGCAAAAGGCGTCCACGTCCTGGCTCCAGCGCCAGTTACGCATCGGCTACAACTCGGCTGCGCGGCTGATCGAGAAGATGGAAAAGGACGGCATCGTCGGGCGGCCCGACCATGTCGGACGGCGCGAGGTCCTGCGCGATGCCGAGGGTCATGCGATCTGAGCGGAACCGGGTGGGGCAAGGGCGGTTCACGACGGGTTCAATGCCCTTGGCATACCGGATCAGCATGACCTTTCGCCTTCTTGTCGCGGCTGCGCTTGCAACCTTCGTCGTTACCGCACCGCTCCGTCCCGTACTTGCCCAGGGTCAGCGGGGCGATCTCGCCGCCGTGCAGGCGCATCTGCGCGGGCTGACCACGATGACCGCCGACTTCTCGCAGACCGATCGCAACGGGCAGGTGCTCACCGGTACGCTGACGATGAAGCAGCCGGGGCGCATCCGCTTCCAGTACCAGAAGGGCGTGCCGTTGCTTATCGTCGCGGACGGCGGGGCGCTCACCTTTGTCGATTATTCGGTCAGGCAGGTGCAGCGCTGGCCGATCCGCAACTCGCCGCTGGGCGTGCTGATCGATCCTTCGCGCGACCTGTCGCGATATGCGCAACTGGTGCCGGGCGACGGGCGGCTGATCTCGGTCGAGGCGCGCGATCCCAAGCATCCCGAATATGGCCGTATCACGCTCGTTTTCGCGCGCGGTGGCGGTGGACCGGCAAGGTTGGCCCTGCAGGGCTGGGTGGCGATCGACAGCCAGAACAACCGCACCACCGTGCGCCTGTCGAACCAGCGCTTCGGCGGGGCGGTGGCGGACAACGCGTTCCGCTGGACCGACCCGCGGCGCAGCGGCAGCCCGCGCTGACGAGCAGCGCGCGCTACCCTGGCGGCCCCAGCGTCAGCAGCCACCAGTCGGGCGGGGCTCCCCATCGTACGGGCACGTTGCTGGTGCCAAGGCCCGCGGTGACGATTACTACCCGGTGCGGATCGCGGATCACCCCGCATTGGTAGCGCTTGGGCCCGACCGGGATCGGCGCTCCGATCAGCGGCAGCACCACCTGTCCGCAATGGGTATGCCCGGCGAGCAGCAGATGCACGCCCCGCGGCACCCACTGCACGGCCCCGGGCGAATGCGCAACCGCAACCCCCGCGCCTTCCAGCCGGCGCCACGCCTTGAGCGTCGGCCAGGCCTTGAGGTGACCCGACGGCTGGTCGTCATACCCCGCGATCGCGAGCGGCCCCACCTGCGCCGCGCCATTGCGCAAGGTGACCGCACCCAGCCGGCGCAGCATCGCAACCACGGCGGTGAGGTCGGTCCAATAGTCGTGGTTGCCGAGCACCGCGACAACGCCGAGCGGCGGGTGCAACCGTGCCAGCGCGGGCTCCATCGCCGGTACCGCCGCCCGCGCCGCCTCCGGCCCCAGCCCGTCGACAAGGTCGCCGGCGATCACCACGATGTCCGGGCGTGCGGCGTTGACCTGTTCGACGATCCGCGCCAGCCGTGCCGGGGACATGCTCGCGCTTTCCATGTGGATGTCGCTCAACAGGGCGACGCGGATCGGTGGCGCGCCCGCGGGCCAGCGGGGCAGCGCGATCGTCGCGCGCCGCATCACCGGATCGGCACGCGCGTTGACCATCCCGACCGCGAACGCCAGCAGGCCGAGCAGCATCACACTGGCGAGAAGGAGCAACAGGCGCCGCATCGTCGTCGCACCCTAGCGGGAGCGTAACGACCGCGCCACGCGTTTGGGAGAAATGCACGCCTTTGCCGCGCTTCTCGACTCGCTGATCTACACGCGCAGCCGCAATGCCAAGCTCAAGCTGGTGGCCGATTACCTCCACGCCACCCCCGACCCCGACCGTGGCTGGGCGATGGCGGCGCTGACGGAGGATCTCGACCTGCCCGGGGTCAAGCCGGCGCAGATCCGCGCGCTGATCGAGGCGCGGATCGATCCGGTGCTGTTCCGGATGAGCCGCGATTATGTCGGCGACACGGCGGAAACGGTGGCGCTGCTGTGGCCCGCGCCGCCGGTCCCCGCCGGTCCCGAGCCGCTCTCCATCACCCAGGCGGTCGATCGCCTGCGCCACCTGTCGCGTTCGGACGCACCTGCGCAGCTGGCGGCGATGCTCGACCGGCTCGATGCGGAGGAACGGTTCGCGCTGCTCAAGATGGCGACCGGCAGCCTGCGGATCGGCGTGTCGGCGCGCCTTGCCAAGACCGCGCTCGCGCAGGCGTTCGGGCTCGATGTCGAGCGGGTGGAGGAGTTGTGGCACGGGCTGGAGCCGCCCTACACGCCGCTGTTCGACTGGGTACGCGGCGAACGCGAACAGCCCACCGCCGCCGACGTACCGGTGTTCCGCCCGTTCATGCTCGCGCATGGGCTGGAGGACGCACGGGTGGGCCTCGACGAGTATGCCGCGGAGTGGAAGTGGGACGGCATCCGCGTCCAGATCGTCCATGTCGCCGGCGAAACCCGGCTCTACAGCCGCACCGGCGACGACGTGACCCGCGCCTTTCCCGACATCGCAGGCGCCTTCCACACCCCGGGCGTCGTCGACGGCGAACTGATGGTGCGCGGCGAGTTCCAGGGCGGCACGCTGGAAGAAGGCGGCGGCGCGGGCAGCTTCAACGCGCTCCAGCAACGGCTCAACCGCAAGGCGGTCACGGCGAAGATGCTTGCCGAGTCGCCTGCCTTTGTCCGGCTGTACGACATCCTGTTCGACGGCGCGGAAGACCTGCGGCCGCAGCCCTGGAGCGAGCGGCGGGTGCGGCTGGAGGCTTTCATGCCCCGGCTCGACCCCGAGCGGTTCGACCTGTCGCAGCTGATCGAGGCAGCGGACTTCGCCGAGTTGGAGGCGATCCGTGCCGGCGCGCGGGATGCGGCGATCGAGGGGGTGATGCTCAAGCGGCGCGACTCGCCCTATGTCGGCGGGCGCAAGGCGGGGCTGTGGTACAAGTGGAAGCGCGATCCGCTGACCGCCGACTGCGTGATGATGTACGCCCAGCGCGGCAACGGGCGGCGATCGAGCTATTACAGCGACTATACCTTTGGCTGCTGGACGCCCGAGGGTGAGCTGCTGCCGGTCGGCAAGGCCTATCAGGGGATCACCGACGAGGAGCTGAAACAGCTCGACCGGTTCGTGCGCCACCACACGCTCAACCGCTTCGGCCCGGTGCGCGAGGTGGAGAAGTCGCTGGTGCTCGAGATCGCGTTCGATTCCATCCACGAATCGACACGCCACAAGTCGGGGCTGGCGATGCGTTTTCCCCGGATCGCACGCATCCGCACCGACAAGCCCGCCGCGGAAGCCGACCGGCTGGAGACGCTCAGGCGCCTCGTCACATAAGATGCCGGTCGCCGCCCGCGGTAAGGGCGAGCCATGGAAGGTCCGGGCCAACCGGGACGATCCCGCTCGGGTTCAGGTCGCGGTGGCTGGCGTAATAATGCGTCTTGATGTGGTCGAGATGCGTCGTGCGCCCGAAGGCGGGATGGCCGAGCAGCCGTTCGACATACCTCTGCAACGCCGGATGGTCGGCGATGCGGCGCAGGTTGCACTTGAAATGGCCGTGGTAGACCGCGTCGAAGCGCACCAGCGTGGTGAACAGCCGCACGTCCGCCTCGGTTATTGCGTCGCCGACCAGCCACTCGGCCCCGGCCAGGCGTGCCTCCAGCCAGGCGAGCGTGTCGAACAGCGGCAGCACCGCATCCTCGTGCGCGGCCTGGGTGGTCGCGAAGCCCGCCTTGTACACGCCGTTGTTGAGCGTGTCGTAGATGCGCGCGTTGACCGCATCGATCTGCGCGCGCAGCGCCTCGGGATACAGGTCCGGCCCGCCGCCGAACGCGGCGAGCATGCGGATGATCTCCGACGATTCGTTCGACACGATGGTGTCGTCGGTGCGGTCCCACAGCACCGGCACGGTGACCTTGCCCGTGTAGCCGGCGCGCGCCCGCGCATAGGCCTGCCACAGATAGTCCGCCCCGTGCAGCGCATCGCCGTCGCCGCCGCGCCCGCGCGCAAAGGTCCAGCCATCCTCGAGCATCACCGGGTCGACCACCGACACCCCGATCGCATCCCCCAGCCCGTGGAGCGCCCGCACGATCAGCGTCCGGTGCGCCCAGGGACAGGCGTAGCTGACATAGAGGTGGTAACGGCCGGGCACCGCCGGGCGTTCGGGGGTGCCGATCCGGTCGCGGAACCCCGCATCCTGGCGTTGGAACGCGCCGCCGCTGGCATCGTCGGTGACCTTGCCCGGGCGCCACTGCCCATCGACCATTCGACCCATCGTCAGCCCCCGATCCGGATTTCAAAGGTGGTCGGCCACAATTTGCCGGTGACGAACAGGCGCTTGCCGACCGGGTCCCAGGCGATGCCGTTGGCCACCGCCTCCGGATCGGTGGCGCCGACCTCGGCCACCAGCGGGCGCAGGTCGACGATCGCGGTGACCCGGCCCGACACGGGTTCGATGCGGACGAGATAGGGCGTGTGCCAGACATTGGCGAGGATCTGGCCGTCGATCAGTTCGAGCTCGTTGACCTCGGCGAGCGGTTTGCCCCGAAGCGTCACGGGCACGCGCCCGCGTTCGGCCAGCGTCCTGGGATCGCGGCGGATCAGCACCGCCGATCCGTCCGACTGCCACAGTTCGCGGTCGTCGCCGGCCAGACCCCAACCCTCGCCGCGGTAACGGAGCGTGCCGAGCGGCTTCAGGTCGCGTGCGCGCCAGCGATGCGCGATCCCGTCGTGCCAGGTCAGGCTGACGAGGTCGGCACCGACCCGGGCCAGCCCCTCGCCGAACTGCGCGGCGGGGATACGGGCGCGGGCGGTGATCCGGCCGGTACGGAGGTCGACGCGGCGCACCTCCGACTCGCCCTCGCGGCCGACGCTTTCGAACAGGGCGCCATCGTGCCAGATCAGCCCTTCGGTGAAGGCGCTGGGATCGTGCGGGTAGCGGGCGACCACCGTCGCGGGCAGCACGGGCACCGGTGCCTCGGCGATCGCGGCGGGCGGGGCGGGAACCGCGACCTGGGGGGCGAGCGCGAGCAGCAGCGACAGCAGCCAGGTCATCGGGGGCGCTCCAGCCTGATCCAGCCGTCGCCGGCGCGGGCGTGGTCGTCCGGGTCGAAGCAGGCGGCGAGGATCTCCGCCGATTCGACCAGACGCGGGCCGGGGCGGTTGAAATAATGATGGCCGTCCGCGGCGAATACGCGATCGTTGCGCACCGCCCGGAGGTCGCGCCAGCCCGGCCGATCGACCAGCGGCGCCAGATCGGCAAGCGTCTGCGGCAACTGGTAGCCGCATGGCATCGCGACGATCACGTCCGGGTCGGCGGCGACCAGCGCGTCCCATTCGAGCCAGGGCGAATGCTGCCCCGCCGCCGCGAACAGCGGCTCGCCCCCCGCCGCACGGACGAGTTCGGGGACCCAGTTGCCCGCCGCCATCAGCGGTTCGATCCACTCGATCGCAGCCACGGTCGGGCGTCGACGCGCGGCGGCACGGCCGGTCAGCGCGGCCATCCGGGCGGTGAGGCCGGCGACCACGTCGGGCGCGGTGTCGGCCCCGGTCGCCTCCGCCACCCGCGCGAAATCGCCCCAGACATCGCCCAGATCGTCGGGGGCGAGCGATACCAGCACCGGGGGCGTGCCGACCCACCGGGCGAGCGAGTCCTCGAGGTCGGCGGGCGTCACCGCGCAGACCGCGCATTGTGACTGGGTCAGGATCACGTCGGGCCTGAGCGCGCGCAAGGCGTCGGCATCGACGCGGTAGCAGGACAGCCCCTGCGCGACGATCGCCTGCACCCGGTCGTCGATCGCCTGCGAGGTCAGGCCCTTTTCGATCTTGGTGGCGGTGAGTACCGGCAGGTCCTCCACCACGGGCGGAAAGTCGCATTCGTGCGACCGCCCGACCAGCCGGTCGCCCAGCCCCAGTGCCACCGCGATCTCCGTGGCGCTGGGGAGCAGCGAGACGATCCGCAGGCCGGCCATCAGCGCGCGCGAAGCGGCGTGGCGAACACCCGCGGCGCGGCGCGCGCGAGCACGAGATGGAGCAGCATCAGCGCCGCCGCCCATGCCGCGTCGTTGACGAACAGCTGCGCGACGATCGCGGGCGTGAAGGTGCCGGTGCCGCCCGCGACCAGCGCGAAGGCGAACAACAGCGCCTCATAGCCGACGAAGGCGGTGAGGAACGCAAGCGCGAATGACGCCGGTTGCAGCGCACGATCGCGCAGCACGCGGCCGGCGATCAGCATCGCCGCGACGCTGCCTCCGCCCAGCGCCAGCCCCCAGCCGATCGCATAAGCGTCGACCGGATAGCCCATCAGCCCGAACCCCAGCAGCTGGTTCGCCGCCCAAACGCCGATCACGGTGACCAGCGCCTCGCGGCGGGGCATGGTGGCGGCCGCGACCACCGCCAGCCCGACGAACGGCATCATGCATGCCACCGCCAGCGTGCCGAGCACCGCCACCGCGGCCAGCGTCAGCGGCCAGGCGGCGGGAAGGGAAGGCGCGCGCGATGTTCGGGGCGTGGTCATGTTGCGCCCCTAGCACGGCCCTTGCGGCGCGAACACCGGCGGGAACCGGCCCGAAGTGGACAAAGGATACCGGAAAACGACAAATCTCGCGCTTCCACCCGGCGGATGGACGAGCATCGGGCGGGACAGTGGGGCGATCGAAAGGAGCATCGGTGCACTCAAGCAGATCGGGCGCGTGTAGGACAGGGGGCTCCGGCATGGGGAGCGCTGCGGCGGGAACCCTCCCGAACGCCGGGCGGCGTCCGCTGTCGGAGCGGCGACGTCCCTGGCATGACGGTCGGGCGTGCCGAGGTTGTCGCTGGTGCGTTTGCCGCGTGATGACGCGGGCGTCTCTCCGTAACGGTGCGGTCCGCCCGCGGTGCCGATGTGGTGGCGTCACAGCCCCGGCATGAAGCGATCGCGGGGTACACGGAAGGCCGGGGGCGGTTCGGCCTGCCTCAGCCAAATGTCAGGGGATGGCCCCGGAGTCCGGCACCGCGTCGGGCGATCGTTCGCCGTCACGCGTCGTCCGGGTGAGGCTTGCGGGGCAAGGCGGGGACAGCCACGGGATGTGTGCGGACGCGAAGCCCCCATCCGCGCCCGCTTGCAGAGGGGCGAGGCCATGGGTCCGACCCGTCGCGCCGTGGGCGTCTAAAAGCGAACGGCCCGCCCGGCGGGTGCCGGGCGGGCCGTCATGTCACCGATCGGGTCGGATCAGCTCGACTGCTGCAGGTTCACCGCGGCGTGCTTGCCGCGACGATCGACCTCCAGCTCGAAGCTGAGGCGGTCGCCTTCGTTGAGCGAGCTCATGCCGGCACGCTCGACCGCCGAGATGTGGACGAACGCGTCCGGCTGGCCGTCGTCGCGCTGGATGAAGCCAAAGCCCTTCATGGCGTTGAAGAACTTGACCACGCCCGTCGCCTTTTCGCCGGTCAGCTGACGCTGCGGCGCGCCGCCGGCCCCACCGAAGCCGCCGCGATCGCCGCCCGGACGCGGGCCGCGGTCGCCGAAACCACCTTCACGCGGCTCGCGCGGGGGCGCGCGATCGGTGACGGGCATCGGCTCGCCATCGATCTTGAGCTCGGTGGCCGAGATGCGGCCGCCGCGATCCACCAGCGTGAAGCCGAGCGGCTGACCCTCGGCCAGGCCGGCCAGGCCCGCCTGCTCGACCGCGGAGATGTGCACGAACACGTCCTCGCCGCCGTCATCGCGGACCACGAAGCCGAAGCCCTTTTGCGCGTTGAAGAACTTGACCACGCCAGTGCCCTCGCCGACGACCTGGGGGGGCATGCCGCCACCGCCGCCACGGCCGCCGCCGAACCCACCGCCGCCGCCGCCGCCACGGAACCCGCCGCCGCCACCGCCGCCGCCGAAGCCGCCACGGTCGCCGCCGCCGAACCCGCCGCCGCCGCTGCGGAAGCCGCCGCCGCCGCCGAACCCACCGCCGCCGAAGCCGCCACGGTCACCGCCGCCGAACCCGCCGCCACCGAAATCGCCGCCGCCGCCGAAGCTGCTGCCGCCCTCGTCACCGAAACCGTCGCGCTTGTCGCGGCCACGCCCGCCACGATTGCCGCGGCCACCCTTGTCGAAACCCATTGCCCTGTTTACTTCCCGGTTCGTCCAACTGACCAGCATGAAGTCCCGCGTCGGACGAGAACGCAAAGTCTTCGGGCGCGAAACCTGTTGCGCCTCCACTGTTACATAGCTCACGAATCGTCCCGGGCGAAACGAAATAATCGTGACGCAGGTGGTTTCGTCGCTTGTTCGGGGCGGCGTGTCGGATCGGGCACACCGACCGGCGGCGGCGGACGGCGCGGTTGAGCCGGTCGTCCCGCAGCGCTAGGGGACGGGGATGACCGTTCATTTCCACGAGGAAGACCTGCCCGGCGACGTGTTCGCGCCCGGCGCCGCGATCGCCGTCGACACGGAGACCATGGGGCTGGTCACCCCGCGCGACCGGCTGTGCGTGGTGCAGCTGTCCGATGGCGGCGCGGACGAGCATCTGGTGCGCTTTGGCCCCGCCAGCGACTATGCCGCGCCCAACCTGCGCGCGGTGCTGGCCGACCGGACGCGGGTGAAGCTGTACCATTTCGGCCGGTTCGACCTGGCCGCGATCGCGCACTATCTGCGCGTCGACGCTAGCCCCTGCTATTGCACCAAGATCGCGTCGCGGCTGGTGCGCACCTATACCGACCGGCACGGGCTAAAGGAGCTGGTGCGCGAGATGCTGGGGCAGGACATCTCCAAGCAGCAGCAGTCGTCCGACTGGGGCGGGCCGGTGCTGTCGGACGCGCAGCGCGACTATGCCGCGTCCGACGTGCGCTTCCTGCACCGGCTGCGCGACGAGCTCGACCGGCGGCTGGCGCGCGAAGGGCGGACGGCGCTGGCGCAGGCGTGCTTCGACTTCCTGCCGCACCGCGCCGCGCTGGACCTGGCGGGCTGGCCGGAGGTGGACATCTTCGCGCATGTCTGAGCTCGCGCACCGCGAGCGGTCCGCCCGCCAGCGCTGGGCGCAGCCGGGCAGCCGGCACGACCGGCTGGTGCGGTTCGCGGGGGTGGCGCTGCCGGTCGCGATCGGGGTGCTGGCCGCATTTCTGGTGATGGCGCCGCTGACCAGCGCGGGCGATGTCAGCTTCGTGCTCGACAAGAACAAGGTCGACGTCGCGCAGGAGCGGCTCAAGATCCAGGCGGCGGAATATCGCGGGTCCGACGCCAAGGGCCAGCCCTTCCGCCTCCATGCCGGCTCCGCGATCCAGCGCAGTTCGGCCGAACCGGTGGTGCAGCTGCGCGCCCTGTCCGCCTCGCTGCGCCTGCCCGAGGGGCCGGCAAGCCTCGTCGCGGGGCAGGGGCGGTACGACATGGATGCCGAACAGGTGGCGGTGGACGGCCCCATCCGCTTCCGCGCGGCGGACGGCTATGCGATCAACACCAGCGACGCCACCGTGGACCTCAAGGCGCGGTCGATGAAGAGCGCGGGCAACGTCACCGGCTCCGTTCCGCGCGGCACCTTCAGCGCCGACCGGCTCCAGGCCGACCTCGAATCGCGTACGGTGGTGCTGGAGGGTCATGCCCGCTTGCGGATCATCCCCAAAGGTCCGAGATAGCCGTCCATGCGCGCCGCTCCCCTGCTCCTTCTCCTTGCCGCCGTTCCGGCCCTGGCGCAGCAGCGTCACAACACCGCGGCGCCGATCTCCTTCGATGCCGGGCGGATCGAGTTGCAGGATCGCGCGGATCGCGTCGTGCTGGCGGGCAACGTCGTCGTGAAGCAGGCCGAGATGACACTCAACGCCGCGCGCATGACCGTCGCCTATACCGGCGAGGTGGTGGGCGGGAACCCGCAGGTCTCGCGGCTCGACGCCAGCGGCGGGGTGACGGTGCGCCGCCCCAGCCAGACCGCGCGCAGCCAGTATGCGATCTACGACCTCAACCGCCGGCTCATCACCATGCTGGGGGGCGTGTCGCTGACCCAGGGGACCAACACCGTCAACGGCGCGCGGCTGACCATCAATCTCGACACCGGCCGCGCGGTGATCGACGGGTCGGGGGTGGGCGGGACCACCGGCGGTGCGCCGGGGGCGACCACGACGCGGGGCGGCCGGGTGACGGGCACCTTCTCCGTTCCCGATCGCTGAGCCGCCGGACACGAACCCCTGCCGGTCCGGGGCAGCCCGCCGACCGGCCCAAGCGAGCACTTGCCCTATGGACGCTCCCGCCCCCGTCATCGACCCCGCGCTGGAACCCGCGCCCGAGCCGCCGGTCGCGCACGGGCTGCAGGTCGTGTCGATCGCCAAGAGCTACGACAAGCGGATTGTCCTGACCGACGTGTCGGTCTCGGTCGGTCGGGGCGAGGTGATCGGGCTGCTCGGCCCCAACGGCGCGGGCAAGACGACGTGCTTCTATTCGGTGATGGGGCTGGTGAAGCCCGATTCGGGCCGCATCATGCTCGATGGCGAGGACATCACCGGGCTGCCGATGTATCGCCGCGCGATCCTGGGGCTCGGCTATCTGCCGCAGGAGACCTCGATCTTCCGCGGGCTGTCGATCGAGAAGAACATCTCCACCGTGCTCGAGCTCGCCGAGCCCGATCCGGCGGCGCGGGCGCGGCGGCTCGACCAGCTGCTCGACGAGTTCGGGCTGACCCGGCTGCGCGCCAGCCCGGCAATGGCGTTGTCGGGGGGCGAGCGGCGCCGCGCGGAGATCGCCCGCGCGCTTGCCGCCGATCCGTCGATCATGCTGCTCGACGAGCCGTTCGCCGGAATCGACCCGATCTCGATCGCCGACATTCGCGATCTGGTGAAGGACCTCAAGCGCCGCGACATCGGGGTGCTCATCACCGACCACAATGTCCGCGAGACGCTGGACATCGTCGACCGCGCCTACATCATCTATGACGGACGGGTGCTGTTCACCGGCTCCCCCGCCGAGCTGGTGGCGGACGAGAACGTCCGCCGGCTGTACCTGGGCGAGGGCTTCACGCTGTAGGCCATGCGCGCGCCGCTCCCCTTCCGCCCTGCCCGCGCATGCCGGGATCGCCCGGCGACCGGGCGCGGCCCGGCGGCGAGCGGTCGGGGGCTGCGCCGGGGTGACCGCCCGTCATGAGCCTCGCCCCGCGCCTCGACCTGCGCCAGTCGCAATCGCTGGTGATGACGCCGCAGCTCCAGCAGGCGATCCGGCTGCTCGCGCTGTCCAACCTGGAGATCGAGGCGGCGGTCGCGGAGGAGGTCGAGAAGAACCCGCTGCTCCAGGCGCTGGCGCCCGAAGGCGACGCCCCCGCCCCCGAGCGCGAGGCGGCGCCCGAGCCGGTCGCGGAAAGCGCCGGGTCCGACGAGCTCGCCCATCGGGGCGACGAGGCGCTCGACTATGACGCAGGCGCCGAACGCTTCGACGACGGCGTTCACGACCGCATCGCGGCGACGGGCGGCGGCGCCGGCATGGGCGGCGAGGACGGGCTCGACCTCGACCAGTTCGCTGATCACGAGGAAACGCTCGCCGCGCACCTCAACGCGCAGGCGGGCGCGGCGCTGTCCGGTTCCGACCTGTTCGTGGCGCAGCACCTGATCGACCAGCTCGACGCCGCCGGCTACCTCCCCGTCCCGCTGCTGGAGGTCGCGAACCGGCTGGGGGTGCCGCTTGCCCGGGCGGAAGCGGTACTGGCGGTGATCCAGACCTTCGACCCCACCGGGGTCGGCGCGCGCGACCTGGCCGAATGCCTGATGCTCCAGGCGCGGGAGGCCGACCGCTACGACCCGTGCATGGCGCGGTTGATCGCCAATCTCGACCTGCTCGCGCGCGGCGAGATCGCGCGGCTGCGCCGCCTTTGCGGGGTCGACGAGGAGGACATGGCGGACATGATCCGCGAACTGCGCGGCTATGATCCCAAGCCCGGTTGCCGGCATGGCGGCGAGCCCGCGCCCGCGGTCACCCCCGACCTGTTCGTGCGCCGCGGTCCGGGCGGCTGGGTGGTCGAGCTCAACGGCGCGACATTGCCCCGCGTGCTGGTTAACCGCCGCTACCAGGCCGAACTGGCGCGGGGCGCCCGCGACAAGGCGAGCAAGGCGTGGCTGGGTGAAATGGCGGCTGGGGCCAACTGGCTGGTCAAGGCGCTCGACCAGCGGCAGCGGACGATCGTCCGCGTCGCCACCGAGATCGTCCGCCAGCAGGAGGCGTTCTTTCTTCACGGCGTCCAGCATCTCAAGCCGATGACGCTGGCGCGGGTCGCCGACGCGATCGAGATGCATGAATCGACCGTCAGCCGGGTGACCAGCAACAAGTACCTGTCGTGCGCGCGCGGGCTGTTCGAGCTCAAATACTTCTTCACCGCCGCGCTCGCCTCCGCCGATGGCGGCGAGGCGGTGTCGGCGGAGGCGGTGCGCCAGGCGATCCGCACGCTGATCGCGGGCGAGGGGGCGACGATCCTGTCCGACGACACGCTGGTCGAACGGTTGCAGGCGCAAGGGTTCGACGTCGCACGCCGCACGGTCGCCAAATACCGCGAGGCGATGGGCATCGGCAGCTCGATCCAGCGCCGCCGCGCGCGGGCGCTGGCGAGGGGATAGGGGACAGCAACGCCGCGAAAAGAAGGCCAAACAAAAAGGCCCCGGGACGAAGCCCGGGGCCTTATCGACCGTGTCATGGCTTGTTATCGCCGGCGACACGGCTGCCCCAAAAGGGGTCTTGAGGTTCGCAAATGCATGCATTCCGAACGAGCGCATTCTACCTAGTGCCACCTGCTAAATTGTCAAGGATCAAAGCCCGAGCGCTCGTCGGACTGTCTCTTGGATCAGGACAAATTGCTGGTCCGAGACGCGCAGATCGGTCCGATACTTACGCCTGCCATATTGGTCGCGTCCCGTCCTGAAGAGGTCGAGGCGATCGAACGACAGGGTGGCGACATGATCTGCCTTTATCCACCAGGCTGTTTCGGCGAAGGGTTGGGGCAGCGGCTCTGCCAGATCGATCCGGCAATGGTACAGGTTGCGCGAATCCGACTCCGTTCCGCTCATGGGGACGACCGTCAGCAGATTGGTCCGGCGCGGAAGTGCGCCGACCAATACGACCGCGGGGCGGCGTTTGACCATCTCGGGTGGGCGAAACCCGCCAGCATTGTAGTCGCAAAGCAGGATAGTCTTGGGTTTGACCGCATAGGAAAGCGCCATCAGCGGGGTATATCGCCGCCGGGACCGGACGCCAACGCGTGTCGGACGACGAAACCTGCGCAACAAGGTGCGGATCGCGCTGGACCGGTCGAGCGGTCGTCCGATCGCATCTGGCGCAAGCCTCAGGGGTTGAGCTTCCAATCCAGGCTTGCACTCGGACCGATCCCTTCAGCTGTCTTGCTTCACCACGCTGACCTGCCCGTCGCCCTCCAGCATCGCGAGGCGGACATCCTTCACGTCCTCGACGCCTTCCTCGCGCAGCTGCTGCATCAGCTCTTCCTTGGTCATCAGCGCCTTGCGCATCGCGGTGCGGCAGAAGCGGCCGTCCTTGACCAGCGTCACCGGCTTGGCGGTGGTCAGCCATTTCAGGCTCGGGAAGCGGAAGCTGAGCCAGTTGAGCAGGTAGGACCAGAAGACGATCGTTCCGACAAATATGACCGCTTCGGTGATCGACACCGCTTCGCCGCTGAACGCGGGCTGCGCGCCGTCGACGATCGCGACGACCACCAGCAGGTCGGCGATGTTGATCTCTCCGCCCTCGCGCTTGAGCAGGAAGCGCAGCGCGAAGAACAGGAACAGGTACATCAGCGTCGCGCGCAACACGATCTCGCCCGGCGCAACGGTGGGCACGAACACGGAGCCCCAGTCGGGCATCGGCGACTCTCCTGACGATGGCAGGTCAAGTGGCCGGCGAGTCTGGGAGTTCCGCCGGCAATGCTTCGTTACCGCGGGGCGGGACGGACCTTGCGGGCTGGTCCGTGCGATCGGCGGGGGTGTGCTCTCGCCAAAGGGGGGCTGGCCTGGGCTCCCGCCTTTGCGGGAGCACTAGGGTGGCGATGCTTCGCGTGGCTGGATCGCAGCGAGCCGGCTGGCTTTCCCGGGCAAGCGCGTCGCGGCAAGGCCGCGCCGCCAAAGCCTCAATCGTCCTCGTCCTCGAACCCCACCAGCGCCAGCGCGCGCGCCTTGATCTGGCGGGTCTGGCACCAGTGGACCAGCGCGTCCTCGCGGCCATGGGTGACCCACACCTCCCTGGGCGCGATCTCGGTGATGGTGTCGATCAGCTCGTCCCAGTCGGCATGGTCGGACAGGACCAGCGGCAGCTCGACATTCTTCTGCCGCGCGCGCTGGCGCACCCGCATCCAGCCGCTCGCCATCGCGGTGATCGGGTCGGGCAGGCGGCGGGACCAGCGGTCGTTGAGCGCGGATGGCGGGCACATCACGACATGCCCCGCGATCTCCGCCTTGGGGACGCCGGTGGCAGGGCGCAGCTCGCCCAGCCGCACGCCCTGTTCCTCGTACAGCTCGCACAACCGCATCAGCGCGCCGTGGAGGAAGATCGGCGCCTCGTGCCCGCGCTCGCGCAGCTCGGCGATCACCCGCTGCGCCTTGCCCAGCGCATAGGCGCCAACCAGCACGCAGCGATCGGGATTGGCGTGCAGCCGCTCGACCAGCTTGTCGATCTCGTCGCCGGTGTCGGGGTGGCGGAACACGGGCAGGCCAAAGGTCGCCTCCGTGACGAACACGTCGCACCGCACCGGCTGGAACGGGGTGCAGGTGGGGTCGGGCCGCCGCTTGTAGTCGCCGGTGACGACCACCCGCTCGCCCCGATAGTCGAGCACGATCTGCGCCGATCCCAGGCAGTGCCCCGCGGGGACGTAGCCGATCTCCACCTCCCCCATCCGGATGCTCTCGCCATAGGCGACCGGGCGACCCGTCTGCGGGCCGTAGCGGCATTCCATGATCGCCAGCGTTTCCGGCGTTGCCCACACCTCGGCATGGCCGCCGCGGGCGTGATCGGCATGGCCATGCGTCACCAGCGCGCGGGCGACGGGTTCGGACGGGTCGATCCACGCGTCGGCGGGGCGGACGTGGATGCCGTGGGGATGCGGTTCGATCCAGTCGCCGAGCTTTGCCATGGTCGCCGGTGAACGCGCGGGGGATCGTTTCGGGGGCGAGGCTCGTTGGACCGGCCGAACAGGATCGGGAGTGGTACGCCATGGCAGGCAATTGGCTGACGAGCAGCGGATGGGTGATCGTGGTGTTCATCGGCGCGTTCGTGCTGTTCGGCGCAATCGTGTGGGCCCGCCGCAAGAACCAGACCGACGTCACTCCCGAACAGCACCGCCGCACCGAAACGGCGACCCACGACCTGTACCAGGACCCGCTCGACCACGACAGCACCGGCGGGCGGCAGTAATCCCCGGCCGCCACCCCGGCGCGGGCCGGGATGACGTGGGTATGGGCGGGGTGGCCGGCCCTGTGGGGGTCCGGTGACCGCGCTTCCCCCCGTCCTTTCGCAATGGTTCGAACGTCGCGGCTGGCATCCGCGGCGCCACCAGCTGGCGATGCTGGAAGAGGCGCGCGCCGGGCACCACGCGCTGCTGGTCGCGACCACCGGCGCGGGCAAGACGCTGTCGGGATTCCTGCCGACGCTGGCGGAGCTGGTCGAGGTGCCTGCGGACGGGCTCCACACCCTCTACGTCTCGCCGTTGAAGGCGCTGGCGGTCGACATCCAGCGCAACCTCGTCGCCCCGATCGAGGAGATGGCGCTGCCGATCCGGGTCGAGACGCGCACCGGCGACACCCCCTCGGACCGCAAGGCGCGCCAGCGGGCGAAGCCGCCGCACATCCTGCTCACCACGCCCGAATCGCTGTCGCTGCTGCTGAGCTATCCCGATGCCGCGACGATGTTCGCGGGGCTGCGCACGATCGTGATCGACGAGGTCCATGCCTTTGCCACCGGCAAGCGCGGCGACCTGTTGTCGCTGTGCATGGCGCGGTTGCAGCGGCTGGCGCCCGCGCTGCGCCGGGTGGCGCTGTCGGCGACGGTGGCGGACCCGGACGGATATCGCGCGTGGCTGGCCCCCGATGGCGATATCGATGCGGTCAGCCTGGTCGTCGGCGAGCCCGGCGCCGCACCCGACATCCGCATCCTGCTGCCCGAGGATCGGGTGCCCTGGGCGGGGCATTCGGGCCGCTATGCCGCGCGTCAGGTGATGGAGGCGGTGGCCGCGCACCGCACCTCCATCATCTTCTGCAACACCCGCAGCCTCGCCGAGCTGATCTTCCAGGACCTGTGGAAGGTCAACGACGACGGCCTGCCGATCGGGGTCCACCATGGCAGCCTCGCGCTCGAGGCACGGCGCAAGGTGGAAGGCGCGATGGCGGCGGGCCGCCTGCGCGCGCTGGTCGCCACCGCCAGCCTCGACCTCGGGGTCGACTGGGGCGATGTCGACTGCGTGATCCAGATGGGGGCGCCCAAGGGCTCGTCGCGCCTGCTCCAGCGGATCGGCCGCGCCAACCACCGGCTCGACGAGGCGTCGCAGGCCATTCTGGTGCCGGGCAACCGCTTCGAATATCTCGAAGCGCGCGCGGCGCTCGACGCGGTGGAGGCGGGCGAGCTCGACCCCGACATCTTCCGCCCCGGCAGCCTCGACGTGCTGGCCCAGCACGTCATGGCCTGCGCCTGCGCGGCGCCGTTCCGCGAGGCCGATCTGCTGGCGGAGCTCCAGGGGGCGCTGCCCTATTCGGGGCTGACCGCGGAGCTGTTCGCGCGGGTGCTCGGCTTCATCCGCGACGGCGGCTATTCGCTGCGCGCGTACGACCGGTTCAAGCGGCTGGTGAACGATGGCGACCTGTGGCGCGTCGCCCATCCCCGCTTCGTCCAGCAGCACCGGATGAACGCCGGGATCATCGTCGAGGCGACGATGCTGACCGTGCGATTCAGGAACGGCCGCAACCTGGGCAAGGTCGAGGAAGGGTTCGCCGCGACGCTCTCGCCCGGCGACACCTTCTTCTTCGCCGGCCTCAGCCTCGAGGTCGAGCGGATGGACACGGAGGACCTGGTCGTCCGTGCCACCTCCCGGCCCGCGCGCATCCCGACCTATGGCGGCAGCCGGATGCCGCTGTCGACCAGCCTCGCCGACCGGGTGCGCGGGTTTCTCGACTCACCCGGCGAATGGCACCGCTTCCCCGACGACGTGCGCGAATGGCTGGAAATCCAGCAGCGCCGCTCGGTGCTGCCCAAGCCCGGCGAGCTGCTGGTCGAGACCTTTCCGCGCGAAGGGCGGCACTACATGGTCGCCTACAGCTTCGAAGGGTGGAACGCGCACCAGTCGCTCGGCTTCCTGCTGACCCGGCGGATGGAGGAGGCGGGGCTGAAGCCGCTGGGGTTCGTGTCGAACGACTATGCGCTGGCCGCCTTTTCGCTCGAACCGGTCACCGATCCCGCCGCGCTGTTCTCGTCCGACATCCTGGAGGACGAGTTCGTCGACTGGGTGCAGGGGTCGAACCTGCTCAAGCGCGCCTTTCGCGAGGTGGCGGTGATCGGCGGGCTGGTCGAGCGCCAGCATCCGGGCAAGCGCAAGACGGGCAGGCAGGTCACCTTCTCGACCGACCTGATCTACGACGTGCTGCGCAAGTACGAACCCTCGCACCTGCTGCTCCAGGCGGCATGGGACGATGCGCGCGCGCGGATGACCGACGTCGGCCGGCTCGCCTCGCTGCTCGACCGCGCGGCGGGGACGATGGTGCATGTCGATCTGCCGCGGGTGTCGCCGCTCGCGGTGCCGGTGCTGGTGCTGATCGGGCGCGAGCGGATCGCCACGGAGCGGGGCGACGACCAGCTGCTGATCGAGGCGGAGGCGCTGGCGGCCGAAGCGATGCGGATCGACTGATTCGCCGCTTGCCATGCGTCCGGATCGGGCGCAGATTTCCGTGCATGGGGAGGAACTTGGCAGGATTCGGACTCGCGATCGCCGCGTTCGTGGTGCTGTCGCCGGGTGCATCGGCGCAGGTGCAGGATGTCGCCATTCCCATGCCCGATATCGTCGGCAGCGCCGCCGTGCCCGGCGAATCGGTGCTGCTGCTGGGCCAGCTCGCCAGCCGCATGACCGTGCCCGTCGCGATCGGGGCGGAGGGGCCGTGGCATTTCGTGGTCGATACCGGCGCCGAACGCACGGTGGTGTCGCGCGAACTGGCGGCGCGGCTCGGCCTCGCGGCGGGGCCGCAGGTCCGGGTGATGGCGATGAACGGCACCTCGGTGGTGCCCAGCGTGCTGGTGCCCGCGCTGTCGGTGTCGACCATCGCGCGCCACGCGATCACCGCGCCCGCGCTGGAGGCGGGGGATCTGGGCGCCGCCGGCATGGTCGGGATCGACGCGTTGCAGGGCCATGCGGTCGAGATCGACTTCGACCGCGACCGCATGACGCTGCGCCCGTCCCGGAAGCGCCGGGCGCCGGCGGTGGGCCGCGACGACGTGGTGGTCACCGCCCGATCGCTCTATGGCCAGTTGATCGTCACCGACGCGCACTGGCGGGGCAAGCGGATCGCGGTGGTGGTCGATACCGGCACCCCGGTCAGCGTCGGCAACCCAGCGCTGCTGCGGCTGATGAAGAACGCCCGGTCCGGCGGACCGCTGACGCTGATCTCCGCCACCGGCGACGCGATGCGCGCCGACCTGTTCGGGGTCGACGGGCTGACGGTGGGCGGGGTCGGGTTCTCCGACGTGCAGCTGGCGATCGCGGACGTGGCGCCGTTCCGCCGGTTCGGGCTGACCGACACGCCCGCGCTGATGATGGGGATGGACCTGCTTCGCCTGTTCCGCAACGTCCGGATCGACTTCGCCAACCGCGAGATCCGCTTCACCCTGCCGCGCGGCGTGTTGACGGGGGATGCCAGCGTTTCGGGGGTGTGAAGCCGTCAGGCCGGCACGGGCCGGGGGGCGTCGGTGCCCGGAGGTGGCGCAACCCCTTGATCGCCCGCAACGATCACGGCATGGCGCGACCATGGTTCCCTTTTCGTTCGGTGGGCATGAGCTTCAGGCGCTGGCGGTCGGCGCGCTGTGGTGGCCGGCGCGTCGCGCGCTGCTGGTCGCCGATCTCCATCTCGAAAAGGCGAGCTGGTTCGCGCGCTTCGGGCAGATGCTGCCCCCCTATGACTCGCTGGCGACGCTGGCCGACCTCCACGCGCTCGCCATCGCGTGCCGCCCGGCCGAGATCTGGTGCCTGGGGGACAGTTTCCACGACGTCGGCGGCTGCGACCGGCTGCCCGCCGCGGCGCGCGACACGCTGGAAGGGTTGATCGCCGCCACCTGCTGGACCTGGATCACCGGCAATCACGACCCCGCGATCACCGACCGCTGCGGCGGCATGGTCGCGGACGAGGCGGTGGTTGACGGCCTCGTGCTGCGCCACGAGGCGGACCCCGCCGAGACCCGGCCCGAACTGTCGGGGCATTTCCATCCCAAGCTCAGGGTCCGCGTTCGCGGGCGAAAGGTGGCGCGGCGATGCTTCCTGGCGACCCCGACCAAGCTGGTGCTGCCGGCCTTTGGGGCGCTGACCGGCGGGCTGGAGCCGCACCACCCCGCGATCCGGGCGGCGCTGGGCGCGCGCGCGGAGGCGCTGGTGCCGGTGGAGGACCGGCTGCTGCGGTTCCCGGTCGCGGCCTAGCCGACGGCGGCCGTTTCGACCCGCCGTCTTTCACGTCGGGGGTGATGAGGGGGCACGGGCGGGGGGTGAGGGGCGGGGTTTCGCGCCATCCCCCAGCCGACTAGACCCGCCCCCGATGCTGTCCCGCCTCGTCCTGACCGATTTCCGCAACCACGCCGCGCTGTCGCTGGCGCCCGGGCCGGGGTTCGTGGTGCTGACCGGCGAGAACGGCGCGGGCAAGACCAACATCCTCGAAGCGGTGTCGCTGCTCGCGCCCGGTCGCGGTCTTCGCCGGGCGACGCTGGGCGCGATGGCGCGGCAGGGCGGGGCGGGCGGCTTCGGGGTCGCGGCGACGCTGGACGACGGGGTGGACCTCGCCACCGGCACGGTGCCCACCGCGCCCGAACGCCGCGTCGTCCGCATCCAGGGCGCGACGGCGAGCGCGAACGGCCTTGCCGAATGGCTGTCGGTGCTGTGGCTGACCCCCGCCACCGACCGGCTGTTCGTCGAGCCGGCGGGCGAGCGGCGCCGCTTTCTCGACCGGCTGGTGCTGGCGCTCGCGCCCGCGCATGCGCTTCACGCCACCCGTTACGAGGCGGCGATGCGCGAACGCAACCGGCTGCTCGCGGACGACCGCCCCGCCGATCCCGAATGGCTGGCCGCGCTGGAGGCGCGCATGGCGGAACATGGCGCGGCGATGGACGCCGCGCGGCTCGGGACGGTGCAGGCGCTCGACGACCGCCTCGCCGCCACCCCGCCCGGGCCGTTTGCGCGGGCGCGTTTGCGGCTGGAAGGCGAGGCGATCGAGGCCGCGGGCTTCGCGCGCGCGCTGGCGCTGGGGCGACGGCGCGACGCGGCGGCGGGCCGTGCGCTCGCCGGTCCGCACCGCGCCGACCTGTCCGTCACCCATGCCGACAAGCGGCAGGCGGCGGCGCTGTGCTCGACCGGCGAGCAGAAGGCGCTGCTGATGGGCCTCGTCCTCGCCCATGCCGATCTGGTCGCGGAGCGCACCGGCGGTGCCCCGCTGCTGCTGCTCGACGAGGTCGCCGCGCATCTCGACCCCGTCCGCCGGACGGCGCTGTTCGAACGGCTGGCGGGTCGCGGGCAGGTGTGGCTGACGGGAACGGAAGCCGCGCTGTTCGACGCGATCGGGGCGGGGGCGACGCGGGTGGAATTGCCCTGACCCCCCGGCCCCCGCGCAAGGCGTGCGGGCGTGCTCGACCGGACTCGCACCCCGCCCCCATTCCGCTTCCCTGATCCCCCCCCAATCCCTATATCCTCACCATGGCAGATACCCCCCAGAACTCGTCCGAATACGGTGCTTCCTCGATCAAGGTGCTCAAGGGCCTCGACGCGGTGCGCAAGCGGCCGGGGATGTACATCGGCGACACCGACGACGGTTCGGGGCTCCACCACATGGTGTTCGAGGTCAGCGACAACGCGATCGACGAGGCGCTGGCGGGGCATTGCGACCGGATCGACATCCAGCTCAATCCCGACGGCTCGGTGTCCGTCACCGACAACGGCCGCGGCATCCCGACCGGCATCCACCCCGAGGAAGGCGTGTCGGCGGCCGAGGTCATCATGACCCAGCTCCACGCGGGCGGCAAGTTCGAGAACACGTCGGACGACAACGCCTACAAGGTGTCGGGCGGGCTCCACGGGGTCGGCGTGTCGGTGGTCAACGCGTTGAGCGAACATCTCGACCTGACGATCTGGCGCGACGGGCAGGAGCATTTCATGCGCTTCGCCCATGGCGACGCGGTGGAGCCGCTGCGGGTGGTGGGCGACGCGCCGGGGCAGAAGGGAACGCGCGTCACCTTCCTGCCCAGCCCCGCGACCTTCAAGATCACCGAATTTGACTTCGACAAGCTCGAACACCGCTATCGCGAGCTGGCGTTCCTCAACTCGGGCGTCCGCCTGTTCCTGACCGACGCGCGGCATGACGAGCCCAGGACGATCGAGCTCTATTACGAGGGCGGGATCGCCGCGTTCGTGAAGTGGCTCGACCGCGCCAAGTCGCCGCTGTTCCCCGAACCGATCGCGATCACCGGCCAGCGCGACGCGATCGGGATGGACGTCGCGCTCGAATGGAACGACAGCTATTACGAGAACGTCCTCGCCTTCACCAACAACATCCCCCAGCGCGACGGCGGCACCCACATCGCCGCCTTTCGCGCCGCGCTGACCCGTACACTCAACGTCTATGCCGAGAAATCGGGGATGCTGAAGAAGGAAAAGGTCCAGCTCACCGGCGACGACATGCGCGAGGGGCTGACCGCGATCGTCTCGGTCAAGCTGCCCGATCCCAAGTTCTCGTCGCAGACCAAGGACAAGCTGGTGTCGTCCGAGGTCCGCCAGCCGCTCGAGGCCCTGATCGCCGACAAGCTGGCGGAATGGCTGGAGGAAAATCCCCAGAACGCCCGCAGCATCGTTGGCAAGATCATCGACGCCGCCGCCGCGCGCGAGGCGGCGAAAAAGGCGCGCGAGCTGACCCGGCGCAAGGGGGTGATGGACATCGCCTCGCTGCCCGGCAAGCTCGCCGACTGCCAGGAGCGCGATCCCGCCAAGTCCGAGCTGTTTCTGGTCGAGGGCGACAGCGCGGGCGGCTCGGCCAAGCAGGGGCGCAACCGCTTCTTCCAGGCGATCCTGCCGTTGCGCGGCAAGATCCTCAATACCGAGCGCGCGCGCTTCGACCGGATGATCTCGTCCAAGGAGATCGGCACGCTGATCCAGGCGATGGGCACCGGCATCGGCCGCGACGAGTTCAACGCCGACAAGCTGCGCTACCACAAGATCGTCATCATGACCGACGCGGACGTCGACGGGGCGCACATCCGCACGCTGCTGCTCACCTTCTTCTACCGCCAGATGCCCGAGCTGATCGCGCGCGGGCACCTCTTCATCGCCCAGCCGCCGCTCTACAAGGCGACCAAGGGACGATCGGAAGTGTATCTGAAGGACGACGCCGCGCTCGACGACTACCTCGTCGACGCGGGCGTCAACGCGCTGGCGTTCGACGTCGGCGGGGCACAGCGCACGGGCCGCGACCTCAAGGACCTGGTCGACCATGCCCGCAAGATGCGCACGGTGATGCGCTACGTCCCCCGCCGCTACGACCCGGTCATCATCGAGGCGCTGGCATTGGGCGGGGCGCTCGACCCCGCGCTCGACCGCGCCGCACGCGAGGGTCGCGTCGCCGAGGTCACGCGCCGGCTCGACGCGGGCGATCCGGAGGCGGGGTGGACCGCGCGGCTGACCGACGACGGCGGCATCCATTTCGAACGGCTGTGGCGCGGGGTCACCGATCACCACATCGTCGAGGCGGGCTTCATCGCCTCGGCCGAGGCGCGCAAGCTCCACGGGCTCGCGTCCGAGCAGGCGGACAGCTTCGCGGTCGCGGGCAAGCTGGTGCCGATGCGCGGCGCCGCGAAGGAGGCCGTCGAGGAGCCCGCGGACGCGATACCCACCGACGAGGAGGGGCAGCCGACCGCGCCCGTCACGCGCGGCGAGACGCTGGTCGCGCGCCCCAGCCAGCTGCTCGACGCGGTGCTGGCGGCGGGGCGCAAGGGGCTGGCGATCCAGCGCTACAAGGGGTTGGGCGAGATGAACGCCGAGCAGCTGTGGGAAACCACGCTCGACCCCGCCAACCGTTCGATGCTGCGGGTGACGTCGGAGGACGTGTCGGCCGCCGACATGATCTTCACCCAGCTGATGGGCGAAGTGGTGGAGCCGCGGCGCGAGTTCATCCAGGACAACGCGCTGAACGTCGCCAATCTGGACGTGTGAAGTCGGGAGTCCGGGGCGGCCGGGTCATGGGTCCCGGAGGGCAAGGTCGTCGATCGGGGCGGCTTTGGTCGGGGGCAGGTCGGCCGCCTGTGCGACCGGCGCGCGCATGCAGGTCAGGCGCGGCCGATCACCACGGTCAGCGGATCGCTTCGCCGGCCATCGGTAAGGACCTCGACCGACAGGTCGTCGAACCCGGCCCGTTCGAGGTAGAGGGTCACGAGCGCGGCATGGCCCTTTGCGTCGAGCGCGCGCCAGACCGCCACCGCCTTGGTCGGGAAGCAGCGGTTGGAGAAGCTGACCACGAAGGGCGCGTCGGGGCGCAGCGTGCGGCGGACCTCGGCGAGGACCTCCACCGGGCGTTGCAGATACTGGACGCCGACGCAGCAGAGCGCGGCGTCGAAAATGTCGTCGTCGAGCGGCAGGCGCGGGTCGCGGTTGAGATCCTGGACGAACCAGTGGTCGAGCCGCGGGTTGGCGGCAAGCTCGTGCGCGTTCATGCCGTGGCCGACCACCTCGGCATAGCGGCGGTCGGCGGGCAGATGGCTGATCCAGCTCGACATGAGGTCGAGCACGCGACCGCCATCGGGCAGCAGGGCGCGATAGCGGGCGGACAGCGCCGCCACCGCCGCCTCGTCGATATGCGCGACGAGGCGCGGCGGGGCGTAGAAGGCGAGGTCGTCGCCCTCGTCCTGCCGGGCAAAGGCGCCGGCGGGCAGATCGACCAGGGGATCGTCGGTCATGGGTGTCACATCCTCAATGCCCGGTCGTAGCCGGTGAGTTCGAGATAGCCGCGCCCGCCACGGGTCCGCACCGCGCCCTCCCAATAGACGGGCAGGCCGCCGCGGCGGGCGTCCAGTTCCTGCGCGGCGAACATGGGTAACAGCCGCCAGCGCAGCGTGCGGTCGCCCAGGCAGATGCTCACCTGCTGCGACACCGGGTACACCGCCCCGGTCGCGCCGCTGCGCCAGGTCGCGAGCGGCCGGAAGGCGACGTCGCGCGGCCCGAGCGCGGTGGTGACGCCGTCCGGCCGGCGGAGCGCGCCGCCCGCCCACAGGGTGCCGCCGCCCTTGCGCCGGATGCGGAACGCCATCAGCGCCGAGCCGTCGTCGAAGTTGAGGCCGGTCCAGTCCCACCCCTGCGCCTCGGGCGCGAGATAGTCGGACGACCATTCGCGATCGAGCCAAGCCTCGCCGGTCACCGCCACGGTGGCGGCACCGCGCCGGACCCGGCCCGTCACGCGCAGGTGCGGGACCGAATAATAGTAGCTCGCCTGTTCCGGCCGCGGCCCTTTCCGGCTGTATCCGCCCGCCCCCTGCGGCAGCGGCGGCTGCGTCGGCCGGAAATCGAGCGCCAGTGCGAAATCCCCCGCGGCGACGCGCGTCGCCCAGCGGCCATCGGGGGCGCGGCGCAATCGCCAGTCGCGGATCGCGACGTCGGCATCGCCGGTACGGGCCGCCGCCAGGCCGAACCCGGCCCGGGCGGCGCGCTCGCCGTGACGGAGGCGACCGGTGGCGGGATCGGACAGCGCGGCGTGCGCGAACAGCACCTGTCGCGCGGCGAAGCGGCTGGGGTTGGCGGCGTCGACCGGCGGACGCGTCCGGAAAAAGGTGACCTGAAAGCCCAGATCCTCACCCGCCGCGGTCCGCAGCCAGCCGGTGACGTACCACCATTCGGTCCGGAACGCCGGGTGCGCGCCATGGTCGGCCGGGAAGCGCAGCGCGATGCCGGGACGCACGACGGGGTAGGGCATGGCGGCGGGTGCCGCGATCGCGACGCCCGCGAGCCAGACGAGGAGCAGTCCGCGCATCATCACCAATCCTCCCGCACCGACTGCACCGCGCCCCTCGCGGTCGCGCGGCGGCCCGCGAGCACCGCGGTCGCCGCCGCCGCGCCGGTCAGCGCCGCCGCGACGCCGAGCAGCGTGCCCACGGGTATGCGCGTCGTCATGGTCCAGTTGAACGATTGCGGGTTGATGACGTGGATCAGCACCTGCGCGAGCACCAGCCCGAGGCCGATCCCGGCCAGCGCGCCCGTCAGCCCGACCATCGCCCCCTCGGTCGCGAGCATCGCGCCGAGCTGCCCGCGGGTCAGCCCCAGGTGGCGGAGCATCCCGAACTCCCGCTCGCGCGCGATGGTCTGTGCCGACATGGTCGCCGCGACCCCCGCCAGCCCGACCAGGATCGCCACCGCTTCCAGCAGGTAGGTCACCGCGAAGCTGCGGTCGAACAGCGTCAACGCCAGCCGGCGCAGCGCCGCGGGCTGCGTCACCTCGACCTGCCCGCGCAGGCCCGCGGGGAGGCGCGCGGTCATCGCCTCGCCGATCGCCTGCGCGTCGCTGCCGGGAGCGAGCATCGCCGACACCTCGTCGCGGCCGTCGTCGCCGGTCAGGCGCTGATAGTCCGCCTCGTCGACCAGCACCGCGCCCGCCTGTCGGCCATAGTCGCGCCACACGCCGGCGACCGTGAAGCGGGTACGCCCGGCGATCGGCAGCGTGATCGTCTCGCCGGGATCCCAGCCGTAGAGCCGCTGCGCCGGTTCCGACACCCAGATCGGCAGCACGGTCGCGGGCAGGGCCGGCGCGCGGTCGATCAGCACCAGCAGCGGGTCGCGCCCGCCCCGTTCGGGCCGGGCGATCAGGCTGATCGGCGGGCGGTCGGCGGCGATCGTCAGCGGCAGCTGGCGGCTGAAGGCGAGGCGCTCGACGCCGGGAATGGCGGCAAGACGCGCACGGGTCGCGGGATCGAAGCTCGCGCCGGCATTGGCGCGCAGGTAGAGGTCGGCGCCGAGCACCTGCCCCAGCCAGGTGTCGACCGCGCCGCGAAAGCTGGTCACCATCGTCGCCATGGCGATCATCAGCGCGGTCGAGGCGACGATACCGCACAGCGCGGTCGCCGCCTCCCCCGGCGCGCCGTGGAGGTGGCGGACGGCGAGCTGCGCGGGCACGCTGCGCCCCGGATGGCGGGCCAGCAGCGCGAGCAGCGTCCGGGCGAACCACGGCACCCCGGCGACGCCGCCCGCCAGCATCGCGGCCATGCCGACAAAGCCGAACAGCGGCAGCCCGCCGATCGCGGGCAGCAGCGCCGCCGCGCCGCCCGCCGCCAGCAGCACCGCCGCGGGCCACCATGCGACCGGGCGGCGCGGGTCGAGGACGTCGCCCGCATTCTTCAGCGCCGCCGCCGGTGCCGCCCGCGCGGCGGCGCGCGCCGGGATCGCGCTGCCCAGGACAGCGGCGAGCAGGCCGAGCGCGAAGAACCCCGCCGCCGCCGCCGGTTGGAACACCACCCGCGCCGCGCCGCCGGCGAAATAGCCCCCGCCCAGATCGCCGCCGAACCAGCGCAACGCCGCCCAGGCGAGCCCACATCCCGCCGCGAGCCCCGCCACCGCGCCGACGATGCCGATCGCCACGCCTTCGACCACCACCGCCGCCACGACGCCGCCGCGCGGCATGCCCAGCGTCCGCAGCAGCGCAAAGGCGCGCTGCCGCCGTGCGACGGACAGCGACTGGGCCGAGTAGACCAGGAACCCGCCGGTGAGCAGCGCGACCAGCGCCAGCATGTCGAGGTTGACGCGATAGGCGCGCGACAGCGCCGACCCTTGCGCGTCCCGCGCCTCCGCCGTGGACAGGACGGCGTCGGCGGGCAGCAGCCGGGCGAGCGACGCCTGCGCGACCTGGCGGTCCGACAAGGCCAGGTCGATCCGGTCGATCCTGCCGAGCCGCCCGAAGCGCCATTGCGCGGCGGCGATGTCCATGACGCCGATCGCGGCGTCGGCATCGGCGGCGGGGAGCGTGCCGGCGACCCGCAGCAACACCGCATGGCCGTTCGCCGTCACGGTCACCCGGTCGCCCACGGCGACCCGCAGCCGGGCAAGCGCGGCGCGCGACACGAACAGCGACGCTTCGTCGAACACGCTGCCGTTATCTGGGTCGTCCCCCGTGTCGGGGCCACGCGGGGGTAGGCCGACCAGCGACGGCGTCACCGCGCCCGCGCGGATCACGTCGATGCCGAGCAGCGTCAGCCGCACGGCGCCGACCCGCGCGTCCAGCCGCACCACCGGGCTGGCGTCGACGATCGCGGCGGCACGCGCGACACGCGGGTAGAGCCGCTCGTCGATCCCCAGCGGACTGGTCGCGCGGATCGACAGTTCGGCCGCGCCGTTCACCCCGCGCACCGCGCCGTCGAACGAGGCGAGCGCCGAGCCGTTGACGAGGTGGACCGCGAAGCCGAGCGCGACGCCGACCGCGATCGCCACCGCCGTGGTGAGGAAGCGGGCGGGATGGAAGCGCCATTCCCCGCCGATCAGCCAGCCGAGCGCGAGGCGGCCCGACAGCAGGCCCGGCTCAGCGGCCACGCCGCTCCACCAGCCCGTCCGCGCCCAGCGTCAGCACCCGGTCGGCGACCGCGGCGCTGGCGTCCGAATGCGTCACCATCACGCCGGCGGCGCCGTTGTCGCGCACGGCGCCGGCGAAAAGCGCCAGCACGCGCGCGGCGGTTTCGGGATCGAGGTTGCCGGTCGGCTCGTCCGCCAGGATCAGCGCGGGGCGATGGGCCAGCGCGCGGGCGATCGCGACGCGCTGGAGCTCGCCGCCCGACAGGTCGCGCGCATAGCCGGCGCCACGATCGCCGAGGCCCACCGCCGCCAGCATCGCGATCGCGCGCGCATCCGCCGCCGCCGCGTCGGGTGACACCAGCGCCAAAGGCAGCGCCACGTTCTGGCGCAGCGTCAGATAGGGCAGGATGTGAAAGGCCTGAAAGACGAAGCCGATCCGTTCGCGCCGCAGCCGCGTCCGTGCCGCCTCGTCAAGCGTGGCGAGCACGGTGCCGTCGATCGCCACGCTGCCCTCGTCCGCGTCGTCCAGCCCGGCGAGGATGTTTAGCAGCGTCGATTTGCCGACCCCCGATTCACCGATGATCGCGACGAGCTCGCCCGCCCCGACGCGCAGGTCGAGCTGGCGGAACAGGCGGCGCGGCCCCGGCACCGACTTGCCGAGGGCACGGACGTCGAGAAGGATGGTCGGGCCGCTCACGTCCGACGCCTGGCGCAGGTGCGGCCTTGCCGCAATCGGTGGCGCGCGTCGCGGCAACATGGGTCAGCGAGACAGGCTGTCGGCCGGCCCGTCGCGGCGGTCGTGCGGCGACAAGGTTGCCGCAGCATCGCCAAAGCGGACGCCGGTGCCCGGCTTTGGACACAAAGCCGCGTCAGAGTTCGCCGATGCGCATCACATCGACCACCATGTTCGCCGCCCTCTGCCTCGCCGGCATCGGCGCGGCGGTCGCCCCGATCGGCCAGGCGGCGGCGCAGGCGCCCGCCGTCGCCCCGTCCGACGCGACGGCGGGGGACATCGTCGTCACCGCGCAGCGCATCGGCATCCCGGTGTGGCGGGTGACGGGACCGCGAACGACGATCGTGCTGGTCGGATCGATCGGCCGGGTCGCCCCCGGTACCCGTTGGGACCCGGCGGCGCTGGACGCGGCGCTCGCCCAGGCCGACCGCATCATGTTCCCCGAAGCGATGGACGTCAGTTTCGGGCTGTTCTCCGTCATCGGCCTGATCGGCAAATGGCGCGCGCAGGCCTCGCTTCCCAAGGGGCAGACGTTGCAGACGCTGGCGACGCCCGAACAGTGGGCGCGGCTGGTCGCGTTGCGCGACCGCGGCGTGCTGAAGCCGGGGTTCGAGGGGCGGCACCCCTATCACCTCGCCCTGGCGCTGGGGCGGTCGACCAGGGACAGGCGCAAGTTCGACAGCGGCGCGGACGCCTATGTCCGCCGCTACCTCCGCAAGAACAAGCGCAAGGAGGTGCCGCTGGCGCAGGCCAGCCTCAAGGGGGTGACGGCCGAGTTCTTCGGATCGGCGCCGCGGGTGCACATGGCCTGCCTGATGGATGCCGTGGCGTTGGTGGAGGCCGGGCCGGCCGGGGTGCAGGCGCGGGCGGCCGCCCGCGACGCGCGATCGGCAGCCTGGGCGGCGCGGCGCGTTCCCGATGCGCTGGCCGCGAGGGTGGACAACGGGCAGCGGTCGTGCTGGCCCAATGGCAGCCGGATGGAGCAGGCGCGCGAGGCTTCGCTGGGGCCGGCGATCCGCGGCCTGATGACCGAACCGCAGGTGACGCTGGCGGTGGTGTCGCTCGATTCGCTGGCCCGGCCCGGCGGGGTGCTCGACGGGCTGGTCGCAGCAGGGTTCGACGTCCGCGGGCCGCACTGGAAGCGTTAGAACCGCGGTTCCGCTCGCTGCGCCGCTGCCGAGTGGGGGGCGGGAGGGGGCGTGATCCGAAAAGCACGGTCCCGATTTGGAATGGCCGCTCCGGCCACAGCTGTGTTGTGGAACCGTTCTGATCCTATTATCCAGCCGCGCAAGGCAGCGCCGCACAACGGTGCGCCGTTAACGTGGGCCGGCACGCCCGATGTGGCGGGCTTGGGGGGGGGGACGGGGCGAATGATCTTCATTGATGCTTTTCATGACGTGCGGCGTGGCCGCCTGCTCGGTTTGAAGACCGGCGTGTCGCTGGCCGCGCTGGTCACGGTCGGCATGAGCGGACAGGCCTGGGCGCAGGCGGAGATCACGCCCCTGTCGCCCGACACCTCGCAACAGGCGGTGCAGGGCCAGGAACAGGGCGAGGAGCAGACCGATCCGGCGGGCAACGACATCGTCGTCACCGGCCGGCGCGCGGCGCTGGAAGCCGCCGACGAGCGCAAGCGCCGCAGCGAGACCATTATCGATTCGGTCGTCGCCGACGATGCCGGCAAGCTGCCCGACAATTCGATAACGGAGGTGCTGCAGCGCGTCTCGGGCGTCACCATCGTCCGCTTCGCCGCGCTGAACGATCCCGACCACTATTCGGTGGAAGGTTCGGGCATCCAGGTCCGTGGCCTGACCGGCGTCGCGTCGCGGCTGAACGGGCGCGACATCTTCAGCGCCAATGGCGGGCGCGCGATCCAGTTCGCCGACGTCACGCCCGAACTGATGGCCGCGGTGGACGTGTACAAGGCGTCCACCGCCGACCTGATCGAGGGCGGCACCGGCGGCCAGATCGACCTGCGGACCAAGGTGCCCTTCGACTTCAACGACGGCTTCCACGTCGCCGGCACGGGCGAGGGCAGCATGGGCGACCTCACCCGCAAGGTGGACGCGTCGGGCTCGATCCTCGCCTCCGCGTCGTTCCAGACCGGCATCGGCCACGTCGGCATCCTGGCCGACTATGCCCGCAGCCGGCTCTCCTCGACTTCCAACTTCTTCCGCGCCCAGCCCTTCTTCCGCACCAACATCAGCGGCACCGACTATTTCATCCCTGGCGGCTATGAATATGGCGAGGAGAAGTTCCAGCGCACCCGCACCGGCCTCTATGGTGCGGTGCAGTGGTCGCCCGCCGACTCGCTGACCTTCACCGGCACCTTCTTCCAGTCGCGCTACCGCAACCGTTCGGGCGACTGGGGCTCGTTCGTGACGCAGGTGCCCGGCGACAACGGGCTGGTGGTGGACCCGGCCGTGAGCGAGTTCGACGAGAACAACCTGTTCATCTCGTCGCCTTCGCTGACCAGCCGCTCGAACGGCACCTTCCTGCCCAATGCCACGCTGACCAGCGGCGGCAACAAGGGCGCGTATCGCAGCGAAACCACCACCCGAGACTATTCGCTGAGCGCCGCCTGGGCACCCGCCGATGGCCCGATCTCCGTCCGCGGTGCGATCCAGCGGGTCACGTCCTCGCAGGACTATGGCCGCCTGGACGTCTTTCGCGACGTCAATTTCCAGTCGGGCTTCGGACTGGACCTGAGCGGGGACCTCCCCAGCGCCAGCCTGCCGGCAGGGTCGCAGGACTATCTCAACGATCCGGCCAACTATTTCTGGTCGGCAAGCATGCCGCACGACGAGCGCAATCGCGGCCGGCTCGATTCCGCGCAGCTCGATCTCGAATACAAGTTCGCCGACAGCTTCTTCCGGTCGGTCAAGGTCGGCGGCCGCATCGCCAAGCGCCGCGAGCGCGACCAGCAGAACGGCTACAACTGGGTGGCGCTGGGCCGCGGCTGGAACGGCGATCCGCAGCTGACCTTCGCCAATGCCGCGCCCGGGGATGTCGAACAGCACATCTTCAAGGACTTCTTCCACGGCCAGACGACGCTGCCCGCCAACCTGTTCTTCCCGACGGACGAACTGGTGCGCCGCAACATCGGCGACCGGACGGAGCTGACGCGGTCGCCGCCCGCAGGGTTCTGCCCCGCGACGATCGACAACGACAACAATCCGGCCACGCCGCCGGTCGACAATCCGCTCTACTTCAACTGCTCTGCCTATGGCCCGCTGGGGCAGACCGGCTATGGCGGCCTGGCGACCAACCCGGACCTGGTTCCCAACAGCAATGACACCAAGACCTATGCGGGATATGCGCTGGTCCGCTTCGGTTCCAGCGAGGGCCGTGGCCTGTCGGGCAATGTCGGCGCGCGCGTCGTCCGGATCGAGAACAACGCGATCGGCTTCATCCTGCAGAACAGCAACACGTTCATCCGCAACGGCCAGCTGCTGACGCTGAACACCACCACCACGCCGCGGGACGGACGGGCCAACTTCACCCGCGTGCTGCCGTCGATCAACTTCGAGTACGCACCGACCCGCAACACCAAGGTCCGCGCCGGCTACAACATCACGCTGGACCTGCCGGGCTTCGATGCGCTGCGCGCCTCCGGCTCGATCGGGGTCGCCACCACGGCCGCCGCCACGGCGGGCCAGCCCGGCAACTTCGTCAACTTCACCACCGACGCCGGCAACCCGCTGCTGAGGCCGACCCGCTCGGACAATTTCGACATCTCGCTCGAATGGTATCCGCGTCCGGGCACGACGTTCCACCTGTCACCCTTCTACAAGCGCCTGACGGACACGCTCGTCTACACGCTGGCGCAGCAGCCGATCACCGTGGTCTTCAGCGACGGAACCACCGAGACGACCACCGGCAACGCGACGGGTATCGCCAACGCCGACGGTGCGGCCAAGATCAAGGGTTTCGAGGTCGGCGGGCGCTTCTTCTTCGACATGCTGCCCGGCCTGCTCAGCGGCATCGGGTTCGAAGGCAACTACACCTTCATCGACAGCCGGAATCCCGGCAACCTGTACCGCGACATCTTCGGCGTGCCCGCCAGCGACCTGCCGCTGGTTGGCCTGTCGAAGCACAACTTCAACGCGACACTGCTGTACGAAAGGGGCGTCGTCTCGGCGCGTGCGGCCTATTCCTGGCGCACCAGATACCTGCAATCGACCACTGCCAACGGCCTGACGCCGACCTATCGCTACTATACGGCGCCGGGCACCTTTACCGACACGGTGATCTCGCTGCCCCAATATGGCGACACCTACGGCCAGCTGGAGGCGGGGGTGCGTTTCCGGATCACCGAGAACTTCTCCTACTCGATCCAGGGCACCAACCTGCTGAACTCGACGACGCGCACGGTGCAGGGCGGTTATCCGGGCGGGAAGCTGGTGGGCCGGAACTGGTTCCAGACCGACCGCCGCCTGTCGGTGGGCATCAGCCTGGCGTTCTGAGGTGGACCCGGCGTGTGACCGTCGGCATCAACGACGGGACGGTCGCACGCGGGGGAGAGCAAGGTGAGGAAGCGCGTCCTGATCGCCGGCGGCGGCACCGCCGGCTGGCTGACCGCCGGGTATCTCGCCCGGCGGCTGGGCGCGGACCTGCCCGGCGGCGCCGAGATCACGCTGGTCGAATCGGCGGAGATCGGCGTGCTGGGGGTGGGCGAGGGTACCACGCCGACGCTGCGCCGGACGCTTGCCACGATCGGGGTGAGCGAGACCGAACTGGTCCGCCGCTGCGGCGCGACCTTCAAGCAGGGCGTGACCTTCGCGCACTGGCGCCATGCCCCGGGCGATCCCGGCCCCAACCATTATTTCCACCCGTTCCAGGTCGCGGACGACAGCAACGGGATCGAGCTGCTGCCCTATTGGCTGCTGGGCGTCGGCGGGCCGGAGGGCTGGGACGCCCTGGCGACGCCGCAGAAGCGTGCGGCGGACGCGGGCCGGGCGCCCAAGCTGCCGACCCATCCCGATTACACCGCGCCGCTGAACTACGCCTTCCACTTCGACGCGGTGGCGCTCGCCGGGCTGCTGCGCGAGCACGGGGTCGCGAACGGGGTCCGCCACGTCGTCGACACGATCACCGAGGTCAAGCTGGCCGAGGACGGCGCGATCGCCGGCCTGGTGACCCAGGCGAACGGCGAGCTGACCGCCGACCTCTACATCGACTGCACGGGCTTTCGCGCGGAGCTGATCGGCCGGGCGATGGGCGTGCCGTTCCGGTCGTGCCGGGACGTGCTGTTCTGCGACCGCGCGGTCGCGGCGCAACTGCCCCATGAGCGCGCGGACGCGCCGATCGCGTCCTCCACCATCTCGACCGCGCAGCCCAATGGCTGGATCTGGGACATCGGGCTCGACCGCCGGCGCGGCATCGGCCACGTCTATTCGTCGGCGCATGAGGACGACGAGGCGGCCGAACGACGGCTCCGCGCCTATCTCGGCCCGCGCGGCGCTGGGGCGGAGGTGCGCCGCTTCCGCTTCGAGGCCGGCTTCCGCGAGGTCAACTGGCACCGCAACTGCGTGGCGATCGGGTTGTCGAGCGGCTTTTTCGAGCCGCTGGAGGCGACGGGGATCGCGTTCGCGGAGGTCGCGGCGGCGATGGTCGCCAACCTGTTTCCCTGGGGCGGCGACTACGAGGCGTCCGCGCGGCAGTTCAACGACCTGATGCTCCGCCGCTACCGCCAGACGCTGGACTTCATCAAGCTCCACTACAGCCTGTCCGAACGCCGCGACACCGACTTCTGGCGCGACAATGTCGCAGCGACCTCGGTTCCCGATTTGCTGCACGAGCGGCTCGATCGCTGGCGCTTCCGCCCGCCCAACGAGCTCGACATCGATCCTCGTACCGACCTGTTCGTCGCGGCGAGCTGGCAATATGTCTTCTACGGCATGGGCGGGCGCACCGACCTGTCCGCGCGGGCGGGCACCTTCCGCTACGCCGACGACGCCGCCCGCGCCTTTCAGGAGGTCCGACGACAGGGGCAATATGCGGTCGCCAACCTGCCGTCGCATCGCGAGCTGGTGGAGCATGCCCGGCGGCACCGCTTCGGCCAGGGGAGCGGGGCAGCGTGACCGGGGGCGTGCCCGCGCCGATCCGCAAGGTCGTGATCGTCGGCGGCGGCACCGCGGGGTGGATGACCGCCGCGGCGCTGTCGCGGATGGTCGCGGCGGGCACGGCGGTGACGCTGGTCGAATCGGAGGAGATCGGCACCGTCGGTGTCGGCGAGGCGACGATCCCCTCGCTGCACGACTTCCTGCGCATGATCGACGCGGACGAGGACCGGTTCGTCGCCGCGACCCAGGCGACCTTCAAGCTGGGCATCGAGTTCGCCGGCTGGGGCGCGATCGGCGAGCGCTATATCCACCCCTTCGGCTCGTTCGGGCGCGCCGTCGAGGGGGTCGGCTTCCACCAGCTCTGGCTGCGCCAGTCGCGCCTGCCCGGCGCGGCCGGCGCCGTCGGCCCGCTGGCGGACTATTGCCTGTGCGCCGCCGCCGCCCGGCTCGACCGCTTCGCGCGGCCCGACGCGAACCCCGCCGCGGTGCTGTCGTCGATCGCCTATGCGTTCCACTTCGACGCGTCGCTGTTCGCCGCGTACCTGCGCGCGCGGGCGGAGGCGGACGGCGTGGTCCGGGTCGAGGGCCGGGTCGGCGCGGTCGAGCTGGCGCCCGGGGACGGCGCGATCCGGGCGGTGCGGCTCGACGACGGGCGACGGATCGAGGGCGAGCTGTTCGTCGATTGCAGCGGTTTCCGCTCGCTGCTGCTGGGCGAGGCGCTGGAGGTGCCGTTCGAAAGCTGGGCGCACTGGCTGCCCAACGACCGCGCGGTGGCGGTGCCCAGCGCCAAGGCGGCCCCGCTCGTCCCCTATACCCGCGCCACCGCGGGCGCGGCAGGGTGGCGCTGGCGCATCCCGCTCCAGCACCGCACCGGCAACGGTCATGTCTATGCCAGCGCGTTCGTCGACGACGACCGGGCGGTGCGCGACCTGTTCGACGGGCTGGAGGAGCCGGCGATCGGCGACCCCCGCCAGCTCCGCTTCACCGCGGGGATGCGCGCGCGGCTTTGGGAGCGCAACTGCGTTGCGATCGGCTTGTCCGGGGGTTTTCTCGAACCGCTCGAATCGACCAGCATCCACCTGATCCAGGCGGGCATCGCCAAGCTGATGGCGCTATTCCCCGACACCGGCGGCGCCGTGGCGGAGCGGGGCGAGTACAACCGCCAGATGCGCCGCGAATATGAACACGCGCGCGACTTCGTGATCCTCCACTACCATGCGACGCGGCGGGACGATTCGCCCTATTGGGACCATGTCCGCACCATGGCGGTGCCGACGACGCTGGCCGACCGGATGGAGCTGTGGCGCGGCCGTGCGCGCGTCTTCCACGACCGTGGCGAGCTGTTCACCCCCGACAGCTGGATCGCGGTGCTGGCGGGGCAGGCACCGCCCCCCGCTGGCTACGACCCGCTCGTCGAAGCGGTCGCGGTCGACGGCACGGGCCGTTTCATGGCGCACCTGCGCGACGTGATCGCCAGGACCGCCGCGGCGATGCCGGCCCACGCCGACTTCATCGCCCGGCATTGCGCGAGTCCCCCCGCGCGGGCCGCCTGAACGACCGACCTCATGGACCCGACCCGCCGCCGGCCCCCGATGCCAGACCCCGATGCCGGCGCCCGCGTCGCCGGCGAGCGTCGGGTGAACCGGACCCGGATCCCCGCGGCCAGGCGGCTCGGGTTGCGGCCGGCCGACGACGAAATGGTCGTAACCTGCCACTCCGGGCTGGACGAGCGCCGCCGGATCAGGGAGTGCTCGTCCGAGATGGCGGGGTACGGTCACGAATGTCGCGGACGGCCTTTTGAGTCTCCGGCACCGCGCACCATGCGGCACACCGCGGCGTCGCGACATTCGCGGGCCTGACCTGCCGGGCGATCGCGCCCGGTCCGGTCGGGCCGGCCGAAGAACAAGAGGATGGAGGGAATGATGCAGAAAAGCCTGTTGCTCGGGCGTACCCTGTTGGCCGGCGTGCTGGCCCTGTCGGCGATCCCCGCCGCGGCCGATCCGCTCGCGACGCTCGACCGCAACGGCAGCTTCGTGTCGGTCGAGCCCTATGCGCCCAACATCGTGCGGGTGACGATCGCGACCGAGCGCGACCTGGCCACCGCCAAGCCGGGCTACGGGATCACCGGCGCGGCGGACCCCGCCGGCTGGACCCACCGCGCCGGGCAGGAGGGCGACACCTTCGCCACCGGTGCGATGACGGTCACCGTCGATGCCCAGCCCTGGCCCGGTGCGCCCACCCAGATGCAGCGGTACTTCGCCCCGTCGCTGCCGCCGGTCGCGCTGACGATCCGCACCGCCGACGGCGGCGAGATCCGCATGAACGGCTGGTCCAAGGCGCCCCACCAGGTCTCGGGCGAGGACACGTTCCTGGTCGGCGCGAGCTTCGCGGCGGCGCAGGACGAGCATTTCTACGGCCTGGGCCAGAACCAGGAAGGGCAGCTCGACCTCAAGGGCCGCACGATCGACTGCCGCCACTGGTACGATGCGCCCGCGGGCGAGCAGGTCTGCGTCCCCGTGCTGGTGTCGAGCAAGGGCTATGCGATCGTCTGGGACAACCCGTCCGCGACGCGGGTGTCGCCGGGGCTCCACAGCCAGACCCGCTTCGAATCGGAGGTCGGCGAGCGGGTGTCCTTCTTTGTGGTCACCGGCCGCAACGCGGACGAGCTGCTGGCCGGCTACAAGCGGCTGACCGGCGCGACGCCGCTGCCCCCCAAGGCCGCGTTCGGGCTGATCCAGTCCAAGGCGCGCTACGCGAGCCAGAAGGAGCTGATGGACGTCGCGGACGGCTATCGCAGCCGCAACTACCCGCTCGACGTCATGGTGCTCGACTGGTTCCACTGGACCCGCATGGGCCAGCTCGACATCGACCGGACGTACTTCCCCGATCCCAAGGGGATGAACGACCAGCTCCACGCGCGCGGGCTGCACTCGATCATCAGCGTCTGGCCGCGGTTCGAGAAGGAAAGCCGGTATTTCGACTATCTCGCGAACCAGGGCTGGCTGCTCAAGGATGCCGACGGCAAGCCGGTGGACGGGCTGGCGGTGCGATCCGACCGGGCGGGCGCGCTGCTCGATTCGACCAATCCGGAGGCGCGGGGCTGGTTCTGGGGCAAGATCCGCGACAACATCCTGTCGCAGGGGTTCGACTACACCTGGCTCGACGAGACCGAGCCCGATCTGGTGCCCGACGGCTACCAGTATTCGATCGGTTCGGGCGACCGCTACCACAATGTCTTTCCGCTGCTCCACACCTCGTCGGTGGCGGAAGGGTCGGCCAGGGACCGCCCGTCGTTCCGCAACATGATCCTGTGCCGCGCCGCGTATCTGGGCACCCAGGCCAATGGCTGCCTGTTCTGGTCGTCGGACATCAATTCGACCTGGGAAGCGCTGCGGCGGCAGGTGCCGACCGGGCTCAACATGACCGCATCGGGCATCGCGCACTGGTCGAGCGACACGGGCGGCTGGCAATGGCCCGCGGGGCCCAAGGCGCTGCATCCGCCGCTGGTCGACCCGGCGGGCGCGGTGTCGACCTCGGCCTCCTACCCCGACTATCCCGAACTGGTCGTCCGCTGGTTCCAGTACAACGCGTTCACCCCGACGCTGCGCATCCACGGCCAGCGGCCGGGCAGCTCGGCGATCTGGGACTATGGCAAGGCGGCGGAGCCGGTCCTCGCCCAGTGGCTGCGGCTGCGCTACAGCCTGATCCCGTATCTCTACCCGCTCGCGCGGCAGACCTATGAGACGGGGGCGCCGTTCATGCGGGCGCTGTGGATGGACTTCGGCACCGATCCCAATGTCGCGACGATCGGCGACCAGTACATGTTCGGCCCCGCCTTCCTGGTCGCGCCGGTGACCGAGCAGGGGGCGACCAGCCGCCGCGTCTACCTGCCCGCGGGCACCGACTGGTACGACTGGTGGACCAACCGCAAGTTCACCGGCGGGCAGTGGATCGATGCCGCCGCCCCGATCGAGCACATGCCGCTGTTCGTGCGGGCGGGCTCGATCGTGCCGCTGGGCGAGGTCGTGGCCAATACCAGCGCCCGGCAGCCGCTGACCGAGCTGCGCGTCTTTCCGGGCCGCGACGGACAGGCGCTGCTGTACGACGACGACGGCACTACCAACGCCTATCGCACCGGCAAGGGCGGAACGACGCTGCGCTGGGACGATGCGGCGGGGCGCCTGACCGCCAGCGGCGCGTTGCCGACCGGACAGGCGGTGCAGTCGCTGGTCAAGGTCGTCGGCCGCTGAGCCGCAAGGCCCGGCGGCGGACGATGGCGGAAGACGACGCGATGGCTGGGCATCGGTTCGGGATGGGGTTCGGGAAGGGGGCGCTCGCCGCGTTCGCCCTCGCCTGGACCCTGCCCGGCACGGCGGCGGGCGGGCAGGGCCTGCCGCGGGCGGACGCGCGGCAGATCGATGTCGACCTGTCCCGCGCGGGCGCGCCGGTCGACCGCTTCTTCGACCTGTCGGTCGGGTCCGACTATGCGGGCACGCTGATCCGCCCGGCGAACCTCGAACATCTCCGCCTCGCCGCGGACGAGCTCGGCTTCCGCTACCTGCGTTTCCACGACATCTTCCACGACGCGCTCGGCACCGTGAAGAAGCGGAACGGGCGGATCGTGTACGACTGGATCAAGGTCGACCAGCTCTACGACGCGATGCTCGCGCGCGGGATCAAGCCGTTCGTCGAACTGGGCTTCACCCCCGGCGCGATGAAGACCTCGCCCCAGACGATCTTCTACTGGAAGGGCAACACCTCCCATCCCGAACCGAAGGCCTGGGCGGCGCTGATCGACGCGTTCGTGCGCCACCTGCGCGACCGTTACGGCGCGCAGGCGGTACGCAGCCGGTATTTCGAGGTGTGGAACGAGCCCAATCTCGACGGCTTCTGGGAAAAGGCGGACAAGCCCGCCTACATGGCGCTCTACGAATCCTCGGCGCGCACGATCAAGGCGATCGACCCCGAACTGCGGGTCGGCGGCCCCGCTACCGCGGGCGCGGCCTGGGTGCCCGAGTTCCTCGATCGCGCCGCGACGCGGGGCATCCTCGTCGATTTCATCGCCACCCACACCTATGGCGTCGATGGCGGCTTCCTCGATGAAAGGGGGCAGGACGACAACAGCTGTCGACCAATCCCGATTCGGTCGTGGGCGACGTGCGCAAGGTGCGCGGGCAGATCGAGGCGTCGAAGTTCCCCGGGCTGCCGCTGTTCTTCACCGAATGGAGCGCCAGCTACAACCCGCGCGACCCGGTCCACGACAGCTATGTCAGCGCCCCCTACATCCTCGCCAAGCTGCGCGGCGTTCGCGGGATCGCACAGGGCATGAGCTACTGGACGCATACCGACCTGTTCGAGGAGCCGGGGCCGCCGCCGACCCCCTTTCACGGCGGCTTCGGGCTGATGACGCGCGAGGGCATCCGCAAACCCGCCTGGTTCGCGTACAAATATCTCCATGCGCTCCGGGGCCGCGAGGTGCCGACGGCCGACGCGCAGGCGATGGCCGCCACCGCGGACGGGCGCACCCAGGTCCTGTTGTGGAACTGGCGGCCGCCGGCCCAGACGATCAGCAACCGGCCCTTCTTCACCAGGGTGCTGCCCGCGCAACCGGCGGCGGATACGCAGCTGCGCCTTTCGGGGCTGGCGGCGGGGTCGTACCGCCTCGTCGTGCGGCGCACCGGGTTCCAGCGCAACGACGCGCATACCCGCTATCTGGAACTGGGCTCGCCCGCCTCGCTCACCCCGGCGCAGGTCGCCGAGATGCAGGCGCTCACCGCCGACCGGCCGGAAAGCGACCGGGTGATCCGGGTCGGGCAGGACGGCCGCTATGCGCTGGAACTGCCGATGCGCACCAACGACGTGGTGCTCGCCACACTGGAGCCGACCCGCTGATGACCCGCCTTGCCCTTGGCCTCGCGCTTGCCTCCCTGCTGCTGTCCTGGCCGGGCACGGCCTCCCCCGCCGGGGAGGCGCCCTATCGCTGGACCAACGTCAAGGTCGGCGCGGGCGGCTATGCCCCCAACATCGTGTTCAGCCCGGCCGAGCGCGGGCTCGCCTATCTGCGCACCGACATGGGCGGGGCGTATCGCTGGGACGCCAAGGCCGCGCGCTGGATCGCCCTTCAGGACGATCAGGCGGAGGGGAGCTACATGGGCGTCGAGAGCATCGCGCCCGACCCGCACGACCCCGACATCGTCACCATGGCCGCGGGCATGGGCGCGCGCAGCCCCGCCGCGATCCTGCGTTCGAGCGACCGGGGGCAGCATTGGACGATCGTGCCCGTCCCCTTCGCGATGGGGGGCAACGAGCCGGGGCGGGGCCTGGGCGAGCGGCTCGCGGTGGACCCCAACGACACGCGCCGCCTGTTCTTCGGATCGCGCCATGACGGGCTGTGGCGCAGCACGGACCGAGGCGCGACCTGGGCCAGGATGACGGGCTTTCCCGTCGCCGGGCTTGGCCGGCCGTCCGGCCGCGAGGGGCATGGCGGCGTGTCGTTCGTCGCGGTCGACCCGAGCGGCGGCCGACCCGGCGAGCCGTCGCGGCGCCTCTGGGCCGGGGTGGCGCAGGCGGGCGCCCACGCGCTGTACCGATCGGACAATGGCGGCACGTCCTGGGTCGAGGCGCCCGCGCCCGCGCTGTTCGCGGCCAAGGGCGTGGTGGACGCGCGCGGGGTGCTGTGGGTCGGCTATGCGGCGGGGATCGGCCCCAGCGACGCCAAGACCGGCGCGGTGTGGCGCTACGGCCGCGACGGCGCCGGGCGCGACGTCACCCCGCCCGCGTGGCGTGCGGCGGGCGCGGAGGGCGGATTCCTGGGCGTCGCGGTATCGCGCGCCGCCCCCGGGCTGGTCGCGGTCACCACGATCGACCGGTACACGGCGGGCGATTCGCTGTGGCTGTCGCGCGACGACGGGGGCAGCTGGGACGATGTCGGCCCGCGCAGCCGCCGGGACGTGTCCGCCAGCCCCTTTCTCCGCCACGAGGGCAAGGGCGCGGACTTCGGCCACTGGATTTCCGGCCTCGCGATCGATCCGTTCGATGCGGGCCACCTCGCCTATACTACCGGCGCGACCGTGTACGCGACCTCGCACCTGCCCCCGCGCGGGCGGGTCGACTGGGCACCCTGGGTCGAGGGGATCGAGCAGACCGCGATCATCACGCTGATCTCGCCCACCGGCGGCGCGCCGCTGGTGTCGGGGTTCGGCGACCTTGCCGGCTTCGTCCACGACGATCTCGACCGGTCGCCCGAGCCGAGCTTCACCGACCCCTATCTCTCCAACACCAACAACCTCGACTATGCGGGGCTGAAGCCCTCGGTGCTGGTGCGCAGCGGCAGCCTCTACGCCGATCGCCCGCGCCCCGCCTCGCTCGCGCGGTCGGAGGATGGCGGGCGGCACTGGACCCCGTTGCCGCTGCCGCCGATGGGCGATCCGCCCCGGCGGCAGGACCTGGTGGGCGACTATCCGATCACCGTGTCGGCGGACGGCGCGACCATGGTGGCGGCGACCCCCGTGCCCCAGGTCACCCGCAACGGCGGCCGGACGTGGACCGCGGTGCGCGGGCTGCCGGGCGGCACCCGCGCGGTGGCGGACAAGGCCGATCCCCGCCGCTTCTACGCGGCCGATGTCGCCGGCGGCCGCCTGCTGGTGTCGATGGACGCGGCGGCGAGCTTCGCCCCCGTCGCCGGTCGCGGGCTGCCCGCCGATCTCAAGCCCGCCGGACGCCAGGGGCGCGAGGCGCAGAGCGCGCTGGTCGCGGTGCCCGGCCAGGCGGGCGAACTGTGGCTCCAGGCCGGCACCCGCCTGTTCCGCAGCACCGATGGCGGCGCCGGCTTCACCCCTGCCAGCGGTGCGTTTTCGGTCGAGCTGTACGGCTTGGGCCGCGACGCGGTGTACGCGATCGGTACCCGGGGCGGCGTTCGCGGCATCTGGCGCAGCGCCGACCTGGGCCAGCAATGGACGCGGATCGACGACGACGCGCATCGCTGGGGCGGGCGCTACCGGGTGATCGCCGGCGACCCCCGGCGCGCGGGCCGCGTCTATGTTGGCACGGACGGGCGCGGGCTGTTCTACGGCGACCCGGCGGCGGCGCAATAACCCGGCGCCTCTGATCCCGCTGCTGCCCCGCCGATCCCACTACCGATCCCCTGCGAATGCGCCTCCGAACGGGTCGACCGCTCCCACTTCGCCATGCCCTGACCCTCCCCGATGCGACCCGGAACACCTGTCTTGGCACCAGGGCCGGACGCCAGCCCCGACGCCGGCGAGCCCCAACACCCCGGCGGCGACACAAAACGATACTCGTACTAAATATTGCATGTCGCCGTTGGTAGCGCTATCCGACGCTCCAGATCCCGTAAATCGCGGGACACGGGGAGAGGCTGATGCAAGGGGAATTCCGGCGCTTGTCCATGCGGGCCGCGCAATATCTCGCCACCACGGGCATCGTGATCGCGACGCTGGCCTCACCCGCAGTCGCCCAGACCAACCCCCCACCCACGACGCCCCAGGCCAGCCCGCCGCCTGCGACCCCGCAGCCCGGCGCCGCCAGCCAGGCCCCGACCACCACCGGCATCCAGGCGGACCCGGTCCCGACCGATCGCACCGGCACCGGCGTGACCCAGGGCGGCAGCTCCACCACCCCGCCGACCGACGCCAGCACCCAGGCGGTGACCGGCCAGTCGCCGGGCGGGGGCGGCACCGCCGCCGACGATGGCGGCGCGGGGGTGCAGGACCCGGCGCTGGGCGCGGGCGGGGACGACATCATCGTCACCGGTTACCGCCGGTCGCTCGAGGATTCGGCCAACGCCAAGAAGAACGCCACCAACTTCATCGACTCGATCTATTCGGAGGATGTCGGCAAGTTCCCCGACCTCAACCTCGCCGAATCGCTCCAGCGCCTACCCGGCGTCCAGATCAACCGCGACCGCGCGGGCGAGGGCACGACGATCAACGTCCGCGGCCTCACCGCCGGCTTCACCGTCACCACCATCAACGGCTTCGCGACGACCACCTCGGCCTATTCGGGCAACGAAGGCCGCGGCTCGGGGCTGGACGTCATCCCCAACGAGCTGTTCCGCCGCCTCACCCTGTCCAAGTCGCCGACCGCCAGCACCGTGGAGGGCGGCACCGCCGGCGTGGTCGACCTCCAGCCGCTGCGCGCGTTCGACAAGAAGGGCTTCCAGCTCAGCCTCCAGGCGCAGGCGCAATATCAGGACGCCAGCGGCACCACCACGCCCCGCGCCGCGCTGATCGCCAGCGACACCTTCGACTCCGGCATCGGCGAGTTCGGCATCCTGGGCGCGGTCGCCTGGGCCAAGCGCGACTATCGCGCGGAAACGTTCGACACGATCGGCTGGACGACGCTGGCGATCAACGGCTGTCCGAACAATGCCGCGGGGATCGCCAATGGCTGCAACTCGGGCCAGATCCCGACCGGCGGCTATGGCCGCGGCGCCGGCGCGACCCTGGCCACCGTGCCCGGCAACGTGCCCGCCTCGCTGGGGCTGGGCGCGCAGGGCACCCCGCTCGTCCAGTGCCTCAACAACGCGCCCGGCGGCACCTCGGGCCTCAGCTGCCAGGACCTGAGCTACGCGCTGGTCCCGCGGCTGATGCGTGCCGAGCAGACGATCGGCAACCGCAGCCGCATCGGCGGGCTGGTCAACCTCGAATACCGGCCCAATCCGGGCCTGCGCTTCCGCGCCGACTTCCTGTATTCCGACCAGAAGAACGAGTTCAGCCAGCACCAGCTGATGGGCGTGGTGCGATCCTACAACAACCAGATTCCGATCAACTTCGAATTGAACGAGAATCGCGTGCTGACCTCGGGCACCTTTGCCAACACCTATTTCCTCAACCAGTCCGATTACGGCGACACCCCGTCCAAGCTGTTCTATCGTTCGGCGGCGATGGAATGGGACATCGCGGACGACCTGCGCTTCTCCGTGTCGGGGATGATGAACAGCGGGCGCCAGCGCAACACCGCGGTCCAGTACACAATCCAGTCCGCGCCGGGCATCGTGCCGCTGACCTTTGCGCCGTTCGGCACCCCGGCGCCGGCGGGGGCGCCATCGGTCAACCTCACCCCGACCAACACGGGCCAGACGTTCGACTACAATTACAACGCCGGCGACCTTACCCCGTCGATCAACTCCAACGTCGATTTCGCGACCTTCCGCAACTATTCCTGGCAGGAAGGCCGCAATGGCGTCACCCGGCAGAACCTGGACCAGAAGGCAATCCGGTTCGACTTCGTCGCGGGTCAGGCGGACACGTTCCAGCTGTCGACCGGGTTCATGAAGAACGTGTTCGACCGCCGGATCGTTTCCTATGCCGGCGGCCAGATTGCGGTCTGCTTCACCCGCGGCTTCTGCGGCAGCACCTTCACCTCGACCCGGCCGTCGCTGCTTCAGGTGATCCCGGACGCGCAGCTGGGCAACTATCTCAAAGAATTGCCCTCGATGGAGCTGTTCAAGGGCGCTCCGTTCAATGCGGGCTTCAACAACGGCTGGCTGGTCCCCGATTTCGACAAGATCGCCTCGGTTGTCGACCTCGAGTACTTCCGTGAGGGCATCAACCACGGCAACA
>Ga0325401_1000013_pt1 | contig 123829 bp, 130 predicted proteins | sample PopdelMetagenome_FD_205666 | JGI IMG/M metagenome (GOLD analysis project Ga0325401, IMG submission 205666) | Populus deltoides microbial communities from Bellville, Georgia, United States - Xylem-PdKOR-R2 | ecosystem: Host-associated > Plants > Phyllosphere > Stem > Wood/Secondary xylem...
GTCGCCGCCCTTGTCGAGTTGCCAGTCGATCGCGGATATTTCGAGATGGACGCGCCCCAGCTCGGTGGTGCAGGCCGAACTTTCGAGCGAGGGCTGGTTGGGGCAGAAGCGCGGCCCGTCCTGCGCCAGCGCCGACGCAGGCACGGCGGCGACGATGACGGCCGATAGCGTGAGCACGCGCCATTGTGTCAAAACATGTCCCCTTTGCCCGCCATAACGCGCGAGCACGGGGGAGTTCCCGTCAGCTTTTCAGCCGCACCCAGGTCGGCGCGTGATCGCTCGCCTTTTCACGGCCGCGATGGGCCTTGTCGACGCCCGCCTCGCGCAGCCGGTCGGCGACCGCGGGGCTGAGCAGCAGGTGGTCGATCCGGAACCCCGCATCGCGCGCCCAGGCACCGGCCTGATAGTCCCAGAAGGTCCACAGCCCGCCCTTGGGAAAGCGGGTGCGCAGCGCATCGGTCCAGCCCTGCGCTAAGAGGCGGCGATACGCCTCGCGCGATTCGGGCTGCATCAGCGCATCCTCCGCCATTGCCCGGACGGAGAAACTGTCGTCGTCATGGGCGATGACATTGTAGTCGCCGGCCAGCACCGCGGGCACCTCGCCGTCGAGCAGCGCGCGGGCGCGCCGGCCGAGCCGGTCCATCCAGCGCAGCTTGTAGTCGAACTTGGGGCCGGGCTGCGGGTTGCCGTTGGGCAGGTAGATCGACGCCACCACCAGCCCGTCGATCTCCGCCTCGAGGTAGCGGCTCTGCTCGTCCTCCGGCTCCCCGTCGAGCCCGCGCCGGCGTTCGACCGGCGGTGCGTCACGCGCGAGAATGGCGACGCCGTTGAACCCCTTTTGCCCGTGCCATAGCGGATGGTAGCCGGCGTCGCGGATCTCGCGGTCGGGCACCGTCTCGTCGGTCGACTTCAACTCCTGAAGGCAGACCACCTCCGGCTGTTCCTCGGCCAGATATTCTAGCAGGCGGGGCAGCCGCGCTTTGATGCCGTTGACGTTGTAGGTGACGATCTTCACCGGATCAGATCGCGAAGCTGGAGCCGCAGCCGCAACCCGAGGCGGCGTTCGGATTCTCGACCTTGAACGCCGCGCCGCCCAGCGATTCGACGTAATCGACCTGGCAGCCGCGGACGAGATCGAGGCTGACCTCGTCGACGACGAGCCGGACGCCATCGGTTTCCGCGACGGTATCGTCGTCATTGGCGGCTTCGGCGAAACCGAACCGGTACTGGAACCCGGAACAGCCGCCGCCGTCGACCGACAGGCGCAGGATCGCCGGCTTGTTCTGGCGCGTGGCGATGGCCGCGACGCGCCGGGCGGCGGCGGGGGTGAGCGCGATGGCGACGGTCATAAGCAGGAGATAGGCGCTGCGGCCGGCCGGAGCAACGACCGCCTGCCGATCGATCCTGCGCGGATCAGTCGAGCGAGCTTTCCTGCGACACCGGAATCGCGTGAACCGCCCGATCCTGCGCGGCAAGCAGATAGTCGGCGGTGGTCAGGAACGGCACCGGATTGACCGCATGCCCGTCCATCCGGACCTCGTAATGGAGGTGCGGACCGGTGGAACGCCCGGTCGAGCCCATCAACGCGATCAGCTGGCCGCGGGTGACCCGCGCGCCGTCGCTCACCAGGATGCGGGACAGGTGGCCGTAGCGGGTGGCAATGCCCTTGCCATGGTTGATCTCGACCAAATTGCCATATCCGCCCTGGCGATCGGCGTGGCTGACGATGCCGTCGGCGGTGGCGTAGATCGGAGTGCCGACCGGGCCGGGGATGTCGACCCCCGCATGCATCCGCGCGTTGCCCTGGAACGGATCGGAGCGGATGCCGAAATTGCTGGTGAAGCGGAGCTGCTGAACCGGCTGGACCGAGGGAATGGCGATCGCGCCGATGCCGGTGCCGATCCCCGGGCCGTCCATCTTCTTCCAGCTCTGGAACAGGGTGCGGTATTGCTGGTCCGCCTGAAGGTCGGCGCGGCTGTCGCGGGTGGCGTCGATCGCGGCGGGACGGGCGGTGGGCTGGGCCGTCGCGGCGGCAGCGGTAGGTGCCTCGGGCGCGCCCTGGGCGGTGCCGACCACGCCGATGGCGAGGATCACGGCCGAAACTGCTCGAACTGCGCTCATCGGACCCCAGGGTCTGCGCGACCGAAGCGGATCAAGCCCACCCCCGACGCCAGGATTGTATCTGCCGGTGAGCGGCCCCCCGCTCCCTGACGAGCCCCTGTCTGTCCCGAATCAGTTAACGGCGGCAATAGGTTCGTAATAGTCGCGGGGCAGACCGGCCTGCTCCCGCGCCGAAGCGTTGAACGGCGGCTTCAACTGGCCCCGGAAATAGCGGCGTACCGCCGCCTGCCATGCCGGCGCGGGCTCGATCCCGGATTTGGCGCAGCGCATCCCGAACCATTTGGCGCCGAACCCGACATGGCGGATCTCGTCGGTGTAGATGCGGTGGAGGATGCGCGCGGACGTCTCGTCGCCCGCCGCCCGGAACCGCGCCACCGTTTCGGGGGTGACGTCCAGCCCGCGGGCTTCCAGCACCATCGGTACCACCGCGAGCCGGCCCATGACGTCGCCCGCGGTGGCATCGGCCGCTTCCCACAGCCCGGCATGCGCGGGCAGCGCGCCGTAGCGGGTGCCGAGTGTCCGCAACCGCCGGTCGAGGATCGCGAAATGCATCGCCTCGTCCGCGCCGACCGACAGCCAGTCGTCGACGAAGCGCCGCGGGAACCCCGCCCCGAACCGCCCCGCCATGTCAAAGGCGAGGTCGATCGCGGCGAACTCGATATGCGCCAGCGCGTGGAGCAGCGCGATCCGGCCCCGTTCGGACCCGCCGCGCCCGCGCCTGGGCATGCGGTTGGGGGGCAGCAGCTCGGGTTCTGCAGGGCGCGCCGGGTGGTCGGGCATCGCGACGTCGAAGGCGTGGGCCAGCTCGCCGCGCCGCCATGCGCGCGCCGCCGCCCGGGCGAGCCGCACCTTGGCGGCCGGATCGCCGGTGACGAGCACCGCGCGCGCCGCCTCCGCGATCGTCGGCGTCACGATGCCGTCGCCTCGGCCAGCACCGCATCGGCATGGCCCGCGACCCTGACCTTGCGCCATTGCCGCCGCAGCCGCCCGTCCGCGCCGAACAGGAAGGTCGCCCGCTCGATCCCGAAATGGGTGCGGCCGTACAGCTGCTTTTCGCCCCACACCCCGAACGCCTCGCACACGCTGCCGTCCGCATCGGTCGCGAGATCGACCGCGAGCGCGTGTCTGGCGGCGAACTTCGCGTGCCGTTCGGGCGAGTCCCGCGAGATGCCGACCACCCGCACCCCTGCCGCCGCGAAGCCAGGGGCGAGGCGGGTGAAGTCCTGCGCCTCGCGGGTGCAGCCGGGGGTGTCGTCCCTGGGATAGAAATACACCACCAGCGGCACGCCCGGCGTGGCCAGTGGTGCCCGGGTACCGTCGGCCAGCGTCACGGCGACGTCCGGGATCATGCTGCCGTCATCCATCCTGCGCGCTTGCCCCTGCCCCGCTGACGTCGTGCCAGACCTGCGCGACCTCCTGCCGAGTGGCGTCCAGCGTGGCAAGCACCGCGGGCCAGTCGGGAAGGCCCAGCGTGCGCGCGATCAGCGCCCGGGTCACGGGCGGCGGCTCCGCGACCTCGGGCGCGACGAGGCGAAAGGTCACGAGCATCCGCGTGAGCCGGTCGTGCGCCGCGCCCAGCGAGGCGGGTAGCAGCCCCGCCGCGGCCAGCCGGGCGATCGCGGTCGGCAGGTCGGGGGAAAAACCGGTGCGGTGGACGAGCTGGACGAGGTGCACCGCGAATTCGAGGTCGACCAGCCCGCCCGGGGCGAGCTTGGGATCGAGCGCGCCTTGCGCGGGCTTGTGGCGCGCCATCTCCGCCCGCATCGCGCGCGCTTCGGCCGGCAGGTCGCGTGCCGGCCGGTCGCCGCCGAGGACCTCGCCGATCACCGCCGCCACCGCCGCGCGCGCCGCGGGCGAACCGAATACCGGCCGTGCGCGGGTGAGCGCCATGTGCTCCCAGGTCCAGGCGTCGTGGCGCTGATAGCGGGCGAAACTGTCCAGCGTCACCGCCAGCGGCCCCTGCGCACCCGAGGGTCGAAGCCGGGTGTCGACCGGGTAGAGCGGGCCGGACGCGGTCGGGACCGACAGCGCCGCGGTGGTGCGTTGCGCCAGCCGGTTGAAGTAGAGCGAGGCGCCCAGCGGCCGGGCGCCGTCCGACTCGCCCGTGAACCCGCCGGTGAACAGGTAGACGATGTCGAGATCGCTGGCATGGGTGAGCAGCCCGCCGCCGAACCGACCCAGCGCCAGGATCACCATCTCGCCGCCCGGCACCCGGCCGTGGGCACGCTCGAACTCCGCCACCGCCGCGGCCGCCGCGACCTCGACCGCGGCGTCGGCGACCCGGCCATAGCCGGCTGCGACCCCGAGCGGGTCGGCTGCGCCGACGACGATCTGGGTGGCGAGCGCGAACCGCCGCTCGCCCACGACCTGGCGCACCCGGTCGAGCCGCGCCTGGTAATCCGCGTCCGCCTCCCCCGCCGCCATCTCCGCGACCAGCGCGGCGACCGGCGGCACGGGCGCGAGCGCGGTTGCGTCGATCAGCCCGTCGAGCAGCGCCGGGCGGCGCGCAAGCTCGTCCGCGAGCGGCCCGGCATGGCTGAGGATCGCGGCGAGACGTTCGCCGAGCGCGGGGCGCGCCGCGATCAGCCGGAACAGGTTGATCGCGCTCGGCAGGCGTTCGAGCAGCCGGTCGAACCGGGCAAGCGCGATGGCCGGATCGGGGGCGGCGGCGATCGCCTCGACCAGCCCGGGCAGCACCTCCTCCAGCGCGGCCTGCGCCGCCGGACTGCGCAGCGCGGGGTAGCGCTGCGAGCGCCACCGTTCCACCAGCTGCGCCGCCCCAGCCGGATCGGGGAACGCCGCGAGGTGCTCGGCGAGCCGTTCGGGCTCGCGCGCCAGGGTCGGACGCGGGGCGGGATCGAGCGCGTCGTAGATGCGCGCGGTCGCCTCGACATGCGGGCGCACCAGGTCGAGCAGCGCCGCGCCGTCGGGCAGGCCGTGCAGCCGCGCCACCCCCTCCAGCGCCTCGCCGCGGGGGAGCGCATGAGTCTGGCGATCGTCGATCATCTGACAGCGATGCTCGATCGTGCGAAGGAGCACATAGGACCGGTCGAGCGCCGCCGCCTCCTCCGCGCCGATCCGTCCGGCCCGCGCGAGTGCCGCCAGCGCGTCGCGGGTCGCGGGCGCGCGCAGGGCCGGGTCGCGGCCGCCATGGATGAGCTGATGGATCTGCGCAAAGAACTCGGCCTCGCGAATGCCGCCGCGCCCGCGCTTGAGGTCGTAGCCGGCGCCGAACGCCTGGCCCTGCGCATGGTGGTCGCGGATCCGGCGGGAGATGTCGCGGATCTCGCCGATCGCCCCGAAATCGAGCGCGCGGCGCCACACGAACGGGCGGATCGCGTCCAGAAAGCGACGCCCGAGCGCCAGGTCGCCCGCCGCGGCGCGCGCGCGGATGAACGCGGCACGCTCCCAGGGCAGCGCCTGCGCCTCGTAATAGGCGATGGCGGCGTCGATCGGCAGCGCGATCGGGGTCGCCTCGGGCGAGGGACGCAGGCGCAGGTCGACCCGCAGCACATAGCCGTCGCCGTCGCGCGCCTGGAGCAGCTCCACCACCCGCTTGCCGATCCGCACCGCGGCATCGGCCGCATCCTCGCGCGGGCGGGTCGGCAGGGTGCGGGGATCGTAGAGGAGGATCGGATCGATGTCGGACGAATAATTGAGTTCGCGGCTGCCCTGCTTACCCAGCGCGATCGCGACGAAGCCGACCGGCGGCGCACCCGGAGTCCGTTCGGCGATGGCGGCAGCGATCGCCTGATCGAGGGCATCGTCGGCGAAGTCGGTTAGCGTCCGGGTGACGGCGGCAAAATCGAGGATGCCGGCCAGATCGCCGATCGCGACACGCAGCGCGAGTTCCCGCCGGGCGAGCCGCAGCCGCCGTGCCACCGGCAGTTTTGGATCGGGCGACACAGGGTTTGGCCATTCCCCCGCCGCCAGCGCAACGGCGGTCGGCATGTCGCGTGCCAGCATCCCCGCCAGGAAGGGCGCGTCGGCACGCGCACGCCTCACCGCGTCCAGAATGTTGTTTCGCCAAGACATTTCTTTGCCCCAGTTGCCGATGGGCGGGCAAAAGCGACGAAACGTTTCCTGCTTACGCCCGTTTATAACGGCATGATGGCACGGACGACCCCGATCAACCCGTCTGGCGGCAACGTCGTACCCCGCGCCCGGTCGACCGATGCGCTGGGTCACGCGCTACGTGAGGCATTTCGCCCCCAGACGATGTCGGACGATCTGACATCGCTGATCCGTGGTCTCGATCGAGGTCCGGGCGACCGCTGAAGGTCAGCGTCCCCGGCTTAGCTGGTCCACGTCACCCATGATTTGATCGAGCGCGGTCTTGTCGGCGTCGTTCTCATGCTCGCGACGGGACGGCAACGTGCCATGGGTGAGAATCTGCTCCAGCGCGACCCGTCCACGTGCGACCCGGCTCTTGATAGTGCCGACTGCGACATTGCAGATCTCCGCGGCTTCCTCATAGGCGAAACCGCCCGCACCGACCAGGATCAGCGCCTCGCGCTGAGGCTGAGGCAGATGGAGCAAGGCCCGCTGCATGTCGCCCAGCTCAACATGCCGATCCTGACTGGCAGGCGCGGCAAGGATGCGGTCAGCGACCAAATCGTCCCATTCGCCCTTGAATCGGGCACGACGCATCTGGGACAGGTAGAGATTGCGCAAGATGATGAAGGTCCAAGCACGCATGTTGGTGCCCGCCTGGAACCGCTTGCGCGCGGCCCACGCCTTGAGCAGCGTTTCCTGCACCAGATCATCGGCCAGATCACGACTTCCCGAAAGCGATCGCCCAAATGCGCGCAGGTGCGGAATGACTTGCGCCAATTGGGTCTTGAACTCGGGATCGGAAAGCGAGACGTGCTCGACGGGCGCAGGCGCCTCGGCTTCGTCACGCACGGCTGTTTCAGTCATAAGGTCCGATCAATGCCGCTGGGACGCGACGTGCCCGGGAACATAGGGATACGTCCGTCCGATTGCCAGCAGAGGAATGTGCGAGACCGATGGCTCAGACGAGAAACCACACCAGCGCAAATGCGACGATCACCAGCACGAGCGACATGGCCAGGATCGGCCGGGTCATGCCGGGCGTGGTTCCTCCCCGTGCTTCGGTGGCGTTGAGGTGCGTCGGATCATTCTGGTCGGCCATAAACGTCAAACCCCCGATTACCGTTTTGGGTCCGTAACCTTTATCAAGCGACAGGCACGGTGGACTCATCGAAGAACAGCGCCTGGCTGATCGCCGCCTTGACCGTCGAGCGCTGGAACGGCTTGGTGATGAGGAAGGTGGGCTCCGGCCGCTCGCCGGTCAGCAGCCGCTCGGGGAAAGCGGTGATGAAGATCACCGGCACCTCGAACTCGGCCAGGATGTCCTTGACCGCGTCGATCCCCGAGCTGTCGTCGGCGAGCTGGATGTCGGCAAGCACCAGGCCCGGACGGTCCTCCATCGCCAGCGCCACTGCCTCGTCGCGGGTCACGGCGACGCCCGTCACCTCGTGGCCTAGGTCGCGGACGATTGTTTCGATATCCATCGCGATGATCGGCTCATCCTCGATGATCATCACGCGGGCACGGGTCTGGTTCTCGATCTCGGCGAGCGCATCGGCGACCAGCGTCTCGACCTCGCTCGGCTGAACCTCGAGCAGGAAGGCGGCGTCCTCCGGGGAAAAGCCTTCCATCGCGGTCAGCAGCAAAGCCTGACGCGACAGGGGCGTCATTCGGGCAAGTCGGGCCCGTGCGATGTTCTCCGCCCCGTCGCCGATCAGGCTGTCATCGCGGTCGAGGTCGTCGGCGTTGGCAGAGGACCAGATGCCCTGGAACATCCGATACAGACCCAATCGGGGATCGATGTCGCGCGGAAACTCCTCCGGCGCGGCGACTATGGCTTCCAGCGTGGCACGCACATACTGGTCGCCATGGCTCTGGCTGCCGGTAAGAGCCCGGCCGTAGCGGCGCAGAAACGGGAGATGCGGGGCGAGTTGCTGTCCGAGCGACATGGGTATTGGATGCTCCCTGATCTGGCGCGGCGCATCTGGAAGGAGGCCGACCACTTTTCAACGCTTTTCAACGAAACCCCGCCCCCAACAGACCGGGATGAATTTTCGCGTCGGGATGGAACAATCCAAACCCATTAAGGTTTCATGCGACTTGAAACATTGCACCCCTAACCTAAAGGGCTGCGTAGAACCGGTCGTGAACGGCTTGGCTGATGGTCGTTCATCCGCTGGGTTGCACAGGGGGATGAATTGAGTTCCAGTCACGATACCGGCAGGAAGGCCGCCGACAGGCCGACCGGCAAGGGGGGCAAGCAGCCGTCCCGCAGCCACGACATGGGCAGTGCGCTTCGTACCGTATACCAGCAGACGGTGGAGGAGAACGTCCCCGCCGAGATGATGGACCTGCTCGGCAAGCTGGGTTAACCTTTCGCCCATGCCTGATCGTCGTGTTCTGCCGGACGACCATTCGGCGGTGACCGGCGCCGCCTCTGCCCCCTCCCCCGCTCCTGTCGCCGCAACCGCCGGTGCAGCCTCCGCGCCCCTGTTCGAACGGCTGCCTACCGGGGCCAAGCTGCTGCTGATCATCAGCGCCGCTCTGCTCCCGTTGGCACTGATTGCAATCGTTGCGACCTTGCAGACAAGCCGTGTCGCCGATGCCGATATCCGGGCCCGGTTGCGCATTGCCGCCAACGAGAGTGCGCGATCGATCGCGATCGAGTTGGCGGGTGACATGACCGCGCTGGGCGTCATCGCCCGGGCACTGGCTGCGGATCCCGCCGACGCGGCGAGTTGCGCACGTGCCCAGGGCGTGTTCGGCCAGCGACGTCCCGATGGGACGCGCTTCGCCATCACCGACCGTGCGGGGCGGCTGCTCTGCGGCGAGCCGCTGCCGGGCGCGCGCCTCGCCCCGCCGGTAGGACCGGGCGGACAGATTACCGCCAGCCTGGTTCCCGGGCGCGGCCTGCTGCTGGGATCGGGCGAGGCGCGCGCAGGGCTGCGTGCCACCGCCTTCTTCCCCACCGCATTCCTTGCCGATCTGGGGCGTCCGACCAGCCGCGCGAATGCGTTCGGCACGGCGCTGCTCCGGGAAGACGAAGTCCTCGCGCTCGATCCCGTGCCCGACGAACAGCCGCTGGATCGCACGGTGGCGATGCGCACCGCCCTGGGCGTCGACGATCTGGTACTGGTGACCACGACGCGCGCGGTGCCGCTCACCTCGTCGTTCGTCGTCGCGTTGCTGCTGCCGTTGCTGATGTGGGCAGCGGCGGCGGGGATCGCGTGGTTCGTGGTCGATCGCCTGCTGGTCCGCCCCCTGCGCCAATTGCGCGCCAGCGTTGCCGCTTTCACGCCGGGCGACGTGATCGACCCGGACATGGCGCACACCATCCCGGCGCAGGAGATCCGCGAGCTGGGCGACACGTTTCGCGCGATCAGCCGCACGGTGGCCCTGCATGAAGCGGGATTGGCGGAAGGGCTGGTCCGTCAGACCAAGCTGACGCGGGAGGTCCACCATCGCGTCAAGAACAACCTCCAGGTGATCTCCAGCCTGATCAACTTCCATGCGCGTGGCGCACGCAGCGCGGATGCGACCGCGGCCTACGCCTCCATCCAGCGTCGGGTCGATGCACTGGCGGTGGTGCATCGCCACCACTTCGCCGAGATGGAGGAAAATCGCGGACTCAACGTCCGCACCATGATCGGGGAACTCGGCTCCAATCTGCGCGCGACCGCGCCGGAAGGCGGCGCGCGGCTGGCGATCACGCTCGATGTCGATCCCTTCATGGTCAACCAGGACGTCGCGGTGGCGGTCGCATTCCTGGTCACCGAACTGGTCGAACTGGCGATGACGTGCGATGCGGCCGCACAGGTGCGCATCGCGGTGAAGCCGGCGGAAAGCGCGGACCGTGCGACCTTGCGGGTGGTGAGCCGGGCGCTGGTGGAGGACGATGCGCTCCACGAGCTTGCGACCAGCCGCTACGGCCGGGTCATGGAGGGGCTGGCGCGCCAGCTCCGCTCGAAACTCCACCATGATCCGTTGACCGGAGCTTACGAGATCGCGTTCGCCGTTACCGGTCGGGATTGAGCAGCGCGCGAATAATCGCAATACGCCAGGGAACCCGCGCTGGAATGGCCCGTTCTGCTATCGGATGGCGAGCATGTGCCCCCCGCTCTCGTCATCCAAGCCATAGGCCCGGACGCCTCACCCTCCCCCCGGTGACGCTTCCGGGCCTTTACGCGTCCGGCATTTCCAGACCGATCGGAACGATTTGCACGGGCGGACGATTGTTCGCTCGTCAACGACACCCATCAAGGAGAAATGGAATGCGTAAGCGGGTCGGACTCGCCCTCGTTGCGGGTGCCCTCATGATGGCGGGCTGCAATACCGTCGAGGGCGTCGGTCGTGACGTGAGTTCTGCGGGTGACACGGTCGCCAAGACCGCGGACGGGGCGAAATAAGTTTGGAGGGGCGTGGCCCGGCTTGTCGCCGAGCGGTCACGTCCCGTTCCCTGCCGTTGGAACGGACAGTCGATCGTGACTGGTCTTTACGCTACCTATCGATGAACCATGCCAAGGCGCGATGGTGCCGATCCATCGACGGCTTCGCGCGTGCAGTTCGAGTAGTTCAAGGCGTCTTGGCATTGGCGCTACTCGCTGCCTGACCCGGCGCCGGTGACCACGCGCGGAGAGCTAGGCTTCGTCGACCTCGACAATCTCGCCGGTAGCATCCTTGGCCCGCCGACGTTCGGTCAGCCAAATCCCGACCAGCGCCATCTCGTACAGGATGCACAGCGGGATCGCGAGCAGCAACTGCGATCCGACGTCCGGCGGGGTGAGCACTGCCGCAATCGCGAACGCTCCGACGATGGCGTAGCGGCGGGCACCGACCAACTGCTTGCGGGTGACGATGCCGCCGCGCTCGAGCAGCATCAGCAGCACGGGCAGCAGGAACGCGATGCCGAAGCCGAACAGGAACTGCATGATAAACGACAGATATTCGGCGATGTCCGGCAGCGCCTGACGCTTCACCCCACCGACCATGCCCGAATAGCCGAGCAGGAAGTGCAGCGCCATCGGCACCGCGATGAAGTACGCCATCGACGCGCCCGCCAGGAACAGCACCGGCGTCGCGAGAAGGAAGGGGAGCAGCGCCCGCTTCTCCTTGCGATACAACCCGGGGGCGACGAACAGCCACAGCTGATTGGCGATGATCGGGAACGACAGCATCATCGCGGTGAAGAAGGCGAGCTTCACCTCAGTGAAGAAACCGCCATAGACGGTGGTGAAGATCACCTCCTTCTGCCCCGCCGATTGCAAGGGCGCGAGCAGGAAGGCGAAGATCGGCTCGGCGAAGTACATCGCAACGCCGAAACATACCGCCACCGCGGCGATGCAGTAGAGGAGGCGCCGCCGCAGCTCGACTAGGTGGTCGAGCAAGGGTGCGCGGCTGTCTTCCAGCTCGTCTTCCGCGGTCATGACGACGCCTTCGCGTCGGCAGCCGGGGGCTCGGAACCGGCGACGACGTGTGGCTGCTCGACCGAGACCGGCGCGGTCTCGGGGGGCTGTGGGTCGTCCGCGGGCGCCGGCTGGGGATGTTCACGCATGATGCGCTCATTCTCCGCGGCCCAGCGTTTCTCCATCTCCTCCAGCTCCGCTTCCCGCACCATCGAATCAAATCCGCTGCGGAACTGGCGCGCGACGCCGCGGGCCCGGCCGACCCAATAGCCGACCACGCGCATTGCCTTCGGCAGGTCCTTGGGGCCGATCACCACCAGTGCGACGAGGGCGACCAGCAGCAGCTCGGACGAGTCGATCCCGAACACGGACGGTGGACGTCAGCGGTCGTCGCGGACGCGCTCGCCGTCGCGGTCGAACGCGGGCTCGGCCGCTTTCTGGCTTTCGATCCGGGCGGAGGGCTTGTCCTCTTCGGCCATCCCCTTCTTGAAGTTCTTCACGCCCTTGGCGACGTCGCCCATCAGATTGGAGAACCGCCCGCCGCCGAGCAGCAGGATGGCGACGACGGCGAGAACGAGCAGGTGGATCGGGCTGAAGCTGCCCATGATACGTCTCCTGGAGGCTTGACCTTCTATCTAGGCGGGATCGGCCGGCTTTGCCACCGTGTCGTGCAGGCCGACCGCGGCGAGCAGCGCGTCGCGACGCGCAATCTGCTCGTCCGGGTCGCCCTGGGGCGTGCCGACACTCGCCATGGCACGGTCGAGCCGAGTTCGGGCTTCGGGGGTGATGTCACCCAGGCGGCTCGCAATCTCGGTCATCTCGTCCATCCGCGCCCAGCAATCGAGCACGAGGTCGCATCCGGCGGCGATCGCCCCTGCCGCCTTGTCACCCGCGGTGCCCGACAGCGCCTTCATGTCGATGTCGTCAGTCATCAGCAGGCCGTCGAAGCCGATCGCTCCGCGGATCGCCTGCTCTATTACCACCGGCGACAGGGTGGCGGGCCGGCTGTCCCACGCGTCGTAGACAATGTGCGAGGTCATCCCCATCGGCGCGTGGCGCAAGGTGCGGAAGGGGTGAAAGTCTCCGTCGAGATCAGCGGCGGCGTCCGGCACGGTCGGTAGCAGGTGGTGCGAATCGACCAGCGCGCGGCCGTGGCCAGGCATGTGCTTGACAACGCCGACCACGCCGCCCGCAGCCAGCCCTTCGAGCATCGCGCGGCCGAGCGCGGCGACCTGCATCGGTTCGGAGCCATAGGCGCGGGTGGCGATGGCGTCGGTGGTATCGGGCCGGACGACGTCGAGGATCGGGGCGCAGTTCACCGTGATCCCGACTTCCGACAGCAGCAGCCCGAGCGCCTGACCGTTGGCGCGCATCGCCTGGATCGCGGTCATCGGTGCGCGGGCATAGGCCGCTGCAAATACCGGGCCGGCGGGAAAGGCGGGCCATTCGGGCGGGCCGAGGCGAGCGACGCGGCCCCCTTCCTGATCGACCAGGATGGCGAGGTCGTCGCGGCCGGCGAGGGCGCGGAGCGAGTCGGTGAGCGCCCGCACCTGTGCTCGCGTTTCGACGTTGCGGCGGAACAGGATGTAGCCTGCCGGTTCGACCTCGGCGAAGAAGGCGCGCTCGTCGGGGAGAAGGACGGGGCCGGACAGGCCGAAGATGACGGGCTTCATGCGATGCGTCTAGCGGGTCGGGGGCGATGCGTCATGCCGGTGATGGCGGCCTGGTTTCGCTTGCCATCCACCGTGCAAGTTTTGCAACCGCACGCTCAGCAAGGCGACGTGTCGGGGCAAGCGGGACGGATGTCCGCGCGACGGCTCTCAACTCGCGACGAAGCAGCTTTCGCCGGCGACCCTGAGACGGCCGCACAGGTCCGCGGCCTGGTTGGCACTGCCGGCGTTGACACGGAGGCGGTACAGCGTCTTGCCGCCAGTCGCGACCGGCTGCACCGATTTGCCGAGCGGCGCGAGATAGGCGAACCGCTTCGAGAAGCGACCCCATGCGTCGTTCGCGACAGCCTCGGACGGGTAGGCGCCGAGTTGGACCAGCGAGCCGCCGCCGCCGCTTGCGGGGGCGGCACGCTGGACGGAGACGGGCGCCGCAGCGACCAGGCGCCCACGGCTTTCGGGTACCTGGGCCACCGCGTTGCGGCCACCGGTGGGAGTCGGCGTCGCGCCGGGCACGACCCGGCGTGCGGCGACCGGCGCCTCGGGTACGGCGGCGAGGTCGATCGCGCCGTTGCCCGCCTTGCCCTGGCTGGTCGCGACCGCGCTGTCGCCCTCGCCCTCCACCTTGAGCCCGCCCGGATCGGATGGCTGGATCTTGTATGGCCCCTGTTCCGCCGCGATCAGGGTGCCGTCGCCGCCGTCGCGAGGCTGCTGAAGCTTCCAGATGCCGAAGCCGATCGCCACGAGCAGCGCGATGCCGAGCAGGGCGGACGCGAGCACACGGCCCAGCTTTACCCCGCCGTCATCCTCCGGCTCGGCCGTTTCCAGCCAGGGAAGCCGATCCTCGTCCCGCAGATCCATCCGCTCGGCCATTCAATTCATCTCCGACACCGCCTCGACACCCATGATGCCGAGACCGTTACGGATAATCTGCGCGCACGCCGCCGCCAAGTGGAGCCGTGCACGGGTGAGGTCGGGCTGGTCGGGCAACAAGAAGCGGCGCGCGGGGTGATCGTTGCCGACATTGTAGAGCGCGTGAAATGCCGCGGCCAAGTCATAGAGGTAGAAGGCGATCCGGTGCGGTTCGCGCGCTGCCGCCGCCGTTTCGACGATGCGGGGAAACTGCGCCGCGAGCTTCACCAGCCCCAGCTCGTCCGTGTCGAGATGGGACAGCTCGCCCGTCCCCTCGATCCCCGCCTCCGCGGCGCGGCGATGGAGCGAGGCGACGCGGGCATGCGCGTACTGGACGTAGAATACCGGGTTGTCCTTGGACGCCTCCACCACCTTGGCGAAGTCGAAGTCCATCTGCGCGTCGGCGCGGCGGGTGAGCATGGTGAAGCGGACGACGTCGCGGCCGACCTCCTCGACGACGTCGGCGAGTGTCACGAAATTGCCCGACCGCTTGGACATCTTGACCGGCTCGCCGTCGCGCAGCAGCCGTACCATCTGGATCAGCTTGACGTCGAAGCGGGTCTCGCCCCCGGTCAGCGCGGCGACCGCGGCGACGATCCGCTTGACGGTGCCGGCGTGGTCGGCGCCCCAGATGTCGATCAGCTGGTCCGCCGATTGCGCCTTCTGGTAATGGTAGGCGAGGTCGGCGCCGAAATAGGTCCACTGGCCGTTCGACTTGCGGATCGGCCGATCCTGATCGTCGCCGAACGCGGTGGAGCGGAACAACGGCAGCACCACCGGCTCCCAGTCCTCGGGCGTCTCGCCCTTGGGCGCCTCGAGCACCCCGTCATAGACCAGGTCGCGTGAGCGCAGATCGGCCTCCGCCGCGGCGGGCTTGCCGGCAGCCTGGAGCTCGGCTTCCGAGGCGAAGACATCGTGGTGGATACCGAGCAGGGCCAGGTCGTCGCGGATCATCGCCATCATCGCCGCCACCGCACGGGTGCGGAACAGCGGGCGCCACTCCGCCGCGTCGGCGCCGAGGTAGCGGTCGCCGAACTCGGCCGCGAGCGCCTCGCCCACCGGCTTCAGATACTCGCCCGGATAGAGCCCGGCAGGGATCTCGCCGATCGCGGTGCCGAGCGCTTCCGAATAGCGCAGGAACGCCGAATCGGCGAGCACGTCGACCTGCCCGCCGGCGTCGTTGACATAGTATTCGCGGATCACCGTCGACCCGGCGAACTCGAGCAGGCTGGCGAGCGCATCGCCGACCACCGCGCCGCGGCAATGCCCCATGTGCATCGGCCCGGTGGGGTTGGCCGACACATATTCGATGTTGACGGTGATCCCTGCCCCCGCGGTCGAGCGGCCGTAATCGGCGCCGGCGGCCGCGATCGCCGCGAGTTCGGCGCGCCAGGCGTCGTCGGTCAGGGTCATGTTGATGAAGCCGGGGCCGGCAACCGAAACCGCCGCTACTTCGGGCAAGGCACGCAGTTCGATCGCCAGCGCTTCGGCGATGACGCGGGGCGGCTTGCCCGCAGGTTTGGCCAGCACCATCGCGGCGTTGGTGGCGAGGGCGCCATGGCTCGCGTCGCGGGGCGGCTCGACGGTGACGTTGCGACGGTCGAGCCCGTCCGGCAGCTGGCCGGCGGCGACCAGGGCGTCGAGAGCGGCATCGAGATGGCCGGCGAAACGGGCATAGAGCGTCATGCCGGGCGCGTTAGCGGCAAAGACCCGCGCCATCAAACCGGGGCCGCCGCGCAATGATTGCGCGTCCTGCAATCGCGTCAGATAGGTTTGCATTTGAAACCCATTTCGCGCGGGCATAGGTGGATCGGCAGCACGGGTCGGCTGCGACCCGGTTCAACGGGAGACCCGGATCATGCGCACCCTGTTCGTCTTCGCCGCCGTCGCGGCCGCGCTCACCTCCACTATCGGCATGGCCCGCGCTGACGACACCGCCGAGCAGCGCTTCGTCCATGACGGCGCCACCTATGCCTATACCATCACGCCGGCCGCCAAGGGTCGCCAGGTGATCGAAGGTCGCAAGCTGCCCAACGGCCGCAGCTTCCGGTTGGTGGTCAGCGGCGATCGCGTGTCGGGCGTGTCGGGCGGGGTGCCCGTGACGTTCCGGCTGGCGGACGCGCAGGGTGCGGCCGACGAGCGGGCCGCGGACTGACATCAGAACCCGTCCGGCAGATCGATCGGGCCGACCAGCGCGCGATAGCGGGTGACGGCGTAGCGATCGGTCATGCCGGCGATGAAATCGGCGATGTGGCGGCTGCGCCCCGGATCGTCGGGGGGCAGCCGCTCGCGCCATTCGGGCGGTAGCGCCTCGGGCTCGTCGCGGTAACAGGCGAACAGCCCCGCAACGACGTCGTGCGCCGCCGCCGCCGCCGCCTGCTGATGCGGGTGGTGGTAGAGGTTGGCGTACATGAACCGCTTCAGGTCGCGCTCCGCCTCGCGCAGGGCCGGTGAGAAGCCGGCCAGCGTGCGTCCCGCCGTGCGCACGTCGGCGACGCTCGCCACCCCGACCTCGGCGACGCGGGCGCGGGTTTCGGCGATCAGGTCGTTGACCATGACCCCGATCTGCGCGCGGACCAGCTCCCGCGCCAGACGGACGGGGGCGATGTCGGGAAAGCGTTGCAGCACCCCCGCCCAGCTGCGCGCAACCAGCGGCACGGCCAGGATCTGGTCGAGCGTCAACAGCCCGGCGCGCAGGCCGTCGTCGATGTCGTGATTGTCATAGGCGATGTCGTCGGCGATCGCGGCGACCTGCGCCTCGAGCGAGGCGTGGGTGGCGAGGTCGAGCGGGTAATCGCGGTCGGCTTCGGCCAGCGCCCAGCCAGGATGGCGGACGGGGCCGTTGTGCTTGGCTAGCCCTTCCAGCGTTTCCCAGGACAGGTTGAGCCCCGGCCAGCGCGGATAGGGATGCTCGATCGCGGTCAGCGCGCGCAGGGTGTGGCCATTGTGGTCGAACCCGCCCTGCCCCGCCAGCGCCGCCTTGAGCGCGTCCTCGCCGGCATGGCCGAAGGGCGGATGGCCGATGTCGTGCGCGAGGCACAGGGCCTCCGTCAGATCCTCGTTGAGGCCAAGCGCGCGGACCACCGTGCGGCCGATCTGCGCGACCTCGAGACTGTGGGTCAGGCGGACGCGGAAATGGTCGCCGTCGGGCGCCATGAACACTTGCGTCTTGTGGCGGAGCCGGCGAAAGCTGATCGAGTGGATCACCCGGTCGCGGTCGCGCTGGAACGCGTCGCGGGGGCCGCGCTCCCCCTCCTCCTCCTCGCGATGGCGGCGGCCCCGGCTTTGCGCGGGATCCGACGCCCAGGGAGCGGGCGTCACTTGGCGGGCAGCCGGGTGACCGACTCGCCCGCGTCGCTGGTGAAGGGGAAGGACGATACCCCGGATTTGGCGAGCTGGTTGACGAACGCGCGCGCCTCCGCATCGGTCTTGAACGGGCCGGTGACGACGCGGTTGGTGGCGCGCAGCCTGGCCGAATAGCCGGCGCGGCTGCCGAAGATCTCGGGTGCCTTCGCCCTGGTCGCGGCCCAGGCCTTGGGCAGGTCGCCCTCGCGCGCGCCGCCCGCGACCTGGACCCAGATTCGCGACGGGTTGGCGCGCGCCTGGCGGCGTTCCTCGGCCGCGGCCTTGTCCTCGGCGAGCTTCCTGGCGGCGGCTTCCTTCTTCGCGGCGAGCGCCTTGCGGTCGGCGAGCGCCTTGGCGGCGGCGGCACGGCGTTCGGCGGCGGTGGGGGCGGGCGCGCGTTCGGCGACGAGCTGGCGCGCGGCCTGATCGATCACCGCATCGCGCGCCACCTTGGCCTGCACCGCCGCCTCGGTCCGCGCGCCCGCATCGGTGGCCGGCAGGGTGCGCACCGGCGGGCCGGCGACGCCCAGTTCGGCGGCGGGGATCGAGAGCGAGGCGACAATGCGGGCGAGCACCGCATCGGCATCGCCGCGCGACAGGGCGGGGGTGACCGGGCGCACGCTGCGCGCGGGCGACACCGCGGTCAGGGCCGGTGCCGCCTCGGCCACCCGCACCGGCGCCGGGCGTGGCGCGACCGGAGTCGGGGACGCCGCAACGGTCGAGGGCGGGACCGGCGTGACGGACGGAGTCGGCGTGACGGACGGAGCCGGGGTGGCGGGGGGCGCGAACGAGAAGCCCGGCGCCACGCTGGCGACCGATACCGCCGCGGGGGTGGCCGGGCTCGCCGATGCGACCGCCGTTGCGGGCACGAGCGGTGCGAGGCCGGGTGCCGGCGCGGACACTGCGGGGGTGTCCACCGCCGCGACCGTTGCGGGCACATCGAGCGGCGGCAACGCCGCGACCGGCGACACGGGCGTTGCGGCCGGCGTCGCCGTCGCGATCTGGGTCCGGCCGGGGGTGAAGCGGGCGGGCGGGCGGCTGCGCGAGCGGCGATCGGTCGCGGCAACGCGGGTCGCCGCCGTGTCGCGCGATGTGGTCGGGGGGGCCGCGACCGGGGCGGGCGCGAGCGGGGCTGTCGCAACCGGGGCTCGCGCAGTCGGGGTGGCGGTTACCACGGCGGCGGCGGCCGGCAGCGTGGCGGTGCGCGCGGCGAGCGTCACGTCGCCGTCCCGCTCGCGCCGGCGTCGGCCGCGGCGATCCTCGCGGACCGGGGGCGGCGGGGCGATCGCGGCGACCTGTACCGGGCGGGTCGCGGCCGGCGGCAGCGGCGGCAGGCGGGGGGCGAGCCGGGCGTCGGCGATCCGTTCGGGCGTGGCGCGGACCTCGCCGAAGTGAACGGCAAAGGCGCGGTCGGCGGGGGGCAGCGCGGGCAGCCGCTTGAAAAAGGGCAACAGTCCCTGCGCCATGCCGCCGGGCATCATGGTGGAGGCGATCCGTGCCGCCTCGGTTTGATCCCCCGTCATCGCGAGCACAAAGGCGCGGGCGCGCCATGCGGCCCGATCGGTTCGCCCGAGCAGCGGGTCGAGCGCCTTCAATGCCTCGTCGCGCCGGCCCGAGATGCCGAGCGACAGCGCGTAGCGGCGGGTCGTCTCGTCGTCCGGTCCGCCCGCGAGCGCGAGGCGATAGTCGCGCTGAGCCCGCTCCTGTTCGCCGATCAGGTCGAACGCGAGGCCGCGGTCGGCGGCGAACCGGCGCGGGTCGAGCCCGGCCGCCTCCGCCTGCCCGTAATAGCGCAGCGCCTCGCCCGGACGTTCGGAGCGGACCAGGATGGTCGCCATCCCCGCCTTTACCCGGCCGTTGCGCGCGTCGATCTTCTCCGCCCGCGCGAACAGCGAGGCGGCGCCCGACAGGTCGTCGACCTTGAGCGACTGTTCGCCCGCGACGACCAGCGCATCGAGATCGAGCGGATTGGCCGCGACGCGGCGCATGGTGGCCGCGAGCAGATCGGCATCGCTCGATCCAGGCAAGGCCTGCACCACCGCCTGCGCGGATACCGCCGCGGGCAGGCCGGGCGCGAGAAGCAGAAAAAGGAACAAGGAGCGCATGGGAATGCCCGCAGCCTAGACCCTAGCGCGGCTGAACGGGCAATGTCCCGCCCCTGGCGACGCGACGGAGCGGGTCGGGTGAACGCCGAACCGCTTGGCCCGACCGGTGCCCGTGCAGGCCGAAAGAGACAAAGCGACACGCGCAAACGACAAATGCCGGTGCCTTTGCGGGTCAACGCGGCCGCAATCCGCGGCGCTGCGGCGATCGTTGCGGGCGAACGGAGCGATCATGCCGACGTTGAACCACGACCGGGGCCTGTAGGACAATGTTTTGCGTAGCGGGCTTGGCGAAAGGAGCCGATGGTCGAGGTCGTCAGAGTAGATGCCTTTCCCGGCTGCCCCATCGAGGCCGGGGTTGGGGACGGCCATGATGGTCCCGACCGCCGCCGCCAGATCGGGTCCGACAGCAACGCATGACGATTTGGCTCTCGTCCGTTCGCCCGGAGCTTGTCGAAACCATTCGCTCGCTGCGTCGTAGGAGCCGGCCTTGCAGGGAACGCGGCCCGCCCGTGGCGTCGAGCGGGGCACTCCGGCAGGCCCCCAAACCGTGTCCCCCGCCGGGGCGGGGGAGCGGAGCACAGGGAACAGGGGCCGGCCATTGCCGTGCTTGATCCGCCTTCCGCTCCGTCCCTTTGAGCGTTGTCGTGCCCCGCCCTTACTGGTTATTCTGGCGGTGGAGGAACCGCGGGATGTCGATCGGCTCCTCGCGAGCCTCGCCCTCGTCGCGGGTGGCGCCGCGGGCGGCGTTGGACATGCGTTCGAACAGCGTGCCGCCGAGCTTGACGCGCGGCTGCGCGGGAGCGGGCTCGGTCGGGGCGGCCTCGTTGCCCGGAGCGAGCCAGCGGCGGCGGGCGCCGTCGTCCGCCGCGGGAGCAGCGGCGGGCGTGGGCATGGCGGGCTGGACGCGGAAGGTCGGCGAGACCGCCACCGGTTGTGCGGGCTGTTGAGGGACGGGCTGCTGAGGGACGGGCTGCTGCAAGGGCGCCTGCGGCTCGGGCGCGGTGGCGCGGGCGGGCGGGGCGACCATGGTCTCGGCACCGAGCACCAGTTCCTCGTCGGCCGCGGCGGTGTCGGCGGGGGCGGACGCGACCGGCGGCTCGGGCTGGGCCGCGGCGGCGGGCTCGGGAGAGCGCAGGGTGGCGGGCTCGTCGGGCTTGCGGGTCATGCCGAAGCTGAACGAGCGGGTCGGTTCGGGCTGGGCGACCTGCACGGGCGCGGCCTGTTCGCGCGGCTGCGCCTCGATCCCCGTCGCCACCACCGACACGCGGATGCGGCCTTCGAGATCGGGGTTGAACGCCGAGCCCCAGATGATGTTGGCATCGGGATCGACCAGCTCGCGGATGTGGTTCGCGGCCTCGTCCACCTCGAGCAGGCGCATGTCGTCACCGCCGGTGATCGAGATGATGACGCCCTTGGCCCCCTGCATCGACACGCCGTCGAGAAGGGGGTTGGCGATCGCCTTCTGCGCCGCCTCGAGCGCGCGGTTGTCACCCTGCGATTCGCCGGTGCCCATCATCGCCTTGCCCATCTCCTGCATCACCGAGCGGACGTCGGCGAAGTCGAGGTTGATGAGGCCGGGCATGACCATCAGGTCGGTGATCCCGCGCACGCCCTGCTGGAGCACCTCGTCCGCCATCGCGAACGCTTCCTTGAAGGTGGTGTTGGCGTTGGCGATCAGGAACAGGTTCTGGTTGGGGATGACGATCAGCGTGTCGACATACTTCTGCAGCTCCTCGATCCCCTGGTCGGCGGCCTTGGAGCGGCGATTGCCCTCGAACGCGAACGGCTTGGTGACGACGCCGACGGTGAGGATGCCCATGTCGCGCGCCGCCTTGGCGATGACGGGCGCCGCGCCGGTGCCGGTGCCGCCGCCCATGCCCGCGGCGATGAACACCATGTGCGCGCCCTCGAGCTGCTTGGCGAGGCTGTCGATCGTTTCCTCGGCGGCGGCGCGGCCGATCTCCGGCCGGGCGCCCGCGCCCAGCCCCTGCGTGATCTTGGCGCCGAGCTGGACCCGGCTGGGCGCGACCGACTGCTTGAGCGCCTGCGCATCGGTGTTGGCGACCAGGAAGTCGACGCCCTGGACCTCGGCCGCGATCATGTTGGCGATCGCGTTGCCGCCCGCGCCGCCGACGCCGATCACGGCGATGCGCGGGGTAAGCTCGTCGACCTCTGGAGTGATAAACTCGATGCTCATATGCCTACTCCGCCGTGCCCATACGCCGATCGGGCCTCGTGATTAACCGTTTTGCCCCAAGGCATCCGCCGGGGCCAGCCCCAAAGAAACCGCGCCCGCTAATAATTGGCGCGCGCCGCCGCCATGAACTTGCGGAACAACCCGGCGCCCCGCGCGCGGTGCACCGTCTGTGGCGCGGGCGCGACCCCACGCAGGTCGACCGGGTCGGACGCGGCATAGAAGGCGAGCCCCGCGAGCGTCGCAAACGCCGGCCCGCCATGCGCCTCGGGCAGTCCGGTCAGCCCGCGCGGGCGCCCGACCCGGACCGAGCGGCCGAGCGCCGCCTGCGCATAGTCGGCGACCCCGTTCAGCTCCGCGCCGCCGCCGGTCAGCACCACCTGGCGCCCCACCGGCCCTTCGAACTTGAGGCTGACCAGCGCCTTGCGGATCTCCCCCATCTGATGTTCGAGCCGCTGGCGGATGACGCCGATCAGCGCCGCCTTGGTGATCTGCGTCCCCTCGCCCGCGCCGTCCTCCGCCGCGATCGGCATCACCGGGATCATATCGTGATTGTCGCGCGGGGAGGCGTTGGCCGACCCGTGGAAGCACTTCATCCGCTCGGCCTGCTGGCGGCGGGTGCCGAAGGCGGAGGCGACGTCGTCGGTGATGTCCTGCGCGCCGACCGGGATCGAACACAGCCCGACCAGCATGCCGCCCGCGAACAGCGACACGTTGGTGATCCCCGCCCCCAGCTCGACCAGCGCGACGCCCAGTTCGCGCTCCTCGTCGGACAGGCAGGCGAGCCCGGTGGCGACGGGGGCGGCGATGATCGACTTGACCTCCAGATGCGCAGAGCGGACGCACAGGTCGAGGTTCCTGACCGGCGAGCCGTCGGCGGCGACGACGTGGATGTGGACGCCCAGCCGGTCGGCATGGAGCCCGAGCGGCTTCTTGACCCCGGTCAGCCCGTCGAGCGTGTAGAGCGCAGGCTGGGCGTGGAGCACCATGCGCCCCTGCGGATCGATCGAACTGCGCCCGGCGGCGAGCAGCGCGTCGATATCCTGCTGCTCGACGCGGTGGCCGCCCAGCTCGAACTCGACCTCCGCGACGTCGGACACCAGCCCGCCGGCGGAGAAGCCGACCCACACGTCCTCGATGTTGAGCCCGGCGATGCGCTCGGCCTGTTCCACCGCCTCGCGCACCGCGGTTTCGGTCGCGCCCATGTCGGCGATGTAGCCGCGCTTGACCCCGCGGCTTTCGCGCTGGCCGGTGCCGAGCACGATCAGCTCGCCGCCATCGCCCCGCCGCGCGATCATCGCGGAAACCTTGCTCGATCCGATGTCGAGCGCGGTGATCAGTCCGTCCGGTGCCGCCTTTGCCATCGTTACCCCTCCTGCCCTGCCCCCGCGGGCGTTTCCTCGGTGGTCGGCTCCGATGGCGCCGAGCCGTCATCGGGTACGCTGTGCGCCAGATTGGCGCCCGGCTTGCGCGCGACCAGCTTGGCCGGATCGCGCATGTCGAAGCGCAGCCAGCCGCGCCCCAGCAGCGGCCGGGCGCCGTCGAGCTCGGCGAAGCGGACCAGCGCGGCGGGCGCGTTCTCCTCCGGCAGGGCCAGCGTCTCGCCGCTGTCGAAGGTGATGTCCCAGCGGCGGTTGCCGATCCAGGTCGCGGCCTTGACCCGGGGACGCAGCGCCGGGGCGGCGGCGAGCAGCTGCTGATAGGCCGCCTCCTGCCGGTCCGCACCGGGGCCGATCACCAGCGGCAGGTCGGGGATCGCGTCGGGATCGACCGGTTCGAGAAGGACGCCGGCCGCGTCGATCAGGGTGAGCTGGCCGTTGTCCTGCCACACCGCGGCGGGCGTGCGCTCCTCGATATCGACGAGCAGCGTGTCGGGCAGGCGACGCGAGACGTGCGCGTCCTGAATCCAGCCATAGCGGAGCAGCTTCTGGCGGACCGATTCGAGATCGACGAGCGGCATGGCGCGGCTTTGCTGGTCGAGCGCGACGGCATAGACGCTCATCCGGTCCATGCGCTTGAGCCCCGTGACCTCGATCTGCTCGACGCGCAGCCCCATGCGGCCGGCCTGTTCGGCGATCGCGGTACCGATCGCGGCGGGAATGCCGATCCAGGTCGCGACCGCGATCGCGGCGGCGCCGGCGAGGCCGGTGATCGTCCAAGTCGCGCCTTTGCGGATCGCCTCCTCGCTGATCGGCACATGCGCCATGACCCGGTCGAGCGTCGACACCTTGGCAGGCTTGCGGCGGGCGACCGGCCGCGCGACGGGCTTGCGGGCGGCGGCGCTCATCGCACGCCGTCCCGCAGGGCTTCGTCGACGATCGCCTGAACCAGCGCGGCGTAGCTCATGCCGGTGTGGCGGGCCTGTTCGGGAACGAGGCTGAGGGGCGTCATGCCGGGCTGGGTGTTGACCTCGAGCAGTAACAGCCCGTCGACCCCGCGCTCGTCGTCCCAGCGGAAGTCGGAACGGCTGGTGCCCCGACAGCCGAGCAGGCGGTGCGCCTCGAGCGCCAGCGCCTTGCACGCGGTGGTGATCGCGTCGGGGATCGGGGCGGGGAACAGGTGGTCGGTGAGGCCGTCGGTGTATTTGGCGTCGTAATCGTACCAGCCCGACCGGGGGCGCAGCTCGGTGACCCCGAGCGCGGTCGTGCCGAGCACCGCCGTGGTCAGCTCGCGCCCGCGGATATAAGGTTCGACCAGCAACTCGTCGAACTCGGCCCAGGGGCCGACGCTGTTGCGCGCGATCGGCTGGCCGTGGTTGCCGCCGTCGGTGACGATCGCGACGCCGACCGAGGAGCCCTCGTTGACCGGCTTGACCACATAGGGGCGCGGGATCGGGTCGCCTTGGAACAGCTCGGCCGACTTGACGATGCGACCGCCGGGCATCGGGATGCCGTGGGGCACCAGCGCCTGCTTGGTCAGCACCTTGTCGATCGCGATCACCGACGCCGCCAGGCCGCTGTGGGTATAGCGAAGGCCCATCAGGTCCATCAGGCCCTGGATCGATCCGTCCTCGCCGGGGGTGCCGTGGAGCGCGTTGAACACGAGGTCGGGCGCGGCCGCGGCGAGGCGGGCGGCGATGTCGCGGTCCATGTCGATGCGGGTGACGCGGTGGCCCAGCCCCTCGAGCGCCCCGGCAACGCCCGCGCCGGACATCAGCGAGACCTCGCGCTCGGCGGACCAGCCGCCCATCAGCACGGCGATGTGAAGGGCGCCGCTCATCCGGCGGCCCCCGCGATTGCCCGGCGTCCCACCCGCTGGATTTCCCATTCGAGCGTCACGCCCGACTGCGCCCGTACCCGCTCGCGCACCTCGTCCCCCAACCCCTCGATCTCCGCGGCGGTCGCCTTACCGAGGTTAAGAAGGAAATTACAGTGCTTCTCCGAGACTTGCGCATCGCCGCGGGTCAGCCCGCGGCAGCCGGCGGCGTCGACCAGCGCCCAGGCCTTGTGACCGGCGGGGTTCTTGAAGGTCGAGCCGCCGGTCCTGGAGCGAAGCGGCTGCGATGCCTCGCGCGCGGCGGCGATGCGGTCCATCTCCGCGCCGATCGCGACAGGCTCGCCGGGGTGGCCGCGAAAGGTCGCGTCCACGACCACCGCGCCTTCGGGCAGGTCGGAATGGCGATAGGTGTAGCCGAGGCGTGCGGCGGGCCAGGTCTCGACCGTGCCCGTGCGGGTGACCACCGTCGCCTCGACCAGCACGTCGGCGACCTCGCGGCCATAGGCGCCGCCGTTCATGCGGACGAAGCCGCCGACCGTGCCGGGGATCGAGCGGAGGAACTCGACCCCCGCGATCCCGGCATCGCGGGCGGTGGACGATACCAGGATGCCGCTCGCACCGCCGCCGCAGCGTAGCGCCGTGGCGTCGAGCGGCCCGACCTTGGCGAATGCCTTGCCCAGCCGCACCACGACGCCAGGCATCCCGCCGTCGCGGACGATGAGGTTGGAGCCGAGCCCCAGCGGATAGACCGGCACCGCGGGATCGAGCGCGGCGAGGAAGCCGGTGAGGTCGGCGAGATCGGCGGGCTCGAACAGCCATTCCGCCGGACCGCCCGCCTTGAACCAGACCAGCGGCGCCAGCGATGCGTCGCGGGTCAGGCGGCCGCGCACACCCGCGATGGCGGGGGACGCAAGGTCGATCACCATGGGCCGACGCCCCACAGCCGCGTCCACGCCTGCCAGGCGGCGAGATTGGCCTCGGCGGCGCGGCGGGTCGCCTCCTGCGCCTGGACCAGCGCCTGGCCCGCGGCATTGGCGTGGGTGCCGGCGTCGAGCGCGCTCCTTTGCGCGTCGAGCAGCTGTTTCTGGAGGCGGACCGTTGCGTCGAACCAGTCGCTCATGCCGCCCGTTCCCGGATCGCGTCGGCCAGCCCTGCGGCCCATTTCGTGATGTCGCCCGCGCCCAGGCACACCACCATGTCGCCGGTGCGAAGGTCGGCGGCGAGGTCGGCGGCGAGCGCGTCGGCGTCGGCGACGGTGGCGGCGTAGCGGTGGCCGCGGCGCTTCAGCCCGTCGACCAGCGCATCGGCGTCGACCCCCGCGATCGGCGCCTCGCCCGCAGGGTAGACGGGGGTGACGAGGACCCGGTCGGCATCGTTGAAGGCGGTCTGGAAATCCTCCATCAGATTGCCGAGGCGGGAGTAGCGGTGCGGCTGGACGACCGCGATCACCCGGCCGCGCGTATCCTCCCGCGCGGCGGCGAGAACCGCGCGGATCTCGACCGGGTGGTGGCCGTAATCGTCGATGATCGTCGCGGCGCCGCCGGCAAGGGCCACCTCGCCGACCCGGGTGAAGCGGCGCTTGACCCCGCCGAACGCCTCGAACCCCTTCTGAATGGTGGCGTCGTCGATCCCGAGTTCGAGCGCCACGCCGATCGCGGCGAGCGCGTTCTGGACGTTGTGGCGGCCGGGCATCGGCAGCTCGATCCCCTCGATCGAGCGGGCGGTGCCGTCGCGGGCACGGACGATGCATTCGAACCGGTTGCCGCCGGGGACGGGGGTGACGTTGACCCCGCGCACGTCCGCCTGCGCCGAGAAGCCGTAGGTGACGACGCGCCGGTCGCGCAGCCGCGGCAGGATGCCCTGCACCTCCGGATGGTCGAGGCAGAGCAGCGCCGCGCCGTAGAAGGGGACGTTCTCGACGAACTCGACGAACGCGTCCTTGACCGCATCGAAGCTGCCATAATGGTCGAGGTGTTCGGGATCGATGTTGGTGACCACCGCGACCGTGCCGTCGAGGCGCAGGAAGCTGCCGTCGCTCTCGTCCGCCTCCACCACCATCCAGTCGGACGCGCCGAGCCGGGCGTTGGAGCCGTACTGGTTGATGATGCCGCCGTTGATGACGGTGGGATCGACCCCGCCCGCGTCGAGCAGCGCGGCGATCATCGAGGTGGTGGTGGTCTTGCCATGGGTACCGGCGACCGCCACCGTCTGTTTCAGGCGCATCAGCTCGGCGAGCATCTCCGCGCGGCGGACGACGGGGATGCGGCGTTCGAGCGCGGCCTCGACCTCCGGGTTGGAGCGGACGATCGCGGTGGAAGTGACGACCACGGCGGCCTCCGCGACGTTCGCCGCCGCGTGGCCGACGGTGACGGGGATGCCCTTGTCGCGCAGGCCCTGGACGACATAGCCCTCCGCCACGTCCGATCCGGTGACGGTGTAGCCGAGGTTCTTCATCACCTCGGCGATCCCGGACATGCCGATCCCGCCGATCCCGACGAAGTGGATCGCGCCGATGTCGGTGGCGACGCCGCAGATCATCCGGGCCTCCGCTGCAACGGGAGGTGAGGCGTGCGCGGCAGGGTGAAAGGGCGGGGCCGCGGGTGCCTTGCTTGTGGAACCGCCGCTCCACCAGCTTCGCTGGCCCCCCTCCCCGTTCCGGGGCGGTATGGGAAGGCGCGGGTCACGCGTACGCCGCCTTGGGCTGGCCCATCGTCACCGGCAACCGCGCGAGCGGGGCGTCGAGGCTTTCGACGAGGTCGGCCAGGTCGATGACCGCATTGGGGCGGCCGACACCCTTGGCGCGGCCGGCGGCATTCTCGAGCGCGGTGGGATCGAGCCCCAGCTTCTGCATCTGCTTGGCGAGTTCGACCGCGGTGAAGCGGCCTTGCGGGATCGTGCGCGCGCCGCCGGCGTCGCTCATCTCGCGCGCATTGGCGGTCTGATGGTCGTCGGTCGCGCTCGGCAGCGGCACCAGGATCGCGGGGCGGCCGGCGGCGGTCAGTTCGGCGATGGTCGAGGCGCCGGCGCGCGCGATCACGAGATGCGCCCATTCGAGCCGCTCGGGCAGGTCGGGCAGGTAGGTGGCGAGTTCGGCCGGGATCTCGTGCCCGGCATATTGCGCGCGCACCGCATCGATGTCCTCGATCCGTGCCTGGTGCGTCACCTGCAACCGGCGACGAAAGGTGACGGGCAGCATCGCGAGGCCATCGGGCACCACCTGGCTGAGGATGCTCGCCCCCTGCGACCCGCCGGTGACGAGGACGCGGAAGATGCCGTCCTCCTCCAGCAGCGGATAGGGCCTGGCGCGCAAGGCGAGCACGTTCTCGCGCACCGGATTGCCGACGAGGTGGACCTTGGCCGCATGACCGGCCTTGAGCCGGCGGGTGTCGGCATAGGAGGTCGCGATCGCGCCGACCCGCCCGGCGACGAGCCGGTTGACGCGGCCGAGCACCGCATTCTGTTCGTGCACGGCGGTCGGGATGCGTTCGGCAAAGGCGGCGAGCAGCGCCGGCATCGCGGGGTAGCCGCCGAAGCCGACCACCGCGGCGGGGCGGAACGTCCGGTAGAGCTGGCGCGCCATCGCCCGCCCCCGCGCCATCTCGCGCAGCGCCGGCAGCCAGCCGAGCGGGCGCTTCGCCTGGAAGCGGCCGGCGGGCAGGACATGGGTCTGGACCCCTTCGAACAGGCCGGGGAAGCGGACGCCGCGCGCGTCGCTGACCAGTGCGACGCGGTGGCCGCGCCGGATCAGTTCGGCCGCCAGCGCCGCCGCCGGCACCATGTGCCCGCCCGTGCCGCCCGCGGCGAGGACGTAGTGCTTGCTCATTCTCCGCTCCATCGGACCACATAGGGGCTGCGCGTCAGGAACGGATTGCGTCGGGTGAACGCCAGGAGCAACCCCATGCCGATCGAGAGCGCGATCATCGACGACCCGCCATAGCTGATGAAGGGCAGCGTCATCCCCTTGGACGGGGCGAGCCCGGTGTTGACCGCGATCGAGATCAGCGCCTGCGTCCCGAACTGGACCGCGAGGCCCGAGGCGGCGAGCAGCTTGAACTCGTCCTGCTCGTCGAGCAGCTTGACGAAGACGCGCACCACCAGCGCCAGGAACGCGATCGCGACCACCGCGCAGGCGATCAGCCCGAACTCCTCGCCGATCACCGAGAAGATGTAGTCGGTGTGCGCCTCGGGCAGCCCGAATTTCGCGGTGCCCATGCCGGGGCCGGTGCCGGTGAAGCCGCCGTTGGTCAGCGTCGCATGCGCGGCGTTGACCTGGAAATGGTCGGCCGCGCCCTCGCCATCGGTGTTGGGGAACAGGAAAGCGTCGATCCGGCTGCGCGCGGTGCCGTAGAACAGGTAGGCCGCGACCAGGCCGACCGGCGCGAGCCCGCCCATCGTCGCCAGCACCCGCGTCGGCGTTCCCGCGATCACCAGCAGCGCCAGCCACACCGAGCAGAAGATCACCGTCTGGCCGAAATCGGGCTGGAGCATCAGGCAGGTCGCGACGGCGGCGGTCATCGCGCCGGTGATGAGCACGGTGGGCAGTTCCTCGTCGCGGCCCTTCAGCGACAGCACCCAGGCGATGGTGACGATGAACAGGGGCTTGAGGAACTCGGACGGCTGGAACTCGGAGATCCCGACGCTGATCCAGCGGCGCGCGCCGTTGTGAAGCGCGCCGACCAGCGGGGTGAGCGCGAGCAGCCCCGCGAACACCGCCGCACCGGTCAGCGCGAAGCGACGCGCGGTCGGCACCGGCAGCATCGAGACGCCGAACAGCACCGGCAGCGACACGCCGACCCAGATCAGCTGGCGCCAGAAATAGTAGAGCGAGGCGAACTTGTGGTGCTCGCCCGAGTAGCGCATCGCCGAGGCGGGGCTGGCGGCGGCGACCGCGACGAGGCCGATCGCCATCAGGAACAGGGTGAGCAGCAGGAGCATCCGGTCGATGTCCCAGAACCAGGTGCCCAGCGGCGAGCGGTCGCCGCGGCCGCCGCGGTTCTTGACCTTGGCGATCAGGCTGTGGTCGGTGGCGCGCCCCTGCCCTGCCCTTACGTCGGTCATGCCAGCGCCTCGCCCGTCGACACAGCCGACAAACCGTCAACGGCCTGTTGGAACGCCTGGCCGCGATGCTCGTAGTCGCGGAACTGGTCGAAGCTGGCGCAGGCGGGGGAGAGCAGTACGGTATCGCCGGGGCGGGCGGCGGCGGCGGCGTGCTGCACCGCGCGGTCGAGCGTGCCGGCCTGCTCGACCGCGGGCACCTTGCAGCGGAGCAGGTCGGCGAACAGCGCGCCCGCCTCGCCGATCGTATAGGCGGCGGCGACATTGGCGAGATGGGGTGTGCAGGCGTCGAGGTCGTCGCCCTTGCGCTGGCCACCGACGATCCAGTGGATGCGCGGGAATGCGGCGAGCGCGGGAGCGGTGGATTCGGGGTTGGTGGCCTTGGAGTCGTCGACGAAGGCGACGCCGTTGCGAGTCGCGACGGGCTGCATCCGGTGAGGAAGGCCCGCGAAGGAGATCAGTGCGGCCTCGATCGTCGGCCAGCCGACGCCGAGCTCCTTAGCGACCGCGATGGCAGCGGCGGCGTTCTGCTGATTGTGCGGCCCCCGAAGCGCTGGCCACTCCGACTGCCACTTTACGTAATCGGTAGGCGCAACATACACGGCGCTGTGATCGCGAGCGACGCTACGCCTTGCCGTATCGTCGCTGCCGATAACTGCCCATCCCTCGGACTGCATCTCGAATAGCCGGGCCTTCGACGCCGCGTACGCTTCGAACCCGTCATACCGGTCGAGGTGGTCGGGGGTGATGTTGAGCAGCACCGCGACGTCGCAGTCGAGGGTTTGGGTCAGGTCGATCTGGTAGCTCGACAGTTCGAGGACGTAGACGCCGCCTTCCGGCAACGGCTCCTGCGCGAGGATCGGCAGGCCGATGTTGCCGCCCATCAGGCTCGGCACCCCTGCCGTCTGGAGGATGTGGTGGACGAGCGCGGTGGTGGTGGACTTGCCGTTGGTGCCGGTGATGCCGACGACCTTGTGCGGAGGCAGTTCGGCGCGGGCTTGCGCGAACAGCTCGATGTCGCCGATCACCGGCACCCCCGCCGCGCGCGCCTGCGCGACCAGCGGATGGGTGTTGAGCGGCACCCCAGGCGACACGATCAGCCCCGCCGCACCGGTCAGGTCGAGCAACGCCGGATCGCGGACGATGGCCCCGTCGATCGTCCCCGCCCGCTCGCGCGCCTCCGGGTTCGCGTCCCACGCGACGACGTGCGCGCCGGCGGCGGCGAGCGCCTTCACCGTCGCCAGCCCCGACCGCGCGAGCCCGAGGACCGCGTAGCGCTGCCCCGCCCAGGTGGTGGAGGTCATCACGCGTCGGTGCTCCAGCCTGCGCGGGGGTGCTGTGAGGAGGAGGCGGGCATCCGCCTCACCGCAGCTTCAACGTCGACAGGCCGGCGAGCGCCAGCACCAGGCTGATGATCCAGAAGCGGATCACGACGGTGGGCTCCGACCAGCCGAGCTGTTCGAAATGGTGGTGGATCGGCGCCATGCGGAAGATGCGCTTGCCGGTGCGCTTGTACCAGAACACCTGGACGATGACGCTCAGCGCCTCGACCACGAACAGCCCGCCGATGATGCCGAGCACGATCTCGTGATGCGCGACCACCGCGATGGTGCCGAGCGCGCCGCCGAGCGCCAGGCTGCCGGTGTCGCCCATGAACACCGCGGCGGGGGGTGCGTTGTACCAGAGGAACGCGAGCCCCGCGCCGACCACCGCGCCGCAGAAGATCGCGAGCTCGCCCGCCTGCGGCACGTGCGGGATGCCGAGATAGTCGGCGAACCTCGCATTCCCGGCGAGGTACACGATCACCATCAGCGCGACGCTGGCGATGATGACCGGCATGGTCGCGAGCCCGTCAAGCCCATCGGTCAGATTCACCGAATTGCCGAATGCCACGATCACGAAGGCCGCGAATACCGGATAGAACAATCCGAGGTCGAGATAGTATCGCTGGGTGAACGGGAAATAGAGATGCGGCCCGTTCTGTTGCATGATGATCCAGGCGGCGATGCCGGCAATCAGGAACTCCAGCAGCAACCGGGTGCGGCCCGAGACGCCCGCGGTGGATGCCTTTCGCACCTTGTCATAGTCATCGAGGAACCCGATCGCGCCGAAGCCGAGCGTCACGAACAGGCACGCCCAGACATAGGGGCTGGCCGCGTCCATCCAGATCAGCACCGACAGCGCCATCGCGGTCAGGATCATGAGGCCGCCCATCGTCGGGGTGCCGCGCTTGGCAAGGTGGGTCTGCGGCCCGTCCGCGCGGATCGGCTGCCCCTTGCCCTGGCGGACGCGCAGCCAGCCGATGAACCGGGGTCCGATCACCAGCCCGATCGCGAGTGCGGTCGCCACCGCCGCACCGGTGCGGAAGCTCTGGTAACGGATCAGGTTGAGAAGGCCGGTGAACCCGAAATGGGCGGCGATCCAGTACAGCATCAACGCCCCCCAAGCGCCGCGACGAGCCGCGACAGCCCCACGCCGTTCGAACCCTTGACGAGCACCGCATCGCCCGCGCGCAGCATCGGGCGGACCCGGTCGAGCGCGGCGACGGCATCGGCGACATGAACCACATCGGCCCTGCCCTCAAGGGCCCGCGCGAGCGGCGCCATCGCCTCGCCGACCAGCAGCACCGTTTCGACGTTCGCGGCGACGATCGGATCGGCCAGGTCGGCATGGTAGCGATCGGACGCCTCACCGAGCTCGCGCATCTCCCCGAGCACCGCGACGTGGCGGCCGGGTTCCTGCGCCAGCACGGCGAGCGTCGCGCGCATCGAGGCGGGATTGGCGTTGTAGCTTTCGTCGGTCAGCAGCATCTCGCCACCCTCGACCGCCACCGTCGAGCGGCGCCCGCGACCCGGCAGTCCGGCCAAGTCCGCGAGCGCGAGCCCGGCCAGCGCGAGGTCGCCGCCCGCGGCATCGACCGCGGCAAGCACCGCGAGTGCGTTCGACACCCAGTGATCGCCCGGCTGCGACAGGGTGAAGCTGACTTCTCGGTCCCCTGCCCGCGCGGTGACGAAGGTGCCGGCCGGCAGGCGCATCGCCTCCACCGCGCGGACATCGGCGCCTTGCTGGCGGCCGAAGGTGACGATGCGGGCGGCGTGGGGCGTCGCGGCGGCGATCAACCGGTCGCGATGCGGGCTGTCGAACGGGACGATCGCGATCCCGCCGGGTTCGAGGCCGGCGAAGATCTCGCCCTTGGCGTCGGCGATCGCTTCCTCGCCGGAGAAGAAGGCGGTGTGCGCGGGGGCGATCGCGGTGACGATCGCGATGGTCGGGCGAACGATCCGGGTCAGCGCGGCGAGTTCGCCGGCATGGTTCATCCCCATCTCGAACACGCCCGCGCGGGCATCGGCGGGCATCCGCGCGAGGCTCAGCGGCACGCCGACATGATTGTTGTAGCTCTTGAGCGAGCGGTGCACGCCGTCGCGCCAGCCGCGACCCAGCGCGGCGGCGAGCGCCTCCTTGGTGCCGGTCTTGCCGACCGAACCGGTGACGCCGATCACCGGGCCGTGCATCCGGGCGCGGGCGGCGCGGGCGAGATCCTCCAGCGCGCGGGCGGTGTCGGCGACCAGGACGTGCGGGCCGTCGACGGGTGCCGACACCAGCGCGCCGGCCGCGCCCTGCGCCAGCGCCTGCGCCACGAAGCGGTGGCCATCGGTCGCCTCGCCGGTCAACGCGACGAACAGGTCGCCCGGCCCGGCCTCGCGACTGTCAAAGGTGACGCCGGTAACGGCAAAGCGGGTGGACGCGGTGCCGCCGGTCGCGGCGGCGATGGCGTCGGCGGTCCAGAGCGGGGTCATGCGGCGCACTCGCGCGCGACCTGGACGTCGTCGAAGGGGAGGACGAGGTCGCCGACGATCTGGCCCTGCTCATGCCCCTTGCCGGCGATCAGCACGATGTCCTGCGGGCCGGCGGCGGCGATCGCGGCGGCGATCGCGGCGCGGCGGTCGCCGATCTCGGTCGCATCGGGTGCATCGGCGAGGATTGCGGCGCGGATCGCGGCGGGCGGTTCGGAGCGGGGGTTGTCGTCGGTGACGATGACGCTGTCCGCGCCCGCCGCGGCGACCGCCCCCATGGCGCCGCGCTTGCCGGCATCCCGGTCGCCGCCCGCCCCGAAGACGAGGTGGAGCCGCCCGCCGACATGCGGGCGCAGGGCCGCGATCGCCGCCGCCAGCGCGTCGGGCGTGTGGGCGTAATCGACATAGACCGGCGCCCCCGCGCGGGTGATCGCCGCCCGTTCGAGGCGCCCGCGCACCGGCTGGAGCCGTTGAAGGTTCGCGAGCGTCGCGCCCGCGTCGCCGCCGGTGGCGATCACCAGTGCCGCCGCGACCAGCGCGTTGGCGGCCTGATACCCGCCGATCAGGGGCAGATGGACGGTGTGGGTCCGTCCCGCCGCCACGATCGTCAGCGTCTGGCCGAGCAGCGAGGGGTCGGGGGCGACGAGTTGGAGGCTCTCGCCCCCCTGGCCCACGGTCAGAATGCGGTGCCCCGCCGCCGCGGCGACGACATCGGGCGCGACCGGATCGTCGGCCCACACCACCGCGGTGCCGCCATCGGCCAGCACCTCGCGAAACAGCCGCAGCTTCGCGTCGCGATAGGCGGCCATGTCGGCATGGTAGTCGAGATGGTCGCGCGACAGGTTGGTGAATGCCGCGGCGGCGACCGGCAGCCCTTCGGTGCGATACTGGTCGAGGCCGTGGCTCGATGCCTCGAAGGCGAGATGCGTCACCCCCTCGCGTGCCAGCCCGGCGACATTGGACAGGAAGGTGACGATATCGGGGGTGGTCAGCCCAGTGACGACCTGTTCGTCGGCGGTGGTGACCCCCAGCGTCCCGATCGAGGCGGCATGGTGGCCGGCCATGCGCCACAACTGGCGAACCATCTCGACGGTGGAGGTCTTGCCGTTGGTGCCGGTTACGGCAACGATCGTCGGGGGAAAGGGTTGGAAAAAGCGTGCCGCAATGCGGGCAAAGGCACGGCGCGGGTGTGGATCGGCGATGTGGACGGCGCCGCGGACCTGTGCCTCGGGCCGGGCGACCACCGCCACCGCACCGCTCGCGATCGCGGCGGCAATGAAGTCCTCGCCATCGACCCGCGTCCCCGCGAACGCGCCGAACACGGTGCCCGGCGCGACCTTGCGATGGTCGATCGCGAGCCCGGTGACGAGCGCGGTTTCGCTGCCGCCGGTGAGCGCGCCGAGCTTCATGACCGCCGCTTCAATTGGCGCTCGCCTGCTTCTCGCCCGGTGCGGTCCACAGGAGCGGGAGCAGGTCCGATTCGTCAATGTCGCGGCGATCGTCGGGGATCACGCCCAGCATCGCGCCGACCCGCGACACGACCCGGCCGACCACCGGCGCGGCGTTCCAGGCGGCGGTCTTCCACCCGCCGGTCTCCTTGGTACCCTGCGGCGAGTCGAGCATCGAGAGGACGACATAGCGGGGCCGGTCGATCGGGAACGCCGCGACGAAGGTCGCCATGTTGCGCGACCGGTCGTAGCCGCCGCCGCTCGGCACCTCGCCCGTGCCGGTCTTGCCCCCGACGCGATAGCCCGGCGCCTCGCCCTTGCGGCCGGTGCCCTTGAGCACGATCAGCCGCAGCATCTGGCGCATGCGATAGCTGGTCGCCTCGCTGATGACGCGGCGGCCCGCGGGGACCGGGTTGTCGGGTCCCGCCTTCAGCAGGGTGGCCGGCCGCCAGGTGCCGCCATTGACCAGCGCGGAATAGGCCGAGGCGAGCTGAAGCGGGGTGATCGCGATGCCATGGCCATAGGCGGTGGTCATGGTGGTGGTGCGCGCCCAATAGGTCGGCCACAGCGGCCGGCCCTTTTCGCGCAGCTCGATCTCGGGCTTGCGGTCGAACCCCAGGCGGCGGAACATCGCCTGCATCCGCTCCGGCCCCAGCTCGTCGGCGATCCGCGCGGTCGCGACGTTGGACGAATAGATCAGCGTTTCGGGCATGTTGAGCCAGCGCTTGGGATCGCCGCGCTCGTCATGGATGGTGAAGCGGCCGACCTTCAACGGCGCGGTCGCGTCGAAACGGCGGCCGATGTCCTTGACCACCCCGGTCTCGATCGCGGTGGCGACGGTGATCGGCTTGAAGGTCGAGCCGAGCTCGTAGACGCTCTGGATGGTGTTGTTGCGCAGCTCCTCGCTGCCCGACATGCCGACCCGGTTGGGGTTGAACACCGGCAGCGACACCATCGAGATCACCTCGCCGGTATCGACGTCGAGCACCAGTCCCGCCGCGCCGCGCGCGGAAAAGGTCGCCATCGCGCGCGACAGTTCGGATTCCATCGCCGCCTGGACACGGGTGTCGATCGACAGCGCGACCGGGCTGGACGGGCCGGCGCCGGTCAGCCGGTCGTCGAGCACCCGCTCCATGCCGCTCATCCCGTGCCCGTCGGTCGACAGGAAGCCGAGCGCGTGGGCGGCCATCGAGGATTGCGGGTACAGCCGCTGCGTCTCGCGCGCGAAGACGATCGCCGGCTCGCCGATCGCGTTGACTTGTTCGACCAGGCTGGGGCTGGCGCGGCGTTGCAGGTAGGTGAAGGACACGTCCTTGGTCAGCTGCGCGTAGAACCACGCCTGGTCGCCGCGGTCGGGCATCAGCGCCGCGAGCCGCGCCGCGATGTCGGCCGGGTCGCCGATCAGCTTCTTGGGGTGGACCGCGATCGTCCACGCGTCGATCGTCCGCGCGAGCGGCGCGCCGTTGCGATCGACGATGTCGCCCCGCGCGGCGAGCGTCGCGACGCGGGCGGCGGCTTCCTCGCCCGAGAACGCCGCCAGCATCGCCAGCCGCGCGACGACCAGGGTCACCGCCGCCGCGAACACCAGCAACAGCACCATCAGCCGCATGTGCGACACCGCGACCAGCGCCTGGCGCTGGCCGGGGTTGCGCCTGGGGGCGAGCGGCCGGGCGACGATCACGGTCAACGGCGACGTCCGCTTTCGGTGCGGGCGGAGGCGAGCAGGTCGCCCAGCGTCGAATCGGACAGGAGCTTGCGGTCGAGCATGGCCACCGCCTGCGGCCGCACCTTGGCCACCGCGGCGGTGGCGCGCGCGGTTTCGGTCCGCTTCGCCTCGACCGCGGGGGCGAGCGCCGGTGCGGCGGGCTTGCGGACCGGCGTGACGGCGGCGACCCGGATCACCCCGCGCATCGTCGCGATGTCGGACGGCGCGCGAGCGGGCGTCGCGGGGACCGCGGCGAGCAGCGCGGCGACGGGCTGGGCAGCAGCGGGCTGGGCGGCGGCGAGCTGCGGCGCAGCGGTGGTCGGCCGGGACGGCACGACCAGCGCGGCGACGCGGGTCTGTCCATCCGGCCCGAGCGCGGGGGCGGCGTTGACGTCGAGCGCGGCGAGCTGGCCTTCGTCCGCCACGAACTGGCCCGCGACCGGGGCGGTCAGCGCCAGCGTATCGCCGTTCCACTTTTCGAGCTGGGCGAGGTTGGCGCGGGTGTCGAACTCGGTTTCCAGCGCGCGGATGTCGCGCCGGGCGGCGACGATGCGGGCATTGACCCCGTCCAGCGTCTTGCGCTCGGCCGCGACATGGAGCGAGACGAGGTAGCAGCCGAGCACGATCGCGACGCACGCGCCGAGCCAACCCACGCCCTTCAACCGGTACGCCGCCGTCATGCCCTTGGCTCCCTGTACGCCGTCGCCTGCCAGGCCGCCGCCGCGGTCCGCCTGGCCGTTCTCAATGTCGCGGATCGGGCGCGCGGGTTGCGCGCCACCTCCGCCTCGCCTGCGCGGACCGCCTTGCCGACCGCCTCGAAACTGGGGGCCTGCCCGCCGACTGCCTGGGGCAGGTGGCGCGAACCCGCCGGGGTCGCGCCCGACCGTTCGCGCAGGAAGCGCTTCACCAGCCGGTCCTCCAGGCTGTGGAAGGTCACCACCGCCAGCCGCCCGCCGGGCTTGAGCACCCGCTCCGCCGCCGCCAGCCCGTCCGCCAGCTCGTCGAGCTCGCGGTTCACATGGATGCGCAGCGCCTGAAAGGTCCGGGTCGCCGGATCCTTCTTCTCGTGCGGGCGGTGGCCGAGCGCGCGGCGCACCACCGCGGCAAGCTCGCCGGTCCGCGTCAGCGGGCGCGCGGCGACGATCGCGCGGGCGACGCGGCGGGACTTGGGCTCGTCGCCCAGGTGGTAGAGGACGTCGGCGATCGCCTCCTCGTCCGCCCCGTTGACGAAGTCCGCCGCGGTCGGCCCCGCCTGGCTCATCCGCATGTCGAGCGGGCCGTCCGCCTGGAACGAGAAGCCGCGCTCCGCCTGGTCGAGCTGCATCGACGACACGCCGATGTCCATCGTCACCCCGTCGACCGGCGCATCGAGTTCGGCGTCCAGCCCGGAAAAGTCGGCATGGACGATCCGGAAGGCAGGCATCTCGGCGGCGAGCGCGCGGCCGGTGGCGACCGCATCGGGATCGCGGTCGAACGCCGCCACCGCCGCGCCCGCCGCGAGCAGGGCCCGCGTGTAGCCGCCCGCGCCGAAGGTCGCGTCCACCATGGTCTCGCCCGGGGCGGGGGCGAGCGCGGCGACGACCTCGTCGAGGAGCACGGGGACGTGCGGGGCGCCGGTCACAGCGTCACGCCCTTTTCCGCCATGTAGAAGCGGATCATCTTCTTGAAGTTCTTGTCCAGCGCCTCGTCGGCGAGCGCGGTGGCCGGGTCCCAGATCTCGATCCGCTGGTTCACACCGTAGAAGAAGGCATGTTCGCCGATGTTCGCGTGGAACCGGGGAAAGGCGGGCATGACGAACCGGCCGGACCCGTCAAAGGGCACCGCCTCCCCCGCCATCGCCCGGCGCTGGATGTTGTAGTCGTAGCTGCCGTCGGGCGCGGTGAACTGCGCCTCGTGCGCATCGAGCTGGGTGGCGCGGACCTCGACAAAGGCGGGGTCGTAGGCGACGAGGCAGTCGTGCACCTCGTGCGGGCCGATGATGATGGTGCCGCCGTCCTTGCCGTCGGGACGCGGGGCGTTCGCCGCCAGCGTCGCCCGAAGCGGCGCAGGGATCGCGACCCGGCCCTTGTCGTCGACAAGACCGATCCCGTGTCCCTGATATCGGCTCCGTTGCGCCACGCCACCTCACACATGGCGGGGCCATTACCGGACGCGGCCATCGCCGAATCCGGGTTCATCCGCAGACTGATTGCGATGCCCCGCTGATGATCCTGATTAACTCCAACCCGATCGGGGACGCAACGGGATTTTTGGGGATTGGACGGGAAATCGTACTTCGAATCGGGGGTGGTTGGCCCCGGGTCGGCACGCATCGCGGTGGTGCGCGAACCGGTGGCGGACGCAAGACGTCGTCCCGGAAACCGGCTCGGCTACGGCGCGATTCGTCGCAATCGGGAAGGTGGTCGGGAAACGGCCGGCGATGGCCGCGTCGGGGTCAGCGTGCCGCGACCTGCCCGTTGGACGGGCCGGGGGCCGCACCCAGTTCGGCGAGGGGTTCACCCTGCCCCGCCTCGTTCGTCAACGCCATGTTCGCGACCGGATCGCCGGAGATCCCGGCCGGGGGCGTCCGGGTGGTCGAGCCGATGATCGCGCTCGCCAGCCCGATCAGCAGCACCACCGCCGCCAGCCCGATCAGCCCGACCTTCAACCGCTGTACCGTCTGGATATGGTCGCGTGCGCTCTTCATTCCGTCCTGAAACGTTACAGGCCCGGCGCCCCCGTGTCGAATCGCGCGCCGTGCCGGTTCATCGCAGCCCCTTGTTCGCCCGCCAGCCGGGATCGTGAAGCGTCGACAGATACCGGAAACCGGTGTCGCACAATATGGTTACCACATGCTGAACGGACGGCAGGTCGCGCGCCATCCGCACCGCGCCCGCGACGTTGATCCCGCTCGACAGGCCCAGGCACAGCCCCTCCTCGGCAAGCAGGCGGCGGACCCAGTCCCAGCCTTCCTGATCGCCGATCCGGTATTGGCGGTCGACCGGCGCGCCTTCCAGATTGGCGGTGATCCGGCCCTGGCCGATCCCCTCGGCCACCGACGAGCCTTCCGCCTTGAGCTCACCATGCGCGTAATAGTCGTACAGCGCGGCGCCATGCGGGTCGGCAAGGCCGATCACCACCGAATCGTCCTTGGCCTTGAGCCCCAGTCCGACCCCCGCCAGCGTGCCCCCGGTGCCGGCGGCGCAGATGAAGCCGTCGATCCGTCCGTCCATCTGCGCCCAGATCTCCTCGGCGGTGCCGGTGATGTGGGCGCGGCGGTTGGCGATGTTGTCGAACTGGTTGGCCCAGACCGCATTCTCCGTTTCCTCGGCGATGCGGCGGCTGGTGTGGACGAAGTGGCAGGGCGACGAATAGGGCGCGGCGGGAACCAGCACCAGCTCGGCGCCCAGCGCGCGCAGCGTGTCCATCTTCTCGCGGCTCTGCGTCTCGGGCATGACGATGATGGTGCGATAGCCCTTGGCGTTGGCGACCAGCGCCAGGCCGATACCGGTGTTGCCCGCGGTGCCCTCGACGATCGTGCCGCCGGGACGCAGCGCCCCGCGCGCCTCCGCGTCCTCGACGATCGCCAGCGCCGCGCGGTCCTTTACCGACGCGCCCGGGTTGGCGAACTCGCATTTGCCGAAGATGTCGCAGCCGGCCGCTTCGCTCGGCCCGCGAAGCCGCACCAGCGGCGTGTTGCCGATCAGCGCCAGCGTGTCGGAAAAATTGTGCATCCAGCCCAGATAGGCGCGCGCCGGGCCATACGGAAGCGAGCTTGGCTTGGAGGGCGCGAACCGGCGCTGTAGGCGCGAACGATGGACCCCGCACGCAAGCACAGCTTTCCGCCGGTGGTGGACGCGCGGGTGCGGCTGCTGCTGCTCGGCAGCCTGCCGGGGGAGGCGTCGCTGGCGGCCGGGCGCTATTACGCGCATCCGCAGAACCAGTTCTGGCGGCTGGCGGGCGCGGCGATCGGCCGGGACCTGGCGGCGCTCGACTATCCGGACCGGCTCGCCACGCTGCTCGCGGCAGGCGTCGGGCTGTGGGACGTGGTGGCGAGCGCCCGGCGGGTCGGCAGCAGCGATGCCGCGATCCGGGACGAGCAGGCCAACGACCTTGCCGCGCTGGTCGCAACGCTGCCCCGGCTGCGCGCGATCGGCTTCAACGGGCGCACCAGCCTGACGATCGGCAGCCGCGCGCTGGCGGGGATGCGGCCGGAAGTCGCGCGGATCGCGCTGCCCTCGTCCAGCCCGCTGCACACGGTGGGGCTGGCCGCCAAGCTGCCCGCCTGGACCGCGCTGGGCCAGCATCTCGCACGATAAGGTAGCGCTACCTTCGTGGCATCTTGACGCATGCGAACGCATCGGCAAAGCGTCGCGCCGCCATGAAGCGTACCCTTTCCCTCGCCGCCGCCGCCGCGCTGATCGCGCTGTCGGCCTGTTCCAAGCCCCAGCCGGAGGTGGTCGACACCAATCCCGATCCGATGGCCGCCGAACTCGCCAACCGTCCTCCCGTCGAGCTGCCGCCGGCGATCAAGGGCGACAAGACCTTTCGCTGCAGCGACAACAGCCTGGCGATGGTCACCTTCTTCCAGGGCGACAAGCAGGTCAGCGTCCGCCTGAAGGAAGGCGACACCGCCACCGTGCTGCGCGCGCCCGAAGCCGGCCAGCCCTACACCGCCGAGGGTGGCTGGACGCTGACGGGCAACGACAGCAACATCACGCTGGCATCGCCCGGCAAGCCTTCGCGTACCTGCCACCTGTGATCCCCCGCGCCGCACGTACGCCCGCCGGCGGCGTGCGGCGCCTGCCCCCCCGCCCGCAGCGGTGACGCCGCTCGACCCGCGCACGGTGCTGGGCGCCTATGCGGTGGGCGTGTTCCCGATGGCGGACGCGCGCGACGCGGACGAGGTCTATTGGGTCGAGCCCCGCCGCCGGGCGATCCTGCCGCTCGACGGTTTCCACCTGTCGCGCTCGCTTCGCCGCACGGTCGCCGCCGACCGCTTCCGCGTCACCGCGGACCGGGCCTTTGCCGACATCCTGTCGCTGTGCGCCGAAGCCGCCGCCGACCGGCCCGACACCTGGATCAACGGCCAGATCGACCAGGCGTTTCGCCACCTGCACCAGCTCGGCTTCGCCCATTCGATCGAGTGCTGGGACGGCGAGCGGCTGGTCGGCGGGCTGTACGGGCTGGCACTGGGGCGCGCGTTCTTCGGCGAAAGCATGGTGAGCCGCGCGACCGACGCGTCCAAGGTCGCGCTCGCCTGGCTCGTGGCGCGGCTCAGGGCGGGCGGGTTCACCCTGCTCGACTGCCAGTTCCAGACCACCCACCTGCAATCGATGGGGGCGATCGAGATCGACCGGACCGACTATATGGCGTTGCTGGGTGCGGCGATCTCGAACGGGGCGGGCGCGTCGGCCGATGGCGTCGCGGGGCGCTTCGGCGCGCTCGACGAACGCGGGGCGGACAGCGAGGTCGTGTCCGGCCCGGTGTCGGGCCAGGACATCGTGCAGCTCTTGGTCCAGACGTCGTAGACCGGGTGGCGGACGACGTTGAGCGCAGGGCGCTCGCGGAACAGCCACCCCGCAAAGGGACGCCGCCACCGGCCATCGGCGCCGCGCACGTCCAGCCGCACGAACACGCCGGTCAGCTGGTCCTGCTCATAAGGCGCGGTATGTTCGCACGCGTCGAGGTGGATTACCACGTCGCCCAGCCGGATCGCCTGACCGGGCTTCAGCGTCACCTCGCGGCTGATGCCGTTGCGTTTGTTGAGCAGGCCGATCACCGCGACCCGCTCGCGCATCGGGGTGCCACCGGTGGGCAGCGCATCCGTCTCGGTCGCAACCGTCTCGACCCCCTCGATCCCCCCGCCTTCGGACAGGGGCACCGCCTGGATCGCGACGGGATTCTGCGCGGGCGCGGGGCGGAGCGCCTGCCAGCCGAACCAGCCCGCGACCGCCAGCGTCAGCACCGCGACCGCCAGCGCCGCGATGCGCTCCCGGCTCATCCTTCCGGCGTCCAGGCCTCGTAATCGCCGGTCGCGGCGGCGCGCTTGCCGCCCTTCTCGAGCGCGCCCTGCGGGCGATAGGCGAGCGCGGTGCCGGTGAGGTTGGGAACGGCGGGCTTGGACCAGTCGCGCGCGGGCGGCAGCGACCGGTCGGGCACGTCGTCGAGCTGGTGGTGGAGCCACGCGGTCCATTCGGGCGGCACCCGGCTGGCATCGTTCGCGCCCTGGAAGATCACCCAGCGCTGGGTCCGGCCATAGGCGGTCTTGCCGCCCTCCCAATAGACGTTGCCGAGGTCGTCATGCCCGACGATCGTCTTGCCCAGCAGGCCGTAGAACCAGGTGCCCCAGGTAGCGCCGGTCCACCAGGTGAAGGGATTGCGGTTGATGCCCATGCCCCGGCGCTTACCGCGGCGCGGGACCCGCTTCAACCGCGAAGGCTGCGTGGTCAGTAGCCGATATAGTCGGCGTCGTTGAGCCTCAGCCCGGCGCATTCGGCGTAGATCATGCCCCGGACGCTCGGCCAGATCGCATCGCCTGCGGTGGCGTACACCTGAAGATAGGCGTCGCAGCAGGCGGCGATGCCGTGATTGCCCCGGGCGACATGGCCCGCGCGGTACAGGCCGATCGCGCTGGCCGCCTCGGCGAGATACGCCTGGAGGTTGGCGGTCGAGAACACGGGCGTCCCCGCGCCCAGGAACCGCTGCGCCAGCGTGGCATGGAGCATGTCGATCACCCGGTCGGGGCCGATGTTGATCCGCTGCGGCAGCTGGGCCGTGTCGCCCGCCAGCTTTTCGGCCAGCAGCATCAGGTCCTGCGCGACCGCATCGCCCGTTGCCGCCTGCCGCAGCGTCGGCCAGGCGGGCTGGCGGAGCCCCAGATTGCAGAAGTGCGCCGCATCGGTGCGGCCGAACGCGGTCGCGGCGGTGCCGATCACGCCGGCATTGGCAACGTCGAACGCCTCGTATGCAGCATCGGCGGAGCGGAAGCCGGCGTCGATCTGGTGGGTCGCCTTTTCCTGTACCGCGCTGGCGGGCGCGACGGCGGCGCCGCCGTTCGCCGCGACCCGGCGGCACGCGGCATCCACCGCGAACAGGAACAGGAAGAAGTGGCGGACCCGCTGGTTGGCATGACGCACCAGTGCGTCGCCCAGAGTACCCGACAGGGGGACGGCGGTCGGGGATCGATCGGAATGCGCACGGGAGGCCAGGGTATCGATCCTTGAACGGAGGGCTATCTGCGGCCCGGCCAGCTTACCCGGTCACCCTCGGCGATGCCCAGCTCCGCGGTGCGGCCCGCGACGAGCTCCAGCACCGCCGCGATGGGCTCGCCCGACGGGATCTGGGCGCTGGAGAAGGGCGTGGTCGAATCGGCGATGCGGGCGATCGTGCCGTCGGCGCGGATGAACACGATGTCGAGCGAAGTGGGCGTGTTCTTCATCCAGAAGCTCGCCGCGCGGGGCGGCCCGCCATCGGGGGGATAGGGCCAGAACAGCATGCCACCGTCGAGGGTCAGGTCGGTGCGGTACATCAGTCCGCGCTCCTGCTCGGCGGCGGTGGCCGCCCGCTCGACCTGAAAGGCGTGGCGCCCGCCCGACCCCTCGATCGTCACGGCGATCAGCCCTGCGGGCGCGGCCGTGTTGCCGCCGTCGCTGGCCGCCCGGCAGCCGGGCAGCGCGACGGCGGCCAGCAGCAGCGCCAGGACCGCGCGGGTCACGCCTCCGCCTCGTCCGGGCCGTCCCCGCCCTGCACCGCCACCGCGAGCGGCCCCTTGCGCCCGTCGACGATGCGGGCGGTGAGCGGTTGTTCGGGCTCCACCGCGGCGATGCCGGCGCGGCGCAGCGTTTCCATGTGGACGAACACGTCGCGCCCGTCGGCCATGCGGACCAGAAAGCCATAGCCCTTGAGCCGGTTGAACCATTTCACCGCCACCGGTTCGAACGGCCCGGCGACGTCGATCAGCTGGACGGGATCGACCCGGTCGTTCGCGATGCGCGCGCGGGGCGGCGGCTCGACGACGGCATGGGTGAGGTCGATCGAGACAATCTCGCGCGCCTGGAAACCGCGGCCGCGCTGGATCGCCACCGTTTCCACCCGCGCCCCTTCGGGCAGCGAGCGGCGGCCATGCGGCTGGAGGACGGAAAAATGGACCAGAATGTCGCCGACCGTCGAATCGTCCGCCACCGCGAAGCCGAACCCGCGGGTCACGTCGAACCACTTGATCACGCCGCCGATCGCGACCGGCTCGGACCCCATCGCGCCGTCACGGGCGTCCGCCGTCTCACCGAGCATAGCCATACCCCTGTGGGGGCTTGCTACCACGGTCGCACCGCGGTGCAACAGGCTTAACGGGGTTTTACCAATCCAGATCAGCAGGATCAGGCTCGACCCCCGGCGGCAGTGCAACGATCCGCCGCGCGAGGTCGAGCGGATGGCCCGCACGCAGCATCTGGGCGAGCTGGCGCTCGGCCCCCGCCCGGTCGGGCACCGCCGTCGCCCAGGGGCCGATCCGCCGCCGCCGGGCAAGGCGCAGCGCCGCCTCCACCGCCTGGGCCGCGACCGCTGGCGCGACCTCGGCCCGGTCCTCCTCACGCACCCCCGCCTGCGCGAGCGCCCCGGCCACCCGCCGCGCGCCCAGACCGCGCCGGCCCAGCGACGCCGCCTTGGCGCCGGCATAGGCGCGGTCGTCGACATAGCCCAGGCCCGCCATCCGCTCCGCGATCGCGGCCGGGTCGGCGGGCGGGCCGTCCCAGCCGCGCTCGCGGATCTTGCGCGCCAGATAGGCGGACAACTTGCCCCGCGTCGTCTGGAACCGTTCAACATAGCGCAGCGCCAGCCGGTCCAGCGCGCCGGCATCCAGGGGCTTGGGGGGGCGACGCTCGGCGACCATGCGCCATGTTTGTGCCACACTGGGGCACGAATTTGAACGTGGTACCACCCCATGTCATGGTGGCGGCATCGCGCGACCGGCCACGCCTTTCGAATGGGACCAATCCGAATGACCACCGACCAGCCGACCGGGACCGTGCCGATGGCCACCGCCTCCACCCCGACGCTGGACCCGCTGCCCCGCCGTTTCGCCGATTTCGCCACACTGGGCGAGGCGCTCGATTATGCCGCCGGGGGTAGCCGCGGGCTGAACTTCCACGATGCGCGCGGCGTGCTCACCCGCGCCTACCCGTTCGCGGAGCTGCGCCGGGACGCGATCGCCGCCGCCCATCGCCTGATCGCGGCGGGGGTGAAGCCCGCCGACCGGGTGGCGCTGGTGGCGGAAACCGGGGCGGAGTTCGCGCAGTTGTTCTTTGGCGCGGTCTATGCGGGGGCGTGGCCGGTGCCGCTGCCGCTGCCGACTTCTTTCGGCGGGCGCGAATCCTATATCGAGCAGCTGCGTGTCCAGCTCGACAGCTGCGATCCGGTGATGCTCGCCTATCCGCCCGAACTGGCGCAGATGGCGGGCGCGGCGGCGGCGGCGGTCGGCACCCGCGGCGTCGACTGGGCGGCGTTCCTGACCGGCGAGGCGCCCGCGGCGCCGTTGCCGCAGGCGAGCCCGGACTCGATCGCCTATCTGCAATATTCCAGCGGCTCGACCCGGTTCCCGCACGGGGTGGTCATCACCCACGCGCAGCTGCTCAACAACCTCGCCGCGCATGCGCACGGGATGCGGATCGACGGCACCGACCGATGCGTGTCGTGGCTGCCGTGGTACCATGACATGGGGCTGGTCGGGTGCTTCCTGTCGCCGATCGCCAACCAGGTCTCGACCGATTACCTCAAGACCGAGGATTTCGCGCGTCGCCCGCTCGCATGGCTGGACCTCATCAGCCGCCACGACGGCACCGCGCTCTCCTATTCGCCGACCTTCGGCTATGACATCTGCGCGCGCCGGATCTCGTCGCAGACCCGCGCGTCCGACCGGTTCGACCTGTCGCGCTGGCGGGTGGCGGGCAACGGCGCCGACATGATCCGCCCCGACGTCATGCAGAACTTCATCGACGCGTTCGCCGATGCGGGGTTCAACGCGGCGGCGTTCCTGCCGAGCTATGGCCTGGCGGAGGCGACGCTGGCGGTCACGCTGATGCCGCCGGGCGAGGGCATCCGCGTCGAGCTGGTCGAGGAGACGCAGCTGTCTGGCGGCGATCTCGTGCAGGACGGGGCGCATGGCAGCCGCCGCCCCCAGCGGTTCCGCGCGATCGTCAACTGCGGCAAGCCGGTGCGCGACATGGCGCTGGCGATCCGCGACGAGGACGGCGGCGCGCTGCCCGAAGGCGCGATCGGCAAGGTGTGGTGCGCGGGCCCTTCGATCATGCAGGGCTATTTCCGCGACGACGACGCGACCGCCGCGTGCATGGCCGATGGCTGGCTCGACACCGGCGACATGGGATATCTGTCGGACGGCTATCTCTACATCGTCGGCCGCGCCAAGGACATGATCATCGTCAACGGCCGCAACCACTGGCCCCAGGACATCGAATGGGCGGTCGAACAGCTGCCCGGGTTCAAGCAGGGCGACATCGCCGCCTTTGCGATCACCACCCCCAATGGCGAGGAAACGCCGGCGGTGCTGGTCCAGTGCCGCACCTCCGACGCCGCCGAACGCAAGCGGCTCCATGACGAGATCCGCGAGCGGGTGCGCTCGGTCACCGGCATGAACTGCGTGATCGAGCTGATCCCGCCGCGCACCCTGCCCCGCACCAGTTCGGGCAAGCTGTCCCGCGCCAAGGCGCGTAACCTGTACCTGGCCGGCGAGATCAAACCCTACGCGCTGCTCGCGGCGTAGGGATCGCCGCCGCCGAGAGGGGGAACAGCGCCGGTCGGCTCGCGTCACCGCGGGATGACGATCGCGCGACGGGAGCGCGACGGGCTCAACCATCCGTCAACGGACGCCGGGCTATACCCACTCCCGTGAGCCATGCATCCCCCTCCCCCAACGCCACCCCCGCCATCGGCATCGCCAGCCTGATCGGGCTGAAGGAAGGCGGCGATCCCGCCGAATGGGGCCGCATCCGCGCCGCCCAGTTCGACGCCGCCCGCCAGCTGTCGCTGTTCCTGCTGGTCGCCAACATGCTGGGCGTCGCGATCACCGCGCTGCTGCTGCTGCCCTATGCCCCGCGGTTAATCCTGGCCGGCTGGGCGGTTGCGGTGACCGGCGCCGCCGCGGCGATCACGGTGCGGCGGCGGCGGACCCACCATCGCCAGGGCGGCTATGCCAGCCTGTCGGACATGCGCGCCGCGGCGTGGGAGGGCGTCGCACTGGCGGGCGTGTGGGCGGCGGTGCCGCTGCTGCTGGTGGCGGGTGCGCCCTGGCACGTCATGCTGAGTTTCGGGATCATCAGCGGGGTGCTGATGACGGGCGCGGCGCTGGCGATGGCGCCGCTGGTGCTGGCGACGCTGGCCTTCCTGGGCGGCCTGTCGATCGCGATCGCGATCCGCTTCGCGCTGACCGGCGATGTCGCGGTGGCGGCGGGGCAGCTGCTGTTCGCGCTGCTGCTGGGCGCGCTGTGCGTCGGGCGGGCCCGCGCGCTGGTGGTGCTGCGCGCGGCGCAGATCGCACTGGAGGAACGCGACCAGACCGTCAGCCTGCTGTTGCGCGAGTTCGAGGAGTCGGGCGCGGACTGGCTGTGGGAGACCGACACCGCCAAGCGGGTGGTCAAGGCGAGCCCCCGCTTCGCCTTCGCCTGCGGGCTGGATCCGATCTCGATCAACGGCCAGCCGCTGCTCGCGATCCTGGCCGGGCCGACCTGGGAAACCGGCAACTTCGCCGCGGGGCTGCGGACGCTGGCCGAGAAGCTCAAGACCCGCGAAAGCTTCCGCGACCTGCGCCTGCCCGTCCACGTCAACGGCGAGGAGCGCTGGTGGGAGCTGTCCGCGTCGCCCCGCCTCAACGAGCAGGGCGGCTTTTGCGGCTTTCGCGGGGTCGGGTCGGACGTGACCGAGCAGCGCGCGTCGGCCGACAAGATCAACCGCATGGCGCGGTACGACACGCTGACCGGGCTGCCCAACCGGCTGATGGTCAACGAGACGCTGGCACGCGCGATGGCGGAAGCCGATGGCTGGGGCGGCCGGTGCGCGTTCATGATGATCGACCTCGACCGGTTCAAGGCGGTCAACGACACGCTGGGCCACCCGATCGGCGACCGGCTGCTGAGCCGCGTGTCCGAGCGGCTGGGCCAGCTAATGGGTCAGGACGCGATGTGCGGGCGGCTGGGCGGCGACGAATTCGCGGTGGTAGTGCGCAACGTCGGCGACGTGGCGGAGGTGGAGAAGCTTGCCAAGCGGATCATCGACACGCTGAGCCGCCCCTATGAGGTCGACCAGCACACGCTTCACGTCGGCGCGTCGGTCGGGCTGGCGATCGGGCCGCGCGACGGGCGGACGGCGGAGATGCTGATCCGCTCCGCCGACCTGGCCCTGTATCGCGCCAAGGACATGGGGCGCGGCGTCTATTCCGCCTACGAGCCCCAGCTCCACGTCCAGGCGGAGGAGCGGCGGGTGCTCGAAATGGCGCTGCGTACCGCGCTCGAGAAGGGCGAGATGTACCTGATGTACCAGCCGGTGGTCGATGCCGACACGGGCGGGCTGACCGGGTTCGAGGCGCTGCTGCGCTGGCAGCATCCCGAATACGGGCCGATCAGCCCGGTCAAGTTCATCCCGCTGGCCGAGGACATGCGGCTGATCGCGCCGATCGGCGAATGGGTGCTGCGGACCGCCTGCGCCGAGGCGGCGTCGTGGCCGGACGGCATCCGGGTGGCGGTGAACGTGTCGCCCGACCAGCTGGGATCGCCCAGCTTCGTCAGCTCGGTCACCTCGGCGCTGGCGCAATCGGGGCTGCCGTCGCACCGGCTGGAGCTGGAGGTCACCGAAAGCGTGTTCATGCACGAGGGGCTGGGCGCGACCCGGGTGCTCGACCGGGTGCTCGACCTCGGCGTGCGGCTCAGCCTGGACGATTTCGGCACGGGCTATTCGTCGCTGGGCTATCTCAGCCGGACGCGCTTTTCTTCGATCAAGATCGACCGCAGCTTCGTCCAGGCGGCGTCCAAGGGCGTGCGCGAGGCGATTGCGATCATCCGCGCGGTGGTGGCGCTCGCCAAGAGCCTGGAGATGGCGACCACCGCCGAGGGTGTGGAAACCGAGGGCGAGCACCGGATGGTCCAGGACCTGGGGTGCACCAAGGTGCAGGGCTACTACTTCGGCCGCCCGCTACCGGTGGAGGAAGCCCGCGCGCTGGCGTGCCGGAGGCGGCAGGCGGCGTAGAACGGCGTGGCCCGGCGAGCCGGCCGGGCCGGAGCAATCGAGTTAGCCGCGGAGCAGGCGCCGGGTCACCGGCAGGGGTCGTGGCCCCAGTTCATCAGCGAATAGCGCCAGCGGCTGTGCTCCTTGTCCTGCGCCGGGCCGCCCTGCGCCAGGTGGCGGTGAACGTAGCCGACCAGCGTCTTCATATGGGCATAGTCGTCGTCGGTCAGGTCGGCCTTCTTCTTGTGGCGGATCTCGACGATGCGCTGGCCCGAATGGTGGCCCACGCTCTCGCCCGAACCATGGCCGTCCTCGCCCTTCCAACCGACTTCCTGCGACTCGGGCGTGTCGAGCCACTTTGCGAGCGCGGCGGGGGTCATGTTGACCACCCCGTCGAAGTCGCGGGCGATCTGGGCATGGTCGTCGTCGGCCATCGGCATCCTCCTGTTGCACGCGCCCGAACGCGCGGCGTCCCGAGCGGGTTGCCGCGGGCCGGAAGGCCGCCGTCGCGCGGAAGGTCAGTAAAGGTCAGGCGGAAGCCCGTGTTTGCGCGCGACGGTTCTCGGCGGTGGGAAAGGTGGTAGGGGTTGTGCGTCGTGTAGGACAACGCTGATGTGAGAAGGGCCGTCAGGACCGGCGGTTGCTTCACCGATCCCGCCGGAGCGACAGCGCGATCTTAATCTGGATCAAGAATACGCACGGCTTCCTCCTGTTCGGGCGAGAGCGACCAGAAGGTGAAGGTCCGGGCGTGGAGGCGGGCGATAATCCGGGTGGCCTGCGGCCCGGTCCAGGCGCCTGCATAGCCGGTGTCGCGGGCGTGGCCGGTCCACCAGCCCTGGCCGGGGAGGCCGTCGCTCTGGCGCACGACGAGGACCGCGAGTTCGGGTTCGCCGGCCGCGGCGGCGTCGGTATCAATGCGGTCGAGGGTGCGGCAGAGTGCGCGCATCCTGGGGCGGCTGAAACGCAGGCCGAGGCAGGCGAGCGCCTCGCCATAGGTGAGCGCCCTGCCCTGCTGCGCCGCCGCGACCAGCAGTGCGCGGACGCGGGAGACGTCGGCGATGGCGGCGGCGGCAGGGGCCGCACCGCCCTCTTCCCGTTCGTGCCGAGCCTGTCGAGGCACTTGTCTTTCCCTTCGGCCTTGGGGATGCAGGACGGGCGGTGCTTCGACAAGCTCGGCACGAACGGGTGGGTTGGGGCGCCAACGGGTGAGTTGGGGCACAGACGGGTGGATGCACCGCGAACGGCGAGGTCGGCCTAGATGTGGATCGCGCGGCCGTAGGCGCCGAGCACCGATTCATGCATCATCTCCGACAGGGTGGGATGCGCGAACACGGTTTCCATCAGTTCGGCTTCGGTCGTCTCCATCTGGCGGGCGACCACATAGCCCTGGATCAGTTCGGTCACCTCCGCGCCGATCATGTGCGCGCCGAGCAGTTCGCCGGTCTTGGCGTCGAACACCGTCTTCACGAAGCCTTCCGCCTCGCCCAGCGCGATCGCCTTGCCGTTGCCGATGAAGGGGAACTTGAAGGCGTTGACCTCGTGGCCCTTTTCCTTGGCCTTGGCCTCGGTCAGACCGACGCTCGCCACCTGCGGGCGGCTGTAGGTGCAGCCGGGGATGTTCCAGATCTCGAAGGGATGGGGATCCTCGCCCGCGATCTTCTCGACGCAGACGATCCCCTCGTGGCTCGCCTTGTGCGCCAGCCAGGGCGCGCCGGTGACGTCGCCGATCGCGTGAACGCCCTCGACATTGGTGCGGCCATAGCCGTCGACCTTGATGTGGCCGCGCTCGGTCTCGATGCCGAGCGCCTCCAGCCCGAGATTTTCGGTATTGGGGACGATGCCGATTGCGACGATCGCGTGGCTGAACTCGGTCGTCTCGACCTTGCCGTCCTGGCCCTTGATCTTGGCGGTGACACCCGTGTCGGTCGCGTCGAGCGCCTCGAGGCCGCAACCGGTGCGCACGGTGATCTTCTGCTTGGCGAGCTGCTTTTCCATAAAGGCGCTGACCTCCTCGTCCTCGACGGGGAGGATGCGGGGCAGCATCTCGACGATGGTCACCTCGGCGCCCATGTCGCTGTAGAAGCTCGCGAACTCGACCCCGATCGCGCCCGAGCCGATGACCAGCAGCTTGGTGGGCATCTCGGCGGGGACCATCGCGTGGCGGTAGGTCCAGATGCGCTTGCCGTCCGCCTTGGCGAAGGGCAGGTCACGGGCGCGGGCGCCGGTGGCGATCAGGATGTTGGCGGCGGCGAGCTCGGTGGTCTTGCCGTCCTTTTCCACCGCCAGCTTGCCTTGGCCGGTGAGCTTGCCGACGCCCTCATGGACGGCGACCTTGTGCTTCTTCATCAGTCCCTTGACGCCGGCGTTGAGCTGGCCGGCGACCTTGCGGCTGCGGTCGACCACCTTGGCGAGGTCGAAGCCGATATTGTCGGCCTTGAGCCCGTAATCGGCGGCGTGGGTCATGTAATGGTAGATTTCGGAGGTGCGCAGCAGCGCCTTGGTCGGGATGCAGCCCCAGTTGAGGCAGATGCCGCCCAGCCGCTCGCGCTCGATGATCGCGACCTTCATCCCCAGCTGCGACGCGCGGATCGCCGCGACGTAGCCGCCGGGGCCGGAGCCCAGGATGATGAGGTCGTAGGTGTCAGGCATGATCGTTCCCTAACTTGCTTCCGGGCCGATCGGCAGCGTCTGCCGGGCCCGGACGATGTTGTGCGTGTTCCAGACGACGATACCGGTACCGAACAGATCGACGTCGTTGCTCCAGACCGCGTCACCACTAGCCAGCGCCAGCGCGACGAGAGGCCAGTCCTTCTGCCCGGCCGGCCGAAGCCGGGCACGGGCTTCGGCCTCGAAGCCGTCATAGATGTGATGGGGGATGGGCGACAGCACCGATCCGGTCCACCCGAACGCATGGCGCGGGTCAAGCGTCAGTCGCTCGGCGCGCGATGCCGTCACCAGCCGCGCTTCCCTGTGCTGCGCTTCCGGGATCATCAGCAGGCCATGATCGTCCAGCACTGTCCACACCAGCGATTGCGAGCGACCCAGCGATGCCGAGACGATGACGTTGGCATCAACGATCATCGGAACGGTCGAGAGGCACCCCCCAGGGGTCGAGCCCGATCTCGGCCAGCGCCGCTTCGGTGTCGATGCCGCGGGCCTGTACATCCTTCAACCAGCGCTCATGATCTTCCATTGCGCGAAGGGCCTGCGCCCGGCGCTCGGGCGTCATACGGGGCAAGGGGCTGTAGATGCCGATCACCCGTCCACGGTCCGTCAGCTGAACGGCCTGCTCCCCCCGAGCCATCTCGCCCAGCCGTTCGCGAAATTCCTTGATACCCATCTTCATGGCCGCATCCCCGGCAAGGTGTCACCGACAGGTACACTTCGTCGCTCGCCCCTTCAACCCGCCGTCCCCGGCACCCGGCGCGGCTGGCGGTCGTCGCCGATCGCGACGAAGACGAAGCGGGCCTGGGTGACCTTGTAGGATTCCTCCGAATGCCGGCCGCGGCGCCAGGACTCGACGTCGATGGTCATCGAGGTGTTGCCGGTCGCGACCAGCCTGGCGTGGACCGACACCTCGTCGCCGACGATCACCGGGCGGTGGAACTTCATCCCCTCCACCGCGATCGTCACCGCGCGGCCGCCGCAATGGCGCGAGGCGACCGACCCGGCGGCGGAGTCCATCCACCCCATCAGCCAGCCGCCGAAGATGTCGCCATAGGGATTGGCGTCGGCGGGCATCGCGGTGACACGGATGGTGGGGGCGCCCTCGGGCGGGTGTTCGACGGTCAATTCGCGGGCTCCCGGATGCGGCCATGATCGATCGCCCAGGCGCGGCGGAGCGGGCCGATCCCCATCAGGATCGTCGCAAGCGCGCCCGCCGCCCCGCACCACCAGATCACCCGCCAGCCCAGCGGATAGGCCCAGGCGGAGGCGGCCGTCACCGCCCACGCGGCCATCAGCCCCGCGACGACATGCAGCCCCTCGATCAGTGTCCGCTTGCCCATGGCGGTCAGGCGAGCATCCCCAGCGGGCGCTCGACGAGTTCGCGGAACGACTTCATCAGCTGCGCGCCGTCCGCGCCGTCGATCGCGCGATGGTCGAAGCTGCCGGTGACGGACATGACGGTGGCGACGCCCAGCGTGTCGCCCTCCATCACCCAGGGGCGCTTCTCGCCCGCGCCGACCGCCAGGATCATGCCCTGGGGGGGGTTGATGACCGCCTCGAACTGCTTGATCCCGAACATGCCCATGTTGCTGAGCGACGCGGTGCCGCCCTGGAATTGCTCGGGCTTGAGCTTGTTGTCCTTGGCGAGCGCTGCCAGCTCCTTGATCTCGGTCGAGATGGCGGACAGCGGCCTGGTGTCGGCCTCCTTGACGATCGGGGTGATGAGCCCCGCCGGCGTCGACACCGCGACCGAAATGTCGGCGCGCCGGAAGGTGACGAGCTGGTCGGGCGTGAACATCACGTTGCACTTGGGCACCTGCATCAGCGCGACCGCCAGCGCCTTGACCAGCAGGTCGTTGACCGAGAGCTTGACGCCCCGGCTTTCGAGCGAATGGTTGAGCTCGGCCCGCAGCTTGAGCAGCGCGTCGAGGCGGGTGTCCACCGTCAGGTAGATGTGCGGGACCTGCTGCTTCGACTCGGTGAGGCGGCGCGCGATCGTCTTGCGGATGTTGCTGAGCTTGGCGGTGTCGTGCGGAATGTCGGGGATCGCGGCGGGTTTGGGCGCGGAAACGGCCGCGGTCGGGGCGGTATCGGGCATGGCCGCGGGCTGGGCCGGTTGCGCTTGGGGCGCGGCGCCAGCCCCGACCCGGGTCGCAGGCTGGGCGCCCTCGACATCGGCCTTGACGATACGACCATTGGGGCCGGAGCCGGTCAGCGAGCCGAGGTCGACGCCCTTGTCCGCCGCGATCCGGCGCGCGAGCGGGCTCGCCTTCACCCGATCGCCCGAAGGCGCGCCGCCGCCCGCGGAGGAATGGCCGGCCGGTGCCGCGCCGGGCGCCTCGCCGGCATCGGCGGGACGGCCATGATCCTCGACCTGGTCGGCCGAGCGTTCGATGCCGCCGGTGGCCTCGCCCTGGCTCTCGTTCCCGGTCGCGTTGGGATCGACCGGATCGGGCCGGCCCTTGAACTGCGGATCGACGGGCTCGGGGGTTTCGGACTTGCCGCCGCCGCCACCCTGGCCCACGCTTGCGGCGTCCTCGCCCTCCTCCGCCAGCATCGCGATCACGGTGCCGACCTTGACCCCGTCGGTCCCCTCGGCGACGAGGATGCTGGCGACGGTGCCCTCGTCGACCGCCTCGAACTCCATGGTCGCCTTGTCGGTCTCGATCTCGGCCATGATGTCGCCGGACTTGACCTGGTCGCCTTCCTTGACGAGCCATTTGGCGAGCGTCCCTTCCTCCATGGTCGGCGACAGCGCAGGCATCTTGAGTTCGATCGGCATGGGATGTCCCTGGGGGAGGTCTGGATCGCGCCCTCTCTTGCGCCGGCTTTCCCCAGGGTCAAGCCCGGGGTCGGCGCGAGTGTCGGCCCGGCCATGGCTGCTGGGGTGAGCCCTTGCGCCGCGGCGGGCGGCGGGCCACGCTCGGGGCGCGGGAGGTGACGGGGATGCGGACCTATCTGGTGGTGGTGGACGACAGTCCGGAGGCGGCGGTGGCGCTGCGCTTCGCGGCGCGGCGGGCGGTCAAGACCGATGGCGGGGTGACGATCCTGACCGTGTTGCCGCCACAGGAGTTCATCGCCTTTGCCGGCGTCCAGGCGACCATGGAAGCCGAGGCGCGCAGTCATGCCGAAGGGCTGGTGGCGCAGGCGGCGGGTGCGATCCTAGCCGAATCCGGCATCACTCCGTCGATCCTGGTGCAGGAGGGCGACAGCCCCAGGGTGGTGGCCGACGCGATCGCCGCGGACCCGGACGTGGCGGCGCTGGTGCTGGGGGCGGCCGCGAGCGGATCGCCGGGGGCGCTGGTGTCGCATTTCGCGGGCGTCGACGCGGGCAGGCTGCCGGTGCCGGTCATCATCGTTCCCGGATCGCTGGACGAGGCGGGGATCGACCGGCTGAGCTGATCCCGTCCCCCGGCTTGCCGGATCGCCGCGTCCCGACCCGCGCGTCAGGCGACCTGGGCGTCGGTGGACGGAGACAGCAGCCAGTCGCGGGCCTGGTCGGGCGTGTCGAAGATGCGCAGGTAGGATTGGGTCATCAACCGGCGCACCTGCATCCGCGACAGCGAACTGCCGGTCACCATCGCGATCCGGCTGGCCTTGGGCATCGAGCCCATATGGTCGCGCATCGCCGCGATCATGTCCTGCGGCTGGATCGGACAGGCGGTCACGTCGATCAGGATCGCGTAGCCGGCGCGGAACCGCCCGACGATGAAAGCCTTGCGCAAGGCGGCGATGTATTCGGCGACCTCGCCCACGCTCATCAGTCCGCCGAGTTCGACCTCGATCCGGTTGGACTCGGGATATGGTGCGATCCGGTACATGGCGTCTCCTTCGCGATGCCCTAGCGACCGACCCATTTAACTTTTGCTAATCCGGCAATGGCGGGCGGCAGGAACGCGACGCGGCAGGCCCCATATGACAAGGGCCGCGGGTTGTACCCCGCGGCCCCGGAACGATCGGTGGGATGCCGATCAGATGTCGTCGCCGAGTGCGCCCTTGACCTTGCCCTTGAACTGCTCGCCCTTGCCTTGGGCCTGCTGCGCGACACCTTCGTCGTGAAGCTCGCTGTCGCCCTGATGACCGCCGATGACCTGCTTGGCCTTGCCGATCGTCTCTTCGATGTTGCCCTTGATCTTGTCGGTGAGCTCGCCCATCGCTGCCTCCATCTTGGTTAAACGGTGTGGAGTTAGAACGAAACGCCGGGCTGCCGGTTCCGGCCGGGCGGGTCGCCGCAGGAGAAGCCGGCCGGACGACCGTCCGCGCCTCCCCCGCGACGTTGCCGGATCAGGCGAAGCGGACCAGGGTGCGGGCGTGGCGCCGTAACGCGCCGCCCATCAGCCCGAAGCCGCCAATCATCATCGCCCAGCTCGCCGGCTCCGGAACCCCGGCCGCCGCCGTGAGGCCGATCAACGACGCGCCGCCGATGGTCCCCAGCGAGGTCGCCGCGGCGGTGCCGAGGTCGATCGTGTAGAGCGCGTTGCCGTTCGAGAAGAACGCGGTTCCGGTCCGCCCCGAAATGTCGAAGCCGACATTGTTGAGGCCGCCGAAATCGATGCCCGAGACGGTGCCGACATCGTCATAGGTGCCGGCGTTGGGCGAGGACGACAAGGCGAGCTGGTTGCCCGACGCGTCCAGCGCGTAGAGCAGCGTGGAGGTCGCGCCGGCGCGGTTGTTGGTATAGGCGGCACCGACATAGGCCTCCGCCCCCAGCCCGCTGGCGACGCCGTCGACGATGGTCGCCGCGGTGTCGACGTTGATGCGCAGGTTCTGGTCGAAGTCGGTCAGCACCCGCAGCCGATCGGCGACCGGGTTGAAATCGAAGCCGAAGCGGTTGCCCGACAGATTGCCGCCCGGCCGCGTGTCGCCGATCAGCACCGCGGTGTAGCCGGGGCCGGCCGCATCCTTGACGATGCTGTAGAGGTTGCCGCTGGTCGCCATCGAATACAGCGTGCGGTTGGCGGGGCGCAGGTCTAGCCCGACCAGCTGGTCACCCTGTTGCAGGCCGGCGATCGCCCCCGCCGAGGTGATCGCACCGGGGCTGTTCGAATCGAAGGTCACCACCGTGTTCGCGCCGGTCAGGCCGAACAGCCGTTCGGCCGACGCCTGGCCGGCGGGGGCGGCGATCGCCATGGCGATGCCAAGCAGCTTTCCGATCTTCATCAGCTTCCACTCCCTGTTGCGTGATCCCGCCGGCAGGCCGCCGATCCGGCCAGACCAGGCGAGGAGATGAAGCAAGTATTGACGACCGTCAATTCTTTGCCGACCCGCAATCGATCCATTCGGGTGCTGCATCGTGTCACGTCTGGACAGTGGCAACATTGGGAAACATTCCGGAGATATTCAGATCAACCCGGCCAGCGGACTCGACGGATCGGCATAGCGGCGCTGCCCCATGCGGCCGGCGCGATAGGCGAGCCGGCCCGATTCGATCGCCAGCCGCATCGCGGTGGCCATGCGGATCGGGTCCTTCGCCTCCGCGATCGCGGTGTTCATCAGCACCCCGTCGCAGCCCAGCTCCATCGCCACCGCCGCGTCCGACGCGGTGCCGACGCCCGCATCGACCAGCACCGGCACCGTTGCGCCCTCGACGATCAGGCGGATGGTGACCCGGTTCTGGATGCCCAGCCCCGACCCGATCGGCGCGCCCAGCGGCATGATCGCGACCGCTCCCGCCTCCTCCAGCTGCCTGGCGGCGATCGGATCGTCGGTGCAGTAGACCATCGGCTTGAACCCCTCGGCGACCAGCACCTCCGTCGCGCGCAGCGTTTCGCGCATGTCGGGATAGAGCGTCCGCGCCTCGCCCAGCACCTCCAGCTTGACGAGGTCCCAGCCGCCCGCCTCGCGCGCCAGCCGCAGCGTCCGGACCGCCTCGTCCGCGGTGAAGCAGCCCGCGGTGTTGGGCAGGTAGGTGACGCGCCCGGGATCGATGAAGTCGGTCAGCATCGGCGCCCCCGGGTCCGACACGTTGACCCGGCGCACCGCGACCGTGACGATCTCCGCGCCCGAAGCCTCCAGGGCGGCGGCGTTCTGGGCGAAGTCCCGGTACTTGCCGGTACCCACGATCAGGCGGGATCGGAAGGTGCGGCCCGCCACCGTCCAGCTGTCGTCGTCCGCCGCCGCCGCGCCGCGGGTGCCGCCGCCGCCGTCCGCAATGGGGCCGTCCGCGATCGGCCCGTCCGCGATCGGATGGTCGCCGCCGCCGACGAAATGGACGATCTCGTAATCGTCGCCATCCTCCACCTCGACCGCCGCCAGCGTGGAGCGGGGCACGACCTCGAGGTTGCGCTCCACCGCGACCTTTTCGGGCACCAGCCCGAGTTCGGCGGCGAGATCGGCGATCGTGATCCCGGCCGACACCCGCTTGTGCTGGCCGTTGACGGTGATGGAGACGGTTCCGTCGCTGTGGGGCATGGTGTGAGCTTGGGAGCGGGTGCTCCCACCTTCCGTTCGGGCTGAGCCTGTCGAAGCCCTGTTCTCCCCCCAGCCGAAGCGAAGAACAGCCCTTCGACAAGCGCAGGGCGGACGGGCTAGGATGCCGCAAGCGCACCTAGTCCCCATGGCCGTGCGGTTCAACCAAGAGAGCTTGCGATGCCCGACACGATCTTTGTCCTGAACGGCCCCAACCTCAACCTGCTGGGGTTGCGCGAACCGCACATCTACGGCCACGACACGCTGGACGACATCGCGGGCCTGCTGGAGGACCGGGCGCGCGAGCTCGACCTGGCGGTCGACCTGCGCCAGTCGAACCACGAAGGGCATCTGGTCGACTGGCTCCACGAGGCGCAGGCGAGCGGGGCGCGAGCGGTGCTGCTCAATGCGGGCGGGTTCACCCACACGTCCGTTGCGGTCCACGACGCGATCAAGGCGGTGGCGACGCCGGTGATCGAGGTCCACCTGTCCAACCCGCATGCGCGCGAGGGCTTTCGCCATGTCAGCCTGGTGGGACAGGCGGCACGGGGCACGATCGCCGGGTTCGGGGCGCTTTCCTACCTGCTCGCGCTTGAAGCGGCGGCGCGCATCTGACAGGGGCGGTCGGATGACCGAACAGACATCACAGGGAGCGATGCAGGTCGATGTCGCGCTGGTACGCCAGCTCGCCGAACTGCTCGATGCGACCCACCTGACCGAGATCGAGGTGGAAGAGGGCGACCGCAGGATCCGCGTCGCGCGCAAGGCCGCGGCGGCCGCGCCCGCCGTCCACTACGCCCCCGCCCATGCCCCCCTCGCCGCCTCGCCGCCGCCCCAGGCGCCGGTCGCGGCGGAAATCGGCGCATCGGCCCCGGCGAGCACCGCGAATGCGGTGAAGTCGCCGATGGTCGGCACCGCCTATCTGTCCGCCGAACCCGGCGCCAAGCCCTTCGCCGCGATGGGACAGAAGGTCGCGGCGGGCGACACGCTGCTCATCATCGAGGCGATGAAGGTGATGAACCCGATCACCGCCCCCGCCGCGGGCACCGTGTCCGCCGTGCTGGTCGAGAACGGCCAGCCGGTGGAGTTCGACCAGCCGCTGTTCGTCGTCGAGTAGGCCGTTGCGCAAGATCAACAAGCTGCTGATCGCCAACCGCGGCGAGATCGCGCTGCGCATCCATCGCGCGTGCCACGAGATGGGGATCCGCACGGTGGCAGTGCACTCCACCGCCGATGCCGACGCGATGCACGTGCGGCTGGCCGACGAGGCGATCTGCATCGGGCCGCCGGCGGCGCGCGACAGCTACCTCAACATCCCCAACATCATCTCGGCCGCCGAGATCAGCGGCGCGGACGCGATCCACCCCGGTTACGGCTTTCTCAGCGAAAACGCGCAGTTCGCCGAGATCGTCGAGATGCACAATATCCTGTTTGTCGGCCCCAAGCCCGAGCACATCCGCACCATGGGCGACAAGGTGGAGGCCAAGCGCACCGCGGGCGCGCTGGGGCTGCCGCTGGTGCCCGGCTCCGACGGGGCGGTCAGCGACGTGGCCGATGCGAAGGCGCTGGCGGCCGAGATCGGCTATCCGGTGCTCATCAAGGCCGCGAGCGGCGGCGGCGGGCGCGGCATGAAGGTGGTGCCGTCCGAGGACCAGCTCGAGACGCTGATGAGCCAGGCGGGGTCCGAGGCGAAGGCGGCGTTCGGCGACGCCACCGTCTACATGGAGAAGTATCTCGGCAATCCGCGCCATATCGAGTTCCAGGTGTTCGGCGACGGCAACGGCCAGGCGATCCACTTGGGCGAGCGCGACTGCTCGCTCCAGCGGCGTCACCAGAAGGTGCTGGAGGAAGCGCCCTCCCCGATCATCACGGCGGAGGAGCGCGCGCGGATGGGCGGGATCGTCGCGCGGGCGATGGCCGACATGGGCTATCGCGGCGCGGGCACGATCGAGTTCCTGTGGGAAGCGGGCGAGTTCTACTTCATCGAGATGAACACCCGCCTCCAGGTCGAGCATCCGGTGACCGAGATGATCACCGGGCTCGACCTGGTGCGCGAGCAGATCCGGGTGGCGGAGGGCCATCCGCTGACCGTGACGCAGGACCAAGTCCAGTTCCGCGGCCATGCGATCGAGTGCCGGATCAACGCGGAGGACCCGCGGACCTTTGCCCCCTCACCGGGCACGGTGACGCTGTACCATGCACCGGGCGGGATGCACGTCCGGGTCGATTCGGGGCTGTACCAGGGCTATCGCGTCCCCCCGCACTACGACTCGATGGTCGCCAAGCTGATCGTCTACGGCAACACCCGCGCAGGCTGCCTCCGCCGGCTGCGCCGGGCGCTGGAGGAGTTCGTGATCGAGGGGATGAAGACCACCATCCCGCTCCACCAGGCGCTGCTCGACGAGCCCGAGTTCCAGGACGGCGCCTATACGATCAAGTGGCTGGAGGAGTGGCTGGCGAAGCAGGGGTGACGGGTCGATCGAACACCCATTGACCCGCCCCGCCCCGGTCCGCCACGGGTCCGGTCATGTTCATCGGCCATCTCGCGCCCGCGCTTGCCGTTGCCGCCGTCGAGCGGCGCCCCCGCCTCGGCCCGCTGGTGCTCGCCGCGTTGCTGCCGGACATCGCGCTGTGGCTGCTGGTGCTGGCCGGGGTGGAGCGGATCGGGATCACCCCCGGCCCGTCGGCGGTGTCGCCGTTCGACTTCTGGGACGTGCGCTGGAGCCACAGCCTGGTGGGGACGCTGGGCTGGGCGGCGGGGTTCGCGATCGCGGTCAAGCTTCTGACCCGCGATGCCCGCGCGGCGTGGCTGGCCGCGATGGTGGTGGCGAGCCACTGGGTGCTCGACCTGGTCGTCCATCTGCCCGACCTGACCGTGGCGGGAGCCGGACAGCGGCTCGGCTGGGGACTGTGGGCGCATCCCTACCTGTCGATGCCGCTGGAGCTGCTGCTCGCCTTTGCCGCCTTCGCCTTCTACCTCGACAGCACCCGCGCGGCCGACTGGCGCGGGCGATGGGCGCCGGCCGTGTTCGCGGGGGCGGCGGTGGTGCTGCAGCTGGGCCAGTGGCTCGCGCGTGCGCCCGCCGAAACGATGCTGGACGTGCCGCGATCGGTGCCGCTCGCCGCGCTGGCCACGATCGCGATCGTCGTCGTGCCGGGCTGGTGGACCGGCGACCTGCGGGTACCGCGCCGCGGGCGGCCCGGCTTGCGGGTGACGGGCTGAGCTGCCGCCGATCCGGGCAGCCGATCGCGCCGCTGCCTGCTTTCGTGGCAGCGGCTGCGTTGCAGCGGAGGCTTGCCCGAGGCGGCGGCGGCTGGCACGTTCCCTGCTACATCATGCGTGGGTGCGGAGTCGGGGGCCGGTGAAGAAAATCGAAGCGATCATCAAGCCGTTCAAGCTCGACGAGGTGAAGGAGGCGCTGCACGAGATCGGCGTGTCCGGCATCACCGTGACCGAGGCGAAGGGCTTTGGCCGCCAGAAGGGCCACACCGAGCTGTACCGCGGCGCCGAGTACGTCGTCGATTTCCTGCCCAAGGTGAAGCTGGAGGTGGTCGTCGAAGACAGCCTGGCCGATCGCGTCGTCGAGGCGATCGCAGGCGCTGCCCAGACCGGGCGGATCGGCGACGGCAAGATCTTCGTCATCCCGGTCGAGGCCGCGCTGCGCATCCGCACCGGCGAACGCGACGAGGCGGCGATCTAGCGGCCCCCCACTCCGTGACCCCGGCGACGGCCGGGGTTGCTTCGTTACAGCACGACCCCGACCTTCCGGGGTGACGATAGGAAAGTGAAGACATGGCGAACACCGCGGCCGACATCCTGAAGAAGATCGAGGACGAGGAGATCGAGTGGATCGACCTTCGCTTCACCGACCCCAAGGGCAAGTGGCAGCACCTGACCATGGTCGCGTCGGTGATGGGCGAGGACGAATGGACCGACGGGCTGATGTTCGACGGCAGCTCGATCGAGGGCTGGAAGGCGATCAACGAGTCGGACATGATCCTCAAGCCCGACCTGGACGCGGTCTATGCCGATCCGTTCTCGGCCACCCCGATGCTGATCGTGGTATGCGACATCGTCGAGCCGTCGACCGGCGAACTCTATGCCCGCGACCCGCGCTCGACCGCCAAGCGCGCCGAGGCCTATCTCAAGAGCACCGGCATTGGCGACACCGTCTATGTCGGGCCCGAGGCCGAGTTCTTCATGTTCGACGACGTGCGGTTCGAGAACAGCTACTCGACCAGCTACTACAAGATCGACGACATCGAGCTGCCGGGCAATTCGGGCCGCGAATATGAGGGCGGCAACCTGGCCCACCGGCCGCGCGCCAAGGGCGGCTATTTCCCGGTCGCGCCGGTCGACTCGGCGGTCGATATCCGCGGCGAGATGGTGTCGACCATGCTCGAGCTGGGGCTGCCGTGCGACAAGCACCATCACGAGGTGGCCGCAGCGCAGCACGAGCTGGGGCTGACCTTCGGCACGCTGACCACCACCGCCGACCGCATGCAGATCTACAAGTACGTCGTGCATCAGGTCGCGCATGCCTATGGCAAGACCGCGACGTTCATGCCCAAGCCGATCAAGGAGGACAACGGATCGGGGATGCACACGCACTTCTCGATCTGGAACGGCAAGGAACCGCTGTTCGCGGGCAACGGCTATGCCGGACTGTCCGACATGTGCCTGTATTTTATCGGCGGCATCATCAAGCATGCCAAGGCGCTGAACGCGTTCACTAACCCCTCGACCAACAGCTACAAGCGGCTGGTCCCGGGCTACGAGGCGCCGGTGCTGCTCGCCTATTCGAGCCGCAACCGTTCGGCCTCGTGCCGCATCCCTTACGGCACCGGCGCCAAGTCGAAGCGAGTCGAGGTGCGCTTCCCCGACGCGCTCGCCAACCCGTACCTCGCCTATGCGGCGCTGTTCATGGCGGGGGTCGACGGTATCCAGAACCGCATCCATCCGGGCGAGGCGATGGACAAGAACCTGTACGACCTGCCGCCCGCAGAGCTTGCGAACGTGCCGACCGTCGCGGGCAGCTTGCGCGAGGCGCTGGACTGCCTGGAGGCCGATCACGACTTCCTGCTCAAGGGCGACGTGTTCTCCAAGGACCAGATCGAGGCCTATGTCGAGATCAAGCGCGGCGAGGTCGCCCGCTGGGAGATGACGCCGAGCCCGGTCGAGTACGACATGTATTACAGCGGCTGATCCGGGGCGGGTCGCCGGTCGCCGGCACGCTGAAGGGCACCCGGACCCGTCCGGGTGCCCTTTGTCGTGAGTTGCGTTGCCGCTGCGACGGGGTTGCCGTGCTCGGCCGGGTGGCAGCGGCCTTCACCGTTGTGGTCGACCAAGCCGGACTTGCACGCCGATAGCGGTAGCCTTGGCGGGGTCGGTCGAAATGGTCCGGAACAGCTGGGACGCGCGGGCCGAACTGTTCGCGATGCGTTTGCGATCATCCGCCATCTTCGATGGCGTGCCGTCGAAGATGGCGCTGGCGGGACTATCGGTCCGCCGCAACACGGCCCCTGTACCATCGTCATCGCCGGGTGACGAATTCTCCGTGCCACCGGTGCCGGCCTCCGGTGCCTTGCAGATGTCGCGCTGGTCGGCACGGCCCGGTGCTGGCCCGGATCATCTTGAGTTAGCTACGCATCCGGGGCGATCTTGTGGACGGTGCGCAAGGTGTCATGGCAATCGGGCCGGTGTCGTTGGGGAGGGCCTGGTCGGGTAGAAGGCACGAACCCGCGTGTCGGAGTTTGGGGACCCGCGCCGGTAGCGTGTGTGGCCGGGCTCATGCGGATTGGTGTCGTGACAAGGGTCCAGCTGGATAGCGGGTCGGGCTGGGCGCTGGTGCCAACGCCGTCGCGGGTCGGGTGGTGAAGCGGCAATGCCGCCCCGCGGGAGTCGGTGCGGGGCGGCATCGTCGGCGGCCGGGGTGGCCGCCACGCCGGCGTTCAGGGACAGTAGCAGCGGGTCTTGGGCTTCCAGCTGCGGGCCTTTCTTGCCGGGACGCGGGTGTAGATGACGTGATCCTCGATGATGTCGGTCGTGGTCGTGGTGGTGACGACAGGCGCCGACTTTACCACGACGGTGGTGGTGCCGCCGCCCCCGCCCCAATAGCCGTCGCCATAGCCGGCGGTGCTGGTCGTCACGGTGGTGCGACCGTCGGGTGAAACCCAGCTGGACGCGGGGTGGCCGGGATAGGCGGGCGGCGGGTAGTCGTAGCCGGTGTCGGCATAGCCGGCCGGAGGGGCATAGCCCGCACCCGGCGGCGCGACGGCCGCGCCGCGACGGTCGCGGTCCTCCGCCTTGTCGATGGCATAGCCGGCCGCTGCGCCGACGCCCGCGCCGATCAGGGTTCCGCCCAACCGATTGCCGCGCCCGGCGATCACATTGCCCGCGACCCCGCCCGCGACCGCGCCGATCGCGGCGCCGCCGAGCCCGTCGTCGCGGCGCTCGCGAGCATAGCCGCGATCGTCGGCATAGCCGTCGGTGGCGTAGCCGGCATCGGCATAGCCGCCGTCGAAGCGGTCCCAGTCGAGCCCCGAACGCGAGTCGAACACCGACCCGCGCGAGTCGATCAGCACCGCGTCGTCATAATAGCGGACCCAGTTGTAACCGGAAGCGGGCTGGCGGAGGCCATAGGCCTGCCAGTCGTTGATCGTGAAGCGCGGCGACACCCAATAGCGCGGCAGGGCATAGCCGCGGACGGGACGACGATAGGCCGACCAGCCGCCCGGCGCGTTCGCCCCGCCCCACCACCGGCCATCGACGCGGCTGCCCCAGCGCGAGGTGGCGGGCCGGGCCGCGATCGGGACGCGGCCGGGGTAACGTTGAACGGCAGGGCCGCCGGGACCGGGAGCGGGATAACCGGCGCCGGGGCCACGGGTGACCACGCGCTGTGCGTCCGCCGCACCCGTCACCGCGGTCGCCAGCCCCGCGGCCAAGATGATGACGGTCCGCATCGCACACTCCTGTTCCAGCCCTCGCCCCAAGAAACGCGCGGGCCGTTAGCGGGTTGCTTACCACCCGGCCGTTCGAGTCGCCATCGTAACGGCTGTCCCGATTCGGATCAGCCGATCCGGGTCGCGAGCAGGGCCGCGATCGCCTCCACCCCCGCCCGATCCGCGGGCGTGAACCGGGCGGGGGACGGGCTGTCCAGGTCGATCACCGCCACCACCGCGCCGTCGCGGACGACCGGCACCACCAGTTCGGAGCGGCTGGCGGCATCGCAGGCGATGTGGCCGGGAAAGGCGTGGACGTCCGCGACCAGCTGGCTCTGCCCCGTCGCCGCGGCGGTGCCGCAGACGCCCTTGCCGAGCGGGATGCGGATGCAGGCGGGCTTGCCCTGGAACGGGCCCAGCACGAGCTCGCCCGCGACCATCCGGTAGAAGCCCGCCCAGTTGAGGTCGGGAAGGTACTGCCAGAACAGCGCCGCGACATTGGCCATGTTCGCCACCCCGTCCGGCTCGCCCGCGGTGAGCGCGTCGGCGGCGCGGAGGAGATCGCGATGGAGCGCGGCGGGGTCGGCGCTGTCGACGGCAAAGGCGTACATGCGCGCCGACGTAGCGCGCCCGTCCCGATCCGCAACCACTCGCGGGGGCGGCGCGGCGCGGCTATGGCGAGCGGCGTGGCGCAGATACCGATCACCCGATCGATCGCGATCGACGAGGACGCGCTGTCCTTTACCGCGACGCGCGCGGGCGGCGCGGGCGGGCAGCATGTCAACACCACCGACTCGGCGGTGCTGCTCCGCTTCGACGTCGCGGGTGCGGAGTCGCTGCCCGACGCGGTGAAGCGGCGGCTGGCGGTGCTGGCGGGCAGCCGGATGACGCGCGAGGGGGTGCTGGTGCTTCGCGCGGAGGGGTCGCGGTCGCAGCACGTCAACCGGGCGGACGCGGTGGCGCGGCTGGTGGAGCTGATCCGCGAGGCGACGGTGGTGCAGGCCAAGCGGCGCCCGACCAAGCCGACCCGCGCCAGCCAGACCCGCCGGGTCGACGGCAAGTCGCGACGCGGCGCGGTGAAGAGCCTGCGTTCCAAGAAGATCGACTGACCGCCCGAAGTGGACAAAGGATACGGGAAAACGACAAATCCGCGGCCCCTCCACTTCGCCGCGCGAGGCGGCGGGCGGGGAGGCGGCGAGCGATGCGGGGCATGAGCCGGGTGTGGCAGACCGGGCCGATGTAGGACAGCCCCCCCCCCGCCCGGTGGCGCGATCGGCGGCGCCTCTTTGCCTCTCAACGATCGGGTAGCCTTGCCGGCTCGGGCCGGCGCCGGTGGTGCCTTGTCCCCGATCCGGCCAGGCCGAAGCATGTGCCAGGCGCAGGCCGGAGACGCGCCCCGGCCCGAGGCGAAGGGACGTTAGCCGAACGCGACCCGGACGGCGCGGCGGCGATGGCGCAGGCTGGAGCCGACCGCGCCGAAGCCGAGGATCAGCATCGTCCACGCGGCAGGTTCCGGCACCCCGGCGGTGAGCGCGAACTGCGCGTCGATGTCGCGGTACAGCGCCCGCTGGACGGCGGCGGTGGGGTGGACCCCGTCGAACGAGAAATAGCGCGGGCAGCCGGTGGGGAGCCCCGCACCCTGGCAGGTGCCGCGATCGGCGCGGGTGGCGTCGGGGAGGATCAGCGGCTCGCCCAGGCCATAGGCGCCGGGATCGGACTGGAGCCGCTGAAAGAAGCTGAGATAGCTGAACCGGTAGAGGGTGGTGTCGCCGGCGAGGTTGAGCGCGGCGAGCGCGGTGGTCAGATACCCTTCCGCCAGGACCGACGAGTCGAGCTGCGGACCCGGCGTGGCATTGGGAAAGCCGGTAATCAGGATGGTGCGGGCGCCGCGATCGTTGAGGTCCTGGACACCCTTGGCATAGGCATCGGCGGCGTTGCGGAGGAAAGCGTCGTCGCTGGCGAAGCCGGTCGGGGTGCCGGGGGCGGCGGCGGCGAACACGTCGTTGCCGCCGAAGTTGAGGACGTAGAGCCCGGTCCGATCGACCGCGTTGCCGCCGGCGCGATAGGCGTCGTATTCGGCGATCTGTTCGTTCAGGTCCCTGACGATGGTGCCGGGCGTGGTGTCGCTGGCACGGGCGCCGCCATAGGCGAAGTTGGTGCCACCCAGCCGCGACGCGAGCGTGACGCCGCCGAACAGGCGCTGGCTGAGCAGGTCGGTATAGTCATAGCCGTTGGTGAAGCGCCCTTCGAAATAGCCCTGGGCCGGACTGGCGCCGGCCCCCAGGCTGCGGATGTTGCCGGCGTCGACCAGGCTGTCGCCGAAGACGATCAGCGAGGTGTATTTGCGGGGCTTGGTCTGCGCCGTCGCGGGGGCGGCAACCGTCATCGCAGCAAGGCCGAGACTCAATGCGAGCGTCCAGCGCATGGCAAACTCTCCCTTTGATCTGTTCTGTATCGGGAGGCTAACACTTCGAACGGCGCGGCGCAAATCGCGCGGATCGCCATACCCGATCTTCAGTTGAAGCCGGCCTCGACGAAGCGCGAGGGCATCGGCGCGACTGCCTCGACCGGCGGTTTGCCGGGGCGTGCGAGCACCAGCCGCTCGGCATGGAGAAGCAGCCCGACCGGCGATGCACGCCCATAGACGGGATCGCCGACGATCGACACGCCGAGCCCGGTCGCGGCATGGACGCGCAGCTGATGGGTGCGCCCGGTCCGGGGGGTGAAGGCGACCAGCGCCCGGCCGCTTTCCACCGCGAGCACTTCCCAGTCGGTGCGCGCGGGCTTGCCGGCGGGATCGGCGACGATCCGCCATCCCGCCTCGCGCGTCGACACCTTGGCGAGCGACAGGTCGATCGTGCCCCGCTCCTCCGGCGGCACCCCGTCGAGGACGGCGAGGTAGCGTTTCTCGACCTCCCCCGCCTCGAACGCGCGGCCGAAGCGCGCCTGCGCCTTGGGATTGCGCGCGAGCAACAGGCAGCCGCTGGTGTCGCGGTCGAGCCGATGAACCGCGGCGGGCCAGCGATGGAATCCGAAGCGGAGCGATTCGAGGTGGTTTTCGAGGCTGAGCCCGCCGTCGCGCGGCGGATCGACCGGCAGCCCGGCGGGCTTGTCGATCACCAGCGCCTCGCCGTCGATGAAGAGTACCCGGTCGCCATGCATCCCCAGGCCCTTGCCACCGTCCGCCCGGTCGGGCCAGAGAAACGGCACGATGTTCCGTACGCTCTGCCTGCCCATCGCGTTGCTGCCGGTCGCCGCGGCGGCGCAGACCTGTGTGGGCGACGCGGTGCGGGTGGAGGCGGACGGGCGGGTGCTGGGGCACCTGCCCTATGGCGACGTGCCGGACGCGGGGCTCGTCGACGCGCCCGCCGGGTTCGCGGTGCGCGGGGGTTGCCGCATCCGGGCGGAGGTGCTGCCCGACCTCGAACGGCTGCTCGCCGCCGCCGCGGCCGATCCGGCGACGGCGGGCATGTTGCGCGGGCTGTCGTGCCACCGGTCGCTGATCCGGCAATCGGGGGTGTTCTGCCGCGAGGCGACGGCAGATCCAGGGACCCGTGCCATATCGGTGGCGCCGCCGGGGCATAGCGAGCACACGTCGGGCTATGCGATCGACTTCGCGATCAGGCCGTCGCCCAACTGCCCCGATGCGGAAGCGTGCATGGCGATCCTGCCCGCGGCGCGCTGGCTGCGCACCCATGCACCGCGATACGGGTTCGAGCTGAGCTTCCCGCCGGGCAACCGCCAGGGGGTGAAATGGGAGCCGTGGCACTGGCGCTGGGTGGGCGCGCGGGCGGATGCACCGGGCGCGGGCGCGGCACGGGCGACCTTTGCCGCGGCGCGGGCGCGGTTCGCGGCGGACCCGGCGATCGTCACGCCGCCGCGGGTGGTGCGCACGGTCGCGCCGGTCGCGCATCCGGTGGTGGTGGAAACGCCGGGAAAGCGCAGGAAGCGCAGGTCGCGATAGCGGCGGCGGGCGCCCTCCCCCTCTCCCGGTGAGAGAGCGGGAGGGCGGGTATCAGCCGAACAGCCTGGCCGCGGTTTCGGCGATGCGCTTGCCCTGATAGCGGGCGCCGTCGAGCTCAACTGCGGTCGGCTGGCGGCTGCCGTCCGCATCGGCGATGGTGGTGGCGCCATAGGGCGAGCCGCCGCGCACCGTATCGACCCCGTTCTGCCCCTGGAAGCCATAGTCGAGCCCGACCAGCGTCATGCCCATGTGGAGCAGGTTGGTGAGGATCGCGATCAGCGTCGTCTCCTGCCCGCCATGCTGGCTGGCGGTGGAGGTAAAGGCACCGCCGACCTTGCCGTTGAGCGCGCCGCGCGCCCACAGCCCGCCGGTGGTGTCCCAGAAGGCGGCCATCTGGCTGGGCATCCGGCCATAGCGGGTGGGAGCGCCGACGATGATCGCGTCATACTGTTCGAGCGCGTCGGGACCTTCGATCACGGCATGGGGCGTGTCGGTCTTGAAGTGCGCGGACGCGACCACCTCGGGCGGGGCGGTTTCGGGGACGCGGCGGATGTCGACGGTGGCGCCGCCGGCGCGCGCGCCTTCGGCCATGGCGTCGGCCATCTGTTCGACATGGCCGTAGGACGAGTAATAGAGCACCAGGACCTTGGTCATCGCGATTTCCTTGCTGTGGTCATCCCGGCAAAGGCCGGGGCCTGTGGTTCGCGCCATGCCGCGTCCGGCATGGCGATAGGATAGCTATTGCGCGTCGACCAGGACGATCTCGGCATCCTGGGTGGCGACGATCTCGACCGCCTGCCCGCCCGCCAGCGCGACGCCGTCGCGCGCGGCGACCGCCTCACCGCCGATCGTGAGCGCGCCGGTGGCGGCGACGAGATAGGCGTGGCGCCCTTCGCCGACCCGATGGACGACCCGCTCGCCGGCCTTGAGCGTCGCGCCCATGACGCGCGCGGCGGCGCGGATCGGCAGCGCGTCGGCATCCTCCGCGGAGCCCGAGGCGAGCACCTCGAACCGGCCCGAGCGCTCACCCTTGGGGAACTGCCTGGTGCCCCAGTGCGGCTCGCCGCCGCGCGCGGCCGGCTCGATCCAGATCTGGAACAGGGTGCACGCCTCGTCGTCCATGTTGAACTCGGCATGGCGGACGCCCGTGCCGGCGCTCATCACCTGAACGTCCCCTGCCTCCGTCCGGCCCTGATTGCCCATCGAGTCCTGATGGGTGATCGCGCCCGAGCGGACATAGGTGACGATCTCCATGTCGCGATGCGGATGCGCGGGAAAGCCCGAGCGCGGGGCGATGACGTCGTCGTTCCATACCCGGATCGCGCCCCAGCCCATGCGGTGGGGATCGTGGTAGCTCGCGAACGAGAAATGGTGGCGCGCGTCGAGCCAGCCATGGTCGGCATGGCCCAGCGTGGCAAAGGCGCGGCGGTCGATACGGTCGAGGGCGAGAGTCACGGGCGATCTCCTTTGCCGTCCAATCTAGACAGCCGATGGGGTTCGTAAACGGAAACGAGGTAAATCGATCGTTTCCCGATCGGATCGGTTCGGATCGGCGATGGCGCGGGCGGCGCGGGGTGGGTAAGAACAGGGCATGCGTCTTCCCGATCTCGAGGCCTGGGCGATCTTTGCCGCGGTGGTGGAGCATCGATCGTTCAGCGGCGCCGCCGACGCGATCGGCCTGTCCAAGGCGACGGTGTCGAAGGCGATCACCCGGCTGGAAGCGCATCTGGGCCAGTCGCTGTTCCATCGCACCTCGCGCCGGTTGGCGCTGACGGAGGCGGGGCGGCCGCTGGCGGAACGGGCGCAGCGCATCCTGGCCGAAGCGCACGGCGCCGAGGAGGCGGCGCGCGATGCCGCCGCGGCGCCCGCCGGGCGTGTCCGGCTGGCGGTGCCGATGAGTTTCGGGCTGACCCATGTCGCGCCGCTGGTGGCGGCGTTCCTGCGCGACCATCCCGCGGTCGAGATCGACCTGCACCTGTCGGACGCGCGGGTCGACATCGTCGCCGAAGGGTTCGACGTCGCGCTGCGCATCGCCGACCTGCCCGACAGCTCGCTGCGGGCGCGGCGGCTGTGCACGGTGGACACGCACCTGGTCGCGGCGCCCGCCTATCTCGACGCGCACGGCACCCCGGCGCACCCGGCCGAGCTCGCCAGCCATCGCCTGCTCGGCTATTCCAACGTCGCGGGGCCGTGGCGTTTCCGCGGGCCCGACGACGCGGAGGTGTCGGTGCGCGCCGCCGGGCCGCTGACCGTCAACAGCGGCGAGGCGATGCTGCCCGCGCTCGATGCGGGGCTGGGGATCGCCCGGCTGCCCGACTTCATCCTGCGGACGCGGATCGCGGACGGGCGGGTGCGGACGCTGCTGCCCGAATGGACCACCGCATCGGTGGGGCTGCACCTGCTCACCCCGCCGAGCCCGCTGCGCCCCGCGCGGGTCGAGGCGCTGATCGCGTTCCTGACCGACCGGCTGCGCGAGCGATGAGCGACCCGACCCCGGCGCCCGACTCCTTCAAGCCCGACGCCCCCGCCCCCGAGCCGTTCGTGCCTTCGCCGGTGCTGCCGCGACTGGCGCCCGACCGGGCCGACACGCGCTTCGTGCGGCGGGCGCTGCTGTTGCTGCTGGTCGCGGCGGTGGTGCTGGCGCTGTGGCGTGCGGCGAACCTGCTGATCCTGGCGTTCGGATCGGTGCTGGGCGCGATCGTGATCCATGCGGTGGCGGACCTGTATCGCGACCACCTGCGCACGCCCCGCCGCTGGGCGTTGCCGGCGGCGATCGCGACGGTGCTGGCGATCGTGGTGTTCCTGGTGTGGCTGTTCGCGGTCGAGTTCCGCCAGCAGATCAACGTGCTGGTGCTGCGGCTGCCGGGGCTGATCGACCAGCTGGCCGGGTATCTGTCGCGCACCCCGGTCGGCGCCAAGATCGTCGATGCGGTGCGGGCCGCCTTTGCCGGCAGCCGGGTGGCGCAGGACATCGGCGGGGTGGCGGAAGGCGCGGGCGAGCTGATCCTCAACGCGATCCTGGTGCTGGTCGGCGCGCTGTTCTTCGCCGCGGACCCGCGCGTCTACGAGCGCGGGCTGCTGCTGCTGGTGCCGCCGCGCGCGCGCGCGCCGGTGGAGGACGCGCTGGCCGACGTCGCCGCGACGCTGCGGCTGTGGCTGCGATCCTCGCTGATCCTGATGACCAGCATGGGGGTGCTGGTGGGCGTCGGTCTGGGGCTGGCGGGCGTGCCGTCCGCGGCCGCGCTGGGACTGCTGGCGGGATTGTCGGAGTTCATTCCCTATGTCGGGCCGACCGCGGCGATGCTGCCCGCGCTGGGGCTGGCGGCGACGGTGGGGACCGGGCCGGTGATCGGCACCCTGGTCACCTATGCGGTCGTCAGGCTGATTCAGACCAACGCCATCACCCCCTATGTCCAGAGCCGCGTCGTCTCGATCCCGCCGGCGATCACCGTGTTCGCGATCATCGGCATCGGCGTGGTGTTCGGGCTGTTCGGGCTGTTCTTCTCGGCGGCGCTGCTGGTGGTGTTCTTTACCCTGATCCGCAGCCTGTACCTCCGCGAGGTGCTGGGCGAGCCGATCCCGCGGGCCCGGCACCGCCGCCTGTTCGGCCCGGACGGCCAGCCGGTGCCCCCGAAACCCGACTTGCCTTAAGCGCAAATTAACCTTTAACCTCCATTGGTCGGTTGGTTAATGCAACCAGCCGGGCCGAAGGGACGGCCCGAACGGGGGATATTCGCGATGCGCGTGCTGCTGATCGAGGACGAGCCGACCACCGCCAAGGCGATCGAGCTGATGCTCAATGCCGAGGGGTTGAACGTCTACACCACCGACCTGGGCGAGGAAGGGCTCGATCTGGGCAAGCTGTACGACTACGACATCATCCTGCTCGACCTCAACCTGCCGGACATGCACGGCTATGACGTGCTCAAGAAGCTGCGCGTCGCCCGCGTGACGACGCCGGTGCTGATCCTGTCGGGGATCAACGAGATGGACAGCAAGGTCCGATCGTTCGGGTTCGGCGCGGACGACTATGTCACCAAGCCGTTCCACCGCGAGGAGCTGGTCGCGCGCATCCATGCGGTGGTGCGCCGGTCCAAGGGGCATTCGCAGTCGGTGATCCGCACCGGCAAGCTGGCGGTCAACCTGGATGCCAAGACCGTCGAGGTCGACGGCGCCCGCGTCCACCTGACCGGCAAGGAATATGCGATGCTGGAGCTGCTGTCGCTGCGCAAGGGCACGACGCTGACCAAGGAAATGTTCCTCAACCACCTGTATGGCGGTATGGACGAACCCGAGCTCAAGATCATCGACGTGTTCATTTGCAAGCTGCGCAAGAAGCTGAGCCTGGCGTGCAACGGGGACAATTACATCGAGACGGTGTGGGGCCGCGGCTATGTCCTGCGCGAGCCGGAGGAAACCGCCGCGGTGGCGTGATCGGAGTCACGGAAAACGGCCGCTCTCTGCCGATCCATGGTGACGCGTCGCGTCTCGATGCGTGCTCCCGCGAAGGCGGAAGCCGAGACTTGGCCCCCGCCTTTGCGGGGGTACAAGGGGAGCGAGGACCGGCCGTGATCGTGAGGCCGGCCAGATACGGCCGAGCCGGCAGATCTCACTTCCCCTCCCACACCTTCTGACCGCCGATCCAGGTTTCCTCGACCTTGGTCGCGCGCAGGTCGGAGGGGCTGGCGAGCAGGGGATCGCGGTCGACGACGATGAAGTCGGCATATTGCCCCGCCGCCAGCCGGCCGAACTGCTTTTCGGCGAACCCGGCATAGGCGGCGTCGCTGGTGAAGGCGCGCCAGGCTTCCTCGCGGGTCACGCGTTCCTGCGGTTGCCAGCCGCCCGCGGGCTCGGCGTCCGCGCCCTGGCGGGTGAACGCCGCGGCCCAGCCCGCGAACGGGTCGGGCCGCTCGACCGGGAAGTCGGAGCCGAAGGCGAGGGTCGATCCCGCCGCGCGCACCGAGCGCCACGCATAGGCGGTGGGGAGGCGCGCGGGGCCGAGGCGGGCTTCGGCCATCAGCCGGTCGCTGGTTTCGTGGGTCGGCTGCATCGAGGCGACGATGCCGTGCTTGCCCAGCCGCGCGACGTCGGCGGGGGTGAGCACCTGCGCATGTTCGATACGCCAGCGGCGGTCGCCCTTGTAGGTTTCGCCGAGCTCGTCGATCGCGTCGAGCACCTGGTCGTTGGCGCGATCGCCGATCGCGTGCACCGCGACCTGATAATTGTCCATCGCCGCGCGACTCATCAGGTTCTGGAGCTGGGTGTCGGTCAGGAAGCCCAGCCCCTTCTGCCCCGGCGCGTCGGCATAATCCCCGAACAGCCATGCCCCGCGCGAGCCGAGCGCGCCGTCGGTATAGAGCTTGGCGCCGTTCAGCCTGAGCCGGCCGTCGTACAGCCACGGGGTCGGGCCGGTGCCGCCGATCCGCACCGTCGTGTCGACCCCGTCGGCATAGACCATCAGCCGGACCCGCAGATTGCCCGCATCGCCGATCCGGCGAAAGGTCATCCAGTCGTCGAGCGACACCGACATCGCGCCGACCGCGGTGATCCCCTGCCCCAGCAGCGTCAGCTGCGCCTGGAGGAAGGCGGCGTTCATGTCCTTGGCCGAGGGCTGGGGCACGACCCGCTCGACCAGCGCCTTGGCCGCATCGACGAACACGCCCGCGGGACGCCCGCCCGCCGCCTTTTCGACCCGCCCGCCCGCAGGCGACGGGGTGGCGGCGGTGACCCCCGCGTCGCGCATCGCGGCGGTGTTCGCCCAGCCGGCGTGACCATCGGCGCGCTGGAGCCACACCGGCCGGTCGGCGACCGCGGCGTCGAGGTCGGCGGCGGTCGGGAAGCGGCCGAGGCCCCATGCCTCCTGGTTCCAGCCGCGGCCGACGATCCACTTGCGATCGGGATTGTCGGCGGCATAGGCGCGGATCTTCGCCTGCGCCTCCGCCAGCGAGCGGGTGCCGCCGAGGTCCAGCGTCAGCGTCGCGAGGCCGAGCCCCATGACATGGCCGTGCGCGTCGATGAAGCCGGGGATCACCACCCGCCCCTTCATGTCCGCGCGCCAGTCGTAGCGCGGGGCGGCAGGCTGGTCGTTGCCCCGGCCCTTGCCCTTTTTGGCGCGGGCCGGCTGGGGCTCCGCCTCGCCGGGGGCGATCAGGCGGACGACGCGCCCGTCCTTGTCGAGCACGATCGCGCGGAAGCGGACCAACTTGCCCTCCGCGTCGAGGGTCATGCCGTTGACGTTGTCGACGATCGCATCGGCGAGAGCGGGCATCGGCAGCAGCAGGGCGGCGACCCCGATCAGGCGGGCTCGCAGGGGGGTGGCGCGCCGGGCGCCCGGATCGATGCTCATGCCGCAGCGAATACGCGCAGTTTCCCTGCCGCGCCACTATGGTCTAGGGCCGCGCCATGGCAACCCAGATCAAGAGCCCGTCGGAGCGGTCGCTGCCCGTCACGATCGACGACGTCCGTGCTGCCCACGATCGCATCCGCGATTCGATCGTCCGCACCCCGACGCTGGTCAGCCGCACCCTGTCGCAGATGACCGGCGCGACGGTGTTCCTGAAGTTCGAGAACCTCCAGTTCACCGCCGCCTACAAGGAGCGGGGGGCGCTCAACACGCTGTTGCAGCTGTCCGATGCGGCGCGCGCCAAGGGGGTGATCGCGGCGTCGGCGGGCAATCATGCGCAGGGGCTGGCCTATCACGCGCATCGCATGGGCATTCCCGCCACCATCGTGATGCCGCGCAACACGCCCACGGTGAAGGTCGTCCAGACCGAGGGGCATGGCGCCACCGTGGTGCTGGAAGGCGACACGTTCGACGCCGCCTATGCCCATGCGCGGGTGCTGGAGGGCGCGCAGGGCTATACCTTCGTCCACCCGTTCGACGACCCGCGGGTCATCGCGGGCGCGGGCACCACCGCGATCGAGATGTTCGAGGACGTGCCCGCGATCGACACGCTGGTCACCCCGATCGGCGGCGGCGGGCTGATCTCGGGCATGGCGACGGTGGCGCGCGCGCAGAACCGCGACGTCGAGGTGATCGGGGTCGAGGCCGAACTGTTCCCGTCGATGTACAACCGCATCCGCGGCACCGCCCTGCCTTGCGCGGGCGACACGCTGGCGGAGGGGATCGCGGTCAAGGAACCGGGCGGGATCACCGCCGCGATGGTCGCCGAACTGGTCGACGACATCGTGCTGGTCGGCGAGCGCAGCCTGGAGGAGGCGGTCAGCCTGCTGCTCCAGATCGAGAAAACGGTGGTGGAGGGCGCGGGCGCGGCAGGGCTGGCGGCGCTGCTCGCGCATCCCGAACGGTTCGCGGGGCGCACCGTCGGGGTGGTGCTGTGCGGGGGCAATATCGACACGCGGCTGCTCGCCAACGTGCTGTTGCGCGACCTGGCGCGGTCGGGGCGGCTGGCGCGGTTGCGGATCCGGTTGCAGGATCAGCCGGGCGCGCTGTTCAACGTCGCGCGCATCTTCGACCAGGAACGGATCAACATCATCGAGGTGTATCACCAGCGCGTGTTCACGACGCTGCCGGCCAAGGGCCTGATCACCGACATCGAATGCGAGGCGCGCGACCGGGCGCATCTGGACCGGCTGATCGCGGCGTTGCGGACGGCCGGCTACGAGACGACCACGGTTGAGCTCGCCTGAAGCGAAAGCCGGGCGACCCGGGGGGCCGCCCGGCGACCGGTCAGTTGCTGTCCGAATCGTCGTCGTTGGAGTCGTTGACGATCGCGATCACGCCGATCGCGACGATGCCCGCACCGATGATCGCGGCGAGGATGCCGGCGCCGGCCAGCTCGCTCGACTTGCCCGTCGTGCTGCCCGCACGGACGGTCTTGGCGACCGACAGCGACGCCGCCGGGTTGGCGGTCGCGGCCAGCGCCGGCGATGCGGCGAGCGACATGGCGGCCAGAGCGGCGAGGCTGCTCTTGATCTTCATTGGAGAACTCCTTCGACGAATGGAACTTACCGCAACGCAGCAAGGGCCCGACCGTTCCCGTCCCAAGCCGCCGATCGCATTAACCCTCTTTTTCATGGTAAAGCCGCTTTTCAGCCGGCTTCGCGCGATTCATAAGGCGGGCCTGTCCGCTCACACCTGAAGGGATGCATCCGGCGGTGACCGCACCCTTTCGATTTCCGCGCTTCTTCGTCACCAGCCCCTCCCCCTGCCCCTATCTGCCGGGCAAGCAGGAGCGGAAGGTGTTCACCGAACTGAACGGCGTGCACGCGACCGAGCTGAACGATGCGCTCAGCCGGATCGGCTTTCGCCGCAGCCAGGGGGTGGCGTACCGCCCGAGCTGTGCGGGGTGCACCGCCTGCGTCTCCGTGCGGGTGGTGACGCCCGAGTTCCAGCCCAATGCCAGCCAGCGCAAGCTGATCCGCCGCCATGCCGACCTGGAGGTCACCGCCTGCCGCCCCTGGGCGACCGACGAACAGTTTCAACTGCTCCGCCGCTACCTCGCCGCGCGGCACCCCGGCGGCGGCATGGCGGGCATGGACGAGGACGATTATGCCGACATGGTCGAGCATTCGCCGGTCAACTCGCTGATCGTCGAGTTCCGCGAGCCCGCCGCCCATGGCCGCCGCGGCCGGCTGGTCGCCGCCTGCCTGACCGACCGGCAGGCGGACGGATTGTCGATGATCTACAGCTTCTTCGCCGCGGACGAGGACGACCGGCCGGGGCTGGGCAACTACGTCATCATGAGCCACATCCTGCGCGCGCGCGACGCGGGGCTGCCCTATGTGTACCTGGGGTACTGGGTAAAGGGTTCGGCGCGGATGGCGTACAAGACCCGCTATCGCCCGCTGGAGGTGCTGGGGCCGAACGGCTGGCGGCGGATGGTGGACGAGGACATGCCGATCGGGCGCCCGCGGCCTTTGCCCGGGGAGGCGGTGTAGCGGCTGGCCGTCATGCCGGGCCCGATCCGGCATCCTGGTTATTGAGAAACCCAGGACGACTGGAATGGCGGAGGCGGTCAGGAGACCGTTTTCGCCCGGTTGTGCTCCTCGATGAAGCTGTCATCATGCGCCTGGCGGATGATGAAGGGGCGAGGCATGCAGGGCAGGTATAACGCTTGGGGCCTCTACACCGACGCGCGCGCTCCACGCCTCGTCGTCGCAAAGCGACATCCGGGCCTTGGGTGGACCATCAACGTCGGCCACAAACGCGGCCGGGTCGCGCTAGCGTCGATCGTGGTCCTCTTGGCGGCCAGCATCACGGCATCCGTCATTCTGGGCTAATAGTAGCAAAGGCCTTGGAGGCCCCGTCACCGTGAGATGATGACGCACGAAGGCCTGTCCGCCACGCCTCCTGCCGGTCCTACTCGCCCTCCCGCACCACGTTGACGTCTACGTCGAGCGCCTCCTCCCCCTCGCCCAGGCGCGAGCCGGCGACGGGGGCGGCGCCGGCGGCGTCGAGGGCGACGGCAACGCGGATATGGTCGTCCTGCGGGCAGAGGCCGGTCGACGGGTCGAAGCCGACCCAGCCGAGGCCGGCGACATGCGCTTCGGCCCAGCCGTGCGGCGTCGGGCGGTGGTCGCCCGCGGCAAGCGCATAGCCCGAGACGTAGCGGGCCGGCAGCCCGAGCGAGCGCGCGGCGACCGCGAAGATCTGCGCCAGGTCGCGCGGGGTGGCGGTGTCGCGCTCGAACGCAGCGGCGGCGTCGAGCGCCGGTTCGGGGCGGGCGCGGCTGATCGGGCCGCGGCGATGCAGCGCGGCGTTGAGCCGGTGGAGCGTGGCGAGCGCGTCGTCCTGCTGCCGGTCCGCCGCCCAGGCGGCGATCCCCGGGTCGGGTAGGGTCGCGGGGGTGGCGCGCAGATACACCTCCGGCGGCAGCGGGTCGGCGGCACCGTGGAGGACGCCGTCCGAATGGCTGGTCAGCACCTCGCCGACCACGGTCAGCGTGATCTCGCTCAGCGGGCCGTCGAGATAGAGCATGGTGACGTGGTTGCCGAAACCGTCGCGGGCATGGCGGAGGCGGGCGTCGCGATCGACCTCCACCCGCCACGACGCCACCGTCTGATCGTGCGTGTTCTCCGGGGTGACGCGCAGCAATTGGACCAGCCGGTCCTGCGGGCTGGAGAAGCGGTAGGTGGTGCGGTGTTCGACCGAAAGCCTCATGCGCGTCGCCCCCCTTGCGCCGCGCTCGGCCCTTCGCGCCTCCGCTCCCCCGCTCCACCGGTGAGAACGACATGGCGGCGCGGATGGCGGGGGCGGTTCATACGAAGGTGAACTGCCGCCCGATCGCGGCGTGGAGCCCGGCATTCTCGCGGATGAACGCCTGGAGGTGCTGGTGGAGGCCGGACACGATCACCTCGCCGGTGCGGGTGCGCGCGATCCGGGCGGCGCGGGCGCGGGCCATGCGGTCGGCCTCGCCATGCCGGCCGGTGTGGCGTGCGAGCAGGCCGAGCACGTCGACCACCTCCTCCGACGCGGCGGCGAGGCTGCGCGGCATTTCGGTGCGCGACAGCAGCAGGTCGATCACCGACGCCGGCGACAGCCCGTCCGAATAGAGCCAGCGATAGGCGGTCACCGCCGACACGGTCTGGAGGATGGTGGTCCACTGGTCGCGATCGACCACTCCGCCGACCAGCTCCCCCTCGGGCAGGAGGATGTGGTATTTGACGTCGAGCAGGCGGGCGGTGTTGTCGGCGCGCTCCACCGCCTGGCCCAGCCGGATGAACCAGCTGGTCTGGTTGCGGAGCATGCGGTGGACCGCACCCTCGAACCCGCGGGTCTCGTGCTTGACCGCCTCCACCAGCATCAGCATCGCGGCGGGGTCGCCGGCATCATCGCCGCCCTCGAACGCCAGCCAGGCGCGGTTGATCGCGGACCATGCCTCCCGCGTCAGCGCCGTGCGGGTGGCCCGCGCATTGTTGCGGGCGGTGTCGAGCACACGCACGATCGATCCGGGATGCGACTGGTCCACCGTGAGGAACCGGGCCACGGCCTGGCCGTCGGTGCCCGCATTGCCGGCGCCGCGGAACGCGTCGTCGGTATAGGTGACGGCCAGCGCGGAGGCCCAGGCCGCCTCCCCCGCCGGGGTCGAGGACAGCACGTCGAGCCGCAACGTCGCCTCGACCAGTCGGGCGATGAAGTCGGCGCGCTCGAAATACCGGCCCAGCCAGTAGAGCGAGGCGGCGGTACGGCTGAGCATCAGCCCTGCCCCTGCGACTGGGTCATGTCGCCCATGCGCTGCGACTGATGCTGGCCGGTCTGGGGCGCATCGTCCATCAGCACGAAGCTGTCCTTGGTGCCGCCGCCCTGGCTGGAATTGACCACCAGCGAACCCTGCTTCAACGCGACGCGGGTGAGGCCGCCGGGCACCACCTGCACCCCGTTCGCGCCGGTGAGGACGAAGGGGCGGAAGTCGACGTGGCGCGGCGACAGCCCGTGGTCGGCCAGCGTCGGCACGGTGGACAGCGCCAGCGTCGGTTGCGCGATGTAGCGATGCGGCTCGGCAACCAACGCGGCGCGAAAGGCGTCGATCTCGGCACGCGACGCGGTGGGGCCGACCAGCATGCCGTAACCGCCCGACCCGTCGACCAGCTTGACCACCAATTCGTCGAGATGGTCGAGGACATAGGCCAGCGCCTGCGGCTCGCGGCAGCGCCAGGTCTCGACATTGGGCAGCTTCGCCTCGCCACCCGAATAGTAGCGGACGATCTCGGGCATGTAGCTGTAGATCGCCTTGTCGTCGGCGATGCCGTTGCCGGGCGCGTTGATGATCGCGACGTTGCCCGCGGCATAGGCGGCGATCAGCCCGGGCACCCCCAGCATCGAATCGGGGCGGAACACCAGCGGGTCGAGAAAGTCGTCGTCGACGCGGCGGTAGATCACGTCCACCCGCACCCGCCCGGCGACCGTGCGCATCCACACCTGGTCATCGTCGACCATCAGGTCCGCCGCCTCCACCAGCTCGACCCCCATCGAATCGGCAAGGAAGCTGTGTTCGTAATAGGCGGAGTTGAAGTGGCCGGGGGTCAGCACCACGCAGACGGGATTGCTGCCCGACCCGCGCGGGCCGACCGACCGCATCGTTTCCAGCAGCTTGTCGGGATAGCTGTCGACCGCGGCCACGCGGAACTCGCGGAACAGCTCGGGACAGAGGCGAAGCATCGCTTCCCGGTTTTCCAGCATGTAGCTGACGCCGGACGGGGTGCGGGCATTGTCCTCGAGCACCCAGAACGCGTCGGGACCGGTGCGGACGAGATCGATGCCGCAGATGTGCGCGCGGATGCCGTGGGGCGCGCGCATCCCGGCGATCTCCGGGCGGAATTGCGGGTTGCCAAGCACGAGGTCGGCGGGAAGCACCCCGTCGGCCAGGATGCGGCGTTCGCCATAGATGTCGTCGAGAAAGGCGTTGATCGCCTCCACCCGTTGCACCAGCCCTTCGGACAGGCGCGCCCATTCGGACTGGAGGAACACGCGCGGGACGATGTCAAACGGGATGATGCGTTCGGACGCGTCGCTGTCGCCATAGACGGCGAAGGTGATGCCGAGCTGGCGAAAGGTCGCCTCCGCGGCCTGCTGGCGCCGGCGCATCTCGGCATCGGGGGTGCGATCGAGCCAGCCGGCGAGGGCGCGCATCTCCGGGCGGGGCGGGTCGTGGGCGTCGGTGCCCATGATCTCGTCGAAGGCCGGTCGTTTCCCCATTGGAACGGAATACTCCCGCACAGGGGTGCCGGTTCCCTGCCAATCGTTGCGTCAGCCCGCGCCGGCCAGACGGGCGAGCTGACCCGGCGCCAACACCTGGGGCAGGACCTGCGGCGCCGCGCTGCCGGGCGGGTACCAGAGGTAGAGCGGCACGCCCGCGCGATTGTGCGCCTCGATGAAGCGGCCGAGCGCCGGGTCGCCATCGGTCCAGTCGCCGACCAGCACCGCGACGTTGCCGCGTCGAAAGGCGTCGGCGGTGTCCGCCGTCTCGATCGCGGCCTTTTCGTTGACCTTGCAGGTCAGGCACCAGTCGGCGGTGAAATAGGCGAAGACGGGGCGGCCCCCGGCGCGCAGGCCCGCCAGCCGCGCCTCGCTGAACGCCTGCCCGCCCGCCGCCGCCGCGACCGCCACCCGCGTGGTCGGGACGGCGAGCAGCGCGACCGCGACCAGCGCCACGACCCCGCCCGCCAGGACCCGGCCGATCCCCTCGCCCCGATGCTGCCGCCGTCCCGCGAGCCACAGCAACGCCACCAGCGCCGCCGACGCGACGAGCCCGAGCGCCAGCGCATCGCCCCCGCGCCGCGCGAGGATCCAGAGCAGCGCCGCCGCGGTCGCCGCCATCGGCACCGCCAGCACCCGCCGGAACCGCACCATCCACGCGCCGGGACGGGGCAGCCGCCGACGCAGCGCGGGCACGAAGCCGAGCAGCAGGAACGGCAGCGCCAGCCCGAGTCCCAGTCCGGCGAAGATCGCCAGCGCCGCCACCGCCGGCAGCACCAGCGCGGCCCCCAGCGCGGCGCCCATGAACGGGCCGGTGCACGGCGTCGCGACGAACGCGGCGAGCAGCCCGGTGGCAAAGGCGCCCCCGGCCCCGTGCCGCCCCGCGATCGACACGCTGGGCACCTCCACCGCGCCCGCCAGGTTGGCGGTGATCGCGACCGCGAGCAGCAACAGGAACACCAGGGTGCGCGGGTCCTGCAACTGGAACGCCCAGCCCGCCGCGACACCGGCGCCGCGCAACGCCAGGATGGCGCCCCCCAGCGCGAGGCAGGCGAGCACCGCGCCGGCGGTGTAGGCCAGCGCCTCGGTCCGGGCGCTGCGCTCGTCGGCGCCCGACCGGGCGAGGCTCAGCGCCTTGAGGCTGAGGATCGGGAAGACGCAGGGCATGACGTTGAGGATCAGCCCGCCGAGCACCGCACCCGCGAACGCCACCAGCGCGGACAGCCAGACCCCCGGCTGATCGACCGGCGCGACGGTGCCGGGCGCCGCGCTGACCGCGAAGCCGCCGCCATCGCCGGTGGACAGCACGCCTTCGATCCGTCCGCCCGCCGGGGTCTCGGCCGCCTGCGTGTCGATCACGATCCGGTCGCCGTCGCGAATCACGCGCTGGGGCGCGGCATAGGCGGTGGCGCCGGCACCGAGCGGGTAGAACCACCCCTCGCCCAGCGGTGCGGCCGCCGGATAGGGCACCGCCAGCCGGAAACGCCCGGCATCGATCTGGTAGGTGGCGGGCGATCCCAGCGGGCGGGGCAGCGCGCGACGCCAGCGGTCGAACCGTGCACGGTCACCCGCGGCGATCGCGCCGTTGCCGACGCTGAGGTTCAGCGCCAGCGTCTGCGATTCGGGGACGCAGACCTCCTTGGTGCAGACGAGATAGTCGAGCCTGACCCGGATCGGCAGCGCGGTCGCCGCCGCCAGCCCGGCCGGCACGTCGAGGTCGACGAGCAGCGCGAAGGGACGCTCGTAGACATGGTTCATCAGCCCCGCCACCAGCAGCCGCTCGGGCACCGGATAGCGCAGCGGCCCCGCCTTGACCCCGGCCGGCACGTCCCAGGTGGCGGTCGTCTCGACGCCGGCATCGCCGGGATTGCGCCAATAGCCGTGCCATCCGGGCGCGGGCACCGCATCGATCGCGAGCGTCACGGTCGACCCCGATGCGGGGACGGCGGTTTCCGCCACCAGCCGCATCGCGACATGGTGCGGCTGCGCCGTCGCCGTGGCCGCCGCGAAGGTCGCCGCCAGCGTCGCCCATGTCATTAGAATGTAAGCGATCGCGCGCATCGCGCGCCTTGCCGGTGCAACCATGCCCCTTCATACCGGCGACCACGCCCGAACCCAAGGACCAGCTCTCATGCGCCGTCACGCCGCCGCCCTGCTTCTCGCGGTTGCCGCGCTTCCCTGCGTCGCGGAGGCGCAGGCACCGGCACCGGCACCGGCAGCCGCGCCCCGCCCGGCGCCCAGGCTGATCGTCGCGATCTCGGTGGACCAATATGCCGCCGACCTGTTCGCGCAATATCGCAGCCGCTACACCGGCGGGCTCGCGCGGCTGCTCGGCGGGGCGGTGTTCCCCAGCGCATACCAGGGCCATGCCGCGACCGAGACCTGCCCCGGCCATTCCACCCTCCTGACCGGCTTTCGACCCGCCCGTACCGGCATCGTCGCCAACAGCTGGATCGACCAGCGCGTCGGCCGCCCCGACAAGGTGGTCTACTGCGCCGAGGACGAACGCGTGCCCGGCACCGACCACAACAGGTACCAGGCTGCCGACCTGCACCTCAAGGTACCGACGCTGGGCGAGCGGATGAAGGCCGCGGACCCGCGCAGCCGCGTGGTCGCCGTCGCGGGCAAGGACCGCGCGGCGATCATGATGGGCGGGCACAAGGTCGACGAGCTGTGGTGGTGGGATGGCGACACCTACGTCTCCTATCCCGGTCGGGCGGTGCCGGGCGCGGTGCAGCGGACGCGCGACGCGGTGGCGGCGCTGATCGCGCGGCCGCAGGAGCCGCTGCCGCTGCCGGGCCATTGCAGGCCGCTCGACCGGCCGATCACCGTCGCGGGCCAGGTGCTGGGCCAGGGCCGCTTCAGCCGCGCGGCGGGTGACAAGCGCGCATTCCGCGCCTCGCCCGCGGCCGACGCGGCGGTGCTCGCGATGGCGGCGGGGCTGGTGCAGGACATGGGCCTCGGCAAGGGACCCGCGCCGGACCTGATCGCGGTGGGGCTGTCGGCGACCGACTATGTCGGGCACTCGACGGGAACGCAGGGCACCGAGATGTGCATCCAGCAGGCCGAGCTCGACGGGGCGATCGGCGGCTTCCTCGACGTGCTCGACGCGACCGGGGTCGATTACGAGGTGGTGCTGACCGCCGACCATGGCGCGCACGACATGACCGAGCGGCAGATGGAACGCGCGATGCCGATGGAGGCGCACATGGAGCCGGGCGCCAACGCCAAGCAGGTCGGGGCCGCGATCGGCCGCGACCTCGGGATCGCCGGGCCGGTGCTGCTGGGCGGCGAGGGCGATGTGTGGCTTGACCGCGCGCTGACCCCGGCGCAGCGGACGCGGGTGCTGGCCGAGGCGGTGCGCCGGTACCGTGCGATGCCGCAGGTCGCGGCGGTGTTCACCGGGGCGCAGATCGCGGCAACGGCGATGCCCGCCGCCCCGCCGGAAACCTGGACGCTGATCGAGCGGGCGCGGGCGAGCTATGACCCCGAACGGTCGGGCGACCTGGTGGTGCTGCTCCGCCCGCGCGTCACCTCGATCGAGAAGCCGGGTCCGGGCTATGTCGAAACGCATGGGTCGCCATGGGATTACGACCGGCGGGTGCCGCTGGTCTTCTGGCGGCGGGGGATGACCGGGTTCGAACAGCCGCTGTCGGTGGAAACGGTGGACATCATGCCGACGCTGGCGGCGACGCTGGGGCTCGCCGTCACGGGGGTGGACGGGCGGTGCCTCGACCTCGATCCGGGGCCGGGGGACACGTGCAGGCGGTAAAGCCCGGAGCGGACCGAGCTAGCGGTTCCGCACCTCGTAGGGCTTGATGTTGGCGCCCAGGCGGTTGCCCTGGATCACCAGCCGCTCGCCGCTGCCGTTCGCGACGAACGTCGGGCTGTGGGTCTGGCCGGGGGCGAGGCGGGCGTCGTTGCCTTCGACGCGCAAGCCGCCCGAGGGGAAGCGGCGCTTTTCGGCGGCGACGACGATCATGCCGCTCCAGTTCTCCTTGTTGCGACCCTGGACAAAGGTGTTGCGCGCGATCTGTCCGGTCGCGCCTTCGGGCAGGTCGATCATGTAGTTGGTGGTGCGCCCGGCCGTGTCGTCGAAGCTGTTGTCGGCGATCTCGACGACGGGGCTGCGCACCTTGACATAGTGACCGCCGCGCCCGCGCTCGAAGCGCGAGTTGGTGACGGTGACCGGCCCCTCGCTGCCGAGGTAGATCGAATGCGCGCAGTCGCTGGTCTCGTCGCACTGGCCGAGGCCGGCAAAGGTGGAGCGGTCGATCGCGATCCGGACCGGACCCTCGGGCATACCCAGGATCCCCTCCTGACTGTCGAGGAACATCGCATTGGTGACGGTCAGGTCGCCCCCCTGCCACCGGATGCCGGCGCCGTTGCCGTCGTTGACGCGCAGGCCCCGGAAGACGATGCCGTCCACCGTCGCGGACCGACCGCCGAGCACCAGGGCGCCCTTCTCCTCGCAGGCGACCCCTTCGAAGATCACCGTGCCCGGCTGGGCGGCGCGATAGGTGATCCGGCCTGCGTCCTGGCTGGCGCATTCGCGATACACGCCCGGCGCGATCGTCACGGTGCCCGTCGAGCCGCCGATCGCCGACACCGCATCCTGCAGGCGCTGGAAGCCGCGCCCGGTCTCGGCGACGGTGAACGGGGCGGACCGCTGGGCCGCGGCGGGAACGGCCAGGGCGGCGGCGAGAGCCGGCAGGGCGAGGAACGGGCGCATGGACGAACTCCTTCGCCGCCACGATGCATTTGCCGGGCAACGAGGGGAACGGGCGAACGGGGTTAACCGGCGCTTTCAGCGGCAACCTTCATGAACGTCGAAGCCGGCTGTCCCGCAATGGCACGACGGGCGGCCGGACGCCCGATCCGCCAAATGCCGGGATCATGCGCCATAGTTCGGTAATACACCTGATGACGGGTTCGGCGGCGCTTGAGCTAAGTGTTTGGGATCACCCGATCCGATCAATTGGCACGGCAGGTGCAATCATCCCGATGTCGCCCGGAGCGACAGTCCAAGATCAGGAGAGCATCCCATGACCGCCATCGTCCGCACCGCTGCCGCACTGGCCACCACCGTCGCACTCGCCACCGCCGGCGTGGCCGCGGCCAAGCCGCGCACCGTCACCATGCCTGCCGCGGTGCTGAAGACGCCCGACACCCGCATCTGCATGCCGCGGACGCTGAGCCAGACGGTGGGCAAGGACAAGTCGCAGCCCGCGACGCTGTGCCAGACGGTCGCGGACTGGGAGACGCACGGCGTCACGATCCGCGCCAAGTGAGGCACCAGAGCGGGCGGTATCCGCCGTGGATACCGCCCCGCCCAGCCCCGCCCCGGCAGGCGGGGTCCGGCCCGCTCAGTCGAGATTGGGCCGGAGCCAGCGGGTTGCCTGCGCGATGTCGACCCCGCGGCGAGTCGCGTAATCGGCGACCTGATCCTCGCCGATTCGCGCCACCCCGAAATACTCGGCCTGGGCATGGCCGAAATAGAAGCCCGAAACCGCCGCGGTCGGCAGCATCGCAAAGCTGTCGGTCAGCGTGATGCCGGTGCGATCCTCGGCGGACAGCATGTCGAACAACTGGCGCTTCAGCGAATGTTCGGGACACGCCGGATAGCCCGGTGCGGGGCGGATGCCGCGATACTGCTCGCGGATCAGCGCCTCGTTGGTCAGCTGCTCGGCCGGCGCATAGCCCCACAGGTCGGTGCGGACATGGTGGTGGAGCGCCTCGGCGAACGCCTCGGCCAGTCGATCGGCCAGCGCCTTGAGCAGGATGTCGTTATAGTCGTCGTGCGCGGCCTTGTAGGCGGCGAGATGCGGATCGATCCCGTGGATCGCGACCGCGAAGCCGCCGATCCAGTCACCCGCCGGATCGACGAAGTCGGCCAGGCTCATGTTCGCCCGCCCTTCCCGCTTGGCGATCTGCTGGCGCAGGAACGGCAGGCGAATGCTGCGGTCGTTCGCGCGGTCGAGGTCGGGAATGTGGAAACCCTCGGGGATCGCCGCGCCGTCGGGGCTGCGATGGTCGTCATGATGTTCGAGCGTGACCATCACGTCGTCCCCCGAACGGTGACACGGCCACAGTCCCGCCACGCCCTTTGCAGTCAACCACTTCTCCGCGACGATGCGATCGAGCATCGCGGTGGCGTCGGCGTAAAGCGCGGTGGCGCTCTCGCCCACCACCTTGTCGGTCAGGATCGCGGGGTAGTTACCCGCGAGTTCCCATGCGCGAAAGAACGGGGTCCAGTCGATGTAGCGGCGCAGGTCCGCCAAGTCCCAGTCGGGAAACATGTGGATGCCGGGCTTCGCGACCGGCGACGCCTTCAACGCCATGTCCGCGGCGAAACCCCGCGCGCGCGCTTCGGCGAGCGGCAACAGGTCGTTCTGGCCCTTGCCCGCGCGGGCATCGCGGACCTTCTGATACTCGGCCGCGATGCCTGCGACATAGGGATCGCGCTGGGTGTCAGACACGAGCGTGGTGGCGACGCCGACCGCGCGGGAAGCGTCGAGGACGTGGACCACCGGGCCCTGATAGGCGGGCGCGATGCGCAGCGCGGTGTGGACCTTGGACGTGGTGGCGCCGCCGATCAGCAACGGCATGGTGAAGCCGGCGCGCTGCATCTCCTCGCCGACCGTGACCATCTCGTCGAGGCTGGGGGTGATGAGGCCGGACAGCCCGATCATGTCGGCCTCGTTCTCGTTCGCGGCCTCGAGGATCTTCGCCCAGGGGACCATCACGCCCAGGTCGATCACCTCGAACCCGTTGCACTGGAGGACGACGCCGACGATGTTCTTGCCGATATCGTGAACATCGCCCTTGACCGTGGCCATCACCACCCGGCCCTTGGCACGGGCGCCAGCGGCCTTTTCCGCCTCGATGAAGGGCAGGAGGTGCGCGACCGCCTTTTTCATCACGCGGGCGGACTTGACCACCTGCGGCAGGAACATCTTGCCCGATCCGAACAGGTCGCCGACGACGTTCATGCCGTCCATCAGCGGGCCTTCGATCACCTCGATCGGGCGGCCGCCGCGGTCCTTGATCCCCTGGCGCGCTTCCTCGGTATCCTCGACGACATGCGCGTCGATGCCCTTGACCAGCGCGTATTCGAGCCGCTTGGTGACGTCGAGCCCGCGCCATTCGGCCGCCTGCTTCTCCGCCACCGCGTCGGTCCCGCGGAAGCGTTCGGCAAGCGCGACCAGCCGGTCGCCCGCTTCGGGATCGCGGTTGAGGATCACGTCCTCGCAGGCGGTGCGCAATTCGGCGTCGATCGTGTCGTAGACGTCAAGCTGGCCGGCGTTGACGATCCCCATGTCCATCCCCGCCGGGATGGCGTGGTAGAGGAAGATCGAGTGCATCGCCCGGCGCACGGGCTCGTTGCCGCGGAAGCTGAACGACAGGTTGGACAGCCCGCCCGAGATGTGGACGTGCGGGCAGCGCGCCTTGATCTCGCGACACGCCTCGATGAAGTCGACGCCGTAGTTGTTGTGATCCTCGATCCCGGTCGCCACCGCGAAGACGTTGGGGTCGAAGATGATGTCCTCGGGCGGGAAGCCGATCCCCATCAGCAGGTCGTAGGCGCGGGCGCAGATCTCGACCTTGCGCTCCTTGGTATCGGCCTGGCCGACCTCGTCGAACGCCATGACGACCACCGCGGCGCCATAGCTCATGCACAGGCGCGCATGGTGGAGGAACTGCTCGATGCCCTCCTTCATGCTGATCGAGTTGACGATCGGCTTGCCCGAAACGCATTTCAGCCCCGCCTCGATCACGTCCCACTTGGACGAATCAATCATCACCGGCACACGGGCGATATCAGGCTCCGCGGCGATCAGCTTGAGAAAGGTGGTCATCGCGAAGTGCGCGTCGAGCAGCCCTTCGTCCATGTTGACGTCGACCACCTGCGCGCCGTTCTCGACCTGCTGGCGCGCGACCTCGACCGCGCGGGCATAGTCGCCGGCCATCACCATCTTCTTGAAGGCGGCCGAGCCGGTGACGTTGGTCCGCTCGCCGATGTTGACGAACTGAGTCGAGGAAGTGGTCATCGGGCAATCCGTTCGGGCTGAGCGTGTCGAAGCCCTGCACTTTTCTTTGCTGGGGCGGAGAAGAACGGCCCTTCGACAAGCTTGGGGCGGACGGTCGGCAGCTAGGCCGCCATGGTGAAGGGCTCTAGCCCGGCAAGGCGAGTGCGCACCGCCGGAACGGGCAGCGACCGGGGTGTCAGGCCGCGCACCGTATCGGCGATCGCCTTGATATGCGCGGGCGTCGAGCCGCAGCAGCCGCCCAGCACGTTGACCTGACCCGCGATCGCCCATTCGCCGACCAGCCCCGCGGTGGTCGCGGGCGCCTCGTCATAGGCGCCGAGCTCGTTGGGGAGCCCGGCATTCGGGTAGACCATGATAAGGGTATCGCACATCTCCGACAGCGTCTTGACGTGCGGGCGCAGCTGCTGCGCGCCGAACGAGCAGTTGAGCCCGATCGTGGCGGGCCTGGCGTGGCGGACGGCGTGCCAGAACGCCTCCACCGTATGCCCCGACAGGTTGCGGCCGGACAGGTCGGTCAGCGTCATCGACAGCATCACCGGCAGGTCGCGGCCGAGATCGGCGGCGGCATCGCTCACCGCCATGATCCCCGCCTTGGCGTTCAAGGTGTCGAACACCGTCTCGATCAGGATGAAGTCCGCCCCGCCCTCCACCAGCGCATCGACCTGTTCGCGATAGACGTCCTTGAGATAGTCGAAGTCGATCTCGCGATAGCCGGGATCGTTGACGTCGGGGCTGAGCGACAGGGTCTTGTTGGTCGGGCCGATCGCGCCGGCGACGAAACGGGGGCGACCGTCGCGGGCCTCGAACTCGTCGGCGATGCGGCGCGCCATGCGGGCGCTTTCGACGTTGATCTCGCGCACCAGGCCTTCCGCACCGTAATCGGCCTGGCTGATCCGGTTGGCGGAAAAGGTGTTGGTTTCGGCGATGTCGGCGCCCGCCTCGAAATAGGCGCGGTGGATCGACTCGGGCACTTCGGGTTTGGTCAGCGCGAGGATGTCGTTGTTGCCCTTCTGGTCGTGGGACAGGCCGAGGTCGCCGGCATAGTCCGCTTCCGACAGCTTCCAGTTCTGGATCTCGGTCCCGAAGGCGCCGTCGGTGACGAGGATGCGCTGGGCGGCCTGCGCGTTCAGGCGTTCGCGCGGGGTCATGCCGCCACCGCCTGGTTCGCGGGCTTCGCGCGGACGCCCAGCATGTGACAGATCGCAAAGGCCAGATCGGCGCGATTGAGCGTGTAGAAGTGGAAGTCCTTGACCCCGCCCGCATACAGCTTGCGGCAGAGTTCCGCCGCCAGCGTCGCCGCCACGAGCTGGCGCGCGGCGGGCACGTCCTCCAGCCCGTCGAACAGCCGCGCCATCCAGGCGGGAACGGCGGTGCCGCACATCGCGCTCATCCGCTGAACGCTGGCGAAGTTGGTGACGGGCATGATTCCGGGCACGATCGACGCGTCGATCCCCGCCGCCGCGACCTGGTCACGATAGCGGAAGAAGGTCTCGGGCTCGTGGAAGAACTGGGTGATCGCGCGATTGGCACCGGCGTCGAGCTTGCGCTTGAGATTGTCGAGATCGGCGGCGGCGTGCTCGGAATCCGGATGGGATTCGGGATAGGCCGCGACCGAAATCTCGAACGGGTGCAGCCGCTTGAGCCCTGCGACCAGATCGGCCGCGTTCTCGTAACCGCCGGGATGGGTGGCGTATCGCGCGCCCTTCTGCGGCGGATCGCCGCGCAGCGCGACGATGTGGCGCACGCCGGCCGCCCAGTATTCCTCGGCGACCTGATCGATCTCGGCTCGGGTCGCCTCGACGCAGGTGAGGTGCGCCGCGGCGGCGAGCCCGGTTTCGCGCTGGACCCGCGCCACCGTCGCATGGGTACGCTCGCGAGTGGTGCCGCCCGCGCCATAGGTGACCGAGACGAAGCGAGGGCCGAGCGGTTCCAGCATGCGGATCGCGCCCCACAGCTGCGCGTCCATCGCGTCGTTCTTGGGCGGAAAGAACTCGAAGCTGACGCCGATATCGCCGGCGACATCCGCGAACAGGGGGCCGTCCAGCGCACGCCGCGCTTCTTCCAGCTGCGGGATCGAAATGGTCATGCCGCCTTTACCTCATGCAGGCTGGCCCTGCCCTTGCGCGCCAGCCACAGTTTCACCGTCAGTTCGCCGCCGCCCAGCGTATCGGTCGCGACGAGCCGAAGCCCCGCGGCCTGCGCCCAGGCCGCGACCTGTTCGTCCGCGAAGCCCAGCCGGACATGCGCGTCGCGGGTGCGCAGCTCCTCGCGGTCATGCGGCGCGAAGTCGACCACCAGCAGCCGCCCGCCGGGACCGAGCACCCGCCCGGCCTCCAGGATCGCGGCGCCCGGCTGCTGCGCATAGTGGAGGACGTGATGGAGGATCGCGACATCCGCCGCACCATCGCCCAGCGGCAGCGCATACAGATCCGCCTGGCGCAGGTCGGTGTTCGCCCGCCCGGCCAGCTTGGCGCGCGCGAGCCGCAGCATCTCCGACGAACGGTCGATCCCCAGCGCGGCATCCGCCTGCGGCCCGAACAGCTCCAGCATGCGGCCGGTGCCGGTGCCGATGTCGATCAGCGTGCCCACCGGCCCCGCCCCCAGCACCCGCGCCATGGCGGCCTCGACCTCCTCCTCGGCGACATGGAGCGAGCGGATCGCGTCCCACTCGCCGGCATGGCTCTCGAACCATGTCGCCGCCGACGCCGCGCGATCGGCGCGCACCGCCGCGAGGCGGGCGGCGTCGGCGGCCGCCCAATGGTCGTGCTCGACCGCGTCCCACCCGTCGAGCGCCGCCGCGATCGGGGCCACCGCCCGCCGGTCACCCAAGGCAACGAATACCCAGCTGCCTTCCTTGCGCCGTTCGAGCAGCCCGGCGTCGACCAGGATCTTGACGTGACGCGACACCCGCGGCTGACTCTGCCCGAGCACCTGTGCCAGCTCGCCCACCGACAGCTCCATGCGCCGCACCAGCGCCAGGATACGCAGGCGGGTGCCGTCGGCGAGGGCACGGAAGATTTCGAGTGCGAAGGTCATTTCCGGATCGAGATATAAAGATATCTTTATATGCGGTCAACGCATGTCGGAGGGAGCCGAACGGGCAAAAGGGCGTTCGCAACCGCACGGCCGGGATCCCGGTCCAACGTGTCGATCAAGAGGAACCGTGTCATGAACCGTATCACCATCCCGCTGCTCGCCCTGGGACTGGGTCTGGCGGCGTGCAGCCAGCAGACCGAGGATCAGACCGCCGCCGCCGCCAACTCCGCCGCCTCGGACGTCAGCGCCACTACCTCCAACGCCGTCAACGACGTCGACTCCGCGACCGATCGGGCGCTCGGGTCGGCCGAACAGTCGATGGACAATGCCGGTGCCCGTGCCGATGCCGCCGCCGACCGTAGCGGCGCGGCGCTCGACAACGCCGGCGACCGGGCCGGCGTGGCGCTCGACCGGGCGGGCAACGCGATCAGCAACGGCGCGGACAAGGCCGCCGACGCGACCGGCCGGGCGCTGGAGCGTGCCGGCAAGTCGATCCGCGACTGATGCGGATCCGCTTCCCCGTCGCGGCGCTGGCCGCGGCGGGGCTGCTGGCGGCGTGCGGAGGCGCGAACGACAGCCCCGGCACGCTCGATGCCGACGACCAACGCCAGTTGAACGAAGCGGCCGCGATGCTCGATGCCAACAGCGTCGATGGCGACGCCGCGGCGGCAAACGTCACCACGCCCTGATCCGGCGCGGAACCATCGCCGTCGCGAGCCGCTACCGCCCGCGATGACAAGCCTGACCGACCGCATCCGCGACGACATCGTGCTCTACGGTGCACTCGCCGCCAATGTCGGCATCGGCATCGCCAAGTTCGTCGCGGCGGGGATCACCGGCTCCTCGTCGATGCTGACGGAGGGCATCCATTCCTGCGTCGACAGCGGCAACCAGGTCCTGCTGCTCTACGGACAGAGCCGGTCCAAGCGCCCCGCGGATGCGGCTCACCCGTTCGGCTATGGCCGCGAGCTGTATTTCTGGGCGTTCGTGGTCGCCATCCTGATCTTCGCGGTGGGCGCGGGCGTATCGATCTACGAAGGCATTCGCCACGTCCGCCACCCCGTTCCGCTTGAGAGCCCGACCGTCAACTACGTCGTGCTCGGCATTTCGGCGGCGCTGGAGGGGAGCAGCTGGGCGATCGCGGTGCGCGAGTTCGGGCGGTCCAAGGGCACGCTCGGTTGGTGGCAGGCGATCCACCGGTCCAAGGACCCGGCCGGCTTCATCGTCCTGTTCGAGGATTCCGCCGCGCTCGCGGGGCTCGCCATTGCAGCGGTGGGAGTCTGGGTGAGCCATCAATGGGGTGATTCGCGGATCGACGGCTATGCCTCCGTCGCGATCGGCACCATCCTGGCACTTGTCGCCGGGCTGCTGGCGCGCGAGGCGAAGGGGCTGCTGATCGGCGAACGGGCCGACCCCGCGACGGTGGCCGAGGCGCGCCGGATCGTTGCCGCCCACCGTTCCGTCACCGCCGTCAACCATGTCCGCACCATCCATACCGCACCCGAGAGCGTGTTCGTCGCGATCAGCGCCGACTTCGACGACACGCTGACCATGGGCGCGGGCGAGACGGTGATCGAGGAGCTGGAGCAGGCGTTGCGCGAGGCCATCCCGACGCTGTCGTCGATCTACATCCGCCCGGAGAAACAACGGGATGCGGTGCAGGACGGATCGGGCTTGCCCTTCACCGCCGCCCCGGCCTAGCGTTCGCGGCATGCGCTTCGTTCGCCTGTGCCTTGCCGCGCTGTCGCTGCTGTTCGCCCTGCCGGCGGACGCGCGGGTGGTCATCACCTTCTGGAGCCACGAGCTCGGCAACAGCTTCCCGCACGCCTTCTTCACCCTGCGCGGCATTCCCGACGCGGGCGGACCGCCGGTGGATGCCAATTACGGCTTCACCGCCAAGTCGCTGACCCCCGCGATCCTGATGGGCACGGTGGGCGGGCGGCTCGACATCGCCAAGCCGACCTACATCAAGGGCAGCGACGCGCAGTTCTCGGTCGAGATGACCGACGCGCAATATAACGACGTGCTGGCGCTGGTCGCGGCGTGGGACGCCAGCACCGGGGATAGCCGCTACAACCTCAACTCCCGCAACTGCGTCCATTTCGTCCAGGAGGCGGCGCGGCGTGCGGGGCTGGTGCAGGTCGAGTTTCCCAAGCTGATGAAGAAGCCGCGGTCGTATCTGAAGGCGGTGGCGGCGGCGAACCCCGGCGCGGTCGTGCCAGTGGGGATGCACGGCAAGGCGTATCTCGCGACCCTGGTACCGATCGCCCCCGCCGCGCCGGTCGCGACCATCACGCCGGTACCAGTTCCATGAGGTCGAGCCGCCGGCCGAAGCCGGTGCCGGGCAACACCAGCCGCCACCGCTGCACCCCAATCCGTTCGACCAGCCCGGCCGTGTCGCGCAGCCGGTCGCGGCCATAGGCGAGCGCGCGCGGCTCGTCGCCGATCGCCAGCGCGCCCAGGAATACCGCACGCGACGCGGTATCGGGATACAGGAACCCCGCCGGCCGCTGGTCGCCCGCCTCCACCACCAGCCGCAGCCGGGCGCCTTCCTTGAGCACGCAGGGCCGCCAGCGTTCGACGGTCAGCGCCGCATCGGCGCGGGCCGGTAGCCGGTGGAAGCGGCAGCGATAGGAGCCCGCGGGTGGCGTCGCGTCGATCAGGGCGCGATCGGGATCGAACAGTGCCGCGTCGTGCGCCGCGGTGCCGGGCGGGAGCAACGCCAGCGCCGCGACCCAGCTGTCGCGCCACCCGCGCAGCCGCGCACGATCGGCGTCGCTCGCCATCCGCCGCCAGTCGGGCTGCGCCTGCGCCGCGGCGGCAGCGGCCGCGAACAGCAGGACAAAGGCGGCGAGCGGCCTCATGCGGCGGTCCACCCGCCGTCCATCGACAGGTTGGCGCCGGTGATCGCCGCCGCCTCGTCCCGGCACAGGAACACGGCCATCGCGGCGACCTGTTCGGGGGTGACGAACTGCTTGGTCGGCTGCGCGGCGAGCAGGACGTCGTTCATCACCTGCTCGCGCGTCAGCCCGCGCGCGCGCATCGTGTCGGGGATCTGGTTCTCGACCAGCGGGGTCCAGACATAGCCGGGCGAGATGCAGTTGACGGTGATGCCATGGGTGGCGGTCTCCAGCGCCACCGTCTTGGTAAGGCCGACCACCCCATGCTTGGCGGCGACATAGGCGGACTTGTTGGGACTGGCGACGAGGCTGTGCGCCGATGCGGTGGTGATGATCCGTCCCCACCCGGCCCGCTTCATGTGCGGCACCGCGGCGCGCATCGCATACCATGCGCTCAGGAGGTTGATGCGGATGATCGCCTCGAACCGGTCGGGCGGAAAATCCTCGATCGGGGCGACGTACTGGACGCCGGCATTGTTGACCAGGATGTCCACCCCGCCCAGCGCCGCCGCGGTGCGATCGACCAGCGCCGTGACCGCATCCCCGTCGGCCATGTCGGCGGGATCGTGAAGTGCCGCCGCTCCGCTCGCGGCGGACAGTTCGGCGCGGATCGCCTCGATCGCGGCCGGGTCGCCGAAGCCGTTGAGCACCACTGCCGCCCCCTGCGCGGCGAACGCGCGGGCATAGGCGAGGCCGATGCCCGAGGTGGAGCCGGTGACGATCGCGGTCTTGCCTTGGAGGAACATGGCCTTCTCCTTCGCTCCGTGCGTAGCGCGGCACACGGGCGTTGCAACTCGCAGCCCCCTCCGCGCATTCGTGCCGCAGCCGCAACGGAGCCGAGCTTATGCGCCTCGACGATTTCGACCCCAACATCAACGTGTCGGACCAGGGCGACCGGGGCGGCGGTGGCGGCTTCGGGTTCGGCGGGGGTGGCGGTGGCGGCGGGCTGCTGTTCGGGCTGTTGCCGCTGATCGGCAGCCGTTTCGGATGCGGGGGGATCGTGGTCGTGCTGATCCTGTTCGCGGTGTTCGGCGGCGGGCTGGGCAACCTTGGCGGGATGCTGGGCGGCGGCGGGGGATCGGGCGTGCCGGCGACGCGGTCGGCCCCGGCCGGCCAGGGCGCGGCGCAGGTCTGCACCACCGACCCCGCCAAGCGTGCGGCGTGCAATGCGTTCTCTTCGGCGGAGAATACCTGGGAGGCGCTGTTCGCGCGATCGGGCCAGCAGTTCCGGGCGCCCGGCCTGACCTTCTTCACCAACAACGGCCAGTCGGGGTGCGGCGCGGCGCAGGCGGCGATGGGGCCCTTTTATTGCCCGACCGACAACGGCATCTACCTCGACGTCGGCTTCTTCGACGAGCTCGCCAACCGGTTCCGCGCGCAGGGCGACTTCGCGCAATACTACGTGATCGCGCATGAGTTCGGGCATCACATCCAGAACCTGCTCGGCACGTCCGAACAGGTGCAGCAGGTACAGCGGTCGTCGGGACGGACCGCGGGCAACGCCGCATCGGTGCGGCTGGAATTGCAGGCGGACTGCTATGCCGGGGTGTGGGCGGCGCAGAACCGCAACCGGCTGGACCCCGGCGACGTCGAGGAGGGGCTGACCGCGGCCGCCGCGATCGGCGACGATACGCTTCAGCGGCAAGGCAGCGGCCGGGTGGTGCCCGACAGCTTCACCCACGGCACCTCCGCACAGCGCCAGTTCTGGCTGCGCAAGGGGCTGACCAGCGGCGATCCGACGCAGTGCGACACGTTCTCGGGCGCGATCTGACGCCCGGCCCACGTCAAGCGTCCTTGTCCGAAGTGGACGAAGCGATACGGGCAAGCGACAAATAATAGGCCCGATGGGGGTCGGGCATCCGTTCCCCATAGGCGAGCGCATAGGCCAGCCGGTTGTCATGGGTGTGACGCTGGCCGATCACCCGGCCGGCGTAGCGGACGGGCCGGGTGTAGCCGTTGGTCGCGCGGTCGATCGCGCGTTCGAGCACCCGGTCGCGCCCCATTTCGAGCGCGATGTCCCATGCCTCCGCGAAGCTCGCGCCCGCCGGATGGCGGCGCAGCTTGTAGGCGGACGCGCGCCATGCCGTTCGCCCGGCACGCCTCCGCGACGCTGCCGAACATCACCAGCGCGATGACGAACCGGCGCTGGCGCTGCGCGGTCCAGCCGTCGTGGCGGCCGTTGGAGGGGACGGGATCGAACGCGGGCGCGTCGCGCATGGCGGCGGCAGCGACGCCGGCAGTGGCGAACACGGGCGGGGCGGGGTCGGTCATCGCCGAGTCTATGCCGATTCGCAGCGATGTAGGACAGCGGGTTGAGGGGGGATTTGTTGTTCGGGGTGTGGTGGAGACCGGAAGCACAGGTTTTGGAAGGGCGTCTGGCAATGACTGCCATCGCCCGGCGCCGATGCCGGTTGCGAAACGGATCGGTCCCGAGAACGCCGACGCGGTTTCGATCGCGCTTCGTTTGCGGGAACGTCGCGCTGCGATATGACGGCGGCCGATCCATGGGGGACCGACGATGGCTCAGGGGCGAACGGGATTGCGGGTCGTCATACTGCATGGTGCGTATGGAGGTCCCGACACCAACTGGTTTCCCTGGCTTCACGCCGAGCTCGAGCGCGCGGGGATCGAGGTGGTGGTGCCCCGGTTTCCCACGCCGCAGGGGCAATCGCTGGCAGCGTGGATAGAAGCCTATGACCGTGCGGTTGCGCGATCAGCTCCGGCTGCCACCATGCTGGTAGGCCACAGTCTCGGGGTGAGTCTGGCGTTGCGATTGGTCGAAAGGGGGGCCGAGCCGTTCAGCGGGCTGTTCCTCGCCGCAGGATTCACGGGCGCGCTCGGTCTGCCCGACTATGATCCCATCAATGCGTCGTTCTTCGATGAACCATTCGATTGGAAAGGCATCGGCGAACGGAAAGGAAGGACATGCCGCTGCTGGGCGGGGGACGACGATCCCTATGTACCCCTCTCGCGCTCGCAGGAGATCGCCGACCATCTGCATGCGCCACTCGAGGTGGTTCCGGGCGGTGGGCATCTGAACGGCGAAACGGGTTTCACCGCCTTTCCGCAGATGCGTGACGCGATTCTTGCCGCAGCCGTTCGCGTGGTCGGCTAGAGGCCCGACCGGCCATGGCTGGTCGGGGATCGTGCCTGTAGCCCGGGAAGCACCCGCCCTCCCGAAGCCTGTTCCCGGTTGCCTGTGCCCAGGACGGCCGTCCTGCGATGGCAGAGCGCCAACGGCCTTGGCGTTGCAAGGGATGGCGCTCGGACCGGGCCAAGCCTTGTTTGACGCGACCGATGCGGTGGCGTTTCGGCCAGCACCGGCGGGACGGGCGCTACAGGCGGACCAGCATCTTGCCGGTATTGCCGCCGGTGAACAGCCCGAGAAAGGCGTCGGGGGTCGCTTCGAGGCCGTCCAGCACCGTCTCCTCGCGCTGCAACCGGCCGGTCGCGAGCAGTTCGCCCATGCCCCGGTAGAATTCGGGCGCGCGGGCCAGATAGTCGCTGACGATGAAGCCCTGCATCCGGATGCGGTTGCCGATCAGGCGGGCGAGATATTTGAGCTGGGTGGGTCTGGCGTCGTTGTAGACGTCGATCATCCCGCAGATCGCGAAGCGCGCGCGGGGGCGGGCATGGGCGAGCGCGGCGTCGAGATGGTCGCCGCCGACATTGTCGAAATAGACGTCGATGCCCCCCTTCCCCGTCGACGCGACCGCTTCGGCGAGCGCCCTGGCGACGGGCTGCGCCTTGTAGTCGATCGCGGCGTCGGCACCCAGGTCGCGGACCCACGCCGCCTTTTGCGCGCCGCCGGCCGAACCGATCACGGTCATGCCCTTCGCCTTGGCGATCTGCACCACGGTCGACCCGACCGCGCCGGCGGCGGCGGAAACGAAAACCGTGTCGCCCTCGCCGGCCTGCGCCACGTCGAGCAGGCCGAACCATGCGGTCATGCCGGGCATGCCGAGCTGGCCCAGGAACGCCTGGGGCGAGACGTCCAGCGCGGGCAGCTTCTGCGCCTCCGCGGCATCGAGCACCGCCTCGTCGCGCCAGCCGCGCATGTGCTGGACGAGGTCGCCGGGGGAAAGGCCGGGCGCGCGGGACTCCACCACCTCGCCGATCGCGCCGCCGTCCATCGGCTCGCCGATGCCGAAGGGCGGGACGTAGCTCTTCACGTCGTTCATCCGCCCGCGCATGTACGGATCGACCGACAGCCAGCGGTTGACGACCCGCACCTGCCCTTCGTCCAGCGCGGGCAGGTCGCGCTCGACCAGCGCGAAATCGGCGGGGGTCGGGGTGCCTTGCGGGCGGGCGGCGAGCGTCCATGCACGGGCCATGCGGTCTTCTCTCCTGATCTTGCCGACGCGGTGATAGCCCAACCGCCGCGCCGGTCCACCGCGCTATTTTCGCGCGGCGGGGCGTTGCATCGCCGGGCATCCGCGGCTAATGGCGGCGCTCCCGGTCTTCAGGCCGGCGGGCGCGGGGCCGTAGCTCAGATGGGAGAGCGCTGCAATCGCACTGCAGAGGTCAGGGGTTCGATTCCCCTCGGCTCCACCACCCCGCCCTTTCCCCGACTTTACCCCTGCCCTTCGCGTCGTTGGGCGCCGCCGCGCGTTCAGCCGGGGCATGACCGATCCCGCCATTCCCGCCGCGACCCTGGTGATCCTTCGCGAGCGCGCGTCCGGCCCGCCCGAGGTGCTGATGGTCGAGCGCGCCGCGACCATGGCGTTCGCGGGCGGGGCGAGCGTGTTTCCCGGCGGGCGGGTCGATCCGGGCGACCGGGTGCTAGCCGCGACGCTGGCCCCGGCCGATGCCGAGGACGCCGCCGCCCGGATCGCGGCGATCCGCGAGACGCTGGAGGAGGCAGGGCTGGCGATCGGATTCGCGGCGGTGCCGGACCCGGCGACGGTGGCGGCGATGCGCGCGGCCCTAGCGACGGGCGAGGCGTTCGCGGGGGTGCTGACGCGCCACGGCCAGCGGCTCGTTCCCGAGCGACTGGTGGCGTTCGCCCGCTGGCGGCCCGACCATCCGGGCATGCGGATCTTCGACACGCGCTTCTATCTCGTCGTGCTGCCCGAGGGTGGGCCGCGAGGGGAGGCCGATGGAGGCGAGAGCGTGCGGCTGGGGTGGGACAGCGCGGCCGGATGGCTGGCGGCGGCGGCACGGGGAGAGGTGCAGCTCATCTATCCGACCCGGCGCAACCTGGAACGGCTGGCGCGGTTCGCGAGCCCCGACGACGCGGTGGCGGATGCGGCGGCGCATCCCGTCCGCACGGTGACGCCATGGACCGAGCTGCGCGACGGGGTGCCGCACCTCTGCATCCCCGACGACCTGGGCTATCCGGTCACCGCCGAGCCGTTGGCGGGGGCGGCGCGCGGGTGATGGGGCGGATAATCCGCGGAATACGCCGGGGCGCAGGGCTGGCGGTGTTCGGGATGCTGGGGCTGACGGTCGCTTTCCTCGCCTGGGCGGGATTGCGCGGCGTGCCGCAGGACCTGCCCTGGACGCCGCTCGACCTGGGCGCGCCGGTGGGGGCGTTCACGGGGCGCAAGCTGACCGGGCTCGGCACCGACTTCCCGCAATGCGAGGCGCTGCTGCGGCGCGCGGGCGTGCGGTGGCAGGCGCTGCCGCCCCGGCGCGACGGGCCGCGATGCGGCTATGACGATGCGGTACGGCTGCGGCCCGAGGGGGCGCTGACCATCGCGTTCCGGCCGGCGAACCTGGGGATCGCCTGTCCGGTCGCGGCGGCGCTGGCGATGTGGGAATGGAACCACGTCCAGCCCGCGGCGCGGCGGCATTTTGGCGCCGAAGTGACCGCGATCGAGCATTTCGGGAGCTACAACTGCCGGCGCATGTACGGGCGCGACGGGGGTAGCTGGAGCGAACATGCCACCGCCGATGCAGTCGACATCGCGAGATTCCGGCTGTCGACCGGCGAGCGGGTGACGGTTGCGGCGGACTGGAACGGGACGCCCGCCAGCCGCGCCTTTCTGCGCGAGGTGCGCGACGGGGCATGCGACCTGTTCGCCACCACCCTGTCGCCCGACTACAACGCGGCGCACCACGACCACCTGCACCTGGACCAGGCGGCGCGCGGCGTCGGCGGCTGGCGGTCGTGCCGCTAGCCGCGGTCAGTGCGGAAGCGCGGCGGCATCGACCTTTTCCACCCAGTGCGGGAAAAAGGCGGGCTGGCGGTTCGACCAGCCGGAAGCGGTCGCCGCCGCCTCGCTGATCGACTGGAGCAGCTTGCGCCGGAGTTCGGGATGGAGATGGGGCAACGCCGCCGCCGCGCAGAAGGCGGACGGGAGCCATGGGCGGACCTCCGCCCCGACCAGCCGTTCGTACAGGAAGCGGAAGGCGGAGAAGCCGGTGATCCGCCCCTGCCCCAGATCGAACGCGGCCAGCGTCACCAGCGGGCCGAGCAGCGGCTCCATCGCGTCGATGCCGGCATCGGCGGGGATCGCCTCGCGCAGGTCGGGCAGGACGCTGTAGAGCCGGGCCTGCGCCCGGATGCTTGCCGCTTCCACCACGTCGCGCGACCAGCGGGTCATCGCGTCGTCGCGATCGAGCCCGATGTCGAGCGACCGCCGGATGTACCGCTGCGTCGCCGCGCCGAAGGTCGCGAATTCCTTCATCTCGGCCAAGGTCATCACGCCCTGCGCCTGCTTCATCCTCGATGCCATGCCACTCACCCCGCCCCACGAGAGAACCGGAGACCGTCATACACCGGATTGGTTAACTGCCGGCTTAACGGAGCTTTCTCCGACGCTTCGCAGGCGACCACGAAAACTGGTGCGGCGCAACATGGCCTGCGACGAGTGGTGGGACAGCGGTCGTATCGTGCAAGGACTGCGGCACCGGCGCAACAATGCGGCAGAAGGGCTGCTTCAACCCTCACGCCGGTCAGCCCGGCGGGAGCGGGCGACGTCAGGCCTGCTTTTCGCGCAAGGCGCGTTCGGCGTCCTCATCATAACCCGACGAGGCGGCGGGACCGTTGTTGTGCACCGGCTGGGTCGAGGCGGGCGGGTCGCTGGCGTCCATCGACTCGTCGAGCCCTGCGTCGAGACGCGCATCGGCGCTGTCGGGGTTCTTTTCCAGCCGCCGGGCGATCGATTTGTCGCGGCCCGCATCCTGGCGGTGGTCGCGCTCCTGATTACCCGCATTGGGGGCGACGGACATGCTGTCGAGCGCGCGGTCGTCGATGCCGTTCATGATGGCCTCCTGTGAATCGGTCATAGCTAGAACGAGCGGCCTGCGGCACCGTTCCGGCAACGTACCGCAACGAAAAGCGGCCCGGCGGTATGTCCGCCGAGCCTCCACGCCGCTCCGTTACCTGAGCGTCAGTCGCGGCTGGAGCCGAACAGGCGCAGGATGAACAGGAACATGTTGATGAAGTCGAGGTAGAGGCTGAGCGCCGACATCACCACGACCTTGTCGGCCATGTCGGTACCGCGAACCTGGAAATACAGGCTCTTGGTCCGCTGCGTATCATAGGCGGTGAGGCCGGCGAACAGCAGCACGCCGATCGCGGAGATCACGAGGCCGAGCGGACCCGACTGGACGAAGATGTTGACGATCGATGCGACCATCAGGCCGACGACACCGATGATGAGGAAGGTGCCGAACGCCGACAGGTCACGCTTGGTCGTGTAGCCATACAGGCTGAGCGCCGCGAAGCCGGCCGCGGTCGAGAAGAACGCACCCGCGATCGATGAACCGCTGTAGACCAGGAAGATGGTCGACAACGACAGGCCCATCAGCACCGCGAAACCCCAGAACAGCGCCTGGAGGGTTCCGGTCGACATGCGCGCCTGACCAAAGCTCATCCCGAACACGATCGCGAGCGGGGCGAACATGATGACATATTTGAGGATGCCGCCGCCGACGAAGACCTGTGCCGCAGGCGAGTTCGCGCCACCGGACGCGAACAGCATCGCGACGATGCCGGTCAGCAGCACGGCGGACGCCATGTAGTTGTAGACACGCAGCATGTACGACCGGAGACCCGCGTCATACGCCGCCGATTGGGTGCCGGCCGAGTCCGCCTTGCCGAAGGGGGCGGTACCAAGCCGGGGGTCGGACCAATTGGCCATGAGAAAACCAGCTCCTTTGCCGGCCCGATGCCGGTTACGGTCGAATATCGGCCTGTTGCGGACCCTTTTCAAGCGGGCCGCCCAACCCCGCGCAACGGCAGCAAAATCTCGTTACAATGCCCGTATGCCCCGCCTGTTCGTCGCCCTTCGCCCACCGCCGCCGATTCGCGAACGGCTGATCGACATCACCGACGGGGTGCCGGGCGCGCGCTGGCAGGACGACGAACAACTGCACCTGACGCTGCGCTTCATCGGCGAGGTGGAACGGCCGCAAGCGGAGGATATCGCGGCGTGCCTGGCGCAGGTCCATGCGCCGGCGCCCGTGATGACGCTGCACGGGGTCGGCCAGTTCGCGCGGCGGGGGCGAACGGACACGCTGTGGGCGGGGATCGCCCCGCGCGAGCCGCTCGCGCATCTCCATCGCAAGGTCGATCAGGCCTGCGTGCGGGCGGGGCTGGCGCCGGAAGGACGCGCGTTCGCGCCGCACCTGACGGTGGCGCGATTGCCGCGAAGCCTGGGCGAGGACGCGGCGGTGTCGGCGTGGCTCGCGCGGCATGCGGGGCTGGCGAGCGCGCCATTCTCGGGCAGCCACATCGTGCTGTACCAGAGCTTCCTCGACCGCGCCGGGGCGGTGTACGAGCCGGTGATGCGCTGGCCGCTGGACGCGCCGGCGGAACCCGGGGCGGCGGCAGCGGGTTCGCACGGGCGGCATTGAGGGAGATCAGGCGATGCGCATGGGCGTGATGATGGTGGCGGCGCTGTTGGCGACCGGCTGCGCGCGGGATCGCGACACGGTGGCGGAGACGGGCGGGCGCAGCGCCGCGGCGGCGATGCGGACCGCGGGCGGCGCCGAGGCCGGGCGCGCGACCGCGACGGAGGTGACGGGCGGAGTGCGCTTCACCGCGGACGTCACCGGCCTGCCGCCGGGAACGCACGGCATCCATGTCCACACCGTGGGCCGGTGCGACGCGCCCGACTTCACCAGCGCGGGCGGGCACTGGAACCCGACCGCACGCCAGCACGGGACGCAGAACCCGCAGGGGCCGCACCAGGGCGACCTGCCCAATCTGATCGTCGGCAACGACGGACGCGGCACCATCGGGCTGACGATCCCGGGCGCGACGCTGGACGCGCTGCTCGACGCGGACGGGGCGACGATGATGGTGCATGCGGGGATCGACGACCTGCGTTCCGACCCCGCGGGCAACAGCGGCGCGCGGATCGCGTGCGGGACATTCCAGCCGGCCTGAATGGAGGACCGTCGTCCCGGCGCGGGCCGGGATGACGGTCAGCGGCTCCCCCGCGTTTCGCGCAGCCCGAAGGCGGTGACCACCAGCGCGAGCAACGTCACGGCGAAGGTGTACCACAGCCCCGAGAACGGGTCGCCGGTTCGCGCGACGATGTACTGGCTGATGAACGGCAGGAAGCCGCCGAAATAGCCGGTGCCGATGTGATAGGGGATCGACAGCGAGCTGTAGCGGATCGCGGGCGGGAACATCTCGGACAGCAGCGCCGCGACCGGGCCGTAGGTCAGCCCCGACAAGGCGCCGAGCGCGAGGATGCCGAGCAGGATCACGACGACGTTCCCCGCCGAGGGGCGAACCGGCGACAGGTCGTACCCCGCCGCCGCGAGTGCGCGATCGAGCCCGGCGGGCGACAGGTCGTGAAGGGTGATCCCGCCGATCGTGACCACGGTGGCGGGGGTGCGGCGCTTCTCATAGGGGATGCCCCGCCGCGAGAAGGCGTCGAGCAGCCGCCCGCAGCGGTCCGCCTGCGCCTTTGCGAAGGGGCTGTAGGTGCAGTGCGGGCCCGACACCACGACCGGCGCGCGGGCGGCGGCGCGGGCGAGGCCGGGATTGGCGGCGGCGGCGATGGTCCAGAAGATCGGGAACAGCAGCACCAGCGTCAGCAGATAGCCGATCACGATCGGCGGCTTGCGCCCCCAGCGGTCGGACAGGTGGCCGAACAGGATGTACCAGCCGGTGCCGAGCAGCACCGCGACCCCGACCAGCATCTGCGCCATGGTCTCCTCCACCCGCATCGCGGTCTGGAGAAAGGACAGCACGCTGAACATCGCGGTGTACCAGATCACCGTCAGCCCGGCGGCGATGCCGAACAGCGCCACCGCCATGCGGCGGACGTTGCCGGGGTGGGTAAAGGCGGCCTTGAGCGGGTTCTTCGCCTGTTCGCCCGCGGCGCGCATCGCCTCGAACACCGGCGACTCGGACAGTTTGAGCCGCATCCACAGCGCGATGCCGAGTAGCACCACCGAGAACAGGAAGGGAAAGCGCCAGCCGCCGCCTATCCAGGTCTCGGCCGGCAGCGCCGCCTTGGTCGCGAGCACCACCGCGAGGCTGAGGATGAACCCGCCCGCGACGCCCGCCTGGATGAAGCTGGTGTAGAAGCCGCGGCGGTGGGCGGGGGCATGTTCGGCGACGTAGATCGCGGCGCCGCCATATTCGCCGCCGAGCGCAAGCCCCTGTGCGACCCGGAGCAGCAGCACGAGCGCGGGCGCCCACAGCCCGATGGCGGCGGCCGAGGGCACCAGCCCGACGCCGGCGGTGGCGACCCCCATCAGCGCGACCGTGACCAGAAAGGTGTACTTGCGCCCCAGCCGGTCGCCCAGATAGCCGAACACCACCGCACCCAGCGGGCGGAAGCCGAAGCCGACGGCGAACCCCGCCCAGGCGAGCAGCGTCTGGACCAGTTCGTTGTCGGCGGGAAAGAAGGTGCGGCCGATGATCCCGGACGCGGCCAGCGTGCCGTAGATGAAGAAGTCGTACCATTCGAACACCGTGCCGAGCGACGACGCGGTGATGACGAGGCGGATGTCCTTTGGCGTGGGTCGGTAGGCCGCCTCTGGATTGGCCATGGTCACGTTTCCCCCTTCCCGCAGCGTCGGGCCTGTCCCGGCGTCCACCGTCCCGCGAGCGCCGCCGGTGGTGGTGTATGCGGCCCGGTGGACCCCGGAACAAGCCCGGGGTGACGGGGAGTCGGACGCACCCTCGCCCTCCCCTGTCCCGGCGGGAGGGGGAGAGACGGGAGAGACGGCGTTACAGGACGAAGCGGCTGAGGTCGGTGTTGCGGGCGATGCTGGCGAGCTGGCCGTCGACATAGGCCGCGTCCACGGTGAGCGTGCTGCCGCCGCGGTCCTCGGCGTTGAAGCTGACATCCTCCAGCAGCTTTTCCATCACCGTCTGGAGGCGGCGGGCGCCGATGTTCTCGACCTGGCCGTTGACCTCCGCGGCGATGCGGGCGACCGCGGCGATGCCGTCGGGGGTCAAGTCGACCGTGACGCCTTCGGTGGCGAGCAGCGCCTTGTACTGGAGCGGCAGCGACGCCTTGGTATCCGACAGGATGGCGACGAAGTCGGCCTCGGTCAGCCCCTTGAGCTCGACGCGGATCGGCAGGCGCCCCTGGAGTTCGGGGAGCAGGTCGGACGGCTTGGCGACGTGAAACGCGCCGGACGCGATGAACAGGATGTGGTCGGTCTTCATCGGGCCGTATTTGGTGGCGACGGTGGTGCCCTCGATCAGCGGCAGCAGGTCGCGCTGGACCCCCTCGCGGCTGACCGAGCCGCCGCCGCGCTGTTCGGACATCGCGATCTTGTCGATCTCGTCGAGGAAGACGATGCCGTTGGCCTCCGCATCCGCCAGCGCGACGCGGTTGACGTCGTCCTGGTCGAGGCGCTTGTCCGCCTCCTCCTCGACCAGCTTCTCCCAGGCGGAGCGGACGGGGAGCTTGCGGCGCTTGAGGTTCTGGCCGCCGCCGAACTGCTTCATCATCTCGCCCAGATTTATCATCTGGGGCGCGCCGCCGGGGATCTCGAAGGGCATGGCGGGGGCCTGTTCGACCTCGATCTCGATCTCGGTGGCGTCGAGATGGCCGTCGGCGAAGCGCTGGCGGAAGCTCTCGCGGGTCGCGGCGCTCGCGTCCCTGCCGACCAGCGCGTCGAGCAGGCGCTTCATCGCCGCCTCCTCCGCCTTGTCCTTCACCGCCGAGCGGCGGCGTTCCTTTTCGAGCCGGATCGCCTCCTCGACGAGGTCGCGGGCGATCTGTTCGACGTCGCGGCCGACATAGCCGACCTCGGTGAACTTGGTCGCCTCGACCTTGACGAAGGGCGCGTCGGCGAGCTTCGCCAAGCGGCGGCTGATCTCGGTCTTGCCGCAGCCGGTGGGGCCGATCATCAGGATGTTCTTGGGCGTCACCTCGTCGCGCAGGTCGGCGGACAGGCGCTGGCGGCGCCAGCGGTTGCGCAGCGCCACCGCGACCGCGCGCTTGGCGTCGGCCTGGCCGATGATGTGGGCGTCGAGCGCGGCGACGATCGCCTTGGGCGTGAGCTGGTCGTTCATGGTACCTCGTCATCCCGAAAAGGCCGGGATCGCGTGCGGCAGGGCACGCTTGGTGTCAGGGCGACCCCAGCCTTCGCTGGGGTGACGGTCAGTTGGAGTCCAGCGTCTCCACGGTCAGCCGGTCGTTGGTGTAGACGCAGACCTCGGCGGCGATCGCCATCGCCTTGCGGCAGACGGTTTCGGCATCGGCCTCATACTCCACCAGCGCGCGGGCGGCGGCGAGGGCGTAGTTGCCGCCCGAGCCGATCGCGGCGACCCCGGCCTCGGGCTCGAGCACGTCGCCATTGCCGGTGAGGATCAGCGTCACGTCCCGGTCGGCGACGATCATCATCGCTTCCAGGTTCTTGAGATACTTGTCGGTGCGCCAGTCCTTGGCGAGCTCCACCGCGGCGCGCATGAGCTGGCCGTTGTGGCGCTCGAGCTTCGCCTCCAGCCGCTCGAACAGGGTAAAGGCGTCGGCGGTCGCGCCCGCAAAGCCGCCGATCACCGACCCGTCGCCCAGCCGGCGGACCTTGCGGGCGTTGGGCTTCATCACCGTCTGGCCCATCGACACCTGTCCGTCGCCGATCACGACAACCTTGCCGTTGCGGCGCACGGACAGGATGGTGGTGCCGTGCCACGTCGTTTCGTTGCTCATCGAGCGGGGATGTAGGCGTCGGCGGGCCGGGTGCAATCCTTCCCGCCGGGGCGGGGTAGGATCGTCACCGACGCTTGCCCCATTCGCGCGCCACCGTGTAGCCGAGATACCCCGTCCCGAAGAGCGCGTAGAGCGGTTCGGGGATCGCGACGAGATACGCCGCCATGCCGCGGGTCATCGCCGCGGCGGTGGCGGGGCTGACCGCGGCGACCAGCCCCATCGGCAGCGACCAGAGCAGCAGTGCGTACATGAGGTAGAGAAAGGTCGGCCGCGCACGGGCGGCCCAGAGATCGGAACGGCGATGGTCCATGGCGGAGCCCCCATCAAGTTGAGGAAGTTGAGGCGATATCGACATCGTCACCCGAGCCGGTTGGCGAGCCAGCCGTAGAGGAAAGCCTCGTTCGCGGGACGCTGTTCGGCGAGGCGGAGATAGCGTTCGCCCTGAAGCGCGTCGGCGGCGCGGACCAGCACCGCCTCCGCCCCCCGGCCGCGGACGGCGAGGAAGGCGTCGAGCGCCGCCAGCGTCGCAGGGCCGATGCGGCCGTCGGGGGCGAGATCGGGATAGTCGCGCGCGCCCCGGTTCAGCGCGTTGAGCGCGCGCTGGAGGAACCCGGCCGCCACCCCCGGCCCCATGTTGACGCCGGTATCGAACAGCTCGGCCGCGAGCGCGGGCGCGCGCCGGGCGACCGCATCGAGGCCGGGACGCTGCCAGTAGAGGCGGCGGTAGATCGCGGCGGCGACGCCGCGCGGCAGCGCCGCCATCCGGCCACCGTACCCTTCGGCGCGCGCCACCGCCTCCGTGATCCCCCAGCGGGTCGCGCCGCCGCGATCGGCGGGGTGGTCGACATGGCCGCCCTCGCGGTCGATCACCGCCTCGATCAGGTCGTCCAGGATCATGATGTGCTCTCCCCATTGCAAGAACATACCATGAACCATAAAGCCGCGATGTAGGACAGCGGCTTGTCGCGTCGGGCGCGGTTCGCCCGGGCGGGACCGGACCGGTTGCGGAACGAAAGCGGGCGGACGGGGTTGGACGCGCGTGGTGCGGGGATGGGCATGAAGCTGACGGTCTTTGGTCTGACGGTGAGCTCGTCCTGGGGGAACGGCCATGCGACGCTGTGGCGCGGGCTGATCCGCAACCTTGCCGCGCAGGGACATCAGGTGACCTTCGTCGAGCGCGACCAGCCCTGGTATGCCGATCACCGCGATCTCCACGACCTGCCGGCCCCGACGCGGCTGGTACTTTACCGCGACTGGGCGGACCTGCTGGCGATGCGGCGCGAGCTGCTCGATGCCGACACGGTGATGGTGACCAGCTATTGCCCCGATGCGGTGGCGGCGACCCGGCTGATCGAGGACGAGGCGCGCGGGACGCGCGTGTTCTACGACCTCGATACCCCCGTGACGCTGGCGCGGCTGGCGGCGGGACAGGCGGTCGACTATCTGCCGCCCGAGGGGCTGGGCGGGTTCGACCTGGTGCTGAGCTACACCGGCGGACCGGCGCTGGACGCGTTGCGCGACCGGCTGGGCGCGCGGGCGACCGCGCCGTTGTACGGCCATGTCGATCCCGCCGCGCACCGGCCGGTGCCGCCGCACGACGTGTTCCGCGGCGACCTGTCGTATATTGGCACCTATGCCGACGACCGGCAGCCGACCGTTGCCGAGCTGTTCGTCGAGCCTGCGCGCGCGGCGCCCGCGCGACGCTTCGTGCTGGGCGGGTCGAGCTATCCGGCCGATTTCCCGTGGACGGCCAACACCTTCTACATGAACCATGTCGCGCCGCCCGACCACCCGGCGTTCTTCTGTTCGAGCCGCCTGACGCTCAACGTCACGCGCGCGGACATGGCGGCGATGGGCTGGTGCCCGTCGGGGCGGCTGTTCGAGGCGGCGGCGTGCGGGGTGCCGATCGTGTCGGACAGCTGGGACGGGCTCGACCGGTTCTTCGTCCCCGGCGAGGAGCTGCTGATCGCGCGATCCCGCGACGACGTGCTCGCCGCGCTGGACCGGCCCGACGCCGAGCTGCACCGGATCGGCGAGGCGGGACGCGCACGGGTGCTGGCGGAGCACAGTTCGGCAGTGCGCGCGGCGGAGATGGTGCGGCTGATCGAAGGGGCGCGCACCCCTGCCCTTTCCGCCCCTGCCCCGTCGATCCCCACCCTGTCCGCCGCCGCGGCCTGAGCAATGTGGGGGATCGTGCCCGCGGCCGGCAACGGCACCCGCATCCAGCCGCTCGCCTTTTCCAAGGAGCTGCTGCCGGTGGGCAGCTTCACTGACGATGGCGGGGCGGAACGGCCCAAGGCGGTGAGCGAATACCTCGTCGAACGCATGGTCGCGGGCGGCGCCACCAAGGTGTGCTTCGTGATCTCGCCGACCAAGACCGACATCATGCGCTATTACGGCGCGGGCATCGGCCGGGTCGATTCCGCGTTCGTGGTGCAGCCGCAGGCGGGCGGGTTGTGCGACGCGATCTTTCGCGCCTGCCCGCTGATCCCGGCGGACGACGAACCGGTGCTGGTGGGGCTGCCCGACACGATCTGGTTCCCGCTCGACGGGCTGGCGCGGCTGCCCGACGACCGGTTGTCGTTTCTGCTGTTCCCGGTCGATCACCCCGAGCTGTTCGACGCGGTGGTGCTGGGCGACGACGACCGGGTGGAGGAGATCCAGGTCAAGCGGCCGGGCGCCGCGTCGCGCTGGGTATGGGGGGCGTTCAAGATGCCGGGGCGGGTGCTCCATGACCTGCACCGGCTGTGGTGCGAGCCGGGGCGCGGCGACGAATATATCGGCACCCTGGTCAATGCGTGGCTGGCGCGCGGCAACCATGCGGTCGGGGTCCGGGCGGGCGAACGCTATGTCGATGTCGGGACGCTGGGCGGTTATCGTCAGGCGATCCGGCTGCTGTCGGAGGCGGTGTGAGCCCCGCCACCCCATCCGCCGATCACTGGGCGCGGGCGCTGGCGTCCGGCGAGCGGATCGCCGCGCCGGTGGCGGTGGTGGTGGCGCATCCCGATGACGAGACGCTGTTCGCGGGCTCGCTGCTGCGCCGGCTGGACGATGCGCGGCTGGTGATGGTGACCGACGGCGCGCCCGAGGACATGGCCGATGCGCGCCGGCTGAGGATCGCAACGCGCGCGGACTATGCGGCGGTGCGTGCGCGCGAGCTGACGGCGGCGCTCGACGCGCTGGGGTTCGGGGGGCGGCTGATCCGGTACGGGGTGCCCGACCAGGGCGCGGTGTTCGCGCTGCCGGCGCTGGTCGAGCGGTTGCGGGCGGACCTGGCGGGCGTCGAGCTGGTGGTGACCCACCCCTATGAGGGCGGGCATCCCGATCACGATGCGGTCGCCTGTGCGGTGGCGCGCGCGGTGGCGGGGATGGCGCACCCGCCCGCGGTGGTGGAGTTCGCCTGCTATGCCCGGTTCGGGGGCGAGCGGGTGTGGGCGCGGTTCGTCGAGGATGGCGCCTGCCCCGAGCGGGTGCGCGCGATCGATGCCGGGGACGCGGCGCGGATCGAGGCGGCGCTGGCCGCACATGCCAGCCAAGCGGCGGTGTTCGGGCCGTGGCGACCGGAGGCGGAACGGTGGCGGGCGGCGCCGCCACACGACTTCGCCGCCCCGCCGCGTGGCGAGGGCTGCCTGTATGACGGGTTCGGATGGACGCTGACGTCGCAGCGCTGGCGGGAGGCGGCGGCGTGAGCCTGACGGTGGTGCAGGTCGCGTTCGGTTTCGCCGCGGTGACCGCCGATCCGGCGGGCGGCGCCGAACAGGTGCTGGCGCAGTGCGACCGCGCGCTGTTCGCCGCCGGGCACCGGTCGATCGTGGTCGCGTGCGAAGGGTCGAGCGTGGCGGGCGAGCTTGCCGCCTTTGCTGCCGACGGCCCGCGCGAGACGGTGCATGCCGCGATGCGGGCAACGGTGGCGCGGCTGGTCGCGGAGGTGGCGCCGGACGTGGTGCATTGCCACGGGCTCGATTTCGGCGACTATCTGCCGCCGCCCGGGCCGCCGGTGCTGGCGACGCTGCACCTGCCGCTCGACTGGTACGACCGGGGCGCGCTCCACCCGACCCGGCCGCGGACGTTTCTGCAACCCGTGTCGGCGGACCAGGCCGCGCGCGCGCCGGCGGGGGTCGAGCTGATCGCGGCGGTGCCCAACGGGGTCGATTGCGACCTGTACCGGCCGGCGCCCAAGGGTCGCGACCTGCTGGTGCTGGGACGGATGGCGCCCGAAAAGGGCTTCGCGGCGGCGATCGAGGCAGCGCGGATGGCGGGGGCGTCGCTGGTCGCGGCGGGACGGCTTTTCCCCTATCCCGAGCATCGCCGGTATTTCGAACGCGCGGTGCGCCCGCGGCTCGACGGGCGGCGGCGGTGGATCGGGCCGGTCGAGGGCGCGGCCAAGCGGCGGCTGCTGGCGCGGGCACGCGCGCTGCTGATCCCGTCCACCGCGCCCGAGACGTCGTCGCTGGTGGCGATGGAGGCACTGGCGAGCGGCACGCCGGTGATCGCCTATCGGTCGGGCGCGCTGCCGACGATCGTCGAACATGGCGTCACCGGCTTTGTGGTCGACGATGTCGCGGGGATGGCCGACGCGATCGGGCGGATCGGCGCGATCGACCCGGCCGCGTGCCGGGCGGCGGCGTGCGAGCGCTTTCCGCTGGCACGGACGGCGCGGGCATATCTGGACCTGTACCACAGGCTGGCGGCGTGAGCGCGCCTGCGGCGATCCGGCCCGGGGCGTGGGCGGCGGCGCTGGCGGCGCTGGAGGGCGGCGCGATCTCGCCGTCGATCGCGATGGCACGGCTGCTGCTGTCGGGCGACCCGCCGACCCCCGACCGGCTCGACGCGCTGGCCGCGGCGGAGCCGGTGTTCGCGGGGCTGGCCGAGCTGGGACGTGCGCAGGCCGATGGGCTGCAACGGCTGGCGGGAATCGCGGCGGCGGGGATCGATCCGGAAGGCGAGGACATGGTCGCCGCCACCGCCGCGCTGTTCGACCGGATGGCGGCGGCCTCGCCCGAGGCGGCGGTGGCGTTCTACTCGCTGGGCGACCCCGCGCTGCTCGACCGGGCGACCGCCGAGCTGGCGGGGGTGGTGCGCGACTGGGCGCCGGTGGCGGGACGCGACATGGTCGACCTGGGCTGTGGGATCGGGCGGCTGGCGGCGGCGCTGGCGAGCGAGGCGGCAAGCGTGGTCGCGATCGACGTGTCGGCGGCGATGGTCGCGGAGGCGGAGCGGCGCACGGGGCCGCTGGGGGTGCGCGTCGTGCAGGGCAGCGGGCGCGACCTGGCGGTGCTGGGGGATGCGAGCTGCGACCTGCTGGTTGCGGCGGACAGCTTTCCGTACCTCGTGCGCGCGGGGCTGGCGGACGGACATGTCGCCGAGGCGGCGCGGGTGCTGAGGCCGGGAGGCGACCTCATGGTGTTCAACTGGTCGTACCGGGGCGACGATGCGGCCGATCTGGCGGACGCGCGGGCGCTGGCGGCGCAGCACGGGTTCGCCGTCGTGCGCGCGGGTGAGCGACCGTTCGCGATCTGGGACGGAACCGGGTTCCACCTGCGGCGCACCGCATGACGCACGACGAGCATTGGGCGCTGTATCGGGCGGACCCGCATGCCACCCCGTTCCAGTCGCCCGCCTGGGTCGAGGCGTGGTGGCGGCATCTGGGATCGGGCGAGCGCGTCGACGTGATCGCGCGCGACGCGGCGGGCCGGGCGGTGGCGGCGCTGCCCTGCTTCGTGTGGATGGCCGAAGGCGAGCGGCGGTTGGTGCCGTTGGGGGCGGGGAACAGCGACCATTGCGACGCGCTGGTCGATCGGGCGGTGCCCGACGCGCCCGCGCGATTGTGGGCGGCGCTGGAGCGCGAGCGGTGGGATGCGCTGTGGTGGCCCGACCTGCGCGAAGGGTCGGTGCTGCTGGGCGCATTGCCCGACGCGTGGCGGGTGGAGGAGGTGCCGCACGAGACCTGTCCGGTGCTCGCCATCCCGGCCGATGGCGACGTGCTGGCGGCGCTCAGCCGGTCGCGGCGGCGCAAGATCGTCCACGACCGCCATCGCGCCGATGCGCTGGGCGGGGTGGAGACGCGGCTGGCGGGGGCGGCGGAGGTCGACGAGGCGATCGACGCGCTGTTCGCGCTCCATGCTGCGCGGTGGCAGGCGGCGGGGGAGACGGGGGTGCTCGCCGACGCGCGGACCCGCGCCTTCCTGCGCGAGGCGGCGCACGGGTTGGCAGCGGCGGGGCTGTTGCGGGTGGCGGTGGTGCGGCACGGGGGTGAGATCGTCGCGGTGTTGCTGGGGTTCTGTGACGGGCGGCGGGGCTATTCGTACATCAACGGCACCGCGTTCGTGCCCGGGCAGAGCTTTGGCACGCTGGCGTTCGGGCGGATGATCGAGGCGGCGGCGGCGGAGGGTGCGCGCGCGTTCCACTTCCTGCGGGGGGAGGAGGTGTACAAATATGGCTGGGGTGCGGAGCCGACCCGCACGATGCGGCGGGTAGTGCGCCGGGGTCGCTGACGCCGGTTACCGGGAGCTGGACCGGGCCGCATCGGTCGGCTCCGCCGTGTCGGTATGGTCCTCGATCGCGGGGAACTGCGGCGGCTGCACGAGGCCGGTCGCCAGCAGCCGCGCCGACAGGTCGGCCGCGATCGTGCGCAGCGCGTCCGCGGTCCACGCCTCGACCCGCGCGGTCAGCTTGGGTTCGGTGCCCGACGCGCGCAGCAGCCACCAGCCGTCCGGCAGCGTCACCCGCAGGCCATCGGTGCGGTCGACCGCCGCGCCCTGGGCCAGCAGCGCACGTTCGAGCGCGGCGAGCACCGGCGCCTTGCGATCGTCGGGGCAGGCGAAGCGCAGCTCGGGCGTCGCATGGGTGCGCGGCAGCGCGCGGCGAAAGGCGGCAAGCGTCACCCCCGCCCGCCCCAGCGCCGCCAGCAGGCGCATCGCGACGTGAAGCGCGTCGTCGGTCCCGTCCCAGCGATCGGCGAAGAAGAGGTGGCCGCTCATCTCGCCCGCCAGCGACGCGCCGGCCGCCAGCATCGCGCGGCGGACCAGGACATAGCCCGATGGCGACATCGACGGCCGCCCGCCGGCGGCGGCGATCCCGTCGAACAGCACCCGGCTGGACTTGACGTCGCCGACCACCGCCGCGCCGGGATGGTCGCGCAGCAGGTCGGTCGCCAGGAACAGGAGAAGCTGGTCCGCCCAGACGATCGCGCCGTCGCCGTCGACCACGCCGATCCGGTCGCCGTCGCCGTCGAACGCGATGCCGAGGTCGAGCGCCTCGCGGCGGACCAGCGCCTGGAGCTGCGCGAGGTTGGCGGGTTCGGACGGGTCGGGATGGTGGGCGGGAAAGCGGCCGTCGATCGTGGCGTTCAACAAGTGATGCTCGCCGGGCAGCCGCGCCGCCAGCCGGGTGACGACCTGCGCGGTCGCGCCATGGCCGGGGTCCCAGCCGATCCGCAGGGCGGGGGCGGCACCCGCGGCGGCGAGCAGCCGGTCGAGATAGGCGTCCCCGACCCCGAGCGGCGCGGCGGTGCCCCCGGCGCGGGGCCGGCCGACGCCCGCGGCCAGCGCGGCCAGCGCCGGGCCGAATAGCGGCTCGCGTCCCAGCAGCAGCTTGAACCCGTTCTGGTCGGGCGGGTTGTGCGACCCGGTGACCATGATCCCGCCGGCGAGATCGTGGGTGTGCACCGTCGAATAGAGCAGGCCGGTGGGGCCGCAGCCGATCCGCGCGACGTCCAGCCCGCCCGCGACCAGCCCGGCGACCAGCGCCGCCTCCAGCATCGGCGAGGACAGGCGCCCGTCATAGCCGACCGCGACGCGCGCACCGGGCGCGAGCGCCGCCGCATAGGCGAGCCCCAGCGCCCGCGCGTCGGCGGCGGTCAGATCGGTGCCGACCGTGCCGCGCAGGTCATAGGCGCGGACCAGCCCGGGGTTGACGGCGCCCGGACCCGACGCGGCAGGTTCGACGCGCACCGTTCAGCCGCGCCCGATGACGAAATGGCGATGTTGCAACATGGTGTTCCCCCGATCGGCGCTGGCAGCAGAACCGGTACCGTCCCGCGTCGTTCCCCGCCGCGGCCGCCGGCTGCTGCGTACCCAAGCAGTGGGCCGCACGATTCCAGATACTTGACGGTACGGAACAGTTTCCGGACGGGCCGACATCTTGCCCGTACCGTGTTTTCCTCGACAAGCATCGTTGCGGATGCGATGAACGGCGCTTCACATCGGACGAGACCGAACATGACCGACACTCCGGACGCGGTATTGCTGGCCGCGGAACTGACCGCTGCGTGGCTGGGCAACGTCAACACGCGGGTGGATGCGGATGCGGTGCCGCGGTTCCTTGTCGAGATGCATCGGTCGATCCTGTCGCTCGGGTCGGGCGGCGCGGATACCGCGCAGGAGGAGGCGGCGGAGCCGGTCGCGGCCGAACCCGCGGTGTCGGTGCGCAAGTCGCTCGCGTCGCGCGAGCACATCATTTCGATGATCGATGGCAAGCCGTATCGCACGCTGCGCCGGCATCTGAGCGCGCAGGGGCTGACCCCCGACCAGTATCGCCAGCGCTATGGCCTGCGCGCCGACTATCCGATGGTCGCGCCCGCCTATTCGGAGGCGCGCAGCGCGCGGGCGAAGCAGCATGGCTTTGGCCGGCGACCGGCGGCGGACGCCCCCGTCGAGGCGCCGGCCCCGCCTGCGCGGCGGCGGACGCGCAAGGCCGCGGCCGAATAACCGCGGCGGCGGCGGGCGCCCGCCCCCTTACTGCCGCGTCGTCCCGAAGCGCCAGATCGCGGTCTGGCGGAACACCTGCCCCGGAGCGAGCCGGGTCGAGGGGAAGCCGGGCCGGTTGGGGGCGTCGGCGAACCCCTGCGTTTCCAGCGCGATGCCGTCGCGGGGGCGGATCGTCCGGCCCTGCCCGTCACGGTCGGCGCCGTCGAAATAGTCGCCGGTATAGGCCTGAACCGAGGGTGCGTCGGTCTCGACGGTCAGCGTGCGGCCCGAGGCGGGATCGGACAGCCAGATCACCGGGCGGACCCCGCGAGCGGGCGCGTCGAATGCCCAGGCGTGGTTGTAGCCGCCCGGCCCTGCCATCGGCGGGCCCTTGTGGTCGATCCGTTCGCCGATCGCATGGGCGTCGCGGAAGTCGAGCGGGGTGCCCGCGACGGGGGCGAGCCGCCCGGTCGGGATGCCGCCCGCGCCCGTCTCGATCCAGCGGCTCGCGGCGATGCGTAGGCGCTGGCCGGTGACGGGGCCGCTGCCCGCCAGGTTGAAATAGCTGTGATTGGTGAGGTTGAGCACCGTCGGCCTGGTGGTCCGCGCCTGGTAGTCGATGCGCAGCGCGTCGTCGGCGAGCAGGCGATAGGTGACCGTCAGGCTGAGCGCGCCGGGAAAGCCCTGGTCCCCGTCCGGGCTGGTGAAGCGGAGCCGCGCGCCCTGGATCGCGCCCTCCCGGAACGGCTGCACCGTCCAGGTCCGCGCGGCGAGCCCGGGCAGGCCGCCGCCGTGCAGTGCGTTGGGACCGTCATTGGCCTGAAGCCGGTATTCGCGCCCGTCGAGCGTGAAGCGCGCCCCGGCGATCCGCCCCGCATAGCGCCCGATCGTCGCGCCGAAGCCGTTCTTGTGGTTGAGCCGGGGATAGTCGGCGGGGGCGCGGTAGGCGAGCACGACGTTGGCGCGGCGGCCGTTGCGGTCGGGCACCTCGATCGCGGTGATTGTTGCGCCATAGTCGAGGAAGCGGACCACCGTGCCGTGCGCGTTGCGCAGCGTGTATTCGCGCGGGCTGCCTTGTTGGGGGGGCGGAGCCGTCTGGGCGGCGGCAGCGGCGGCGAGCGGCAGCGCGAGGGCGAGGGCGAGGCGCGCCCTCACTTGCCCTTTTCCGCGTAGAGCCGGTCGGCGGCGAGCGCCAGGAACATGTAGTTGGTGGCGCCACCGCCCATGACATACTCCGTCTGTTGCCAGAAATAGGGCCAGGTCTTGAGTTCGGGCAGGTCGGGGCGGATCAGGTTGGTGCCCGAGATCACCCCACCGGGGATGTAGCTCCAGTCGGCGCGGTTCATGCCATAGGCGGTGGTGGCCGATTGCGCGCCCACCCCCGACACGAAGCTGGCGGTGTTCTCGCCGGGATGAACGCCGAGCACGAAGTTCAGCGCGGACAGCCAGCTCTCGTTGCCGGTCGCCTGCGGCCAGCCCTTGTGGAAGAACCATTGGTGGACGCCGCGTTCCTGGATGATCCATCCCGCGCCCCAGATCTGCGGCTTGTACGGGACGCCATAGGGCGAATCGGTGCGGGCGTCGGCGGCGACGGTGGCCTGGTATGTCGCCACCGCCCCCGCGAGCCGGTCGCGAAAGCCGCGCGGCAGGCGGGACTGGACGGCGTGGAGCATCCAGCCCGTACCCTCGATATCCGCGAGGATCCTGGGCTCGAGCGCGGCGAGGCGGCGGGCATAGGCGGGGTCGCCGGTGGTCTGGAGCAGCTCGGCGAGCGCGAACACCTGCGGCGGCAGCGTCTTGCCCCGGTTCGCGGCCTTCCCCTCGAGATCGCGGGCGGCGGCGAGCGCCTCGGCGGCGAGTGCGGGATTCGATGGCTTGAGGACGCGGGCGGCGGCGGCGAGGCCGGCGACGGTGTCGAGCTCGCGATCGGGATTGTCCTCGGTGAACACCCAGCGGTCGTCCACGGTCACCGGGGTGCCGTTGGCGTCGACCCCCAGCTCGTCCCCGCCCGATCCCGGCACGTTGTCGGTGACGCTGCCGAAGTCGCCCAGATGGACGTACTGGCGCAGGGTCGGCACGATGATGCCGCGATACAGCCGCCCCATCGCGCGATAGCCGCCCAGCACGGTCAGCAGCCCGTGCTCGATCTGTTGAAGCGCGTCGTTGCGGCCATCGGGGTCGCGGATCTCGACCAGCTTGCGCGCCTGGTCGATGCGGGTCGTGTCGTGGTCGAGGCCGAACTCCTCGACCATCTTGGACAGGATCCAGACCTCGCCGATCTGCGATTCGACGCGCAGGTCGTCGTCGCCCGCGTCGGCCCAGCCGCCCGCATCGAGCCCCGGCACCCGCTCGCCCGGCTTGAACCGGGTCAGCGTCGAGGGGCCTTGCGCATAGCCGTCGAAATGGTTGAGCCCGGTCGGCGCCATGCGCGCGTCGTCGAGGTGGTCGCGGGCGTGCCAGACGCGGTACTTCTCGCGCACCAGCATGTGATCCATCTGCACCGGCAGGAAATATTCCAGCACCGGCTGCCACGCGCCGCGCGACCACAGGCCCGGGTCGATGCGGAACGGGTGCGACATCTGGCCGCGATAGCCGATCTGGTACATGCCGGGCCGGGTCACGCGGCTGAAGTCGAAGGTGAGGTAGCGATAGCGGAGGAACTCGCCCCACGCCTGCGGCACCCCGGCCATCACCGCCTGCCGCCCGTCCGCGTCGAGGCGGAACAGCTGGGCCGGCGCGTCGACGGGATCGGCGGGGTCGAGCTCGAACACCGCGCGCTTGGGCTGCGCGGGGGCGTAGCCGAGCTGCGAGACCTGGATGACGGGATGGTATCGCCAGTTCGGCACGACGTTGGGCGTGACCAGCCATTCCACCGCGCGGGCCGTGGCCCCCGCCTTCACCGGTTGGCGGACGATGTACCAGCCGTTGTTGTGGGCCGAGCGCCCGTCGCGCAGTTCCAGCGTGCCGTTGAGGCTTTCGATCCGCATCCGCTGGCGATCCTCCTCCGGCGCGACCACCAGCGTGCGGCCGCGGGCGAGCGGGCGGGCGAGCGCCTGGCCGTCGAGCGCCTGCACCGGGCCGTTGGGCTGCGCGTTGCGGGGGACGGGAACGCCGGTCGCGGGCGCACGGTCGACCGGGCCGCCGGGCTGGCGCGGGAACAGCCCGCCTTCGCCGTCGAGCGTCCAGGCGCGGCCGAACAGCGGGGTCGGGAACAGTTCGAGGTTGAACCCGACCTTCCCCACCCATTCGGCCGGGATCGGGCGATCGAGATCGACCGTGATCCGGAACGCGTTGCCCGCCGCGGGGGTGACGCGGACCTTATAGTCCACCTTGATCCTGGGGTAGAAGATCGGGTTGAAGCCGCGGCCGTCCTTGCTTTCATCGGGGAAGCGCAGCGCCTGCGTGATGCTGCCGGTCGCGGCGTCGAGCGCGCGCGGCCCGGCGGAGGCGGGCATCGGGGACCATTGGCCGGGCTCGGGCTCCAGCCGCAGGTCGCCATTGGCGGCGACGCGCGAGCCGTGCTGGATCACCGTCACCCCGGTCTGGTGGCCGTCGGGGTAGATGTCGTCGAACACGATCACGTCGAGCCCGGGTTCGGTCAGATAGCCGCGATCGCCCAGCTTGAGCCGCGGCGCCTCCTCGGGTGCGGCCCCGGCCAGCACCAGCGCCACCAGCGGCAGCCCCATTCCCACGCCCGCCCGCCTGCCCCGCATGATCCTCTCCCGATCGGCTCCCCTGCGCGTTGGCGCGGGCGGACGGGAAAGGTCAAGCGCGTCATGGTCGTAGGCCGGCCTCGCCCTCCGCCGCGCGCATCCGGGCTGGTGGGGAACGCGGGGGTGGCGGGCGCGGCGATGCCGCAGGGACCGTCACGACGCGAACGGATCGGGTGATCTGGAGGCCCGACCGGGAATCGAACCCGGGTGCAAGGATTTGCAGTCCTCTGCGTCACCACTCCGCCATCGGGCCTCGATCGCGTGGAGGCCGCGCAAATCCTCGACTTTCGCCCCGTCGTCAACCCGGCGAGCCTTGGAGTTCGCACTTTTCCAGACGGAGTTCGCACTCGCGGCGTTTTCAAGCGCCATTGCGGCCCTCCATCTTCTCGATAGCCGACCGGGCGCGAGTGCGCTGTGAAGCGTATTTCAGCGCCATCTTGAACGTTCGGTGCCCCAGCACCGCCTCGATCTCGCCGACCGTGCAACCGGCCTCCTCCATGCGCGCGCCGGCCGCGTAGCGCAGCCCGTGCATCGAGCGATCGGCCGGCATGCCCGGTGTCTTGAGGATGGCCGAACGCAGCGCTTGGGACAGCCCGTTGGCCGAGAACGCCTTGCCCTCCGCCGTCGTGCAAATGACGACGCCGCTACGCTTCCTCCCTTCCAGATGGCGGCGGAGCGCAGCCCCGCAGGCGATATCGAGGAGCGCCCTGGTCTTGCTCTGCCGGACGCGCACGATCTCACCCTGGAACTGCTGCCACGTCATGCGCACCACGTCCTCGCGGCGCTGCCCGGTGTAGAGCGCGATCAGAACGGGCGTGAGGACGTGCGACGGGCAGTGCGCGAGGAAAAGTTCGATCTCCGCATCCGACCAGCAGACATACTCCCTGGTGCCGCCCTTCGGCTTGAGCGTCTTGATGCCCTTAGCCGGGTTGAAATCGTCCGGCACGAGGCTTTCCTCACCCGCCCAGCTGTAAAGCCGGCTGACCATCTGCTTGACCTTGTGGGCCTTGCGGGGCGTGTCCGCGAAGTCGTCGCGCACCGCCTTGATCATGGCGCGTGTGGTGTAGCGGAACAGCTGATCGCCGAGTTTGCCCTCGATCAGGCGAAGCGTCAGGGTGTAATCCCGCTGCGTGGGATCGGCGAGGCCCTTGAACTCGACGCTTCCCTCGTACCGCTTCACCAGCCAGGCGAAGGTGCCGGGGCTGGTGGTCGCGCCGTTCGCAATCCGCTTCACCTGATCCAGCAGCTGAGCGTATTTGGCGTGGAACTCGGCTTCGCCGGGCGCGCCGGGCAAGCGGGCGGTCGGCAGCGCCGGGTGGCGGAAATACCAGTACCGCCCGCCCTTCACCGGGTAGGTATAGGGCAGGTTCTTCCTAGGCGGCGTGGACAAGTTTAAGCCAGTATCTGGCGGTGGCGAGGTGGACCATGCCGAGGAAGCTGCTGGCCAGTTGGTCGTAGCGCGTCGCGATGGCCCGGTTGATCTTGAGGTGGCCGAACA